>ERZ1034876.1-NODE-1-length-503183-cov-7.968098_pt1 | contig 503183 bp, 456 predicted proteins | sample MGYA00520698_ERZ1034876 | MGnify/ENA primary metagenome ERZ1034876 (study PRJEB33766, sample SAMN09781723) | gut metagenome | biome: gut microbiome | host: Homo sapiens | place: Madagascar | study: EMG produced TPA metagenomics assembly of the PRJNA485056 data set...
AGGACGACGCCCTCTCACGGCGTTAACGCCGGTTCAAATCCGGCTGGGGGTACCAAACCGATTTACTCGGTTTAACTTGAAGTTTTCGTCATGAGAATTTCAGCGCCCCCATCGTCTAGCGGCCTAGGACGACGCCCTCTCACGGCGTTAACGCCGGTTCAAATCCGGCTGGGGGTACCATTCACACTCATGCCTTGTGGTGTGGGTGTTTTTGTTTATCTGCCACCGGGCACTGACAGGATCGCGACTAGATGGTGATCCCGGGCTCGTACTCTGGGCGAACGTGGAGCGCACTGAGGTAAATGTGAGCGAAAAATACTAACTTTCGACGTTCATAATTCGAGTGCGCGCCTATCTTTACGTAAACTGGTTCGGTGCGCACGCACAATCGGACGATGGCCCGAAATGAACGTCAGGAGTATCTGTGTCCCTCATTGACAAGATTCTGCGAGCCGGCGAAGGCCGTACGCTCAAGAAGTTTGATCAGCTCGCCACCCAGGTTGATGCGTTGCAAGAAGACTTCGAAGCGCTCACGGACGAAGAACTCCAGGCAAAAACCGCTGAATTTAAGGCGCGTCTTGAAGAGGGAGAAACCCTTGACGACCTCCTCGTTGAAGCTTTCGCAACAGTCCGCGAAGCATCTTGGCGCATCCTGCGTATGCGTCCCTTCCACGTCCAGGTCATGGGTGGTATCGCACTGCACAAGGGCAACATTGCCGAAATGAAGACCGGTGAAGGCAAGACCCTCGTCGCCACTATGCCCGCATACCTGCGCGCACTCACCGGCAAGGGCGTCCACGTCGTCACGGTCAACGACTACCTGGCAAAATACCAGTCGGACATCATGGCTCGCGTCTACAACTTCCTCGGCCTGACCACCGGCTGTGTACTGGTCGGACAGAAGCCTGCAGAACGCCGTAAGCAGTACGAAGCTGACATCACCTACGGAACCAACAACGAGTTTGGCTTCGACTACCTGCGCGACAACATGGCCTCCACCCTCGATGACATGGTTCAACGTGGCCACAACTACGTCATCGTCGACGAAGTTGACTCGATCCTCATTGATGAGGCTCGTACGCCACTCATTATTTCGGGCCCGGCCTCGGGCGACGTCAACCATTGGTACGTGGAATTCGCTCGCATTGCACGCATGCTTGAGCGCGACGTCGACTACGAAGTTGATGAAAAGAAGAAGACCATCGGTGTTCTCGAAGCAGGTATTGACCACGTCGAAGACCAGCTCGGCGTCGAAAACCTGTACGAGGCAGCAAATACTCCACTGATCGGCTTCCTGAACAACTCGATCCGCGCCAAGGAACTCTTCCACAAAGACAAGGACTACATTGTCACTGACGGTGAAGTTCTGATCGTTGACGAGCACACCGGCCGTGTCCTTCCGGGGCGTCGCTACAACGACGGTATGCACCAGGCAATCGAGGCCAAGGAAGGCGTCGAAATCCAGGCTGAAAACCAAACCCTGGCAACGATCACCCTGCAGAACTACTTCCGTCTCTACCCGGAAGGCTCCCGCGCTGGCATGACCGGTACGGCAGAAACAGAAGCAGCGGAATTCGCCTCCACCTACAAGATCGGTGTTATCCCGATCCCGACAAACAAGCCGATGATCCGCAAGGATCAGCCGGACTTCGTTTTCCCATCTGAAGCTGGCAAGCTCAAGGCAATCATTGAAGATATCGCTGAGCGCCACGAAAAGGGACAGCCGGTCTTGGTGGGTACCGCTTCGGTTGAAAAGTCCGAACTGCTGTCCCAGTTGCTCAAGCAACGACACATTCCGCACCAGGTCCTGAACGCAAAGCAGCACGCGCGCGAAGCTGCCGTTGTCGCAATGGCCGGTCGCAAGGGTGCTGTCACGGTGGCAACCAATATGGCTGGTCGAGGCACCGACATTATGCTCGGTGGTAACTCCGAGTTCATCGCTCAGGCAAACCTCGCGGCCAAGGGGCTTGACCCGAAGGAAAACGCTGACGAGTACCGTGCGGCGTGGCCGATTGCCCTTGAAGAAGCAGATGCTGCCGTCCAGGCAGAACGCGAAGAGGTCCGTGAGCTTGGTGGCCTGTACGTTCTGGGTTCAGAACGCCACGAATCGCGTCGCATTGACAATCAGCTCCGCGGTCGTTCCGGACGTCAGGGTGACCCCGGCGAATCGCGCTTCTACCTGTCCATGGAAGACGACCTGATGCGCCTGTTCAACTCGGGTATGGCGCAACGCATCATGGCCTCGGGCGCATACCCCGAAGACCTGCCACTGGAAAATAAGCTTGTTTCACGTTCGATCGCATCGGCGCAGCACCAGGTTGAAGCGCGCAACTTCGAAATTCGAAAGAACGTTCTGAAGTACGACGACGTGATGACCAGTCAGCGTGAACTGATCTACGATGAGCGCCGTCGTGTCCTCGAAGGCGAAGACCTCGAGCCCCAGATGAAGAGCTTCATGCGTTCACTGGTCACTGGAATTATCGATGAAAAGACCGGTGGTATCAGCCCCGCCGAATGGGACCTTGACGTTCTCTGGGATACGTTGCGTGGCTACTACCCGCCGTCAGTGACCTATCAGGAAGTCGAAGAAGAACACGGTGGGGCAGGTTCATTGGTTCGTGAAGACTTGGTCGAAGAAATCTACGGTGACATTACCGCTGTCTACGAGGACGCGGAAGAAGCTCTGAAGGCCAATCCGCTTGCTCGCGGTCAGCTTGGTGAAGAACCGATGCGTGACCTTGAACGTCGTGTTGTTGTCGCGACCGTTGACCGTCTCTGGCGTGAGCACCTCTACGAAATGGACTACCTCAAGGAAGGTATCGGCTTGCGTGCCATGGGTCAACGCGACCCGCTCGTCGAATACAAAGACGAGGGCGCTCAGATGTTCCAATCCATGATGGAGCGCATCAAGGAAGAATCGGTTCAGCAGGTCTTCTCTGTTTCCCACCAGTTCGAGCGCGCTTTCGAACAGGCAAAGGAACAGGGCCTCTTTAAGGATGATGAATCTGCGAAGGAATCGGCAGAAGAACCGGCCACCCAGGCCGAGTCTGCTGATACACATGCTCCGGCCAGCCCCGTTGCCGCTGCTAAGGCGCAGGTTATCATCGGCGAAGCTCAGCGCCTCAACCAGGCGAAGCTCAGCTACTCATCGTCCGATGGGACGACAACGCAGGGTGGGGCAACCTCGTCTGCCGCGTCGTCGAATCGTGCTCAGCGTCGCGCGTCGGCAAAGAAAGCACGTCGAAAATAAGCGCTGGCTCTCGCCTTGATGATTATCTAAGAAGGCGACGATAAAAACGAAAACTGCTCCCCAGAAGAACATCGTCATTGATGTTTTCTGGGGAGCAGTTCGTTTACTTCAATCGCTGTGAATGTCTAAGCGATTTCAAGAGCGGTCGTCATCCAGCGACCTTTGAACTCTTGTAGGCGCAGTGCCACCGCATAGCATCGCGCAGCACCGCGAATAACGACGGACGCTTCAACTTTTCCGGGGCTGGGCTCGCTTGCTCGCCACGTGACGGGGATACACGCTGTTCGGGTTTCTTCGTCGCCTTCTTCCCGGAAACTCAGGTGTTTGAAAGCGTTGAAAAGTTGCGGAAGCATCCAGCGCTCCAGCTGACGTTTGTCTCTGAGGTCAAGGACTGCCTCGATGGCTGCGCGGGCAAAACCTGCAGCCCACGGTCCCACGTCAGGAAGTGTGTCGGGATAGTGCCCGTAGGGAGTAGCCCGCGATTCGAGCCATGTCCGAGTGCCAGCTTGTTGTTTCGGAGGAACGTCGATTGTGAGGTCCCAGCGAAACATGCGACGTTCGGGCATGTACGGGAAGGAAGCTGGCATCGTTGCCATTGGTATAGCTCCTCTTATCTTGAGATTCTCAGTGTGTTTGACTGTGTTCATCGTCCGTCATGTAGACATGAAGGGCTGATTGTGTACCGCTGTATTTGCTACTCCCTTCTTTGCGATGGGGATGTGGTGCGTGCGTTAAAAAGTGGCATCGAATAAGGTGCAATATTGCGACGCGCCGATATAGGTTTTTGTGTAAAGGTTGTTTACGAGTTATGAGTGTGCGGTCTGTGGGTGGATGCTGTCAATAGATTTCAAACCCTGTGGATAACTTTTTACCCCTGAATGATTTTCAACTGTTCTTCGTAACGACAAAAGCCCTAGAAGAGTTAAAAAATGGCGTTTTTTCAAAGAAAAATGATGAGTTTGAAGCGGCGCATCATCGTCTCAACAGCGTTATAGTGCTCGCATGTGTTGTGAAGAGAGGAAGCTATTTGCTTCAACGCGCTCAATGACAAGCAAGACACAAAGATAAGTGTGGAACACTGAAGGTATGCGCGTATATTTCCCCGCTCTATCGTCTGATCTTGGCGAAGAACAGATTTCTTTACGACAGGCCTTCGTAGCCGTACCTTCTCCAGACATGGGGCGTGAGGACGTTGAGGTGCTTGAAGATGATGCGCAGGTCGAGGCCGCGTTGGCTTCGCTGATTCTTCTGCGCGATGCCCCAACGCATGCATATGCGCGTATTGTGCTTGCAACTGACATTCAAACGGACTCAGTGCCTTCTGGAACCGGAGTGCTTGAAGTCAACAATGTTCGGTGTGATTGGAATGATGTCGTTGCGATTCTTGCCGATGATGGTGAAACATCGGAGCAGGTTCGGCGCGTGATAGAAGCCGAAGATCAAGACCAGGCAGACCACGCGATTAGTGATCTCTGGGAGTTTCCTCTGCAGTGGTTTGATGTGTCGGAACGAGATGCGCTGCGCGAGATTCTGAAGTAGGAATCTGTATTCACTGATCCCTGATGCATCGTGTGGGGGCTAGCGTTAATCACGCTAGCCCCCACACGTTGAAGCAAGGCCTTTCCCTTCCTCCCTGACAAACCGTCTATTGAAATGGAAGGGGATAATGTGTCGCCTGGAATCAGAAGTCGATTGACAAGCTTGAACCACCGTTTGCTTTGGGGCGAACATGGATCTGATCGCTGATCTGCTTTGCCATCTCTTCGACGTGGCTGATGACACCAACGGTTCGACCAGTCTGGCGCAACGCATGCAGGTGTTGCATGACGACATCACGCGTATCGGAGTCCAATGAGCCGAATCCTTCATCGATGAACATCGATTTGATTTCCGTGCCCCCCGATTCAGCAGTGACAATGTCAACCAATCCCAACGCCAGTGCGAGAGAGGTATAGAACGTTTCACCACCGGACAGCGTTTGGGTCTTGCGAATGCGGTCTGTTTCCAGATCGTGAATTGCCAACCCCAACCCAGACTTCTTTGAACGAGTGCCATCTTCTGGTCTGCAGATCAGTTGGTAGCGACCACCGGAGAATGCGCTGAGACGAGGATTCGTCGCATCCAAAACCTCATTGAGACGCGACACTAGCACCCATGACGATAGGGGAGTCGAACTGAGATTGAGAGATCCACCGTTGACGATATTCGCAAGACGCTGGTACGGAGCAACTTCTTCTCGGAGACGGTCGAGCTCTGCCAGGGCGGTCTTAAAGTGCGTGTGAGCATCGTCAATCTGTCCCACAAGAGCACTGAGTTGACCACAGCGGTGTTGCATGGCATCGCGCGCAGCCGTCGCATTGGTATCCGCTTCTTCCAAGGCCACCGTAGACTGCACACTTCGATCAGCAACAGTGGCAAGACGCTTGTCCAGGAGTTGGTTTCGCGTTATCTGAAGATCACTCTGATGGGAGTCAATCTGGTCCTTTAATGCACGGAGCTCTTCGCCAGCGATGAAATGTGAATCAACGAAAGCGAGGGCTTCTTCGATGGAAGCGCAAGGCGAATCAGTGAGAGCCTGCGTCAGCGCATTCGTTGTAGTTTCAAGGCGCGCATAGCTTTGATTCCACTCTTGGAGGTGCTTGTGATGCGTGCGAGCTTCAGTCAAAGAATCGCTGACATTCGCCAGATGCGCTTCGATTGATTCAAAGGTTCCACGGCCTTCTTCACACCGAGCCTGCTTCGTATCGATTGATTGGGCAAGCGAAGAGTGTTGTGTCTGTGCCCTGCCAATTTCAACCTTGGTTTCAGCGAGCTCGTCTTTCACACGGCTAATGTTCTGCTCAAGTTCGGCCAGAGCCTGATCAAGTTCCTTGATCGTTTGAGACAACGCTGAATGCTTGTCGATTCTTTCTTGAGCATTCTTGATTTCGAGTTCCAACGAAGCTTTATCCGCACGAGCAATTGTGTTTCCGCTCGCTATGGCTTGGTTGGTTTGAGCGTGAAGCATCTTTGCTTCGTTCAGTTCCTGCTCTGCTTTCGAACGCGCCTGATCGACAGCATCAAGGTCTTCGAGGGTGACAGCATCCGGCTGGTCGATACGTGCCGGAGCTGGATGCTCCACCGAACCACAAACAGGGCAGGGCTTGCCGTCTTCAAGCTGGGTGGCAAGACTGCCACTGACATGATCCATCCAACGCATATGTGCTTGGTGGGAAGCGATGTTAGCTTCTTGCGCCCGGCGGCGAGCACTTTGAATATTCTTAGCCCTTACCTTGAGGGTTTCGATATGCTCAGCGACTTCACACGCAGCCTGGTAACGCGGTTGTAAGAGCGCCATGTCGCGTTCGCCTGTTGTGAAGAGCTCCAAGTCTTTCACCATGTTTTCGCGTCCTTCAAGGGCGCTTTCACGCATTTTGGGAAGCTGGGAAAGCTGGTCTTCAAGCTGGGTGCGTTTCTGGGTGAGTACAGCAATTGAGGCTGTTAATGCCTCTTGTTCTTCGCGTTCATTACTGAGTTCTTGCTCGAGTGACGTGAGGTTCTCAAGAGTTGCTTTCTTAGCACTGAGAGCTTCCACAATGGTGCTGAGTTCTTCTAAAAGCCCATCAACCGTGTGAGAGGAAAGAGAATCTTCCTCAATAGGCGAAAGGGTCGTGAACCGTGAGCGAAGCTGACGATGCGCAGTGAGAAGCTCGGTATTTTTAACTGACATATAGTCGCGAGCGTCGGTGAATTGACGGACCGGCCCAGAGAGCGAGGAAGCAATAAGAGCATCGGAATGACGCTTCTTGTACTGATCAATGACCAAAGTGTGCTCCATCAGCATCTCCAAGTGAGATTGGAGTTCCATGCGTTCTTCAACCAAGGAGTTCAAGGCGCGGGCAGCTTCGAGCTCGCGGTGACATGCTTCGGCTACATCGATCAACCCAGGGAGCTTGGCTTCTTCTTCATCGCATACGCGATGAGCGCTCTGGACGAGAGTGATCGCCAGCGTCGATGCCTGGTGTGAATCGGGGTCACGAGGATCGACATCCGCAAATGATGAGGCGGAATCCTGTGAAGCTAAGAAAGGAGAATCATGGGAAGAATCAGCATCTGCGGGCCGAATGAAGTCCTGAAGGTGTCCTTCCAGGCTCTCCAGATCGCTGAAACGACGAGTGACCTCGCGTTCTGCCTCTACTACGTCATCTGAATGTTGTTTTGATACTTCAGCAAGCTTCTTTTGGAAGGTCGTAAAAAGATGAGTGTTGAAGATATCTTTCAGAAGCGCTTCCCGTTGCTCCGACTTTGCCATCAAGAAATCAGCGAACTTTCCTTGAGGAAGAACGATGGTTTGAACGAACTGGTCTTTTGTCAGACCAACCGCTTGCGTGATCCAGTGATTCATTTCGGCGGCGTTACGACCGACGGGATCCCCATCAACGTAGGCAAAATGACCATCGGCTGATTCGACGGGGTGTACCTGAATCAACGTCAGCTGTCCGTTACGCGCAGTCTTATTGCCCTCGGGGATATACGTGGGTTCTCGGTAGACCTTGAAGAAGCCTTCGGAGACTTCAAAGACTAGTTCGACATAGGATTTCGCTTTGGCTGGAACATGGTCAGAACGCAAGCGGTCCTTCGTTGAGTCGCTTCCGCGTGCAACAATTCCGTACAACGCAAATGTAATCGCATCAAGAATTGTTGATTTTCCAGCCCCGGTGGGTCCTTCAAGCAGGAACAAACCGGAGTCGTCGAATCGGGTGAAATCGATCGTTTCCTTTCCAGAGAAAGGGCCGATTCCTGCGAACTCTATACGAATCAGCTTCATATCAGGCCTGCTTCCTTACTTGTTCCCACGTGTCTTGGATAATGCCTCTCTCTGTGTCAGTCAGTTTTGCTCCGCCTAAGAGCTCAAAAAACTCGAGAGAGATTTCAGTATCGCTACGAGATGAAACCGCAGATACTCCCGTGTGAGACGGCGGAGTAAGCGATGACTCGTGCTGGATGATCAACGCGTACGGATAGATTGTTTTCAACCGTGGGATCATACGATCGGGTCGAAGATCATCGGTCACCGTGATGGAGCAATAGGATGCTTGATTATTCGGGTCAGGGTCGGTGATCAGCTGATCCATCGTTCCGCGTAGGACAGCAATCGGACGATGAACAGGAATATCAATCGGTTGCGGGTGAAGGTATCCCGCTTCGTCCAGTGCTTCGGTGTCCAGCAAGTACACGCGCTTGTTCACCTGATATTCCGAGAAAGAATATGCGACCGGCGAACCCGAATAGAACACGGGAACAAGGGTTCGGGAAATCTGTTGGGGGCGGTGCAGGTGCCCTGCTGCGACGTATGCAAGGTGTGCCACAGGTGCGCTTTTCCCGCCAAGCGTGTCAAAGATTCCCGCCGGCACATGGGCAACGCCACCGACTTCGATATTGCGCTCTGAATCCGATGCGCTACCGCCGGTGATAAACGCATGAGGCATCGCAATCGCCGGACGCACATCACCCTGAGTACGGCGTTTACACAGATCGTCATGGATTCGACGCAGCGCTGCCCCCATTACGGCTTCGTGTGAGCGCGCCAGGGGAACAGGCAGTGAGGTTTCTTCATTGATCTCTTGATCGGACAGGATCTGACGAACAAGGTCAGGTTCAAGATAAGGCACGGGATAGATCAACGCACCATCGTCGAAGGTGCCGCATTCAATCGCAGTGCCGATTTGTTCCGGTTCAGTTGCTATGACAAGTGAATCGCTGAGCAGATCAGAGAACATTCCCAAACGAATGGGGCCATCGTGATTCCCGGACGTTAGAATAATGCGCGTATGACCAGCCAAATCAGTCAAGTAGCGGGACAGCTGGCGTACTGCATGAACCGGTGGAACGCTACGGTCAAAAACATCGCCACTAATCAGAACAACATCGATTTTGCGCTGGATAACCAGTTCCTTTAACCAGGTAAAGAAGGCGTCAATGGAGTCAGAGAGGGACTCGCCGTGAAGCGTGCGTCCAACGTGCCAATCCGATGTGTGAAGAATCTGCATGCTTCTAGTGTGAGGCATACCGTGTACAAACCGAATTGCACTCTCGACGGATTAGTCCTTTGGCCAGTGGAAATGATCAAGAATCTGGTTGTGAAGCACACCGTTTGATGCGAGTGCGTTCGCTCCCCAGGGGCCTGCTACTCCGGACAAAGACGTAAAGCGCCCACCTGCTTCAGTCACAATTGGCACCAGTGCGGCCATGTCATAAAGCTCAAGCTCAGGTTCACAAGCGACGTCAACAGCGCCGGTGGCGACCAGCATGTAGCTGAAGAAATCACCGTAGGCGCGCGTGCGCCAAACGCGAGCCTGCAAATCAATGAACTCGTCGATCCGCCCAGCTTGCTGCCAACCCGTCAGCGACGAATACGATAGCGACGCCTCCGACAGGGCGCTGACTTTGGAAACATGCAGAGCATGAGGGGTATTCGAGCCAAACTGTTCCCATGCTCCGCCACCTTGGGATGCCCACCAGCGTCGTCCCAACGCAGGCGCCGACACAACACCGACAACAACATCGGGACCATCAACCAGTGCAATCAACGTCGCCCACACGGGGACATTGCGCACAAAGTTCTTCGTGCCATCAATCGGGTCAATGATCCAACGTCGCGTCCCCGCCCCAGACGAACCGCGTTCTTCTCCGTAGATTGCATCATCTGGGCGACGAGTCGCTAACACAGTGCGGATCATGTCTTCGACGCCACGATCCGCGTCTGACACGGGCGTGAGATCAGGCTTTGACTCAACAACAAGATCAGATGCTTGAAAGCGCGCCATTGTGATTTCATCAGCGTGATCAGCAAGATCCAATGCTATTTTCAGATCGTCAGCATAACGAGACTCAGGCATGTCTTCACTCTAGCGCGCATCGCGTGACGCTTGCTTTGCCGTGTTAACGGCATTAAGCAGGCGACGCACTGACAGTGCCATAGCGTTGCGACGCGCAGAGTCTTCATGGCAGACAGCCTCAAACGGGACCTCGCCACGCGCCCAAGCGTCGATTGCGCAACTCGGTTCGCCCTCCGCATGGGAACAGAGGGGGAGACACCACGAGGTTGCTTCTGCAACTTCCGGAAATACTCCCAGAACGTCTTCTTCGTCCACGTGCCCCAGGCCGAAAGAACGGACGCCGGGCGTGTCCATAATCCACCCGCCCTCGGGCAACTCGAACGCTTCGGAGGAAGTGGACGTATGACGTCCCCGTCCCGTCACTTCATTGACGTGCCCGACACTGCGGTGAGCATCAGGAACCAGCGCATTGATCAGCGTTGACTTTCCGACACCCGAATGCCCGACAAGCACGGAGAAATGTCCCGCAAGCTCGCCCTTTAATGCCTCGATCCCCTTAGTGGGAGTGGCCTTACCACCCTCAAGCGCCTGCGTAACAATAATGCGGAAGCCAAATGGGTCATAGGTCGCAAAAAGTTCGCTTGGGACGCCAAGATCGGACTTCGTGAGGCAGAGGATGGGGGTCATTCCGGCTTCATATGCGGCCACCAAACACCGGTCAATCATGCCGGTTCGAGGTGGTGGATCGGCCAGCGCGACGACGATACACATGGTGTCCGCGTTCGCGACAATCGCCTTTTCTCCGCGTTGGTCGGGCGCATCTTCCAATGACCGACGAAGGATGGAAGTGCGTTCTTCGACGGCGACAATTCGAGCCAGCGTATCGACGTGTCCCGAAACATCCCCGGTTACTCGCACGCGGTCACCCATAATCACCGATCCGCGCTTCAGCTCTTTGGCGCGAACAGCATTCAGAGTTGTCGCGTCGTCCATTCTGACGCGGTATCGCCCACGATCAATAGCAATGACGTGCCCGAGCGGTGAAGTAGACCAATCTGGGCGAATTTTTGTTCGTGGACGCTTTGACTTTCCTGCGCGAACTTTGACACGCGGATCGTCGGTTCCAGTGTCACGCCTCAACGGAAGCCTCCTTGCTTGAAGCGACAAGCGATGCCCACATGGAAGGGAAGTCGGGCAATGTCTTTGATGTGCACGCGATATCGTCCAGCGTTGTTCCCGGAATTCCCAATCCTAGGATTGCCGCGAAGGTTGCCATTCGGTGGTCGGCATAGGCGTGGTGGAGCGCGGGCGTTGGGGTGGTGGGGGGAGTGATCGCCAGATAATCTGTCCCCTCATCGACCCGGCAGCCACATGCCCGCAGTTCTGTTGCCAAAGCGGCTAGACGGTCAGTTTCATGACCTCGCAGATGACCGATACCTCGTAGAAGCGAAGGTGAATCAGCGAAAACGGTGAGCGCAGCAATCGTCGGCGTGAGTTCCCCGATGTCCGCCAGATCCACGTCGATTCCGCGAATATGACCGGCCTTCGCGCTCACAGTCAGTGCGCCATCGTGCAGAGTAACGTCGGCTCCCAGCCGCGGAAGAATGTCGCGCCATGCGTCACCGGCCTGCGTCGTTTCGGCGGGCCAATGCGGGATTGTCACCTTTCCGCCACACACCAGTGCGGCTGCGAGGAAAGGGCCAGCATTCGACAGGTCGGGTTCGATCGAATTGACGAGGCCGCGCGACCGTTCGTTGATGACATGCCATGAATGGAGCGCGGGGGTGCCTTCGTCTATTTCCTCGACATCGCATCCGCGAGCTCGCATGGTCTGACATGTCATTTCAATATGGGGGAGCGAAACGACTTTACCGGGTGCGCTGATCGTTACAGGATGGCTGAGCATGGGCGCAACCAACAGCAGCGATGACACGAATTGTGATGATGCGCAAGCGTCGACCGTGATTGTTGCTCCCGCCGGAAGCTGGAGCGGTCCCTGAATGGTGAAAGGCAGGAATCCTTCTTCGCCGTGGTAGGTGATCGTGGCACCACACTGCGCAAGAGCGTCCAGGAGTGGCTTGAGGGGGCGTAGGCGAGCGCCCTCATCACCGTCGAAATGAGTGATCCGACTGCTGAGCGCAGCCAAGGGAGGGATAAAACGCATCACCGTGCCGGAAAGCCCACAATCGATGGAGAGCTCATCGGTGCGCTCTGGCGCTTGAGGATCAAGAGGGACAACGTGCGCCGAGGTGCCGGAAAACTCAATGTCAGCGCCCAACAGTCGAAGGGCGTCTATAAACAATCGAGTATCCCGCGAATCAAGAACCCCAGTCAGCGAAGAAGAAGAATCAGCGGTCGCTGCAAGATAAAGCTCACGAGCCGACAGTGACTTCGATCCTGGGATCTCAACAGTCGCATTTAACGTGCCCGATGCTACGGGCGCCTGCCATGGGCGGGAAGTCAAGCGGAAACCTTTGTTGCCAGAGCTTTCTCACGCTCTAGGGCACGGCGTGCTTGCCACTGATTGACTCGCCATGACACTGACGGGGCGCCCATGCGATCCGTGCTGGCCAGTGCATATGCCCCAGCGAGTGCGAAACGGGATGCCATTCCAGAGGCCATTTCACGGCGCTCAGCGCGACTATGAGCAGTCCACAGCGGATGATTCACAAGAGCCATTGGAATCGAAATAGCCGCAAGAACCGTAGCGCTTATCCGAGGAGCCTTACCAAGAGCAAAACATGTGGCTGCACCCAGCGTCACGCCACCTAAAACCCGCGTTGCAACAGTCAGTTGCTCATCGGTGGGAGCGGCCTCGCCCGCCACCTTATCCATCAGCGGACGGACAACGTGAGCGCGCTTGACGTGCACTTCAGGCTCGCGCAGAGCTGAAATGCCATCGAGGATGGCGGGAAGCGCCAAAGCTGGCCTTGCACATGCACGAAGAAGATTCATGCTTCTATTGTCCAATGAAAAGCGGTTTTCGTGAGCCATAACGCGCTTGATTATGGAATACAAACCCCGTCCGCAAGCGTTCACAGACGTATGAACCACACGATTTGGGTCCCCAACGCTTACCCTTAAGAGTGATGACTACTTTCGACAACGCTTCTCGTCCCTTTGCAGAAGTGGAACTAGATCAGACATTCGTCCGCGATGCCATTCCGTACGAAAAAGTACTCTTCCGCGCAGCACTGCGACTGACAGGTAACAGAACAGACGCTGAAGACCTCGTACAAGAGACCTATCTTCGCGCATACGCAAAGTTCCATCAGTACGCCCAAGGCACCAATCTGAAAGCCTGGCTCTACCGGATACTGACGAACACCTTCATCTCCGAATACCGCAAAGCGCAACGTCGACCCAAACACTCGCCCAACGAAGACGTCGAAGACTGGCAGCTCATGCAAGCAGCTTCTCACGACTCAGTTGGTTTGGAATCGGCGGAAACCGAAGCTCTCGCGCGGATTCCGTCAACACAAATTCAAGAAGCATTACACAGCCTGAGCGACGAACAGCGAGCAGTCGTTGTACTCGCCGATGTTGAATCGCTCAGCTACAAAGAGATCGCCGACATACTCGACATTCCGATTGGAACCGTCATGTCGCGCCTCTCTAGAGGCCGAGCGAGCCTGCGCCGAACACTCGCAGACCTTGCCAAAGAATATGGAATTACAGGAGATAACAATGAGTGAAGTTATCGGATGCGACGCGTTCCGAGAAGCGCTCTTCGCCCTGGTGGATTGTGAAGAATGCGAAGAACGCCGCTCGCTCATTGATACCGGAACAGTCGAAGGCCCCTGCGAACGCGAACGCCTTGCCTTGATCGCGCATGCTTCTGGATGCGAGCACTGCGCCCAAGAATTAGACCGTGAACGCAATGTGCGAACCGCGTTGCGACACTTCTTCGATGACGAGCCTCTTCCCGAAGGATTCGAAGCCCGTCTGCTCGCTCGCCTCTCATCGGTTCAGGTTGAAACAACATCTGTATATGTCGAAACGTCAGAGCAGTGACGTGTGTCGCTAGGGCGGTCAGCCTGTTGGCTTAACCGCTGTTTTTATGGGAAACTGTCAGGGTTGAATTCAAAACTTGAGGAGATCAACATGTCGAAGAGGGGCCGCAAGCGTCGCGATCGTAAGAAGCACGGTGCGAACCACGGCAAGCGTCCAAACGCATGAGCCGTCTTTAACGCAATGCCCGGAGGCTCAAGCCTCCGGGCATTTTGTTTATCAGTTTCCTTCGCATTACTCGCGAGGCGTCGCACCCGTCCACTCGTACCACCCTGAATGCAGTACGAGCCAGGCCATCAAGGCGTATCCGGACTGGCCGGGAAGCGTCAGCCCCGAATCCGTTCGCGCCCTCGATGCTGCCATGTCTTCAAACCACTGATCGTGCGCAACAAGGGGAGAGTACGTATCAACGTAAGGAAGGCCTCGGCGCTGGCATACTTCACCCATCGAACGGGAAAGCTGAGCAACCGACGAAGAATCGCTCCCGGCAAGAGGTGGAGGTCCCACCACGAAGCAAGGGATCCCCAGCGAGGCAGCACGATCGGTGATATTCGCCAGATTCAAGCGTGAACGGGCCGAGCTTAAACCCGCTGAAATATCAGCGGTACCAACACCGACAATCAAACCGCGAGGTCCTTCGGCACCCAAGCGGAGCCCGACTTCCGATTCCCAACGCGCTGCCAAGCTATTCGTGGATTCCCCGGGAACGCCCAATGTCATCACCGTTGGAGTCGTTGCAAACTCTGATCGAGCAAGCACGCGACCAATCCAGCCGAGCGCTCGCGGGTCACCAGTTCCAGTGACCAGTTCGTCTCCGATAATGCAAAGTCTCATTGGGCTCCCTCGAGTCAGCGAGCAAATGCTGCTGCCATGAGTTCGGCGTTCTGCTGCTTGTGATCCGATGCTCGACCGGCTGCGGTTGTTGCCGATTCGGGGCGAGAGACAAGGCGAACAGGACGTTCAAACTCCATGAACATATTGAGTGCCAGGAACGGCCAGGGACCTTGGTTCTTCGGCTCATCCTGAACCCACATGATTTCCGCGTGCGGGTAGCGGGCAAGCTCTAAAGCAAGCTCTTGGGCGGGAAGCGGGTAGAGCTGTTCAAGACGAATGACCGCCGTTGAACGATCGCCACGCGCTTCGCGTTCCTTAACAAGGTCATAGTAAATGCGTCCAGAACAGATCAAGACCCTGGTGACCTGCGTTGCATCAATCGACGGATCAACTTCACTGATGATTGGTCTAAAGGTCCCAGATGTGAAGTCTTCAACCTGAGAAGTTGCGGCGGCAAGACGGAGCAGTTGCTTGGGCGTGAAAGCAATCAGAGGCTTACGCGGGCGTCGATAGGCTTGCTGACGCAACATATGGAAGTGGTTAGCCGGAGTAGACGGCTGAACGATCCACATATTGTCCTGTGCAGCCAACTGCAGGTAACGCTCGATACGCGCCGACGAGTGATCGGGGCCCTGGCCTTCGAAACCGTGGGGAAGCATCATCACCAGGGAAGAACGCTGACCCCACTTCTGCTCGGCGGAGCACACGAACTCATCGATGACGAGCTGCGCGCCGTTCGCGAAGTCACCGAACTGTGCTTCCCAGACGGTCAGAGCATCGGGGCGTTCCACCGAATAACCGTAGTCGTATGCGAGCACCGCATACTCCGACAGGGGAGAGTCGAAGATATCGAACTTCGCCTGCGTTGGGGTCAGGAACTGAAGCGGTGTGAATTCACGGCCGTTCGTGTTGTCGTGAAGAACAGCGTGGCGCTGGACGAAGGTCGCACGACGTGCATCTTCACCCGAGAAACGAACGGGCGTTCCCTCCATCAGCAGTGTGCCAAGAGCCAGGAGTTCGCCGAATCCCCAGTCAATGGGACGCTTCCCGTAGGCCATTTCTTGGCGTCGCTCGCAGAGCTGAGCCATCTTCGGATGCGGGGTAAAGCCGGGTGGGAAGGAAACGTGAGCGTCACCGATGCGGCGGATTTCTTCCGTCGTTGTCGCTGACTGCCAGCCAATCATCATGCCGGAACCGGGCAACTGAGACTCGGGCATCAACCAGCCGGCGCTTTCCTTCTCGGCATCATCTTGCGGTGCCCACCCGTTTTCGCGGGTTTCGGACAGGATGCGCGAGAGCTCGTTCTCGTACGCGGTCGCCGAAGCGAGGGCCTCGTCTTCTGTCAGCTGGTGACGACCAACGAGGTTCCGCGTGTAAACGGTGCGTGTCGACGGGATCTTATTAATCAATTCGTACATGACGGGCTGGGTCATTGACGGGTCATCGCCTTCGTTGTGACCGCGACGGCGGTAGCAGACCATGTCGATGATGACGTCCTTGTGGAACGTATTGCGGTACTCGAATGCGAGTGCTGCCATGCGGACAACAGCTTCCGGATCGTCGCCGTTCACATGGAGGATCGGTACCTGTAGGCCCTTGGCGAGGTCGGTGGGGTAGCGGGTCGAACGGCCGGACGTTGGTCCGGTTGTGAAGCCAATCTGATTGTTCACGATCACGTGGATCGTGCCACCGGTCTTGTAACCGGTCAACTGGCTCATATTGAAGGTTTCCTGGACAACGCCTTGGCCAATGAACGCGGCGTCGCCGTGAACCAGAACGGGGATAATCGGCAGGCTTTCATCGCCAAGCATTTCCTGCTTGGCGCGGACAATGCCTTCTAAGACGGCATCGGCGGCTTCGAGGTGCGATGGGTTAGCGCCCATATACACCTTCGTTGCTACACCGTCTTCCAAGGTGTAGACGCCCCAAGTTCCTAGGTGATACTTCACGTCACCGGAGCCCTGAACTGACGAAATATCTTGGTTTCCTTCAAACTCGGAGAAGATCTGCGCATAGGACTTGCCGGCAATATTCGCCAGAACATTCAGTCGGCCACGGTGCGCCATTCCGATCGCAACTTCGTGGATACCTTCTCGTGCCGATCGTGCAAGGATCTCATCAAGAAGCGGGATTAATGACTCGCCACCTTCAAGGGAGAAACGCTTCTGTCCCATGAACTTGGTCTGGAGGAACTCTTCGAACGCTTCGGCGCGGATCAGCGTCGATAGAATTCGACGCTGTTCAACCGGAGTGGGAACTTCGTAGGGGAGTTCGATGCGGTGTTGGACCCACTGTCGTTGCTCGGGATCCTGAATATGCATGTATTCAATGCCGACGCTACGCGTGTACGTGTCGGACAGTCGAGTCAGGATATCGCGTAGCAACATTTGCTGTTGGCCACCGAATCCACCGGTCGGGAAGGGTCGATCGAGGTCCCATACGGACAGGCCGTACTGGGTGATATCCAGGTCGGGGTGGCGACGCACGCGGTATGCCAGCGGGTCCGTGTCTGCGGCAAGGTGACCGCGTGAGCGGAATGCGTGGATCAGTTCTGCGATGCGCGCTGGCTTGCCTTTTTCACGCTCGACGTCGTATTCGTGGTCTGCTTCCCAGGCGTAGGGGTACTGGGGGATGTGAAGTGAAGAGAAAACTCGTTCGTAGAATCCATCCAGACCCGACAGCTTTTTATCGATGAGTGCGAGGAACTGGCCGGAGGCCGCACCCTGAATAATGCGGTGGTCGTAGGTCGACGACATGAACATGGTTTTGCCGATGCCCATTGCTGCCAGTTTGCGCGGGGAAACTCCGCGGTATTCGGCGGGGTAGTCGGTCGCGCCAACACCGATAATGAGGCCCTGCCCCTTCATCAGGCGAGGAACAGATGTTGTTGTACCGATTGTTCCAGGGTTTGTCAGAGTGACGGTTGCCCCCTGGAAGTCGCCAGTACCAAGATCGCCTGTGCGTGCACGCTTGACCAGATCCTGATATGCGTCAACGAATTCCATGAAGGTCATGGTGTCTGCCTTATGGACGACCGGGACCATAAGAGAGCGCCCGCCGGAGGCGTTGGTGACATCAATTGCTAAGCCGAATCCGACGTGGGCTAGACGGTGGATCGCGGCCTTGGTGCCTTCCATCTGATAGCGGACGTTCATATCCGGCATTTCGCACAGAGCCTCGACCAAGGCGTAGCCAATCAGGTGGGTGAAGGAAACCTTGCCGCCAACGGTGCGTGCCAAGTGAGCGTTGATCAGAGCGCGGTTTTCAATCAGGAGCTTCGCTGGCATCTGACGCTGTGACGTCGCAGTGGGAACAGAGATGGATTCATCCATGTTCTTCGCGGTTGCGCGTGCCACGCCCTTGAGGATTTGGAGCTCGTCTTCCTCGGCAAGATCAGTGTTGAGTGATGCGGCGGTGTGGCCGTGCATCTGACGTGTATAGGGAGACGTTGCTTCCATGATGCGCGCCGGAGGAGCCGGGGGCAGGTCAGAACGCGTCACGGACTCTACGTTCGTTTCCGGTGCGTCCGCTTCGGGTTCCTCGAACACAGATTCAGCTAAGACACGCGCTTTCGGCTGTGCGAAGTGTGTCGTGGGGTGATCGTGGATCGACGAGGCCGCCGGCGGGAAAACCGCGGCCTGAACGGGGGCGGGGTGCGATACGGCCGGAGTGGCCTCGGTCATTGGCTGAGGAGTGTGCAACTGTTCAGGAGCAGACTCGGTCGCAAAAAACGCGCGCCACGAGGGATCAACCGAAGTTGGATCCGCCTGATACACGCGACGCATGGTGTCGACGTACCAATCATTTGCCTGTGGCTGTGCTTCGTTGTCAGTTGCCACGAGAATCTCCGTTCTGTTCAGCCGTGAACCCTACGGCAAAGCATACGGATAGTCTGGGTCTTTGGGCCCGATTTTGTAGAGATTGGACATAGTTTGAACGCGTCTTTGGGGAAAAGAAGAAGAAACTTTGGTGAAACTGGCAACAGAGTGGATATCTGTGTGCTACACAGAGCACAAATCGGTAAACTGGACGGGTTATGGACTCTGATTTACCATCGCGCAGTAAGGCCACGCAGTGATCGCAACTATTGCGATGCTCATGCTTGGCATCGTTCTGACAATCGGCACATTTATTTTCGTGTCTGCGGAGTTTTCGCTGGTCGCGCTCGATCAAGCGGTCGTTGAAAAGAGATTCCAAGCCGGCGACAAATCCGCCGGAGAAGTCCTGAAGGCAACGAAAACTCTGTCGACCCAGCTCTCTGGAGCCCAAGTCGGTATTACGCTGACCACGATTCTTCTCGGCTACACCACGCAGGCAACAATCGCTGACCTTCTTGAAACGGCACTCGGAAGTGCTGGTTTAGCGGCTGGGCTTGCCACGGGTATCGCCGCGATTGTGGCGGCAGTTTTCATTAACGCCGTATCAATGCTCTTTGGTGAGCTGGTTCCAAAGAACCTTGCACTCGCTCACCCCTTAAAAACTGCGGGTCTTGTCGTTCCCTTCCATATGTTCTTCACTGCGCTGATGAAGCCGATTATTTTCGTTTTGAACGGGTCGGCGAACGCGGTGCTTAAACTGGTGAACATTGAGCCTCAGGAAGAGATCTCATCTGCTAGGTCAGCGTCTGAACTCGAAGCAATGGTTCGACACTCAGCCGAAGAAGGCACGATCGACACGTCGACCGCCTCGTTGTTGACGAACTCAATCCGCCTGTCCGAGTTCACCGCTGCCGACGTCATGACAGACCGCGGGCTACTTCACTTCCTGCCGGACACCGCCGTCGCATCCGACGTTGTCGCCCTCTCACGAGAAACCGGGCACTCACGTTTTCCGATCGTCGGTGAGGATTTAGATGACATCATCGGCTTGGTTTCGTTGCGCCGTGCCATCGGAGTTCCTTTCGGGCGTCGCGACGAGGTCCCCGTTGTGTCTGCTTCCCTGATGGCAGAGGTTCCATCGGTTCCCGAAACAGCCCCCATTGGTCCTCTGATGGTGCAATTGCGTGACGAAGGCCTGCAAATGGCAATCGTCGTTGATGAATACGGTGGGGTGGCAGGTGTTGTCACTTTGGAGGACGTCATCGAAGAAATCGTTGGTGAAGTGTCCGACGAGCATGATGGGCGTCGCCTCGGAATCCGTACCCGTGCCGACGGCGCTCTGCTGATCCCCGGAACCCTGCGCCCCGATGAGCTCTTCGAACGAACTCGGATCGCCCTTCCTGAAGACAACGCCTACGACACGATAGGCGGCCTCGTGATGGCCCAACTTGGACGCATCCCGATGGTTGGCGACCGCGTTGACGTGCGCTCAGTGATCCTCGAAGTTGAACACATGCAGGGGCGACGCATTATGCAGATAGCGCTCTATGCGCCTGACCAGGAAGATGAACAACCGGAGGTTCAGCTATGAGCGCCGGTTGGGGTCTTGGAATCACCGTTATGCTGCTGGCAATGAACGCTTTCTTCGTCGCCGGCGAATTTGCGACGACATCGTCGCGTCGTTCGCAGATCGAACCTCTCTACGAAGAAAAGCGTCGCGGAAGCGCTCAGGCGATGTTCGCCCTTGAACACGTATCATTGATGCTCGCTATCTGTCAGCTGGGTGTCACGGTCGCATCAACAACCCTCGGCGTCGTCGCAGAACCGGCGATCGCGCACCTCGTGGAGCATCCGCTGGTTTCACTGGGCTTACCTGCTTCGTCGGCGCACGTCGTTGGTTTTATTGCCGCACTGATTATCGTGTTGTTCCTGCACGTAGTGTTCGGTGAGATGGTGCCGAAGAACGTGTCGATCGCAAACCCGGCACGACTCCTTCTGCTTCTTGCACCGCCTCTGGTGGCAATTGGACACGTTGTCAGCCCGATTATCCAGGCTATGGATTCATTGGCGAACTGGTTCCTGTCACTTCGTGGAATTGAACCTCAATCTGAAATTGCAGCAACGTTTACAGCCGAAGAAGTGGCCTCCATCGTCGAATACTCGACCGCTGAAGGATCTTTGAGCGACGACCTTGGTCTGCTCTCGGGAACCTTGGAATTCTCGACCGAAACCGCTGGGTCAGCGATGGTTCCTTTGGGTGACCTGGTTACTTTGGAGCCCGATGTCACCCCCGACGAGGTTGAAAAAGAAGTCGCTCGAACAGGTTTCTCGCGCTTCCCGATCGTTGCTCAATCTGGTGAAATCGCTGGGTACATTCACCTGAAGGACGTACTCTATGCCGATGCCACGAATCGCACTCAACCGATTCCCGCCTGGCGTATCCGCAAGATGGAGACCGTTGCATCAACTGATGAAGTTGAAGACGCACTCCGCGCAATGCAACGTTCGGGAACTCACTGCGCATTGGTGAAAAACCAAGCAGGAGACCGAATCGGCGTGCTCTTCCTTGAAGATGTTCTAGAAGAATTGGTTGGCGAGGTTCGTGACTCGTTGCAACGCGATGTGATTACTCGCGACCGCGATGAGTTATGACTCCCACTTTCAACCAAACCTCTTTAACCGCCAGGCGATACGATGTAGGTTAGTAACCGTTGAACTCGGACATTCGCTTCGAGGGCAACCCCTGAAATCAGCAGATGAAAAGGAACTTTCAGCGTGCCTGAAGCCAAGATTGAATGTCCGTTGCCGTCACGTCGGCAGATTCATGGACATAGCGATCTGGACGCGTCTACGCCTCGCAAAAGACAATCCCACGTTACTCGTCGTGTAGCTCGTGGCGGTGTTCTTGCTGTGCTGTTGGCAACGACTGTCGCGATCCCGCTGTCGGGGTTTGTTGGTGCTCAGTCTTCTGTTGAACTTCCTGCGCGCGCACTTGGCATCAGTGCCGGTGACGAGTCCTGGGCAACAACAACGGTCGTCGCGCAATCGAAGACCCTTGAAGGATCCGTCACCGCAGCATCTCGCACACGCGTTCGCGCACCTCTGACCCTCAATAGGTGCTTGCCCTCTGCCCAGACAGCCGCGGGCAATCGAGATGTCCAGGTTCGATCCTCGGAAATCTACTGGCCAATGCCACCAGGAACGTTCGAGATCACGTCGCCGTTCTCGATGCGCGTTTCCCCGATTTCTGGCCAGCTACAGATGCACGAAGGCATCGACATGGCTGGCCCACTGGGGACTCCGCTACACGCCGTGTATGGTGGCGAGGTCGTCGAGGTCTCTGAAAACAGCCGTTCCGGTGCGTTGGTGAAGATCAAGCACGTCCGTGAAGACGGAAGCATTTTCTATAGCGCGTACCTGCACCAGTACATGGATCAGATCAAGGTCCGTGTGGGCGACAGCGTAGAAGCGGGACAGGTAATCGGTGCCGTTGGAAACAACGGTTGGTCAACTGGTCCGCACCTTCACTTTGAAATCCATAACTCCAACGACGAGCCCATCGATCCCGAAGCATGGCTTAAAGAAGTTGGCGCAGTTTATCTCGGAGAGCAGGCTTGTTCATGATCCCGGTTTCTTCTCGCGTCGGGCCGATCATTCTTGCCCACAGGGGAGGCAACGAGGTTGCGCCTGAAAATTCGCTTGAGGCATTCGCTGTTGCCCGTCAGCTCGGTATCCGCCACATTGAAACCGATGTTCATCTGACCGCTGATGGCAAGGTTGTTGTCCACCATGATCCGATGATCGATCGCGTGTACAACGGTTCTGGTCTGATTGCTCAGATGACTTGGGATGAGCTGAAGACGTACACGAACGATCACGGTGATCGTATTCCGTTGCTGTCCGAAGCTCTTGAGACTTTCCCGGATCTGTACTTCAACATCGATGCGAAGGTTCCCGGTGTTGAGGGGCCTCTGTTGGATGTTGTTCGTCAGACTCATGCTGAGAATCGCGTTGTCCTGGCATCGTTTAACGAACGTCGGCTGAAGTGGCTCAGAGAGCAATCTCAGGGCCAGATTGCAACGTCGTTGGGTAGTCAATCCGTGGTGCGTTTGGTTGCGGCTGCAAAGAGCGCAACGAAGACGCGCACATGGCGGATTCCAGGTTCTCATCAGGGCGTTGTTGCCGCTCAGGTTCCGCTGTCCTTCGGCCCCGTGACCGTTGTGGATCGTCGTTTTGTTGCGGCGGCCCATTCGCATGGTTTAGCTGTCCACGTCTGGACGGTCGATGAGATTGACGATCTTAATCAGCTGATCGCTCTTGGAGTCGACGGCTTTGTGACCAATAAGCCGAAGTATCTGCGCGACTATCTGATTGATCGTGGATTATGGGAAGAGCTTCCTGCTCCAGGCGCGATGCGAGGGCAGCACCCGCGCGACTGAGTGTCGCGAGCAGAATGCCCCCCATGCGTTTATGCGCATGCGGGTGCGTTTTCTTTTGCGCTACGACGCGAGCTGGCGGATTTGGGCGTGTCCTTACTGAACTTTTTCACCATTGCTCCATTCTCCCCACCTAGTGGCGGGACATCAATGGACAACACTCAAGTCACCTGGACCCAAAAACCAAGGACACTCCAGTGTTACGCAGGCCTGGACCTCGTATCCACGACCGACATCACCGCCCTCGTCCTCGTCTTCCCACCCAGGGACGAGACCGAGCCGTATGTGGTGGTGCCGCATTTCTGGATCCCCGAAGACAACATCGAACTTAGGGTGAACCGCGACCACGTCCCCTACGACCAGTGGGAACGCGAATGCCTGCTGCACACCACCGAAGGCAATGTCGTCCACTACGCAGCCATCGAAGCCTTCATCGAAGAACTCGGCACCCGCTACGACATTCGGGAGATCGCCTACGACCGGTGGGGCGCCGTCCAAATGAGCCAAAACCTCGAAGACGCAGGCTTCACCGTCATCCCCTTCGGACAAGGCTTCCGCGACATGAGCCCACCATCAAAGGAACTCATGAAACTCGCCCTCGAAGGACGCCTCGCCCACGGCGGCCACCCAGTCCTAGCCTGGATGGTGGATAACATTCACGTGCGCACCGACCCAGCAGGCAACATCAAACCCGACAAACAACGCTCCACCGAGAAAATCGACGGCGTCGTAGCCACCATCATGGCCCTCGACCGAGCCATCCGAGGAGGCAACGCCAGCAGCGGTGGAAGCGTGTATGACAGGCGAGGACTACTCGTGCTGTGAGTCCTAGGTGGCGTGAGAACACCGGTTGACATAGTCAGCGTATGCCTGATCGTAGGTTTGGTGAAGCAGCATTCCTCAGTGTTTTCGTAAGCACGAAAATAGTGGCAGCGACGGTCATCGGCATGGACACGATCGCGAACGTTGCCTTGTTGGTGACAGCAACCTCCGTCCGATGGCGCGTGAGGACATTCGTCGCGCAAATGCTTAGATCTTACCCGCGCGAGATCGTGACGGCGACGCATCACACAACAAACACGCTGAAGTAGACACGGAGATCCCGCTGTGACGTCGCGTTTGACGCCCGGCGCTCGCCAAGCTCAGAACATGACCATTGAGCCGGTCAACTCTGCTTCAATGCAAGACCTGAAGAATAAAAGTTTCTTCAAATCGTAGTCACAGGGTAGACGACTGCCTAAAATAGGCAGTGTCTAGGAAGTATCTCAGCGTGGAGATCGTCATGATAAACCGAATCTCAACAGCTATCGCGCTATGGTAGCCGTATTCACTATGGCGGCGATGGGATCTGTGCCTATCGAGGCCGAGGCCGCTAGTCACGAAGTTACTACCCACGATGCCGCTCTTGCAGCCCTCCCTGCGGGTGATCGAAACGATCCTTCATACCGCCTCGCAGTCGAGAAACGGGTTGAGACCTATGTGACGAACAAAAACGGTATCGTCCAGTTTGACCTCAGACTAGCTCAGCACAATGGCGAGAATCCTGACGTCATTGAAGTAGGCAAGTATGTAAACGCATTTGCTGCTAGCGACAGTTCCATCAAGAACAAATCATGGGACGAGTTTGTATCAGCTGGAAGTGGCATGTTCTCCGGATACAACTACTGCGGGTATGGAAATCTTGGCGGAGAACCCACGAATACTCTCGATCGCGGCTGCCAACTGCATGACCAATGCTACGACACAAGAGGATGGGGCAAGTGCTCCTGCGACTCTGAGTTCATCGCGTTCATCAATAACAACAGTAAGAGCATGGGTTGGACTGAGTGGGCGCAGGCCAAGGGGGCAACAGCTTACTTTGCTAGTAAAGCATCTCTAGGCAAGTGTGAAAAATGAACACATCTAATGGAGTGAGCGTACCTGTGTTTCACGCTCGTGTATTTCAGATTCACGTCATTTTATTCGTGATTCTGTTCCTTGGTCAGCTCCTGGCTGTCTTTGTGTCGGCCTTGAACAGCATGCTCACTTACCTCCAAGCTGCGGGCATGGCAGTTGGTATCATCGGTGCCCTCTGTGCGATTTGGGCTCTCGTGCGGGGGTGGGCACCCGGGAAAGCGGCGTGGGCAGTGATGCTCGTTGCATGGGTTGTGCTCATCGCCCTGCCCGGTATCCTCTTCGCCATTGGCATGGCTCTTGGAGGAGCTGGCTAAAACAACCTTACGGGGTGTCGCCCCTACAGTGAACCCACGCGTACCGAGTCGACACCCCGTAACAGCCTGAGCTCTCTTGTTAACTCTTCGCACAACGAAGGCGACTTCGACTCTGGCTGCAAAAACCCAGCAGAGGAAAACACCTTCCGGAAACTGAGGTTGAACCAGTGGGTGAAGCAGTCCGTGCGGTGGATGCCCATGCACGTATGGAATGCCAATGACCACCCGGTTGATTTGGCCGACTTGGAGGGCAGGGTGTGTTATGGCGGGCTAGATCTCGCCTCAACCACGGACATCACGGCGTTCGTGCTCGTGTTCCCCCCGAGACTGGTGATGATGAGGGTAAGTATGTGATCGCGCCGTGGTTTTGGATCCCCGAAGACAACCTGTCGCTGCGAGTCGCCCGCGATCACGTGCCCTACGACACCTGGCATAAGCAAGGCTTCTTGCAGACCACTGAGGGCAACGTGGTGCACTACGCCACGATCGAGGCCTTCATCGAGCAGCTGGGTACCCGGTTCGATATTCGCGAGATCGCTTACGACCGGTGGGGATTCGTCCAAATGTCCCAAAAACCTCGAGGGGCTCGGCTTCACGGTGGTGCCGTTCGGGCAAGGCTTCAAAGACATGAGCCCCGCCAGCAAAGAACTCATGCGTCTCGCCCTTGACGGTCGCCTCGCTCATGATGGGCATCCAGTACTGGCGTGGATGGCGGACAACATTACGGTGCGGCAAGACCCAGCCGGGAACATCAAACCCGACAAAGCCAAGTCCACCGAGAAAATCGACGGCATCGTCGCACTCATCATGGCGCTAGATCGCGCCATCCGATGCGGCATCAACGCCGGTAGTGGAAGCGTGTACGACGGACGTGGATTAATTTTGATCTAAATCACAAAAATGCTTGAATTACGAGCCCCGACAGTTTTAGACTGAAAACGCCCATATTTCACTGGGCACGTTTTGTAATACGAGCGAGTGTAGTCCAAACCTGCTACCCGCTTTCCCAGTATTTTTCTGGTCAAACAGAAAGGAAACACAACCATGAAAACCTCACGAGCAAATCTTGTTGCCACTGCAGTCACTACTATTTCACTCATGTTCGCTACTGCAGGACTCGCTAATGCGCAAGAAATCGACACTTCGAGCGCGGGCATCCCCGTTGCATCGCACGAGACAGCTCCTCCAAGCGTAACCCCGGAGGAATTTAAAGCAGGGTTACAGCAACTCGTCAATGAAGGCAAGCTCAAGTTGCTCTCATCGCACGAGACACCTGCTGTATTCGAAAATAAATACGGCGTAGTTGACCCCAACAGCGGCACGGTCTTTTTAACTTTCGTAACTGAGATTCCCAAGTATGAAGATCGTATTTGGGGCGCGCTGTGGGGATGGGAGCCTGCTCTGACTTTTAATCAGACAGATCAAACAGCGATCATTACGGGAGGGGCAGCTGCAGTTACAGCCATGGCTACAGTAGCCGCGGCCGCATTGGCTGAAACCGTAGTCGGTAGTGTAATTTCAGCCGGTGTAATTGCTTTAGTTGGCGGAGCTGCAACTGTCTACCTTAGTACCTATGGAAAGTGTCCAGCTTCTCGACCAACATTATGGGTCGGAACGCTGACCCGCAGTGTTGAATGCAGGTGATAGAAAATGCGCCGTACAGTCGGAAAAATGCTAATTTATGCCGCGTTTGCTTTCATTACAAGTACTGCGTTGGCATATGCAATGGAATCTTTCCTGCCAGCGTATACGCAAGTTGCGTCTGTAGTTTGGTTACTTTGTCTTTGTGTAGGTGCGTTTCTTCTTTTTCGTCGGAAAAAGAACCTCAGCATAAGGTAAATTAGCTTATGCATGACATATCTGAGACTTAAACGTCCTAATCGCGTCCACGCGAAACCAAACGAGAAGTGAATGGGTGTTTAACCGGGGATTCTGGTTAAACACCCATTCATCCTTGAAGTTTTCAAGTTTTGTCTGCCAGCCAACGAGGGAAAGTATTTTGATAGGTCTATTGTCATAGTTGCATCATGGGGGTCCTCAGAATCTGGGGGCGCAGGTGGCCCCGGTTTCTTCGGAGCATTCGTTTTGATAGCACGCCATCCAATACTGGCGTAGATAGTTGACAATATTACGGCGCGGCAAGACCCAGCAGGCAACATCAAACCCGACAAACAACGCTCCACCGAGAAAACCGACGGCGTCGTAGCCACCATCATGGCGTTAGATCGAGCCATCCGCAATGGCGGCGAAGATACTGGCGAGTCGGTGTATGACGAGCGCGGGCTTACTGTTCATTTAGGATTTACGCAATAGTTTTGTTGCTAAATAAGTTTGGCTTGGTAAAATAGCAACGTCTCTAAGAGGTAACGCGACCCAGATTCCCATGTCGCGAACCCACCACCAATGACGGTGGCATGGCGAAAGGAAACATCATGCAGATTAAGCGAATCTTGCAAGTATCTACAGCTTTCACAACAGCTGTTGCCTTGTTTTCGGGTGCTACATTAACGGCAACTGCTACGGAAGCGCCCAACACGAATGATTCTCTCCATGCTGAGCAAATAGTAGATGCGGCTCGGGATGCTCTTGGAATAAAGGTGTCCACAGACCAGATAGTTCCAGATCGGTTAGATTCTGTTCTCTCGTATGATTCTGCCGAGGGTGTCACTACATTAACGGTTGATGGCCAATGAGTGGCAGTAAATCCTCTTGCCGTAACTACTTCTAGCTCACTGTTCACAATCGAAGACACGCTTAAGGGCGATGCTGTTTCTGTTACTGAGGATGGTAGTACGGTTCTCTCAGGCCAAGAAGCGGATTATGTTATAGACGCCTATGATGATGGCTCTTTACGTGTACAGACAGTTATCGAGTCAGAGAATTCAAACCATAGGGTGCCATTTGAATTAAACCTCAACGATGACGAGCTGGCTCAAATAGAACCTGATGGATCTATCGGGTTTTATAAAGTGTTTCCCGATGAAGGCATCCAACTCTTAACATCTGCTATCGATAAGCCTTGGGCAGTAGATGCTTTAGGGGAACCTGTTCAGACGAGATTTGAATTAGATGGGGAGACCCTTATTCAAATCATTGTGTCAGACTCTACTACGGCATATCCTGTAACGGCAGATCCGTTCTGGATTCCTGCAATCATCGCAGGGTTAAGAGTTGGAGTACACGTTCTAATTAAAGTGGGCTCTCGCGTTGTGAAGTATGCGGTTGCTCCAGCTTCTCGAGTGACTAACGCATTAAAGAATTTTTCGACGTTAAATTTCAGAGCTGGATCAAACCCGGTAAAGTTAACCAAATCGCGTATGAAGCACATTCTTGAAAGACATCATCCGCAGTACTGGAACGGTACGGAGACAGCAACTCAATCATTCTTTAATCCCAAAATGTCAGTTTCAGATGTGAGATCACTTATTCATGGAGCTTTAAAGAAGTATTCGGGTTAATACCCAAAATGTGTGTACGGGCTCGGCGTGTCGTGGCTTGTTTTATCGTCCGGCCCAGCCTTTGCGGATGTGTAGGGATCCGTCTTGATAGGCGAGGTTGTAGTTGATAGCGGTGTCGTAGCCGGTCGGGCTGATCGGTTCGCTGACGGTTGGCTGCGGCTTGGGTTGGCTGGTGTTGTGGCGATGTTTGGCGAGCCAGGTGATAGGGTCTGCCGGATTGATAGATTTTTGGTTTAACAGCCATTCGACCGCTGTTTTCATGTGGGGCTCGGATAGGCCGCGATGTGCGTTAAGTAGGCGACGGATCGCGGCGTTGACGTCGCCTTCAAGGCGGCTGGTAGTGCGTTGAATATCAAGCCCGGTGAATTTCGGGTCGAGCCAGGTAAACAAGTAACCGGACTGGGCTAGGCGTTCAAGACGTTTATAGGCTTTTCGGACCGGCTTGTGTGTCCACCACCATTTCCTTGATCCTGGCTCGGTAGCGTAGGTTTTCTCGTTAATGTAATCGCGATATACCCGATACCAGTGTTGTAACAGGCTAAGCCACTTTCTGGCGTCTTCGGGTGTTTTAACGCCCATCAGCTGGTTTGCTAGTCCCAGTAGTGCCTTACCAGCCTCGCTTTGTGGGTTACGGGTTAGATCAGTGATGGTGTTAGCCCGAATATGGAAAAGACAGCGCTGGATGCGACTTTCAGGCCAGGTCAAACGTAGTGCTTTGGCGATGCCTGCCCCGCCATCGGTTACCACTACCGTCGGGGCGGGTATCCGGTTCATTAATGCCTGATAGGCGGGCGCATTTTCTCTTTGACACCATTGCCAGTCGATGATTTGTTTGCCGTTAGTAGCGGTGATTAAGCACCTGCCGCAGGCAAGATAGATTCCATCAAGTAGCACCTGATCGTAGACCTTGCCAGTGGCCGACACTCTGGGCACCTGGACTTGTCAACACCAGTGGGTTTTATTGGCAAAAGAGGTTTTCGCTAGACCGAGTTGACGTGCCGAGAATTCCTCCAAAAGCCATCTTCTCAACAGGCTGGCTTCGGCTTTAGCCATCACGTCGGAGCGGGTCTGAGTAGTCGAGGCACCACAAGATTTACAACGCCAACGAGTCCTACCTGCGCTAGTACGACCATTCTTGACTAGCTTCCAGCCACATACCCCACAAACAGGTTGATTACAAGCACCCTTGACACCACATGCTCTCAAAGCATGTGCAAACCCTAAAACCCCTAGTCAAACCAAGAAAAACAAGGATTCTGTACACACATTTTGGCCATTAACTCCCATACTTACAAACGCATTCGGGGTGTGCACCGTGCGGCGCACACCCCGAATCGTCTTTCAAGCTGACAGGTTATTGGTCAGCCACAACGTGGTGGTGAGTGATTACGGGTTCACGCTTTCCAGCTTCCACGTCGTTGGCGAGCTTTACTCGCCACACCATCTGAGCGACGAGGAGCGCTACCAGTACCCAACCCGCGAGATGAGCGATCATGGATTCGGCAACGAAGATCAAAGCCATGGCAACCAATGTCGGAAGCAAGTCTTGGAACGCCTTCACAACGTATCCGGCGAAGGGCGGCATGTGGACGCCATCGGCGTCAGCAACTGACTTGACCATGAAGTTCGGACCATTGCCGATGTACGTCAATGCCCCGCAGAAGACTGCACCCAGCGAAATCGGGACCAAGTAGTACTCGGGGACACCCGCGATCAGGGTTCCATCGCCACCCAGCGACTTCGCCATTTCGAAGAAAGTCATGTAGGTCGGGGCGTTATCCAAGATCGAGGATAAGCCACCCGTGAAGATAAAGAAGGTAACGCGGTTCAGGGGGAGGTGCGGTGCCACCTGCTCCAAGAAGCGCAATGCCGGAGCCATCGTCGAGAAGATGCCGATGAACAGGGCTGCAACCTCAAGGATCGGGGCCCAAGTAAAGGCATTGTCCTCGTAGCGGATCTTCTTAGAGCCCGCAAAGTAAGAGATTGCTGCGGCGCTGAGCATGACGATCTCGCGCCACGGAACCAGGTCTGCTCCATGCGCGTGACCTTCAATGATCTCGTGAGCGTTCCACGAGGGGATTTTGGCAACGGCGACGATGACAATGGCGAAAAGAACCAGGTTGAAACCGCCGCGCAGGCGCAACGGGGTGATCTGGGTATCGTCCCTGACGATTTGCGCCCGAGGCTCCGACGAGTAAAGCAGACGGTCGAGCGAGTAGTATATGCCGAGCATCAGTACGAGTACGAACAACCATTCCTTCCAGAGCTGGAACGTCCAGGTGAAGGGGACACCGTTCAAGAAGCCTAGGAACAGTGGCGGGTCGCCGAGAGGTGTCAGTATGCCACCGCAGTTAGCAACGATGAAGATTGTAAACAGCACGGTATGTACGCGGTGGGTACGCTCTTTATTCGTCGCAAGAAGAGGGCGAATCAGGAGCATCGCGGCGCCTGTCGTTCCAATGAAAGAGGCAAGCGCGCCACCGATTGCCAAGAAAACTGTGTTGTTCTTCGGGGTTGCGCGAATATCACCTTCAAGGTGGATACCGCCGGAGATGATGAAGAGCGAAAGAAGCAGGGCAATGAACTGAACGTATTCAACGCCGACGTCAATCAGCGCTTCATTTCCGATCATGTACACCATGAATACCAGCGTGGGTAGGCCTAGAACAAGGGCAACCAGAAGCTGGCTGGAGTTACGTTCCCACCATTTGTGTGTGGCGGGGATGATCGGGAAGAGTGCAATGGATGCAAGCATTGCTACGAACGGCAGAAGAGACCACCATTGGAAGGTCATCGGGATCCTTGTCGTCGATTACTAGGGACAGGCACATATTCGTGCGTACCATTTCAGCCTAACGTGAAACCGCAGTATCTTGCCGAAGATGTCCGTTTTTGACGATTGTTAACAATTTGCCCTGAATGTTCGTCCAGACGTGATTGGGTAACAAAAAGCGCCCCGAACAGGATTCGAACCTGCGACCTTTCGCTCCGGAGGCGAACGCTCTATCCACTGAGCTATCGGGGCTTAACGCATTGAGTCTAGCAAAGGTTGATGTTGGGTGAAGAATGGTGCTTGACCGCTTCACTTTCGTGCATAGGTCGAACGCCCTGATGACGCTTAGGGTGAGGAGTGTCATACTAGGGGAGTTGATTCGCTGATACCCAAGGAAGGGACACAATGCGCGTTCATATTGGAACAGACCATGCTGGCTACGAGCTGAAGGAAAAGGTCGTCGAGCACCTCAAGGAAAAAGGTTACGACGTTGTTGACCACGGCGCCCATGAGTACGACTCGTTGGACGACTACCCGCCGTTCTGCATTGAAGCAGCAGAAGCAGTGGTTGCAGATGCTGGCTCTCTGGGTGTCGTTATTGGTGGCTCCGGAAATGGTGAGCAGATGGCCGCGAACCGTGTGAAGGGCGTGCGCGCTGCGCTGGTGTGGAATGATTCGACCGCACGTCTTGCCCGCGAGCACAACAATGCGAACATCGTCTCTGTTGGTGCGCGTCAGCACACCGTCGAAGAGTGCCTGGCATTCATCGATGCCTTCCTCGAAACCCCATTTTCTGAAGACGAACGTCACCAGCGTCGTATTTCCGAAATGGATGATTACGACGAAGCGCATCGAAAGTGAGTGGTGTCGTTAGACGCTGAAACTCAATAGAATGGGGTCCCTCGGTATTCCGAGAGACCCCATTCGTGTTGTTAACGGCGCACATGGCTGAGCTGGGGCTGCCCCTAGATGTTGAATCCGAAGCAGGGAGCTAAGGTTAGCGCCACAAGGAAAATGTTGAGTGCCACGATGGCGACGGCAATCAGAGTTCCACAAACCTGCGTGAGAGTCGCATTCGAGTGTTCGCCCATAATCGAAGGTTGACGCGTGTAGCGGATCAAAGGAATAATCGCGAAAGGGATGCCGAAGGACAGGATAACTTGGGAGACGACCAGTGCCCACGTCGGTTCTGCCCCTATTCCGAGGATGATGAGGGCGGGGATTAGCGTGATCAGTCGTCGCACAATGAGCGGGATACGAATGTGAAGCAATCCGGCCATGATTTCTGAACCGGCGTATGCGCCAACGGATGTTGATGCTAGGCCTGACGCGAGGAGACCAATGGCGAAGATCGTGGCAACGACCGGTCCAAGTGCGCTGGCGATTGCAGCGTGAGCACCTTCAATGGTGTCTGTTCCGCTGACCCCTGATAGTGCCGATGCTGCTAGAAGAAGCAGACCGATGTTGACGATTCCCGCCAATCCGAGTGCCCACACGATATCAATCCGGGTTGCCCGCAAGTGATGTTTCAGGTCCGCGCGAGGAGCTTTTTCGTCGTGGTCGTTCACCAGCGAGGAATGTAGGTAAATCGCGTGTGGCATCACGGTTGCGCCAAGCATGGACGCTGCGACGAGAACTGAGTCCGTGCCAGCAAATCGGGGGACGAGGCCGGCCACAACTGACGGGCCGTCTGGCGGAGCAATGGCCAGTCCTGCAAGGAATCCGATCGTAATGATCGCCAGAAGGGAGATGATGACGCGTTCAAAGATCTTTTGTGTCCCGCCACCTTGCAGGGTTAACAGCAGTGTTGAAACGACACCGACAATGATTCCGCCGACAAGAAGGGGGAGTCCGAAGAGGAGGTGAAGTGCCAGAGCTCCGCCGATGACTTCCGCTAAGTCAGTTGCGGCTGCAACGACTTCCGCTTGAAGCCAATAGCCAATGCGTGCGCGTTTTTTCAAACGTGTGCCGAGAAGAGCGGGGAGTGATAGTCGCGTGACTAGGCCCAGCTTTGCGCTCAAGTATTGAATAAGCATTGCTGCAAGGTTGGATGCCAGAAGAACCCATACCAGCAGGTAGCTGTAGCGTGCGCCGGCGGTAATGTTTGCTGCAACATTCCCAGGGTCTACGTAGGCGATTGCCGCAACGAATGCAGGACCCAGCAGCGTCGCAAGCGACGGGTGATGAGTCTTTGATGTGCGGGGAGCAGATAGCTGCGTCTCCGTAGAATCAAGTTTCGGCATACCGAAACCCTAACGTGTTTGTATTGCGATGTCACTCAAGAATGAAGAGCATGAACACGCCAAAGCAACCTAGACCAGCGTGACCAGGGATCAAGATTCACTCGAAGCCTCGTCAACCTGATCGGTGGAGAGCACGGGGTAGGTAGCGAGCACGCAGACGTACTGGGCGAAGGCGATCCCGAAGACGACGAACCAGAAAAGCAAACGGATCGCCCACGGCAGTGAAATTGATGCCAACACAAGGGGTCCAGCCACAACGAGTAGCGCCAACAAAGTCCGATGAAGCTTCATCACGGATGCCAAAAGCGCAACGGTGACCAAACGTGGAAGATCTTTGACGCTTACGCGTCCCTTGTATGCCAAACGGTGAGCAAACATCGGCCAGACCCACACGTGCGTAAACGCTGCAATCAGCACCACAAACACGATCAGCGTACGAACGATCAATGCCATCGAGTGGGAAGCAAGATGCGTCGTCACCGACCACTCCCACAACAGTAGGGAGAAAAGTAGGCCTTCAACAAGTGCAAGGAGAATCGCGGGCAACGCTGCCTTACGGACAACCTGAGCGACGGCCGGGGCAATCGCCGTGGACTCGGAAGCAATCAAACGCAACGAAACCAGCGTCATCACACCAAGACCCACACCGAAAGTGACGACGGGTAGCGAAATGAGCAAACCGACAACGTTCGCCATCACAAGCGCCGCAATCCACGACAGCACCTGAGCGATTGACGAATCAGGCCCAAAACGTGAGCTCACTTGGCTTCTCCGTTCTGAACCAGGGGAGCAGTTGTACCACCAGCATGAATCGCGGCGGGAACAAAGACGTGACGGACCGGTGCGGAATCATTGATCTGCTCGAATAAGACATCGCAGGTCAGGCGAGCGATCTCAAGGGGAGGCTGAACGACAGTCGTCAGTTCAGGCTCGACAAACTGGCCGACCGTAATGCCGTCGAAACCAATGATGGACATGTCATCAGGAATCGACAAACCCGCTTCGCGAATTGCGCGCATTGCACCAATCGCGAGAACATCCGCGATGGCAAAAATCGCGGTCACATCGGGACGCTCTTGAAGCAGGCGCTTTGCCAAGTGATACCCGTGTTCGTAGGTGTAGGGGTTCATCTGATCGCGTGTTTCGAAGCGAATCAGATCATCACCAAGCGGAATACCGGCATGTGAAAGAGCCTGTCGATAGCCGGCGATGCGCTGGGCGCCAACAGAAGCATCCCCTTCGGGAACGCCAAGGGCGGCAATCGTTGTATGTCCCAAGTCAATCAGGTGCTGTACAGCGCGGGTAGCTTCTTCCTGATCATCAACGGCTACAGACGAATATGCCGAATCATCAACTTTGGGCAGACGTGACACCGTGGAAAGCACGAAAGGCACGTTGAACTTCTCGAAGACGGATGCTTCGTGGCGGAAAGAGCCGCCAAGGAAAATAGCTCCCGCCATCAGTTCTTCATCAACGATCTTCGTGGCCTCTTCGACTTCGTCAGCCCAGTGGGGGACCTTCACGACGGTCAGAAGATAGTTTTTTTCGCGGACGATAGCTTCCAATGGATCAAGAACCTGTTGGAAGAACGGATTATCGATGCCCTTGATGATCAGGGCAATCGCAGGATTGTGAGAGAGCTTGAGGAAGCGAGCATGACGGTTGGGGCGATATCCCATCTGATCGGCGAGCGCCACAATGCGTTCGCGAGTGCTGTCGGAGATATCGGGCTTGTTATTGAGTGCACGAGACACTGTCACCACACCCACACCGGCGACTTTGGCGATGTCTTTAATCGTGGGGCGAGAATTCGAGGCTCGCATAATCGTCTTCGTTTCGCTCTCTAGAAAACGGGGGTTCAATGGTGCTCGCCCCTTATCGTGGGACGTGTCTCGTACCAAGTGTGCTGCGACACGTCTTCAGATAAGGGGCGAGTCCGTCATGAAGTATGTTCAGCCCTTGACTGCGCCGGCGACGACGCCTTCAATGATGTGCTTCTGGCTGGACAGGTAGAAGATGATGATCGGAATGATCGCAAGAACGAGCATTGCCATCAACGCGCCCATGTCGTTTGAACCGCGTGAGCCGACCAGCTGCTGAACAACAACAGGGATCGTCTTGTACGGGGTCGATAGACCAATAACCAAGTAGGGCAGGAGGTAGTCGTTCCAGACCCACATCGCGTTGAGGATCGCGACGGTGATCATCACGGGCTTCAGCATCGGCATAACGATGCGGAAGTAGTTCTGAACCGGACCGCAACCATCAATCATGGATGCTTCTTCAATCTCCAGCGGAATCGACTTCACGAAGCCGGAGATGATGAAGACCGACAGGGGAGCACCAAAGCCCAGGTACAGCAGGATCATGCCGATTGGGTTGTCGAGGTGCAATATGTCAGCGATCTTGACGGTTGGGAACATGACCATCTGGAAAGGAACGATCATCGAGAAGACGAAGAAGAGGTAAAGCAGATTCGTCCACCACGTCTTCACACGCGTAATGTAGTACGCGGTCATCGCGCAGAAGAAGACGATCAGAATCAAAGAACCAATCGTGATGAAGAAGGACCAGCCTGCGGCGGCCAAGAACCCGGTCTGCTCGAGGCCCGTCACGTAGTTCTGAATACCGGCGAAGTAATCGCCCAGTGGCAGAGCAAACGGGTTATCAGAGATGAACAGACGGCCCTTGAACGAGTTCATCAAGATGAAGAACAGCGGGCCAAGGAACACCAGAGTCAGTGCGATCAAAACGATGTAGAGAATCGCCTTGCTGACAGGGTTAGAGCGTTCTTCCGTGGCAACGATGGGGGCAGCCTTTGTGCTCACGCTTCGACCTCCTTGCTACGGGTTGCGCGCAACTGAACGAATGCGATCACGGAAACGATGAGGAAGAAGATCACGGCCTTGGCCTGGCCGACGCCCTCGAAACCGACGCGCGAGTAGAACGTGTTAACGATGTTCAGAGCAACCATCTCGGTCATGTCGAGCGGCTGGCCGTTCGTCAATGCGAGGTTCTGGTCGTAGAGCTTGAACGAGTTGGAGAGCGTCAGGAACAAGCAGATGGTGATCGACGGCATGACCATCGGGATGGTCACGTTACGAAGAATCGTCCACTTTCCTGCGCCATCAATTTCGGCTGCTTCAATGAGTTCCTTCGGAACACCCTGAAGACCGGCGATGTAGATGATCATCATGTAGCCGACCATCTGCCAGTTGATCAGGATGATCAAACCGACGAAGCCGTAGGTGGCATTGGTGACCAGGGTGGTTTGCCAGTGCAGCAAGATTGCGTTCAGAATTGTCTGCCAGGTGTAGCCCAAGACGATGCCGCCGATCAGGTTCGGCATGAAGAAGACGGTACGGAAGAAGTTCGTACCCTTGAGCTTGCGGGTCAGTGCGTATGCGATTGCGAATGCAAACACGTTGACCGTAATGATGGAAACAATTGTGATGGCGGCGGTGAAGATCAGAGCGCTAACGAAGCCCTGCTTGTCGCTGAATGCGTCAATGTAGTTCTGAACGCCGACAAACGTCGCGTTGGTGACGGTTGTGAACTTCGCGAAGGACAGGTACAGACCGATTGCGAACGGGGCAAGGAATGCCAGCGTGTACGCAAGGAATGTGGGTCCGACGAAGAGCAACCCAAATTTCTTAAGAGCTTTAATCATGAAAAGTTCTTCCTTGAACTATGCGAAGGCGGGTGTGCGGGACCCAGTTGGTTCCCGCACACCCGTATTCGGCAGATAAGTGCGGAGCGTTAAGCTCAGGCGCCCTTCTCAGCTGCCCATCCGGTGGTGAAGGTCTCGACGACCTTGTCCCAATCCATCTGGCCTGCTGCGTACTGCGACAGGGCGGCACCGAAGTCATCCTTAAAGGTCTGGCTCGGGAAGGTGGTGAAGACCCACGGAATCGTGGTCAGCTCGGTGTTGGACAGGTAGGAAACAACTTCCTTTGCCAACGGATCGGCCGGCTGCTCAGCATCGGTGAAGGTGTTGAACGGCGGGATGAAGCCGAGGTCTTCGACCATGTACTTCTTGCCCTTTTCGGAGTTGATCAACCAGTTGACGAAGTCGATCGAAGCCTTCTGCTTGGCCTCGGAAACCTGAGAGTTGACCGAGAAGAAGTTCTCGGTGCCGATGTTCAAGCCCTGGGTTTCTTCGCCCTTGTGTCCGGTGTAGATCGGGAGCATCTTGACATCTTCAGCGTTGACAGTGTTGCCTTCGATGTCAGAAATCTGGCCGTATGCCCAGTTGCCATTCTGAACCATAGCGGCCTTGCCAAGGGCGAACTCAGCCATGGAGTCGTTGACTGCCTTGGAGGAAGCGAGCTTCGGATCAATGGTGGAATTCTGCAGGTAGAGATCGAAGATGTTCTTGAACTCATCGCCGTGCGAGAAGGTCATTTCTGCCTTGTCGTCCACGCCGTCGTCCTGGTACTCGAAGTAGACGGGAAGGTCGGCGAGGTGCGTCTGCCAGCGCCAGTCTTCACCGGGCTTGAGTGAGGTTGAAGCAAAGACGCCGTCGATGCCGAGCTCGTCCTTGCGGGCCTGCATGTCCTCAACAACAGTCTTCAGCATGGCGAAGTTGTTGATTTCTTCCATCGAGGTAGCCTTCGCGCCAGAGAGGGCGAAGTACTTGTCCATGATGGACTGGTTGTAGATGATGCCATAGCCTTCGACGACGTAAGGAACGCCGTAGACCTTGCCATCTTCACCCTTGACTGCCATTGACGGGTCAAGGAGAGCCTTGTTGAAGTCGGTGTCGGTCAGGTCGGCGGTGTAGTCCTGCCAGTTCTTCAGGCCGATGGGGCCGTTGATCTGGAACAGGGTCGGGGCGTCCGACTTGGCGATTTCAGACTTGAGGGTCTGCTCGTAGGTGCCGGAGGCGGCCGTGACAACCTTGACCTCAACGCCGGTTTCCTCGGTGTACGCCTTGGCGATTTCCTGCCAGGTGGCATCGGATTCGGGCTTGAAGTTCAGGTAGTAGACGGAGCCGGTGGCGTCATCGGCTGAATCTGAACCTGACGAGCAAGCTGCCAGACTAGAAAGGGCGGCGGCGGCTGCAACGGATGCTGCGGCGACCTTCATGAACTTCGACATCGCAGATGTCCTCCTTTGGACGCTTCGAGTTCGTGACGCAACCTGAAGTGCGTCAAGTTGATGCGATAGCGGGGTTACCTCTGAAGAATTCTCATCTCCGTCGGTAACGTTTCCGACGATAGTGAGCATAGGACGATGAGAGCGTTCGCGTCCACATATTTTAAGGATTGTCAGGTCACAATTTGGTGACGAAAAAATGGCGTGGTTGAGTCATTTAATGGCTGTTGGGTTGTTTTTAAATCATTTACGGATACGTTACCGGTAACGATTCCGTTCCTGACCTGCAGATTTGCTTTCAATTCGTCCTATTTCACCTCGGCGCGCGTAGCTAATCGGGGACGAAAACAACTACCCTAGAGGGCGTGACTCCAGAAGAACTTGCACTCGTTATTCGTCAGGCCATCATCGCTGCTATCGATAATGGTTCGCTTGCTCTGAACGCTAAAGACGTTCCCGACCCTGTGAAGGTTGAGCGTCCGCGCAACCGCGACCACGGCGATTGGGCAACCAACATCGCGATGCAGCTGGGTAAGAAGGCCGGCATGGCGCCTCGTGACTTCGCGCAGCTTCTCACTTCCGCTCTTGTTTCACTTGAGGGAATCGACGAGGCCGAGATCGCGGGACCGGGCTTTATCAACATTCGGCTCGGTGCCGCATCTGCTGGTGAACTTGCTCGAACGATCATCGAAGCTGGCGATGCCTATGGCACCGGAGACAAGCTTGCTGGCAAGCACGTGAACCTCGAATACGTGTCCGCAAACCCGACCGGTCCGGTTCACCTTGGCGGTGCTCGCTGGGCGGCTGTTGGTGACTCGCTTGCTCGTCTGATGGTTGCAGCGGGTGCACAGGTAACCCGCGAGTACTACTTCAATGATCACGGTTCGCAGATTGACCGCTTCGCGCGTTCCCTCTATGCCCGTGCAATGGGTCAAGAAGCGCCTGAAGACGGCTACGGTGGCCAGTACATCGCCGATATTGCTGCCCAGGTGCGTGCCGATGCGGCTACGGCCGGTCAGCCTGATCCTGTCACCCTCGAAACCGAAGAGGCTGTTGAAGCCTTCCGCGCTCGTGGCGTAGAGCTGATGTTCGCCGAGATCAAACAGCGCTTGTCCGACTTCCGTTCTGAGTTCGATGTCTTCTTCCACGAAGACTCTCTCCACGAATCAGGGGCAGTCGCTCGTGCGATTGAAACCCTGCGCGAACGCGGAGAGGTCTTCGACCAGGATGGCGCCGTGTGGTTGCGCACCACCAAATACGGTGACGACAAGGATCGTGTCCTCATTAAATCCGATGGTCAGGCCGCCTACTTCGCCGGTGACGTTGCCTACTACTTAGATAAGCGCCAGCGTGGCGCAGACGTCGCGATCTACTTGCTCGGTGCTGACCACCACGGTTACATCGGTCGCATGATGGCAATGTGTGAAGCCTTCGGTGATAAGCCGGGTGAAAACATGCAGATCCTCATCGGTCAGATGGTGAACTTGGTGAAGGAGGGCAAGCCGGTTCGTATGTCGAAGCGTGCGGGCACGATCGTGACCCTTGATGACCTTGTTGACGCGGTGGGCGTTGATGCGGCCCGCTACTCGCTGGTCCGCGTTTCGATGGACTCCAACCTCGACATTGACCTTGATCTGCTGTCATCGCGCACGAATGAAAACCCCGTCTACTACGTCCAGTACGCCCATGCTCGTACTCGTAACGTTGCGCGCAATGCCGCCGAACACGGCGTGACGCGCGAAGCTGGATTTGAGCCTGCAGCTCTCGATACGCAGGCGGATTCGGATCTTCTGGGTGTGCTTGCTCAGTTCCCTGCCCAGGTCGCCCAGGCTGCTGAGCTACGTGAACCGCACCGTGTCGCCCGCTACCTCGAGGGCCTCGCTGCTGCATATCACACGTGGTACGGCCAGTGTCGCGTCACTCCTCGTGGAGATGATCCAGTCGATGCTGGTCACGTTGCCCGCCTCTGGCTGAATGATGCCGTGGCACAGGTTCTGCGTACCGGCCTTGGCTTGCTGGGCGTTGCTGCTCCGGAACGGATGTGACGTGGGGGAAGCGCCAGCATCGTTTGATGCCCGCCCGGTCGGGGATCTGATTTGCCCAGAGCCCGATCAACGGCCCGACATCTGGCCGTGGTCGGCCAAGCGCCTCGACAATGGCGTTCTAGAAATCGGTGGAGTTTCTTTGACGGACCTTGCCGATGACTTTGCCACGCCCGCGTTTGTCCTTGATCGCGCTGATCTTGCTGAACGCGCGAATGTCTGGGCGACCGCGATGGCCGAAGAATTCTGGGACGACTACGGAATGAATGGTGGCGACGCTTTCTACGCCGGCAAGGCATTCCTTTCATCCGACGTAGTCCGCGTCGTCACGGATGCGGGGATGGGAGTCGACACGGCTTCTCTCGGCGAGCTGACAATGGCGTTGCGCTCCGGCGCAAACCCCGCCAAAGTGGGATTGCACGGGAACAACAAGCTTGATAGTGAAATTGAATGTGCGCTGTTGGCAGGCAACAAAGAAGGTATCGAACGAATCTTCATCGATTCTCTCTACGAAGTCGGCCAGCTCGACCACATCGCCAAGAAGCTCGGCGTCGTCGCACGCGTCATGGTGCGCGTGAAGACGGGTGTGCATGCGGGCGGAAACGAATACATTTCCACCGGGCACGAAGATCAGAAGTTCGGCGTTGGCGCCTTCGATGGTCAGCTTGACGAGGTCGTTGACGCGATTGCCTCCTCGGATCATCTTGAGTTGCGAGGCCTGCACTCGCATATAGGCTCGCAGATCATCGGCATTGACGCATTCGTTGAAGCGGCTACGATTATCTGCCGGCTGGCGAAGCAGATCCAGGGGCGTACCGGCCTGACAATTCCCGATATTGATCTTGGCGGTGGGGCTGGCGTTGCCTACACGGGTGATGACGAAACACCGACTTCGCCTATTGAGGTAGCGCGCGCAATTGCGGGTGCTGTGCGTGACGCGTGCGCTGAGCTGGATTTCCCTGTTCCGCACGTTTCAGTTGAGCCTGGGCGTTCGGTTGTTGGACCCGCGATGGTGAGCCTCTATCGCGTTGGGGCCGTAAAAGACGCGACCCTAGGAGATGGCCTGAAACGTCGCTACATCGCGGTCGATGGGGGGATGGCTGACAATATTCGACCGGCTTTATACGGGGCACGCTACACGGCGACGCTCGCGAATCGTGTTTCCGATGTTGAACCAGTGCGCTCGCGAATCGTGGGCAAGCACTGCGAGAGTGGCGACGTTATTGTCTGGGATGTTGATCTTCCGAGTGACGTGCAAGCCGGTGACCTTCTCGTTATCCCGGTGACTGGTGCCTACGGTTATTCGATGGCATCGAACTACAACATGGCGACCAAACCGGGTGTCATTGCTGTTGAAAGCGGTCAGGCGCGTTGGATCATGCGTCCTCAAACCGTTGATGACCTGCTGGAACTCGATACTGGACTTGCCAGCCTTGCCGCCGCCAACGAGGAGTAGGGGCGAATTCTTCAGCGTATGTCGTTCATGTTTCTCCTTGAAGAAGATCGGTTAACTGTTGAGCCACGCACTTGAAAAGGGAAAGGATGCGCAGTGCGTTCCTGATCGGCCTATTCAACGTTTGCTACGACGGTTTTCAATCCCGATTTCTCATTTGGTGGTGCGAGTCACACCTGCGCCTCGTTGAGCACCGTGAGTGGGAACTATCGACGAGGTTTCGCGCGCGACGTCGGCTTCGCACTCATCGGGTCTTCAGGCCATAGATGCTTGGGATAACGACCCCGTAGCTGGGAGCGCACCTGCTGGTAAGGCCCTGCCCAAAAACTAGCGAGGTCTGAGGTGACGGCAGTGGGTCTGCCCGCGGGGTCCGTCAGGTGAATAAGAAGGGGAAGACGCCCGTTGGCGAAGATGGGCGTTGCCGTCCAACCGAAGGCTTCCTGTACCCGCAGTGTCACCGTTGGAGTGCCAGTTGACCAGTCGATTTTCCTTCGTGCTCCGGTGGGAATCTCAATGTCGGCGGGAGCCCACTCATCGAAAGAACCCGCATGTTGCCAAGGGATCAAGCTCCTGATGAGCGACGCAGTGTCAATCCTGGCGATCGATTCGCCCTCTGCCAACGCGGAAATGAAGGGAACGCACCACGAGTCAGCGTCTCCAATCAGCGCATCATCGCTCACGTCAGGCCACATATCGGGTGCTACCGCGTGCAATGCGGTAAGACGAGCGCGCATATGTGTCGCAGACTCAGTCCACTTCAGCATTGAAAGACCGTGAGCGGCGAACTCATCGGTGAGTAGGCGCATGACATCTTCAGGGCTGGGCTTCACATTGCGTGGTTGCCCAAGTGCAATGGCGCCAAGCATTGTGGTTGCGGTTGCACGGAAACATCCACCGCTGAACGTGCAGTCCGTGCGCTCCGTGATAAGTGAGTGTCCTAGGGATAGTGCGTCTTCGGCGCTCATCGGAACAGCCGCTCGGATGAGTCCATCGGCCCGACCGACACTGCGCGTCACATCCGTGATTGCCAGCCATTCGCTTCCCGCCAGCAAAGACGAGGGTGGGAGGCAAGCTCCCTGCCCGTCAGCCAAAAGGTAGGTTCCGCTTTGTCCACCTCGCGCGCGAGCAATCCACGTTGGGTGAGCAAGCCCCGCAACGAGGCCGATTGCCTCGTTGTCAGAGAGCCTACCGGAGTCGGAATGAGGATCGGCCCAGCGTTCGAGGCGCTGTGAAGACTGACGTACCCGATGGGCAATATCGGCGTGCTCCGCCTTCAATCGCCGGACAAAATGTGCCAGGTCACCGTCGCCAACTCGAGGATTCTCACTGAGAAGAGCGACAAAGTATGCGGCGCGTTTACTCCCGATCAGTGGTGAAGCAGCAATCAAAGCCTTCCCGAGGAAAGGGGAAACAGGCAGTCGAGTAACGCGACGACCAAGTGTCGTCGGAGAATAATCATCGTCTACAAGGTCTGCGGCGTGGAGGCGCTCGCGGGCGCGCTTTAACGCCCCAGGTGGGGCTGGGTCAATAAGGTCCAACGCATCCAAACCGCCGCTGGTCCAGCAACGGGCTTGAAGCTCAGCGTCTGCAAGATCCGTCGACAGGATTTCCGGGGTGATCTGGTCGGGTCTGCGCGCGAAACTCACCTGATCAAAGCACCGATAAACCGTGCCCGGTCCGAGCCTGGCAGAGCGTCCAGCACGCTGATCGCAACTCGCGCGAGGCGCTGGAACTGTTATCAATAAACCTGCATCGCGTTGAACGTCATACGACGGAACGCGTGCAAGACCAGAATCCACAACACATCCAATGCCCGGTACGGTCAAAGACGACTCTGCGATCGACGTTGTAATAATGATCCGTCGGGCTTTCTGACTATCGTCGACGCTCAGAATCGCGTCTTGCTGTCCGGGAGCGAGGTGCCCGTGCAGGCCCCGCACATCCATCATGACCCCGCTAACTTCGTGGGGGCCGAACCCTCCTAAAGCCTGGGCGGCCTCGTCGATTTCTTTGACGCCGGGCACGAAAACGAGGATGTCGGAATTGGTTTGGCTGACCGCTTGGCGCGTGACTGACACGATGTGCGAGATGAACTCACGCGCGACTACCACATTCCCGCTACCTGTCGTTGCAAGAGGTTGGACAGACGGCGCCATCCAATGCGTCGTGATCGGATGCAGTGCTCCGGGAACATCAACAACGTCGACCTCATTGAGGACGCCGCCAAGGAACGAAGCCAAACGATCAGCATTCAAAGTTGCTGACGTGAGAGTCAGGTGAAGATCTGGGCGTAGGACGCTCATCGTGTCCAAGATGAACGCAAGCGACAGATCCGTTTCAAGATGGCGCTCGTGGAACTCATCGATGACCACGGCGCCAACGCCTTCAAGCTCCGGATCGCCCTGCAGGCGACGAAGCAAAATACCGGGCGTGACAAATTCGACCCGAGTACGGTCGGAGACCTTGACGTCGCCTCGTACTCGATATCCGGACGTGTCACCCACCTTTTCGCCGAGGAGGCAAGCAAGACGGCGAGCGGCACTCCGCACCGCGATCTGGCGTGGCGCACACACGATCACGCGAGTATCGAGGCTCGCTTCAAGAAGAGGGGGAAGCACAGTCGTCTTACCCGAGCCAGGCGGAGAAGAAAGAACTAGGGCATGACCTGGCTTGATTGAAGTTGCAATGCGATCCAAAGCGTCGGCGATAGGCAGGCGTGGCAGGTTAGCTAGAAGGGGATCGCACGCGCTCATGGGATAAGTATGACGTGAAGTCGCTAGACTGTGGAATACGAAGAAAGAAACGGAGCATCAGTGGCAGACCCCGACGTTGCGCGAATTGTCGCATCAACCCGTCACATTTCAATCCCTGCTGACCTTGATCCTCTGATGCTGCTTGGCACATCAGATCAGGTGTTGCGCGCTCTGGAACACGGTTTCCCGCGCGTGAACTTCCACGTCATCGGCCGCGATATTTCGCTCACCGGCTTTTCTGCGGATCTTGGTGTTGCCGGCGACTTGATCGAAGAACTGATTTCTTTGGCGAAGAAGGGGCAGCCACTGGATGCGCAGGCAGTCGAGCACGCCATCTCACTGCTCACCCGAACATTCGCAACGCCCGCTGTTTCCGACGAAATTCTTTCCGTCCGTGGTCGTTCTATCCGCCCGAAGTCTGCTGGTCAGAAGGCCTATGTTGATGCGATTGATCGGTCGACGATCGTCTTCGGACTCGGCCCGGCGGGTACGGGTAAGACCTATCTTGCGATGGCAGTCGGCGTGCAGCGTCTACTTTCCGGGCAGGTCAAGCGTATTGTGCTGACCCGTCCTGCGGTGGAAGCGGGGGAGAACCTCGGTTTCCTGCCCGGTTCCCTGACCGACAAGATCGACCCGTATCTGCGTCCGCTCTACGATGCGCTGAAAGACATGCTCGATCCGGAGGTCCTGCCAAAACTCATGGCTGCGGGCACAATCGAAGTCGCCCCTCTGGCGTACATGCGCGGTCGAACGTTGAACGACTCCTTCATCATCTTGGATGAGGCGCAGAATACGACGCCGAACCAGATGAAAATGTTTTTGACGAGGCTCGGATTCAACTCTCAGATTGTTGTCACGGGCGACGCGTCTCAGGTGGATTTACCGGGTGCTGGTCAGTCCGGTCTTGCGGTCATCTCGAAGATCCTGAGTGACATCGACGGAATTGAATTCTGCTACCTGACCAGCGCAGACGTAGTGCGTCATCAGCTGGTCGGAGCAATCATAGACGCCTACGAGCGTTGGGAAGACCGCCTGAGTGCTCAACGCTCCACATCTGGGCGAACACGTACGAATGTTTCGCGCTCACGCGCAGCTCGGACGGGAAGGCCGTCATCTGATCGATCACGCACTGGTCGCTACCAGGGAGGAACCGATGACTGAAGTCATCAACGAAACTGATTTCGTCATTGACGGGAGCGAATTCGCTGCTCTTGCTGACCACGTGCTCACGCAGATGCACGTTGCCACCGACGTCGAACTGAACATTCTGTTCATCAATCCAGAGCCGATGGAAGACCTGCATTTGCGCTGGCTTGATCTTCCTGGGCCGACCGACGTGATGAGCTTCCCGATGGACGAGCTCCGCCCGGGAAGTGCCGACAACCCGACTTTGTCGGGAACGCTTGGTGATATCTGCATTTGCCCGCAGGTCGCCCAGAAACAGGCACGTGAAGCCGGTCATGCGATGGTTGAAGAAATGCTGATGCTGGCCACCCACGGCATGTTGCATTTGCTCGGCTACGATCACGCCGAAGAAGATGAAAAGAAAGTCATGTTTGACCTGCAACGCAAGCTACTGCTGACTTTCCTGGCGACTCGATGATCTCTTCCACCGCCTCCCTTCCTCTTCCTGCTCTGATCATCATTGCGGTTGTCGGGCTTTTCTTAGCTGCGATGCTTCAGTCGATCGAGGTTGCCTTTTCTCGTATGTCGATTGCGCGTGCAACGGATCTGGTTGAGGAAGAACGCCAGAATGCTTCCACACTGTTGACTCTGCTGGACCATCGCAGGCGGGCGACGCTTGTTTTGCGTGGTTTTCGCACGTTTTTCCAAGTGATTGTTGCCGTCTCATTGACGCTTGCGTTTTCTTCGATGTCGTTGGCGTGGTGGGCGACAGCTCTCGTTGCTTTACTCGCGATCACCTTCGTCCATTTCGTCTTCATTTCGCTTGTTCCTTCCCGTTGGGGACAGCGCAGTCCAGAGAAGATTGCTCTGTCGGGAGCACCGTTGGTCTCCTCCCTCGTTACTCTGACAAGATTCCTCGACCCTCTTGTTGAGGCCATCCGTGGGCGTCTTCCCGCATCTGACCTGACGGAAGCCGAAGCACGCGCCGAAATGGCAAATGACCTGCGTGAAATGGTTGACCAGGTGGGTGAAACCGAAGGACTTGAAGACGAGGATCGCGCAATGTTGCGATCCGTTCTGGACCTGGGACATACGCTTGTCCGCGAAGTGATGGTTCCCAGAACTGAAATGGTGACCGCCCCGGCGGATCTTCCCGCTCATAAAGCCTTGCGCCTGTTTGTCCGCTCGGGTTTTTCACGCATTCCTGTTGAAGGTGACGATGTCGATGACATTCGTGGCATCCTCTACTTCAAGGATGTTGTTGCCCGCTTGCAGACCTACGGGGCGGACATGGACCAGGTGGCAGAGCAGATGATGCGCCCGGTCGAGTTCACCGTCGAAATGAAGCCCGCAGACGATCTGCTTCGTCTGATGCAAGCAGACCACTTCCATATGGCGATCGTCATCGATGAATACGGTGGTGTAGCGGGGCTGGTGACCCTTGAGGACCTCATTGAAGAAGTCGTCGGTGACCTCACCGACGAACATGACAAGGGAATTATTGAGCCCGAACAACGTGACGACGGATCGTGGCGTGTACCTGCACGCTATCCAATTACCGAGCTCGGCGAGCTCTTCGACCTTGAACTTGAAGATGACGACGTGGACTCTGTCGGTGGTTTGCTCGCAAAGGCATTGGGGCGCGTCCCTCTTCCCGGGGCGCAGGGTGACGCATTAGGCATCCACATGCTCGCCGAAGAAGCACGAGGACGCCGTCGCCAAGTTGGTACGATTGTGTGTTCGCTACTCGTGGTGAGCGATGAATCGACCGAAGAAACCAGTGAGGACGCATAATGCATTTCCCCAGCGATGACGAGCTGATGGCAGGCCCAAACGCGTTCGAAAGCGATGAAGTGTTCGTCGATGACAGTGACATTGATGCTGGCGAACTTGGTGCATTGGAGGACGAGGCCGCGCACACCACTGAGTTCGATGATGTTGATGACGCGGATAGCCAGGCCTTCGATGACGTTGATCTCGACGACGCAAGTGACATTGACCCCGAAGATGTGTTCGCTGTCGTCGAGGGGATGAAAGCTCTGCGCGACGAAACGAACGCGGGCGCCGGCCTGATGATCCCAGACTTTCCTCAGGACTTCCGCGCGGGATTCGTCTCTATCGTGGGTCGTCCGAACGTAGGTAAATCAACGCTGACAAACGCGCTCGTCGGCCAGAAGATTGCGATCACATCGGGTCGTCCTGAAACGACGCGTCACAATATTCGTGGCATCGTCCACGGTGAAAAGAGCCAGCTGGTTCTGGTTGATACCCCCGGATACCATCGTCCGCGAACGCTTTTGGGCAAACGCCTGAATGACATGGTTCGCGAGGCGCTCGCGGAAGTTGATGTCGTCGTCTTCTGTTTGCCTGCTGACCAGCGTATTGGTCCTGGCGACAAGTTCATTGCCCGCGAATTGAAGGACGTTCGTCGTCCGATTATTGCTGTTGCGACGAAATGTGATCTGGTCAGTCGAGAGCGCCTGATGAAGCATCTGCTGTCGATTGACAAGATGGGTGATTTCGCGGCGATCGTTCCCGTCAGTGCTTTTGACGGAAATGGCGTTGACCAGCTGCTTGATGTGCTGACGAAGACGGTTCCGCTCTCCCCACCGCTCTACCCGGATGGGGATGTAACCGATGAATCGCGTGACACTCTGATTGCAGAGTTCATTCGCGAAGCTGCACTTGAAGGGGTCCGTGATGAGCTTCCGCACTCGCTTGCAGTTCAGGTTGAAGAGATCGTTGCCAGGCCTCGTCGCGAGGGTGATACTCGTCCACCGCTGATGAATGTGCACGTCAACGTTTATGTTGAACGCGATTCTCAGAAGGCCATCATCATTGGTAAGAAGGGATCGCGCTTGAAAGAGATTGGCTCAAAATCGCGTCCTTTGATCGAGGATTTGCTGAAAGCGCGTGTGTATTTGGATCTGCATGTGCGCACGGCGAAAGACTGGCAGTCAGATCCGAAAATGTTGGGACGTCTCGGGTTCTAGATGAAGAGCGATTACTCTTCTAGTTCCACGACGGTTGTTGCTCTAGGAGGTAATGCTCTAGGGCAGACACCCGACGATCAGTTGCACCTGTTGCGTCAGGCTGCGCCAGCCTTAGTGAGTTTGGCTGATGCGGGTCCTCTTGTGATCGCTCACGGGAATGGGCCCCAGGTTGGTCAGATCACGCGCGCGTTTTCCCTGGGCGTTGCAGCTGACCCCGGTGTGCCCGACGTTGATCTTCCAGAGATGGTTGCGATGAGCCAGGGGTACATTGGCGAGCACCTGGTGCGTTCAATCGACGAGGCTGGGGCAACTCGCGGGTATTTAGGCAAAGTAGCCGGTCTTCTGACTCGTGTGGAAGTCGATCCCAATGATCCAGCATTCGCTGACCCGACCAAACCAATCGGTCAATTTCTGACTCGGGAAATGGCGGAACAACGGATGAAGGAAGAGCCCGGATCCGTGTACCGCGAGGATGCTGGGCGTGGATTTAGGAAGTATGTTGCTTCTCCATTGCCACGTCGGATCGTTGAAATTGAGGCGATTCAAGCTCTGACAAACGCCGGCTTCATCGTCATCGCTTCAGGCGGTGGCGGTATCCCAGTTATTCGCACCGACTATGAAATGAAAGCCGTGGACGCGGTTATCGACAAGGACCGAAGCGCAGCTCTCATGGCTGATGAGTTGGGAGCCTCTGCTCTGGTCATCCTGACTGCAGTTCCGGCGGTTGCCACGGGGTGGGGAACACCAATGCAACACTGGCTTCACCACATTTCTTTGGATGAAGGACGTGCTCTGATTGAGTCGGGGGAACTTGCTGAGGGTTCCATGCGCCCCAAAGTTGAAGCAATCGTTGACTTCGTATCGAAGGCCCCGGCTGGTACGGTTCGCCGTGGTGTCATTTGCGCGTTGGCGGATGCTGATAGAGCTCTGAGCGGTGAAGTGGGAACAACCATCACCTCGGTGTGACCAATGGTTAAACGCGCGTTCAATCTTCGACGATAGCGCTGAAGAAGCGCGAAAGCACGTGTTCTATGCCTCCAACCAGGGTGTCTACACTCTTTTCTTCGCTCTTGGCGGCCTGATTGGTGCCATTCTTGCGTGTGTATCGCATGGTGAGGGCACGCTGTTTGTCGTGGACAATACACTCGCCATCTTTGCTACCGCTTCCATGCTGTGTGCCGCACTCGTTCTGTTTATCACATCCAAGGAGCACCACAGCGCGGCCATCAAACAGGGCATGTTCCCCTTATTGCGCTGGTCGGCCACGTGATTAGGTTGGCGATCTGAAAGGAGAAGACGTCCATATAACGAAGTGGGCGCGTACGCTTACCTCGTCTGTCATACGCTACGAGGCATGAGCCGAAAATGGATACTCCTGCTTCTTTGCCGTGACGAGGCCTGAAAGGGTCGAAACCTCGCCACGGCTCAACGTGTTTCGACCCGACGCCCACCGATAACCGGGCGAATCAGGATAGCGAAGAAAGAAACACAATGAAGACGACTGGAAACGTCCCCACTCCTTCTGGCTCGCACATGCCGATTGCAAAGTACAAGCCGTTCCTCGACACGAACCCCGTTGTTCTGGATGACCGCACGTGGCCCTCGAATCGGATTACTCACGCACCTCGCTGGATGTCGACGGACCTGCGTGACGGTAACCAGGCACTGATTGAGCCGATGGACCCGAGTCGTAAGCGCAAGATGTTCGACCTGTTGGTCAGTCGCGGATACAAGGAGATAGAAATCGGTTTCCCCGCAGCATCGCAGACTGACTTTGATTTCGTGCGATCCCTGATTGACGCAGATGCCGTGCCGGACGATGTGACGATCTCGGTTCTGACCCAGTCTCGCCCTGAAATCATTGAGCGCACCCTTGAAGCCCTCGTCGGTTTCCCGCGCGCGACCGTCCACCTGTACAACGCGACGTCGCCGCTGTTCCGCGAGCTTGTCTTCGGCAATGACAAGGCGCAAACGATCGACTTGGCTGTCTTTGGTACACGCGAGGTGGTGGCGCAGGCAGAAAAGCGTCTGGGCGACGAAACGATCTTCGGATTCGAATATTCGCCCGAAATCTTCGTGGATACCGAACTCGACTTTGCTCTTGAAATCTGCGAATCCGTCATGGATATTTGGCAGCCCGAAGACGACCGCGAAATCATTGTGAACCTGCCGGCAACCGTTGAACGTGCAACGCCGAACGTTTATGCCGACCAGATCGAATACATGTCACGCAACCTCAGCCGTCGCGAAAACATTGTGATCAGCGTGCACCCGCACAACGACCGTGGAACCGGCGTTGCTGCGGCTGAACTGGCATTGCTCGCCGGTGCAGATCGCGTGGAAGGCTGCTTGCTCGGCCAGGGTGAACGCACCGGTAACGTTGACCTGCTGACCCTGGGGCTCAACCTGTTCAGCCAAGGCATTGACCCGGGTGTTGACCTAACGAATATCGATGAGATCCGTCAGACCGTCGAATACTGCACGTCGATGGAAACGTCACCGCGTGCACCTTACGTGGGGGACCTCGTCTACACTTCTTTCTCCGGATCGCACCAGGATGCGATTAAGAAGGGCTTCTTCGCCCGCAAGAAGAAAGTTGACGAAGCTGGCGGTGACGAAAATGCAGTGGTGTGGGAGTTGCCCTACTTGCCGATCGACCCGCACGACGTGGGTCGTTCCTACGAGGCCGTTGTCCGCGTGAACTCGCAGTCCGGCAAGGGTGGCGTCGCCTACCTCATGTCGACCACCCACAATCTGGAACTGCCCCGTCGTCTGCAGATCGAGTTCTCTCGCATCGTTCAGCGACACACGGACTCCTACGGTGGCGAGATCGACGGCGATACCCTCTGGCAGATCTTCGCCGATGAATACCTGCCGAACTCGGCAGCGAAGGACCTTACCGCCTGGGGTCGCTTCGAACTCGGAACTTCTCACGTGACGACTAACACCGATGAGCAGGTTGATCTGAAGGTGACACTGAAGGATCAGGGTGAGCCCGTCGAGGTCAGGGCACACGCCGGTGGTCCGATCGAAGCATTCGTGAAGGCGCTCGGCCAGTTCGACGTGGATGTCCGCGTCCTCGACTACTCCGAACATGCGATGGGTCAGGGTGGTGACGCGAAGGCAGCGTCCTACGTTGAAGCCACCGTCAACGGCCAGATCCTCTGGGGTGTCGGTATCGATTCGTCGATTACACGCGCAACCTATAAAGCAGTTATTTCTGCGGTGAATAGGGCTTTGCGCTGACATACAGTGTAGAAACGGGGCGGGTACGACCACTTCGTTTCCGCCCCGGCCGTTTTCCAGTCGCCGTTTTCTCTCTGCAATTTCAGCCAGGGACTCGACAGTCGCCTCGTTCCCGTGTTGCATAACGCGTCATCAATGGGCCGAAGTGGGACAATTTCACCGTGATGAGAACGTATCGAGACGAAGCGATCGTGCTTCGCACCCACAAACTGGGGGAGGCCGACAGGATCATCACACTGCTCACCGCGAATAACGGTCTGGTTCGCGCAGTCGGTAAGGGCGTACGCAGAACAACGTCGAAGATGGGCGCGCGCCTTGAACCATTCGGCGTGATCGACGTGCAGCTCCATCGTGGGAGGAACCTCGACATCATTACCCAAGCTGAAGTCATTACCCAGCATGGTGACGCGTTATCGAAAGATTTTGAGCTATATGCCCGCGCATGCGTCATGATCGAGATCGCAGAGAAACTGACTGCTGATTCTGATGATGGATCGCGTTCCCAACATCTTCTGCTGATCGGTGCTCTCTACGCTCTTGCACACGTGCGTCACGACCCGAATCTGGTGCTCGCATCGTATATTCTCCGCGCGCTTGCGATAGCCGGCTGGGCACCTTCGTTCTTCGATTGTGCCGTGTGCGGAGCCCAGGGGCCACACGCTGCTTTCTCCATTCACGAAGGCGGTGCCGTCTGCGAAAACTGCCGGCCCGTCGGAGCGTCAGCTCCCTCTTTCGAAGCAATGGAATTGATGGGAGACCTGCTGTCCGGAGAGTGGAACCGAGCCGATAACTCGCCGGATTTCGCTCGCATTGAGGCATACGGACTTGCCAACGCCTATGCTCAATGGCACGTTGAACATCGCATTCGTTCATTGCGGGTCCTTGAAAGGAACAGTTGATGGCACCTGAAGCGAATCTGACACCGATGGATCGAGCCGGTGGTGATCCCAGCGCGCCTCTGACCGGGCCGGGTCAGTGGCATCAGCCTGTTCCCGAATTTGCTACGGGGGAAGTGCCCGCGCACGTTGCGCTGATCATGGATGGTAACGGCCGTTGGGCGAATTCACGAGGCCTAGCGCGCACCGAAGGACACCGTGCCGGTGAATATGCGCTGATGGATACGATCGCGGGTGCCATTGATGCGGGAGTCCGCTACCTGTCGGTATACACGTTCTCTACGGAAAACTGGAAGCGGAGCCCAGCAGAGGTCCGTTTCATCATGAATTACGCGACCGACGTTCTTGCTCGCCGTACCGATCAACTGAAGGACTGGGGAGTCCACGTGCGCTGGAGCGGGCGTGAACCCCGCCTATGGAAGTCCGTCGTGAAGGCCCTGTCGAAGGCAGACGAGGCCACGAAAGATAACTCCACACTGGACCTCATCATGTGCGTGAACTATGGCGGTCGTGCAGAGATCGCTGATGCTGCGCGAGATATCGCTAGGCAGGTCGCAACGGGGAAGCTCCGCCCAGAGGGCGTGACAGAAAAGTCATTTGCCCGTCACCTGTATCTGCCCGATGTTCCTGACGTTGATCTGATGATTCGCACGTCGGGGGAGAAGCGCATCTCCAACTACCTACTCTGGCAGATGGCATACTCGGAAATGATGTTCATTGATACGCCGTGGCCTGCGTTCGATCGTGAGGTGCTGTGGGACTGTCTGCTCGAATACGCAGGGCGCGACCGCCGATTCGGGGGAGCGATCGATCAGGTGGGGTCGGCCTCGTAAATAAAAACGAGTCAGTCGACGCGGACGGTAGCAGGCTCGCTGGAGGTGCGCTTGCGCCATGCAATTACTCCAATGGCAACAGCGGCGATGGCAAGCACTCCCGTGCGACCCCACCAGGAGCCAGCAACTGCGCCAAGCAATGCCATCCAAATAGCCAGCATCCCCATGCCGTACAGGATTGCCCATGCGATGCAACCAGGAATCATCGCTAGTGTGTACGTGCGCCACTTCATGGAGACTAAGCCGGCACCGGCGTTTACCGCAGTTTGGATACCAACGGTCAGGAAACACAGGGGAATGATGATTAACCCCCACTTGTCCAGCAGCTTCGCACCGCGCTTCGGCGTAGGGCCGTTAAACCAGCGGGCAATCGAACCCCACACACCATCTTTTCCGGCGCCAGCCAACGCGCCACGCGCGGCAACTCGACCCAACCAATAGGTTCCTTGGGCTCGGCAAAAAACGATCGCGAAGAGGGCAATAAAAAGCGTCGAGCCATGATCGGCCCATGAGGGGATCACTGAGCATCCTGAGACGACTGAGTGCCCGCAGGGCCCTTATCATCTGCCGCGCTAGCCGAACATGTCTGGCATAGGCCAAACAATTCAACCGAATGCTCGACAGCCGTAAAGCCGTGCGCGGATGCACTATCGTGAATCCACTTCTCGGTCGTCTCCAGTTCGATCTCTTCAGTGTGCCCGCAGTTGCGACAGACCAAATGGTGGTGGTGCGTGGATGAATGGCATACGCGGAACAGGGACTCTCCGTCGGCGCTACGCAACACGTCCACATCGTGGCCGTCAGCAAGCGCTTGTAGGTTCCTGTAGACGGTCGCAAGACCGACCTTGTGTCCCTGCTTGTGCAGGTCTTCGAAAATCTGTTGGGCGCTACGGAAATCAGGTACCCGAGTGAGCTCGGCGAAAACCGCCTGACGTTGCTTGGTCATGCGTTGCATTTTCGGTCCTCCAGTTTTGCATCGGGTCAATCGGGTGGATGGGTGGTTCACGTGCTCAGCCTGAGCATATCGGTTTGGTTCGTTTCTGTCCGACCGTGATAGTGACACTGCGTCTGATCAAAGCCGGGTACGGGAGCGATTCTGTTGTGTTGAGTGGTTGTTGTGATGTTCGGGGTGAGCGACGCGGGCGCGCACATTCGCCATCTTTGACGCACGCTGGTGCCTGTCGACCAGCCCCTTGATGATGAATCCGATCGCGTACAGGGCAATTGCGAATACGACGATGGATGCGCCCGGGGATAGATCGACGAAGTATGTGAAAGACAGTCCCGTGATGCAGATGATCGCGCCGAAAACCATGGCCCATGCCATCGTTGATCGAAATGACTTAGCCATCAACTGTGAGATGGCAACGGGAATGATCATGAGTGCGGACACCAGTAGCGACCCCACAACGCGCATCGCAACAGCCACGGTCAGGGCAGACAGGATGGCAATAATCATCGACAGTGTCTTCGTGGGTAGCCCGGTTGAACGCGCGAAATCTTCATCGTTCGTCACTGAGAAAAGAGCTGGTGCAATACCGACTCCCACTGCCAAGATGAGGATTCCGAGGACTGAAATCAGCGTGATATCGGTCCATGTCACGGTTGCAATCGAGCCGAAGAGGTAGGAGTTCAGCTGGGCTGAAGTGCCACCGGCAAGACCGATAAGAAGGACACCGCCGGCAATGCCACCGTAGAACAGCATCGCGAGCGCCACGTCAGCAGACGTACGCCCAGACTGGCGAACCAATTCGATCGCGATAGCTCCCACAAGCGAAATAATCATCGCCCCTGGGATCGCCCACGAATCTTGCGGGTTCGCGTTCGCCATTGTGCCGGCAAGCCAGCCGAGCGCTACGCCGGTCAGCGAAATATGCCCGATTCCGTCACCGAGCATTGTCAGTCGGCGATGCACCAAGTAGGTGCCGACAACCGGTGCTGACAAGCCGACGATGAGAGCGGCAAGAAGTGAGCGTTGCATGAGGGACGAGGTCAGCAGTGAAGTGAGTCCGTCGATAATTGTCGCGATCATCATGCCTGCCAAATATCGTCGACGAGGCCTGACCCGGCCTGCGGATGCGGATGCCCGTGATGGTGGCCGCCACCATCGGAATGCTGTTCGTGGTCGTCACTGATGTGAGGTGGCCCGTCGTAGGTGACGTGTCCGCCACCGATGTGGAGTTCCCTATCGAGAAGCGGACCGAGTTCGCCGAGCTCGTGGAGTACGACAAGAATCGTTGTTCCCTCAGTTTTTGCTTCGCTAACGATTCGTGCGAGGCGCTCGCGAGATGTCCGGTCGATGCCGGACATGGGTTCGTCCATGATCAGCAAATCGGGATTGCGGACGAGTGCTCGAGCGATGAGGACTCGCTGTTGCTGTCCACCCGAAAGAATCGACATCGAGTCTTTGGCGCGATGTGCCAACCCGACTCTCTTCAGCGCAGCCATTGCCTTCTTTGTATCCCCGGGAAGGCTCCACCACTTCTTTGAGCCAAGAAGACCTGACTTCACAACTTCCAGAGCACTGGATGTGACTGCGCCACCAACGCTGATGCGCTGAGGGACATAGCCGATTCGATCCCAGTTGACCGCGCGACGGTGAGTGTTATCAACACCGAAGAGGTGAATCGATCCGCGGGTAATCGGAGCGGTACCAAGAATGGCGTGGAGAGTCGTGGACTTTCCTGATCCATTCGCCCCCGTCAGGGCAACAGCTTGCCCGGGGTGAACATCGAATTCGATCCCGTGGAGAACGAGGTGAGAATCCCACGCAACGTGGACATTATCCAGTGAAATGACGGGAGCGGATATCCCCACCTCTAGGACATCCGCTCCCGAGTTTTTAGTGTCGCTCACTTGCAGGACAAAGCCGTCTGAAGAGCGGCGATGTTGTCACGCATCACTGCTGCGTAGTCCTTGGATGAATCAACCTGGCTTTCGATCGGATCGAGAACCGCGGTCTGGATTCCAAGATCGTCAGCAAGAGTCTGTTCAACCTTTGGGTCGATGAGAGCTTCAGTGAAGATTGTCGTGATACCTTCGGACTTCACGAGCTTGGAGATTTCTTCCAGGCGCGCCGGCGAGGGGGAGGACTCGGGATCCAGACCCGAGATGCCCACCTGGGTCAGGCCGGTGCGGTCTGCAAGGTAGCCGAATGCGGTGTGAGCAGTGACGAAGGTCTGGTGCTTGCAGGTTGCTGTTGCGTCAACGAGTTCGGTCGACAGATCTTTCATGTTCTTGGTGAGTGTCGCAGCATTGGATGTGTAGGTCTGAGCATTCTTAGGATCAGCCTTGGCGAGAGCCTGACCGATAGCCGTTGCTGCCTGGCCCATGCGTTCCGGATCCAGCCAGAAGTGAGGGTCAGTCGTCATGTCGTGGTGGTGATGGTGATGGTGCTCAGCTTCTTCAGCGGTTTCGCTCGAGGCCATGTGATCGGCGTCGTCATGATCTGCTTCATGATCGTGTGAATCAGACTCGGTAGCGTCGCCTTCTTCTTCCTCTTCGGCCGGGTGATTGCCGTCTTCTGCAACGTTAACAAGCTGAACAGCCTTAGCAACGTCGATGACCGTTTCTGGGCCGTTGTGCTCAACAGCTTCGTCCACTGCGGACTGGAAGCCCCCCAGATAAACGACAGCATCGGCCTTGCCAAGTTGGTCGACGGTGGCGGGAGAAAGCTCAAGATCGTGCGGTTCAGCGCCGTCGGGGGTCAACGAGGTGACCTTAACAAGGTCGCCACCGATTTCTTCGGTCAGATACTTCAGCGGGTAGAAGGACGCCATCACATTCAGAGATGATGACGAACCGGATGCGGAGGTGTCTGACGCCGACTGGGTGGTCGTCGTGCCCGAGCATGCGGCCAAAGCGAAAGAGCCAGCGAGCGCGCTAGCGATAACAACAGAACGAGACAACTTCATGTTTCAAGTTTCACCCTTAATGGTAATCATTGCCAATAGTGGGAAGGGGGTATGCGTCACACTGAGCCTGTCAACGAAGCCGTCGCTAAGTTCGATAGACTCCCACTATCGCAGGCTGCGCCAGCCAGGTGTGGCCACCAAAACAAGGAGCACAAAGTGGCAGCGCCTTCTCGTCTTGATTCCGTTATCTCCCTAGCCAAGCGTCGCGGATTCGTCTTCCCATGTGGCGATATTTACGGTGGTACTCGCTCCGCGTGGGACTACGGCCCGCTCGGCGTTGAACTGAAGGAAAACATCAAGAAGCAGTGGTGGCAGTACATGGTTCGCTCCCGCGAAGACGTCGTGGGTCTGGACTCCTCCGTCATCCTTCCTCGTCAGACTTGGGTTGCTTCCGGTCACGTCAAGGCATTCACCGATCCGCTCGTTGAGTGCACCTCCTGTCACAAGCGCCTCCGTGCAGACAATCTGCAGGAAGCTCACGCTGCTAAGCACGGCCTCGACAACCCGGATAACGTCGCTCTCGGCGACGTGGCATGCCCCAACTGCGGCACCCGCGGTCAGTTCACCGAGCCTCGCGCATTTTCTGGCCTGCTCAAGACTTACCTCGGCCCGGTCGATGACGAGTCTGGTCTGCACTACCTGCGCCCCGAAACCGCTCAGGGTATCTTCATCAACTACGGAAACGTTGCGGCCGCCTCGCGCAAGAAGCCGCCGTTTGGCATCGGCCAGATCGGCAAGTCCTTCCGTAACGAAATCACCCCCGGTAACTTCATCTTCCGTACCCGCGAATTTGAGCAGATGGAACTCGAGTTCTTCTGCGCACCGGGCACCGACGAAGAATGGCACCAGTACTGGATCGACTACCGTCGCGACTGGTATACCGACCTGGGCATCAACCCCGACAACCTGCGCTTCTACGAGCACCCAAAGGAAAAGCTCTCGCACTACTCCAAGCGCACCGTCGACATCGAATACCGCTTCGGATTCCAGGGCTCCGAATGGGGTGAACTCGAAGGCATCGCAAACCGTACCGACTACGACCTGGGTGTCCACTCCGAAGCCTCCGGCTCGAAGCTCGACTACTTCGACCAGACCACCGGCGAACGTTGGACTCCCTACGTCATCGAGCCGTCCGCTGGCCTGACCCGCTCCCTCATGGCATTCCTCATCGAGGCCTACCACGAGGACGAAGCCCCCAACACCAAGGGTGGCGTCGACAAGCGCACCGTTCTGCGCCTCGACTCCCGTCTTGCCCCCGTGAAGGCAGCTGTACTGCCGCTATCGCGTAAGCCCGAGCTGACCGGCCCGGCACGCGAACTTGCAGCAGACCTCCGCTCCATCTGGAATATCGAATACGACGATGCGGGCGCCGTTGGCCGTCGCTACCGTCGCCAGGACGAAATCGGCACCCCGTACTGCATCACCTACGACTTCGACTCGGTTGAAGACAAGGCAGTGACCGTCCGCGACCGCGACACCATGACGCAGGAGCGCATCCCGCTCGACCAGGTGAAGCCCTGGCTCGCGTCCAAGCTCCTCGACTGCTGACGAGCCGCCGGCGCGCTGACACGCAGATGTCATGCTCTCGCGAGTAACTCCCGCGAGAGCATGACGTTTCCGGCTCGAAATCCTGACTTCCTGCGCTCGTGCCGCGTCAGGCGTCGGCCTCCCATCGGTGAAGAGTTCGTCTAAGGATCCTCGAAGTGGCCTCAAGACAGGGCCTTCTCCCAGACCGGATTCACGGCGATCCCTTCGATATTGAGACCGCCCCGCCGATACGGCGCAAGGCTCTCCACGTCGAACAGATGCTCGAAGCGTTCCGTGTCGAAGACGTATCGGGAGAAGTCGAGAACCGAATCGTCGTTCATCCCGTTGTCGAGCCGGTAGATCGCCCGTGTCGTCGCATCGTATCGGGGAATGCTCCCTCCTTCCGGGGAGCGCTCGAAGGTGTAGAGATGAGTCCCGATCCCCGTATCGATATCGACTGAGAACACCTTGCCCGTCATCGTGACGAAACGGAAGGTCGAACCGTCCAGAGTGCCCGTCGGGATCGTCAGGTCGTCCCGCGTCAGATCCAGGAATGCTCCGTCATTGTCGGTGAGGTCGAGCGAGAGCCGCTCGTGAGTCCGAAGATTCCACGACTCGAGAACCGCGTGCCCGGCGGAGGGATCGCGTCCATCCCCGCGCTGGGCATCAGGATGATCGAGGAGGAAACTGAGAAGGGAGATGGTCTCGCCGTAGCAGAGGAACTCCCGATTGCCCCGGGAGAATCGTTCGTCGTGGGGGAGGGCTTCGAGGACCGTCGGATTCTGCGGATCGTCTGAGGGGAAAAGCTGAACGAGAACGTCGAATTCCTCGTTCTGTGAAGAATCCCCCGTATTCTCCCGGTGAACGGCCTTCGCCTGTTCGAGAAGATTGGGCGCAAACTTCGTCTCCGTCACTGCGTAGAGCGTGTCGGAGCAAGCGCCCATATTCATGTAGGCGCCTCTTACATCGAGGCTCTCCGTGCCCTCGGGATGCCCGATGAGGACAGGCTGCTGGTAGCCCCCGGGATCCGCTCCGCCGTTGTAGACGCTCATGAAGCCTCGTCCGCCGTCGTGCGGGTACCTAGCCAACTCTCCATCCGGTTCGATATCGCGGGTGATCTCCCGAGTTCCTTCATCCGTGGTGAGGAGCTCAGAGGCGGCGCCTCCGTAGAACAAACCGGACTCGGTCCACAGGGGCTGGGCGCCGAACATCTGCCCCGATTGGAAGGCGCGCGTTCGACCCGAAGGATCGGCGAGGACCATGTATCCGGTCTTCGAAGGCGTGCCCTCATAGCGAATGGCGGACTTGCTGAGCTGTATCGCCAGGGCTTCCCCCTGAGTCGTGAACTCCGCTGCTGGAAGAGTTTGGGGGCTTCCTGCGATGCAGGCGCTCAGGGAAAGAGCGCTCAATACGGCGTACGTGGCGAGTGTCCAGTGCTTCATCGTCTCTCCGGGTCTCATCATTCCTCCGCTCCGGAGGGGCGAATGTCTTAGTGATATCCGCGCCTCCGTCTGGATCTGTCGATCAAATACGCCGAACTATTCGACGGTCCAATTCACTTTCGTGTAAGGGGAAGTTAGCAAGAATGCCTGATCGTGAATAGAGGTTCGCTTCGACTGTTAACAAAATGTTACTATGGTGGATGGGCATCGAATACGGCGGAGGTGCGAATGATCCCATTTCCCGCGGAGCGCTCGGAGGAGGAAGAAGACAGCGGCGCTGATGCGCTCCCGACGTTGTCATCGGGATGCATGAGGCGGGAGGCGACGAGGAAGCCCATGAGGGAGTTCACCTCTCCGGCGAATTCGAGTTGTTCAATCGAGGGCAGAATGGGCACCATGACTTCACTGGAAGCGACCCGGGGGACGACGCGCAGCTGCTCCGTGAATCCGCTCCGGATCGGCCCGCTACGAGTCTGGTCGCCCATTGTTCTTGCCCCGATGGCGGGAGTAACCGATGTGCCATTTCGGCGTTTATGTCGGCAGATGGGCGAAGAAGGACTGCCGGATTGGTTGAATCCTGCCAGTCCGAACGCTCAGGTCACTCCAGAAAAAGGCGTGGACGCGCTCTCCGGCCTATACGTGTGCGAGATGGTAACGTCGCGCGCCCTCGTTGAAGGTAATGTGCGCACATTGCAAATGGTGCGCCCAGACCCCGCCGAGCGCGTGCGCTCCATCCAGCTCTACGGCGTTGATCCAGCAACGATGGCTCAGGCTACATCGATCCTTATTGACCGTGACCTGGTGGATCACATTGACCTGAACTTTGGGTGCCCGGTTCCGAAAGTGACGAAGAAGGGTGGGGGAGCTGCCCTTCCATGGAAGCGCGACCTGTTCGACGATCTTGTACACGCGGTTGTTGATGCTGCGGACACGGCCGGAGCAACAGTCGGCCGCGATATTCCCGTCACAGTGAAAATGCGCGTTGGTATTGACGACGATCACATTACGTTCCTCGACGCTGCGAAAGTGGCTGAAAATCGCGGTGTCGCAGCGGTTGCCCTCCACGCGCGCACGCAAACCCAGCACTACGCGGGGCACGCTGACTGGAAGCAGATCAAGCGTTTGAAAGACGCGATGCGTATTCCTGTCTTCGGAAACGGCGATATTTTCTCCGGCGCAGATGCACAGCGAATGATGGATGAAACCGGTTGCGATGCAGTTGTAGTCGGTCGAGGATGCCAGGGGCGCCCCTGGCTGTTTACCGACCTGACTTCGACACTGATGAGTGGCCCTGCCTTTACTGACCCAAGTCTTTCCGACATCGCGGACATCATCGAAAAGCACGCCGCATGGGTCGTCGAAGACCAGGGCGATGAACTGCGGGCTCTCCGCGAAATGCGCAAGCACGTCGGCTGGTATCTGCGAGGCTTCGCGGTCGGCGGGCCGACTCGTCACGCGCTTGCAATGGTGTCGACCCTCGAAGAACTCCACGATCTTCTCCACACGCTGGACCTTGATCAGGAGTATCCGCAGGCGGCACTGGGTGCTCGCGGTCGTGCCGGCGGTGAAAAGACGCCACACCTGCCCGATGGCTGGTTGGACTCTCCCTATCTGAGCGATGCTGAACGCCAGACCCTTCAGCTTGCTGAATCCGATGCCAGTGGAGGTTGATATGTCGAATCCCTGCGATGATTTCATCCCAACTGAAGTGACGATTGGTCATGCGTTGACTCCGCGAGGAATGCTCAAGATCGGAGGTGGCGCTCCAACGGCTGTTATCTCCCCGCTGATGAGCGCTTCACTGGAATCGCTGACAACCGAGATCACGGATGTCGCTGGTGCTCAGCCCGATCTGATTGAATGGCGCGTTGACCCACTCCTTGCCTCGGTGCAAGCGAGCGAGCGTGAAGGCCTATTACGCACTGGACTCAAGCTCGTGATGGATCAGAGCCCGCTTCCTCTGCTGGCAACAATTCGCACAGCCACCGAAGGAGGCCTCGTCGATCTTTCTGACGGTCAATACGCGGACTTTCTTGCCATTCTGGCCACCTTCGCCGACGCGGTCGACCTTGAAATCTGTCGCCCGGGTGCATTCGACATAGTTGAAGAGATTCACGAGGCCGGGAGGATCGCCGTGGCGTCGCACCATGATTTTGCCCGAACGCCCTCCGCCGTCGACATGGATCGAGTATTCGCATTGATGGCAAAAGCTGGCGCCGACGTGCTCAAAGTTGCCTATATGACTCATCGGCCCGAGGACGCGCTGAGGATCATGGACGCGCAAGTAAGAGCGTCACGAACCTATGCCCTCCCTGTTATCGGCATTGGGATGGGTGAATTTGGTGCGATCACCAGGATCTGCGGTCAAACATTCGCCAACGCGGCAACATTCGCTTCAGCGTCGTCCTCCAGCGCCCCAGGTCAGCTCAGCGTTGAAGAAACCCGGCGCGGCCTCGTCACCCTTCAACGCTGAAAAGGCGCGCACGAAAGCGAAAAACCGAAACGGTGGTCGTGGATCGGTCAGTCAGAGAACTCGGCGGTCGGTGCCGGCTGGATGCGGGCGACGCTCACCCACGCGCACGACCTGGGAGCGACCACACCATCGCTACCCTGTGAACTCGCCACAAGGATCTGGGAACCGGGCGGAAGAGCGAGAGGCTGATCGGCGGTGTTCACAACGATCATCACGTCGGAGTTCAGATATACAAGAGTATCGGGGCGCGCCCACTCCAACCCGTGCAGTACGCCCAGCGCGTGCGTTCCCAGCTTGCGTTCGGATCGCAGGGCAAGTGCCGTCCGAATGTACGAGGCCGCACTGACCTGCTCGACCACGTTTTCTCCACGAAGGCGACCGTGGAACACACCCGGCAGACCAAGCGCAAGTAGCGTTAACGCACGATCCACATCCGACTGGCGATCAGCGGGCAGACAATCAACGTTCCACGGAGCAACCGCACCAATACGATCACGGATAGACAGCGAATCTGAAATAACCAACTCAAGGCTTGGAGCGTCAAAAGAAGCAGTGAGTAGCGCATCATCGTGCAGATGATGGAACCACTCGTCTTCAAGGTGAGACATAATCGCCGGAGTATCAAAGCCAGACAGGTGTGCCGTCACAATCGGCTGAGAATCAAACGTTGCGCATTCTGCTTCAACTTGGCGGACAAGAGAAGTGAAACGTTCTCGCGCAAGCGCCCTGCGGACCGGGGACTCTTCATACTCTTCGGCGCACACGCCCAAATCAACACCGTCCGCGCCAGCGTTGAGGGCCCCGCGCGTCCTCAGAAGGAGCGTCGTGACGCGGTTTTCCATATCCGCTCCGCGCGCCCCCAAAGACACGAATGTTTCATTCGGGATACGCACAATCACACGCTGGCGGTGCGCTTTCAACTGATGAATAAATTCCGGCAGCGGCGAACTCGGATGAACCAGCAGAATCGGATCATTAACAGTGACAAGAACGGTATCAAAGCCGGCATCGTGTAAAGCCAGTGCATCAGCGGAAATCTGGCCAACGTTATCCGCAGACAGAGGAGTAGGGATCGTCGCGAGCACACAGGAATGCCACCAGGGACTGGGGCCGCGCATGGATCGGTGAACGAGCAGGGTACGGACGGCGTGTGGGCGAGGCTCGTGGTGTTGCACCCTTTCATCGTGTCACAGATGTGGATAACTCGTCTGCCCATTCCCAAGGGATAGGCTTATGTGGTGAATGAAAGCCCTGAAATAACTCGGAGTGCCATGGTGCTCGTGCCCGTGTATTCGTCCCAGGATCAGTCACGTATGTGGCCCGAACCTTCGAAGTCAGCGATGCGGACGCCGTTCGAACGCGACAGGGCTCGAATTGTGCACTCATCGGGTTTGCGTCGTCTGGGTGAGAAGACTCAGGTGTTAGGCCCGGCCACCAACGACTTTGTTCGTACGCGTCTGACGCACTCTCTTGAGGTTGCGCAGGTTGGTCGTGAACTGGGTAAAGAATTGGGCGCGAATCCTGACGTGGTAGATGCAGCGTGCCTGAGCCACGATCTTGGGCACCCGCCGTTTGGGCACAATGGCGAGAGGGTTTTGGATGAGCTTGCCGGCGATTGCGGTGGTTTTGAAGGAAACGCGCAGACCCTGCGTCTGGTGACCCGACTTGAGCCGAAAGTGCTGACCGATGATGGGCATCCGGCGGGGTTGAACCTGACGAAGGCGACATTGGATGCGATCTGTAAATACCCGTGGGCAAAGGGGCAGGGGCCGGATCCGGTGAAGTCGGCAAAGAAGTTCTCCGTCTATTCAGATGATGCTCACGTTTTCGAGTGGATGCGTCAGGGAGCCCCCGTTGGTCGACGGTGCTTGGAAGCGCAGATCATGGATCTCTCAGACGACATTGCCTACTCCGTGCATGACGTTGAAGATGCCATCGCAACGGGTAAATGCGACGTTGCATCCCTCAGTGATGAATCGACACTGAATGAGATTATTGACTCGACGATCAACTGGTACGGGACAGGTGTTGCCCGCACCGATTTGGAATTGGCGATTGAACGTCTGCTTCGTATGCCCGAATGGCCACAATCCTTTGATGGTTCCTATCGTGCGCTCGCGGAATTGAAAGATTTCACATCCGAACTGATCGGACGTTTCTGTGCCTCTACGGTCAGCGCGACTCGTGTTGAGTTTGGTGCCGGTCCGTTGGGACGATACCGTGCAGATCTGGTTGTTCCTCCCGAGGCCCGTGCGGAGATCCAGATCCTGAAGGGGCTGGCCGTTCACTTCGTGATGAGCCCGCGTGAGAACGAGCCGGTGTATTACCAGCAGCGCACGCTTTTGGCGGACTTGGTGGATGCTCTTTTCGAGGCTGGACCGTCAGCTTTGGAGCCTCTTTTTGCTGAAAATTGGCGTCAAACGAACGATGATAATGAGCGTTTGCGCGTGGTGATTGACCAGGTTGCGTCGCTGACGGATGCGTCCGCGTCACGCTGGCACGCCCAGTGGTGTGGCATGCTTTCAACCCAATTGTGAGCGTGCGCTAAATGGTGAACGGATCGGTAGACTAGCGTCTATGGCCGGACGCATTCTTGAAGAAGACAAGGAACGCTTACGACAGGCAATTGATGTTGCTCGTGTCGTAGGTGAACACGTCACTTTGCGTAGCGGCGGAATGAACTCTTTGAAGGGGTTGTGCCCTTTTCACGATGAACGCACTCCGAGTTTTACCGTTAATCCGACGACGGGTCTCTGGCATTGCTTCGGGTGTGGAGAAGGCGGAGACATCTTCGCTTTTGTTCAGAAGATCAATAATTTTTCCTTCCCAGAGACTCTTGAATACCTGTCTCAAATGACGGGTGTCCCTCTTCGCTACGAAGAGGGAAGCTCTCAGACGGTGCGTGAACAGCCCGGCAGGCGCCAGCGTCTGATCGACATGCATCGGATTGCTGAAGAGTTCTATCAAAAACAGCTTGAAACTCCAGAGGCCTTGCCTGCCCGTAAGTTCTTAGGCAACCGCGGGTTCGGACCTGCAGAGTGTCGGCATTTTGGCGTCGGTTACTCATCCGATTCCTGGGACACTCTGACGCGCATGCTTCGCTCAAGTGGTTTTACCGATGAAGAGATTGAAAAGTCCGGCTTGGCGTCGCGCGGGCAGCGGGGTCTGATTGATCGTTTCCGCGGTCGCGTCATGTGGCCGATCCGGGATATCACGGGAACAACCGTTGGTTTTGGCGCTAGGCGTTTGAACGACGAAGACAAGCAGAGCCCGAAGTACTTGAATACGCCCGAAACTCCGCTGTATAAGAAGTCCACGTTGCTGTACGGGCTGGATTTGGCGAAGAAAGAGATTTCCAAGAACCGTAAGGTCGTCATCGTCGAGGGATACACGGACGTGATGGCTGCTCATATGGCCGGTGTGACCTGCGCGGTTGCTACCTGCGGTACGGCTTTCGGATCCGAGCACGTTCGCGTTGTCCGCCGACTGCTGGGCGACTCGGCGGATTCTGCTGCCGGGGTTGTCCTGTCCAGTGGGCAGGCACGAGGCTCCGAAGTGATCTTTACCTTTGACGGTGACGAGGCGGGTCAAAAGGCTGCTCTTCGCGCCTTTAAAGAAGACCAGAACTTTGCGTCTCAAACGTTTGTTGCAGTTGATCCTCAGGGGATGGATCCGTGCGACATTATGATTAATCGAGGGAAGAACGCGGTTGTTGAATTGATTCGCTCGCGTATTCCACTGTTTGAATTCGTCTTGCGTTCGATCCTTCGCCAATCGAACCTCAATTTCCCCGAAGGACGCGTTCGGGCTTTGGAAGCATCTGCTCCCATCGTTGCTGACATTAAAGATCGCGCATTGCGGATGGAGTACGAACGCCTGCTAGCCGGCTGGCTTGGCATGGAGCCTCGTTTCGTTCACAACCAGATTCGTTCACTATCACGCGGGAGATATCAGCGTTTCGACAGTGCACAGAATAACCACATGGCCAGAGCTGGTCGCCCGCAACCTCAAGCACGCCCCGAACCCGAAGATCTCGTCTCGCGCGTGGAGCGCCAGGCGTTGGAAGCAGTTTTGCAACAGCCGATTTATTTCATTGGCACGCAGTTCGATTCCATCGATGGTGCGACATTTACTCATCCAACGCGCAGAGCCGTATTCGATGCGATTAAAGCGGTTGGTGGCGTTGATGCGTTTGCTCGTCAGCTGAAGAAAGCACAGGACGAAACAGGCGATAGTGCCTATGCACAAGAGGTGGCGACACGTCGTTTCGTGGATGATATTCGCCAAGAAGCAGGCGAACTGATCGAACCGATTATCACCAAACTTGCAGTCGTCGAACTTCCTCAGGATCGCGAAGACGAAATGCGTTCTTACTGCAAGGGAGTTGTGAACGCGCTGGTTCGATTGGACCTGAATCGCAAAACAGCCGACATTCGGTCGCAGCTTCAGCGTATGAATGAAGATGACCCGAAGTATCAAGAAACATTCGAATATCTGGTCACTCTTGAACAGCGACGACGTTCTTTGCGTGAACGCGACTAGATTGTTGATCGTTTCTCGCACTGGCTTTCCCGGTGCCGTGCTACCGACATGTTCGACCCCAAGGAGGCCACCATGGCTGAAGTTGAGAGCTTCGCGCTGGATCACACCGCAGTGAAAGCACCCTATGTTCGCCTGATTGCCGTTGAACACGGCCCGAAGGGGGATGCGATTTCTAACTTTGATCTGCGTTTCGTCCAGCCGAATGAAAACGCGATCCCAACCGGTGGTCTGCACACGATCGAACACCTCATGGCCTCCCTTCTGCGCGACCGCATGGATGGAGTGATTGACTGCTCGCCGTTCGGTTGCCGAACCGGTTTCCACCTGATTACGTGGGGCACCCCAAGCATTGAAGAAGTCACGCGAGCCGTTGTCTCCAGCCTTGAAGCAATCGCTGACCAGGTCACTTGGGATGACGTTCCCGGCACCGACATTGTGTCCTGCGGTAACTACCGTGATCACTCACTGTTCTCCGCCAAAGAATGGACGCGAGCCATCCTGGATAAGAAGTTCTCCATTGATCCTTTCGTGCGCACTCTGCTGGATGACTAAGGGCGCGTTGTAGCGACTGAAAAACGTGTCGGCGAGGTCATGGACTTCGCCGACACGTGTATTGCTGGGGAACAGACCTAATCGAGACCCACGCTCTCACGCAAACCGCGTTCGAAGGCATCTGCTTCCTTCTGGGAAGCCTCGTCAAGCGGGCCAAGCGCAATCAGAACAGAAAACAGCTTTCCGTCTTCCGCGCGCCGAATCCACGCCGCCACTTGCGTTCCATTCGACACCTTCAAGGCCTTGTGAATCACGATCGAATGATTGACGCGGTCACTGATGGTCCGCATCAGAACCTGCGGATCTTCAGACACTGTCGTCAGCATCCAATCCGGGCGTTGAGGATCAACCCAGGTGACCGACAACTGACGAGTTTCAGCCTCCCATTGAGCGGTCGCGGCCTCGTACCACATTGCGGAGTCGATGACCGCGGTGGCGGAAGTCAGGATCAGCGCATGAGAGCCGGCGACAACCCAGAGGTCATCTCCTACTTGTTCAGCGACGGGGTTGCGATCAATGTCGGGGAGTAGGCCAAGAGCGGACGCGGGCAGAACGGTAGTCATGGGCTCATTGTAGGCAAACGCCACCTGCCCCGGCTGGGGGAGGTGGAGTCCTGCGAAAGCAGGCTTCCAAGACGGACTGTTAGTTGCTCTGTCCGGATTCGGTGCGTGCAACGGATTGAGATGACTGGGAGTCGTCAGTGCCCTCGGCGGGAACGGGGGTCGGTAATGGAAGAGAGCTCATCGTGGCAACACCCATCCATGAGCGAATATCATCGAGGGCTGCCTGAATGCCGATTGTCCGGAGGTCTTCGTCAGACGTATTCACCAAGTGAAGGTCGGCTTCAATCAGAGTTAAGAAAATAGCGTCAGCGCTGGACGTATCGATTGAACACCTCATAGCGCGCGTGTCCGTTGCACCATTCTTTAGTGTTTTATCGACGCGACTGAATAGTTCATCAGCTTTGATGCTGGCATCAGAAATGACGTGGTTCTTTAATTGAGCAGTCGGCAGTGACTGAGCAACACAATCCCAGCGTGCGACAGAATCGGAGAGCTCCGTGGAAGCCGCAAGCTTTTCACCTGTTTCGTCGCTTACTTCGAGCGTGGGCAACAGCGTGCCATTCTCAAGTTGTTCCTGGTCAATCCCCCATGTTGCCAGTGCCTCGAGCTCCCTATTGTCTGTTTTCAGGCTGAAGCGAGAGTTGAGAGTCTGGAGGCTCTGGCTCTGCGTGCTTGTACCAATCCCGTACGTCAGAGCAAGCCCCTGGGTATCGGCATAGCGATTCAAAGCCACTTGAGCTAGGGCAACGGCTTGTCCGCCGTCAAGAGCATCGGGATTTGATGCGGTTGCAAGATCTCGAAGAGCAGTTGTTTCGTTCCACGCGATGAATTCGTCAATCGAAAGTGGTGCATCGGCAATATCTGGAACGTTCTTAGCATTGTCTGGCACCTGCGTTCCCCACGGCTGCCAGACCCCACCTAAGGAATCTGCGCGTCCCCCAGCTTGCGTAGAAAAAGTTGAAAGCGCAGTGGCACATGACTCACACGATGAAGCAAGGGAAGCGAAACCCTGAGCGCGAATCGCTGCTGCCTGATCAGCGCGCGCAGCGCGATCGCGAATGACGTCGGTGTCAGACATTGACGGGATCTGAAGTGTTCGCGTTAAAAATGGGATATTCGTTGACGTGCAGGCGCTGAGGATCAAGGCAGAAGCGATACCGATGCTCACCGAGGTGCCGATTCGGCGACGCCGAAGTGGTCGCGACGAAGTGGCTCGGTCAGTCTGAGTGTGATGATCAACAAGATGCACCTTTAAATCATGTCATGTTTCAGGGCGGGTACGATGGGGAGCTAATGCCGTGTTGGACACGTAGGAGGAATGGTGGCGAAGCCACAACATCACTTTGAGGCGCTCGAAGAACGCTTAGCGCCTATCGCATCAGGGTTCGGACTCGAACTCGATTCTGTTATTGGAGTCAAAGAATCCGGAATGCAGATTGTTCGAGTGATCGTCGAAGCAATCGAGCCTGGCGCCAGCGTTGATTCGGAAGCTCTTGCCGATATGTCACGTGCAGTCAGCCCGATTCTGGACGAAGTCGATCCCGTCGATGGCGAATACTTCCTTGAGGTGTCAACACCGGGAGCTGAGCGTGAACTGGTGACCCCTCGTCATTGGGAGCGCCAAATTGGGCGCCTTGTCGCCGTCAAACTCAAAGACGCTACGAAGCTGGTCGGACGTGTCGAATCCGCCACTGATTTCCATGCTGTGCTGAACGTCGATGGAACGCCTACTACCATTGAGTACACACAGGTTAAGAAGGCGCGTCCGCGCGTCGAATTCGGTTCGGAGGAATGAGACGCATGGAAATCGATATGACAGCACTGCGCATGGTCGAGCAGGAAAAGGGCGTGTCCCTAGACCGGCTCGTCGATGCCATTGAAGAAGCCCTTCTCAAGGCCTACCACAATCTTCCCGGCGCCATCTCTCAGGCTCGAATCGAAATCGATAAGAAGACCGGTAGCGTCGCGGTGATTGCCACCGAAGAAGACGAAGAGGGCAACCCGATCGGCGAATTCGACGACACCCCGAAGAACTTCGGTCGTATCGCCCAGGCGACCGCTCGTTCGATCATCATTGCGCGCCTGCGTGATGCAGACGATCAGAAGGTCCTCGGCGACTTTGCTTCCCAGAAGGGACAGGTCGTCACCGGCGTCGTTGACCAGTCGCGCGACGGGCGCATCACCATCGTCAAGGTCGGCGATGACTTCGAAGCAGTTCTTCCCGACTCGGAAAAGACTCCCGGCGAAACCTACCGTCACGGAGACCGTATTCGCGCGTTCGTCGTCAACGTTGAACGCACCGAAAAAGGCGCACGCATCACGCTTTCGCGCACTCACCCGGGCCTCGTTTCCGGCCTCTTCGAGCGCGAGGTCCCCGAAATTCAGCAAGGCTTGGTCAAGATCAAGTCGATCGCACGCGAAGCCGGACACCGCACGAAGATCGCCGTTGCGCCGACCCGTGACGGCATTAACGCCAAGGGCGCATGCATCGGTCCGATGGGTGCACGTGTGCGCGCGGTCATGAACGAACTCGGTGGCGAAAAGATCGATATTGTCGACTGGTCGGCAGATCCGGCACGCTACGTCGCAAACGCCCTGTCGCCTGCACGCGTTGCCCGCGTTGTCGTTCACTCGATCGACAATCGCACCGCAACCGCGATCGTCCCGGACTTCCAGCTGTCGCTGGCGATCGGTAAGGAAGGCCAGAATGCTCGCCTTGCTGCGCGCCTGACCGAATTCCATATCGACATTCACTCCGATACGGAAAACGGTGAAGAAGCAGACGTTTCGCGCACTTCAATGCCTGATGACGTGACCAGTCGCTCATACGTGGGCGACGAGGAATAAGCCCAGCTCGATTAAACTAATCATGTGTCGCATCCTGCGCTGAACCAGATCACCGTGCCACATGGCGCGGTAATGGTGCGTACATGCGTGGGATGTTCACGTCGAGCGTTACGCGCGGATCTTATCCGCGTTGTTGTTTCGAAAAATGGGGTTTGCACCGTAGACCCCACAAGCGCGCAACCCGGTCGAGGTGCGTGGATTCACCCGGATCCAACGTGTATCGAAACCGCCCGCAAGCGTCGGGCATTTCAACGAGCACTCTCATGCGAGGGCGACATTGACGCCCACATGTGGGACCAGCTTGGCCAGGTTGCCTCATCACGAGCACACAGTGCTCTCGTCGAGTAATGAAAGCGGGTTGGAAGCCGATGGGCACCCGATGAGTACCCAGCGATGAGCTGCCAGCAATACAAGTAACGCGTCTCCGTCCGGAGGCGCTTCCGGACAGGAGAAAAGTGGCAAAGTTGCGTGTCCACGAGCTCGCCAAAGAGCTCGGAATCACCAGCAAGGAACTTTTGACGTACCTCAACGACCACGGTGAGTTCGTCAAAGCCTCAGGCTCAGCATTGGAATCGCCAGTTGTGCGTTCCGTGCGTGAGCACTACGGATCGAAGGGCCCGACTGAAGCCCCTTCAACGAAGAAGACCGCTACCAAGAGCGAAAAGAAGCCCGCCGAAAAGAAGACTGCGGCATCGAAGGCTTCTTCTTCACAATCTTCCGCTCCAAAACCTGCCTCACCGAAGGCAACAAAGAGCGCTGAGAAAACCTCGGCCCCCAAGCCGGGTGCTCCTAAGCCTGCAGCCCCCAAGCCGGCAGGTAAGCAAAAGGCTGAAAGTAAGGACGACGCTAGCGCGCCACGTCCTTCTACGCCTCGTCCCGGCCCTCGTTCGGGTGGCCCGCGTCCGGGTAACAACCCGTATGCGTCCAGCCAAGGCATGCCTCGACCGGGTGGTACCGGTGGCCCGCGCCCCGGTCCTCGTCCCGGCCCGCGCCCCGGTGGTAGCCGTCCGCAGGGCGGCAACGATCGCCCGGCACGTGGCAATTCCAACCGTTCAGGTAGCCCTCGTCCGAGTGGTAACCGTTCCGGTGGTGGTAATCGCCCGAACCCCGGCATGATGCCAGGACAAGCAAACTTTGCTCGCAACGCTTCCGGCGGCATGCCCGCAAACGATCGCCCCGCGCGTAGCGGTGGTGGCCGTGGTCGCGGTGGCGCACGTCCCGCTGGTGGTCACTCTGCGGGCGGTCCCGGTGCAAACGCCGGTGGCGGTTTCTCAGGTGCTCCCCGCGGTGGTGGCCGTGGTGGACGTGGCTCAACTCCGGGCGCATTCGGTCGCGGAGGCGGTCGCAATCAGCGCGGACGCAAGTCGAAGCGCGCAAAACGTCAAGAGTTCGAACAGCAGAATGCACCCGTCATTGGTGGCGTTCAGATTCCTCGCGGAAACGGCAAGGTTATCCGTATCCGCCAGGGTGCATCCCTCGCAGACTTCGCCGAGAAGATCGAGGTCAATCCCGCAGCACTGGTCACCGTTCTGTTCCACCTTGGTGAAATGGCAACCGCAACCCAGTCGCTCGACCAGGACACCTTTGAAACACTCGGTGCAGAACTCGGTTACGACGTCAAGGTCGTTTCTCCCGAAGAAGAAGACCGCGAACTACTGGAGTCCTTCGATATCGACCTCGAGTCCGAAGAACTCGACGACGTCGAAAACCTCATGCCTCGTCCGCCGGTCGTCACCGTCATGGGCCACGTCGACCACGGCAAGACCAAGCTGCTTGACGCGATCCGTCACACCGACGTGGTCGACACCGAGCACGGTGGCATTACGCAGCACATCGGCGCCTACCAGGTTAACGTTGAACATGAAGGTCGCAAGCGTCCGATCACGTTCATCGATACCCCCGGTCACGAAGCATTCACCGCTATGCGTGCCCGCGGTGCTCAGGTCACTGACATCGCGATCCTGGTTGTCGCAGCCGACGACGGAGTCATGCCACAGACGGTTGAAGCAATCAACCACGCTCAGGCAGCAAACGTTCCGATCGTTGTCGCGGTCAACAAGGTCGATAAGGAAGGCGCAAGCCCGGACAAGATCCGTGGCCAGCTGACCGAATACGGTCTGGTTGCCGAGGAATACGGTGGCGACATCATGTTTGTCGACATCTCGGCAAAGCAACGTACCGGTATCCGCGAACTGCTCGAAGCAGTTCTGTTGACCGCAGACGCTGCTTTGACCCTGGAAGCTAACCCCGATACCGCAGCACGTGGCGTTGCCATTGAAGCGAACCTCGATAAGGGTCGTGGTGCCGTTGCAACCATGCTGGTTCAGCGTGGCACCCTGCGCATCGGTGACGCGCTGGTCGTCGGTTCCTCCTACGGTCGCGTCCGCGCCATGTTCGATGACACGGGGGATGACGTTTCTGAAGCCGGTCCGTCGCGTCCGGTTGCTGTCCTTGGTCTGACCTCCGTTCCGCGTGCAGGCGACTCCTTCTTGGTTGCCCCCGATGACCGTACTGCTCGCCAGATTGCTAGCAAGCGTGAGGCAGCAGAACGTCAGGCAATGCTTGCCAAGCGTCGTAAGCGTGTCTCCCTTGAAGACTTCGATAAGGTCCTCAAGGAAGGCGAGGTCGATACCCTCAACCTCATCATCAAGGGTGACGTTTCCGGTGCCGTCGAGGCCCTGGAAGATTCGCTCCTCAGCATCGATGTGGGCGAAGAGGTCGCACTGCGCATCATCCACCGCGGTGTTGGTGCAATCACGCAGAACGACGTCAACCTGGCAACGGTCGACAACGCCGTCATCATCGGCTTCAACGTTCGCCCCGCAGAACGCGTGGCAGAACTGGCCGACTCCGAAGGCGTCGAGATCAAGTACTACAACGTCATCTACTCGGCGATCGACGACATTGAGGCCGCTCTTAAGGGGATGCTCAAGCCGATCTACGAAGAGGTCGCACTCGGTAGCGCAGAGATCCGTCAGGTCTTCCGCTCCGGCAAGTTCGGCAACATCGCAGGTTCGATCATCCGCTCTGGCACGATCAAGCGTGGAACCAAGGCTCGCTTGGTTCGCGACGGCGTGGTTGTCGCAGACAACCTCGAAATCGCATCGCTACGTCGCGAGAAGGACGATGTCACCGAGGTCCGCGAAGGCTACGAATGTGGTATCACGCTGGGCTACAAGGACATCTCCGAAGGCGACATCATCGAAACCTGGGAAATGCGCGAAAAGCCGCGTGACGGAGGTCGTGATGTCCCGCTTTTAGTACATACGTGGTGTCGGGTGGAAGCGAGTTTCGCTTCCACCCGACCTGTGTGTTCCAACCGGATAACGCGTTTTGATAGGTGCGTTGAACGTGAGGTATCCAGCAGCATTCAGCCGATGAGGGTGAGACCCTCTACGATGGGATACCAGCAAGTACGCCAGTTCGACTGAAATCATGAGCCACCGAACGGGTGACAGAAGAAAAAGGGGAGTGCCATGGCAGACGAAGCACGCCAGCGCAAAGTTCAAGATCGTATTCACCAGACCGTCGCGCGTATGCTCGGCCGTCGAATCAAGGATCCGCGTCTCAGCTTCGTCACGATCACCGACGTACGAGTGACCGGCGACCTTCAGCATGCTTCGATCTTCTACACAGTCCTCGGCGATGACGGCGACCGCGCAGGTGCCGGTCGCGCATTCGAATCTGCAAAGGGCATTATTCGCTCCGAAGTGGGTAAGGCTCTAGGCATTCGCCTGACTCCGACCCTTGAATTCATCCTGGATGGTCTGCCCGAGTCTGCGGCAGCTCTCGAAGACGCGCTGGCAGCAGCGAAGAAGCGCGATGCGGAGATCGCGGCCTCGTCGATCGGGGCTACCTACGCTGGAGATGCAGATCCCTACCGTCGCGACGAAGAAGATGAAGGTGGCGAGGAAGCCGACGGCTTCGACGAAAATGACCAGGACCTCGCCTGAGATGGCGAAAAAGCCTGACACTTCCATCCCAGGCATCGTTCTTGTCGATAAGCCAGCTGGGATGACCAGCCACGATGTCGTGTCGAAGATGCGACGCGTGGCGCATACTCGCAAGGTCGGCCACGGAGGAACCCTTGATCCGATGGCGACCGGCGTTTTGGTAATCGGCATCGGTCAAGCAACGCGACTGCTGACCTACATTACCGCCGGCTCGAAGGCTTATGACGCAACGATTCGTTTCGGCGTCGCAATGACCACGGATGATGCGCAAGGACAGCCGATTTCGATTGCCGGATGCGAACAGCTGGACCTAGAAGCGCTCGAATCTGCAATGGCAAGCCTGCGCGGTGAGATCATGCAGGTTCCTGCAACGGTCTCGGCGATCAAGGTCGATGGTAAGCGAGCCTACGCCTTAGCACGCGAAGGCCACTCTGTTGAGCTGAAAGCACGTCCGATTACAATCCACGCCTTCGAACGACTGGGCGATCCGCGCATTCAAATGGCGGAGTATGCGATTGCTACAGATGATGATTCGGCTGAAATGACGGCTATTCCAGTCAGCGTCGTTGATGTTGACGTTCACGTCGATTGCTCGTCTGGCACGTATATTCGTTCCCTCGCCCGCGACCTCGGGCAGATGCTGGGGTGTGGCGCGCACTTGACGGCGTTGCGTCGTACGCGCGTTGCCTCGTTCACCCTTTCGGGCGCCCACCAGCTGGCTGATCTGCAAGCGGAAACCGAAGCGCGAGGGGAGTTTTCGCCAGGCGCGCCCTCGTTGCCCTCTCCCGGCCTAATTCCGATTGACGAGGCCGCGACCTCATTGTTCCCCTCCATTGTTCTGAGCGCGGAAGAAGAACAGCGTTTCTCCCACGGTCAGGCACCGACGCGTGACACGCAGGAAGTAATGGCATTAGGGAACCCCGGCGATGTCATCGCAGCATGCAATACATCTGGAGTGCTCTGTGGGTTGCTGGCCATTAAGAATCATTCTTTGAAGACTCTCAACGTATTTTCTGGAGCAACACAATGAAGGTCTGGACCGGCCTGTCTGAGATTCCCGGCGACGAAAAGTCGGTGGTCACCATCGGTAACTTTGACGGTATGCACAATGGGCACCGCCGAGTCGTTGCCTCGTGCGTTGAGCGCGCACGCAAACGCGGTGTGGATGCCGTGGCGATTACTTTCGACCCGCATCCGACCCAGGTGCATCGCCCGGAAGTAAACCTCCAGCTGATTTCGCCGTTGCGGGATCGACTTGATGCCATGGCCTCGTGCGGACTGGATGCGACACTTGTGGAGCGCTACGACCAAAGCGTGTACACACTGGAACCCGAAGATTTCGTCACCGAGTACCTCGTTGACCGCTTGGGTGCGGTTGAAGTTGTTGTCGGTGAAGACTTCCGTTTTGGCGCCCACAACTTAGGCACAATCGATACGCTTCGGGCGCTGGGACGCACCTATGGTTTTGACGTTGTGATGGTCACCGATATTCAGGCTCCCGAAGGGCGTCGCTGGTCCTCATCGTGGGTGCGTGAACTGCTCGCCGAAGGCGATGTCGCTGGCGCTGCCCGGGTTTTGGGGCATTTGCACCGAATCCGTGGCACGGTCGAACACGGTTTTAAACGAGGCCGTACCCTGGGATTCCCGACCGCCAATTTGCAGGGCGGAATTGAAGGCGTTGTGCCTGCTGATGGCGTGTATGCCGGCTGGGTTGTGCGTACCGTTCCGGGAACGCAGTCCGCAGAATTCTTGCCCGCAGCGATCTCGGTGGGAACAAACCCACAGTTTGATGGGGTAGAGCGCACCGTTGAAGCTCACGTGCTGGGGCGATCCGACCTGAACCTCTACGGCGAGAAAATCGCGGTCACCTTTGTGTCACGCATTCGCGAAATGATGACCTTCGATTCTCTCGATGAACTACTTTTCCAGATGGATAATGACTTGCTGAAGACCGCGTCCGTGCTCGGAATCGCCGTGGCGAATCGCGTGGATCCCGATTCGGTGACCGCCGTCTGAAACCAACGGGGTTCCCTCGGGTGTGATTGTCCTTTCACAAGGTGAGTCTGCCCACGTAGATACGGGGAAAAGCCCGTATCATGCTAACCTTGAAAAGCCGTCAAAACGGCCGCGGATCCGATGCTGTTAAAGGAAAGCTTTACAGCTCCGCGCAACGAGTGAAGCAAAGGAGACGCCTGTGCCGCTGAGCAAGGACGTTAAAGACCAGATCATCGCCGAGTACGCGACCCATGAGGGCGACACCGGTTCCCCCGAGGTTCAGATTGCACTGCTGACCCAGCGCATCAAGGATCTGACCGAGCACTTCAAGTACCACACGCACGATCACCACTCACGTCGTGGCCTTTTGCTGCTCGTTGGTCGTCGTCGTCGTCTCCTTGGCTACTTGGCTTCGGTCGACATCGAACGCTACCGTTCGCTCATCGAGCGTCTCGGCCTGCGTCGCTGAACTTGTGCCGGCCCGATCCCGTATGGGACCGGGCCGGTTCACTACGTGTGGCGTATTCACCCACACACCCACAACCCCAATAGGAAAGAACCACGAGCGCGTCGCCGGTTTTCGACAGTGGTTCACGGACCCCCGCTTGTTTGTCGGGTGCGACGCCGTGGACTTCGATCGAAGGCCGAAGCGTGACGTGAGTTCTTCAGTTGAGAATCACAAAGGAGAATCCCCATCATGATGGAAGGTTCAGACATCACCGCCGCAGAGGCGATTATTGATAACGGCCGTTTCGGCAAGCGCACCGTGCGCTTCGAAACGGGCCGCCTTGCCAAGCAGGCCGCAGGCTCCGCTCTGGCATACCTGGACGACGAGACCACCGTCCTGTCGGCCACCACCGTCGGCAAGTCGCCTCGCGATCAGTTCGACTTCTTCCCGCTGACCGTCGACGTTGAAGAACGTTCGTACGCTGCGGGTCGTATCCCCGGATCGTTCTTCCGTCGCGAAGGTCGCGCCGGCACCGAGGCAATCCTCGCAGCTCGCCTGATTGACCGCCCGCTGCGCCCCGGCTTCGTCAAGGGCCTGCGCAACGAGGTCCAGGTTGTCGAGACCGTCCTGACCGTTCACCCCGATGACGCTTATGACGTTCTGGCAATCAACGCAGCATCCATGTCCACCCAGATCGCAGGCCTGCCCTTCACCGGCCCGATCGGTGGCACCCGTCTTGCTCTGATCGACGGACAGTGGGTGGCATTCCCGCGTTGGTCTGAGCTTGAGCGCTCCGTCTTCAACATCGTTGTCGCCGGTCGTATCGTGACCGGCGAAGACGGCACCGAAGACGTCGCAATCATGATGGTTGAGGCCGGTGGCGGAAAGAACCAGTGGGAACTCATCCAGGGGGGCGCCATTGCTCCGACCGAAGATGTTGTTGCCGATGGTCTTGAAGCAGCAAAGCCCTTCATCAAGGTCCTCTGCGAGGCCCAGATTGAGGTCGCCAAGACCGCTTCGAAGGAAACTGCAGAGTTCCCGCTGTTCATCGACTACACCGATGAAGAATACGCAGCAGTCGAGGAATGGGTTGGCGACAAGCTTGCCAAGGCACTCCTGACCGAAGGCAAGCTGGCGCGCGACGAAGCCGTTGACGCCGTTAAGGCCGAGATGCTCGAGGCACTGCTTGCGCGCTTCGAACATGAAGAGGCTGAGAAGGAACTGAAGGCAGCCTTCCGTTCGCTCGAAAAGTACACGATCCGTCAGCGCACGCTGCGCGAAGAAATCCGCATGGATGGTCGTACTCTGCGCCAGATCCGTTCCCTCTCCGCAGAGGTCGAGGTTCTGCCTCGCGTCCACGGTTCCGCCATCTTCCAGCGTGGCGAAACCCAGATCCTGGGCGTCACCACACTGGCAATGCTCCGCATGGAACAGCAGCTCGACAACCTGAGCCCCGTCACCGCGAAGCGCTACATGCACCAGTACAACTTCGCTCCCTTCTCGACCGGTGAAACCGGCCGAGTGGGTGCCCCGAAGCGCCGCGAAATCGGTCACGGTGACCTTGCAGAGCGCGCTCTGATCCCGGTTCTGCCATCGCGCGAAGAGTTCCCCTACGCAATCCGCCAGGTCTCCGAGACCATGGGCTCCAACGGCTCGTCCTCGATGGGCTCCGTCTGCGCATCGACCCTGTCGCTACTCCAGGCTGGCGTCCCGTTGCGCGCACCCGTCGCCGGTATCGCCATGGGCCTCATGACCGGTGAAGTTGATGGCGTTCAGAAAGCTGTCACCCTGACCGACATTCTCGGCGCCGAAGACGGCTTCGGCGACATGGACTTCAAGGTAGCCGGCACCAAGGACTTCATCACCGCCCTCCAGCTCGACACCAAACTCGACGGTATTGATTCCCAGGTCCTGCGTGGCGCCCTTGCTCAGGCCCGCGACGCTCGCCTGACCATCCTTGATCTGATCAACCAGGCTATTGACGGCCCTGATGAAATGAGCCCGAACGCTCCTCGCATCATCACCGTCCAGGTTCCCGTGGATAAGATCGGTGAGGTCATTGGCCCGAAGGGCAAGATGATCAACCAGATCCAGGAAGACACCGGCGCAGATCTGACGATCGAAGATGACGGCACCGTCTATATTGCTGCCGCTGCTGGCGAAGCCGCTGAAGCTGCGCGCCAGATGGTCAACCAGATCGCTAACCCGCAGATGCCTGAGGTCGGCGAACGCTTCATCGGCACGGTCGTTAAGACCACGTCGTTTGGTGCATTCATCTCCCTGACCCCAGGCAAGGATGGCCTGCTCCACATTTCCCAGGTTCGTCGCCTGGTCGGTGGCAAGCGCGTCGAGTCTGTCGACGACGTTCTGCAGGTTGGCCAGCAGGTTGAGGTCGAGATCGCTGAAATCGGCGATCGTGGCAAGCTCTCCCTGCACGCTGTCCTCGATGACGAAGCTGCAGCTGCTGAAGCTGCCAATGCTTCCAACTCCGAGTCTGAAGGTCGCCCCGAGCGTCGCGAACGCCGTGATCGTTCCGAGCGTCGTGAGCGTCGTCCGCGCACCCGCACGCGTCGCAAGCGTGAGGACGGGGGCGAAGCAACCCAGGCTCCGTCTGAAGACTGATAGTTCTTCGTAACCTCGTTGGGCCGGTGGCTAAGCCACCGGCCCAACAGTGTTTTTCAGGCAATGGTGCTCTGCCTGAACGTCTCCAACCGGTTGAGCATTGAGCAAGTAGACTCACACACATGGACGCTTTGAACCTTCGCCTGAACAATCGGGGGAACATCGCGTGAACGGCGAGAAGAAAAGGAATTGGAAGACCCGTGAGCGAACCGATCGAACTGACACTCGATGCGATCGACAATCAGCTACTGGATGACACTGATGGCGATCTGCGACGGACAGTGACCTCGTTTGGTACGCGTATCATCACTCAGCACATTCCTGCCACGCATTCTGCCGGAGTCAGCATGTGGGTTCCTGTGGGATCTCGCGATGAAACCCCCGAAGTCGCAGGTTCGACCCACTTCCTTGAACATCTGTTGTTTAAAGGGACGGATACTCGCTCCGCTTTTGACATCGCCGAAAGTTTCGACCGCGTGGGCGGAGAAACGAATGCGGAAACCGCGAAGGAACACACCGCATACTGGGCTCGCGTCGTTTCGACCGATCTCACAATGGCGGTGGGGACGATCGCTGACATGTTGACGAACTCGCTCTTGGATCCGGCAGAGTTTGAAATGGAACGAGGGGTCATCCTCGATGAGCTCGCGATGTCAAAAGACTCTCCGACCGAGAACGTCCACGAAGCATTCCAGCAGGCAATTCACGGTGATACTCCGCTTGGTCGCCCGGTGGGTGGCACCCCTGACATTATTAGCGCTGTCAGTCGTGACAAGGTGCTTGAGCACTATCATCGCCACTATGCGCCGAATAACTTGATCGTTGCGGTTGCCGGCGATATTGAGCATGAAGCAGTCGTGAACATGGTGACCGATGCTCTGTCGGCGTCCAATTGGGCATCACAGCTGAAATCATCCAGTCGGCCTCGTCAGCGCCGCTCGAAGCTCGCAGCCAACGAAGGCGTTCAGCTGGCGGAAATAGTTAGGCGTCGCGATGTTGAACAAGCTCACGTTGTGATCGGCACCAAGGGGTTTTGCGCACTCGCTGATGAACTCCCGACCTTTAACGTTTTGCTCAATGTGCTGGGCGGGTCGATGTCGTCGCGCTTGTTCCAGGAAGTTCGCGAGAAACGAGGCCTGGCCTACACGACCTATGCTTTCGGTTCGTCCTACGCGGAAACCGGTAGCTTCGGCATGTACGCGGGCACATCGCCGGCGAAGGTAGACGAGGTCGAAAAACTCATGCGGGCCCAATTGGAGTTGCTCGCAAGCGAAGGCCCGACCGCCTCAGAGATGGAGCGTGTACGAGGCCAAGTGCGAGGCTCTGTCGTGCTGGGCCAAGAAGATAACTGGTCGCGCATGATGCTCATTGGTCGCTCTGAAGTGTCTGGCCGATACAAGTCCATCGAACAAGCAATTGACGCGATCAACCAGGTGAGCGCTGAAGACGTGAAGACCATGGCCACCGACCTTGCAAGCCGTGACTTCTCTCGTGCTCTCGTCCTTCCGAACAACGCCTAAAGACAAGAAGAGGAACTCGTCATGATTCACGTAGCAGTCATTGGTGCTAAAGGCCGTATGGGCGCGACCGTCGTTGAAGCCGTGAACGGTGCAGACGACATGGAGTTCGTCGCTGGTCTTGATGCTTCGGATCAGATCATCGCCAGCAACCTTGGTGGCGCCGAGGTTGCCGTCGACTTCTCAACGCCGTCTGTTACCGAAGCAAACGTCCACGCACTGCTGGACGCTGGGGTGAACGTCGTTGTGGGCACAACGGGGTGGAGTGACGAATCCTATGAGCGTGTGCGTGTCCACGCTGAAGAATCTGGCCGTTGCGTCTTGATCGCACCGAACTTCGCGATGTCTGCCGTGCTGGCGATGAAGTTCGCTGCTCTGGCCGCTCCGTACTTCGAGTCTGCTGAGGTTATCGAAATGCACCACCCGAACAAGGTGGATGCGCCTTCCGGTACTGCGGTTGCCACTGCGAAGGGGATCGCAGCGTCGCGCCGAAAGGCCGGATGTAGTCCCATGCCGGATGCCACCCAGTCGGATCCACTGGGCGCTCGCGGAGGAGCCATAGACGGCGTGCCCGTCCACGCTGTCCGCTTGCGTGGCCTGACAGCTTCGGAAGAGATTCTGCTGGGCAACCCTGGTGAACAGCTGGTGATCCGCACGGATTCCTTCGACCGTTTCTCTTTCATGCCCGGCGTTTTGTTGGGAGTGCGCGAAGTGAGCAAGCATCCGGGTCTGTCAATCGGCTTGGATACTGTCCTTGACCTGCCGGGACTTCCATGAGCATCGACCTTGGTATGCCGCAAGCAGGTGCACCTGGGTCCGCTCCGAAGTCACCCGACCGATCGGTTCGCCCCGCATTGGCTCAGGATGCGCCACAGATCGCGCGTATTCAGGCGGCCTCGCTCAAGAGGCTCTTCGGCACGAGCGCACAGGTGGACGAACAGGTTCTTGCGCAACAGTGGGCAACAACATTGACTGCTCCTGCTCCCGCTGGGTGCTTCACTCTTGTTGCCCTCCACGCCAACGCGGTCGCCGGTTATGCTCTGGTTGTTCCTGCCGATGATTTCACCGCCGGTGATGGTAGCGCCATCACAGGGTCCTCGTTGATCGCCGAAATGGACGTGGATGAAAGTTTCCGTCGAAGCGGACACGCCTCTCGCTTGGTGCAGGCGTGCGTCGACGTTTCGCGTGCGACCGCCCTCAGTACGTGGATTGATTCAAGGGACGAGGCCCGGATCCGTTTCTTCACCTCATGCGGGTTCGGACCGGCAGGACTCAGGCGCACATTCCCCGACATGCCTGACGTTGTCCAACACCTGTGGTGGACTTTAGCGCAGACATCTGACGAGTAATAGGCGTTCACCTAGTGAACTTTGGGCTGTGTCGATGTGTTCTCGTCATATGCTCAACCCATGAGCTACACCCCGCGCCGTCTTTTCGGCTCCCTCGCAACCGCAATGGTGACCCCGTTCCACGCTGACGGGTCAATCGACCTCGATTCCGCGGTCCGTTTGGCGAAGAAGCTCGTTGACGACGGGTCCGACACAATTGTGCTGTCTGGAACGACTGGCGAATCTCCGACGACCCATCAGCCTGAGAAGAATGAACTGACGGTCGCCGTGAAGGAAGCCGTGGGTGAACGCGCGTTTATTCTCTGCGGTGCGTGCTCGAACGATACCGCACACGCTGTGCGTATTGGCCAGGGGGCGCAGGCGTCGGGGGCTGACGGCCTGCTGGTTGTCTCCCCGTATTACAACCGTCCCTCTCAGGTGGGTCTGCGTGCCCACGTTCGCGCTATTGCGGACGCAACTGATCTTCCCGTCATGCTCTACGACATTCCGGGACGTACCGGCTTGGCGTTCAGTGATGAGACACTGGACGACCTTGCCACCCACCCGCGTATCAAAGCTGTTAAAGATGCCACGGGCAACGTTGAACAGGGCGTCGAACGAATGCACCGAACCAAACTTGAGTACTACTCGGGTGATGACGGCTTGAACTTCGCTTGGATGACCGGCGGAGCCTCCGGTTTCGTGTCGGTCGTGTCACATGTTGCTTCGTCGCACTACCGGAAAATGATCGACCTGCTGGATGTCGATAAGGTCTGGGAAGCCCGCGAACTCGCCTACTCGCTCCGCCCGCTGGTGGCTGCCATCATGGGCGGGGGACAGGGTGCTGTTATGGCAAAAGCAGCCATGTACCTGCAGGGCGTCATTGAAACGCCGGTTCTGCGTCTGCCGTTGGTGGGAGCCTCGGATGACGAAATGGAATCCTTGAAGTCTGCGCTGAAAGTGGCCGAACTGCTCTGACGTGGGTCTGAGTGCTCACGGATTTCCCCCGAGGTCGTGGCACACTTAGACCTATGAAGTCCCTGTATGAGAACCTTTCCGAACCCGCACCCCTAGAAGAGGGCGCCATTCGCATCATCCCACTTGGCGGCTTGGGTGAAGTGGGCCGCAACATGAACGTGCTGGAGTTCGACTCCAAACTCCTTATCGTCGACTGTGGTGTTCTTTTCCCTGAAGAAACCCAGCCGGGTGTTGACCTGATTCTCCCGGACTTCTCTTGGATTGAAGACCGCATGGACGACGTTGTCGGCATGGTCCTCACCCACGGTCACGAAGACCATATCGGCGGTGTTCCGTACCTGTTGAAACTCCGCGAAGACATCCCAATCTATGGTTCGGAACTGACACTGGCATTCGTCGAACCGAAGCTTCGTGAGCACAAGCTGACCACCGACAACCTGCACGTCGTAGCAGAAGGTGACCGAATCACTATCGGTGACTTCGATCTTGAATTCGTCTCCGTGACCCACTCGATTCCCGACGCTCTGGCTGTCTTTGTCCGCACCCCGGCAGGAAAACTGCTGATCACCGGTGATTTCAAGATGGACCAGCTTCCTCTTGACTCCCGCCTGACCGACCTTCGTGCCTTTGCTCGCTTCGGTGAAGAGGGCGTGGACCTGTTCATGGTTGACTCCACGAACGCTGAGGTTCCCGGCTTTATCACTCCCGAACGTGAAATCGGCCCGGTCCTCGATCGAGTATTCGGTGAAGCTTCCGGACAGATCGTCGTTGCCTCCTTCGCCTCGCACGTCCATCGCGTCCAGCAGGTTATTCAGGCTGCGGCACACCACGGGCGGCACGTTTGCCTGGTGGGGCGCTCAATGGAACGCAATATGCGCATCGCCCAGGAAAAGGGCTACCTGACTATTCCCGAGGGCGTTATCGTCGACGCGCGCACCATCGAAATGCTTGAACCCTCCAAGCGTGTCTACATGGCAACCGGCTCGCAGGGTGAACCAATGGCAGCGCTGTCTCGTATGAGCCTTGGAACTCACCGTAGCGTCTCCATTGAGTCCGGCGACATGGTGGTCCTAGCGTCCTCTCTGATTCCTGGAAACGAAAACTCTGTCTATCGCGTCATCAACGACCTCATGCGCCTAGGCGCACGCGTCGTGCACAAGGCGAACGCGAAGGTTCACGTATCCGGCCACGCAGCTGCAGGCGAGCTGATTTACTGCTACAACATTGTGCAACCCACCAACGTCATGCCGATTCACGGCGAGGTCCGCCACCTGGTCGCTAACGGACAACTCGCCGTAAAGACCGGTATCTCACCCGACAACGTGGTGCTGGCAGAAGACGGTGTCTGCGTCGACTTGAAGGACGGCAAGGCTCGCATCAGTGGAGCCGTTCCCTGCGAATACGTGTACGTCGACGGTCGGTCCATCGGCGAAATCTCTGAACACGAGCTTGAAACTAGGCGCACGCTCGGCTCCGAAGGCTTTATCTCCGTTTATGCCGTCGTTGAACACGATTCAGGTATGGTGCTCTCTGCGCCGACCATCCGCGCAATCGGTATGGCAGAAGATGATTCGGTCTTTGAAGAGATTCAACCGGACGTCGAAGCAGCGCTCGCGGACGCGGCTGCTCCCGGTGGAGTTGACCCCTACGTTCTCCAGCAGGCAATGCGTCGTGTGATCGGTCGTTGGGTGGCGCGCAAGCTCCGCCGTCGTCCGATGATCGTCCCAGTCGTTGTAGAACAGTAGGGGAGGCACGTGGGGACCTCTTCACCGCACGAGCGTTTGAGGGCTTCCCTATCGCGTACTCTGGTGTCAGCAACCTCAACGAAGAGCCTCAAACTCGAAGAAGCGTGGAAGAAATGACAGGTCGTTTTATCTCAACCCACTCGGTGGTGCTTGTTCTTCCGATGCACATTTCACATTCACCGGTTCGTGGCGCTTCCATCCATGCCGATGCTTCTAGCTCGCGTCCCGGGGGTGGTTTTACGACCCTATCCGCGGTGGCAGCTCTCGGTATCCCGGCTGCGCTGGCTTCCCCGTTAGGCACTGGACCGAACTCGTTCACTGTTCGTCGCCAGCTCGTTGAAGCTGGAGTTGAGGTTCTTATTCCAGAACTGGTGGGTGACATCGGCGTCGCAATGCAGTTGATCGAACCCGATGGGTCGATGACCTCGATTGTGACGTCCGGTGTTGAATCAGAGCCGTCGCGTACAGCGTTGAACTCTCTTGTTCTTACCCCTGGCGACTTGATCCATATTGCTGCCTCTGACTTGACGAATCCTCATTCTGCGAAAGTCCTTGCGGGATGGGCTGCAGCCCTGCCGTCATCTGTCACTCTTGTTGTGGCCGTTTCCCCGGCAGTTGAGCAAGTTCCCGTTGAACTATGGCGCCAGCTGTTGCATCGTGCTGACGTCGTGACAATGAATGTCCGTGAATCGAACACCTTAGCGTCGATCCTCGACTCTTTTGAGCCCGGCACGGGAGTGCGTCACCTGATGCGACCCGAAGCTGCGCTGGTTCGTCGCACGGGCGCGTCGGGGTGCGAATTGCAACGCACACAGACTGATGAACCCGTTACGATCCCCGCCTACAAGACGCGCGTCGTCGACACCGCTGGTGTCGGTGATACACACATCGCGACAATGTGCGCCACTCTGATCACCGGCAAAGACATTGCGGAAGCATGTCGTATCGCGAACGCTGCTGCCGCAATTGCGCTCTCTCACGAATCTGCTCTTCCTGTTCCCTCACGCGAACAGATTGATATCGTCATGGAAACGGGAACAGTCGAGAGCCTCGCGGCGCTGTAAAGACTGCACGTGCGCCTCTTTCTTCTATTCGCAGACGTGTCACGAGTGTGAGATCCGCGTGAGACTGCGCTTTAACGGCGTGCCGATCAGGATTCGTCAGGTCTACGGGTAGCGTTTTAATCATCATGGCTAAAAGCAACCCATCTGCCCGAAATGGCTCGAACGCCAAATCGCGCCAACGCACGTCGAATCAGAAGCAGGCTCAACCCGAGATAACGGACAAGCCGGGGCTCCTTGCCTCGTTCTTCTCAGCAATCGGGCGTGGCATTGCCTCGATGGTTCGCGCGTTCATTGCAGCTGATGTGCAAGTAAAGCGCGACGGCCTTGCGTTTGTACTTCTTGCGCTAGCGATCGTTGTCGCCCTGCGCGAGTGGTTCCACATTTCCGGCCAGGCTGGGGATGTATTGCACCACGGGGCAGCCGGTCTCGTCGGTCTATTCTCTGTCGTTATCCCACTGGCACTTGTCGCACAAGCCGTAGAACTCTTCCGTGCGCGCTCGGGAAATCACGCCTTGCCACACCACACTGCGGGTGGCATCGGGTTGACGATTGCCCTGACCGGTTTGGTGCATATCAGTCAAGGAAATCCGGCATTCGATGACCTAGCAGCTATTGAATCGGCCGGTGGCATTATCGGCTGGTTTATCGCGCGCCCACTGACACTTCTGCTGTCAGGCTGGGGGGCTGGCGGAATCCTCATTCTTTTGGGCATTTACTCGATCTTGCTGGCAACTCGTACGCGTGTTGCCGATGCTCCGGCTGCTCTTGCCTCCTTCTTCCGTTCGCTGACCCACCGCGGTGGCGATGAAGAAATGAGCGATGAAGAACGTGCACGCGAACGCAGGCGTCGTGCGCGCGAGGATCTTGCTGCCGGCGATGATCCTTTCCTTGAACAATATGACGGTGATGAGTCGTTCCGTTCCCCGCAGATCAGCGATGACCCGACGGTCGTCCTTGAGCAGGATGCGAATGCGGAAAAGTTTGTTGATAAGCCGGCGCGCAAGTCTCGGTTTGCGAAGAAGGCTGAGCCTTCCCCCGATCCGCAGGACATACCAACTCAGGTGATTTCCCTGCCGGATGCGACTGCTGGCATCGATGAACTGACCGCTGATATAGCGACCTCCGAAGTCGATGTGCGTGGGAGAGCGACAAGCATTCCTGCTCCGCCGATCACCGATCCTCCCGCTCAGCCCGGTTTCCAGCCGAACCTGGACGATGCAATCACGTACACGCTTCCCCAGGCCAATCTTCTTGTTGCCGGCCCGCCGCACAAGACTCGCTCCGAGGTCAATGATCAGGTTGTCAATGCGCTGATGCAGGTGTTCGCTGACTTCAACATTGACGCGAAGGTCACCGGTTTTTCACGAGGTCCGACAGTGACGCGCTACGAAGTCGTTCTTGGTGCCGGCGTCAAGGTCGACAAACTGATGAACCTGACGAAGAACATCGCGTATGCGGTGGCTTCAGCTGACGTGCGTATCCTTGCTCCGATTCCTGGAAAGTCCGCGATCGGCATTGAAATTCCGAACGCTGACCGCGAAAACGTGGCGCTGGGTGACGTGTTGCGTTCCGGCGCTGCCATGCGCAACCAGCATCCGCTGGTCGTCGGCGTGGGTAAGGACGTTGAAGGCGGGTACGTTGTCACGAACCTCGCAAAGACTCCTCACATGCTGGTCGCTGGCCAGACGGGTTCTGGTAAGTCGAGCTTCGTGAATTCGATGATTACGTCGATCATGATGCGTGCGACGCCCCAGCAGGTGCGCATGATCCTGGTTGATCCCAAGCGCGTGGAACTGACGATTTACGAAGGCATTCCGCACCTGATTTCGCCGATTATCACCGATCCGAAGAAGGCCGCCGAGGCTCTCGAATGGGTCGTGCGCGAAATGGATGCGCGTTACGACGATCTAGCTGAGTATGGCTTCAAGCACATTGACGATTTCAATAAGGCTGTAGCGTCTGGTCAGGTTCAGGCAAAGCCCGGCCTGCAACGCACGCTTCACCCGTACCCGTATTTGCTGGTTGTGGTTGATGAGCTCGCCGACATGATGATGGTCGCTCCGCGCGATGTTGAAGCCTCGATTCAGCGCATCACTCAGCTGGCGCGTGCCGCTGGCATCCACTTGGTGCTGGCGACGCAGCGTCCGTCTGTTGACGTTGTGACCGGCTTGATTAAGGCGAATATTCCCTCGCGTTTGGCGTTTGCTACCTCGTCCCTGACTGACTCTCGCACGATTCTCGACCAGCCGGGTGCTGAGAAGCTGATCGGTCAGGGCGATGCTCTCTACCTTCCTGCCGGCGCTTCGAAGCCGTTGCGCGTCCAGGGCGCGTGGGTCAGCGAGTCGGAGATTCACAAGGTTGTCGCGCACGTGAAGTCGCAGATGCAACCCACGTACCGCGAGGATGTGGTTGCGCCGGCAAAGAAGGTCAAGGTCGCGGAGGATATTGGCGATGACCTCGATGATCTGTTGCAGGCAGCTGAGCTGGTTGTTTCCTCGCAGCTGGGTTCGACGTCGATGCTTCAGCGCAAGTTGCGTGTCGGTTTTGCCAGAGCAGGTCGCCTGATGGACTTGCTCGAGTCGCGTGAAATCGTCGGCCCATCCGAAGGGTCGAAGGCGCGCCAGGTGTTGGTTGCGCCCGAGCAGTTGCCTCAGGTGCTTGCCATGCTCCGAGGCGAAGTAGAGACGCTAGATGAAGTAGCAGAGGTCGTGCCTTCCAGGGGTGACGAGGCCGCGTCCACTGATGATGACCTTCCCGGCACAGATGCACGCACTGGTGTGGTCGATGGTGCTATGTCGGCACCGGACCCATATTCAGGACATGATTATGGTGGGAATGCGCCACAATGGGTAGATGAAGAGCCCGAAGATGATGAGGACGCTTGGCAGCTGACCGGCCGCTAAGACAAAAGGGGATTGTTATGGGAAGTAATGTTTCTCGTGTTGATCATGAACACCATGTTTCTCCATGGAACGTGCCCAATGTCCTGACCGTTTTCCGTCTGGTTCTGGTTCCGGTATTCATCTGGCTGATGTTCCTTGAGGCTTCTGGTGCACGCTGGTGGGCTGTTTTAGTCTTCATGGTTGCTGCCGCAACAGATCAGCTTGATGGACATATTGCGCGTGCGCAAAATCTCATCACAGACTTCGGTCGTTTGATGGATCCGATTGCGGATAAGGCACTTACGCTGGGCGCATTCATCATGCTCTCGATTGCTGGATTGCTGCCGTGGTGGGTGACGATTCTGATTGCTATTCGCGAGCTTGGTATTACCGCTTTGCGTGCAGTCTTGTTGCGACGTGACATTGTTGTGTCGGCAAATAAGGGTGGCAAGCTGAAGACGGTTCTGCAGATTTTCGCGATCTGGTTGCTTCTGATTCCGTGGCAGTCTCTGGGTGCCTCGTGGCCCGCATATGCTTCGCTGGCCCACGGAATGCTGATCTTCGGTTGGGTTGTCGCAGGCTTGGCGTTGTTGATGACTGTCTGGTCTGGTCTGGTTTATGTTGTCGAGGGCGCGAAGCTCTGGAAGGCAAGCTCGCCTAAAGGTGAGTCAAAGTGACTCAACTTATTTAATGGTGAGACACACTTCGCCTTTCGCCTCTTATCGTTGAAATTTCGCGGATAAGGTCCGCATTTCTTGCGCTATCCAGTCGGCGGATTGGTCTTATCACGTGGTCTGCACGCGCATTTCTATATGGTGGGGGATACTCTTTTCTTATGAATGCTTCACTGACTACCGCACCTTTATTGAGGACTGAGCTTGGCGACGTCCTGCGTGGTATCCGTCAGCGTCAAAAGCGCACGCTCAGAGAGGTCTCTGCCGGCGCTCAAGTTTCGCTGGGATATCTGTCAGAGGTAGAGCGCGGTCAGAAAGAAGCGTCGTCAGAGTTGCTTGAAGCTATTTGCGAGGCCCTCGATGTCCCGCTGTGGTTTGTTTTGCGTGAAGTCTCTGACCGCCTTGCCGTTGTAGATGGCGTTGTTGTTCCGGATACTGTTCCGGACGACCTTGTCCCTGTTACTTTGATCAGCTGACGCGTGAAGGTATCTGAATTCTGGGAGGGCGTCGACACTGTCTTTGGGGCGACGCTCGGTCGTTCATACACGTCTGACCTCTATCTTACTTCGCTACGTGGAACGTGCGAAGAGGCCCTTGATTGCGGGGTCGCTCCTCAGGAAGTGTGGAATGCGTTGGTCGACGAAGCGGGTGTTGACCCGTCCGTGAAGTGGATTCGTCGACTGGATCAAAAAGAGCGACGTAGGTCTCGTTCGTAGCTTTCGGCGCGTCGCTTGAGGATATAGAACACCTGTTCCATATATCATTTCTTATAGATGACACATTTTGCCCCCACTTATCCACAGATAAGCAGGTGTGCAATGTGGTTTGCCCATGGTCAGGCATACCGTCATTGTGTGTCCTCGGAGAGGGGATCACACTTCAAAGGCCAGAATAATCGTCAGCCGGTGAGGCTCGGATCTTAAGAAGGACATCATGGCAGGTCGCAAGAATGCACCCGTGTCTGCTCCCAAGGGAAATGACCGCAACAAGGCGCTCGAAGTAGCGCTTTCTCAGATTGATAAGCAATTCGGTAAGGGCTCTGTCATGCGTTTGGGCGACGACTCGCGTCCGCCGGTACAGGTGATCCCCACCGGTTCGCTTGCTCTGGATGTTGCTCTCGGCATCGGTGGCTTGCCACGTGGTCGCGTCATTGAAATCTACGGACCCGAATCCTCCGGTAAGACCACCGTTGCTCTCCATGCTGTTGCCAGCGCTCAAAAGGCTGGCGGTAACGCAGCGTTCATTGACGCTGAACATGCTCTTGACCCGGTATATGCAAAGGCGCTGGGTGTTGATACGGACGCTCTGCTGGTTTCTCAACCCGACACCGGTGAACAGGCCCTTGAAATTGCGGATATGCTGATTCGCTCCGGTGGCATCGACATTATTGTTATTGACTCGGTTGCAGCCCTCGTTCCTAAGGCTGAAATCGAAGGAGAAATGGGCGATTCCCACGTTGGTCTTCAGGCTCGCCTGATGAGCCAAGCGCTTCGTAAGATCACGGGTGCGCTTTCCGCTACCGGGACCACGGCCATTTTCATTAACCAGCTACGTGAAAAGATCGGCGTCTTCTTCGGTTCTCCCGAAACGACAACGGGTGGCAAGGCTCTGAAGTTCTACGCATCCGTTCGCATTGACGTTCGTCGTATTGAAACCTTGAAGGAAGCAGGAGCCCCGGTCGGTAACCGCACGCGTGCCAAGATCGTAAAGAACAAGATGGCACCGCCGTTCAAGCAGGCCGAATTCGACATCGTCTACGGCAAGGGCATCTCGCGTGAAGGTTCGATTATCGACATGGGTGTTCAGGCTGGCGTCGTGCGTAAGTCGGGATCCTGGTTTACCTACGGGGACGATCAGCTTGGACAAGGCAAAGAAAACGTCCGTCAGTTCCTGATCGATAACCCTGAACTTGCCACAGAGATCGAAAACAAAATTCTGGCAACCCTGGGAATCGGTGAACCACTCGAGTCCGAAGACGAAAACCAGGATCTTCCTGACATCGATCCGATGGAAGATGCAGGTTTCTAACAACAATGGTTCGTTATCTGGATCCTGAAGATCATCCGGAGCTCGAACGAACTCGCAAGGCGCGCTCCTCAGTCGGAGAGCGTCTTGCGCGTTTAAAAGAGAAGAATGCTGCTCTGAGGGGCACTGAAGCGATCGAAGCGGCGCGTGAAGTTGCTCTTCGACAGCTTGATTCTCGAAGCCGTTCGACTGGAGAATTGCGTAGCGCTATCGTCGCAAAAGGTTTCTCAACCGAGACTGCCGACGAAGTGATTGATCGCCTCCAACAGGTTGGGTTGGTTGATGATGCTACTTTTGCTCGCATGCTTGTTCATGATCGTTTTGAACTTGGCGGGAAGACTGGGCGAGCACTCGTTGAAGAACTACGACGTAAAGGACTGTCACGCGCTGACATTGAGCAAGCACTTGCTTCGATAAACCCTGATGATGAAGCGAACAAGGCATTCGATCTTGCCTTGCGAAAGCGCAGGTCAATGGGCAGTGTCAGTCGCCAAGTTGCCTATCGTCGGCTGGTTGGTATGTTGAGCAGAAAAGGGTATTCGCCTTCGGTTGTCTCAAGTGCCGTCTCGCAGGTGCTTGCTGATTATGCCGAAGCTGAAGACAACGAATAGCACACCATGCTTTGTGGCTGTGCGTTGAGTGGAAGAATCTCATGCCTGTAGAAGAAGCAGTTGAACTGATTCAACAATGCTCACTGGATCATGTCACCGTCAGCGTTGCTGAATCACTGACCGGCGGAAAACTGTGCTCCACATTGGTTGATGTGCCGGGAGCATCAGCTGTCCTTCTTGGCGGAGTGTGCACCTATGCCACCGAATTAAAAGCTCAAATCCTGGGTGTTGATCCCAGCCTGTTACAGTCATTCGGTCCCGTTGACCGGCGCGTTGCAATTCAAATGGCGCGCGGAGTCTGCGAGCTCACCGGTTCAGACCTTGGCATTGCAACGACGGGGGTTGCTGGTCCTGGGCCGCAGGGACTTCATCCCGCCGGAACCGTGCATATCGCTTGCGTGATGGGCGCTGTTGAGCGCCATCGCCTCTTCCACTTCATGGGGGAGCGGGAAGCAGTACGTAACCAGAGTGTCAGTGCCGCTCTCAGCCTTGCCCACGATGTTCTTCACTTCGCCCGAACCGATGGGAATGATTAAACTGTCCGCGATGGAAACGAATGTAGACGAAGCATCTCAGGTAACTCTTCCGCGCACCTATGCGATTAAAACGCTGGGATGCCAGATGAACGTTCACGATTCTGAGCGTATGGCTGGCTTGCTGGAAGAAGCTGGACTCATCCCGGTTGACCGCGTTCCTGCAGCTCAGGCACGAGCAACTGATGCCGGTGACATGGGTGCCGACGTTGTTGTGATCAACACCTGTTCGGTTCGCGAGAACGCTGCGACGAAGCTGTATGGCAACCTCGGTCAGCTCGCGTCGGTAAAACGTGAACGTCCGGGCATGCAGATCGCCGTCGGTGGATGTCTTGCGCAACAGATGCGCGACGGCATTATCGATAAGGCTCCATGGGTTGATGCTGTGTTTGGAACACACAATATTGATGTGCTCCCCGCTCTATTGAAGCGTGCTGAGCACAACCGCAAAGCTGCCGTCGAAATCGAAGAATCGTTGAAGGTCTTCCCGTCGACTCTGCCCACTCACCGCGAGTTGGCGTACGCTGCGTGGGTTTCAATCTCCGTGGGTTGCAACAACACGTGCACCTTCTGCATCGTTCCTCATCTGCGCGGTAAAGAACGAGATCGTCGTCCCGGAGAGATTCTGTCCGAAGTTCAGGCGGTCGTCTCAGAAGGTGCGATCGAAGTGACGTTACTGGGACAGAACGTCAATTCATACGGTGTCGGTTTCGGTGAACGAGGTGCATTCGCGTCTCTCCTTCGCTCAGTGGGGCAGATTGAGGGCCTCGAACGCGTACGTTTCACATCACCTCACCCGGCTGCCTTCACGGACGATGTGATTGCAGCGATGGCTGAAACTCCCACCGTGATGCCCAGCCTCCATATGCCCCTTCAATCTGGCTCCGATGCGGTGCTTCGTCAGATGCGACGCTCGTACAGGCGCGAAAAGTTCATGGGTATTCTCGAAAGAGTCCGCGCCGCGATTCCCGATGCTGCAATTACGACAGACATCATTGTTGGCTTCCCCGGTGAAACCGAAGAAGACTTCCAACAGACGCTGGACGTTGTCGAACAGGCTCGATTCTCATCAGCATTCACGTTCCTCTATTCCCCGCGCCCGGGTACGCCAGCTGCCGATCGTGAAGACCAAGTTCCCGATGATGTCGCACTGGAACGCTACAAGCGCCTCGTTGCTCTTCAAGAGCGAATTTGCGCGGAAGATAATGCAGCATTGGAAGGCACTACGGTCGAGGTCCTGATTTCTGAGGGTGACGGTCGTAAAGATGGTGAAACGCTGCGCGTTACCGGACGAGCCCGCGATAATCGCTTAGTGCACGTTGCTTTGCCGGAGGGTATCAGCGAAGCAGATAAGCCACGTCCTGGCGACATGGTGACCGCTACCGTCACTCACGGCGCCCCGCACCACTTGATCGCAGATTCGGCTCTGACAGGTGGTGGTCTATGGACTATGCGCCGTACGCGCGCAGGCGATGCATGGGAGCGTCGCCAAGCTCATGAGGAAGACGAACGCGTGTCGTTGGGTATTCCTTCGATCCGCGTGGGACGACCGCACTGAAACTGCTCGGTTCCCCATAGACGCATAGCAGGTGTGCTCCGCTCAACGAGCGATGCACACCTGCTATTTCGTTTCGCGAATCGCGCACCCATCGTGTGCGCACTGATCAAGACTTACGCGTGTGCCAGCAAAGCCGGCATTTCGTTCAATGCCTGCAGTGTCACTCCCAGTCCGCGACGAACCATCGCGTGGATCTGACGGTCTGACATTCCCTTGCCAGCGAAGAAACGGGTCGCCAAGATAACGACTTTGCCATCTTCAGTTTCAAGAGCGAACGTGGTCGGCTGAAGATGGTCGACGTTCCACTTATTGGTGAGTTCGTTCAGACGAGGTATATCGAGCTGAGCTGCTCTCTCAGCGTCGAGCTCCATGCGTGCTTCGATCTGAATCCACGGCGAATCTGCTGGTTCGCGGTGAATCTGGATGCGAGCACCCTCAACATCAGTGATAACAACGAACTCGTTTGACCCGTGGGATAGTCCGTCTCCAGCAACAACGTTTTCAATTCGTTCGATGCTCACTTCAGAAACGTCGGTGCCCCACTTTTCAGCGGCTTCATCAGCTTCCATGCCCGGTGCCGGCGTAGCGGTCTGGGACAGGTGCTGGATCGGTGACTCGGTCAGTGGCGAGGCGCCGTCACCCATTGAAAATGACTTCCATTCAGGCATTGGAGGCCTCCTTTGTCCACGGGTCAACGTACATCTGGTCAAGACGGTTTTGGACCGCGATGGATGCGAGCACGAACTGCTGGACCTCTTCTGCCAGCTGCTCATCTGTCGCCCCAGCTACCCAGTTGAAGCAGTGGAAGAGGCGGATACCGATCGTTCCTTGCTCGCCGGTGTAGGTCGTCGCCTTCGGTACGTATGTTGAAGCGTTCAACGTGCGCATTGTTTCAAGCAGAGCTTGCTGATGTGACGGGTGGAAGAAGCGGGGGTAGTCGACAACGCCCTGTGCTGGAGACGTGGGCGGGACGATGAATCGGATTGTACGGTTTGGAAGCAGAGCAGCAACTTGATCCTTGGACGAAATGAAGGGGAAAACGCCCATGTTTTCAAGTGCGCTTGCAATGCGGTCAATGGTGACCGGATCTGTTGTTGTCACACTCATACTGCTACCTTACGGGGTTTGGTAGACGGCGGGAAATAGGAAGTGCCATTTAGACTGAACCCATGGCTGACATTCATTCTTCAATCCCAAGCGCTGATGCGCGATACACCGCGTCTGATGCTCAGGTGGGGGATTGCGAGAGTCAGGCGATGACTTTAGCGAATCCGTCGCAACTGATTGTTGCTGTTGTTGGACCGACAGCGTCGGGCAAGTCTGATTTGGCCCTGGATCTTGCCGAAGAATTGGGCAGGCGCTGGGAAGCAAATGGCGGTCAGATCGTGAGTGCTGATGCACTTCAGCTGTATCGGGGCATGGATGTTGGCACGGCGAAGACGCCGGTGGAGGAGCGTCGCGGGATTCCTCACTATCAACTCGATGTTCTCGACATCAGTCAGGAAGCGTCGGTTGCCCACTATCAGACGCATGCGCGAGCGGATCTGGAGACGATCCACGGCGAGGGAAGCGTTGCGGTCGTTGCCGGTGGTTCGGGTCTTTATCAACGTGCGTTGCTCGATCATATTGAGTTCCCTGGAACAGATCCGAAAGTGCGCTCTGCACTGGAAGAAGAAGCGGAAGGCCCGCTGGGCAGTCGGGGGCTTCATGGCAAACTCGAGGCTCTCGACCCGGTGTCTGCTTCTCGCATTGATCCGCACAATGCTCGTCGTATTATTCGTGCCCTCGAAGTCATTGAACTGACTGGCAAACCCTATTCGTCGCATATGCCGGTCAAAGAGTTCGTGAAGCCGTCTGTGATGATCGCGATCCGCCGAGACCTCGATGAATTGGATCGACGCATTGTTCTTCGCACGCAGATGATGTTTAATGACGGTCTAATTGAAGAGACTCGCGCCCTGATCGATCAGGGTTTGCGCGATGCGAAGACGGCATCGAAGGCGACGGGGTATGCCCAGGCAATTGCGGTGATCGATGGGCAGATGACCATTGATGAAGCGAAGGAATCGATCGCTATCGCGACCAGACAGTTGGCCAGGCGTCAGATCAAGTGGTTGCGCCCTGACCATCGCGTGATCTGGATCGACGCCGAAGAAGACACCTCGAAGAACGACCTGCTGGATCGGGCATGTGAGATCGTCCAAAAGACGGCGGACGACTACGCCGGCGCGCAGACCCACTAGCGTTAACGATATGACTCCTCTACGTCCCTCAACTCGTATTGCGAAAGCCCACGGCACCGGGAATTCCTTCGTTGTCTACACAGATGCCGATGACACGAACGATATCGATGCTGTAGAGGTGCGTCGTCTCTGCTCACCTGCGTTCGGTATCGGCGCTGATGGGCTGATGCGTGCCGTCATGAAGGACGGTCGCTGGTTCATGGACTACCGCAATTCCGACGGGTCGATCGCGGAAATGTGTGGCAACGGCATCCGCGTTTTTGTTGATCATCTGCGTCGCGAAGGCCTCATGGCCGATGAGGAAATCGAGGTGGGCACCAGAGGGGGAGTTCGCACTGTCCGCGTTATCGATCAGGGGGACGAGGCCGAGGTCCTGTATCGCGTTGACATGGGGCCAGCTCGATCCAGTGGAAGGGCCGACATTGACGTGACGATCCCAGGCATTGAGAGGGCCCTGCGCGGAATATTCGTGGATATGCCGAACCCGCACACGGTTGTCGCGCTTGCGGGCGAAGAGGAACTACAGGACATTATCTTCCCGACCACTGATGCGTCCGAAGCTCCCGAGGTCATGCGCCCCACTTATGCGCCCTCGAATGAGCGCGGTACAAACCTTGAAGCCGTCGTTGACCTGACCGGCCCGGAGGACCAGAGTGGCCACATTCGTCTGCGCGTCCTTGAACGCGGAGTTGGTGAGACTCTTGCGTGTGGCACGGGATGTTGTGCGGCGGCCCTTGCAACGGCTATTCGTCGAGGTGAGGGAGCGCCGGCCTCGTGGATCGTTGACGTGCCGGGAGGTCGCGTGCGGGTTGATCTGGACGGTGTCCTGAGCTGGGAGAACGGTCAGCCACATGTCACCGACGCTTCAGTGATTCTGACCGGTCCTGCGACTCGCGTCGCTACATTCGAACTCGTCTGAGCCTGTTTCTTCCGCTAAAAGGTCTGCGTTGCCCGCAAAAGCGGGGGCAGAAGTTCAGGCGCCCGGGCGAACTTCGATAATGCGGTAGCCTTTCTTTGACGCACACTTTTCAGCGACGTATCCGCGGCCGTTCAGCCATGAAATGAGGGAATCGGCACCAAGGTTTCGCTGCACAACAAGATAGGCGACGCCCGTGGGGCTCAGGCGACCCAGCCACTGCACCAGCAGAGCATGCAGAGCCTCTTTGCCGATACGGATCGGGGGGTTCGACCATATGACGTCAAAACGAACGTCATCGGTGGCCACGGCTGCAAGGGCCTCGTCTTCGCTCATCGCGCGCACATTGGTGCAACCGTGAGACGCGGCGTTCCGGCGTGTTAGATCAATCGCCCGATCGTTCACATCAACAGCCCAGACGGTAGCCTCAGGCGCTTCCTTTGCCATTGCCAGAGCAATCGGACCCCAACCGCACCCCACATCAAGGAAAGTGCCGGTGGCGGGAAGGCAAGGAGCTTCGGCAAGAAGCTGGCGAGTTCCTAAATCCAGACGGCTGGTCGAAAACACCTTCGATGAGACGGACATGTCGAAGTCATGGCCTCGTACGCTGTAGGTCAGCTTTGATACCTCGTCGGCGCGAGCAGGGCTGGACTGAGAAAAATACTGTTGATTCACGCTCTTTAGCCTAGCGGGTTGACTGCCTTGCAACGAACGCGCCGAGAGGGGCGTAGGTCGCACGCCGACCGAATAGGTGCCACACTTAGAGGACACACATACGCGGAAGGAACTGAATGGGTAATCCCGGATTCTCGGCTGACGACGAATTGGCACAACAGCGCGCGAATGACGTTGTTGCACGCATTCTGGCGCGTCGAGGCACAGCGCTTGAATCCACCGCCGGTCAAGACCACTCCGCAGATGCTGGCGACCTTGAACGAGAGGCGCGTGCCGGTACCCGCCGTATCCAGGGTTATGCCAACGATCGTGAGGAAATCTCCGAAGTCGAATACCGCCAGGTTCGCCTTGAAAAGGTTGTCCTTGTCGGTCTGCGGACGACGCAGACCGAAGAAGAAGTCGAGACTTCGCTACGTGAGCTTGCTGCGCTCGCGCAAACCGCCGGATCTCAGGTCCTCGATGCGGTCGTGCAAAAACGGGTGAAGCCGGATCCGGCCACCTATCTGGGGTCAGGTAAAGCGAAAGAGCTCGCGGGGATCGTGCGCGCCGTTGAAGCCGATACCGTCATTGTTGATGAGGAACTGGCCCCTTCCCAGCGACGCGGACTGGAAGATGTTGTCGACGCAAAGGTCGTTGATCGCACCGCTCTCATCCTCGACATTTTCGCTCAGCACGCGAAGTCGCGTGAAGGTAAGGCACAGGTCGAGTTGGCTCAGCTCGAATACTTGCTTCCCCGTCTTCGTGGCTGGGGCGATTCGATGTCCCGTCAGGCGGGTGGTCGAGTCGCGGGTGGTGCGGGTATCGGTTCACGAGGCCCGGGCGAAACGAAGATCGAATTGGATCGTCGTCGTATTCGCACGCGCATGGCGAAGCTCCGCGAAGAAATACGAAAGATGGAACCTGCCCGGCGCACTCAGCGTTTATCGCGTCGTCGCGGAGCTGTCCCTTCCGTCGCTATCGTTGGCTACACGAACGCCGGTAAGTCCACTCTGCTCAACCAACTGACGGGCGCAGGGGTCCTGGTTGAAGACGCTCTGTTCGCCACCCTTGATCCGACGGTGCGTCGGATACAGACAGCCGATGGTCGCGAATACACGCTGTCAGACACGGTTGGTTTTGTTCGGAATCTTCCCACCCAGCTGGTTGAAGCATTCCGCTCTACCTTGGAAGAAGCGGGCGAAGCCGACCTGCTCGTTCACGTTGTGGACGCCGCGCACCCCGATCCGGTGGGACAGGTTGAGGCTGTCCACCAGGTGTTGGGTGAAATTGAGGGGGCTCTCGATATCCCCGAAATCATCGTGCTGAACAAAGCCGATCTTGCATCTGCAGAGCAGCTAGCACTGCTTCGCACCTACTTCCCGTCGTCGGTAGCCGTATCCGGATACACGGGCTTTGGAGTCGATGAACTTCGCCATCGCATTGAAGAAGCTCTACCCAGGCCTCGTATTCAGATTGACTGCGTGATCCCATATTCGCGTGGCGACCTGGTCCATCAGATCCACGAGGATGGCGAAGTCGATCACGAAGAATATGTCGCCGAAGGAACGCGCATTCGAGCTCGAGTTGATGAGCATCTTGCAGCGCTCATCCGTGACGTGGCGCTACCGGTCGCTACCGAAGGTGCCCCCTATGCTCGCCAGGACAGTGGCGAATGAGCGAGGAAGTAGAACCGGGAAACTCCGAAGCCAGCAAGGCCATCAAGGTCCTCGATGCGGTGATCGAATCAATGGGTGGCACGCAGCGCGATGGCCAGCGACGAATGGTCACCGATATCAGCGAGGCCCTGAAATCCGACGGTCATATTCTGATCCAGGCGGGCACCGGTACGGGTAAGTCGATTGGCTACCTCGCGCCACTTCTCAGTCACTGCGTTGCAACTGGTGAGCGCGGCCTCGTCACCACCGCGACTCTGGCACTACAGAGGCAGATTCTGACGAAAGACGCACCCACGGTCCAAGACGCAGTCGCGAAAGTGACGGGTATTCGTCCCACTGTCGCCGTGCAAAAGGGCTGGTCAAACTATCTGTGTTTGAACCGCGTCAACGGTGGGTATCCGGACGAGGGCACACTGTTCGACCCGGCACATACCCCGTCGGTACACTCGTCGACCTCCGCGCTTGGCAAAGAGGTCCTGCGTCTTCGTCAATGGGCGAAGGAAACCGATACTGGCGATCGTGATGATCTGCTCCCCGGTGTTGATGACCGAGCGTGGAGACACGTCAGCGTCGCCAAACGTGAATGTTTAGGCAAGACCTGCCCCTACATTGATGACTGTTTCGCCCAGCAGGCGCGGGAGAGGGCCGGAGAGGCTGACCTGGTGGTCACGAACCATTCTCTATTTGGTATCCATTGCACGTCGCCGAACGATCTGTTTGAAGACATTGGTCCAGTCGTTGTTGACGAAGCCCATGAACTTGCTGAGCGGGTACGAAGTCAGGCGACGATGACGCTGTCGCAGACCATGATTCATCGCGTATCACGCAGGCTTCGAACCAACGCGAAGCTTGAAACTGATGCTCTGGATGTGGCTGCAGTCGATTTTGTTGCCGCTTTGACCCCGTGCGAGGAAGGGCTGATGGGCTCTCGTCCGCAGGCGCTTGTCAGCGCATTAGCGGTGCTCGATAATGTCTCGCGCGAACTCGGAACTCAGCTACAGGCGTCATCTGCTGATCAAACAGGCAAGATACTTGCGCGCGGCTCACTGGACGAATTGCGAGACTTTATTGCCGGATGGAGTGAGGACCCGGCATCGATGGCGACTTTTGTGACGAAAGATGACGCGGGGAATGTGTCGCTGAATCTAGCGCCCCTTGATGTTGCGCTTCCCGTTGGGTCTAAAGGGTTCTCTGGTAGGCCGGCAATCTTGACCTCAGCGACTCTGGCGTTGGGTGGTTCTTTCGACCAGATGGCACGCGATTGTGGATTCATGGTGTCGAAGCAGCCGTGGACGTCGCGCGATGTGGGCACACCCTTCGATCCGGCGCGCCAGGGGATTCTCTATATTGCTTCCGGCTTACCAGATCCTGGGCCGGGTGGGTTGTCTGACGCTGCTACGGATGAATTGGTGGCGCTTGCCCAGGCATCCGGTGGGGGAATGCTGGCGCTGTTTACTTCGTGGAAGGCGGCGAATCAGGGGTACGAGGCTCTGAAGGATCGGACAGAACTCACCGTGTATCGCCAGGGAGATGAAACTTTGAGCGTGCTGGTTGACCGATTCCGTAGGGAGCGAGATGCCTGTTTGGTTGGCACCTTGTCGTTGTGGCAGGGCGTTGATGTTGTGGGCGACTCGTGTCGATTGGTTGTCATCGACCGAATTCCATTCCCGCACCCCGATAATCCGGTGACGAAGGCGCTGTCCCAGGATGCCGATGCGCGTGGTATTGGAGGGTTTTGGGGTGTTTCTCTTCCCCATGCTGCGCTTCTGATGGCGCAGGGGGCTGGGCGTCTGATTCGATCGAGCTCGGACAGGGGAGTGGTGGCGATCCTTGATCGTCGTGTGGACACGAAGTCCTATGGCGGATACCTGCTGAATTCGTTGCCGAGAATGTGGGTCACACGCGATCAGGGGGTCGTGAAAGGGGCCCTAAGTCGCTTGTCCAAGGTTAATTGTTAACAATATCCTGAAATTGGGTGACGCAGTTACCTTGAAGCAATGCGAATTCGAAGAAAATGTGATTCAAGTTTGAGACTATGAGACCACTCAACAAGGAAGGAAGGCATAGTGCCTGGACGTGTGAATAGCTTGTATCCCCCGAAGTCATCGGGTCGTCCGTCAAAGATCGCAGTCGTGGGGGCTGGGGCCGTTGGTACGGCAGTCGCCTACGCGTGCGCAATGCGCGGCGATGCTCGAACAATCGTTCTTCAGGACATTAATAAGGCCAAGGTCGAAGCCGAAGCTCTCGACATGGCGCATGGCATTCAGTTCACTCCGTGCGGCAGTGTTGAAGGCTCAGACGATGTTGAAATCGTCCGTGGGTCTGACCTTGTGATCGTGACCGCTGGTGCCAAGCAGAAGCCGGGGCAGTCGCGCCTTGAACTTGCTGGTTCAACTGTTGAACTGATGAAGAAGATTGTTCCGAACCTTCAAAACGTTGCGCCCGACGCAATCTTCATGTTCATCACGAACCCCGTGGATGTTGTTACCTATGTGGCGCTGAAGCTGACCGGTCTACCACGCAATCAGGTATTTGGGTCTGGCACTGTGCTTGATACGTCGCGTCTGCGCTACCTGGTGTCGCGTGAAACCGGCGTGGCTACTCAGAATATTCACGCCTACATTGCTGGTGAACATGGTGACTCAGAAGTTGCGCTGTGGTCCTCCGCTGAGATTGGTAATGTTCCCCTTGAACACTGGGGTCCAACCTTGGGGGGTAAGCCGTTCGATATTGGATTGCGTAAACGCATTGCTCAGGATGTTGTTGAGTCTGCCTACAAGATCATTGAAGGCAAGGGTGCGACAAACTATGCAATCGGTCTTGCCGCATCGAATATTGCGGGTGCCGTCCTTAGAGACGAAAACCGTGTTCTTACCGTCTCTAGCCTGCTGGAGGATTGGGAAGGTATCTCGGATGTTTGCATGGCTGCGCCGACAATCGTTGGTCGTTCGGGTGCGGGCAGGGTCCTGAATCCGCCGTTGACGCTGAATGAGCGCGATGGTCTGACTGCCTCTGCGACGCGCCTGCGTCAGGTGGCACGGGACTTGGGCTTCTAAGTTCTGTATCTGTCCAGTGTGGGGAGTGCTCGTTGGGTGCTCCCCACACGTGTGTGCTGTGCGTGCAGGGGGACGAGGTTGGGGCTTGGCCCCGGAAGTGGCTATGCCAAGGAACGCAGGACGGTGACAACCTTGCCCAAAATGGTGGCTTCATCGCCTGGGATGGGAGCGTAGGATTCGTTGCATGGCAGGAGCCAAATGTGGCCGTCTGCCTTTGAGAACACCTTGACCGTAGCTTCACCGTCGATCATGGCGGCAACGATTTCTCCTTGGGATGCGTTCGATTGAGAACGGACAACGACGAAGTCGCCGTCCAGAATGCCAGCGTCCACCATGGACTCTCCGCTGACCTCCAGCATGAACATTTGCCCGTGGCCGGTAAGTCGAGTGGGCAGCTCGAAAACATCTTCCACGTACTGCTCTGCTGTGATCGGAGCGCCCGCGGCAATACGGCCAACCAGGGGGATTGACGAATTGTCTTCGTCAACGTGTCCGGCTGGCAGGTCAATGGTGACCACGTTCGTGGCTGTTTGGGGTGCCGGAGTAGTTGGCGCGTCCATGCCGAGCTCCTGTTTCGCTGCCGTGGAGAGTTCAAGGGCGCGCGGTAAGCCGGGGACTCGTTGGAGGTAGCCGGCGCGTTCCAGTGCGTCCAAGTGGTACTTCACGGTTGATGGGGAAGCAAGGCGTGCGCGTTGGGCAATCTCTCTGACAGAGGGAGGAAAACCGTGCGCGCTGACCTCTTCGTGAATGACAAGAAGGATCTCTCGCTGGCGACTAGTCAGCGTTGCTTTGTCTGTCATGAGGCCCTCCGTGAGGTTGCGTGCAATTCGGTTTCTACATGGTTGCTGATGCACTTGTTAAGTCAGATTATCTGATTCTGACGCGAAAATGAAACATTTGTTCGAATAAGTCTCGACTTTCGTTTGAAGACCTGTTATCGTACAAGTGTTCGACGAACATATGTTCGATACGTTGTGAAGGAGATCCTCATGAATGCACGTACCGGTGCTACTCTTGCCCACGACGCTCGTCCACACCTGCACCTTGTTCAGGGGGTGGCTGATGGCGCCGATGTGCTTTCGATTGAGTCTGCTCCTTCCGCTCGTCGGCGCAAGGGTGTTCTTCGTCAAGATGATCCTGCAACGCGTCGTCGTCCGGCTCATCGCCACCAAGCGGTCGTGGTTCAATCGACCATGTCGATCGGACATGTCGTTCGTGGCGTGTGTGCGATGCTCGCTCTCAGCGTTGTTGCGGGCCTGGCTGGATTCGCCCTGGCTCCCGATGTCTATTCAGGTCCGACCATTGAACATGCTGTGACCGGTGGGGAATCGGTCTGGTCGCTGGCTCAAGGCGTTGATACCGATCGCAACCTGGAAGATGTTGTGACAGATATTCAGCGTTTGAATGGCATCGAAGGTGGCTTGCAGGTGGGGCAGAAGGTCATCCTTCCGCTGAACTAACACTCAGGTCACCAGCACCTCATGCGCGTTTCTTTTTCGTCTTTCTTATTTGCCGTGTAGCGTTAAAGGCGTGCATTGCCCTTTCTGTCATAACCCAGATTCACGAGTCGTCGATACCCGCATCGCAGATGATGGTGCCTCGATTCGTCGTCGTCGCGCGTGCACATCATGTAAGAAACGCTTCACCACGCTTGAAACATCCTCGTTCCAAGTCGTGAAGCGCGCCGGTGTCGTCGAGCCTTTCTCGCGCAACAAGGTCGTTTCCGGTGTGAAGAAAGCATGCCAAGGACGCCCCGTTTCTGACGACGATCTCGCAATCCTGGCGCAACAGGTTGAAGAACAACTCCGCTTAACCGGAGTTTCAAACGTCTCTTCCGATGAAGTTGGAAAAGCGATTCTTCCCTTCCTCCGTGACCTCGACGAAATCGCCTACCTTCGTTTTGCTTCCGTCTATCGAGCCTTTAATACCCTCGAAGACTTCGAAGAAGCCATCCGCATCCTGCGTGAACGTAATAAAGACAATGCCTCCGCATCCACTTCGGGCTCACGCCCCTCGTCCAAGACGAAGAAGGCGCCATCGAACCGAGAGATTCTGGATTCTCTACTCGACTCGTGATTAAACGTTTCGGCGTCACCGTGCACTCTGGGCGGGGTCGCTGGGGTGATCCCGCCCAGAGTGCATCTGTTAGCTAGTCGTTCTTTCGATTCGTAAACTGGCGAATTTTAGTTGTCGCAGAGTCGGCGACCTCCATTACCTGTTCGCGAACACGCTTACGCATGACCTTTCCAAGCTGGGAGCGAGGAAGCTCCGTCATTACCACGAGCTGGCGTGGTAGGGCATAGTGAGCAATAGACTTTTCAGCCCACTGGCGAACATCAGCAAGAGTGATCGAAGCACCGGCTTCAAGGACAATTGCTGCGACGACATCTTCGCCGGTCGAGCCGGCAGGAATACCGATAACCGCTACGTCGCGAACTCCTGGCATAGAGCGAACAGCGTTCTCAACCTGGCTGGGGTACACGTTGAAACCAGAGGCGTTAATCATTTCCTTACGACGATCGGCCATGTAGATGAATCCGTCGCGTACCTGGACAAGGTCACCCGTACGAAGCCAGCCCTCTTCGGTGAAGATCTCAGCTGTTTCCTCCGGCTGCTCCCAGTATCCGGAGAACACCTGGGGACCTCGTGCAATGAGTTCGCCAATTTCACCGTCTTCGACATCCTTCGTCGGATCATCTTGGTCGACAATGCGGATGTGTGTGGATGGATAGGGAATGCCAAGAGCGCCCGGGCGACGGTTCTTTGCCAGAGGGGAACCTAGGATGATCGGTGAGGCTTCGGTCATGCCATAGCCTTCAATCATCAAACCGCCAGTCTTTTCTTCCCAACGTGATGCCAAATCAGCAGACAGTGGCATAGCGCCCGAAAGTGAGAACGTCATCGACGTCAGATCGACATCCATGGTGGCTGCCGTAGCCAGCAAACGTTCGTACATTGGTGGAACACCAAGGAAGAACGTACAGGGAAGACGCTTCTGGCTGGTCAGAATCATGGTCGTGTCGAATTTCGGAAATAGCGCAATTGTGGCACCCAAACGCAATCCCGACAATAAGCCGATGGTGAAGCCAAAGGCATGGAACAGGGGCAGAACGCAGTAGAACACTTCGGCGTTCTCGTGCAGGATCGGCACCCATGCGATCGACTGGGCAATGTTCGCCATCAAATTACGGTGTGTAATGCAGGCAGCCTTCGGAACACCTGTCGTACCGCCCGTATGAATCAGCAGGGCCGGATCGTCAGGACTCGCAGGGCAAGAAGTGGTCCAGCGTGAAGCCTGGTCTACAGCCTGGTCCCACGAACGAGCCCATGATGGGGGACGCGTCGACAAAGCGTCACGCTTCGTGCGAGCAGACTTGATCGGAAGCTTCAAAAGCAACTGGCTCGGACCGGGAAGAGCCTTCGTCAGGTTGACAGCAAAAACCGTGGTCGCACGATCAAGGAACGTTAGCTTTGACAGGGTTTTTTCCCATGCAATGACAACGCGTGCGCCGTGGCGGTTAAACTCCTCGTGAATTTCGTGGTCAGGAGCCAAAGGATTGTGCTCAACCACGATTGCGCCAAGGTGCATCGCCGCAAGAATGGCAACAACGTGCTGAGGACAGTTTGGCATCGCCAAGGCAACTCGGTCGCCCTGGCGAACTCCTGCATTGGCCAGCACAGTTGCTGCTCTGCGTACGCGCGTCATCAGTTGCGCATACGTGGTTGGGCGCGAGAAGAAGTCCAGAGCAATCTGATGCGGATAACGTTTCGCCACCTCTTCAACCATCGCAGGAATGGTCTGATCCGGCACCTCAACAGTTTCAGGAACGCCGGGGGCGTATTGGGCTCGAAGCTGGTCAGTAAGAGTCACGTTGTCCTCCGATTCTTTACTACCTACGATACCGTAGGTTAGCTGGGACCAGGCTGAGAAAAGACCAAGTAAACGTTTTCCTACAGGGTCGTCGTAATCAGACGAATAGTGTCCTTCATCGAGCGAATCTTCTCGATCGCATCGATCGGGAGTTCGGAAGAAATGTCGGTCAGCACATAGCCGGTTGATCCTGCAGTTCCCAGAATTTGACCACCAACATTCGCGCCCATCTCGGCAAAGGTGTGGTTGATATTCGCCAGAACACCGGGAGTGTTCTTGTGGATCAGACGAATCCTGTAGCGAGACTCTTGCGAAGCATTCAAACTGAGGTTCGGCAGGTTGACCGACATGTCGGTTGAACCGGTGTCCTGGTAGTCACTGATTTTTCCCGCGACGAAACGACCAATATCGTACTGAGCCTCTTCCGTCGAACCACCGATGTGCGGAGTAAGAATAACGTTATCCAGCTTGATCAAAGGTGAATCAAAAGGATCGCCATTCTTCTTCGGTTCTCGGGGGAACACGTCAACGGCAGCGCCGGCCAAGTGACCCGACACCAGCACATCATGCAGGGCATCAATGTCGACGATAAAACCTCGCGACAAATTGATGAACAGCGCACCGGGCTTCATCATCGCGAACTCACGAGCGCCAAACAGATTGGAATTTGTTTCCTGACCATCAACGTGGATCGACACGATATCCGCTTCGCGCAATACGGATTCCATCGTCGGCATCTGGGTTGCGTTGCCCAGAGACAGGCGCTCGGCTACATCGTAGAAGATGACGTTCAAGCCCATTGCTTCAGCAAGCACGGACAGCTGAGTGCCGATATTGCCGTAGCCAATAATGCCAAGCGTGTGACCGCGAACCTCGTGTGCACCATCAGCGCTCTTGTCCCAAATGCCACGGTGAAGGCGAGAATTCTTCACGGTCACGCGACGCGACAGGTCAATGATTTCGCCGATTGCCAGTTCCACAACGGAACGCGTATTCGAATACGGAGCATTAAAGACCGAGATGCCCAGTTCGGTGGCTGCTTCCAGGTCGATCTGGTTCGTCCCAATGCAGAAAGCGCCAATTGCTTTGATCTGCGGGTTGGCTTCGAGAACGCGTCGCGTCACTTCAGTCTTCGAGCGAAGACCCAAATACTCCACGTCCTCGAGGGCTTTAATCAGCTCATCTTCGTCCAAGGCACCCGCGTGGCGAGACACATCAATCCCGTTCTTTGCGAAAACCTCGTCAGCAACCTTATGGGGATTCTCAAGCAACAGTGCGCGTGTCATGCCACCATAGTGCCAGAAAAACACCAAGCGATTGCACAAGTGTTCGCGCTACGGATAGGAACGTCTTACCACTGATCCATTCCCTTGGGCAGATCGCTCGAAGTGATAGCGACCAAATCATGCGTCGCACGAGTCAATGCGACGAACAGGTCACCAACACCTTCAGCAAAAATCTCGCCGGGCTCAACCACGATAACGGTGTCGAACTCAAGCCCCTTGGAACTTGATGCACTGAGCAAAGTAATTCGCGAATCAAGTGCGCTTTCACCTGTGGAATCGGCATTCCATGCGTGGCCTCGTGAATCTGAAACCAGAATCGCGACCCTGCCGCTTCCTTCACCCGAAGTGGCATCAAGTCGCTCACACGCCTGCGATGCCGCCTGAATTGCTGCCGCCCACGCCGGCGAATCCTCGCGTGCGACCGGATCCGTATCCGCTTCAACAGTCACGACGCGGTAGCAGTCCTCAATGTCGCGGACCGCGCTCATCGGGTGAATGACAGGCTTACCTGCGCGTGCCATCACGGCCTCAGCGATGGCGGTCAATGTCGCCGGAGTACGGTAGGACACCGTCAGAACAAACTCATCGCTGTAGGCTCTGCTTGCCGGCCCTAAGGCTTCAACCCACGTCTTCGGACGCTTCGATCCGCGTCGCTGATCCAAGTCACCAACAATCGTGAACGACCGCGACGGACAACGACGCAACAAACTACGCCACGCCATCGGGGAGAGATCCTGAGCTTCGTCAACGACAATATGGCCGTATGCCCACTTGCGATCGTTGGCTGCCTGCTCAGCAAGGGGAGTCCACATTCGCTGAGACAATGTGGACTCGGCAAGCTGCTCAGCATTCACGATGCCTCCGCCAAGCCCCTGGCCTTCGATCGCAGCTCGTGCGCGTTCAATTGCAGCACTTTCTGATTCTGAGGATTCGATGCGCGATGTGGGCATCGGTCCAAGCAATTCTTCGAGCTCGTCTAACAGGGGAATATCGGCGTCGGTCCACTCAGCACTATGACGCTCAACGAGTGGCAACAGGCGGGGTGAAACAGGGCGGCCTGCTCGATCGTTAATATGCGCCAACAGCTGGGGGCGCGCATAGAGGCGACGAAGAAGAGTTGTGGCGGACGTTGGCATCCACGCAAGATTGATCGCGCGACGCGCATCAATGGAGTCGCGGATTTCGCTGATCCACTCCGCTTTATCCTCGTTGGAAGCCAGCACTCCACCGGCCGACGAAGCATCGGAGGCTAGGCGCTCTGCAAGAACCTCCATCAGTTCCAGAGCAAAACCTTCGCGCGCCTGATTGTGAGTGCGACGCGTATGCCGTGCATGGCGGATCGCTTTCGACACGTCATCTGGCGTCAGCGTTACCGTGCGACTCCACACCTGCAACTTGGTTGGTGCCGATAATTCGCGTGGCAACATTTTGACCGCTTGCTTCAGTAGCTGCGCCCAGCCGATATGACCTTTCGCTTGGGCAACGTCCAGTGGCTCCGTTCCACGTGCGTCTACGCCGGGCAACAGGTCGCCTATGGTCGTCGAAACGACGCCAGTTTCACCCAGTGAGGGTAGAACCTGTTCGATGTATCGCAAGAAAATGCGCGACGGCCCGACCAAAAGAACACCGGAACGCTCTAAGCGCTCACGTTCGGCATACAGCAGGTAGGCAATGCGGTGCAGGGCGACGGCTGTTTTACCGGTTCCCGGACCGCCTTGGACGACGATCGCGCCGTCGCGAGGAGCGCGAATGATTGCATCCTGTTCGGACTGAATTGTCGCGACAATATCACCCATGCGACCGTCACGAGCCTTATCAAGGGCGCTCATCAACGCGCCTTCGCCTTGAAGATCCATACCTTCGGCTCGCGACGAATCCAGCAGTTCGTCCTCAAGCGCGACGACGGTGCGCCCGTGGGTTGTAATGTGGCGCCTTCGCACGACACCCTTTGGGTCGATGGCAGTTGCTTGATAGAAGGGCATCGCCACGGGAGCTCGCCAGTCGATCAGGAGGTGCTCGCCGTCGGTGGTTGATAGGGCAACGCGACCAATGTGGTGGTGGTCGCCGTCAGCCATGTCGAGGCGACCGAATACAAGGCGGTCTTCAACGGCCTCGAGGCGTGCTGCCATATCACCAAGGTGAGCCGAGAGTGCTTCGCGTTCTGTCCAGGCCTGAGGATTTCCTGCGCCGTGGATTGCGTGCGTTCGCGCCTGCTGGTCACGGTACTTTTTTCGAAGCTCATCCACCCTTGCATACGCGGCGTCGACATGGCGTTGCTCCGGCATGGACGCCGGCGAAGCAGAAGTCGATGAGTCAGTCATGCGCGTACTTTCGAGGAATGGACAAGATAACGACCATCTATTGTGCCTGAAAAACTGCGACCAGGTGCAACTGTCCGTGATCTGCGACGCAGGGGAGATAGATTCACGAGGCCGGCTATTCGCCCAAGGCGAATATCAGTGGGCCCGTCGGGCGCTCCGGCCTGTTTCCGAGTAGCGTTGATAGTACGAATTGTTTGTCGAGTTGAATTGACGAGCATGGCATTGGACAGAACAGAAATGAAAGGGCATGTGAACGTAATGAAACCGAATGATGCCCTTCTTTTCGAGCGGGGGCCGGCCAGTGAAACTCATTCGCGCATCCTAGTGATGCACTTCTACGGAAGCATGGATGCTGGTGGAGCTGGTCGTATGGCAGTTGCTGAAATGCTTCGCGCCCTGCCGAACGAACGTGTTGCGACTTTTGATTCCGATCAGTTCTTGGACTACCGCTCTCATCGTCCGATCATGACGGTTCGTGATTGGGTCAGCGAAGAAATGGTGACTCATGAAATCGCAATCGACAGAGTTCGCGATGACTTGGGGAACCCGATTTTGCTTCTGCACGGTCCTGAACCGGATGCAAAGTGGGAGGCATTTGCGCGCATTGTTGCTGACTTTGTGAAGGAATCTGGTGTTGAGATCAGTGTGTCCTTCCATGGCATTCCTTCGAGTGTTCCACATACTCGTGCAACCCCGGTTCACGTGCAGGCCACCGACGCTTCTTTGATTCCGCCTCAGCCGAAGATGGTGGGGGCACTGCAGTTCCCTGCGCCGGCAAGTTCCTTCGTTCAACGTCGTCTTGCTGAACGCGGTGTGAATGGTATTGCTCTTCTTGCTGCGGTTCCGTTCTACATGGCAGAGTCTGGGTACCCGGCGGGCTCCTCTGCGCTGTTATCCAGCCTGTCTGATTTTGCTGATCTGTCGTTGCCGGTTGGTAACTTGGAGTTAGGAGCAGCTCAGGATCAGGGAACGATTGAGCAATTGATCGAAGCAAATCCAGAGATCATGGCGACCATTACGTCCCTTGAAGAGCACTATGACGCGTGGAGTCCTGGCGAATCTTCGTTTTCCCTGAGCTCTTTTGGTACCCAGACTCCGCTGGGTCATACTCCTAAACAGGACAAGGACATTGGCGACGTCATTGAGCGCTACTTGGCGAACTTGTCGCAGAGTGAAACAGCATCTGACGATCAGCCGAGCACCGACGACCAGAGCGTAGAGACGGCGGAAGAAGATCCCCTGACCGCGGCGCTCAAGCGTGTTCAACTGCGTGCAACAGACCCAGAGGCCGTGCGTGCCATGACTCCTCGTCACCGTGCCGATAGCGGGGATGACGCATCACTGCATGTCGAAGATCAAACCGTGGATGAAACCGATCCAAACGAAGAGGCAGATAGCGCAGAAACAGGCGCCATCTGAATCAGGCCTTTGCTCCAAGTTTGAGCGTATTTTCGGCTTCAGCTCGCGCCAGTTTCCTTATATCCGATGTCGGCGTCGCGCAGTGCGGATGTGCCCGCACACCACTTCGTCAGATTCACACCGTGCGTCACCCGAGCGGGTAGAGGAAGACGCCTCAGCGCGCGGTCAAGGTCTTCAACCGGATAGTCAGTTCCGACATACCCGATGACGATAACGTTGCCACGCCTACCGCTTCGCCCCACCTTCGGGTCCTGGATGCTCATCACCTGGCCGAAGACCTCGGAAATAGCTGCAATCTCAGCGCGAGCATCACTGCCACCACCGTGAGCGCAGTTGAGGATATAGAGTCCGCCGTCCTTCAACTTTTCCCGCGCCATCTTCGCGCACTCGAGAGTCGCAAGATGTGCTGGAACCTGGCCGTTAGCGAAGGTGTCGCGCACGATGACGTTGAAAGTGGAATCGCGGAACGAGCTCATCACTTCCCGCCCGTCTCCAATACGTATCGATAGTGCCGGAGATTTCGGCAGATCAAACACACGTCGCACCAAATCGGGAAGATCCGGATCGATCTCGACAGCGGTCTGCTTCGACTTCGGACGAAGGTAAGACCAGGCGAGCGGCAGAGTGCATCCCGCGCCACCAAGGTGGAGCGCGCGGACTGGGGCGGCCTCGTCAATCACGCAATCGAGAGCGCACGTCGCATGCTGCATGTACTCAAACTCGAGGCTGGTCGGATCGTCCACATTCGTGCACGATGACTCGATACCGTTGAAATACAGCGTCGCAAGCGCACCATCCCAACGGATCTCAACCCTCCCAGAGGGGATCTCAAAGAATTCGCTTCCGCGCGCAGTTTTTCGGCTCACGCGTCACACTGTAGTCAGTGAACGAAAGCAGAGTCGACCGCGCTCTGGCAACTTGAAGGAGGAGCAATGTCGAACGCTCCCCGCGACGGGCGTGCCCGAAAGTTCTGGGGTGACGATGACTCCCAGACTCCCATCCTGCACGTCGACATGGACTCGTTTTTCGCCCAAGTAGAGATCGCGGAAAATCCAGATTTACGAGGCCGACCAATCATCGTCGGGCATCTCGGCGGACGAGGGGTCGTCACCAGCGCCACGTACGAGGTTCGCGCTCGCGGTGTGCGAGCCGGAATGCCGAGTGCTCGCGCACATGCGCTGTGCCCGGAAGCGACTTTTGTGTTCTCTGGTAGGGGCGTGTATTCCGAATACTCACACAAAGTGATGGCGATCCTGTCGGAAATCACTCCCGTCTTACAGCAAGTGAGTATTGATGAGGCATTCCTTGATGTGTCAGGGGCGCGTCGGCGCCTCGGGTCACCAACCGAGATTGGAAATCTGATTCGATCCCGCATCCATGCCGAAGTCGGTTTACCCGCATCGGTTGGAATCGCAGCCACAAAGTCGGTGGCAAAAATTGCCTCGTCGAACGCGAAACCTGACGGGTTACTGCTGATTCCTCGCGATCAAACGGTCCCATTCCTGCACGGGCTCCCCGTTGGAGCACTCTGGGGAGTGGGCGGAAAAACGGGGGAGAGGCTTGCTCTCGCCGGCGTTGACACAATCGGTGATCTCGCGAACCTGGACATGACGTTCCTGACGCGACTTGTGGGCCGTGCAAGCGCGCGCCACCTGCACAATCTTGCCTGGGGCATCGACCCGCGTCCCGTTCGCGGTGATCGCGAAGTAAAATCCATGAGTACCGAACGAACGTTTGAGTCTGATATTCACGATAGGAGTGAGCTGGAGGCCTTCCTACTACAGGCGTCTCACGAATGCGCAGCGCGTTTGCGCAGAGCCGACATGGTCGCATGGGGGATCGGGCTGAAACTGAGGGACGCCTCGTTCCACACGATCGCTCGATCCGCGAAGCTACACGCTCCGACAGATGTGGGACGACAAATCTACACGGTTGCAAGCGAGCTCTTCGCAAAAGAGGCGATGCCGGCATCTGGGATTCGTTTGGCGGGCGTGAAGGTTGAAGCCCTTCAACCGCGATCGGCTGGCGTTGCGATAGCTCTTGATGATGATGGAAAACCGTTGGCTTCGGAGCGAGCAATGGACCAGATTCAGGGGAAATTTGGCAGGGATGCTCTCCGGCCAGCAACTTTGTTACCGCAGGTCAGCGCGCACGAATCGCAATCTGCGTCCCCAACCCATTAGACTCGTCACTAACGGATAGCGGAAGGATGCGTCGTGGCTCTATCTGACTATGAAAAACAAGTACTAGAAGAGATGGAACAGGAGTTCCGTCGTGACGAGCCACGTCTTGCCCGTCAAATGGAGCAGGAAGAAGAAGCTCCAGCTTTGCGGCTTTCAATCCGACGCATCGCTCTTGGAATTTTCGTTTTCATCGCAGGTCTGAGTGTCCTAGTTGGCGCAGTTTCCCTTGGATACTCAGGTATTTCCATCGTGATGGGCGTGATCGGTTTTGCCATCATGGTTGGTGGCGTCTGGTATGCGATCTCTTCGCCCGACAAGAAAGCCGCTCCGCTTACACCTGAAGAACAGCGACGAAACCTCGGTTCGTGGTCGCGTTTTATCGATGACCAAGAACAGCGGTGGGAAGAACGAAAGCGTCGTCGCGATCTTTAGAGAGATCGTTTTCCACAAAGAGATCGTCTTCCACCTCGCTTCGAAAAACGTAAAGAAAAGCCCGTGGCCGTACGCCATGGGCTTTTCTGTTGTGTCATCTCTTCGTGTCTTCTAGATGTCGGTGCCTGGCTGAGTCTTTTCTGTTCCCACGTGCACTTGGTGCGACGGATGTGCGTCTAAAAGCTCGGATTTGTCGCGTTGGGTGTGGTTGGTGACGTGGTGGTGTGTGTTTGTGGTTCCCGCGTGCGCTTGGTGCGACGGATGTGCGTCTAAAAGCTTGGATTTGTCGCGTTGGGTGCGGTTGGTGACGTGGTGCTGCGATTGAGGATCAGATTCCTGCCTTTTCTAGCCGAGAGGCTTTCGATGTGGCAGGCCTCGTCCCCTCAATCTCAGATGCAGGAGTAGCGGGCAGAGGCGGTCTCGCGCAGGAGTAATCGGCTAGAACTGAAAACATGCCCCACTTTTCACCACCAGATAGTTTCTCGCAGAAAATCAGACTTTTTAAGAAGGAAAAGTATCCAAAAGTGCGTCTAAATGGTACTAGAAGTAATAGATGTGGGGTAAAGTGGTGGAAGTGGGAAACAAGGAAAGGTGGTGAGACATGTTCACTGGTACGTTCGAGCCGAAACTCGACGACAAGGGACGTGTTTTTCTGCCTGCAAAAATCCGTGAAGACATGGGTGAGCAACTTGTTCTCACAAAGGGACAGGACCGTTGCATTTACGTCTACCCGGTTGAAACCTTCAATGAGCGCGCGCAGTCGATCATCTCTGCGCCGACCTCGTCGAAGCAGGTTCGAAACTGGCGACGCGTTTTTATGGCGAGTGCGTTCCAAGAAGCTCCAGATCGACAGGGGCGTATATCCCTCCCTGCAGAACTGCGTAGCTACGCCGGACTTGGCCGTCAGCTCACCGTCATCGGTGTAGGTGATCACGCTGAAATCTGGAATTCCGAAGCGTGGGAGGAAGTCCTCACCGTCGAAGACGACGCGTTCTCGGATACGAACGAAGAAATCTTCCCAGGAATGTTCTAGTTCGTCCCTTTTGGTCTCCACCCGAGGCCCCGACTTCACTTCCCCGATGTCGGAGATCGGTGGGGGACCAAGAGGAACGAAAAGCACTCACATCATCTGCAGGAAAGGGGGGGCGACATGGAGCTCACCAAGCAAACGTCCGAGCGCCATATTCCTGTCCTCTTGGACGAATGCATGGACATGATGGCTCCTGCCCTCACTGACGATGGTGCTGTTCTGGTTGATTGCACGCTGGGAATGGGAGGTCACTCCGAAGCTGCCCTCAAGCGATTCCCGAACATTCACCTGATCGGTATCGATCGTGATCCTCAAGCAATTTCGCTTGCCTCCGAGCGTCTTGCGCCGTTCGCAGATCGTTTCACCGCGGTTCACACGACCTACGACCACGTCGACGAAGTCGTTGCGACATACGCTCCGGCAGGAAAAGCTGATGCGATCCTGATGGATCTAGGGGTTTCCAGCCTTCAGCTCGACGAAGCGGAACGTGGTTTCTCCTACTCCGCTGACGCTCCGCTCGATATGCGAATGGATCCGACTACGGGGCAGAGCGCTGCTGAACTTCTGGTCAGTGCAACTGCTCAAGAGATCGCACAGATCTTGCGTGTATACGGTGAAGAACGCTTTGCCTCTCGAATTGCGCGTCGCATCGTGGAAACGCGTGAAACGCAACCTCTGACCCGCACGGGGCAGCTTGCTGACATCGTTCGCGCATCTATTCCTGCTGCTGCGCGTCGTACGGGCGGAAACCCTTCGAAGCGCACTTTCCAGGCCCTTCGCGTCGCAGTGAACGACGAACTCAATATTCTCGAACGTGCTTTGCCTGCTTGCTTTGCCAGCCTGCGCATCGGTGGCCGTTTGGTTGTTGAGTCCTACCAGTCGCTTGAAGACCGCATCGTCAAGGACCTGTTCCGACGTGCTTCTACGGTGGATGTTCCCCAAGGTCTTCCAGTTATTCCAGATTCGATGGCACCAAGCGTCGAACTCCTCACTCGCAAAGTGCGCCAAGCTGATGAAGCTGAACGCGCACACAACCCTCGATCCGCATCTGTGCGTCTGCGTGGCGCCCAGCTTGTTCGTGAATGGAAGGAACTCTCATGAGCAGTGCTGTAGCTTCCCGGCGCCCGGTTTCCCGTCCGGAACGTCACGAGTTTGAACTAAGGGAGTTCCGAGTTGTCGAGGGGAGCAAGCCCACCCGCTCGCTTCTGATGCTGGGAATCGTCTCTATTGTCGTGATCATTGCGACGGTTCTTGCTTCGATGGTTCTTCACACTCGCATGGCTCAAACGGCGTTTGAAATCCGTACTCAGCAGATTGAGCTGAATGAGCTTGAAGCTCAGGCGTGGTCGATGCAAGCCCAAATTGAAAAGGCAGCATCGGCTTCCGAACTTGAGAAAGCTGCCACCGCTCAGGGAATGGTGAAAGGCGGTCAGACTGGCTTCATTAATCTTGGAGCTGGCACTATTGAAGGCGGAACGGTCGGACACTGACAGGAGATCGTATGACTCAGCGTTTTGGGCGATCTCTTGCCATCCTCATCATTTTCTTCTTCGGCCTGATGGCCTGTGCGATCCGCTTAGTCGATCTACAGATCATCAAGGCGCCCACGCTTGCAACCGAAGGCGAGGCAGTTCGTACGTCGCAGACGGGCATCGCCGCTAAACGAGGCTCAATTACCGACGCGACGGGCACGATCCTCGCGGACTCGATTCTGACCTACGACATTGCCGTTAATCAGATCAACTTGCGTTCTTATGTCCACTCAGAAACGACGAAGGAAAACGGGGTTGAAAAGACGAAGGTTGTGGGACGAGGCCCGGTCGAGGCCGCCCGCCAGCTGGCTCCGCTTCTGCAAATGAGCGAAGCGGAGCTTGGCGGCTTGTTTTTGGGTGACTCGACCTACACGTATGTGAAGCGCAATGTTGATGCGGTGACGTATCGAGAGATTCGTGCTCTGGATATTTACGGCATTGAGTGGGAAGCCACCTACGAACGAACGTTCCCCAATGGGAATGTTGCTGCTCCGGTGATTGGTACGGTCAATGCTGAAGGCGTTGGCTCGTCGGGCATGGAATCGCAGTTCAATACGTTGCTGACGGGCACGCCTGGCTCGCAGCAGTATGAGATTGCTCCGAATGGTGCGATTATTCCTGGCGCGAAGAAGACAACGGTTGAGCCTGTTGACGGTGGTTCCCTGCAACTGACGTTGCATGCTGACTTGCAGCATCTTGTTCAGGACATGCTGGATGCTCGCGTGGAGCATCACAAGGCCGAATGGGGCACCGTTGTCGTTGAAGATGTGACGACCGGTGAAATTTTGGTGATGGCGGACTCTGAGTCGACCATCCCAGATAACGCGAATCCTCAACCTGTGGCTTCGGTGCAGTATGCGGTCGAACCTGGTTCGGTGGGCAAGGTGGTGACGTTCGCGGCCGCGTTGGACGCGGGGACGATCACTCCCACGTCGGTCTTTAACGTGCCCTATTCTTTGGATCTTCTAGATGCGGGTGCTCCGATTACAGACTTCCACGAGCACGATGGTGAAACTCTGACTGCGACGGGTATTTTGGCTGAATCGTCGAATACGGGCACCGTTCTGGTTGGTCAGACTCTGTCGAATGAACAGCGCTACGACATGATGAAAGCCGTTGGTTTTGGTGAGCTGACGGGCGTGGAGCTTGCTGGCGAAACGACAGGTATTCTTCGTCCTCCAAGCGAGTGGGCGGGCCGTGATCAGTATGTGTCGATGTTCGGCCAGTCCTATTCGGTTTCACCGCTCCAAGAGACCTCGTTCATGGCCACAATCGCGAACGGTGGAGTCCACATTCCCCCCCGACTGGTCAAGTCGTGGACGAACGCTGACGGGACCGTTGAAACCCCCGAAGAGCCCAAGCCAACGCAGGCCATGAAAGCCGATACGGCGCAGAACCTGATGCTGATGATGGAGTCCGTCGTTGAAGATCATCTGGGTACTGCGGGGGCTGCGAAGGTTGACGGGTATCGCGTCGGTGTGAAAACCGGTACGGCAGATATCGTCGTTAACGGTCAGCACGGCATTGTGTCGACGACCGCCGGCCTGCTTCCCGTTGAAGCGCCTAGGCTTGCTATCTCTGTTGTGCTTTACAATCCTACGGTAGCCTACATTTCCTCTGATTCCTCGGCGCCACTGTTCGGTGAGGTCGCGCAAGCGTCAGTGCGTAATCTAGGTATTCCAGCTTCGACGACGCCGGCAACGTTGTTTCCGACGACGCCAACTAACTGAGACGATGAAGTGAAGTCGTATGAATCGTGGAGGAAATGACATGCACAGGTCAGCTGGGTGGATTGCTGAAGCAGTTTCAGGAACCCTGAACGGTGCTGACCGTCAGGTTGTGATGAACCGTGTCGTTACAGATTCACGCTCGGCGTCAGCTGGTTCGGCGTATGTCGCACGAATCGGCGAGGCCACCGACGGGCATGAGTATGTCAAACAAGCCGTTGATAATGGTGCGGTTGCACTGATCGTTGAACACCTCGTTGATGTTCCCTCGTCCATTGCGCAGATTGTTGTCGAGGATTCGACCTACGCTTTGGGTCGCCTTGCCCATGCTCACCTTGAAGACTTGCGTGAGCGTTTTGGGCTGGATGTTATCGCGATGACCGGCTCGGCTGGGAAGACGACAACGAAGGATCTGCTTTTCCAGATTATGAGTACTGATGCTCCCAGCGTTGCCCCTCAGCTCTCGTTCAACAACGAGGTCGGACTTCCTCTGACGGTTCTTCAAGCTGATGAAACAACCCGCCATCTGGTTCTTGAAATGGGTGCGTCCGGCATCGGACATATCAAGTATTTGACGGATATTGCGTCGCCGGATGTTGCCATTGAACTGATGGTTGGTCACGCTCACCTCGGTGGCTTCGGCGGAGTCGACGGGATTGAAAAGGCGAAGGGGGAGCTGATTACAGGTTCGCGCCCCGGTGCTCCAGTGGTCTTGAACTACGACGATCCGCGCGTCATGAATATGACGAAACTGTCAACGGGTCCGATTACGACGTTCTCCCCATCAGGCAAAGAGGGAGCCGATTTCCGTGCTCTCGACGTGGACGTTGACCACCTTGGCCGCGCACACTTCACGCTTGAAGCCCCCGGCGGTCGTGGCCTCGTGAATCTGAATATCGTTGGCGTGCACCACGTGGCGAACGCGCTGGCCGCCATCGCCGGCGCGGTGCAGCTTGGTCTTGAACTCGATCAAGCGATTCGTGCGATCAACGAGGCTCGGGCGCTGTCTCCGCACCGAATGGATGTCGTTGATTTAAGCATTGACGGTATGAAAGTCACGATGATTGACGATGCCTACAATGCGAACCTCGATTCCATGAGAGCCGCTTTCGCTACGCTCAATTCGATCGGTGATGGGCATACGAAGATCGCTGTTCTTTCCGAAATGCTTGAACTCGGCGACGAGTCTGCTGACATTCACCGCCAGGTTGGTCTGATGGCGAAAGATGCTGGAGTCGAGTCGCTGATTCTGCTGGGTCAAGACGCTCCCTATTACGCCGAGGGTGCCGGTGACACCATCGATGCGGAACACGTCGGTAGTGTTGATGAGGCTGTTACGGCTGTGTGTGCGAAACTGAAAGACAATTGTGTGATCCTTGTGAAGGGATCCTTGTTCTCATATTCGTGGAAGGTAGCGGACCAACTCCGCGAGAAGGGAGTCCAGCGATGATTGGCCTTATTGTCGCCTTCGTCATTGCACTGGTGATTTCCCTGTTGGGAGCCCCTTTGCTGATCCGATTCCTGATCGCTCACCAGTACGGGCAGTTCATCCGTCAGGACGGACCGACCCAGCACTTGACGAAGCGCGGTACACCCACAATGGGTGGTCTGGTCTTCATTCTGGCAACCATTATCGCGTGGGTGATTGGGGCGTCGATCGCAGGATCCGGACCCTCGTGGTCCGGGTGGACTCTGGTTGTTCTCTTCGCAGGTCTTGGCTTTATTGGCCTTTTGGATGACGGCATTAAGATCATGCGTCAGCGCTCCCTTGGTTTGCATCCGACCGGAAAAATCATCGGTCAGATCGCGGTTGCCGCAGTTTTCGCGTGGATGTCACTGACCCGCCCCAATGCCTATGGGACAACGCCGGGCACGCTTCACCTGTCTTTCATTCACCTGTCACCCATCACGCTCGGGTTTGCTGGCCTCGGATTGGGGGTTGTCCTGTATTTCATCTGGACGAACCTGATTGTGACCGCCTGGTCAAACGCGGTGAATCTAACCGACGGTCTCGATGGCCTTGCCACGGGCTGTTCCATTTTCGTTTTCGGCGCGTACACGTTTATCGCCTACTTCCAGAGGATTCAATCCTGCTTCCCGCAGTGGCATTCGACAACTCTCTGCTATCCGACGCGTGATCCTCTGGACCTTGCAGTTTTCTGCGCCGCGATCATCGGTTCGCTTGCCGGCTTCCTCTGGTGGAACGCTTCGCCCGCTCAGATCTTCATGGGGGATACGGGCGCGCTGGCACTCGGTGGTGCGATTGCTGGCCTGTCGATTCTGACGAACACCGAGTTCATCGCAATCGTGATTGGTGGACTCTTCGTTGTCATCGTGATGTCCGACGTCATCCAGATTTCGGTCTTTAAGGCAACGCACAAGCGTGTCTTCCGTATGGCACCGCTGCACCACCACTTCGAGCTAAAAGGCTGGCAGGAAATCACGATTGTGATTCGCTTCTGGCTGATTGCCGCGTTGTTTGCAGTCGCCGGTGCGGGCATTTTCTACGCTGACTGGGTGACAACGCTGTGAGTGATCGTTACGCCGTCATCGGCCTGGGCAAATCGGGCAAAGCATCAGCAAAAGCTCTGTTGAAGCGCGGGTATGAGGTTTTTGCTTTCGACCAGTGTTCCGGTACTCCCACAGACGAATTAGGTATTGATGTTCATGTTGTTCCCGATGCTGGGGATCTCGCCTGTGCCGTTATTGACGCTGGTGTTGACACGATCGTCGTGTCTCCAGGAATTCCTGCGCATGCCCCTATATTTGAACGCGCTCACGCTGCCGGGATCCCGATCTGGGGTGAAGTTGAACTGGCGTGGCGTCTTCAAGAGCAAGGCCCTCATGCTGGTCGCCCCTGGCTGACCGTGACGGGCACGAACGGCAAGACAACGACTGTGGGCATGCTTGCGTCAATTCTTCGGGCCAACGGTGACGACGTTCTTGAGGTTGGCAATATTGGCACCCCCATCACCGAAGCAATCGACTCAGATGCCAGCGTTTTCGCTGTTGAACTCTCCAGCTTCCAACTCCATACCTCCTACACGATTTCGCCCTTGGCGTCCTTGTGCTTGAATGTGGATGCTGACCACCTGGATTGGCATGGAAGCGAAGAAGCATACGCTGCCGATAAGGCGCGCGTATACGAGAACACTCAGGTTGCCTGCATCTACCCGGCCAATAACCGAGTGCTTGAAGCGATGGTTGAAAACGCAGACGTTGTGGAAGGGGCGCGTGCCATTGGGATCACGCTGGGCTCACCTTCGGTGTCGCAACTGGGCATCGTTGAAGGTGCGCTTGTTGACCGCGCCTACGTTGAAAACCGGCACCGCGAAGCTGCCCACCTGGGTGATTTGAGCGATTTGAGCACGGTCTATGGGGCGAGTCTTTCCCCGGCTGTTGTGATGGATGCTCTTGGCGCGGCAGCACTTGGACGCGCATACGGTGTGCGTCCGCATGCGGTTCGTGATGGCCTGCGCGTTTTTTCTCCAGCAGGACATCGCAGAGCCGTCGTCGGGCAAGCCGCTGATGTTACGTGGATCGATGATTCGAAAGCGACGAACGCCCACGCTGCCAAAGCGTCCCTATATGGGCTTCCTCCTCACTCGGTTGTCTGGATTGTTGGCGGGGACGCGAAGGGACAGGACTTTACCGACCTTATTCGCGACGTTGAGCCGGTTCTGCGTGGTGCGGTGATCATCGGCGAAGACCGTTCGGACTTACTCAAGGCGTTCCTTGCGAGCGCACCCAATGTTCCGGTCGTTGACGTCGATGGCCATGAGGATTGGATGTTCTCCGTCGTCAATGAGGCTGTCGCTCTTTCACGCCCCGGTGATTTTGTTGTTCTTGCTCCGGCCTGCGCGTCGTGGGATCAGTTTGATAACTACAGTCAGCGTGGCGATGTGTTTGTGAACGCTGTTGACCGTTTGCGTGACCAGTGGAGTGCCAAGTAGATGGCGAAGATTAAGAGCGCCATTGATAGTGTGATCCGTCATCTTCCGCGTTTTGTTTTTGGTGCGGATGATGAACACTATGAGATTCAACCGCTGACGACGTACTACATGATTATCGTCCCCACGGTGGTTCTGACTATTTTTGGTTTGATGATGGGCTTTTCAGCTCAATCGGTGACATCAATCGCCAAGGGCGCCAACCCGTACATGGCGTATTTGCGCCCCAGTGCCATTATTGTCTTCGCCCTGATCATTGCCTTCGTTGTTCATACGATCCCTCGCCATATTTTTGTCCGTTTTGCTCCCTATGCTTTCGGGCTGGGATTGATTGTCCAGGCGATGGTCATTACCCCTCTTGGCCGTTCTGAAGGTGGCAACGCGAACTGGGTGTACCTTCCCGGTGTTCCCGTCCTTGTTCAGCCATCAGAGTTCTTGAAACTCGCTTTGATCGTTTTTCTTGCTTTCATTTTGACCGGACCGAATAGGGATTTTTCAAACTGGCGTCAGATGAGTGTTCTTGCGGGGCTACCCGTGGTTGTCACGCTGATTGACGTCATGCTGGGTCATGACTTGGGTACGGCAATGATCGTGACGGCCGCTGCCATGGGAGCATTGTGGATTGCTGGCCTGCCGAAGCGCTGGTTCGGGTATGCGTTCGTCCTAGCTGTTCCGCTTCTGGTTTTCTTGGTCATTCAGAACCCGACGCGTCTTCGTCGAATCTTGGTTGTTCTTCCGGGTTTTGCTCCCAAGCGTGATTTGTCTGCTCCCGAACAGATTGATCATTCGCTGTGGGCTTTTGGCTCCGGTGGTGTTTCTGGACTGGGTCCGGGTGCCTCGCGTGAGAAATGGAATTATCTGCAGGCGGCACACACGGACTTTATTTTCGCCATCGTTGGTGAGGAGTTCGGGTTGATGGGTACGTTGGCAGTGCTCACGGCTCTTGCTCTGTTGGTGTGGGGAATGTTCCGAGTGGTTCGTTCAACGTCCGACCCGTTTGTCGCTATCGTCGCTGCCGGTGTGGCAACGTGGATCGGCTTCCAGGCTCTCGTGAATATTGCCTCGGTTACTCAGCTCGGCCCGGTTATTGGTGTCCCACTGCCTCTTGTGTCCTATGGTGGATCATCGTTCCTGTTCACCGCGCTAGCCATCGGCGTTGTCGCGTCGTTTGCGCGTAGTGATGCTGGTATGACTATGTGGGGATATTCTGATCCTGCTACTCGTCGTCGTGATCCTCGGGTTACTCCGAAGCTTCGACGAGCAGGTGGATCCAAAGCTCGAAAGTAGGCAACATGTTGGGCAAAGTCGTTTTGGCTGGTGGCGGTACCGCTGGGCACGTGAATCCGCTGTTGGCTACGGCGACGGTTCTTGCCAAACGTGGATATGACGTCGAGGTCCTTGGAACAGCTCAGGGCTTGGAATCAGATTTGGTTCCCTCTGCAGGGTTTCCTCTTCATGTGATTGAAAAGGTTCCTTTCCCGCGCCGGCCTTCCCTTTCGGTCTTCACTTTCCCGTTCCGCTGGCGTAAAGCAGTGAATCAGTGCCGTCTGGCGATTCGTGATGCTGATGTGGTTGTCGGCTTTGGCGGATATGTTTCAACTCCCGCGTACCGGGCTGCACGAGGCGCCGGCGTCCCGATTGTCATTCATGAACAGAATGCCAGACCCGGATTAGCAAATAAGGTGGGGGCGCGCTACGCCAATGTTCTTGCGTTGACGTTTGCGAATACTCCGTTGAACGCACGCAAGGGCATCACACAAGTAACGGGTCTTCCTTTGCGTCCTGCTATCGAAGAGCTTGCGTTGGCGCGCCAAGATACCGACGGTGCCCGTGTTGCGCGCGAGCGTGGAGCGAAGAACTTGGGCGTAGACCCCGAGAAGACGACGCTTCTCGTTACCGGCGGATCTCTTGGAGCTCTCCACCTGAACGATGCCATGATCGATGCGCTTGGCGACTTGCCTGACAATGTGCAGGTGATCCACTTGACCGGCAAAGGAAAAGACGCCCCTGTGCGGAGCAAGGTTGAGAAGTGTTCGGTGGGCGATCGCTACCTGGTTCTGGATTATCTGACGACCATGGAAGATGCTCTTGCCTGCGCAGACTTGGTTGTCTGTCGTTCGGGTGCAGGAACGGTTGCCGAGATGACGGCTCTGTCGTTGCCGTGCGTATATGTTCCGCTGGCTATCGGTAATGGTGAACAGAAACTGAATGCGCATGACCATGTTGCCTCTGGCGGAGCGCTCTTGGTTGATGATGCGTCATTCAACGCAGATACGGTGCGTCAGAAGGTTTTTCCGCTACTGACTTCACCTGAACTGTCCGCTATGGCGACAGCATCGGCAGGATTAGCAAAGATCGATGCTGCCTCGCGTTTAGCTGACCTGGTTGTTTCGCAGATCGCGCGCTAGGGGGGAAGAACGTGGAACCTATCGAAGGACACTTCCATTTCATCGGTATCGGTGGAGCGGGAATGAGTGTCGTTGCTGAACTGCTTGCTGCGCGTGGCGCGCGGGTGACTGGTTCAGATCGTGCCGATTCGGATGTTCTTGTGCGTTTGAATGAAAAGGGAATTCGCGCATTCGTCGGCCACGATGCCACCCATGTTGATGATGATGCGACGGTTGTTGTTTCAACTGCGATTCGTGAGTCGAACCCAGAGCTGGCCAGGGCGCGTGAATTGGGGTTGGATGTCATTCATCGTTCGCAGGCGTTGGCCCTTGCTGCCAGCGGAATGCGTTTTGTTGGCGTTGCCGGCGCCCATGGGAAGACGACTACGTCTGGGATGATTGCGGTTGGTCTGCGTGCAGCTGGTCTAGATCCGTCGGTCGCGGTGGGTGGAATTGTTCCGCAGTTCGGTTCCGGTGCGCATTTGGGCACGTCGGATGTGTTTGTTGCCGAAGCTGACGAGTCTGATGGCTCGTTCTTGAATTACACTCCATCGATCGAAGTTGTCACGAATGTTGAGCCCGATCACTTGGATCGCTATGGGACGCGCGAAGCGTTCGAAGCTATTTTCGTTGACTACGCAAAGCGTCTGGTTCCGGGTGGTCTTTTGGTGTGTTGCGCTGAAGACGCGGGGTCTGCCCGCCTGAGCGAGTCGGCGCGTGAGCTGGGTATTCGCGTGGTGACCTACGGGCGCCCCGATAAGTCCGTGGTGGATGCTGACGTGACGATGTGCGATGTAGAGACGACGCCTTCTTCATGTCGTGCACGAGTCAGCTACGGCGATATCAGCGCGGATCTTTCCTTGGGTGTTCCGGGCGTGCATAACATTCTTAATGCTGTTGGCGCGTGGATTGCCAGCGTGGAGCTCGGCGTTGAACCTGGCCTGATGGCTTCGTCGCTTGCTGGTTTTACGGGGACAGCTCGCCGTTTTGAGCTCCGTGGAACCGTGGGGGACAGGCGCGTTTTTGATGATTATGCGCATCATCCGACAGAGGTTTCTGCCGCGATCGAACAGGCGCGATTGGTTGCCGATGGCGCTGATGTGACCGTGGTTTTCCAGCCTCACCTGTATTCACGTACGCGCTTATTCGCAGATCGTTTCGCCAAGGCGTTGTCGGGCGCGGATCATGTGGTTCTTGCGGATATTTATGCTGCTCGCGAGGATGATGATCCCGCCGTGACTTCTGGTCTGATTGCGGATCAGATTGAGGGCGCTGAGTGTGTCCACGATATGCACGAGGCCGCCCGAACCGGAGCGCGTCTTACTGGTTCGCGGGGCGTTCTGATCACGATGGGTGCTGGTTCAATCACCCAGTGTGCAGATGATGTTATCGATGAGTGGCAACGCATGGATGCCTCGTGAAGCCACCTCAGCCGCGTCGAACACCACTCGGATCGACTTCTACGCAACACCAGGCGACGTCTGCTTCTAGCTTGTCGTCAAAGGGATCTGCTACCCAAAAGTCTTCCTCTGAAAAACCTCCATCGCGTCCGGTTGTTGCCCGACCAAAGCGACCGCATAGGAATACTCCAGAGTCTGGGCAACCCCCCGAGTCTCAACAGGCAGCACACAAGCGAGGGTCAAGGAAATCTTCGTTGCGTTCTGCTCGTGTCAAACTTGCCCGGCCGGTGGGGCAGAAGGATGCTGCTGTTCTCTTAGGTGGTGAAAAGCGCAACGAGCGTTCTGAGTTTGATCTGCGTCGCCAAGAGCGAGCTCGAGCGCGTCGGATTCTCTACATCAAGACGACGGCAATGGTTGCTGCGGGATTAGCGTTTATCGGTGGTTTGGTGTGGGTATTGCTGTTTTCGCCTTTGTTTGCTTTGAGCGCCTCATCGGTGCACGTTGAAGGCGCAGATGAAACCTTGATCACCGCGGAATCAGTTCTTTCGTCAATTGCGCCGTACGTGGGTACCCCGTTACCTAGGGTTCCGACTGCGACGATTGCTGAATCCATCGAATCGAATGCTGTTGTCGATTCAGCTGAAGTGGAGCGACAGTGGCCGACGGGTTTGGCAATCACAATTGCTTTGCGGACTCCCGCGATGATCGAGGGAAGTTCGGGCGCGTTCCGTCAGGTTGACGATGAGGGAGTGAGTTTCGCTGATGCTCCTACGTTGATCGAGGGGCTTCCATTGGTGAGCCTCCCGGAGAGTGATGAAGAACGAGCCGAAGCGGCCTCGGATGTTCTTTCCTTGTGGTCAAACCTGTCTGAGGCAACAAAAGCGCAGGTTTCGGGTGTGAGTGCCGATGGTAGAACTCTGTCGTTTACGCTGACCAACGGTGCCCAAGTGAAGTGGGGAACTCCGGATGATGGGGCGCTGAAAGCGCAGGTTTTGGACGTGCTGTTGGCTCAAAGGAGCGTCCGTGTGTATGACGTTTCATCGCCGACTCATCCTGTCACGTCATAGTCGACTGTTCGTTCAGCGTGTCGCCTTGAAGAAGGTCTACTCAATCCCTAGCTTTCTTCCGAACGAGAGCAGGGTGAAGTTGAACCTTCAACCTGAAGTTGAGGGTTTGATATAGAAAGAGTGACCAATGGACGAACCTCAGAAGAACAAGGCCATCATCAAGGTCGTTGGCGTCGGCGGTGGTGGCGGAAACGCTGTTGATCGCATGATCGAAGCTGGCATGGGTGGTGTCGAGTTCATCGTTGTGAACACAGATGCTCAGGATCTTCTTCTGTCGAACGCTGATATCAAGATCGATATCGGTCGCGAAATTACCCACGGCTTAGGTGCAGGTGCTGACCCGGAGGTCGGACGTAAAGCAGCCGATGACAACGTTGACCTGATCGCTCAGGCTCTCGAAGGCGCTGACATGGTGTTCGTTACCGCAGGTGAAGGCGGTGGCACGGGCACCGGCGCCGCCCCAGTCGTTGCGCGTATTGCTCGCGAACAGGATGCGCTGACCGTGGCTGTCGTCACCCGCCCGTTCTCTTTCGAAGGCAACCGTCGCGCATCCATGGCAAACAAGGGCGTCGAAGCGCTTCGTGAAGCCGTCGACGCTCTGATCGTCATCCCGAACGATCGTCTACTTGAGATTCAGGACGAAGATTTCCCGATCACTAAGGCGTTCGAAGCAGCAGATCAGGTTCTGCACTCCGGTGTTCAGGGCATTACCGATCTGATTACCATCAACGGCATGGTCAACGTCGACTTCAACGACGTGAAGTCTGTGATGAAGGATGCCGGCTCGGCCCTCATGGGTATTGGCCAGGCAACCGGCACAGATCGCGCAGTCGATGCAGTCGAGCGCGCAATTTCCTCGTCGCTCCTCGAATCGACAATCGATGGTGCGCGTGGCGTCCTCCTGTTCTTCCAGGGCGGCTCGAACCTGTCCCTGCAGGAAACCGCACGCGCATCGAAGCTCGTTCAGGAATACGTCCACCCCGAAGCCAACATCATCTTCGGTGCGGTCATCGACGAGACACTGGGCGACCAGATCATCGTCACCGTCATCGCCGCTGGCTTTGACGAGCAGGATCAGCAGACCGACATCGCGTCGCGTCCCAGCGTTATCGGAACCCAAACTCCCGCGCAGTCCACGGCACCTGTTGCTACCCCGGCTCCCGTAGCTCCCGTAGCTGCTCCGCGGGAAACTCGCGCGCTCGGTGAGGTTCCGTCCGCTCGCCCAGCCCATCGTGCAACTGTCCAGGTGCCGACCCGTACGGCAACGATTCCAGTTGCTACCCAGCAGCCGGTGCAAGAAGCTCCCTCCGTCGCAGAGGAACCCTCTTTGGAAGTTCCTCATATCTTTGACGAGGAATCTGAAAGCGCAGCGGATCTGGATATCCCGGACTTCCTGCGCTGAGCGATGCTCACCCAGCTCAACGGTGCCTCGATCCGCCTCGTCCAGGCGGGTCGAGGCACCGCCTCGTTAAGGAACAATGTTGCGCACCACGTGGGTGACGACTTTCAGCTGGTGAAGGAGCGAAGGCAGCTTCTTGCCAGCGAGTTTGAGCGCCCGATCCTCTGGATGAATCAAACCCACTCTCATGTGATCGGCCTCGTCGTCATGACAGACGGGCACCCAACGTTGAACCTCGATGCCCACGCGTCGAGGCTGAACCTCAGCGACCCGATGGACACTATTGAAGCCGATGGCGTCATCATCGATGCACGAGGCTGGCCGGACGCTCCCGGGATTGCAGTCATGACAGCGGACTGCCTACCGATTGTCCTTTCAACGGCGGACGGAACGATCGTGGCAGCCGTGCACGCCGGAAGAAAAGGCTTGTTCGACGGCATCATTACTCGAGCAGTGACTCTCATGCGTCGTCTTGCTCCAAGCCGTGACATTGAGGCGTATATTGCTCCCGCAATCTGCGGTGACTGCTATGAAGTGCCCGCCCAAATGCGTGACGAGTGCGCCGTAGAGCGCCCTGAAAGTGCCTCGCGTACATCGTGGGGAACGCCCGCTCTTGATCTTCCACGCGCAGCTCAAGCAGAACTGCGAGCGCTTGGGTGTACCCGCATTGAAATTGACCCGCGATGCACTCTCGAAGACCCCACGTTGCACTCCTATCGGCGTGATCGTGAGTGCGGTAGGAATGCCACAATTATTTTCCCGGCGTAACGCATGTGTTGACCGGCGCAGGCAGTGGCATGTCGCGCGGTGATAAAAGGTCGTTGAGTCCCTTACGGCAGGGGAGTAATCAGAATTAGCCACTCTGTTTTTTCGACATACCGGCAGGGTTGCGCCGTAACGGACAGCGCGGGCATTAACGTTGCAGAGCCGACACAATCAGGAGGAAACAATGGCGGATGGTTTCGGAGCTCGAGCCCGTAAGTTTATGGGCTGGTACCCGGCTGACGAAGTCGAGGATGAAGCCCAGGATTTTGATCTCTACGAAGACGAAACTACGTACGAGACTGAAATTCCGCAGGAAGAGATTTCCTCCGTCGTCACCCCTCTGCACCGTGAGGACCTTGAAGTGAAGACAACGTCTGACCTTTCGCGCATCGTCACCGTCCACCCGACCGCATACTCGGATGCCAAGACGATCGGCGAAGCCTTCCGCAACGGAACGCCCGTTATCGTGAACGTCACCGATATGCGCGAAGAAGAAGCACGCCGTCTGATCGACTTCGCAGCCGGTTTGACCTTCGCTCTTCACGGTGGTTTTGAGCGCGTGACCAACCGCGTTTTCCTGCTGTCGCCCGCAACCGTAGAGGTTACCGGTGATGTGATTGGAAGCCGTCGCGGAACCCTGTTCAACCAGGGCTGATGAGCTCTCAATGACAGCACTTGTATACGCCGGCTGGGCGATTTACTGGCTCGCGAGCATCTACCTACTGTTCGCGTTCATTCGGCTGGTCTTTGATTGGCTTGAGTTTCTTCTGCCGAACTTTAGACCGCGTGGAATCCTGCTTGTTATCGCGAATTTCGTGTACGTGCTGACTGATCCACCGATTCGGTTCCTGCGTCGAAGAATTCCGCCGCTACGCATCGGTGCCGGTTTGTCGCTGGATCTTGGATTCTTGATTGTTTTTGTCGCACTGATCGTGTTGCAACGAGTAGGAATTTCTCTGGCAACAATTGGCTGACTTCGTGGGTTAAAGGTCGCTAATGTTGCTGCTCAAACGCTGTTATTTGACCGCAATGGTTCCTTTAAGTCGTTGAAGAGGTGCCTGACTGGCCAAATCTCGCACGCATAGATTGTGAGTAATGTGTCATGTCATGTGTTCATTGTTGCGCGTGTGACTATTGAGTCAGATATGATAATCCATGATGTGTCGATGGACAGTTGTCCGACGACTGTCCTGATGCGCAACCGACGTCAATCGCTTGGGATCGCATCGACCCGACGATATTGAGAGGCGAACACATGGCCCTGCTGACTACAGAGGACGTTCTTAACAAGAAGTTCCAGTACGTAAAGTTCCGCGAAGGTTACGACCAGGTTGAGGTTGACGAATTCCTTGACGAAGTCGTTTCGACGATCTACACCCTGAACGTCGAGAATCAGGATCTGAAGGAAAAGCTTGAAGCGGCTGAGCGTCGTATCGCCGAGCTCTCCTCCGGTGCTGAAATTGTCGAGGCTCCACTTGCCCCGGCAGTCGAGGCCGTAGAAGAGGCTCCTGCTCCGGTTGACCAGACCCTTGAAGAGGCTCCGGTTGCAGCCGTCGTCGACACTCCTGCCGAAACCGTAGCGCCCGTCGACGCCGAGTCGGCTGCTTTTGCTACCAACATGCTTACACTTGCTCAGCGCGTCCACGACGAATACGTGCGCGACGGCAAGGAAGAATCCGAGCGCATCATCGCCGAAGCTCACGCCAAGGGCGACGAGATCGTTGCAGACGCTCAGAACCAGCACGAAACCATTCTTGCGAAGCTTGATGAAGAACGTACTCGCCTTGAGGGCACCATCAACGAGCTGCGTTCCTTCGAGTCGGATTACCGCTCGTCGATCCGCGGTCACCTTGAGACCCTGCTCTCCCAGGTCAACACGGACACCCATCAGGACTGATCTTTTCATTAGATCTGATCGTCACATCGGTTAAATGGCGGTGGTACCTCTCAGGACCACCGCCATTACCATGTGAAAAGCTAAGAACTATCATCCTTGGCTAGTAGATAGAGCCTCGAGGTGCGTTCGCTACGATAAGGCAAACACAAAGGACCCAGAAAGGAGAACCTGACATGGATACTTCCCAGTCAAAGTCTCGCTATGTCATCGCGGGAGCGATTGCGATTGTCGCAGTGGTCCTCGATCAGCTGACGAAGTTCTGGGCGTTATCAGCATTAGCTGATGACACTCACCCGATTCCGATTATCGGCTCATTGCTTTCTTTCCAGTTGCTTCATAATTCGGGTGCCGCGTTTTCTTTGGGAGAAACGTCCACGTGGGTTTTCACCGTCCTCTCGGTTGTCATCATCGGCATCCTGATTGTTGGACTGAGCCGCTCGGTGCATGTGAGCGCGGCGGCTTGCCTTGGTCTTCTGGGGGGCGGAGCGATCGGTAACTTGATCGATCGTCTGATCCAGCCCCCGGGCATCGGCGTTGGACACGTCGTTGACTTCATCAACTACAACGGCTTTTTCGTTGGCAATGTGGCTGATATTTGGATTGTGGTTGGTGCAATTTGGCTGGCGTGGGAGTTTTCTCGTGATGGAGCGTTCGCCGGTGAAGACAACGCAGATGATGCACCTGTCGTGAATTCATTGGGTGACGAGGCTGCGCATGAGTGATACGCGTTTGCTTCCTGTTCCTGACGCGCTGGTAGGAGAACGCGTTGACGCGGCTCTTGCTCGCATGCTCGGGATGTCGCGTGCGCAGTGTGCGGGGCTTGTTGAAGACGGAAATGTCCTGATTAACGGCGTGCTTCCTTCAAAGTCGACCAAGCTCGGTGTGATGGATCTGATTGAAGTCACTATCCCAGCGCCCGATACAACTCCACCACCGGTTACCGGCATGGACATTCTTTACGACGATGATGACGTGGTTGTCGTTGATAAGCCCGTGGGCGTGGCTGCGCACACGGGACCAGGCTGGAGTGGCCCGACGGTTCTTGGAAACTTGGAAGCGGCCGGTTATCGCATTACCTCGTACGGTCCCCCCGAGCGCCAGGGGATTGTGCACCGTCTCGATGTGGGAACGTCGGGGGCGATGATGGTGGCGAAGTCAGAGCTTGCCTATTCGGTGATGAAGCGTGCGTTCAAAGAACGAACCGTGACGAAGATTTATCACGCGGTCGTTGCCGGTCATATGGATCCGCCGTCGGGCACGATTGATGCTCCTATTGGTCGCCACCCGTCGCGGGAGTGGCGCATGGCCGTCATTGACGGTGGGAAGCATGCTGTGACGCACTATGACACGTTGGAACTGATGGCGGGGGTGTCTCTGCTGGAAATCCATTTGGAGACCGGGCGAACCCACCAGATTCGTGTCCACACCGCGGCAGTGGGGCATCCGTGTGTCGGAGACGTTTTCTATGGTGCTGATCCGAAGAAGGCCGAAGAACTGGGCCTCGTGCGTCAATGGTTGCATGCCGTTGAACTGACGTTTAACCACCCGCGCACCGGCCTGCCCACAACTGTTCGCTCACCCTATCCCGCTGATCTGCAAGCGGCTTTGGATTCGTTGAGGGCCGCCGGCTGATACCGCAATCGTCGTAGCGGGAACCGGCAAACCATGCCGGCATGTTGTGCGCTGAAAGCATGTCCATACACCCCTCGCAGGTGGGCAATCTTTGGTCGCGTGATGCAGAACGCAGGTACGTCAATACGCCGAAAACCGCTGGTCGATCTTGTGAATCTGTGTAATTTCAAGGAAAGCTCTCAAGTTCCTTCGGGGGTGCTTAATCACCCGATGACGGCTACCATCGAGACCATGGCTGATTCCTTCGTTCACTTGCACAACCACTCCGAGTACTCGATGCTTGACGGCGCAGCAAAGACGAAGGCGATGGCTGAAGAAGCGGCTCGTTTGGGTCAGCCCGCTATTGGCTTGACCGATCACGGCTACCTGTTTGGTGCATACGACTTCTACTCGAACTGTAAGAAGGCCGGGGTCAAGCCGATTATTGGTTTGGAAGCCTATGTGACTCCCGGTACGTCGCGTTTTGACCGTCAAAAAGTGCGATGGGGAGAACCCTGGCAAAAGAACGATGACGTGTCGGGGTCCGGTTCATACAATCACCTGACGCTGATCGCCTATTCAACCGAGGGTATGCATAACCTGTTCCGCCTCGGCTCCTATGCCTCAACTGAAGGACAGTTTGGCAAGTATCCTCGCGCGGATAAGGAACTACTCTCTCAGTTCCACGAGGGCTTGATTGTGTTTACCGGGTGTCCTTCGGGTGCTGTTCAGACGCGTATGCGCCTTGGCCAATGGGACGAGGCAGTCCGTGAAGCAGCCGAGCTCCGCGATATTTTTGGCGCAGAAAACTTCTACGTTGAGCTCATGGACCACGGCATCGAGATGGAACGTCGCACCCAGCTCCAGCTGCTGGAATTGGCGAAGTTGATGGATGCTCCGCTTGTCGTGACGAATGACGCCCACTATGTGAAGAAGGAAGACCGTAAGATCCAAGACGCTCTTCTCTGCATCAACTCCGGCTCGCGTATTTCTGACCCCGATCGATTCAAGTTTGATGGCGACGGCTACTACATTCGTCCCAGTGAAGAAATGCGCGAGCTGTGGAAGGAACTCCCACAGGCATGCAACTCGACTCTGGAAATCGCTGAACGTTGCGAGGTACACTTCACAACCACCGATGACGGCGCAAACTACATGCCCGACTTCCCGGTGCCCGAAGGTGAAGACAAGACTTCGTGGTTCATCAAAGAGGTTGAAAAGGGCCTCAACTATCGTTTCCCGAACGGTATTCCCGACGACGTCCGTAAGCAGGCGAAATACGAAGAAGACGTCATTATTTCGATGGGCTTCCCCGGTTACTTCCTGACGGTGGCCGACTACATTAACTGGGCGAAGAGTCAAGGTATTCGCGTCGGACCTGGTCGTGGTTCGGGCGCAGGATCAATGGTTGCCTACGCCATGAAGATTACAGAGCTGAATCCTCTTGAACACGGTCTGATCTTCGAACGCTTCTTGAACCCAGAACGTATCTCGATGCCCGACTTCGACGTCGACTTCGACGAACGTAGGCGCGACGAGGTCATTCAGTACGTCAAGGCCAAGTACGGTGAGGATCGTATTTCGCAGGTTGTCACCTACGGCACGATTAAGACAAAGCAGGCCCTGAAAGATTCTGCCCGTATCTTGGGTAAGGACTTCAAGGTGGGCGAGCAACTGACGAAGGCCCTACCGCCGTCCATTATGGGCAAGGACATTAGCGTTCACGGCATCTTCGACAAGGACGACAAGCGTTACGCCGAAGCTGTCGAGTTCCGTAAGTACTACGAAGAAAACCCGGAGACTCACGAGGTCGTTCAGTACGCGCTCGGTCTTGAAGGTTTGACCCGCCAGTGGGGCGTTCACGCGTGTGCGGTCATCATGAGTTCGCATGCGCTGACCGACATTATTCCGATTATGAAGCGCCCCCAGGACGGCGCGATCATCACTCAGTTCGACTATCCGACGTGTGAAACACTCGGCCTGCTGAAGATGGACTTCCTGGGTCTTCGTAATCTGACGGTCGTCTCGGACGCGCTGGAAAACATTGCGCTGAACGGTAAGGAAGAACCGGATCTGGAACACCTGGAGTTTAACGATCCGAAGACTTACGAACTCCTGTCCGCCGGCGAAACGCTGGGCGTCTTCCAACTTGATGGTGGCGGTATGCGCGACCTTCTGAAGCTGATGAAGCCCGACAACTTCGAAGATATTTCCGCTGTCGGCGCCCTGTATCGTCCAGGTCCGATGGGTGCGAATTCGCACACGAATTACGCCCTGCGTAAGAACGGGAAGCAGGAAATTACGCCGATTCACCCCGAATTGGCTGAGCCACTGGAATCGATTCTGGGTACGACCTACGGCTTGATCGTGTATCAGGAACAGGTCATGCAGATTGCGCAGAAGCTGGCGGGCTACTCACTTGGCCAGGCAGATATTCTGCGTAAGGCAATGGGTAAGAAGAAGCCCGAGGTTCTGGCAAAGCAGTTCGAGGCCTTCCAGCAGGGCATGTTGGACAACGGCTATTCGAAGGAATCAATCCAGGCTCTCTGGGATGTCGTTGTTCCCTTTTCCGCCTACGCATTCAACAAGGCACACTCGGCCGCATACGGTTTGGTGTCCTACTGGACCGCGTTCTTGAAAGCGAACTACAAGACCGAGTACATGGCGGCCCTGCTGACGTCCACGAAGGACAACAAGGACAAACGTGCGCTCTATCTGGCTGAAGCCCGACACATGGATATCACGGTTCTTCCCCCCGACGTCAATGCGTCGCAGGGTAACTTCGCGCCAGACGGTGAAGCGATTCGTTTCGGTCTGAACGCGATCCAGAACGTGGGCGCGAACGTGGTTGAAGCCATCGTTGAAACCCGAAAGGAAAAGGGCCCGTTTACTTCCTTCCAGGACTTCCTGGACAAGGTGCCTCAGGTTGTGTGCAACAAGCGCACGATTCAGTCGCTGATCCGTGCAGGTGCGTTTGATTCGATGGGCTACACGCGTCGTGCAATGCTGTCGTGTTGTGACGAGGCCGTTGAAGCAATCACCGATGTGAAGCGTAACGAAGCGATTGGTCAGTTCGACCTGTTTGGTGCGTTGGGTATGGATGCCGGTGCTGATAGCGGTTCACATGCCCTGGGGGTCACTATCCCGGATATCCCTGAATTCGACCGCAAGTTCAAGCTGTCTCAGGAACGCGAGATGCTTGGCTTGTACGTGTCGGATCATCCGCTTCGTGGCATTGAAGGAGCGCTGGCTCGCTATCAGGATCACGAGATTGCGCAGGTCGTCGGGTCTGAGGATTCAATGTCGAATCAGACGGTGCGTATCGCGGGTCTGATTTCGAATGTTCAGACGAAGGTGACGAAGCAGGGTAGTGTTTGGGCCGTTGCGACCCTCGAGGACCTATCGGGTTCGGTTGAAGTTCTCTTCTTCCCGCGTTCTTACGAGACGATTTCAACGCATCTTGCTCAGGACATTGTGGTTCAGATTGAGGGTCGCGTGAATGTCCGCGATGAGGGCATGTCGATTTACGGCCAGTCGATGACGATCTTGGACTTGCGTGAGGACGGCGATACTCCGCTGGAGCTTCAGCTTCCTGCAACGCGGTGCACGGCGGAATTGCTGGGCGAGTTGAAGGATGCCCTTGAAGCATTCCCAGGTGATTCTCCTGTTCGTTTACATATCCGCGAGCGCACGGGCACGACGATCGTTGAGTTGGATCAGCGTTTGCGCGTGTCGCCGACGGGACCGTTCTTCTCACATGTGAAGGCTATCGTGGGCATCGACGGAGTCCTGAGCGCGCACTGAGCTACTTCGGGCGCCTCGTGTAAAGGGGGGGCGAGGCCGACCAGCGTTGTTGGTCGCTTCTCGTGTGTCGGGGTCGAATGCTGGGGTGGCCTGGCTTTGGTCGTTGCGCTTTAGGCTTAGTCGATCTTTGCGACGATGGCGCCATCTGATCCCATGGGGGAGTCAACCTCTACGACGTCACCGTCTGCGAGCTGACGACCTCGCCTGGTTTCAACTTCGTCGTTGACGTACACGTCGCCACCCTGGATGAGTTCGCGTGCGAGTCCCCCGTCTTCGGCAAGGTTGGCGAGTTTGAGGAACTGTCCGAGTCGGATGACTCCGCTGACTTCGATGGTGGGGAAGTCTGACATGGACGTTTCCTTTCTGGTGTCTACGGTCTTGGGGTGAGTTGTCCGCATTGTGTGCTTCTATGTTCGCGCGTTGGGCGCCGAAGAACCAAATGGGTGTGCCCGCCTATGCTTGGAGTATGGATACTCTGATGCAACGACTGGATCTTCGTGGAACTGTTCTTGAAACGACAGATCTTGCTCATGCGTTGCCTCGTGCTGCGCTGGATACGTCGAAGGCTGCAGATCAGGTTGCTCCGATTGTGAAGCGTGTTCGTGAAGAGGGCGCGCCGGCGCTGTACGACTTGGCTGAAAAGTTTGACCGTGTTCGCCCGGCTTCGCTTCGTGTTCCGGCTCAGGCGATTGCTGATGCTTTGGCGAATCTTGACCCGAAGATTCGCGAGGCGCTTGAGATGTCGATTGCGCACAATCGTATGGGGCATACTCAACAGTTGCCTGCGCCTGCTCAGGTGCAGATTATTCCGGGCGGAACCGTGTCCCAGCGTTGGATCCCAGTTGGACGTGTGGGACTGTATGTTCCCGGTGGGTTGGCTGTCTACCCGTCGTCCGTCGTGATGAACGTGGTGTGTGCGCAGGTTGCGGGCGTGGAGTCTATTGCGTTGGCGTCTCCTCCTCAGTCAGAGTTCGGCGGTCTTCCTCACCCGACAGTTTTGGCGGCGTGCGCGTTGCTGGGCGTTGATGAGGTCTGGGCGATTGGTGGAGCTCAGGCGATTGGATCCTTTGCCTACGGTGTGACCGATGGTGATGACGTCTTGAAGCCCGTCGACGTGGTGACCGGACCGGGCAACATTTTCGTTGCCGCAGCCAAGCGCCTTGTTCAGGGAAGGGTCGGCATTGACGCCGAAGCGGGAACAACCGAGATCGCAGTCCTCGCCGATTCCAGTGCTCACCCGGCATTCGTTGCTGCCGACCTGATCAGCCAGGCGGAACATGACCCGGCTGCAGCATCGGTCCTCGTGACCTCCAGCGAGGAACTGGCTGACGGAGTGGAAGCAGAAATCAAGGTGCAGGCGCAGGCGACAACGCACACCGAGCGTATTCTTACCGCCCTGTCAGGCCCACAGTCCGGTATTGTCCTCGTCGATGATGTGGAAGATGGACTGACTGTCGTGAACGCGTACGGCGCAGAGCACCTGGAAGTCCAGACCGTGAACTCCCACGATGATGCACTGAAGGTGAAGAACGCGGGTGCCATCTTTGTCGGGTCATACACGCCGGTTCCGCTCGGCGACTACATTGCCGGCTCGAATCATGTGCTGCCCACCGGTGGCACAGCGCGCTTCGCATCGGGATTGAATGTCACGCAGTACCTGCGTTCCCAGCAGGTCGTGGAATACACGGCCGAAGCACTGGATCAGTTGAGCGACAATCTGAACACGCTTGCGATCGCGGAAAACCTGCCGGCACATGGTCAAGCTGCCCTGATTCGCCGCACAGCTGCCAAAGACGGAGAGTGACACCATGACGATTCTTCCGATTCGGTCCGATCTTAAAGGGCTCTCGCCTTACGGTGCTCCGCAGCTCAACGTTCCGGTGTGTCTGAACGTCAACGAGAACCCATATTCGCCCTCCGAAAACGTGATTGCCGATATCGCTGAGTCCGTTGCCAAGGTGGCTGCTGGTCTCAACCGCTACCCGGATCGCGACTTCATGGAACTACGTGGCGCGCTCGCGGACTACCTAGAAAAAGAATCCGGTGTTCGTCGTCGTCCGGAACTGATGTGGGCAGCGAACGGCTCAAATGAAGTGATGGTGCAGATCTTGGCAGCATTCGGTGGCCCTGGCCGGACGGTCGTCAGCTTTGCTCCGACGTACTCGATGTACCACGAGTACGCGCGCGATACGAATACCGAGTGGGTGCAGGGGCGTCGCGATGACGACTTCACATTGAACCGCGCGCTCGTCGAAGAAACACTGAAAGCGCAGCGTCCTTCTGTTGTTCTGCTGGCCAGCCCGAATAATCCGACGGGCACAGCGTTGCCGTTCGAGGACATTGAGTGGATCCTGGACATCGCGCGCGAAAGCGGCCCGGAGATTGACGGCCAGACGTCTGCGTCGATCGTCGTTATTGACGAGGCCTACGGTGAATTCCGCAGAACCGGTACACCGTCATCTCTTGAACTCTTGGACGCGAACGAGCACCTCATCGTCAGTCGCACAATGTCGAAGGCCTTTGGCATGGCGGGCCTGCGCCTCGGCTATATGAGCGCCTGCCAAGAAATCATCGACGCGATCATGTTGGTTCGCCTGCCGTACCACCTCTCAGCTCTCACGCAGGCAACGGCGCTTGCTGCTTTGCGCCACACGGATGAATTGATGGCACAGGTGGCTTCGTTGCGCGCCGAACGTGACCAGCTGGTCACGTGGCTGAAAGACAAAGGCTTCGACGCTGTCGATTCGGATGCCAACTTTGTCCTCTTCGGACGCTTTGATGACCGCGAAGCCATCTTCCAGGCTCTGCTTGATCGCGGAATTCTGATCCGAGTTGTCGGGCCTGAGGGCTGGCTTCGTGTCAGTATTGGAACACCTGAAGAAACCGCCAGCTTCAAAGCAGCACTTGAGGAGATCACGAAATGACGAACACCTTTGCTACTCCGCGTACCGCCGTCATTGACCGCGTGACGTCTGAGTCCTCGATCCACCTCGAGCTGAACTTGGACGGAACGGGAAAGAATGACATTTCCACCTCCGTTCCTTTCTATGACCACATGTTGACTGCGCTGTCGAAGCACTCGCTGATTGACCTGACGGTGAAGGCGACGGGCGATATTGATATCGACGTGCACCACACGGTTGAAGATACGGCGATCTGCCTGGGTCTTGCGCTGAAGGAAGCGCTGGGGGACAAGCGCGGTATTCGTCGTTTCGGCGATGCGACTGTTCCGCTCGACGAGGCGCTGGCTCACGCGGTTGTTGACGTCGCGGGACGTCCCTACATTGTGCATTCGGGTGAACCTGCCGGTCAGGAATACCACCTGATTGGTGGTCACTACACCGGTTCGATGACGCGTCACGTCTTCGAATCCCTGACCTTCAATTCCGGAATTTGCCTGCACATGAACGTGCTTGCTGGTCGCGACCCGCACCACATCGTCGAGGCCCAGTTCAAGGCGTTGGCACGAGCTCTTCGTGCGGGCGTTGAGCCGGATCCTCGCGTCGACGGAATTCCATCGACCAAGGGTGCGCTCTAAGCCGAGTCGAGCGTAGGTAGCAGGGGAGAGTTATGTCGCGTCGTGATGACGACTTCGATGCCGAGTTCGCGGATCTTGTCGCGTCCCTTGACAGCGAAGATTTAGGCAAGGAAACGCTTGACGGCGAAGTGTATGCCGACGATGTACTGGCGGCACATAATCCGAGAGAAAAGCCCGCTGGCGCAGATACGGCGAGCGAGACAGACAACAGGGACGCATCGACCAAGGCGTTGAAAGATCCTGACGATGTCCCGGTTGATGAATCCCTCCATCTTGACGGTGGCAAGCTGTCGGTTGGTTTGGTTCTGGCCCCGATTCCATCGCCTGGCGCGCTTCACTCTCTTTTGACTCTGTCTGGTTTGAACCTCAGCGTCGTCCGTTTGAAGCCATGGACGGCGATCTGGCAGCGCGTGGAAACTCAGCCGACTGACGAAGAAGAGTTGGATGCGTTGCTTTCTGGCCAGCGTCCCATGCCCACTCCCATCGACGAGGCCGCCCGCGTTGTTTCACGCCTGTCCAAATATGGGGCGGTTGCAATCATGTCGTGGCTGGTTGAAGGCGATGGGGTTGAACCCGGCGTTTCTGGTCGGATTACCGCCCAGCGTTATGTGAACGGACAGCCGGAAGAAACGATTCCTGCGGGTGTTTTACTTGGTGCAATGCCACAGGCAACCGAGGATCTACTGCTTGGACGTTCGACCCCTGAAGATTACGAGGACTCCGTGTCTGCGGATGGGACGAGCCGTAAGCGTCCGGGCGGTTTCTTTGGCGGATTGTGGAAGAAGTAGACGATGACGCACGTAGTTGTTTTTGATTATGGTTCGGGCAATGTACGCTCTGCGTGCCGAGCTTTGGAACATGTGGGCGCCGATGTTGAACTGACTGCAGACCGTGAAGCAGCATTGAATGCTGATGGCTTGCTGGTGCCTGGCGTGGGCGCGTTCCATGCGGTGATGCGCCAGTTGCGCGTAGCTGACGGCGAAAACATTATTGACATGCGTCTTGCTGGTGGGCGCCCGGTGATGGGTATCTGTGTTGGCCTGCAGATCATGTTCTCTTCGTCCGAAGAGAAGGGCGAAGGCGAGGGCCTTGGCCAGTGGCCGGGCATGGTGAAGCGTTTGGACGCTGAAGTAGTTCCGCACATGGGCTGGTCACCGATTGAAGCGGCTACCGGTTCGAAGCTATTCGCGGGAGTCGAAGACCAACGCTTCTATTTCGTTCACTCCTACGGTGTTCATGACGATCCGACCGCGGCGTTTGCTGGGGGAGTGACCACTCCACCGTTGACGTCCTGGGCGCGGCACGGAAATTCCCGCTTCGTTGCAGCCGTAGAAAACGGCCCATTGAGTGCAACTCAGTTCCACCCGGAAAAGTCAGGAGATGCCGGTATGACGCTACTGGCAAACTGGCTTGACACACTGAAGTAACTTCACGCAATAACGATTAAAGGATTTCCATGAACGACCTGATTCTTCTTCCCGCCGTTGACGTTGTCGACGGACAAGCCGTTCGCCTGACCCAGGGTGAAGCTGGTACGGAAACACACTACGGTCACCCGATGGACGCTGCGCGCTCTTTCGCAGATGCGGGGGCAACATGGCTGCACCTCGTCGATCTGGATGCCGCATTTGGACGTGGGTCGAACGCTGCGCTACTTGCTGAGATCACCGCGAACGTGGATATGAATGTCGAACTGTCCGGTGGCATTCGCGATGATGAGTCGCTCAAGCGCGCTTTGGGAGCCGGTGCCCGTCGCGTGAACCTTGGTACTGCAGCTTTGGAAAATCCAGAGTGGACCGAGCGAGTCATTAAAGAATATGGCGATCAGATTGCTGTCGGCTTGGACGTGCGTGGAGATACCTTGTCTGCCCGCGGATGGACCCGCGATGGAGGCAATCTTTGGGAGACAATCGAACGCTTGAACAAGGCTGGTTGCGTGCGCTACGTGGTCACTGACGTGACGCGCGACGGCATGCTGTCGGGACCGAACGTTGATCTGCTTGCCCGCGTCTGCGACGCAACCGACGCTGGAGTTGTAGCATCCGGTGGCGTGTCAACGCTGGACGATATTGCCATCCTGCGAGGCCTCGTTGGCGCTGGCGTCGAAGGCGCGATCGTCGGTAAAGCCCTCTACGCTGGTGCATTCACGATCGAAGAAGCCCTAAAGGTTGCGCGGGGGGCTTTATAAACGATGAGCGAAACCACGGATGCACGCCCAATTCCAGTTCTCGATGATGCGCAGAAGAGCCGGCTTGCTGCTCGATTGAAGATGATGAATCGCAATCGCGGCGATTCGGGTCAGATTCTCGAAGCGACGAGGCGTGCGCTGGCTCTTGAAGCGGATAGTGATAATGGCGCAGCCAGATTGGAAGCCCTCGCCGATGCTTTGGCTCACGATCGCGTGATTGTCCCGATTGCTGTTGAAGAAGATCCGCGAGCCACCGGAGGCCACGCAGGGTTTGACGGCGACGGGCAAACGCCGACGGACTTTGTTCGCGTTGACTGCCTGGCAGGCAAGGCGATTGCCGTATTCTCTTCGGCCGATCAACTTCGGGCTTTCGATGCTTTAGCCAGACCCACCGCTCTCGCATTCCGCAGCGTTGCCCTTGCTGCGCTGGTGGAAACCGGAGGTCGAGTTGTCATGGATCCTGCCGGGTCCGACGTTGTGATACCACGTCCCGTTGTCGCGGCACTTGCGCAGGGAGACACGTGGTTGCCAGCGTGGAAAGACCAAGAACTCGCCGAAGAGTTGAAGGTGCTCGCGCAGGTAAGCCATAACGGAACCTCGCCGATCGTTGACGTGCAGCTGACCTGCGGGGCAGTCGGAAACGTGACTGTCACCCTGTTTGTCAATGCCAATGCTGATCAACGCGGGCTTAAAAAGTCGCTGATGGAAGCAGTGTCTGCTATCGGAGATTCACAACGTCTTCGGGTATCAGCCGACAGGATTGAGATCGTTCCACGTTGGGTGAGCGTCGCATAGCCCGCACGTCGCATAGTCCGCGCGTGTGAGCGATCCCATCTGCGCCGAAGCCACTGAAATTGGTGCGCTATCAGCGCAGATGTTAAAGTTGAAACAACCGTCTGGGCGAATGCCTGGAATGCAAGCGGAGTTTCCTCCCACCTGGATGCCCGCCTTGGCTTGCCAAGGTCCACGCAGTTGGCGTGATGTGAAAGGGGATCGGGTTCTTCGGTAGGCGTTTCGACGTCTGCCAAATGGGCTGGCCTCCGTGCGCATGAAGTGCAACGGAGGCCATTTTCGTTGCTCTTCACGAAGTACCGTGGAAGGAGCCACTCATCAGCGAGACTCGCATTAACGAGCGCATCCGAGTTCCTGAGGTTCGCCTCGTGGGGCCCGGAGGGGAACAGGTCGGCGTTGTTCGTGTTGAAGACGCCCTGCGCCTGGCCGAAGAGGCCGGCCTTGACCTGGTAGAGGTTGCACCCGACGCTAAGCCGCCGGTTGCCAAGCTCATGGATTACGGCAAGTTTAAGTACGAAGCCGCCCAGAAGGCTCGCGATGCTCGCCGTAATCAGGCGAACACCCAGCTGAAAGAGATCCGCTTCCGCTTGAAGATCGACGACCATGATTTTGGTGTTAAGAAGGGACACGTTGAGCGTTTCCTTTCCCAGGGCGACAAGGTTAAGGTCATGATCATGTTCCGCGGACGTGAGCAGTCCCGTCCTGAAGCTGGCGTTCGCCTGCTTCAACGCTTGGCCGAAGAGGTTGGTGAGCTCGCAACAGTCGAGTCCATGCCTCGCCAGGATGGTCGCAATATGACCATGGTTCTCGCGCCCACGAAGCGTAAGTCTGATGCTCTGAACGAACAGCGCAAGCGTCGTGAAGCAGAGCGTGAAGAACGACGCGGTAAGCGTAAGGAACGCGCAAGTAAGGACCAGGCACGTTGCGCAAAAGCGGACACCACGGACAAGACTGACATTGACGTGTAAGCGTTGATGGAACAAAGAAGGAATAGCAAATGCCGAAGAACAAGACGCACTCCGGTGCGAAGAAGCGCTTCCGCGTGACCGGCTCGGGCAAGATCATGCGCGAGCAGGCCGGTGCACGCCACCTGCTGGAGCACAAGTCCAGCCGCAAGACCCGCCGCCTCGCCACTGACCAAGTCCTTGAGAACGCAGACGTCAAGCGCGTCCGTCGTCTCCTTGGCAAGTGACTTCGCAAAAGGAGATTTGAAACATGGCACGTGTCAAGCGTTCTGTTAACGCCAAGAAGAAGCGTCGTACAGTCCTCGAGCAGGCGTCCGGCTACCGTGGTCAGCGTTCCCGCATGTACCGCAAGGCCAAGGAGCAGGTCACTCACTCCTTCGTCTACTCCTACCGCGACCGCAAGGCCCGCAAGGGCGACTTCCGTCGTCTTTGGATCCAGCGCATTAACGCTGCATCGCGCGCACAGGGCATGACCTACAACCGTTTCATCCAGGGCCTCGGCCTTGCTGGTGTTGAGGTCGACCGTCGTATGCTCGCCGAGCTCGCCGTCAACGACATCAACGCATTCAACGCGCTAGTGCAGGTTGCCAAGGATGCTCTGCCGGCAGACGTCAACGCCCCCAAGGCCTGACATACGGTGACTGTGAAGTCCGAGCGCCCGTCCATACTCGCCAATCCTCACGCTGAACGCGTGAAGAAAGTGGCAGCGTTGGCCGGGCGCTCGGCACGTCGTAAGACGAATCTTCTGCTTGTTGAAGGGCCACAAGCAGTCCGCGAGCTTCTGGCTTTTAGTGGCCAGCATGTTCGCGATGTTTACTTCACTGAAGGTGCAGCGAGTCTGCATCCCGACGTGTACGCCCTTGCTTCTTGTGCGACCCGCTGGTGCCATACGGTGACCGATGAGGTCGCTTCTGTAATGAGCCCTGATGCTCAGGGCATTATTGCCGTTGCAACACGTGACGCATTGATGTCCAAGTTGCCAGATAACGCGCCTCGGCAGACATATGTTGTGCTTGCCCAGGGACGCGATCCGGGCAACGTTGGTACGATCATTCGCACCGCTGATGCGATGGGATGCGTCGGTGTCATCGTTGTTGCGGGCACTGTCAATGTTGCCAGCCCGAAGGTCGTCCGTTCCTCCGCAGGCAGTGTCTTTCACCTTCCGCTCGTTGGCGTTGCCTCGTTCGACGAGGCTGCCCAGTTGCTCAAAGCGCGTGGTGTGCGCCTGCTGGGCACCAGTGGCGGAGTGGGCACCGAAGACCTTGGTCAGGCGATGACTCAGGCAATCGCCGGGGGAGCGGGTCCTCTTGCCTCATCTCATGCGTGGGTCTTCGGCAATGAAGCGAAGGGCATGAGCCAGGTTGAACTCGATGCGTGTGACACTCTTGTCCGCATCGACATGACCGGTCAGACTGAGTCCCTGAACGTAGCCTCGGCAGCTTCAATGTGTCTTTTCGCTTCTCAGTGCGCGCGCTTGTCCAATGAAGCGCTGAAATAGTGTGCGTGGCCTCGTGAATCAATGAGTGAATCAGGCGCCAGCTGTCCTTTCGTCTCTACGAACCAACTAGGCTTGAACCATGACGTTGGTAAGTGAATGCTCGGAATCTGAACTCATTCGTCGTTATCAGGAAGTTCTTCCCGTTGGTGAACGCACCATGATCGGAATCGGCGACGACTGTGCGCAGATTGCAACCCCTGAAGGATCGTTCGTCGTATCGACGGATGTCATCGTCGAAGACCAGCACTTCCACCGGTATTGGTCCGACGCTTACCAGATTGGTGCTCGTATTACCGCGCAGAATCTTGCGGATATCGCCGGTATGGGTGGGTACACGTCATCGATCGTTATCTCTGTTGTGCTCACTCCTGACACCGAAGTCGAATGGCTGATCGACTTGGTTCGAGGTATCGGCGACCGCGCCCGTGCAGCCGGTGCCGGCGTCGTCGGCGGTGATATGTCGGCGGGAGAAAAGATGGTGCTGTCGATGACCGTCATGGGCTGGTGCGAAGGCGATCCCGTGGTGCGTTCGGGAGCGAAGCCCGGTGATGTGATCGCGGTGAGTGGTCGAGTTGGCTTCTCGCACGCCGGCTTGGATCTGTTGCTGGGCGAGCACATTGACCCTGCAATTCGTGACGACGAGTCAATGGGGATCATGGCTGAAGCCCTCAACATGTATCGCGCTCCTGAGCCACCGTTGGAGACCGGGCCTGCTGCTGCGCGCGCCGGTGCCCACGCAATGATGGACCTATCTGATGGCATTGCTATGGATGGCACGCGTATGGCGAAAGCGTCTGGTGTGATCATTGACCTCGACCCGACTGCGTTGGAACGCGAAGCAGATCCGTTGCGTCAGCTCGCCGAGATCTGCGGTGTGAACCCGGTGGAATGGGTCGTCTTCGGCGGAGAAGATCACGGCATGATCGCTGCCTTTGGACCAGATGCGACCATTCCCGAAGGATTCCGTATTGTGGGGCACGTCCGCGAGGTCGGTGAAGGGGAAAACGCGAATATGTTCCTGAACGGCCACGCCTTGCGTGGGAAGTGGGATCACTTCAAGAACGAGTAAGAGGCATTCGAGGTGAAAAAGTCTGGCTCGCAAGGACATCCTTGCGAGCCAGACTTATAAAGTGTAGTGACCTTTTAAAGGTCATCCAACAGGTGCGGGGCTATCAGATAGCGCGCTGAACCTTGTCGGACTTCAGGCACTTGGTGCACACATTCAGGCGCTTCGGGGTGCCCTCAACAAGGGCGCGAACGCGCTGAATGTTCGGATTCCAGCGGCGGTTGGTGCGAACGTGAGAGTGTGACACGCTCTTGCCGAAGCCGGGTCCCTTACCGCACACGTCACAAACGGCAGCCACGATGATCTCCTCGGTTGTCAAATAGGTTATTCCCGTTTTCACAGGACAGTATTGAGCGGTGTAGTCCACCGCAGGCAACTATGAAAGATTAACGGATTAACGCCTTCAACTCCAAGTTTTGCACCCTTTGTGGGCTGTCAGGTAGCCCACATTCGTTGATAGATCGCGGATTGTGTGCGGCTCGCGGCAGTGCGCATAGCGGGTTGAAGGCCAGAGCAACGCTTGCAGAATCCTAGCGCGCAGTTTGGTTTCTACATGTGGTTCGTTCTTACCTAGAAATGCGATCAAGAAGCTCAGCGTGAGCCGTGGAATACGAAGCGATAAAAATGCAACGATTGTCGGGCTTAGATGTGTCTGGCGCGCCGAACGCTGATCCCTGAACAATAATGAACGCAAAGCTAAACGGATGGAGCAAGAGTGGAACTGAATGCTGGGACTGTCGCCTCCCTGTTGCGAGTGGCAGCAAATGAATCTGCCACGCTTGCTCAGTTCCTGAACGACCTCGACGGGTGGGACGGCTCAGACTGCGATACTGGCACGAACGCTGCACATACGCTGGCCTCCATGGCAAGCGCCGTCGAACGTCTAGATCCGGTTTCGTCGTTTGCTTCCGGGCTTGAAGCCGGTGTTGACGCTGGCATCGTCCTTGCTCAAGGGCATATTGGCGTCATCATTACTGCTGTTCTTTCCGCATGGTCCAAGGCCCTCAATGGTTCAGGTCAGATCACGCCGATTCAGCTTCGTCGCATGCTGTGTGCACCAAATGCGATCCAATCCGATTCCCATGTCACTGACGTTTTGCGTCGAACCCACCTGTCGAATGCGATCGTGACGGTCTTGGATACAGCCAGAACCGCCGCCACTGATTTGGGCGACACGATTGAATCAAACGAATACCTGGTCTCGTGGTACTCACTCGCATCTCAAGAAGGCCTGATTGGCTCCACAAATGAGAGAACAGGGCGTATCGACGCAGGCGCATCCGTCCTGACCATCCTCTTCGCCTGCTTTGACTCGGTTGTTTCAGGACAAACATCAGTACTCGAGTCGCTGGCTCATATGCTCAGCGAATTAGCGGAAAACAACGGTGATATCCCCAGTCAGAACGTTCCCGCCCCGAACCGCGCATTCAGTGTCGATATCGTCTGGCAGGCGACTGCAACAGACGCAGACCACTTTTTTACTTCCATTGAGCTCATGGGAGCACGCCTTTCCTGCGTTGGAATGCTTGACCCATTCGGCGTAGGAATGTGGCGCCTACACATCGACACGTCCGCCCCTCTGTCAGTACGCCCCAAGACTGGACGCCTTATCAGATTCCAAGTCGCTGACGCGCGTCCAGATGAGATGCTCGGCGTCGACGAGCTCGCCGAAGAAGGCATTACCCACCGCGGTGTTCGCCTTCTCGAACGGCGACCCATGCGACGAGTCGAACGCGCCCGAGTCCTTGTATGCACCCGAGCTCCCGGATTGATTGAAGATGTCGCCAGAACAGGTGCAATCGTTCTATACAATCCCAGCGCCGAAGACGGGGCGGGAATCATGGAGATTGCCACGTCCTCATCGACGGGCGTCAGTCTGTTTGTGCCGTGCGACGATGAGTCTTCAACACTTGGCACTATGCTTGCCTCTCGTCTGAACGCCCCCCAATCCCTGTTTGACCCCGAGCCTGCAGACGCCACCTCGTCAACCGACTCCATCATTGTGGTGGCGCAGTCGAACGATGAACTGTCAGCGTTCTACGTCGCCCACACATGCGCCGGCTACTTCGTTCCGCAACCCGGCGGGCACACAGTGGGGCCAACAATGGAACGCCTGCTCACCCAAGGGGCGAGCCAAGCGCTTGAAAACCAGGTGACCTATTCGCTCGACTCGGACGATGATCTTGCTATTTCGCAAGTGGTCGCCGACATTGCACGCAGGAACCCCACGCAGTTCCGCCTGCTCCTGTCCGCACACGACGGTCCGGATTTGGTTGGACTGGTCCGGCAACTGGTGATGCACGCTGACTCTCTCCTCGATGACATTGATGTGATCGACGGGGGACAAGCGGGTCGAAGTCTCATAGCGGGTATGTGGGCATGAGTGAACTCGATACCCCACTTTCTCTTCGCCTCCCTGCGCCAACCGCGCGCAAACTCGCAAAAGCAGGGTTTGAAACCGTTGAAGACCTGCTTCTTTGTGCGCCTCGTCGCTACTACCACTGGGGCGCACTGACCCCGATGTCGATGTTGCACGAAGGCGAAGATGTAACGATCCTCGCCCAAGTTGCACGAGCAAACCTCGTTGCAAACCGAAGCCGTCAGGGCGTTCGCCTCGAAGTACAACTGACCGACGGCATTACCACGATGAACGCGACCTTCTTCGCGCACAATGAATACAAACTCGCCGTCCATCAGCGCCTCTTGAAACCCGGAGCCTCATTCCTTTTCGCCGGAAAAGTCGGATCCTACCGCGGTAACCTTTCACTGGTACACCCCAGCTTCGAAGGAATGGATGACGCCAGCGACTCAGCAGAAGAACGCTCCCAACGGCCCATCCCGATCTACCCGACAAGCGGGGGGATCACCAGCTGGATCATGGCACGCAGTATCACCATGATTCTCGATTCTCTGGACGATGAATCGATTGACGACGTGATCCCGGCCGACATCCGAGAACAACGAAAACTACCCAATCGCGCCACGGCTTTGAGGATGCTCCACCAGCCATCTACCGACGACGACTACAAACAGGCGAAAACCACATTCGCGTTCGAGGAAGCTTTCACCCTTCAATGCATCCTGGCCAGGCGACGCTACGGGGAACGCTCTCTAGTTGCGCCTGCTTGTCCGCTCACCTCATCGCACGCAGTCAGTGAATTCATTGCATCGCTTCCCTTCACTCTGACCGACGCCCAATCACGCGCGCTCAAAGAAATTGACGCCGACATGAACCAGACCGTCCCCATGCAACGACTCCTCCAAGGAGATGTGGGTTCAGGAAAGACCGTTGTTGCGCTCGCGGCATTGATTGCGGCGGTTGACGCTGGACACCAGGGTGCACTGGTGGCGCCGACTGAAGTGCTGGCCGGACAGCATCTTGAGTCGATGCGCGCGTTAGCGCAGGGGGTCATGGTCGATGGGAAACCAGTTGATATTCGTCTGTTGACCGGTTCGACACCGCCTGGGGCGCGTCGCGAAATGAGCGCGCTCATTGAAGCGGGGGAGCCACTGATCGTGGTGGGGACTCACGCTTTGTTCTCTGACAGTGTTGCTTTCAAAGACCTCGGCGTTGTCATTGTGGATGAACAGCATCGTTTCGGGGTTGAACAGCGCGATACATTGCGCACCCGCGGCGGGGGGCGTAGCGCGCACCAGCTGGTGATGACGGCGACTCCGATTCCTCGTACGGTCGCGATGACGGTGTTCGGTGATCTGGAAGAGACACGCATGGCGGGGATGCCTGCCGGTCGTACGCCGGTGCAGACGTTCCTTGTTGATAGCGCGAATTCGGTGTGGATGGAGCGCTTGTGGACTCGAGCGCACGAAGAGATTGAGCGCGGTGGGCGTGTCTACGTTGTCTGTCCGCGTATCGACGAAACGGATGAGGTCACCGACGCTGAAGGAGAAGAAGCGAATCGCCCCCCGCTTGCGTCGGTCGAAAAGGTCAGTCAAACCCTGCGCCGTCTTCCTGCTCTTGGAGCGCACCGGATTGAAACGTTGACGGGCCGCACTCCGCCAGCGGAAAAAATCCAGATCATGGAGCGTTTCGCATCCGGAGAATCGCCGATTTTGGTTTCTACGACCGTCATCGAAGTGGGCGTGGACGTCAAGAGTGCGACGATGATGGTGATCGTTGACGCCCAACAGTTCGGCTTGGCGCAGTTGCATCAGTTACGAGGCCGCGTCGGCCGTTCGTCGACCCCATCCGTGACGATGGCGGTTCATCGTAGCGATTTGAATCCGGACTCGATGGAGCGTCTTGAAGCATTTGCATCAACGACGGACGGTTTTGAGCTCGCAGAAAAAGATGTTCAGCTCCGTCGTGAGGGAGATGTGTTGGGAGCCGGGCAGTCCGGTCGCAGTTCGCACCTGCGTTTTCTTTCTGTTCGACGTGACGAACGGATTATTTCCCACGCTCGCAGCGATGCGCTGCGGATTATCGAAGAGGATCCGAAGCTGATGAATCATCCGGAGTTAGCATGTGCTTTGAGGCGCTTGTCGGCTGATTCTCTTGCTTGGATTTCGATGAGCTAAAGGGTACTACCGTGATGATCCCTGCAATCCAGGCGTTTTGCTTCGCCCGATAGACTATGGGTCATGACTCGAATCGTTGCAGGCTCAGCCAAAGGTCGTGTGCTGAAAGTTCCCGCGAAGGGGACGCGTCCAACATCGGAACGCGTCCGCGAGGCGCTGTTTTCTCGCCTGGAACATATGAACGTGGTTGAAGACTGTCTGGTTCTTGACCTTTATGCCGGTTCGGGAGCATTGGGGTTAGAGGCCGCGTCACGAGGTGCCTCGCGCGTGGACTTGGTTGAAAAATCGGCACCGGCAGCGCGAATCATTGCTCACAACATCCGCGCAACCGGTCTGAAAGCGCGGGTTCATACTGCCTCGGCGGCCACCTTCTTGGGGGCGCGTGATTTTGAGACGCTCAGTGGAGAGTTTGATCTTGTGTTGCTTGATCCTCCCTATGACGTGAGCGAAGAAGATGTGGCGGAGGTGCTCTCACTTCTTGGACCGTGGATCACCCCGGATGCGCTTGTCGTTGTTGAGCGTTCCAGCAGGTCACCGGAGCCTTTATGGCCGGATTTCCTTGTGAAGGAAGATCAGCGGACGTGGGGTGAGACCGTAGCATGGTTTGCCGGTCCGCCCGTGAAAGCCGAAGTAGAGACCGACTTGGATCTCAGATCAGTTCATTGAGCAATCGTCGTTAATCCCACCCGGCAAGGCTTGGGGGATACTATCGACTTCAATATCCTCGACTTACTAGAACAGGACGACAATGCGAGTTCTTTTTGCGGGATCATTTGATCCCATCACCATCGGCCACGCCGATATCATCACCCGCGTCGCCTCCTTCGCTGACGAACTAGTTGTTGCTGTGGGCATAAACCCTAAGAAGAAATACATGTTCGATCAGGACAAGCGTGTCGACATGGTGAACGCTGTCGTGGCTCAACTGGGGAACGTGCGCACCGTGAAAATGGAAGGGACGCTGATCGACTGCGCGAAGTCGAACAATGTTTCTTTCATCGTTAAGGGGGTTCGTAGCCGAAGCGATGTTGATACCGAGCTTGCCCAGGCCGCGGTGAATCGTGACCTTGGAGGGGTGGAAACTCTGTTTATCCCATCTCGACCAGAGATGTTGTTGCTGTCCTCGTCGATGGTTCGTGAACTTCTTGACCTGGGATTAAGTGTTTCTCGGTATGTTCCGAACGAAATTGAGCCGTTTGTAGCGCAAAATAGAGCAAAGAAAGGTCACTGAGACCGCTTCAACGATCTGGAGGACACAATGTCGGATCCCGTAACGCCTGAACCCAGCGAAAACGAGACGTGGGATGAGAACACGGTTTACGGACCGTCGACCGTCATTGCTGCTCTCGATCAGATTGAGGCGCTCGTCGAAGAGGCCCGCGCTGTTCCGCTTTCGGCAATGATTATGCTGAACCGCGCGGAGATCCTGGATCTTCTTGACCAAGCACGTGAAGCGTTGCCGGAAGATTTGGTTGCTGCCGACGCTGTTGTTGCTGACGCCGATGCCGTTTTAGGGCGCGCAGATACCGCTGCCGAAACGACTATTGCTGAAGCTAATTCTCGTGCTCAGTCAACTCTGGACGAAGCCGAAGAAAAGGCGAAGCACATCGTCGATTCTGCGAACGAACAGGCTGAACGCACGGTTGCTCGTGCGAACGAAGAAGCTGAGGCTTCCGTAAATCAGGCTCGCTCTGAAGCTGAAGCGATTCTGGTCGATGCTAACGAGCAAGCGAAGCGTCTGGTTTCCAGCGAGAACATTACTCGTATGGCCGAAGATCGTGGTCGTGAGATTGTTGGTCAGGCTCGTAAGCAGGAAGAAGAACTGCGTCTGGGCGCTGACGACTATGTTGCGAAGTCGCTGGCTGAGCTGTCGGGTATGTTGGCGGATCTGCAGCGTCGCACCGAGGCCGGTCGTCGTGCCATCGCGGAGCGCCAGGGCATCGACGTGACTGACATTGATCTCGACAATGAGTGACTCTCCTCTGGTCATCTCGTTGGTGACACTGTCGCGTCAGATTGGTTCTTTCCGTCACGAGGATCTGCATTGGGTTGCGCCCGATGATTTGAGGACTCCCTCAATGGGGGTTGAACCGGGCGCTCCTTTAGATTTTGGGGTTGATCTGACCAGCGTTGATGATGGCGTATTGGTTCGCTTGACCACCGGTGTTGACCTAGTGGGCGACTGCGTGCGCTGTCTGGATCCGGTCAGTGTTCACCATGACATTGATACGTCGGATGTCTTCTTTGAAACGGCTCCCGTGGCCACAGAGGAGGACGACGAAGCCGATGACGTTCGCTTGATTGGTCAGCGTGACACGATCGATCTGGAGCCGATGATTCGCGATTCGATCGTGACGCTGGTGGATGATCGTCCACTGTGTCGGCCTGATTGTGGAGGCTTGTGTGACGTGTGCGGGCAGAAGTGGGATGAGCTCCCTGAAGATCATGAGCACTTCCAGGTGGATCCGCGTTTAGCTTCTCTTGCTTGTCTTTTGGAACAGGCCAAAGACAACTAGGACTACTATCGGTGCCCAAGCACGCTAGGGCGGCTCCTCACCGCACAAATTGTACGAACAGAAGGTGAAGACGGACGTATGTCGCATAAGAAGAAACTCCCACTTCCCGCCAACACGGACTACGACCAGCTCATGGAACGTTGGGGATCGAGTATCGATCCTGACCTTCTGCTCCTTGCCCTGACTCACCGTTCATATGCGAACGAAGCCGGGGGATTGCCGAATAATGAACGCCTCGAGTTCTTAGGGGACGCGGTTCTGTCAGTAACGACCGCGGATCGTTTGTTCCACGACTACCCGGATGTCACGGAGTCATCTTTGTCGCAGATGCGCGCTTCAACGGTTTCGCAAACTCCGCTGGCGCAGGCTGCTCGTCGTATTGGGCTTGGGGATTTTATTTTCCTCGGCAGAGGAGAGGCCGCTTCAGGTGGCAGTGACAAGGATTCGATCCTTTCCGACACATTCGAGGCGCTGATCGGGGCGACGTATCTGACGCACGGTATGGAGCACACGCGAGCCGTTGTGCTAGCCAATCTTGAGTTCCTGCTGAGCCAGGCCGAGGTACGAGGCTCCCATCATGACTGGAAAACCTTGCTTGTCGAATATGCGAAGGCGCATAACCTTGGCGAAATTCGCTATGAGGTTGAAGGTTCGGGGCCGGATCATAACCGTTCTTTCACTGCGACCGTCTTCGCGTCGAATGTTGAAGAACCCTTGGCTGTTGCCAGCGCATCGTCGAAGAAGCACTCCGAGAGTGCGGTTGCGCAACAGGCTATGGAGCTTCTTTACTCTCGCCTTGGTGACTAAGAGGTGACCAAAGGATGAAGAATCATCGCAATTTAACCGGTTCTTTGCGACTTCTTGCCCGACCGCTCGATATAGGACCTAGGACTCCTCTAGGATATGACCGTGACTGAAAACCCCAAGAATGCCAAGACTACTCGCGTCATGATCATCGACGATCATGAGATCGTTCGACGCGGTATTGCTGAGATTATTGATCGCGATGATGCCCTTGAGGTCGTTGCTGAAGCAGGTAGCGTCGCTGACGCCGTGCGTCGCGCAGATCTGGTTCGCCCAGACGTTGTTCTGGTTGATCTTCAGCTTCCCGATGGTACGGGTATCGATATTCTGAAGCAGCTTGCGGTTTCGCATCCGGAGATCCTGCCGATCGTGCTTACCTCGTTCGACGATGATGAGGCTTTGGCTGAATCTCTTGAAGCTGGTGCGCGCGCGTACGTGTTGAAGACCGTGCGCGGTGCAGAAATCACGGACGTGATTAAGGCCGTTGCTGCTGGTCGTATTCTGCTGGACGAGCGCACGATCACGCGTCGTCGCGCTGACCATGATGATCCGACCGCTGACCTGACTCCGTCAGAGCGCAAGGTTTTGGAACTGATTGGCGATGGTCTGTCGAACCGTGAGATCGGTGAGAAGCTGGGCGTTGCAGAAAAGACCGTGAAGAACCACATCACATCGCTTCTGTCGAAAATGGGCTTGCAACGTCGCACTCAGGTGGCAGCGTGGGTTGCTGGCCAGCGTGCGGCCGCGTGGAGGAACTAAAGCTTCGTTCTTTCTACTGGCTACGAGGCCGGGGCGCAGTTCGTACAAACTGCACCCGGACCTGTATGAAGTTGGAACTTAGGCTAGCGGAGCGCGGAAGGTGATCCTGGCGCCGAGGCCTCCAATTCCGATTCCCTGTTCGAAGCTTCCACCACGGATTCGGGCGCGCTCGGACATGTTGGACAGGCCAGAGTTTCTGGTGTGGTTCGGGTCGATGCCTCGTCCGTCGTCGGCGATTGAAACGGTGACGTGCCCGTTTTCTCCCGTTCCCATGATGTCAACGGTCACCGAGCCCGCGGTGGCATGTGCGTGGCGTGCGATATTGGATAGGCCTTCGCGCACGATGGCGACAATGTCATCTCCCAAGTCGGGGTCGATGCGATTGTCGATGGTTTCGATCATCAGCTGTTCGTCGTCTGCGACTTCGTTAATCGCGTGACCATCCAGTGTGATCAACAGGGATGGGGCGAAACCAAGGAAGGAACGTGTCAGTGATGCTTCGCGTCGAATACGTTCCACCAGTGCCACTGATTTGTCGGGTTCACGTAGGTTGTGGACGATTGCTCGGATTTGGCGCACAGCCTCGTCGATGGAGGCCAGAGCACGGTCCAGTGTGGCAGTGATGGCCTCAGGATTCGGGTGTCCGCTTTCTACTTCCACCTTGGCGGCAGCCAGTTGCATGCCGGTGGCGAACAGCTGTTGGATCGCGAAATCGTGCAGGTCGCGTCCGATACGATCTCGCTCGTCGAGCAGTGTGGCCACGTCTTCAGCGTGCTTGGCGGAGGCGAGCTCCAGTGCCAAGGCGGCTTGAGATGCGAGTGATTCAGCCAAAGACAATTCGGACAGATCAAATTCTGGCTGTCCGATGCGACGAAGCAGGATCAGAATGCCAGCGGAGTTACCTCGCGAACGGAGGGGCGCGTAGAGCGCTGGTCCGAAGGCCGCAAGCTGAGGAAGACGCATGGTTTGCGCCCGCGCCATGGAGTCGACGATCATGCCCGTTCCTTCGTGGAGCACGCTCATCGCGCGCCCCTCGGGTGGGAAGACAACGCCGAGAAGAGTATCAGCCAGGTAGCCGTCAATGATTTCGGCAGCCCAGGTGTCACCAACGGAAGGCAGAACGATGATCGCCGTATCTGCACGTGAAACCTCTCGCACGGTCTGTGCAATCAGCTCAAGGGCTTCTTCTTCGTCGGTGCCTTCAAGCATCGTGGTTGTCAACTGCTGGGAAGCGGAAATCCAGCGTTCCGTTCGACGCGAGTCCGCGTACAGGTGAGCGTTTTCCACTGCGACGCCCGCGGCGGGAGCAAGCATTGACAAAACATCGGCATCAGAGGCTGTGAATCCGCCGTTCTTATCGGTCAGGAAGAGGCGTCCATACACCTGCTCGTTGATCAGCACGGATACGCCCAGGAAACTGGTGATTGATGCCGGAGGAATGTCCTCGCATTCGCTCATGTCGTTGATCAGTAGGTGACCGGTAGCGGGGATCTGACTGATCAGTTCTTCTGGCATTGAAGGCGAATGTGGCAGCGCTTCGCTGGTGTGTTCGATCAGCTGGGATGCTTCGCCCCATGTGTCAAGGACGATCAGGGCGCCGTATGGTGCGCGGGTGAGCTTGCATGCTTGGTCGACGAAGCTGGTCAGGGCCTTGCGCAGGTCGAGTGTGCTGGTGAGGTCAAGGGCGGCCTTCACCAGGGCGTGTTCTGAACCCCATAGCATTAGTTTTCCTCTTCCTGGCCGACGGCCCAACGGTAGGCCTGAGATGTTTCAAGAAGGTCGGCGTGTGTGCCTCGTGCAATCAATTCTGCTTGGGTTCTTTCGCCGCCTGATCGTCCGAAGAACAGGATCTCGTCGGCGTTTTCGAGGGCGCTCAGGCGATGCGAGATGAGCAGGATGCCACGCGTCGGATCCGAGAGCAGGTCGGAAATGAGCGCGTCAGCTGTCGATGCATCCAAGTGCTCGCCGGCCTCGTCGAGGAGTAGCAGGGGAGCGGGTGAAGCGAGGCCTCGTGCGATGAGCAGACGTCGACGTTCACCGCCGGACACTGTCGTGCCATCTGAACCGATCATGGTGTGGATCCCATCGGGCAGTGCTGCAAGCCAGCTGGCCAATCCAACGCGTTCAAGTAGAGCGATTGCACGCTCTTCGCTGAGCTCACCGTTGGCGACTCGCAGGTTTTCTAAGACGGATGTGGCGAAGATATGCGCGTCTTCGGTCGTGACATTGACGATCTTGGTGAGTTGTACGCGGTCGGCTTCCCACGCATCCACGCCGTTCACCTGCGCAGATCCAGCCTTCGGTGGAATCATGCCAGACAAAGTCAGCGCGAGCGTCGTCTTACCGATACCCGACTCGCCCACGATCGCGATGGACTTGCCCGGGTGCAATTCCAGATCGATCGAATCGACGAGGCTGGGGCCGCTTGGCCATCCGATCGTCAGGTTCGTGGCGGTAAGTGACGGAACGTCAGTGTGCGGAACGGGGTGGGTAGCGACTTTGGTGGATTCGCCGAGCATCTCGTCAATACGGACTGCCGCGGTCGCGGACTTGACCAGTTGAACGCCTGCAGGGGCTAGTTCAGCGGTTCCTTCAAACGAGGACAGGGGAGTGAGAACAAGGACTGCGAGAAGCAGGCCGGTAATCATGCCACCTGTTGTTTGAGGAATGCCGATCAGCAGTGCGGCAACAACGGCTGCTCCCATTGTTGCTCGGTCAATCCCGGAAGCGAGAGCAGCCATCCGCGCACTACGGTGTGAGGCTTCAACGAGCTTTTCTTCGGTCTCATCAATCGATGCTCTAAACGTCTCAAGTTCGCCGGACACCTGGAGTTCAGAGGTTCCCTCCATGACGGTCAGGATCTGCGTCGACAGGTCAGTGCGTGCGCGAAGCGTATCAATTTGAGCGATTCGTGCAGCACGCATCGACAGTAGGGGGGCTCCGACCCCCGATACCAAAAGACAGATCGCAACCAGTAGCGCAGCGGGAATGGAAATGAGTCCAAGACCAATGACCGTACAGATTCCAACGATTGCTGCCACGCAGGTGGGGAGGAGGGTCTTGACAACCAGATCGCCCAAATCATCCACGTCTGCGCCCGTACGAGCAAGCAGATCACCGCGCTTCATCGCGGTCAAGCGGTCGATGGGATTGTGCGCGAGGCGGTGATAGAGGTTCTGGCGCAGGGCGTCCATGCCACGCAAAGCAACGCGGTGGCTGGACAAACGGCCCGCGTATCTTAGGAGTGCGCGCGATACGCCGAATGTGCGTACGCCAACGGCAGCGACGGTCAGGAACAAAACCGGTGGGTGCTCTGATGCCCTAGCGATTAGCCAAGCAGCAGTCGCACCAAGGGCAATAGCGGCACCAAGAGCACCGGAGGCAAGCAGAACAGAGAAGAGGAATGCTTTGGTATCGACCTCGACGAGGGGGAAGACTCGTTTCAGAGCACGCTTTTCTTCGCGAGTAATGAACAGCATCAGTTCACCGCCTTTTCTGGGTCGGTATCGGTCGCACTGACCGTCAAGATTCCTGGCAGATCAACATCGACGCTGGTCTGTGCCCAGTCATTGACCCCAAGTTGCGGATACTCTTCGATATCGTGGATGGTAGCGGGCGCGCTCTCAACTAGGATGACCAGATCGGCAATCGTCTTTAGTGCCTGGCGGTGTGCGATAACCAGAACCGTTTTCCCCTGTGATTTAAGAGCTCGAATAGCCCGCGTGATCTCTTCTTCGCTGACGGCATCAAGATGGGCTGTCGGCTCGTCGAGGATCACCAGCGGTGAGTCATTCACCAGTGCGCGCGTCAGTGCAAGACGCTGACGCTGTCCAACTGACAAACCAATGCCACCCACGCCAACCTTTGAATCCCAACCATCGGGCATCGCTTCAACAATGGTGTGGAAACCTGTTGCTTGCGCGGCTTCGACGAGGCCGCTTGTCACGGTTTTCAGCGCCATGTTTTCAAGGAGCGTGCCGGGAAGGATTGTCGGAGCCTGAGGAACCCACGTGATTTGCGTCCACCATGAGTTTGCATCGCAGTCGCTGACGTCGCAGGACGGTGTAGCCCCGTCAAGAGGAGCAAGGAGAACGCGCCCCTTTGTCGGAGTCAGCAGGTTCAGAATCGTCAGAACAGTTGTCGACTTACCGGCCCCTGACGCACCTTCAAGAACGGTCAGCTGTCCCGGCTGAATCGAAGCTGAAAGATTGTGAGGAGCCCATGTACCGCGAGCCGCCACGCTCAGGTTTTCCAGCTCAATCGTGCATGATGAAATTGGGGGCAAAGAAACAGGTGAAGTGCTGTCCCCATCCGCCCCTGAATTGGGGGAAGAAGTTGAAGTGGTGAGCGCGGCCTCGTCACTGGGGGAAGAAACGAGGGGTGAAACGGTACGCGAAGCCTGCGGGCGCTCAGTCTCGATGATCTCGAAGGCGCTTTGTGCGGCGGCCACACCGTTCGCGGAAGCGTGGAATTGCGCGCCAACCTGACGAAGCGGTTCGAAGACTTCGGGGGCCAACATGATGACAGCGAGGCCGGTAAACAGGGTGACGTTGCCGGCGACAAGGCGCATACCGACCTCGACGGCAACAAGAGCAACCGACAGGGTGGAAAGGAATTCAAGGGCTGCACCCGACAGGAACGCGATGCGCAGGGTTGCCATTGTGGTGCGCGTGTTCTCTTTGCCCAGGGCTTCAAGGTGCGCACGAGGTCCATTTTCGCGACCCAGACTGCGCAGGGTAGGCAAGCCCGCCATGAGGTCAAGAAGCTGCGAGCCCAGACGCTCCATCGCGACCAGCTTTGCCTTCGACGAATCCTGAGTAAAACGACCGATTAACGCCATGAAAACTGGAATCAACGGAATGACGAAGAGCGCGATGACGCCCGACCATGCGTCTAAATAGAGCATGACAGCCAAAGCCAAAGGAGTTGCCGTCATCGTCAGGACAAGCTGAGGAAGGAACTTTACGAAGTAGGGGCCCAAATCATCTAAGCCACGCGTCAAAAGCGTTGTCGTGTCGGCGCCGTGAACTGCACGCCAGCGGGGACCGAGTTCTTCGGTCGCACGCAAAACCTCGCAACGAAGATCTCGGATGGCACTGTCTGCAGCGCGCTGACCGAGCGAATCGCGCAACCCAACAAGCAACCCGCGAATAATGATCACGATCACCAGCGCAACAATGAAACCTGCAACGTCACCAAGGCGAGCGTTGCCGGTGATCACTGGGGAGAGCGCTGCCGAGATCAGTAGGGACTGAGTGATCACGGCGATGGCAATCAGCGTGCCGATGAGCCCCGTAATAATAATGGGCTTTCGTGCAGAACGCGCGTATTTCAAAAGCCGTGGATCAAAAGGTCGCATTGAACTATTTTGCCGTAATTTCTGGGGGAAGCGGTAACTGAAAAACAGTGCGGACACGGCTGGAAGGCGAGGTGAATTGAGGTGCGAAAGACCGGTATCCAGACGTTGGTGAATGTGGCACTGCAATCGTGCTGAAACACAACGGTGGCCCGGCACTGACGTACCGGGCCACCGAAGTGTTTAAAGATCAGCCAGCAAGGAAGTTCTCACCAAGACGGATCTTGGAGGGAATCAAGCCGGGGTTCTGATCGACGTCGCTAACCGACACGCGCTTGCGGAAGGCCCAGTAGGACCATGCCGTGTAGATCAGGACGATCGGCGTGAAGATCAGAGCAACGATCGACATGACAACCAGGGTTGCCGGTGAGGACGATGCCTGGTCGATCAAAAGCGAGTATGCCGGGTCGATCGAGGACTTCATGACGGCCGGAGCCATTGCCGAGAAGACCCAGGTGACGGTCGAAGCGATTGCGACAGCCATCAGGATGAAGGACAGACCTTCGCGACGCAGTGCCTTCTGGCTGAATGCGGTCGAGGCAATGATCGCGAGTGCTGCGACGAGCAATGGGATCCATGCCAGGACGTTAGCCGAGTAAGCGAACTGACCCCAGATCAGGAAGATTGCGGCAACGACGGTTGCTGCGATCGACAGGGGAGCAGCCAGGTCGTTTGCGCGCTCACGCACATCGCCTTCGGTCTTGAGCGCCAGGAACTGGGCACCGACTGTCGTGCAGACGGCCAGGATTGCGACGCCACCGAGGATAGTGAACGGGGTGAGCAGTGAGAAGAAGCCACCGGTCAGCTGGTGCGTTGCGGTTGCAAGCGAATCAGTGACCATATCGGGTGCGACAACAGCGCCGGTCATCTCATCGACGACCTCGATCTTCATGCCCTGAACGAGGTTTGCGAATGCAACACCGAACAGAACGGGAACTAGGACAGCGGTCACGGTGTGGATGCTGTCCCACGCGCTACGCCACTTTGCCGTTGCGATCTTTGCGCGCCACTCGAGAGCGGAGATGCGCAGGATCAGGCAGAAGAGAATGAGGAACAGGGCAAGGTACATGCCCGAGAACATCGTGGCGTACCACTCTGGGAATGCTGCGAAGGTGGCGCCACCGGCGGTGAGTAGCCAGACCTCGTTGCCGTCCCAGTGGGGACCAATGGTGCGCAGCATCTGCGTGCGTTCTTCGTCGTTCTTGCCGATAACTTTCAGCAGGATGCCGACGCCGAAGTCAAAGCCTTCGAGGAACAGGTAGCCGGTCCAAAGAACAGCGATGAGGATGAACCAGAGGATTGAAAGTGTCATTGCAGTTTCGCCGCCTCTCAGTATCCGAAGGACAGGTCGCCGGCGGGAGCGTCGGTTTCTGTCTTCTTAGCGGTGTGGATGCCCTCGCGCACGTAGCGACGCATGAGCAGGAACCAGATAACGCCCAGCAGAGCGTAGAGCAGCGTGAAGCCGATCAGGGTTGCAAGAACCTGTCCGGCGGGAACTGCCGTTGAAATACCGGTGTCGGTCATCAGCATGACAGAACCGACCGGATCACCGTTCGAAAGACCTGCGATGTTCGGGACGACAACCCACGGCTGACGACCGATTTCGGTGAAGATCCAGCCGAAACTTGCTGCCAGGAACGGCAGGGGCAGGTTGACCAGTGCCATCGTCGACAGTGACTTCGAACCGGGGACGGTGCCCTTGCGGGTAACCCAGAGTCCCCAGAGTGCGAAGATCAGGGAGAGGATGCCAAGGCCGATCATAAGGCGGAACGACCAGAAGGTTGCCATCTGCGGGGGAACGAAGTTGTACTGAGCTGCATCGCCGTACTTGGCGGTGAAGTCAGCGTTCGAGTTCAGCAGTTCGACCATGCGCGCCTGCTCGTCAGCGACACCTGCGGAGGTTGCGCTGAAGTCATTGTGCGACATGAAGGAAGCAACGCCGGGGATCTCGATGAACTTGGTGGGTGCTTCGCCGGAGGAATCCAGTGGGCAGGAACCGAACTGGGCGACGGTGAAAGCAGCGCCATCGGTGTCGACGCAGATGCCTTCGGCGACTGCCATCTTCATTGGCTGAAGTTTGACCAGTTCTTGGCCTTGGAAGTGACCGGTGCCCATGACACCGAGAGCGCCGATAATCATGACGATCAGGCCGAAGCGTGCAACGGGATGCCAGACGTTCTTTGCTTGGCTGGTTGCTTCTTCACTGCCTTCGCGCTGTGCGCGAACCATCCACCAGATGGAGATGCCGGCAACCAGAGAACCTGCGGCAAGCCATGCGGTGGTGATGACGTGGGTGTATTCCCAGATAAGCGCCGGGTTCACGAGGAGCTTGAAGAAACTCATGGAACCGTCGAGGACTGCGCGTCCAGCTTCGGGGTCGTACTTTGCGCCGACCGGGTGCTGCATCCAGGAGTTTGCGCCGAGGATCCATGCGGCCGAAACGGCGGTGCCGATGGCGACCAGCCAGATGGTGGCCAGGTGCATGCCCTTCTTCAGGCGACCGAAACCGAAGATCCAGAGGCCCAGGAAGGTGGATTCCATGAAGAATGCAAGGAGTGCTTCGACTGCGAGCGGTGCACCGAAGATGTCACCGACGTAGCGGGAGTATTCCGACCAGTTCATACCGAACTGGAATTCCTGGACGATACCGGTGGAAACGCCCAGTGCGAAAGAGATGATGAGGAGCTTGCCGAAGAAGCGGGTGGCGTGGAGCCATTCCTGCTTTCCGGTCTTGTGCCAGAACGTCTGCATGAGTGCGACAAGGAGTGCCAGTCCGATGTTCAGTGGAACCAGCACGAAGTGGTAGACGGTAGTGATACCGAACTGCCATCTGCCGAGCATGACAGAATCGAGCGCTGCCTGCGCGAGGGTCATTGTGCTCGCCTTCCCTCAAATAGTTCGTTGATGGATGGTGCGCGTAGTGACTTTGGACCCAACAAGCGGGACCATCGTCACCTGCTTACCTGTCAATCTAGCCCATGATTATTCGCTTTTGCGTTGATTTTTGTGAAAAAGGCGGTTATCTGACAGACCCGATATTTTCGTCATTATTTGGGCTGTTTTTTGGCTCGAAAGTCCCGTCTTGCCGGTTTTTAGATGACGCTTCGGCAATGTTTAAGTGGGTATTTAGCTGACAGTTGGTTTTATAAATTTACGAGGCCGAGATGCGCCGTATATAACTGTGTCCCTTTAACGGCTCGGGTAAAAATGTGGCAAACTTGAGTGTGTATCGGACATTGCGGACACACCTTCGCAGTGAGATAAACGTCGAAGACGCCTCATGCGCCGACGTTTCGACCGCGATTAGCGGTAACCGTCAGGATTTCCGCCCCTAGAGGGCGAGGCCGAGGGGCCGGCCCGGTGTGGGACCGTGCCCTCACAAATGGAGAATTGTGACCACTGAGAATGCCTCTTCGGCACCTTCAGCGCCTGCAGCGTCATTGCTGTTCCAGCAACCTGAGTTCCAGGCTCCCGTTTTTCAAGCACCTGTCGAGCAACCCGCTCCGCCTCGTTCGTCGCGCTCGCAGTCTCGTTCAAACGACGAGGCCCCTGCGGAAACCCCCACGCGTGAAAAGCGTTCTCGTAAGACTCGTAAGACCGTAAAGGCTGATGCTGATACCGGTGAAGCCCAGGTTGAAGAGGTAACTGATTCCGCAGAAGCCTCGCAAGCTCCTGATACGAAACGCGCGCGTCGTCGTACCAAGTCGAATGACACGGTTCAGGCAGATGCGGACAAAGGTGAAGAGGCGCAGGCAGAAGACACTGCATCGTCGGATGCTACGCAGTTAGAAGACGATGGAGAAGAGACCTCAACGCGCCGTCGTCGCCGTCGTCGCACACGTTCCACCTCATCCGACGATGGTGACGTTAACGACCAGGTGAAGGCTCTCAAGGGGTCGACTCGTCTGGAAGCGAAGAAGCAGCGTCGCAAGGAAGGCCGTCGTGAAGGTCGCCGTCGCCACGGTATTACTGAGTCGGAGTTCCTGGCTCGTCGCGAGTCCGTGAATCGTCAGATGGTGATCCGAGATCATGATGGTCTGGATCAGATCGCGATCCTCGAAGATGATCTGCTGGTAGAGCACTACGTTGCTCGTCGCACCCAGAAGTCGATGGTCGGCAACATCTACCTCGGTCGCGTGCAGAATGTGTTGCCCTCGATGGAAGCCGCATTCGTTGATATTGGCCGTGGTCGTAACGCCGTCCTCTATGCCGGTGAAGTGAACTGGGATGCCGTTGGTCTTGAAGGCAAGCCGCGTCGCATCGAGTCTGCTCTGAAGTCGGGTGACCCGGTTCTGGTCCAGGTGACCAAGGATCCGATCGGCCATAAGGGCGCGCGTCTGACCAGTCAGATCACGTTGGCGGGACGTTACCTGGTGCTGATCCCGAACGGCTCCATGATGGGTATCTCGCGCAAATTGCCCGATCGTGAGCGCACCCGTCTGAAGAAGATCTTGAAGCAGGTTGTTCCCGCCGGTTCGGGCGTCATCGTACGTACCGCAGCTGAAGGTGCAACCGAAGAACAGATTCGTGACGATGTCGCACGCTTGAGCGCGCAGTGGACGTCAATCGAAGAACAGCAGAAGAATACGAAGACCGCTCCGACGTTGTTGCGTGGCGAACCCGAGCTTGCTGTCCGCGTTGTCCGCGATATCTTCAACGAAGACTTCTCGAAGCTTGTGATCGAAGGAAATGAAACCTTCGAAACCGTCAAGTCTTACGTGGATGAACTTTCACCGGAACTGTCTGACCGCGTCGAAAAGTGGGTGGGCACCGATAACGTGTTTGCTGCTCACCGCATTGACGAGCAACTGTCGAAGGGTATGGACCGCAAGGTCTGGTTGCCGTCGGGTGGCACGCTCATCATTGACCGTACGGAAGCGATGACGGTCATTGACGTCAACACCGGTAAGTTCATTGGTGCCGGTGGCACGCTGGAAGAAACCGTGACGCACAACAACCTTGAGGCTGCCGAAGAAATCGTTCGTCAGCTGCGTCTGCGTGATATCGGTGGCATCATCATCGTCGACTTCGTTGACATGGTGCTCGAATCCAACCGCGATCTGGTTCTCCGCCGTCTGGTCGAGTGCTTGGGTCGTGATCGCACGCGTCACCAGGTCACAGAAATTACTTCTCTCGGTTTGGTGCAGATGACGCGTAAGCGCGTGGGTGAGGGCCTCGTCGAAGCCTTCTCAACCCCGTGTGAAGCGTGCGAAGGCCGCGGCTTCATCGTCCACGATCATCCTGTTGAGCTCTCGGGCTCCCAGGACCACACGGGGTCCGCCCCGAAGTCGAATAAGCGCAAGAAGGCTGAGCGCATCGAAGACTCCGCTGAGCACGAAAAGGCCAAGCAAGCTCTGTCCGCCATTGCCGCTGCATCGCGCAAGTCTGACGAATCCGAAGCGTCTGCCTCCGCTGATTCTCCGGTCAACGAGACCGCCTCCGCGGGTGAGAAATCTGCTCCCGAATCAAAGGGTGCCAAGGGACGCAAGCGTGTGCACGAAAAGGCCGGCTCGACCGTCGCTGACTCTGCTTCACCTGCTGTTGAAACGGACGAAAGTGAACAGGAACAGCCTGTGAAGAAGCGTCGTCCGCGTCGCGCAGTCCACGTGTCGTCAGAAGAAACACTCTCCTCTTCGACTGAGGCTGAAAAGAGCGAATCGAAAGCTGATGTCACCGCTCAGGTCACACCAGTTGAGTCCGGTTCTGCGGGCCAGACAGACAATAAGTCTGAAAAGACTGCGCGGCCTCGTCAACGTCGTAGGGCAGTCTTGATGGATTCTGCCCAGCCGGATGCGAGCGAGCCCGTAGCAAATGTTGAGCCGACGAACGAGCCTGAAGCTCAGAAGGCAAGCGGGTCCAAGACTCGCGCGCGATCGGCGTCGGCTCACTTAGCACCGTCCGCATCTACGCCTCGAAAGACGCGCAGGCGTGTTGTAACCACACCAAGCGTTGAACCGGGAAAGACGGCTCCCGCTCTGGTGTTGGACTTGCCCGCTAAGGTAGAGGCTCGCGCAACAGAGGTTGCCCCCACGATGACAACGGATGCGTTGGCTTTACCTGAAGCCTCCACGTCTAGCGCTTCCAAGCCGAAGCGTCGTCGTCGCGTCGCCACCCAAAGCGGCGATGAGACTGCCTGATTTATCTAAACTAGGGTGACTCGGCGTGTCGCCAAAAGTTGCAGGGTGTGGAATCGCACAGCGTAAAACCCCTGTTTTTGGCTCGTCCAAGTTGCCCTAAGATAGGCAAATCAGCTAAATTTGATCGTCGGCGCGACCAGCGCCAGCGGGATAAATATTGAAACGCTGTTCAAGCGAATCCCGTTCCGTATATCTAGAAGAGATGAGCTACACGTGGTCTACGCGATCGTCAAGGCCGGCGGCCGTCAGGAGAAGGTCTCCGTCGGTGACGTCGTCGTCGTCGACAAGGTTTCCGAAGAAATCGGTTCCAGCATCGAGCTTCAGCCGCTGATGCTGGTTGATGGCGATGCCATCACCGTCGATGCTGCCAAGCTTGGCAAGGTCACCGTCAAAGCAGAAATTGTGGACGCAACTAAGGGTCCGAAGATTTCCATCATCAAGTACAAGAATAAGTCGGGCTACCGTAAGCGCCAGGGACACCGTCAGAAGCTGTCGGTTGTCAAGATCACTGAGATCGCCTGACCTGAGACCGATTCGAGCAGAAAGTAGTTTCTGATGGCACATAAGAAGGGCCTTGGTTCCTCCCGTAACGGCCGCGACTCGAACGCTCAGCGACTGGGCGTTAAGCGCTACGGCGGTCAGCTTGTGAACGCAGGCGAGATCATCGTTCGTCAGCGTGGCACTCACTTCCATCCGGGCGACGGCGTTGGCCGTGGCAAGGATGACACCCTCTTCGCCCTGCGTGCAGGCGCCGTTGAGTTCGGTGTGAAGCGCGACCGCAAGGTTGTCAACGTCGTTGAGCCGGTCTCTGCCTGAGACCGATCGCTTGAAGGGGGCGTCCGGCACATGCCGGGCGCCCTTTTCACATAAGTTTGATGTGCAGAGGTTTGTGCGCAGATCCTCGGATTGTTTTAAGGAGACGAAATGGCAGACTTCATTGATCGCGTGACGATCCATGCTGCTGGTGGCAATGGCGGTAACGGTGTTGCCTCGATTAAGCGTGAGAAGTTCAAGCCTCTCGCTGGCCCAGATGGTGGCGACGGTGGCAATGGCGGTTCCGTCATCCTCGAAGTTGATCCGCAGGTGACGACGCTCCTGACGTATCACCGTGGTCCGCACCAGAAGGCGAGCAACGGTACGCCCGGCATGGGTGACTTCCGTCAGGGTAAGAACGGCGAAGACATTATTCTTCCCGTTCCCGACGGCACGGTTGTGAAGTCCCCGTCCGGTGAGTTGCTTGCTGACCTCACTGGTGCAGGCGAGCGTTTCATTGTTGCTGAAGGTGGCCGAGGTGGCCTAGGTAATGCTGCGCTTGCTTCGAAGGCGCGTAAGGCTCCTGGCTTCGCTCTGCTGGGGGAGCCCGGCGAAGAACGCGATGTTGTGCTTGAACTGAAGTCGGTCGCAGACGTTGCTTTGGTCGGTTTCCCGTCGGCGGGTAAGTCGTCGATTATCGCTGCGATGTCGTCTGCCCGCCCGAAGATTGCGGACTACCCGTTCACTACGTTGATCCCGAACCTTGGTGTTGTGCAGGCTGGCGATGAACGCTACACGATTGCTGACGTTCCCGGTCTGATTCCTGGCGCTTCTTCCGGTAAGGGCCTCGGCCTTGACTTCCTGCGCCACATTGAACGCTGTGGTGTGATTGTGCACGTGCTGGACACCGCCGCCTACGAATCCGAGCGCGAACCCTTGTCTGACCTGAAGACAATTGAAGCTGAACTGGCCGCCTATCAGGGCGATCTTGGCCAGATTGAAGGCTATGTTCCACTGATGGAACGCCCGCGTGTCATCGTCCTCAATAAGGTCGATGTGCCGGACGGTCGCGACTTGGCAGAGATTACGCGCCCCGAACTAGAGCAGTTCGGCTGGCCGATCCACGAGGTTTCTGCCGTCACGCACGAGGGCTTGAAGGAACTGTCCTTCACGCTGGCCGCCCTGGTGAAGAAGCACCGCGAATCCCTGCCTGAACGCGAAGCACGACCGGTTATTCGTCCGAAGGCTGTCGGGTCGCGTGACACTGTCACTGTTGCTCGGGTCCAGATGGATGGTGAAGAGGTCTTCCAGGTTCGTGGTGATAAGCCTGAACGTTGGGTTCGCCAGACTGACTTTGCAAATGACGAAGCGATCGGCTACTTGGCTGACCGTCTTGCTGCCGCAGGCGTTGAAGACCAGTTGATGAAGGCCGGTGCCTTCGCCGGAGATACCGTCGTCATTGGTCCGCTGGATACCGGAATCGTCTTCGATTGGGAGCCGACGCTTACCACCGGTCCGGAACTGCTGGGACAGCGTGGCACTGACTTGCGTATTAACCAGTCGGCTCGCCCGACGCGTAAGCAGAAGCGCGAGATCCACCATCAGGTGATGGACGCGAAGACTGCGGCGCGTGAAGAACTATGGACCGAACGCCAGAAGGGCGTGTGGACCGACCCAAATAGCGAAAACTGAACCACTTACCCCCTAAGACAAGGACTCGAAGTGACTCCTTCGTGTGACGGCCGTATCAACGATGCGAACCGTATTGTCGTCAAAATTGGATCCTCGTCGCTGAGCCGTGATGATGGCGGCCTGGATCTGAACCGTATTGATTCCGTAGCGCGTTTGGTTGCGAAGTGGAAGACACCGGGTAAAGAGATCATCATTGTCTCTTCCGGTGCGGTTGCAGCGGGTCTGGATCCGCTGGGATTCAATTCGCGTCCGCGCGATCTGGCAAGCGTTCAAGCGGCTGCCGCGATGGGGCAGGGGCTCCTAGTTGCTCGCTGGACGGCAGCATTTCAGGCGCACCACCTTGATGTCGCTCAGTTGTTGCTCACCACTGAAGATGTCATGCGTCGCGAACACTACACGAACGTGCGTTCTGCGCTTGCCCGCCTGCTCAGCTGTGGCGTTGTTCCGATTATTAACGAGAACGATGCGGTCACTACTCGCGAGCTTCGCTTTGGCGATAACGATCGTCTGGCCTCGTATGTGGCGCAGATGGTTGCAGCCGACGCACTAATCCTGCTGACCGATGTTGATGGGTTGTATACCGCGCCTCCCAGCCATCCGGGTTCGCAGCTCATTCGCGAGGTTCATTCGACGGACGACCTGCATGCTGTCTTGGTGACGGGCTCGGCCTCGAAGGTGGGCACCGGAGGCATGGTGACGAAGGTTCAGGCTGCGACGATGGCTGCGACCTCCGGCATTGGGGTGGTCTTGACTAGCGCGGATGAACTGGGGACTGCACTGTCGGGGATCGCGACGGGTACGTGGTTCGCGCCTTCATCGGTTCGTCCGGCATCGCGTCGACTCTGGATTGCTCACGCTGCGCATTCTCGTGGCGAAATCATCGTCGACGAGGGGGCGGGTCGTGCAATCACTGCGGGCAAGAAGTCTTTGCTGGCTGCCGGCGTTGTTCGCATCATCGGACACTTTGATTTAGGCGATGTTGTAGATATTGCTGGTCCAGATGGCTTGTTGGCGCGAGGCATCGTCTCCTACGACTCCGATGAGGTCGCACTTATGGCGGGCTTGTCTGCTGAAGATTTGCGTCTTTCGGGTTGGGAGCATCCGCGCCCGATCGTGCATCGTGACGACTTGGCACCGCTGGTCTAGTACTGCTTGGCGCTCCAACCTGTGGGAAAATGGGGACATGACTGACCAGATTCCTGATATTTCAGATCTGACTACGGTTGCGCGCACAGCATCCTTGTCACTCGCCGCGGCGACAGCTGGCGTGAAGAATCGCGCGCTGGAAGCAATTGCGACTGCCCTTGAAGAACGGTCCCGCGAAATCTTGTCTGCGAACCAGTTGGATTTGGTGCGAGGTCGTGAAAACGACATGTCCGCTGGGCTCTTGGATCGTTTGGCGTTGGATCAGTCGCGTATCACGTCAATTGCTGATTCTGTTCGCGAGGTCGCCAGCTTGCCGGATCCGGTCGGCGAGATCGTCCGTGGAACCGTGAATGAGCTCGGTCTTCGCATCCGTCAGGTGCGCGTGCCGATGGGCGTTGTCGCAGTGATTTACGAGGCTCGTCCGAATGTGACGATTGATGCGACAGTGCTTGCGCTGAAGTCCGGTAACGCGGTTATTCTGCGCGGTGGTAGCGCGGCGTTTAACTCGAATCAGGCGATCATCACCGTGATGCGTGATGCTCTTGAAAGCGTTGACCTGCCCGCTGATTTAGTTCAGACGGTTGACCATCTGGGACGTCCTGGTGTGACGGCTTTGATGCGTGCTCGTGGTGGCATCGATGTGCTGATTCCGCGCGGTGGCGCGGGCTTGATCCAGGCTGTCGTCGAAAACTCGATTGTCCCTGTTATCGAAACAGGCACGGGTAACTGTCACGTTTACGTTGATGAGGGCGCAGACTTGGAAGCCGCTGAACGCATCATTATGAATGCGAAGACTCAGCGTGTGGGTGTCTGCAATGCAGCTGAGACTCTCCTTGTGCACGAAGCTGAAGCCGAGCGTTTCCTGCTGTCAGCGCTGACTCGTTTGGCAACAGCTGGTGTTACTCTGCACTTGGATCCTGCTTCTGCCCAAATTGCTCGTCAGACCCCGTCGATTGACTCCGATATGTGGGTTGAGGCAACCGAAGAAGACTGGGCAACCGAATACTTGTCAATGGATTTGGCTGTGCGGGTTGTTCCCTCGATTGATGAGGCCATCGCCCATATTCGTCGCTACTCGACCGGTCACACTGAAGCGATCTGCACCCGTTCGCTTCAATCCGCGAACCGTTTTCAGACTGAGATTGATTCGGCTGCCATTGCGGTTAACGCGTCGACCCGTTTCACCGACGGTGGTCAGGTTGGATTGGGCGCAGAGATCGGTATCTCGACTCAGAAGCTTCATGCTCGGGGTCCGATGGGCTTGGCTGAACTGACGACAACGCGGTGGATTATTGAAGGCGATGGGACGGTTCGTCCATGAGTGACCAGACTTGCGCGCAGGCCGGTAGCGTCGATGGTGTCGAGGCACCCAATGATGCTCTGACCACCAGTACGGCTAAAGAGTTTTCAGCTGGTCGGCCTCGTCGATCCATTGGGATCATGGGTGGAACTTTCGACCCCATTCATCACGGGCACCTTGTCGCGGCGTCGGAAGTGATGGAAGTCTTCCAACTTGACCAGGTTGTGTTCGTGCCTGCGGCGATGCAACCGTTCAAGGCCGGGCGCAAGGTGACCAGCGCCGAACACCGCTATCTGATGACGGTTGTTGCTACAGCGTCGAACCCGCGTTTTACCGTGTCTCGTGTCGATATTGACCGTGGTGGGACAACGTACACGATTGATACGCTGACCGATCTTGCGGCGCAATACATGGAGGATACGGACTTCTATTTCATTACGGGCGCAGATGCTCTGGCGCAGATCGCCCAGTGGAAGGATGCGGATAAACTGTTCGAAATGGCCCATTTCGTCGGCGTTACTCGTCCAGGACATCAATTGGATGCGTCGGGTTTGCCTCGCAATTCGGTGTCGTTGGTGGAGGTCCCAGCAATGGCGATCTCGTCAACGGACTGCCGTAAGCGCGTCGAAGGTGGGCATCCGGTCTGGTATTTGGTGCCCGACGGTGTTGTCCAGTACATCAAGAAATACGACCTGTACACGGATCAGTGACGGGTATAGAAGCCACCGATTATCGGCACGAAGCATCCGCCGGTCAAGGGCGCGAAGCATTCGCCGATCGTCGGCGCGAAGAGAGGAAAAACCAGGTGAGTGAAGCGCAAAAGGATCTGCGGGACGTCATCGTAGAGGCTGCGATCGACAAGTTGGCGACGGATCCGGTGGCGGTGGACGTGGGGAATCGCCTGGCGTTGGCTGAGTCATTTCTGATTTTTTCTGCTCCTACGGATCGTCAGGTGCGCGCGATCGCTGAAGAAATCATGGATCAGACGGCAAAGCAGTTGGGTGTGAAACCCGATCGCATCGAGGGGCGTACAGGTGGCACGTGGGTGCTGATCGACTACGGTGAGCTGATCTGCCACGTCCTGACCGATGAACAGCGCGAGTTCTACGCCCTGGAAAAGCTCTGGGCAGACGGTAAGGTGACGCACCTTGCTCCCGAGGGTGGGGCCGCACGCGTTGCCGGTTTTGTTGCGGCGCCAGGCACGGTGGGTGCTGGGGTTGGTACTCCGATGTCGGCGGCTGAGGTTGTTGCGTCGATGGGTGACGCACGAGGCATGGACTTGGCGTCAGCGATTGCATCAGGCGCGATGGATTTAGCCACCGAGTTAGACGCTGAGGAAGAGTGAGCATGACCGAGCCTGCTACTTCTTCACCCGCTAGCGTCACCGAGCCTGCTACTTCTTCACCCGCTACTGTCACCGCACCTGCCAGTGACACTAACTTTGCTGTTGAGACACACGATGACGGCGCGAACCGTATCGTGTTCGTGCGTCATGGGCAGACGGACTATAACGTTGAGCGGCGTTTCCAGGGCGTGATTGATCGTCCGTTGAATACTTGTGGTCGTAAGCAGGCCGAGCGCGCTGGCGAGGTTCTAGCGAAGCGTGTCCTGTCACGGAGTGCTCAGGTGGGTGTGAGTGTTGCTTCCCAGACCTCGAATAAGGTTGTGATTGTTTGTTCGCCTCTGTCACGGGCCTCGGAAACTGCTGAGCTGCTGGCTGGAGTGTTTCGTGCCCAGGGTGGCGATGTAGAGGGGCCGATCGTGGATGAGCGCCTGATTGAGCGCAACTACGGCCTGTTTGAGGGACTGACCCTGCCGGAGGCTCGCGAAAAGTATCCGGATTTGCTGGATGCGTGGCGTCAGACGGGCGAGAGTCGCGAGGCGTCAATTGAGCCATCGGATGTTGTGGGGGCGCGCGTGCGGGATGCTGTTTTTGAGGCGGCTCGCCAGGCTCCTTCGGATGCGACTGTCATTGTGGTTGCTCACGGTGCAGCAATTTTGCGCGGTCTGATTACCTGCATGGGCTTGAACCCGCTTGAGTTTGATGCGATGCGTGGCTTGGATAATTGCCACTGGTCAGAGCTTGTTCGCGTGGGTGGGGGAGGCTCCGGTGCGTCGGGTGCTCCGTCTTTCCGTTTGGCCGCACACAATATTGGCTACCGTGAGGATGTGTTGGGCGCGTAAACGTCGCACATCTGTTTGTCGCGCGGATCCGGGTATCGTTGCTGGTGTGATGGCCGGCACGGGGTTTCGATTTTACGAATCGGCTGGCGTTCCGCTATGCTTAACGGGTCGCAAACGCGATGAACTGAATACGGGGCTATGGCGCAGTTGGTAGCGCGCTTCCATGGCATGGAAGAGGTCAGGGGTTCGAATCCCCTTAGCTCCACTAACTGCCTGCTGGTGTTGATACAATTTCGCGCCAGCAGGTTTTGTTTTGCCTTTTTGCTCCAAAAATCGCTTGTTTGCTCCAAAATAGGGGTTACGCGAAATTGTTGTGTTGAGCTGGTAAAAGAGAAAGCCAGCGCCTGAAATGATCGGTGCTGGCTTTTGATTTCTGGTCTTTGCCGCTATTGCTCTGGTGTATTGGTGTAGTGCAGAGTTACCAGTGGTGACTCCGCGCTACCTATATCTGCGACAACTGAGGGTGTTTGCGTTCCACAACTCCAAACCGTCCCGCACCTACGCCAACACAACTACGCCATACCAGCACGCATCTGACCGCTCTTCGGATCCACACCGAAACCCCAGCGCCCAGAACCAGCCTGCCCATTCCCGGGAACGCGCAACATACCCTGCTGTTCAGCCTCAGCAACCAGCGTCCCATTGCGCGTAAACACCTGATAACGAACCAACGTACGCGACGAATTTACATTCGAACACGCGCCATCGAACAGCAACCACTCATTAATATCCACATCGCGGTGGAACCACATCGCATGATCCAACGACGCAGCCGACATACCAGGAGTCATCCAGGACAACCCCAACGCACGCATCGCAGGCTCCAACATCACCTGATCAATCACATACGCCAACAAAGCGCGATGAACATGCTGACTTGCCTCAGCAGGCACCTCGGCACGAGGCTTCATCCACAACTGCTGGCGACTGGCCAACGACTCATCCGATTTCGTATACAGCGACTGCTGAACATGGCGCACATCAAATGCCGTCGTTTTCCCCAAAAAACGCCCAACCGGGTGATCCATCGCCCGAAAAATCTCCAAAGCACTCGAAAGTTCTTCCGGCGGCGCCACGGCAGGGGCGTCAGACGTGAAAGATAAGCCGGCCTCGTTCCCCTCGTACGACGCCTGCAACGCCAGAATCTCTTTTTCGCCCTGGCGACACACAACCCGACGAGAAGAAAACGAACGCCCATCGCGAAGACGCTGAACCTCAAGCTCAAACGGTATCGACGGGTCGCCACCACGCATGAAATACGTGTGGAACGAATGAGGAGGACGCCCCTCAGTCATCGTCGCAGCGGCAGCCACCAACGCCTGCGCCACAACCTGGCCACCATAAACACGCCTCACCTGAGGCAACGAATGAGCAACAAAACGATCATGACCAGACTCCTCCAAAGCCAAAATCCTTAATACAGAAGCAACAGGCTCAGTAGAAATCAGCGGAACATCAATGGGACGAGTCATGTATCTATTTTCACCTGAAACCTCGCGCATGCCACCGCACAATCCACCCACCTTCGGCACGGAAACCCGCCAACTGTCAACACCAGATGCCGTAGAAAAACTGCAAAAAACAGCCAAAAAACACTAGTTCGATCGTGTTCAGTGATTGCGATCATACGTTTAAAGGGCTACCATGTGATGCGGATCGCAACAGGACTATGCCTTGGAAGAAAGGAGCGAGATGGAATCGGCTCTCGCGTTGGTTGATGCCCTCGGTGGCTCTTCCAACATCGTCGACATCGAACCATGCTCCCTCCGCATCCGAGTCGAAGTAGGCAACCAAGCAAACGTCAACGAAGACGCACTCCGCATGCCGTTCGTCCTAGCAGTCGTGCGATCCGGTAATATCGTCCAAATCATCGCAGGCATAGAATCTGACGAGATCGCCGAAAAGATGGTAACCGTCGTTAAACGGGACAGTGCCAACGAAGTGTAACCAGAGTCGCGTCCGCTTTGCCGGCCAGCGGTCCCCAAGGGCAAAACTGACGCATAGACTTGGCTATACGCCCCCCCCAACTAAAGGAGTCAAACACGTGGAATGGAGTGCACCAGCAGCGTCCGATATTGACACGCTACGAGCCCTCGCCGACAAAAACGGTGTCGCAACCTTCTTTTGGGACTGGTACGGACAACAAAAATTCGTTTCAGCTGACTCTCTGCTCGCTGTCCTCAAAGCACTTGGCGTCAACGTTGACGCCGACTCAACGGTCGGAGACATTCACCACGCACTGACGGAAACAGAAGACCGATTCTGGCTTGCCACACTGCCGCCAACGGTCGTGGCACGCCAAGGACAGCGCCGTGATTTCCCCGTCCACGTCCCCCACGGCAACTGGGTGCGCGTCACCTGGATCAGCGAAGACGGAACATCCGGCGACTGCACGCAACTCGACCGCTACATCGCCCCGCGCCAAATCGGTGACGCGCTGATCGGTCGCGCAACTTTCGAAACACCCGACCACCTGGCACCGGGCTGGCACCGGATCGTCGCAACGCTTGAAGGCGGAGAAATCCACTCCGCAACTTTGCTTGTTGCGCCCAACCATATTGACAACGGCCCGCTCGCTGACTCCAAGCGACGCTGGGGCGTATCTGCACAGCTGTACTCAACGCGTTCGGCACGCTCGTGGGGGCTGGGTGACGCTGAAGACCTCGCCGATCTCACATCAGTATGCGCCGACAGGGGAGCAGACTTCCTGCTCATCAACCCCATCCACGCGTCCAGCCCGATCACGCCGATGGAAAACTCACCGTACCTGCCTGTCTCACGCCGTTGGCTGAATCCCATCTACATCCGCCCAGAAGCAATCGACGAATTCGCCGACGCATCACCTGACGTTCGTCGATCCATCGAAGAACTCCGCCTATCCGCGAACGCTACCGATACCGCGGATGCGCTGGTCGACCGAGATCGCACGTGGGAAGCCAAACGTAAAGCTCTCGAACTCATCTACCAGATTCCGCGTTCGTACCACCGGAACTCGCAATTCACCCACTTCGTCGAAGAAGGTGGACGCGATCTGGCAAACTTCGCACTCTGGAGCGCCCTAGCAGAAGCAAACGAATCCTGTATCCTGCCCGACGAGATCGCATCCTCAACATCACCGTCCGCTGACCGTGCCCGCCTTGAACTGGCAGACCGCATCGAATTCTGGGAATGGTGCCAGTGGATCATCTCCCAGCAGATGCAAGACGCGCAACGCGTCGCAACCGACGTCGGTATGGACATCGGCATCATGGCTGACCTTGCCGTCGGTGTTCACTCACACGGATCCGAAACTTGGTCCAACCGCCACGTGTTCGCCCAAGGAATGACTGTTGGTGCTCCGCCGGACATGTACTCCCAGCAGGGACAGGACTGGTCGGAACCGCCATGGTCGCCACGCGCCCTGGCACAGGCCGGCTACAAGCCGATCCGCGACATGGTCCGCGCAGCCCTCGCCAACGCAGGAGCCATCCGCATCGACCACATTCTCGGCCTCTTCCGCCTCTGGTGGATCCCAGCGGGCATGGGTGCCGGAAATGGCACCTACGTGTACTACGATCACGAGGCCATGGTCGGAACCGTGCTCCTAGAAGCGCAACGCGCCGGAGCAGTTGTCATTGGTGAAGACCTCGGAACCGTTGAACCGTGGGTCCGCGACTACCTGAGTTCGCGAGGCATCCTAGGGACCTCGATCCTCTGGTTCGAGAAGGACGGTGGCGGGTGGCCACTTCACCCCGGCTCGTACCGCACCGCCTGCCTTGCCGCGGTAAACACGCATGACCTGCCACCGACCGCCGGATACTTGGCTGGTGTGCAGACCACTTTGCGCGACGAGCTTGGCCTGCTGGTCGAGGACGTCGAATCCGTGCGAGCTGCTGACCGTCTTGAACTTGAACAGGTGCTGGCTCGGCTTCGTGAATATGGGTTGCTTGAATCCGCATCCCCGTCAGAGCGTGAGATCGTTGAAGCTCTGCATGCGTATGTTGCGCAGACCTCATCTCAGTTGGTTGTGGCATCGCTGGTGGATGCGGTGGGTGATCGGCGCCCCCAGAATCTTCCGGGCACCGACAAGGAGTATCCGAATTGGCGTGTTCCGCTTTGCGATTCTGACGGTGTTGAGGTCTACATTGACGATCTTCCGACCAATGAGCGTTTGAACTCCCTGTTCACCGTTCTGGCGGCATCGGTGCGCGCTCGAAAGTAGGGGACTGGCTGGGCTTTTGCTCCGGGCTGCACCTGACGCGACACTTTTGCCCTGAAATGTGTGGTTTCGTCGCGTGGGGTGCAGTTGGTGTCGTGAGGAGGCTGGTTTGTGTGCACGGACTGCATCTGACGCGACACTTTTGCCCTGAAATGTGTGGTTTCGTCGCGTGGGGCGTAGTTGGTGCGGTGAGGAGGCGGGTTTTGTGCTCCGGGCTGCATCTGACGCGACGGTTTGGCCTGTAAACGCGTGAGAGTGTCGCGTGGGGCGTAGGTGGTGCCACCGGAAAAGTGCTAGAGCTCCCAGCACTTGGCGATTGCAACGCCGGCTCGAACGAAAGTACCCGGCTTGACCAGCAATTTCATGGACACATCGGGGCGCAGAGCGATGACGGGAACAATCACGGCAAGGCCAGCATGGCGCGTAATGCTACGGTCCCACGTGATTAAAGGTGAGCCGGCTTTCACCGCATCGCCCTTAGAAGCGTGGACGGTGAACCCTCCACCCTTCAAGTTCACTGTATCGATACCAAGGTGAACCAAGATTCCCGTGCCCGACCGATGCTTGATCGCAAAAGCGTGCGGGTGAAGCGAATGAACTGTCCCCGAAATTGGAGCGTTCGCGATAGAGAGCGAGTCAGCACTCGCGCCAGCATCGTCCGTGCTCGCACCCGTGCAGTCGGCACCCGTGGTCATACCCACGCCTGCCGGTGATTCCACCCCCTCGCCCTCGGGCACAATTGCGAAACCGGGCCCAATAATCTCTTGAGAAAACACAGGATCCGGCACGGCGGAAAGAGCTTCGACCGTGCCGGAAAGTGGTGCGTAGATCGTGAAGGTCATGGAAGTAGATGCGTGTTCATCAACGAATGAGGTGCGCGGTCACCGCGTGGTGCGGGTTTGCGCCAAAGAAGGAACCAAAGAAGGAACGAACTGTGCGCAGTAAACCGCGATCATTGTCGCGATGACGCCAGCTTCAATAATCGCGTGGGTCACTTGAGCTTTTCGATTTCCTCGACGATGGTTTCGGTTTCGGGGCCCATGACGACCTGCACCGAGTTTGCGACGGTGACAACACCGAATGCGCCCGCCTCAGAGAGGGCTTTTTCGTCGATCTTGTCTTCGTCCTTGACCTCTGCGCGGATACGAGTGATGCACGCTTCAATCGTCTCAATGTTGTCCCAGCCACCGAGGGCTGAAAGGATGTCTGCTGCCTGACTCATGTGGGCCTCCTCAAAACACCGCAAATAGGGTCTATGTCACATTTAGTTTAGTTTAGCGTGCTTTGGGTGAACGTGCCCTGTTCATCGCGCATTAAGTGGGGAAAGTGCTCACGTGGTGAGCGCGGCTTCGTCCCTTGGGTGAAACGCAGAAAGAACGAGGCCGCGACCACTAGATCAGCGCCAACTTTTCAAAGGCGCGGGCTAAACCGTCTTCTTCCAAGGTGGCGGTTTCGAACGTTGCGGCTGCGACGATTTCAGGGTCGGCTCCGCCCATTGCGACTGACCTTCCCGCCACCTTCAGTGCTTCAAGGTCGTTCATGGAATCGCCGATGGCGATGGTGTTGGCGATGTCGAAACCAAGATGGCGAGCAGTCAGCTGAATGCCACTGCCCTTCGAGATTCCCTTCGGAGTGACCTCAAAAACCAGAGTGTTGCCTGCGGGAACGGAGCCTGGCGTGACGTCCATCGAGTCGGGGATAAGGGAGCGAACCTGCTCGTAGGTCGTGTTGCCTGCGGGGATGTACGCCGTGCACTTCGCTGATGACTTCGGAAGACCCTCGCCAAGATAGGGGGCGACGGACTCGGCGTAGGGAGCCCAATCCTGGGGCTTCATTCCGGCGGTTTCAAGGAATATCTCCATGAATCCCTCGGAGGGGTGCATGGCGTCCGACCCCTGCCAGATCCACATTCCGTCAAGCTGACGCCACACATCGGTGATCGGTTCGATCAGCGCAGAGTCAATGCGTTCGTCCAGCAGGACTTCTTGGTCGACACGCACGTAGCTTCCCGCTCCCGCAACGCACCCTGAAAAACCAAAATCCCACAGGTAGGGGTAGATTTCCGGGATCGAACGACCCGTGCATATGAACAGGGTGTGGCCACCTTCGACAGCTTGCTCGCACGCCTGGCGGGCGGATTCGGGAACCGTTTGGTCTTTGCCGATCAGGGTGCCGTCAAGGTCAAGGAAGATTAACTGGGCTGAAGAGGAAGCAGAAGTCATGATTCTAAGGATATCCGGTCGTTCAGGTGCGATGCCTGAGTGAGCGTGTGAAGTAACCGTGTGAAGTGTCCGTGTGAAACAAGAGTGCAGGAGGGGCAGGAAGCTAGACCAACGCGACCACGTTTGGTGTGCAAACGCGTGATGGTCACAATCAGGCGCTGTAACGGAACATCAATTCCGGCAGCGTCAGCCTTCGCCACAAGAGTGCCGTTCAGGTACTCCAGTTCCGACAGCTTTCTTGCAACTAGGTCGCGTTGCATCGACGATGTTGAGGCTTCCGGGTAGTTATCCAGCTCGCTGACGATCTTCTTGCAGTCCTCGTCGGTCAAATACGCCGTTGGCGCGCGCAACCGACTGAACCTCTTTCACGGGCTTCGTCCAGAGAGTGTGAGTTTCGTCGAAGGAACGAATGCCGGCGATGGTCGCGTTCGCTAGAACGTTTACGCTACCCGTGGTGCAGATGACCGCGTACTTGTACCAGAGGTCGTGTGCGATCGTGGGGGATATGTGCGCATCAACGCCGTTGGCAAGCAGTGCGTCTTTGAATTCTTCGAGGATTGGGTACGTTCCGTCCAAGCCAATCGGTGCGCTGCCGATGAGCATCTTTGGTCGGCCACCGATCTGACGGACCTCGCCCGGGCCGTCGATGAAGGCAACGATGAAGGTGACGCAGGGGAGTGCGTGCTCCACTCCGAAGCGTTTCGCCACCATATCGGGCGCAACGACACCGTTCTGGAAGGTCAGGATCAGGGTGTCTGCGCCGATCATCTGCTGGCAGTTTCCAGCGATTCTTCGAAGTGAGTGAGCTTGACGGTGAGCATCACCAGGTCGCAGACGCCCACGCCCGTGCCGTCGGTGGTCACCGATGCGGGGTGATAGGTGCGCGAACCGGATTCGGTGTGAACGATCACCCCTCTGTTCTGTCTGATTGCTGCGACGTGACGGGGAGTGGTGACGATATGGACCTCGGCGCTCGCACCCATGAGAGCACTTGCGTGGTAGTCGCCCACGCTACTGGGACCGATAATTGCGATCTTCATGCTTCGCTAGTGGCACGTTTGCGGGTGTGCGTCATCGGTTTGCGAAAAAGTCTCAACTGTTAACATCCAGCAATGGTGATGTATGCATACGAGGCCACGCGTCTGTTCCCAGACACCTGCGTCTGATAGGGGCGCGATATGCGTAACGCTTCAACGACTATGCTTAATGCATACCCGCCTGATGCCGATCAAGGAAAGCTTATGTCCGCCCAGCCGTTGCTGTCTGTCATCGTTCCCTCGTACAACTCGCAGGACTATCTGGATCGGGCACTCGCGACACTCGTTGACTACAACGATGAAGTGGAAGTGTTGATCGTCAACGACGGTTCAAAAGACAACACGGGTGCGCTTGCTGATCAGTGGGCTTCACAGTATCCGACCTGCGTGCGGGCTATCCACCAGGAAAATAAAGGCCATGGTGGCGCAGTCAATGCTGGCTTGAAAGTTGCCACGGGCACACACGTTCGCGTCGTCGATTCTGACGACTGGGTTGATCGCGTGGCAATGAACAAGGCGCTTGACGTTCTTCGTGAAGAACGTGCGAACGGGCGTGAACTGGACCTTCTGGTCACTAACTACGTCTACGAAAAGCAGGGCAAGGCGCACAAGCTGGTTGTCCGCTACCGCAACGTCCTGCCACAGGGGCGCACAATCGGCTGGGAAAACGTTCGCAAATGCCGTTACACGCAATACCTGATGATGCACTCGCTGACCATGCGCACCGAACTTGTCCGTCAGTCTGGTCTGGTCATGCCCGAGCACACGTTTTACGTTGACTTCATTTACTCCCACACACCGTTTCCGCTGATTCGCACGATCCGCTACCTTGACGTCGACCTGTACCGCTACTTTATTGGTCGCGACGACCAGTCGGTCAACGAGCCCGTGATGATTTCACGTTTGGATCAGCTGATGCGGGTTAATCGTGAGATGGTGAAGGCTATGCCGGATCCGGACGCGGTTCCGGCCAACCTCTATAACTACATGATCCACTACCTGCGCATTAACTGCGTGGTCTGCACAATCATGGCTGTTCTGTCGGGAACTGACGAGCACCTGGCGATGAAAGACCAACTGTGGAAGGACCTCGAAGAAGTAAATCCCGTCGCAGCCAAACGTGTTGAATCCGATCTTCTGGGGCGAGTGATTCGTATGAAGAATGAATGGGTTCTGCGAAAAGGCTATGGGATTGTCCGAGCGCTCATTGGCTTTAACTGACCGGGCTTGCCCGTTCTGGTCGTTCTTTGTGCTCTGACAACGTGCTATTGGCCGGAAGACTGCGTTCTTGCCACTAAACTGAGGGCAATCTGCATTGTGGGCGTGCACGGTTGACACACGTGCTCTTGCCCCCGTGAAAGGACCGGTTGTATGGATCTTGTCGTTGTTGGCTCCGGATTCTTCGGACTCACGCTTGCGCGTCAGGCAGCCGAACTTCGCGGTATGAACGTGACTGTCATCGAGCGCCGTGAGCACATCGGTGGCAACGCATGGTCATCAGTTGATCCTGAAACTGGTGTTGAAGTGCACCGATACGGGACACACCTGTTTCACACGTCAAATGAACGCGTCTGGGACTACGTCAATCGTTTTACGGCGTTCAACGATTACCAGCATCGTGTCTACACAAACCATCAGGGAGTTGTTTACCCGATGCCGATCAACCTAGGGACGATTAATCAGTTCTTCAATGCGGCCTATGGGCCAGATGCTGCCCGAGCGCTTGTGGAAGATCAGGCGTCAGAACTCGGTGCTAAAACTCCTGAGAATCTGGAAGAAAAGGCGATCAGCCTGATCGGTCGCCCGCTTTACGAGGCGTTTATTAAGGGATACACCGCGAAGCAGTGGCAGATGGATCCGAAGGACCTGGATCCTGCAATCATTTCGCGCCTTCCCGTTCGTTTTACCTATGACAACCGCTATTTTTGCGATACCTACGAGGGACTGCCCGTCGACGGCTACGGAGCATGGCTGACCCGGCTGGCTGATCATCCACGCATCACAGTGAAGACACGCACCGATTTCTTCGATGATTCACACGAATTCTCCAAAGAACGCACGGTTGGTCAAACCGGTGTTGTGTACACGGGTGCAATTGATCGCTATTTCAATTACCAGGCAGGCGAACTGAAGTGGCGAACCCTGGATTTTGAGACCGAAGTCGTCAATACCGCTGACTACCAGGGGTGTTCGGTGATGAATTATGCCGATCAAACCGTTGCCTACACGCGCATCCACGAGTTTGCTCACCTGCACCCTGAACGTGACCGGACGGGTGCGACGAACACAGTGATTATGCGCGAGTTCTCGCGCTTCGCCACTATTGATGACGAGCCGTACTACCCGGTTTCAGCGCCGACCGACAGACAGACTCTGGCTACCTACCGCGAGCTTGCAGCGCGGGAGGACAAGGTTCTGTTTGGTGGGCGACTTGGCTCGTATCAGTACCTCGATATGCATATGGCGATTGCGTCGGCTTTGACCCGCTTTGATGAGGTCGTTTCGCGCTGGTAAGGCGTGTCCAGCAGGTCCGACTCGGGCCTGCTGTGAAGGCGACGAAGATCCTGCAACCGTTTAACCGATCAATGTGCGCCTAGGTGAGTATTCCTCAACCCTCGTAAATGGGGCGGACGTCGAGGCAAACGAGCGCAGAGAACTCGTACCCTTTGGCATGTGGGTAGCGTTATTTTCAGCATCTGCGCAATCGCGCTTGTCATCGGAGTCGGAGCGGTCGCACACCGAATGGGATTGATCGACGACGCCAAGGTGAAGTTTCTGTCTGACATCACCTACTGGATTACCGCACCCGCAATGCTCTTCCACGCTATTGCGAACGCCGATGTTCTCAGCGCTTTTGGATCCCATCTTGGCGTTGTTGCGGTAGCCGGTGTCTGCTCTGCACTGACTTTTGTCAGTATCGGTGGTGGATTAATGCGCGTCCGTGGGGGAGACCTGGTGGTGGGCGCAATGTCATCCTCACTGAACAACGCTGCCTACATTGGTATTCCGATTGCCGTTTACGTATTCGGTGAAACAACGCACGTCGTTCCGATTCTGATCTTCCAGCTCGGTTTCTTCACCCCCATGTTCTTCATCATGGCCGATATTGCTGGTGCGGGGAAGAAAACGAAGTTTTCGTCGGTGATCGCGATGGTCGTCAAGAACCCGATGGTCATTGCCGCTGCGATTGGTTTCGTCTTCTCGCTTCTGCCGTTTGAGCTTCCCATTCTGCTTGAAGTGTCAACGTCCATGCTTGGTGACGGCGCCCCGCCCATTATTCTTCTGGCATTCGGTGCTTCGCTTGTGGGGCAACGAGGCTCCCACGCACACCTGTTCAGTGGAGCAACAATCCTTGCCTCAATGTCGAAGCTCTTTGTGCAACCCCTTGTTGCTTGTGGTGTCGGGTACCTGCTGGGAATGTCGAACTACGAACTGATGGTCGTGACCGTTATGGCAGGCCTCCCCACCGCTCAGAACGCGTTTATCGCAGCATTGCGTGCACGAACGGGAGAAGGAATCGCCCAAGGAACGGTTCTGATTACGACGCTCGCTTCGCTTCCTCTTTCGATCGCGACAGTCTGGATCTTCCACTCTCTGCTGGGCGTCTAAGACAGCCATTTCGATGCCTCGAAGGGCACCTAACACCACCGCGCTCCGATGGCGCGAGGTTCATGTTCGGGGCCTCGTCAATGCGAAAAATGAAACACGCACCCAGGCGCGGATAGAAATGTGGCGTACTTGATGTCTATCTGGTGGACATTTTGCCGGCACTTTGTGCGTGGCCGTTACATTGAATGGAAATCCTGTCTATAGGGAGTACCCATGTCAACTCAAACACCTATGGCCGAGCAGCCGGAACGCAAGGATACCTGGACCGGTCAGACCGGCTTCCTCCTTGCCGCGATCGGCTCCGCAATCGGTCTGGGAAATATCTGGCGTTTCCCCGGTGTCGCCTACGCAAACGGCGGTGGCGCCTTCCTTATTCCTTACCTTGTCGCGCTGATCGCAGTCGGTATTCCGATGCTGTGGCTCGACTACTCGCTCGGCCACAAGTTCCGTGGTTCACCGCCGTGGGCGTTGCGTCGCTTGAAAGCCGGTGGCGAGTTCATCGGCTGGTTCCAGGTGCTGGTTTGCTTCGTGATTATGGTGTACTACGGTGCCGTGATCGCATGGGGCGTTCAGTACACGATCTACTCGGTGAACCAGTCGTGGGGTGATGACCCGCAGGGTTTCTTCCTGAATGACTTCCTGCAGACTGTTGATGGTGAAACCTTCTCATGGAGCCCCGTTGCAGCCATCATGATCCCGCTGGCACTCGTGTGGATGTTCGTCCTTCTGATCATCGGCCGTGGCCTGTCCAAGGGCGTTGAAGCAGCAAACAAGGTCTTCCTTCCGTTGCTAGTTGTCCTGTTCCTGGTCATGGTTTTTCGCGCAATCTTCCTCAATGGCGCGATTGATGGTCTGAACGCATTCTTCACCCCGCAGTGGGGACAGTTGTCCGACCCGCACGTGTGGCTCGCAGCCTTCTCACAGGTCTTCTACTCGCTGTCGGTGGGCTTCGGCATCATGTTGACGTATGCGTCCTACCTGAAGCCGAAGACGAACTTGACCGGCACAGCTCTGGTCGCAGGGTTCGCGAACTCCTCGTTCGAAATCCTCGCCGGTATCGGCGTCTTCTCTGCTCTTGGCTTCATGGCAGCATCGCAGGGTGTGGGTGTGAATGAACTGGAAGGCCTGACAGGCCCGATCTTGTCCTTCGTGACCTTCCCGCAGATCGTTTCGATGATGCCCGGTGGTTCGTTGTTCGGCGTCTTGTTCTTCGCTTCCTTGGTGCTTGCCGGTATTACCTCGCTACTGTCGCTACTTCAGGTTGTGTCCGGCGGTCTGCAGGATAAGTTCGGTTTCTCGCCGATTAAGGCCTCCATGGTCCTCGGCGTTCCCGCAATGATTATCTCGCTGTCTCTGTTCGGTACCCGCTCGGGTCTGAACAACCTGGATATCGTTGATACCTTCATCAACAACATCGGTGTCGTGTCGACCGCTGTTTTGATGGCAATCCTGGTAGCGCTCTTCGCTCCGCATTTGAAGGGCCTGCGCACACACCTGAACTCGGTGTCCAGCGTCAAGGTGCCGAAGGCTTGGGATGCGCTAGTCGGCGTCATTATCCCCGCAGTGCTGATCTTCATGCTCTTCTCTGCGATTGTCGGCTACATCCAGGAAGGCTACGGTGGCTACAAGACCAGCTTCGTCCTGATCTTCGGTTGGGGTTCGGTTGCGTTCGCGATCATCGTGTCTGCAATCCTGACGCTTCTGCCTTGGGGCCATCACGGTGTCGATGCGGCTACGGTTGCTCACCTTGTTGAAGAAGACGAAGAAGCTTTGGTTAATGCGACCGTTTCCGGCGCCGAAACCGCTGAGGTAATCCGTGAAGGAGGTGCATCGTGAGCGCAGCTGCAACCGTCATGTTCCTTGTGACGATCCTTCTTGTGTGGGGTGGCCTTGTTGCCTCCGTCGTGCTTCTCCGCACCCTTCCAGTTCCGGGGGACGAGGCCGAGGCTCCAGCTCAGTCGCTAGACCCGAAGGGCTCAACAACAAGCGAATGATGAAGCCGTGAAAGTGCCCCGCGTGGCGCTTGGCTTGATCGACGGCGGTGGCCGGTGATGACTGTTCATCACCGGCCACCGCTTTTATTGCATTCCACTCGGCTTTTGGGTTAATACCCAAAATGTGTGGCTAATGCCCGAGAATGTGTGGCTAATGCCCGAATTGTGTGTCTTTTTCCGGGTGTGTTGGGGGGTTGAGTGGCCTGCCCAGCCTGTGCGGATATCTAGGGATCCGTTGTGGTGTGTGTGGTTCTAGTCGATGGCGTTGTCGTATTGGCCAGTCCTGGGGAGTTATCCACAAAAGTGATGAAGGGGAACTTATCCACAGAAGCGAGGGAATGAAGATGCGCCGAAAGCCGGTTCGGCGTTCAGTAAAAGCAGTCGTTTTCAACGAAGAAAGGATTGCATGATGACGCTGAATACTCTTCAACCGATGCCGGGCTATGAGGGACTGTACGGGCCACACCATTGGGTTCACGAAACGGGACTCTATGAACTGTTATCGCCCTATATGTGCCTTCCCGCTTTGAGCGATGAGTTTGCACGTTTTGACATGATCGGATCCCAAGTTGCTACCGAGCTTCTGTCCCTGCTTCCCAAAGCAAACCTAGAGGAATCACAAAACTCCGGACCGCAGGTGTGTGATCTATTGAAAGCGTGCGCGAACAATCGGGGAGTCTATTTGAGCGGATACGTTGTGTGTGCACCTCGTTTTGATGAACGGATCAGCATTGATGGAATCTATCTTCCTTCCACACCCGACTGCTCTGCGCAGGCTCCATATGCGCGTTCGTTGGCGTTATGTTGGCCGATTCTTCGTGAAAAATACGGGCTGACCAGCGCTCAAGGGGATCCTGATGAATTCCTCTTAGTCCCCACCGATTTTCAATCACGAAATGGGTGGTGGATATGGTGGGACTGAAACACATAGGCTTAAGGCATGATCCGTCAGACGTACTCGTGGTTGTTTAAAACGTTCATTCATCGCACCGATCCCGAGATGGCTCATCATTTGGGTATCACCGCCATTGAATATGCAGGAAAGTGTGCACTTACCCGCGGTTTAATGCGGGCGACGATCGGTCACTTCGACGATATCGATGTTGATTCGCTTCCAGAGCGTCGCAAGGTCTACATCGGTAAGCGTCTTGTACGTCACCGCCTGGGTCTTGCAGCAGGAATGGACAAAGATGCTTGTGCGGTTCTCGGACTGACCGCTTTGGGCTTCGGATTTGTCGAGGTCGGTACGATCACCCCGAAGGCTCAACCCGGCAACGAAGGACCTCGTTTGTGGCGTCTGATGGAATCTCAGGGTCTTCGTAATCGCATGGGATTCAACAACGAAGGTGCCGACGCTGCGGGTGAGCGCTTGAAGAAACTGCGTTCAACAAAGGCGGGTCGCAACGCAATTGTTGGTGCCAATATTGGAAAAAACAAGGTGACTCCCGCCGAAGAAGCCCCGGCAGATTACGAATACTGCGCTCGCAAGCTTTCACCGTGGGTTGATTTTGTGATCGTCAATGTCTCCTCTCCGAACACTCCTGGACTTCGCGATCTTCAATCCGTTGATTCGCTTCGTCTGATCCTGCAGGCAGCCCGAAAAGGGTGCGAGGAAGCCACGGACCGTCCGATTCCTCTGTTCGTCAAGATTGCTCCCGATCTGGCTGATGAAGATATCGTCGACATCTGTGCGCTCACGCGCGAAATGGGTGTGGCTGGCGTGGTCGCCACGAACACGACCATCAACCACGATCTGGGTGATGGTGGTGTATCCGGAGCTCCATTGCGTGAGCGCGCTCTAGACGTTGTTCGTCTTGTTGCCTCGAACCTCGATGATGAGCAGATCCTGATCGGAGCCGGCGGGATCTTCACTTCGAACGATGCGCGCGCCATGCTGAGTGCGGGTGCCGATCTTGTCGAAGCCTTCACCGCGTTCATCTACGAGGGCCCATCATGGCCGGGTGAAGTGAACAGGGAATTGGCGAAGGTGCGTCCGTGATTATTCCTCTTCAATCGGCTGATCTTGACCAAGATCCTCGTCTGGCCGATTACACGAAGCTGAAAGATGTCAAGCTTCGTGTCGCTCTTGAACCCGAACGTGGACTCTACATGGCAGAGTCAACGAACGTGATTATGCGTGCCCTAGAAATCGGTCATCATCCGCGGTCATTCCTTATGGCTGAAAAATGGATGAGTGATCTTGCTCCGCTGATCGAGAAAGCAACGGGGTCGCCCGACGGGGCAGACATCCCGATTTTCATGGCGGACGAGGCCCTTTTAGAAACCATCACCGGTTTCCATCTGCATCGAGGCGCACTGGCAGCGATGCAACGCCCGGTGTTGGAGTCAGTCAGTGATCTTTTGGAAACTGCCCGTAACGGTGAGTCAGCACGTCGCATTGTCATTCTTGAAGACCTCGTTGATCACACGAATGTCGGTGCAGCTTTCCGATCTGCGGCCGCTCTTGGCGTCGATGCCGTTCTGGTGACGCCCAGTTGCGCTGACCCGCTCTATCGGCGATCGGTCCGAGTCTCAATGGGCACGGTCTTTCAAGTGCCGTGGACCCGCATGGAAAAGTGGCCCGCAATGGATGAACTGCACGATGCTGGCTTCCATGTTGCAGCACTCGCGCTGTCTGACGACTCAGTCAGTTTGGACGAGTTTGTTGAATCCGACGCCTGCACCGCGCCAGACGCCAAGGTCGCAATGGTCATGGGAACAGAAGGTGACGGATTGAAACCGCGCACTATCGCGAACGCCGACACCGTCGTGCGTATCCCAATGGCTGGGGGAGTCGACTCTCTGAACGTCGCAGCAGCCTCCGCAGTCGTATTCTGGGCAACTCGCCACGTCGGCCAGGCGGCCTCGTAAAACACAAACGAGGAACCACCATACGCAATCGGCGAAGTGGCAGAAGCGATACTAAAAAGTCGAGGTCACCGGGCGGTGACCTCGACTTTTAAGCGGAAGTAACCGGGTTACTTGGTCTTCTTTTTACCCGGGAATTCACCACGCGCAACCTGCGGACGAGGGCTACGCCAACGGCGAGCCATAATCATGCGCGAGAAGCAGTAGTACCACGAACGCGGTGCAATCTGATCGTTCGGGTAGCGCTCGCCGATGCGACGCTTCAGCTTGCGCCACACAACAACGCCTTCGATGATCGAGATCAGGAACAGGCTGTAGAGCGCGACAGTCACCGAGATCATCATGATGCTCGTGACGTTAGTCGGAAGCGAACGGATCAGGGAAACACCCATCATCGCGATCAGGAAGATCACCATCACGGGAAGAAGAAACTCAGAGAACGACCAGCGCGCATCGACGTAATCGCGAATGAAACGACGCACGCGACCCTTGTCGCGGAGGGGCAGGTAGCGTTCGTCGCCGGTCTCCAATGCCATCTGCTCGCGCTTGAACTGCGCATCGCGTTGGGCGCGTGCCTGACGCTTTGCTTCCTTACGATCAGCGGGAACCAACGGGTGAGAATTACGCGCCTGAGCGTCCTTCCTCTTCGGAGTGGGACGTCCCTTCTTGCCGGTCGTTTCGTTCTGCTTTTCGGCTTCGGACACCTGTAATCCCCTTTGAATGCCAGTGATGAGTGCATGAAATACGTACACAGGCTAACTGATGAAAGCGCCAAAGGCTCATTTCGTCCACTAATGTAAGAGTCATGTCTGAAACATCTGCACTCGCGCCGTCGCGAGATGAACTCAATTCCTTGCTCGATTCCTCCTTCGATTCTTTCCTTGACGAGTTGAAGACCTTGGTTGCAATTCCTTCGGTTTCTTCCGATCCTGCGCACCAGGAAGACCTGGCCCGCAGCGCCGCGCACGTGTGTGAGCGCTTCGCATCGCTCGGTTTTGACGCTGAGGTTCTTCGCGTCACCACGCCTGAAGGCGTGGAAGGCAAACCCGCCATCGTGGCGACCAGCCCGAAGGTTGAGGGCGCACCGACGGTTCTGCTTTACGCTCACCACGATGTTCAGCCGACCGGCGACGTGTCCCGCTGGGCATCTGACCCGTTTGTGGCCGAGGTTCGCGGGGATCGCATCTACGGTCGAGGCACCTCGGATGACGGCGCCGGCGTCATCGTTCACTTCGGTGCGATGTCCCTGTTGAAGGATCGCCTGCCGGTGAATGTTGTTGTCTTCATCGAAGGCGAAGAAGAAATCGGTTCCCCGTCGTTTACGACCTTCCTTGAAACCCACAAGGACAAGCTGAAGGCTGATGTCATCGTCGTCGCCGACTCCGATAACTGGAAGGTTGGCGAGCCCGCCGTCACCTCGACCCTGCGTGGCAACTCCGTGTGCACCGTCGACCTGACTGTCGCTGACCACGCGGTTCACTCCGGCATGTTCGGTGGCCCGATGCTGGACTCGGTGACCTGCGCTGCCATGCTCATCTCATCCCTGTACGACGAGAAGGGCGATCTGGTTGTCGAGGGTCTTGGTGGCTCCGATAAGGCTGACGTGGATTGGCCAGAAGATGAGTTCCGTGCAGCGGCTGGCTTGCTTGATGGCGTTCAGCTTGCCGGTAGCGGCGATCTGGCCGCCCGTGTGTGGACCAAGCCCAGCGTTTCCGTCATTGGTTTTGACGCGCGCCCCGTGTCGAACTCGTCGAATACGATAGCTCCGCACACTCGCTTCCGCCTGTCGATGCGCGTCGTCCCGGGCAAGGATCCGGTTGAAGCCATGGATCGTCTTGTCGAGCATCTCGAGTCGCACGCACCGTTCGGCGCTCACCTTGAGATCACCCGCAACGAAGCCGGAAACGGCTACCAGGCGGATATGGATTCACCCGTCACGAAGCTTCTGCACGAGGCCTTGTCGGATGCGTGGGGCGTGAAGTCTGTGAACATCGGTGTGGGTGGCTCGATCCCGTTCATCACCGACTTCCAGCGCCTGTTCCCTCACGCTCAGGTGGTCGTGACCGGCGTTGAGGATCCGCTCACGAACGCGCACTCCGAAGACGAGTCGCAGTCGATCCCGGACTTGCGCGCAGCGATTCTTGCTGAAGCGCTACTTCTGACGCGTCTGCCCCAACTGTGAGTCCAACACTGGTCATCGCCGGGCACTGGACCGGCGGTGACCCCGCATACCCGTCAACGCTGGCTGCTTTCAATGCCTGCGCTGACGGGTTTAGCGCGCGCAAACCCGACTGGAGTATTCGCCTTGTTCCTTTTGGTGCTGGCGTTGCCTTCACCGAAGCACTCGTGCAAGCGCAGGCCACCGGCTGGGCACCGATCGTCGTTCCCATCCACGAAGAATCCACGTTCGACGCGGGTCAGCGCACCCTCGACGCTCTTGATGGCGGGCTCACCCCGCTTATTGAAGGCGGCCATTCGATTGACGTTGACTGCGGATTTGGGTTTTTAAGCGCCCTGTCCAACGTCGATTTGAGCGATGGTCCGGATCTTGAAGACCGGCTGCGACGTGCGCTCGATATTGCCCGCGCCACAATCGCCGGTCGTGATGTGGTGGTCGCGGCCTCGTCGATGAGGCCGCTGCTGGGACTGTCATCCGTGCTGGCGCTCGGCGTCGACCTTGAGGCGCGCACATCGCAAAACCGGCAGCTTACCTCGATGCTGACCCGCGTTCTTTCAACGAAGGCGAAGCGTAACCTTTTGGCGTCCCTCATGGGGGACGAGGCTGCTCCCACCAACTGGGGCACGGCTCCCGGGTCCGGTGCAGCCGGTGGAATCGGCGCGATTGTTGGAGCACTGGGGGGACGAATTGTTCCCACAGGCCAATTCTTGCGCGCCATTTGCGATCTTGATTCTGCGCTCGCAGATGCGAACCTCGTCATCGTCGCTGAACCGCGCTTGCATTCACCGTCGCTCGCTGACGCATCACTGGATGTGATCACGGATGTGGCAGGGCTTTACGCTTTACCGGTCGTGGCACTCGGAAGCGAATCGTCACTTGCCGCGCACGAACGCGCCCAGTGGGGTCTACATGGGCAATTCCTTACCGAAGGGACGCTTACCCTGGGTGAAGCAGGAGAACGAATCGCGCGCACGTGGGCGCGATAGTCGGTTAGTTTTCTCACCCGTAACGTCCACGCGCGCCCCTGCCGTGGCACAACGCGACGAACGCACGTACTCTAAACAATTGTCAATGAGTTTTTTCAAACGAATGGAGCATCATGTCTGACACCGACATCGAAGCACCCGCACACGAAGTGACGTTGACGGACGTTGCAACAGCCAAGGTGAAGAGCCTGCTCGAACAGGAAGGTCGCGACGACCTTCGCCTGCGCATCGCCGTTCAGCCCGGTGGTTGCTCCGGCCTGATCTACCAGCTCTACTTCGATGACCGTTTGCTTGACGGCGACGCTGTGCGCGACTTCGACGGTGTTGAGGTTGTTGTCGACCGCATGTCGGTCCCGTACCTCAACGGTGCAACGATCGACTTCGCAGACTCGATTGAACGTCAGGGCTTCACCATCGACAACCCGAACGCGCGGAACACCTGCGCGTGTGGTGAATCCTTCCACTGATCCGAAAGAAAATATGAAGATTATGCATAAGGCGGCCGTAGCCGTCCTCGCCATCACCGTTTCCCTTGGTCTTGCAGCGTGTGGTTCTACTGACGACTCGCAGTCTGCCTCAGCCCAATCAGGCACATCAATCCCCGAGGTTGAACGTGACGGCGACTTCAACTTCCCGGCAACAACGGGCAGATACGGTGAAGACACCGAAATCTCCGCCGGTGAAGGCGACGCTCCGACCGACAAGGTCTATGTCAAGACCCTCGTTCAAGGTGACGGCGCTGAAGTTCAGCTCACCGACACCGTCTACGTCAACTACGAGCTCGCTCTCTGGGACGGCACCAAGGTTGAGTCCTCCTTCGAAACCGGTAAGCCGATCGCTTTCGGTCTGAACCAGGTGATCCCCGGATGGACCTACGGCCTGGCGACCCAGCACGTTGGCGACCGCGTTGAGCTGGTTGTTCCCGCAACCTGGGCGTACGGAGACAAGGATTCCTCATCGATTCCCGCCAACTCCACGCTGATTTTCGTTGTCGACCTGCTTGATTCCACGTCGAACGTTTCTATCGACGAGGAAAGCTTGAAGAACGCTACCGCTACCGGTAACGAACTGCCCGCCGGCATCAGCGTTGAAGGTGCCCCAGCGGTCGAACCTACTCTGTCCTTCACCGAAGGAAGCCCTGCCCCCACCGAGGACGCATCGATTGATATCTACACCGGTATCGGTGAGACCATCGAAGACGGCGACATTGTTCTCTACCGCGGTTTGGGAGCCCCGTTCGGTAATGCCTCCCAGATCCAGTCGACCTGGTCTGACACCAACAAAAAGTACACCGCAGATGCCGCCCAGCTGAACGTGGTAGGGAAGACTGTCGGTACTCGTTTCCTGTACGTCGCTGGTGCAAGCGCAGCTGCTCAGCAGTCTGCCCAGTCCGGTGCTCAGTCGGGCTCAACGCAGACGATCACCCCCCAGGTTTTCGTTCTGGACGTTATCGGAGTGATGAAGGCACGCTGATAGCCTGACGCAACTCGTTCTAGTGGGCGGTTCACCGAGCGGTGGACCGCCCACTAGCGCATACAATAGACCCGGTTAAAGTTTCGAAGCCGTAAGGCATCCAACCATTGGGAGAAGATCGTGAGCGAAATGACCGCACGCATCCTGGTTTTTAGCGCTGACATTGATAAGCGCCATGCTGTTGTCAACGGTGTTGGTATTCGTGCTGCGAAGGATCTACCGACCATTGAATGGTCCGAAGCTGCAACCCCCTTCGGCACCAAGGAACTGGTGGAAAACAACGATTTCGATCTTCTGATCCTGGATGCTGAAACCACCAAGGAAGGTGGTATGTCCGTCGCTCAGGAACTGAAGAACACGGTAGAGAAACTTCCGCCGATCATCTTCCTGACCGCACGCCAGCAGGATTCCTGGCTTGCTACCTGGGCGGGTGCTGCGGCAACTATTTCGGATCCGCTTGATCCGATCGAGCTGCAGGAAACCGTTGCAGACCTTCTGCGCAAGGCGCGCCAGTGAGTCAATCTTTCGAATGGGCTCGACTGATCGCCGACATTATCTCGGGTAAGGACCTGGATTACGACAGCTCCTACTGGATGATGGACCAGGTGATGAGCGGCGAGCTTGGTGAATCACGCCTGGCCTCCTTCCTGACCGCTATGGTCATCAAAAAGCCAACGGTGTCCGAGATCCGTGGTCTTGCCGACGCTATGCAGAACCACGCGGTCAGCGTTGACCTGCCCACCGATGCTCTTGATATTGTCGGTACGGGTGGTGACGGCTACAAGACCGTCAACATTTCGACCATGTCAGCAATCGTTCTGGCCTCCCTTGGTACTCCGCTGATCAAGCACGGTAACCGCGCCTCGACCTCCCAGTCGGGTAGCGCCGACGTGATGGAAGCCTTGGGCGTGAACCTGAACCACGAGACCGAGCGCATGCGCGAGATCTTCGATGAACTGAACATCGCGTTCCTATTCGCGAACAAGGTTCACCCGTCGATGCGTTTTGCCGCTCCTGTTCGTCGTTCCTTGGCGTTCCCGACAGCATTCAATATTCTTGGCCCGCTGACGAACCCCGCGAAGGTGACCTCGAACGCGATCGGCTCGTCGAATCCGACGAATGCTCGCCTGATCGCCGGCGTTCTTGCTGATCGTGGCGCGTCTGCTCTGGTGTTCCGAGGCAAGGAAACCGGCTTGGATGAACTCTCCACGGTTGACGTGAACGAGATCTGGGAGGTCCGCGACGGCGAAGTCACTCATAGCGAGTTCGACCCGACCGAACACTTCGACATGGATCCGGCAGCAATCGGAGATCTTCGCGGTGGCGACCCAGATGATAACGCTGTTGTCGTCCGAGAAATCCTGCTCGGCGGTGGTCGAAAGGCTGTTCGTGATGCAGTCGCGCTGAACACCGCGGGTGGTTTGATCGCGTATGGCAAGGCTCAGGGCGTGCGTCCTGGCGACGGCTCGCTGGTCGAGCGTTTCGGCGTTGGTATCCAGATGGCACGCGATGCCATGAATGATGGTCGTGCGATGAATCTGCTGAACCGCTGGATCGAACTCACATCAGCCTGAGGTGTGCCCATCGTGCACCTTGGTGCGATGAAGAATGTACGAGGCCGGGCAGACACCATTAAGGTGTCCGCCCGGTTTTTCTGTTCTGTCGCCTTACCTTGTGGCTTTGTTAAGGGGAAAGCTCAATGATGTGCCTCGTACCTCGACGTACTAGTAGGCACCCAATTCTTCGCGTGGCGTCGACAAGAGAGCAATATCGTCGCTACTGGTCACTCCCATGTCTTCGAGTATGTGCGTAAGCCCGTCCAGTACATGCAACGTCGTGTAGGAATCAGCCAAAGCACGGTGTGCTTCCACTACGGGAGCATCGAAATAATTGGCTAGAGCACCCAGGCAATGACTGGGAACCTCAGGCTTTGGAAGCAGAATCCTGGCAAGAGTCAACGTGTCGAAATAGGGCAGAGGTCGCCATTTAAGACCAGCCTGCTGACATGCTCTTAGCAGGAAAGCGCGATCAAAAGGAACGTGCTGAGCAACGAAAACTTGCGCGGGCTCACCGTCGTCGATCCACGTCAAGAACTGGGGGAGGACCTGGTTAATAGTCGGAGCACCCTCCACGTTTTCATCGGTAATACCTGTCAAAGTCGTGACGATTTCAGGGATAGGGCGCAGTGGGTTCACCATCGACTGGAAAGTAGAAAGTACCTGGCCACCGCGGACTTTAAGCGCACCAATTTCGGTGATCTGGTCATCGTTGTCAAGCCCCGTCGTCTCAAGATCAACGACAACGTACGTCGTATCAGCGAAAGACAGCCCGCTGATTATGGGCGATGCGCCGTCGCGTATCTGACGTGCTTGGCTCAGATAGGTGCGCACCTGTGCAACGATATTCGCACGCCTGTCCGTTGAATCTGAGATAGCGTCGTTGCCTGCCGGCATATCGCGTGAAGTGGGCATAGAGTTAAGCATAGTTCGTGTTTTCACCTTCGAACCTCGTGGAGGGGCCGTGGCGTTCTACCAAGCATTGAAGGCAACCGGAAGTCCGATCCTGAAGGCGGCATACAAGCCGTGGATTCGAGGCAAAGAGAATATCCCGACCTCCGGGCCGGCAATTCTTGCCTCAAACCACAACGCGGTGTGGGATTCCGTCTTCCTGCCAATGATGCTCGACCGTGAGGTCGTTTTCATGGGTAAGGCCGACTACTTTACGGGTACCGGCGCAAAGGGTTGGGTCACGAAGGAATTCATGCGCGCCGTTGGCACAATTCCCGTTGATCGTTCGGGTGGTCGCGCATCCGAAGGTGCTTTGAAGGCCGGTCTTGACCGCCTTGCCGGCGGTGAACTCTTCGGCATTTACCCCGAAGGAACCCGTTCACCCGACGGCCGTCTCTACCGCGGTAAAACGGGTGTTGCTCGACTTGCTCTGCTGTCCGGAGCCCCCGTTATTCCCGTCGCGATGATTGGCACGCACGCTGCTCAGCCGATCGGCCAGAAGATCCCGTCGCGCACCAACATTGGCATGGTCATCGGCGAACCCCTGGATTTCTCCCGTTACAAGGGCCTCCACAAGGACCGCTTCGTCCTGCGCGCCATCACGGACGAAATCATGTACAACCTGATGCTGCTCTCGGGTCAGGAATATGTTGACCTTTATGCAGCAGATGTGAAGGCGAAGCTTGCTGCCGACGGAAAGTTCGACGGCCCGGTTCCCACGAATGGTCGACCCGGCCCCGGTGGGCGTACCGCTCCGATCGTCGAGGTACCTCATCGACCCGAAGAAGAATCCAGCGAAACGGATCCTAACAAGGGTGAAAACGCAGAATAAATGCGTGTGCGCGCCCGTCCATGGGACGGGCGACCCCCATACCAACTCCACTGTGGCTTTAAACTAGTGGTGTTTGAAGTGCGTGTCGTCCGACCGCACTTGTTCCAACGCTGAAAGGTGTTTCCATGTCGGTTCGTCGCGTCGCTCTGCTCACCGCCGGTGGCTTCGCTCCGTGTCTTTCTTCCGCTGTTGGTGGCCTCATTGAGCGCTACAACGAAATCGATCCTTCGATCGAGATCATCGCGTACCAGAACGGCTACCACGGTCTGCTGACCGGCAACTTCGTCGTTGTTGACGAAGAAGCTCGTAAGCATGCTGGCGTCCTTCACCGCTTCGGTGGCTCCCCGATTGGTAACTCGCGCGTCAAGCTGACCAACGCGAAGAACCTCGTCGAGCGTGGCCTTGTCGCCGAAGGCGAAAACCCGCTTGAAAAGGCTGCTGAGCAGCTCCGTAAGGATGGCGTTGACGTCCTGCACACCATCGGTGGCGACGACACCAACACCACGGCTGCAGATCTTGCTGCCTACCTCGAAGAGCATGACTACCACCTGACGGTCGTCGGCCTGCCCAAGACGATCGACAACGACGTTGTGCCGATCCGCCAGTCCCTGGGTGCATGGACCGCCGCTGAAGAGGTCTCCGAGTATGCACAGAACGTCATCGGCGAGCACCGCTCCAACCCCCGTATGCTGATCATCCATGAAATCATGGGTCGTCACTGCGGTTGGCTGACCGCTGCTGGTTCGCTGGAGTACCACGAGTGGCTGAAGACCCAGGAATGGGTTCCCTCCATCGGCCTGTCGCAGGAACGCTGGGACATCCACGCTGTCTTCCTGCCCGAAATGGCACTCGACATCGATGCCGAGGCCAAGCGCCTCAAGGCCATTATGGACGAGCAAGGCAACGTCAACATCTTCCTCTCCGAGGGTGCAGGCGTTCCCGAGATCATCGCTGAAATGGAAGCAGCTGGCGTTGAGGTTCAGCGCGACCCCTTCGGCCACGTGAAGCTCGATACCATCAACCCCGGCCAGTGGTTCGCCAAGCAGTTCGCATCCAAGATTGACGCTGAGAAGGTCATGGTCCAGAAGTCGGGCTACTTCTCACGTTCTTCGCGTGCAAACGCTGACGACCTGCGCCTGATCAAGTCCATGACTGATCTTGCTGTCGAATGCGCTCTCAAGGGCGAATCCGGCGTTATCGGCCACGATGAAGAAAACGGTGACCGCCTGACCGCAATCGCGTTCCCGCGTATTGCCGGTGGCAAGCCCTTCGATATTTCTCAGAAGTGGTTCCTCGACATGATGGCCGAGATCGGCCAGGAAGTGAAACCCGCTGCACAGTGAGTTTTCCTATGAATCCCGGTCGCGGCACGCCACGGTTCGCACAGTACCCGGCGTGTCGCGACCCGGAGGACCTCGTAGCTCCAGAAGCTGGTACGGACGCGCCGTGGGACTCATGGCGTAGCCGTGAAGCCCTGCAACAACCGGCTTACCCTGATGTGCAGGCAGTCGAAGACGTAACAACAGTGTTGCGTCGCCAGCCACCGCTTGTGTTTGCTGGTGAAGTGGACGATCTGCGAACTTGGTTGGGAGCTGCGGGACGCGGTGAAGCCTTCGTCCTCACGGGCGGAGACTGCGCCGAAACCTTCGCAGAATCCACCGCTGATCACCTGCGTCTAAAGATTCAGGCGCTTCTTCAGATGGCAGTTGTCCTGACATACGGTGCTTCGCTTCCTGTTGTGAAGATTGGCCGTATCGCCGGACAATATGCGAAACCGCGTTCTTCCGACATGGAGACCCGCGACGGCGTGACTCTTCCGTCGTACCGAGGAGACGCGGTGAATTCCTACGAGTTCACGCCCGAAGCGCGTATCCCGGATCCGGATCGTCTTCTTCAGACGTACCACCATGCTGCGTCGACCCTGAATCTGATTCGCGCCTTCACGAAGGGTGGTTACGCTGACCTGCGCATGGTTCACCACTGGAACCGTGGTTTTACGCAGAACCCCGCATATGCACGCTACGAGTCGTTGGCTGAAGAGATCCACCGCGCCGTCCAATTCATGCAGGCCGCCGGTGTTGACTTCGATTCCCTGCGCGACGTTGACCTGTATTCGTCACACGAGGCACTTCTGCTTGAATATGAGTCAGCAATGACCCGTATCGACTCGCGTAATGGCTTGCCCTATGACACATCTGGTCACTTCTTGTGGGCAGGGGAACGCACACGCGACCTTGAAGGTGCTCATATTGAGCTTCTTGCACGCGTGCGTAACCCGATCGGTGTCAAGGTTGGTCCTACAACGACCCCCGACGATCTGCTTGGATTGATGGATCGATTGAATCCCGAAGGGGAAGAAGGACGTCTGACCTTCATCACTCGCATGGGTGCAGGCACGATTCTTGAAAATCTTCCTCCGTTGCTGAACGCTGCGAAGGCTGACGGTCGCCCCGTCACGTGGATTACCGATCCCATGCACGGCAATACGATCACATCGTCCACCGGATACAAGACGCGTCGCTTTGAAACGATCATGGAGGAAGTAAAAGGCTTCTTCGATGCTCATGACGAAGCAGGAACCGTCCCAGGTGGCATCCACGTTGAACTGACCGGTGACGATGTCACCGAAGTTATTGGTGGTTCAGCAAAGCTTGACGATGAGTCGCTTCAGAAGCGCTACGAGACCCTGGTGGATCCACGTTTGAACCACGAGCAGTCGCTAGAAATGGCGTTCCAAGTCGCAGAGTATTTGCGTCGCGATCACTAGATTTCTGTCCCGATACAACAAGGCCGCGCTCGCACAAGCATCGTATTGCTTGGCGGGCGCGGCTTCGTTCTGGCGGGTTTTGTCATGTGTAGCGACGTTGTGGGGTTTGTGTGGAGCGGACCCCGTTTTTGGGCACTTTCCTGGTTGTGTTCGTGTTCTTGGACGAGGTCGTGGCGGGCGTGGCGAAGTTTGTCGAAGTATGGGCGTCGGGCGTTGGAGTGGCACCGTCAACGCTGCTGACAGCTGTAGCGAGAGTCGCAGGGAAAGCTGTATCGGTAGAAGCTCTGTGCAGAGCTATCGACTACACGATGAAGAGGGTGACCGTCGATCCCTTTTTCACAACCGTGCCAGCATCGGGATCCGTGTAACGCGCGGTCCCGAACACGCCACCGAGCACGCGTTGAACCGTGACATTCAGGCCGGCGGCTTCCAAGATTCGCTTCGCTTCAGCTTCCTGCTTACCCGTAATGGAGGGGACTTCAACTGTTTCTGGCCCCTTAGAAACGACATATTCGACCTTGTCGCCCTTATAAAGAGTCGTGCCAGCTGCTGTTGTCTGGGAAATCAAGGAGCCTTCGGCGACACTGTCCGAGTACTCTTCGCTTGGCGACGCGACCAATCCCAGTGCCTCGATCGCAGCCTGAGCATCAGCGCTACTCATCGCCATGAGGTCCGGAACCGTCAGTGGTTCTCGACCCTTCGAGACAACAACATCGATTTTCGTATCGTGGGGGATCGACGTATCGGGATCCAAGGACTGAGAAATGACGATATCCTTGGCGACCTCTTCCGAATACTCTTCGTTGATTGTGCCCACGGCTAAACCAGCATCGATGAGCAGAGTCTCAATCTCAGACTTGTTCTTTCCAACAAGATCGGGCACAGCTCGCATATCGATGCCTTTGGAGGTTGTTACGCGAACCTCGGCGTTCTTGTGAACAGGCTGCCCGCCATCGGGATCAGAAGAAATGACGATACCGGATTGGACGGTGTCAGAGAACGCTTCCTCTTCAATCACTCCAAGCCCAAGAGCTGCAAGCTCTGACTTCACGGCCTGTGAGGAACGCCCAGCTGTTTGAGGCATGGTCAAGTACGAGCCGGGGCCGTACTCGTTCCACCACCACCAGCCACCTACGCCACCGATGATGGCGACGAAGGCAATGATGGCTAGGAACTTGCCGATGAACGAACGGCGATTCTTTTTTGGAGAATGCATCGCTCCTTGCACTCCAGCAGCCTGGACAACAGTGCGGGACGTGGAATGACCAGTCGGGGGAAGTGAAGACGTCACACCCAGATGCTCCCAAGTGGCCGTTTCTCCCGCAGAAGAGGCAACCTTTGGTGCAACGTCGGCTCGACGAGTAAGGATCTCTTCCGGCAGTCCAATTTCGACGCGAGCGAGGAGCTCAAGTGCTTCACCGGCGTCTGTTGGTCGCTCATCAGGATTCGTCGCAGCTAACGCTGAAATAAAGTCATCAATTTCGCGAGGCAACCAGCTGACCAGAGTCGACGGCATCGGAATTGGATCATTCACATGATGCGTAGCAATCTGGATAGCGTTTTCGCCTTCCCACGGCACTGAACCCGTGAGCATTTCAAACGCCATGATGCCAACGGCGTAAAGGTCGGTGCGCTGATCAACGCCGTGTGACAGGGCAACTTCCGGAGCAATGTAGGCCACGGTTCCCAGCATTGAACCAGTGGTCGAAAGTGACACTTCAGAGGCCGCGCGTGCTAAACCAAAATCGGTCACGCGAGCAGGCGGATCTGCGGGAACAAGGACGTTTTCTGGCTTGATGTCGCGGTGGATCACACCAACACGATGAGCGGCTCTCAGTGCGTCAAGAACGTCGTGAACGTAGGACAGGGTTTGCCCAACGGTAAAAGAACCTTGCTCGTTTAAGACAGTGCGAAGGTTTGGTCCGTCGATGAGCTCCATGACCAAGAATCCCTGACCAGCAACAACACCCTGATCGAAAACCGAGACGACACCGGGGTGAATGATGCGGGCAGCGGATCGCGCTTCGCGACGGAAACGAGCAACGTAATCCTGTGACTGGGCAAGATGCGGATGCATGATCTTCAAAGCAACCGGGCGCTCCAAGCGTTCGTCTTGTGCCACGTACACGGTTGCCATTCCGCCGCGAGCCAGCAGGCGGATCACGCGATAGCGCGAGTCAATAAGCATTCCCAGAAGCGGATCAATCTGGTCGCTCGTAGGGGATGAAAGATCGTTGGGCTCGGGTGATTCAGGCGCAACAAGATGCCCTGGTAGGGTCTGCAGGCGCTCAGTCGGCTGCGAACCAGCGTCAGGGGTGCGTCGGTCTGAATCAAAATCGGTCACGTTCGGATTGTATTAGAGGGGCGCCGTAGTGGGCGTACGCAAGACGGCGCGCCATGTGAGTTCGTGCGCTCAGCGCCTAGGTGCGAGGCCGGGGGAGCGTTTGACGGCTAGGCTTAGAACATGACCCAGAATGTGGAAACTATTTCGTTTGAAGAAGCCGGTCGCCTGTTGGGCGTCGAAGAACGTCGGATCAAGCAGTTTGTGCGCGATCATGTTTTGTTTGCCGTGAAGGGCGAGAACGGAAAGCCTGCGATTCCTCGCGAAATCATTGTCCTCGGTGCAAACGGCTGGGAGCCACTGTTCAGCCTTCCCGGCACGCTGACGCTTCTGGAGGACGACGGTTTTACGTCCGAAGAAGCGGCTGCTTGGTTGTACACCGTTCAAGATGAACTCGGTGAAACGCCCATGGAAGCCCTGTTGAAGGGGCGCCACCACAAGGTCAATTCAATCGCCTCAACTCTGGCGTTCTGAAATTATTCCGACCCGCGCTTGAACAAAGAACGAGGCCCGCTCATGTGCGTTGCCTCGTTCTCTTTATTATCGCAGAAGGCAAATCTGAACGCGTAAGGCGACTGGTTACGCCGTACGGGCGGTGACGATCTCAGCCAACTCGGTCAGATCGCGACGCTGGTCTTCAGTGAATGGATAGGCGTCAAAACCGCGATGGCCTTCCTTCACTAGAGAATCGATCAGCGACTCGTGGGCGCGTCGACCGCGTTCTTCAATAATCGTTGCGCACTGGGCAATCGCTTCATCCGAAGCATCCTCATCGCCGAGCACTGAGAGCAGAGTGCGACGTTCGTCTACAGTCGCATGAGACCACGCCAAAGAAAGCAATACGGTTCGTTTGCCTTCACGCAGATCATCGCCGGCAGGCTTGCCCGTGGTTGCCGGGTCGCCGAAGATCCCCAGATCGTCATCGCGAAGCTGGAAAGCGATACCCCACGGAGTGAGGATAGAGTCCAACGCCTGGATCAACTCGGGTGAACCACCGCCGGCAATCGCCCCGAGAATCGCCGGGTGGACGATCGAATAATGCGCGCTCTTGTGGAGGACAACCTCCATGACATCCTCGACGCTGATGGCTACGTTATCTTCGACGTCCAACGGAAGATTTTCTGCTCGGATATCAAGGTATTGCCCCAAGCCCACTTCCGCGTGCATCGTTGTAAAACGTTGCATGAGCAAGAAGGCGCGCTCTGGGGCTAACAGTGAGCACTGAGAATTGACCGCTGCCTGGGCGGCGGAGAACAACAGGTCACCGACAAGAACAGCGCCGGCGGCACCGAATGCGGTTGCAGACCCTTCCCAGCCTCTATCGCGATGAACCCCAGCAAGGCGAACATGGGGAGTGGGGGCTCCGCGACGCGTATCAGCATGGTCAATGAGATCGTCGTGCGCCAATGCTGAGGCCTGGTAGAGCTCAAGGCCGGCTGCCAACGCCGAAAGGTCAAGATCCGGATCATCCAGCGGACGTTGCAAGGCCAATGAAGCCCCGAAATATGCCAGAAGTCCGCGGAAGCGCTTGCCTGACTGGATCGATGCGACGCAGGTCTGTGTAAATTCATCCGAGACTCGTGACGTGCCGATTTCGTCCATCACAGCGATCAGATGATCGTGAGTCGCATTGTCGATGATGGGGCGGAGTTCGGCGAACCGTGCGGCAAGTATTTCCATAGGTCACACTGTAGCGTGACAAGCACAAATGTGGTGCTGGTCATTATTGTTTCATTTTTGGTGAGCTACATCATTAAAAATGGGGGTTGACAGGTGGGTTCATCAGGAAAATTTGCACTATCGGACTATAATTAAAAGCAGGTTTTCAGCGCCCGAATCGGCGCGAAGAAGTCCCCATTTTCTGCGAAAGGGATAGGTGTGGCCGGATCGAGCACTGCCAAGGGGTCCAAGACTACTTCCAAGGCCAGCAAGGTTGACGAAACAGTAGAGGTAGAAAAGACCGCACCAGCAACGAAGAAGCGTGCTTCGAAGGCTGTGACTCAAAAGGCTACCGACAAAGCTACCAAGGCTCCCACAAAGAAGACCGCGCTCCGCACGGCGAAGAAGACAGCGGAAGCTGGCGACGTCGTTCCCGAAGAGAAGCCTGATCAGAAAACGGCTCGACGTACCGCAAAGAAGGTCGCCGACGAAGCTGTAAAAGCTTCGTCTGAAGCTGAAGCCACCAAGGCTCCTGCGAAGAAGACCACGCGTCGTACCACGAAGAAGGCGACCGCTGAAGCCACTTCTAGTGAAGCTCCTACAACCGACGCGCAGGCTCCGCTTACTCAGGAAGAGCCTGCAAAACCGGCAAAGAAGACGACTCGTCGTACCAAGAAGACTGTCGAGGTCGCAGAGACCCAAGAAGGCAAGTCCGCGAAGAAGACGACTCGTCGCAAGAAGAAGGACGAGCCAAAGGTTGAAGAACCGGCAATTGAAGAGTCTGAAGAAGAGACTGAAGACGATATCGACGATGCTGATATCGATCTGAACGACGAAGAAGAACTCGACGATACCGAAGACACAGATGGCGATGATACGTCAGATGATGAAGACGAATCTGAAGAGGGAGATGAAGAGTCCAAGCCCAAGCCGGAAGTCGTTGAGGTAACAACGTCGAAGGCAAAGACGAAGGGTAGCTTCGTCGTTTCCGACTCCGACGAGTCCGATGAGCCCGTCCAGCAGGTGACCGTCGCGGGTGCAACCGCGGACCCGGTCAAGGACTATCTCAAGCAGATCGGCAAGGTTTCGCTGCTGAACGCAGAGCAGGAAGTTGACCTTGCTCGCCGTATCGAAGCTGGCCTCTATGCCGAATACAAGCTGAAGAACGAAGCCGATTCGATGACGGCGAAGGAACGTCGTGAGTTGCACTTCATGGCATCCGACGGTCAGCTGGCGAAGAACCACCTGCTGGAAGCAAACCTGCGTCTGGTCGTTTCGCTGGCTAAGCGTTACACAGGTCGTGGCATGCAGTTCCTGGATCTGATCCAGGAAGGTAACCTCGGTCTGATTCGTGCAGTTGAGAAGTTCGACTACACGAAGGGCTACAAGTTCTCCACTTACGCAACCTGGTGGATTCGTCAGGCGATCACGCGTGCAATGGCTGACCAGGCTCGCACGATCCGTATTCCTGTCCACATGGTTGAGGTCATCAACAAGCTTGCTCGCGTCCAGCGCCAGATGCTTCAGGATCTTGGTCGTGAACCCACGCCGGAAGAACTGGCGAAGGAACTCGACATGACGCCCGAAAAGGTCGTCGAGGTTCAGAAGTACGGTCGCGAACCGATCTCGCTTCACACTCCACTGGGTGAAGATGGCGATTCTGAGTTCGGCGATCTGATTGAAGACTCTGAAGCAATCGTTCCCGCCGATGCGGTGTCGTTCACGCTTCTTCAAGAACAGCTCCACAACGTGCTCGACACCCTGTCGGAACGTGAAGCTGGTGTTGTGTCGATGCGTTTCGGTCTGGGTGATGGCCAGCCGAAGACCCTGGATGAGATCGGCAAGGTCTATGGCGTGACGCGCGAGCGTATTCGTCAGATCGAGTCGAAGACGATGTCGAAGTTGCGTCACCCGTCGCGTAGCCAGGTGCTTCGCGATTACCTCGACTGATCGCCTCGCGTTTGTCTTATCTCAGTAACGTTGCGGTGAGTCATCTCATGGTCACGAAACGATGAAGTCACTAAGTGTCAAGTCGCCGATGGGCTCGAACAGTTAGAACATAGTGGTATGCTCTCGGGTTTTTTCATCATGGCCTTTGTTCTTCTGCTCGTTGTGGTTATCGCTGGTGCGGTGATCGTTGGTTTGGCACTTGAGCGTCGCCCTGCGTCCGTTTGGCAGGAACATCTTCGTGACCAGCGTGAGAAGCTGACGAATGCTCCCGAAAATGATGCCGATCCCGTGTCACCTCACTCGACAACGTTGACGGATCTGATGGGTGATACGTCGTCGATGAAGAACGCGTATTTTGATGCGGATCGCTTGCCCGGCGTTGATCGTATTGAGCGTGTGACGGATCGTTTTGAAGCGATGCAGGAGCGCCGCAGGGCAGGCAAGGAAGCTTCGGTCGACTAAACGTTGCCTAGTGTGCCACTAGTGTTCGACTACGTTAGGTTCAACCAATAAGTGGAACTTGATAGCGTCCATGGGAGATGATGAGCCCATGGACGCTGTTCTTTCATTTTTAAGCTCTCCGGCGGGCATTGCGTGTATTGCACTGCTCGTCGTTGTCATCGTCGGCGTTGGTATTGGGATTGCGCGTAGCTCGAAGAAGTCCGTGCCGACTATTACGCCTGCTACTCCGGCCACGCCAGTTACGGCCGCGCCGACAACTCCTGCGGATGACTCCCCCGCAGACGCACCTGATGCGCGCGGTAGTCCGTCGCCGATCGACGAGGCCGCCTCTTTAGATCCGACGTCTGAAGCTGTCGTAGATGGCGGGCAAGACCAGGTAGTAGAACCCGTTGAAGAGCCTGTCGAAGCACCTGAACTGTCAGTTGAGGTTCCTGAATCAGTGCCGAGCCGTATGACTCGCCTGCGTTCGCGCCTGTCGCGTTCGGGCACGCTGGGCAAGGCTATCGTTTCGGTGTTGTCCCGTGGTGAGCTGAAAGCCGCTGACTGGGAAGAAGTCGAAGATACGCTTCTTGTCGCTGACCTTGGTCTTGAAGCGACCGACACACTGATTGAAGCACTGAAGAATCGCGTGGCCGTCGAAGGTGTTCACGACACTGATTCCATTAAGAGGTTCCTTTCCGAAGAGCTTCTTGCGCTGGTTGATCCTGCGATGGATCGTAGCCTGCATCTTGATCGTCAGGGCGACAAAGGTGAGCTTCCCGCATCGATCCTGATGGTTGGCGTGAACGGCACCGGTAAGACGACGACCGTTGGCAAACTGGCTCGCGTTCTCGTCGCCGAAGGCAAGAGCGTTTTGCTGGGTGCAGCTGATACCTTCCGCGCCGCTGCCGGCGAACAGCTGGGCACGTGGGGCGAACGCGTTGGTGTTGAGGTCGTTGCTTCTGATCGCGAGGGCGCAGATCCGGCTTCGGTTGCTTTCGATGCTGTCAAGGCTGGTGCAGACAAGAATATTGATGTCGTGCTGGTTGATACCGCTGGTCGTCTGCAGACGAAGTCGACGCTGATGGATGAGCTTGGCAAGGTCAAGCGTGTCATGGAAAAGCAGGCTCCCGTCAACGAGGTTCTGCTGGTCCTCGATGCGACCACCGGTCAGAACGGTATGAAGCAGGCTGAGGTTTTCGCTGAGGTTGCCGGAGTGACCGGCATTGTCCTGACCAAGCTCGATGGTTCTGCAAAGGGTGGCATTGTTGTCTCCGTGCAGAAGGCTCTTGGTGTTCCGGTGAAGTTCGTTGGCCTGGGTGAAGGTGCTGACGATCTTGCTCCGTTCGATCCGCAGGGCTTCGTTGACGCCATCGTGAATGGCTGACGCTCTTCGAATTGCACGCCAGGTGGGGCATTCTCACGCCGTGTGAGGTTGCCCCGCATACGGCTGTGATAGCCCGCGTGCGATAGGCTTTGACCAGTAAACGAGGTCGTGGCCTCGTACCCTTTTGCTTTCCACCTTTTGGGAGACTCAACGTGTTCGGAAATCTGTCGGATCGGCTGACTCAGTCTTTTAAGCAGCTTCGCTCTCGTGGTGTGCTGACCGAATCAGATGTTGACCAGACAATTTCAGAGATTCGTCGCGCCCTGATTGACGCTGACGTTGCTCTTCCCGTTGTTCGTCAGTTCACCAACTCGGTCCGTGAGAAGGCCTACGGTGCGGCGCGTTCGAAGGCACTGAATCCTGGGCAGCAGGTCATTCGAATCGTCAACGAGGAACTGGTTGAGATTCTGGGCGGCGAATCTCGTGAACTGAAGTTTGCCGATCGTGGTCCGACGGTCTTCATGCTTGCTGGTTTGCAGGGTGCCGGTAAGACGACGCTTGCCGGAAAGCTCGGTAAGTGGCTCCGCGAAGAAGGCAAGTCCGTTCTTCTTGTTGCCTCTGACCTTCAGCGCCCGAATGCAGTGAACCAGTTGCAGGTTGTGGGTGAGCGTGCTGGTGTTCAGGTGTGGGCACCCGAACCCGGTAACGGCGTTGGTGATCCGGTGCAGGTCGCACGCTCGGGTCTGAACCACGCGATTGAGAACGGCATTAACGTGGTCATCGTCGATACCGCGGGTCGTTTGGGTGTCGACGAAGAAATGATGGCTCAGGCTGTCGCGATCCGTGATGCCGTTCAACCGCACGAAATCATGTTCGTGCTCGACGCGATGGTCGGTCAGGATGCCGTCCAAACGTCGACCGCGTTCCGCGATGGTGTGGGTTTCACCGGTGTTGTCCTGTCGAAGCTCGACGGTGACGCCCGCGGTGGTGCTGCGCTCTCCGTGCGAGGCGTGACCGGTGCGCCGATCCTGTTCGCGTCCACGGGTGAGAGCCTCGATGACTTTGAGCGTTTCCACGCTGACCGTATGGCGTCACGCATCCTCGATATGGGTGATATCCTCACCCTGATCGAGCAGGCAGAAAAGAAGCTGGACGCCGAAGAAGCCGAGCGCATGGCGCAAAAGGCGATGGCCGGCGAACTGACTTTGGGTGACTTCCTCTCGCAGTTGCAGCAGGTGAAGAAGCTCGGCTCGATGAAGAAGATGCTCGGCATGATTCCTGGCGCAGGCCAGATTCGCGAGCAGATTGAAAACTTCGATGAGCGCGAGGTCGACCGTATTGAGGCGATTGTCCGTTCGATGACGCCCGCGGAACGTGAAGATGTTTCGCTACTGAACGGTTCGCGTCGTGCGCGTATTGCACGAGGCTCCGGTGTGACGGTTGCTGACGTGAACTCACTGGTCAAGCGCTTTGAAGCGGCCAAGGCCATGATGGGTCAGATGGGCGCGATGGGCGGAATGCCCGGCTTCGGTAACATGCCCGGCCAGGGCGGTAAGGCGAAGCAGAAGGCGAATGCGCGTGCCGCTCAGGCAAAACGTGCGAAGGTGAAGAAGAAGGCACGTTCCGGTAATCCTGCGAAACGTCGCCAGCAGGAGCTTGAGGCTCTTCTTCCGCCCGAGCAACGTTCATCTGCGCCCGCTGCAGGATCCGCATTCGGCGGTGCGCCTGCTTCCGAACCGACCGCTCGTCCGTTGATGGATGATCTGCCAGACGATATCAAGCGCATGATGGCCGGCCTCAAGTGATCTTTCAGGGATCGCTACTTTGGTCCGCGACCTCCGGCTCACCGGCATCGTGGACAACCGGTTCGTGGAAGATTGATGCTTCCGGCATCACCATGATCGACGAGGCCGGGACGACAGGTTCGGACTTCACCGGCTTTGCGGTGCCCGGATTCGTTGACTCTCACGCCCATATTGGCGTTGGATCAGATGGGCCCGTGGGCCTTGAAGAGCAAGAAGTGCAGGCGTGTGCTCAGAGGAACACGGGTGTCTTAGCTCTGCGCGATTGTGGCGCTCCCGTTGATAACCGTTGGTTGAATTCACGCGATGACCTGCCGAAACTGATTCGAGCAGGACGTCATATTGCTCGTCCCAAGCGATACATTCGTGGCATGCCCATTGACTGCGAGAATCTCGCTGATCTTCCGGACCTCGTCGCTGAGCAGGCGAAACGGGGCGACGGCTGGGTGAAACTGGTCGGCGACTGGATTGATCGCTCGAATGGTGCAGATTCTGACCTCGATCCGTTGTGGCCGACGGAGGTTCTTATTGATGCCGTTGCAGCTGCCCACGAAAACGGTGCGAAAGTGGCGGTTCACTCCTTCGCTCACGCGACGATTGACTCACTTCTTGAAGCGGGCGTCGACGACATTGAACACGCGACGGGCATGGACGCGGATCAAGCAGATGAGGCCGCGCGCAGGGGAGTGCTGGTTACTCCGACGCTACTTCAAGTTGAATTGTTCAAGGACTTTGCTGATCAGGCCGGAGCGAAATACCCCGTATACGCTGCGACCATGTCTCGTATGTACGACGAGCGTCGTGAGCATTTCGCAATGCTCCGGGAATTCGGCGTCACCTTGGTGATGGGTACTGATTCTGGTGGCTACCAAGAGCATGGGACGATCGGTAAAGAGTTTGAACTCTGGCTGGATCGGGGAGTATCGCGCTTAGAACTGATCAATGTCGCCACATGGAAGTCCCGCATTGCACTGAACTTTGAGCAGTTGAGCCCGGGTGCCAGTGCGGATCTTCTGATCTACCGCGAGGATCCGCGAACAAGCGGTGCATTGGATCAGCCCGACCATGTCGTGATCAACGGGCAGCTGGTTTACTCGCGTTCCTGAATTGCGCTTTGCTTCGAACGTGACCGATTCCACGGCGGTTTGAAGCGTGTGATGAGCTCCAGATTTGGGGCATCGGGCGCCAACTATGGCACAATTGAGGGCGTACTCGGGCACTGGAGGACCCTCTCACCTTCTTTGACCGCGTCCCGGAACAAACACTGACCTGTGTTTCCCACCGGGGAAGTGCACGTTCCAACTCTGAACTAGAAACAGGAGTGACCACACAAGTGGCAGTTCGCATTCGTTTGAAGCGCGTGGGCAAGATTCACGCTCCCGCATACCGTGTTGTCGTCGTCGATTCGCGCAAGAAGCGTGATGGTCGCGTCATCGAAGAGATCGGTCTGTACGACGCACAGCCGAACCCGTCGATCATCCGCATCGACTCGGATCGCGCTCAGTACTGGCTGGGTGTTGGCGCACAGCCGTCCGACCAGGTTCGTAACCTGCTCGTCCTGACCGGCGACATCGCAAAGTTCAACGGCAAGAAGGATGCGGTTTCCCGCGTCAAGGTTGCCGAGTCTGACAAGGCTGGCGCAGCTGCTGAAGCTGTCAAGGCTGCAGAAGCAGAAGCCGAAAAGTCGAAGGCTGCTCAGGCAGCTGCAAAGGCAGAGGCTGAAGCAGAAGCAAAGGCCGCCGCTGAAGCTAGCGAGGCTGAAGCAAAGGCCGCAGAAGCTGAAGCTGAAGAAGCTCCGGCCGAAGCTGGCGAGGAAGCCTGATCATGCTGGCTGATGCGCTTGAGCACCTCGTCTCTGGAATCGTCGACCACCCGGAAGATGTTCGGGTTTCGGCTCGTTCCATGCGACGCGGTCACCTCCTTGAGGTTCGGGTCAATCCCGATGACCTCGGTCGTGTGATTGGTCGTAGTGGTCGCACCGCTCGCGCTCTGCGCACGGTGATGGGCGCTCTTTCAACGCGCGGTCCTATTCGTGTTGACGTTGTCGACACGGATCGCGAGTAAGCGCTCGCAAACAAAACTCATGTGGAGGGGCTCAGTTTTGAGCCCCTCCACTGTTTTATTTCTCCCACGGATATGGGCGGTAAACAGAATGCAGGTTATACGACAAAATGTGTGGCGTTGAGGCTTGTTTTTCGTTGCTGTTGAGCGGAAAAGTCGGGTTTTAAGTTGATGTGTTTGCTTGGGAGATATGAAAGCTCCTGTTTGCCTTGTGTGCGTCCAGTCAATGAATCGCAATGGAAGAACGTCTGCTGGACGAGTTAGGTGGAGGTGTCGGGGGTGTAATTCCTCGATGGTGCAACGTATCGACTCGGGAGCAAAGACTTATCAGCGTTCCTTAACTGGCTGTTGTCAGGGACAACTCTCAAAGAGCTTCCCGGTGAGGGCAGATCCTTCCAGAGGCGTTGCCAGGCGTTGTGGAGCTATTGGGCTTTGCCACCCATCATTGACCAGGTCCATGACGTCATCTACGTTGATGGCATCCATCTAGGGCGTAAAGCTGTTGTTCTGATTGCTCGAAGTGATGAGTATGTGTTGGGCTGGTATGTGGCAAGAGCGGAGAAGCAAGCGCGTGGGAAGCGTTAATGAGCCGTATCGCCCCGCCCTTGTTGGTGGTCACTGATGGGGGGAGTGGGTTTGAGAAGGCGCGCAAGAACATCTGGCCCACTACCGTGGTGCAGCGGTGTAGGGGGTGTCAAATAGTTTGTGTAAGCCGTGTTGGAAGGAAGGGGGATAATCATGACTATGTTCGTTGAGTCTTTGCTGGGTCGGTCTTTGGGTTAGGACTTGGTTGACCAGCTCAAAGCTTTGGGGCAGCTTGATGTCTTGTTCGTTCAGATTGATGCGGGGGAGGTGGGGCTGACTGGTGATGGTGGTTTCGTGCCTGCCGTTAAAGTAGCTCTTGAACGTGGTCTGCAAGCGGAGCTGACGAGCCAGTTGGGGTACGAGAAAGGCGCAGTAGACGCGGCAGCGCACACGAACTCGCGTAACGGCACGACCTCGAAAACGGTCCATAGCGAAGTCGGGTCGATCACGCTGGACGTACCCAGAGAGCGGGATGGGTCTTTTAGTCCGCGCCTGGTGCCCAAGGGTGGCAGCGGCGGTTGGGCGGCCTGGATGACATGATTATCAGCCTTTAGGCGGGCGGGATGACGATCAGGGATATCCAACACCACCTGGCTTCGACGATCGGGACGGACCTGTCTCATGAGACGATCTCGAACATTACCGATGCTGTCAGCGAGGAGGTTGGCCTGGCAGGCCCGGCCCCTCGAAGAGTTTTATCCCGTGGTCTACCTCGACGCGATCCGGGTCAGGATCCGGGAGAACAGTCAGGTCCTGAACCGGGCGGCCTGTCTTGCGGTCGGTGTTGATCTTGAGGGTATCAAGCACGTGCTGGGTATCTGGGTCCAAGACACCGAAGGGTCAGCATTCTGGGCCCACGTGTGTGCGGGTCTGGCCAATCGAGGTGTCCGGGATGTGCTGATCGTGTGCTGTGAGGGGCTTCAAGGCCTGCCAGAAGCGATCGAAGCGACCTGGCCGGACTCGATGGTCCAGACCTGCGTGGTCCACCTGATCTGGGCCTCGATGCGGTTGGTGGCCTACCAAGACCGGAAGAAAGTCTCGGCTGTGATCAAACCGATCTACACTGCCCCAAGCGAGAAAGCCGCACTGGCGGCCTTGGGTGAGTTTGAGACATCCGCTCTGGGCCAGAAATACCCTTCGTCGGTCGCGACCTGGGAGAAAGCCTGGGACCGATTCACCCCCCTCCTGCAGTTCCCGCCGATGCTCTGTAAGGTCATCTACACGACGAACTCCATCGAGTCGTTGAACTATCAACTACGGAAGGTGACGAAGAATCGGGGCCATTTCCCGTCAACGGACGCGGCCGTCAAACTCCTGTGGTTGGCGATCTGCAATATCGAGGACAAGCGAGCAATCAAGCGAGACAAAGAACGAGGCAAACCCCGCGAGCAACGCAAAGCACACGGCCAGCTCGTCGAGAGCCAAATCGTCACGAACTGGAAACAAGCACTCGCCCAACTCGCAACCGCCTACCCAGACCAAATCAACCCCTACTTGTAACCAATCAACTTACACAAAAACTTGACAGGCCCCTACACCTCGTTCCGCTTCCCATCGACGAGGCCCCCGCGACACACTGCACCTGACGCGACAAATCCGGGCTCAAACACGCAAAACCGTCGCACCAAGTGCAGCCGGTGCACCAAAACCAACCCCACGACCGCACCACCTGCACCCAACGCGACGCATCCGGGCTTAAACACGCAAAACCGTCGCACCAAGTGCAGTCGGGGGCGACAAATGCCTCTCTTCGTCAGATGCTGCCCGATCACCGCGGTCTGAGCCTTACTAGGCGGATCAAAACAATTTTCTGGTGGTGCTACATGCACACTGAGCACCCACTACCACCAGCTCAAATCCTCAAAACAATGCCAACAGATGCTGACATTGAAACCGCCTATCAAACTATCCACCCCGCAGAGATCAAAACAACGAGCCTGCCCCAATGGGCAGACGCCATCACCTGGCAAGACCTCCACCACAACACCAGCCCATACACCAACCCCTGGGACTCAACGAACCAGGACCCCAAATGCCACACATTTTGTCGTATAACCCCAGAATGCAAACCGATTCACTGGCCGTGGGATACTAGAAGCCAATACGTCACTTCTCGGTGTACACAACTTAAGGATGAAAGACACACTATGCAGATGACCGCAGGCATCATCGGGCCAGCTCATGGCCTTCGTGGTGAAGCAATGGTGGAAGTACGTTCCGACGATCCTGAGATCTGGGCACCCGGCTTTGTCTTCGATGTACTGGGAGAGCCTGAAATGAAACTGACGGTTCGCAGTGCGCGTATGCACAAGGATCGCCTGCTTGTTGGCTTCGAGGAACTGTCAACCCGCGAACAGGTAGAGGCTCTGCGTGGCAAGAAGCTTCTGGTCGAAGAAACTGAAGAAGAAGACGCATGGTATCCGCATCAACTGAAGGGATGCGTAGCCGTGACGCCCGATGGTTTGGCACTGGGAACAGTGACTGGCCTGCAATTTGGAATGGCTCAGGATCTTCTTCTGGTCAAGCCCGTCAGCGGAGCAACAGTCATGGTGCCTTTCGTTGAAGAGCTTGTTCCTGAGGTTGACGTTGAGAATAAGCGCGTCACTCTGACTCCGCCTCCCGGGTTGTTTGATGATGACTATGTCGACGCATCGGATAGGAATTCCAACTGATGAGGATCGACCTTTTCTCGATTTTCCCCGAATACTTCGCGCCCGTAAATCTGTCTCTGCTGGGCAAGGCACACGAGAGTGGCCTCGTCGATGTGCATGTCCACGATCTGCGTGATTGGACGCACGACGCACATCGCACAGTTGACGACACCCCGTACGGTGGTGGCGCGGGCATGGTGATGATGCCGACCGTGTGGGGAGAGGCTCTCGACGAGGTCATTGCTGAGTGCTCTGCTGGGCAAGACCAGGACGTTGCGCAACGTCGTGTTCTTGCGATTCCAACACCGTCCGGTATCCCGTTGACGCAGGCAACCGCACGCAACCTGACTAATGTCGATCAGCTGATGATCGCCTGCGGACGATACGAAGGGATTGATCAGCGTGTGGCCGATCACTACCGCGCGTCCGGTGTCGAGGTTCTTGAGTACTCGATCGGCGACTACGTGTTGAACGGCGGGGAAGTGGCAGCGCTCGTGCTTGTGGAAGCGGTGACGCGTCTACTCGACGGTTTTATGGGGAACCCTCAGTCGCTCGAGGAAGAGTCCCATGAGAACGGTCTGTTGGAGTACCCGACGTACACGAAGCCTCGTTCGTGGCGTGATATCGAGGTGCCTGACGTTCTTCTCAGTGGCGATCACGGGCGGATCGAACGCTGGCGACGCGACCTGTCGCTGAAGCGGACGCTCGAGCGCAGGCCGGATTTGATTGCTCAGTTGCGGTACGAGGATCTCGATTCAGCTGACAAAGAGTTTCTTGCTGCCCGCGGGCACCTCGTCACACCTAGCAGGCACCATGCGGTTTCGATTCGAGTGGCTCAGGCACACGATGGAGAACCTCTTGCCGCACTTGCGGCGCGTACGTTCCCGGACGCCTGTCCCGACTTCCTTTCTGATGAGGCAATCGCAGCGTTTATCGGCGACCAGCTATCGCCCGAAGCATGTGCTCGATTCATCGCTCAGCCGGAACGATACCGCGTGCTGGTCGCCGAAATCGATGGTGAACTGGGCGGATACACCCTGTCGATCATCGGCGAAGATGCGATTGAAAAAGACATGGTGCGACCCGGACGTATCGAAGCGTCGGACGCCTACCTGTCCAAGTGCTACACGGATGCCACATGGCGTGGAAGTGGTCTGGCGGGTGCTCTACTTGAAGCGGCAGTGGCGGACGTTGAAGCTTCCAATACAGCCCCACGCTTAGTTTTAGCAACAAACACCGGCAACCTTCGCGCTCAAAAGTTCTACAAGAAGCACGGCTTCAAAAAGAAGGCACGTCGCACGTTCAACGTCGGGGGAGTAATGAACTCAGACGTTGTCCTCGTGCGGAATCTCACCGTTCGATAAACATAGTCGTACCTCGCCGACAGTGGGCAGCGCCCGGCGAATGTGGCACACTTGAACACGGTGCATTCGAGTGCAACCTGCCGCAGGGGGACACTCACATGAATGCCCGGTGAAGAAAGCGCAGGCTCCGCCTGCCGTATTCGACGCAACTGACCTGCGGCAGAAGTGTCAAGGAGTAAACATGCAGAAGCTGGACGCAGTCGACGCCGCTTCCCTTCGTTCCGATCTTCCCTCGTTCCGCGCCGGTGACACCGTTAAGGTTCACGTGAAGGTTATTGAAGGAAGCCGTTCCCGTATCCAGGTCTTCCAGGGTGTTGTTATTGCCCGTCGCGGTCACGGCGTCTCTGAGACGTTTACCGTCCGCAAGGTTTCCTTCGGTGTTGGTGTGGAGCGTACGTTCCCGCTACATGCACCGACGATCGACCACCTTGAGGTCGTCACTAAGGGTGACGTCCGTCGTGCAAAGCTCTACTACCTGCGTGAGCGTCACGGCAAGGCTGCCAAGATTAAGGAACACCGTTCGGGTAGCGCAGAGTGAAACTCTGAGCATGACCACTGCGTGCCCGGTGCCCTTCGGGGCGCCGGGCTTGCGTGTTCGTATGCCAACCGGTGTTGGCATCTCCTCTGAAAAGTGAAGGACTACGAGTGACTGACAGTGATTACGCCATCGATTCTGATGGGGATACCGGTTCGGGTGGCTTTTTTGCTTGGATTCGTGAACTTGCCCTGATCGTGGTCGTGGCGTTCGTGATCTTCACTCTGCTCCGCGTTTTTATCGTCCAAGTGTTTTGGATTCCCTCCGCGTCCATGCGCGACACCCTGGTGGAAAACGACCGTATCGCAGTCTCACGTATCGCGGCACACACGGGAAATATTGAGCGCGGTGACGTGGTTGTTTTTGACGATCAGTTGGACTGGCTCCCGTCGAATCTTTCAACCGGCGATTCTTTTGCCAATGCCGTCGGTAAATTTGTTGGTTTTCTTCCCGGTGGTTCAGATAAAACACTTGTGAAACGCGTGATCGGTGTGGGCGGTGACCACGTCACCTGTTGCACGGCCGAAGGCAAGGTTGCAGTGAACGGTGTGCCCGTGGACGAACCCTACATTGCTGACGGTCAGCTTCCCTCTGACATTTCTTTCGATATTACGGTTCCCCAGGGCACACTTTGGGTCATGGGCGATAACCGTGGTAATTCAGCGGATTCTCGCTACCACATGGGTTCTGGTGAAACACCCTACGTGCCCGAAGACGCGGTTGTTGGCACCGTGAGCGCAGTTATTTGGCCGACGTCGCATTGGAAGGTTGGCCTGAATCGTCGCGACGTTTTTGCTGGTATTCCCGATGCCCAGTGATGCGACGCGCGATGTCGAACGTGAGCTCCTTACCCACTATGACGTTGTCATTGGAATGGACGAGGTGGGGCGTGGTGCAATTGCAGGGCCCGTCGTCGTGGGGGCATGCCTTGTCACGGGGGACGAGGCCCCTCAACCAGCGGGGCTTCGCGACTCGAAACAGTTAAGCGAAAAAAGACGCGTCGCCTTGGAACCTCTGGTGTGCCGGTGGGCGAAGTCTGTCGGTGTGGGTTTTGCTTCGAATGATGAAGTCGACGCCCACGGAATCATTGTTGGCCTGCGTTTGGCTGGTATGCGTGCTCTGCAACAGTTGGATATTCCCAATGGCGCACGCGTGATTGTCCTGCTTGACGGGACGCATAATTGGCTGACGCGATCCGACGATTTGTTTTCTCCGATTGATGACGCACCCTACCCGGACATTGAGGTGCCAAACGTTGTCACCCGCGTCAAGGCTGACGCATCATGCTCGGTTGTGGCCGGCGCATCCGTTGTCGCGAAGGTCAGACGTGACGAATGGATGAAAACACTGGAAGATCCAGGATACGACTGGGCCTCGAACAAAGGCTATTCTTCGGCAAAACACATTGACGCTCTTAGGCGACTGGGGGTTTCTTCTCTTCATCGCCGTTCGTGGAATCTTCCCGGCACTGGGCACGCCGAGCGCGCCTGAAGGGTCAGGAACAATTTGTTAGGCATGATTGAACCGTGAGTGAAGACATCGAAAGCTACGAAAACTCTCTGGAACTTGAGCTTTTCCGCGAGTACAGGGATGTCATTGGCTTATTTAAGTACGTGGTCGAAACCGAACGTCGTTTCTACCTCTGCAATCAGGTCGATGTTCAAGCCCGTCCAGTTGGTGGGGATATTTTCTTTGAACTCACGCTGACTGACGCGTGGGTGTGGGACATTTACCGTTCCTCGCGTTTCGTGCGTTCTGTCCAGGTCATCACCTACAAAGACGTGAACGTCGAAGAATTGACCAAGCCAGAGCTGAACCTCTGACCCCTTCGGTGGGTTATCCACAATTTCAGGTGGGTGCTACTTATCCACAATTTCGCTTTCGCTGACTTTCTTTCTGTGTATTCCTGACTGACGCTTGGTGCGGAGGTCAGTATGGGAAACGATTTTCGCCGTCGACTCGGAATGCTAGGCGAGGTCACTGCGACGCGCTTCATCAGCGAAGGTGGTCTGCAGGTTGTTGATCGAAATTGGCGCAACGGCAGGGCAGGCGAGCTCGACATCATTGCGACGGACGGGTCGAACACGATTGTCATCGAAGTGAGAACCCGCTTTGGGAATGCAAAGGGGAGTGCGCTCGAATCAGTTGATGATCGAAAGGTCAGGCAACTACGTTCGCTGTCGGTTGCTTGGGTGCGATCGCATGAGTGCCGTGGGCACGTGCGCGTTGACATTGTTGCGATCACTGTCGATCCGGCAATGCGCGTAGTCGTTGAAGAGTCTGGTCCAGATGCGGACTTACGTGACTACGGTGCGCGCATCGAATGGATTCGAGGCATCGCATGAACGCCTCGCTTGCACACATTGATTCAATTGGACTTGTGGGCATAGAAGGCCATCGGGTGCGCGTTGAAGCACATGTGGGGCGCGGGCTGGTGAAGTTCACTCTGGTTGGCCTGCCGGACGCGTCTTTGCGTGAAGCGAAAGACCGGGTTCGCTCGGCGTTGCAGTCCTGCAACTTGGAAGTGATGGACTCTCATATCACCGTGAACCTGTCACCGGCGGGTCTTCCAAAGTCTGGTTCAGGGTTTGATCTTGCGATCGCCATCGCAGTGCTTCAAGCTGCGGGCTCACTGAAAAGACAGGCATTCGTAGGCGCTGCTCTATTAGGAGAACTAGCTCTTGACGGTAGTATCCAATCAATCCGAGGAATTCTTCCCGCGGTCTTGTCGGCGAAGAAACTCGGGATTCAACGTGTCATCGTTCCCGCAACATGTGTCTTAGAAGCTCGTCTTGTCCACGGTATTGATGTCATTGGTTTCGACCACTTAGCTGATCTTGTTACCTGGGCTGGGGGAGATGCTCTACGTCCGAAAACACCTATCCCGATTCTCCGCGCTCTGCCGACTGAGAGACTGACAGAAAGCATCGCCGCGGTTTCAGATTTAGCAGATGTACGAGGTCAAGACGGAGCCGTTGACGCGTTAGAGGTGGCTGCCGCGGGAGGCCATCACGTGTTGCTCATCGGTGAAGCTGGCTCCGGAAAGTCAATGCTCGCATCACGTATGCCAACGATTTTGCCGCCGATGGATGATCAAACGGCCCTGATGACATCCGCACTTCATTCCATCGCAGGCCGCCTCGAAGACCACGCAACCCTGATGCGCACCCCACCCTTCCAATCCCCTCACCACAGCGTCACAATGCCGGCCCTGATTGGTGGCGGTAGTGGGATTGCGATGCCGGGTGCAGCATCACTGGCACACGGGGGAGTCCTGTTCCTTGACGAGGCAACCGAATTCATTCCCTCGGTCCTCGACGCTCTGCGCCAGCCACTCGAAGAAGGCGTCATCACGATCCATCGAGCCAAAGGACACACCACCTATCCCGCCAGATTTCAACTGATCCTCGCCTCAAACCCCTGCCCGTGCGGTGGTGGAACCAAAGCTCGCCCCTGTCGATGCGCATCCATCCAAAAACGCAGGTACATCACACGACTATCAGGGCCCTTGCTTGACCGCATTGATATCACGATCGCAATGCATGCTCCCACCCGCGCGCAGCTCAACGCCAGCAAACGACGCACATCCAAAGAAGTAGCCGAAAGAGTACTCGCCGCACGCGACAGGGCACGCACACGCCTAGAAGGAACAGGATGGACCCTCAACTGTCAGCTTCCCGGCCCCTGGGTACGACAGCACTCGGGCATAGCACGCACATACATTGACCGCATCGATCAAGGCGTCGACAGAGGAATTCTGTCCATGAGAGGCGCCGATCGCGTCTTACGCCTCATGTGGACCCTCGCCGACCTAGCCGAACGATCCACACCCAACGACACTGACCTTGCGCAGGCACTACAACTGAGAAACTCAGGAGCACTCGATGCCTTCTATCAATGAACGCGACCTCGCCTGGGCATGGTGGACATGCATCCAAGAACCCGAAGACGCCCATGCCCACGCTCTACGACTTCACCTTGGACTCATTGAATCAGTCGAATGGGTACGCGCCGATTCTCCCGGCCCACTCCCACCACCACTGTCACAGCATCGAAAAACACTCGAAGACGCCTGGAAACGCTTCAAACCACGTGCACTACGCAACAACCTCAACCAAGAACTTGAGGCAATCCACGCCCTAGGCGGACGCTTCATCAGCCAAGAAGACCCATCCTTCCCCAAAGAACTCAACATCCTTCAAGAATCAACACCACTTGGCCTATGGGTGGTGGGCACGCTCCCACACACACGTTCAGTCACCATCGTCGGAGCGAGAGCGACAACAAACCTCGGAATAAGGAACGCTTTCGACATCGCATCTGACCTTGCCGACAGAGGCGATACCATCCTCTCCGGCGGAGCATTCGGCATCGACATCGCCGCCCACAGGGGAACACTCGCAGCAAACGGGCAGACAATCGCCATCCTCGCCGGGGGAGTAGCAAACCCCTATCCCATCTCTCATACCCGCGACTTCGAAACAATCGTCGAATCGTCAGGAGCCATCGTCTCAGAAGTACCACCAAGCTTCAGACCCGCAAAATGGCGCTTCCTTGGACGCAACAGAATGCTAGCCGCCTGGGGGGATGCCACCATCGTCATCGAAGCATCATCCAGATCCGGTGCCCTCGCAACAGCCAGACGAGCAATGACACTAGGCAAACCCGTAGGAGCAGTCCCCGGACCCATCACCTCACAATCCTCAATGGGATGCCACGAGCTCATTCGCAACGGTGCCACGCTCATCAGAAACGCATCCGACATCCACGAAATGATCGACCCCCTGCATACGCAACTCCAAGGCACACTCTTCGGTGAACCCGTCTGCCCAGATCAGGGAGTCAACGCACTCTCACCCCACGCGCGCAGGGCATGGGAAGCCCTTCCCATACGCAACCTTTCAACACTTTCCAACATCGCTGCAAACGCCGGCATGAGCGAACAGGAAACGTTGCGGGCGCTCGCGGAACTGGAACTTGAGGGGTACGTGCGTTCTCACTCCCGCGGTTGGGCTCGCAAAGGCGGAGCTCGGTGCTGATAATGAAGGCATGAGTGAGTTAGGCATCTTCGACGCATGGGTATCATTCCTGACCCATACGCGCCGGCTGTCTGACCATACGATCACGGCATATTCGGGCGATGTTGCTGGATGTTTTGAGTTCATCGGCGTTGACCCGAATCCAACGAACGAGCAACTAGACGCTCGCTTGACGACGCGCCGTCTTCGCCTGTGGCTAGCGAAACTGAGCGAGCAGGGAGCATCACGTTCGACCCTGTCACGTAAGACCGCTGCCGTACGAAACTTTTGTCGGTGGGCGATTGACCATGACGTGTTGGCTCACGATCCTTCTGCATCGCTTGCGTCTGCTCGCGTAGATCAACGCCTTCCTCAGGTTCTGACATTGAATGATGCTGTAACCCTGATGGACTATGCGCGTGCCCATGCCCGTTCAGGCGATGCGACAGATTTGCGGAACTGGGCGATCCTTGAACTGATCTATGCGTCGGGAATGCGTATCTCAGAACTAGTTGGGTTGAATCTGACAAGCATCGATTATTCAGGTCACACCGGACGTGTTCTGGGTAAAGGAAACAAAGAACGCGTTGTCCCGCTGACCGATCTTGCCCTCGAAGCCGTGCAGACGTGGACGGTTAGCGGTCGTCCGCAATTGAGCAATTCTGACTCTGGGAATGCTCTGTTCATTGGTGACCACGGCAAGCGGATCGATGTTCGAGTTGTTCGCTCCATGTTCCATCGCGAAGCTACCCGTGCTGGTGTCCCAGATCTTGCGCCACACGCCCTACGGCACACGATGGCGACCCACCTGCTCGAAGGGGGAGCAGACTTGCGTAGCGTTCAAGAGATCCTGGGCCACTCTTCTTTGCAGACCACCCAGCGATACACGCACGTTGATTCAAAACGACTGTCCGCTATCTATGCTCAGGCACACCCGCGTGCTTAAGTCATTCGTCTGTCTTCCAGCTTCGCCCCGTCCACGATTGACGAGGCTAGCCACCCTATTTGCTCCCATCCCAGGGTTTCAGGGCGAGATTGCCAACTAAGAACCGTAGGGGATCAACGTAGCGATCCCTTGAAGTTTTGGCACCCCAGTGCAGGCCTCCTGCTGGCTCATGCCCGGGTCTGAGGGTTACTATGGGAGTCCCCGCACTGACATGGTCTCCAACGCTCACAAGAGCATCGACGGGCTCGTATGTTGAACGGACGGGGCCATGAGACAAGGAGACAACACCCTTGCCGGCAATCTCGCCGGCCACTTCTACAATCCCGTCAGCCGGGGCATAGATCGTAGCGCCAGCATCGACCTTCAGATCGACTCCGCGATGACCTGAAAGCCACCGTAACGCCGGAGGATCAAAACCCCTGGTCACGCTTACCGCATTCCCAGTCGGCCACTGCCAGTGTTGCCAGATGGATGCGCTGGCCGGCCTCGTCAATAGGAAAGAAAACAGAGCTAATGTGGCAAGGAGCGCCAAAGGAAGACGTGCATGACGGTCATTGTGAAGAAACATGCACTCAATGTCGTTGATCGCGGGCCAAAGGGCGAATGGGGTGAGTGCGCATTGTGGATACTCCGTGATCGGATGGAGCATTTGTGGATAAGTCGCGCGACGAGGGTCACATCAAGCGAAATAGGGAGTATTAGGGCATATGAGATAAGCTATTTGAGCACCTGCTTGCAGGTGACTTCGCGTGCCATTTTCGCGTCAGCGGTCTTCCGCGGTGGGCATAAGTTCCAGGTCCTTTCGAGGTGAACTTAAGTCATGGCACCAGGGCTCGCGTACCCGCGCACAGCACGTAACCGAAACCGAGGGTGAAAACCCTCATGATCCCGCAGTTTTGCGGGGAAGGACGATTCAATGGCAGTCGTAACCATGCGTCAGCTCCTCGAGTCCGGTGTCCACTTCGGTCACCAGACCCGCCGCTGGAACCCGAAGATGAAGCGTTTCATCCTCACCGAGCGCAACGGCATCTACATCATCGATCTTCAGCAGACCATTGCTGACATCGACATTGCTTACGATTTCGTGAAGCAGACCGTCGCACACGGTGGCACCATCCTCTTCGTTGGCACCAAGAAGCAGGCACAGGAAGCCGTCGCGGAGCAGGCAACCCGCGTTGGTATGCCGTACGTGAACCACCGCTGGCTCGGTGGTATGCTCACCAACTTCTCCACCGTTTCCAAGCGCCTCCAGCGCCTCAAGGAACTCGAGCAGATCGACTTCGACGATGTCGCCGCATCCGGCCGCACCAAGAAGGAACTCCTCATGATGCGTCGTGAGAAGGACAAGCTGGCTCGCACACTCGGTGGCATTCGCGACATGGCCAAGACCCCGTCCGCGATCTGGATCGTTGACCCGAAGAAGGAACACCTCGCGGTTTCCGAAGCTCGCAAGCTCAACATCCCGATCGTCGCCATCCTCGACACCAACGCTGATCCGGACGAGGTCGACTACCGCATCCCCGGTAACGACGATGCCATCCGCGCAGTTGCACTGCTCACCCGCGTGATCGCAGACGCAGTCGCAGAGGGCCTCCTTGCTCGCTCTGAAACCCGCAAGTCCGCTGACTCGGCAGAAACCGTTGCAGAACCGCTCGCCGAGTGGGAACGCGAACTCCTCGAAGGCGACAAGGGCGAAGCCAAGGCTGAAGAAGCTCCGGCTACCGAAGCCCCCGCCGAGAACTGATCTTTACCAACTTCAAAGTAGAAAGAGACATCAATGGCGAATTTCACCGCTGCTGACGTCAAGGCTCTGCGTGAGCAGACCGGCGCAGGCATGATGGACGTGAAGAAGGCTCTGACCGAGGCTGATGGCGATGCTGAAAAGGCTCTCGAAATCATCCGCCTGAAGGGTCTGAAGTCGCTCTCCAAGCGCGAAGATCGTCAGGCATCCGCCGGCCTTTTGGTCGCTCAGGTTGCCGATGGCGTTGGCGTGCTCGTCGAGGTCAACTCCGAAACCGACTTCGTTGCAAAGAACCAGAAGTTCATTGACTTCGCAAACGACGTTCTTGCAGCAGCCGTTGCTTCGGGCGCATCCGATCTTGAGTCTCTCCTCGCATCCCCCATGGGTGACGAGACCGTTCAGGACAAGCTCAACTCCATGGCAGCAGTCATCGGCGAAAAGCTCGAAATCCGTCGCGTTGTGCGCGTCGAGGGCGAGAACGTTGACCTGTATCTGCACCAGACCAGCCCCGACCTGCCCCCGCAGGTTGGCGTCTTCGTCGTCACCGACGCAGCTGGCGCTTCCGTTGCCCACGACATCGCAATGCACATTGCCGCTTACATGCCGGCATACCTTGATCGCGATGCCGTTCCGGTTGACGTTCTGGAGAAGGAGCGCGAGACTCTCACGAAGATCACGCTCGAAGAAGGCAAGCCCGAGCACATCGTCGGCAAGATCGTCGATGGTCGCATGGAAGCCTACTTCAAGGACAACTGCCTCGTGGACCAGGCGTTCGCCCGCGATCCCTCTCAGTCGGTCGGCAAGGTTCTTGCCGAGGCTGGCGCAAAGGTGACCGAGTTCGTTCGCGTTCACGTCGGAGCCTGATAACGCATGAATGGCCCCGCCCAAATGGGCGGGGCCATTCGGCTATCCTGTGTACTAATGCTTCTCACCGCGTGAACAGGAGAAACGCGCATGCCTCATACTCGTAGGGTCCTTCTTAAACTGTCTGGTGAGGCTTTCGGCGGTGGCGCCGTTGGCCTTGACCCCACTGTCGTTCGCGATATTGCTCAGCAGATTGCTATTGCTGTCCGTCGAGGCATTGAAGTCGCAGTCGTCGTTGGCGGTGGTAACTTCTTCCGCGGTGCACAGCTAGCTAAAGCAGGCATGGATCGTTCGCGCGCCGACTACATGGGTATGCTCGGTACGGTGATGAACGCCCTTGCGCTTCAAGACTTCATCGAACAAGCCGGTGTTCCTGCGCGTGTTCAATCCGCAATTACAATGACCCAGGTTGGTGAGCCCTACATTCCTTTGCGCGCTATTCGCCATATGGAAAAGGGGCGCGTTGTTATCTTCGGAGCGGGAGCCGGTATGCCGTTCTTCTCGACGGACACAGTTTCAGCTCAGCGTGCTCTTGAAACCCACTGCGACGAGCTTCTTGTTGCTAAGAACGGTGTGGACGGTGTGTACGATGACGATCCGCGTCTGAACCCGGACGCGAAGCGTCTTGAATTCCTGACGTACTCGGACGCCCTTTCTCAGGAACTCAAGGTCATGGATGCAACAGCTTTGGCACTTTGCCGTGATAATGGTTTACAGACACGAGTTTTCGGAATGTCTGAAGCAGGCAATGTGACTGCTGCCCTGATGGGTGAGACAATCGGTACTCTTGTGACTGCGCAAGACTGATCAACATAGGAGTCACGAATGATTGACGACATCCTCCTTGAAACCGAGGAAAAGATGGACCGTGCGGTTGAATCCGCACGCCACGAATTTGGCAATATCCGCACCGGTCGCGCAAACGCTGCGATGTTTGAGCAGATTCTTGTCGACTACTACGGCGCACCCACGCCGATGCAGCAGCTCGCTTCTTTCCAGATTCCTGAAGCTCGTACCGTGTTGATCTCCCCGTTTGATCGCACTGCCACGAATGAGATCTTGAAGGCCCTGCGTGAATCTGATCTGGGTGTGAACCCGACCGATGATGGCAACGTTGTCCGCGTTGTTCTTCCTGCCTTGACTGAAGAACGTCGTAAGGAATACGTGAAGCTGGCAAAGACCAAGGCCGAAGATGCCCGCGTCGCAGTTCGGAACGTTCGTCGTAAGGCAAAGGAACAGCTCGATAAGCTGAAGAAAGACGGCGAAGCCGGCGAAGACGAGGTCGATCGTGCAGAAAAGAGCCTCGAATCGCTGACGAAGAAGCAGGTCGAACAGATCGACAAGCTTCTTGCATCCAAGGAAGCTGAGCTCCTGACGCTGTGAGCGCCTCTGATCATTCTTCCCCTTCGTTGGTTGCGAAGTTTTTCTCTCCGCAACCAACGAAGTTGAAGGAACCACTGGCAGCCACCGGGAAAGCGGGACGTAATCTTCCAGCAGCGGTATCTACTGCCGTTGTCTTGATTCTTTTCGTCGGTATCTGCTTGTTTTATGTACCGCCACTTTTGACACTGTTCATTGTGCTGGCGTCGCTGGCGGGTTTATATGAGTTAGGTGGCGCATTCGCCCACCTAGAAACAAAGCTGACGATGGCTCCGCTGTATGCGGGAGCTATCGGCATGGTGACCTGCGCATGGGCTCTTGGTGCAGAAGCGCTTCTCTTTGCCCTGTACACAACCATTTTCGCTGTTGTTGCGTGGCGAATCTTGGATCCGAACCCCAAGGGGCGGATTAACGACGTTATTGCATCGGTCTTTGCCGCGCTGTATGTTCCTTTCCTTGCCTCGTTCGTTGTGCTGATGATGCGCCAGTTCGGTAACCCGTGGGTGGTTCTCACCTACGTTGGCTTAGTCGTCGCCTCCGATACCGGTGGCTGGGTCGCAGGCGTTCTATTCGGCAAACATCCGATGGCCCCTCGACTATCACCCAAGAAGTCCTGGGAAGGCTTCATCGGCTCGACAATTGGTTCTGTCGCACTTGGTGGACTTGCTTTCTGGGCGCTTGGTGGACACTGGGCATTCGGCCTCCTTGCCGGCGTTGTTGCGTGTGTTGTCGGCACGCTCGGTGATCTCACTGAATCGTTAATCAAGCGTGAAACCGGTCTGAAGGACATGTCGCAGATTCTGCCGGGGCATGGCGGTGTCCTTGACCGCGTTGATGCTCTGCTGATGGTGGCACCGCTTATGTTTATGATCTTCACCTGGACGCTGTAAGGAATCCTATGAGCCTCGAATTTGAAAAACAGCGTCGGCGTGAAGTGCGTCCGACTGACCAGCCACCAGAAGGAGCAACGTCAGCCGATGCGAAGCCGGTGATTTCTTTCGCGCCAGCTAAACGTGGCAAGGCACCTGCTCACCTCGCTGACGTGGACGCAAAAGGACGTAAGCAGGTCCTGAAGGAGCTGGGTCTTCCCGGTTTCCGTGCTGACCAGCTTTCTCGACACTATTTTGACCACTTCGAAGCCGATCCGGCGAAGATGAGTGATATTCCCCCATCGATGCACGATGCAATTCGTGAAAGTCTGTTGCCTGAACTGGTTCGCCAAGTCGTCGCGCAACACGCGGATGGCGGGATGACGATTAAGCACCTTTGGGAGCTTTTCGACGGGGCACGCGTTGAATCCGTGCTGATGCGTTACCCGCAGCGCACGACCTTGTGTATTTCTTCGCAGGCAGGATGTGGCATGGCGTGTCCCTTCTGCGCGACTGGCCAGATGGGGCTGACTCGTAACCTGTCGACGGGCGAAATTGTCGATCAGGTGCGCCAAGCGCAGATTGCGTGTCGTGATGGCGAACTTTCCGGCGGGCCGACTCACCTCTCTAACGTTGTGTTTATGGGTATGGGCGAACCGCTTGCTAACTACCGCACGGTCGTGAATACTCTGCACCGCCTGATTGATCCCAGCCCAGAAGGCTTTGGACTTTCAGCTCGAAACGTCACTGTGTCGACGGTGGGTTTGGTTCCCGCGATCGACAAGCTAGCGAAAGAAGGCATGCCGGTGACGTTGGCAGTTTCGTTGCATGCTCCCGATGATGACCTTCGCGACGAGTTGATTCCGATTAACTCGCGCTGGAAGGTGGGGGAGTTGCTTGATGCTGCTCGCCGATATTTTGTTGCGACGGGTCGTCGCGTGTCGATTGAGTACGCACTGATCAAGGATATGAACGATCAGGAGTACCGTGCCCAATTGCTTGCTGATGAGCTCAATAAGCGCGGTCACGGGTGGGCTCATGTGAACCCAATTCCGTTGAATCCGACTCCCGGCACAATCTGGACTGCGTCTACTCGGCGTGCTCAGGACACATTTGTCGCTACTCTGCGCAACAATGGAATTTCAACGACGATTCGCGATACTCGCGGTTCTGACATTGATGGTGCGTGCGGTCAGCTCGCAACAGCGGTGAAGGAAGCGAATGCGAAGCGTCGGTCCATCAATTTAGATTCGACTTCAATTCAGGAGACTCGATGAGTGACTCTTTCCCACGAGTGAGCTTCTGGCGTCACGGCTACGCAACTGAGCGTGTGGACGCTTTCTTTGCGGACGCACGCCAGGCGTATGAAGGTGGCTTGCCGGCAGAGCAGTTCTCTGCACAGCAGGTTCGTCAGGCGACGTTCCCATTGAAGCGTCGTGGCTACGCGATTGATGCTGTTGATTCTGCGATGAGCCGTCTTGAAGCGGCTTTTGTTCAGCGCGATCGCGCGGATCATATTGCTGTTAACGGCGAGGCCGCATGGTTCGAGAAGGTTGCTGAGCGCGCAACGACGCTGTACGACCGTTTGATGCGTCCTCGGGGCGAGCGTTTCTCGCACCCGGAATCCGGTCGTGGATATGACGCGACTCAGGTTGATGATCTGCTGGATCGTTTGGCCGCCTATTTTGACGAGGGCACTGAGATGAGCGTTGATGACGTTCGTCTTGCTGTTTTCCAGCCTGCTCGTGGCAAGAAGGGCTACACGGAAGGACCGGTTGACGCCTATCTTGGGCGCGCCGTAGAGATTCTTCTGGCTGTTTCCTGATCGGGAGGGCGAATCGTGACTTCTTCGCGCCAGCCGATTGTCCTGCTGGGCTCGACCGGTTCAATTGGTACTCAAGCGTTGGATATCGTTCGCGCGAATCGGTTGCGTTTCGATATTCGAGGTCTTGCTGCTGGCGGTGGCAATATTGAGCTTCTTGCGCGCCAGGTGGTTGAGTTCGATGTTCCTGTCGTCAGTGTGGATCGCCTTGTTGGTGGCGAGCTACGCGACGCGATTCATGCCATTGATTCGTCTGCGCACCCGCAGATTATCGAAGGGGCAGACGGAGCAACTCAGGTGGCTTCACTTGTCCCTGACGGAGTTGTCCTGAACGGTATCACCGGGGGAGTGGGTCTGCTTCCTACGCTGGTTGCTTTGAAGTCCGGTGCGACGCTAGCTTTGGCGAATAAGGAATCGTTGGTCGTGGGTGGCCACTTGGTGCGTAGCGCCTGCGTGCGTCCGGGGCAGATTGTGCCTGTCGACTCCGAGCATTCGGCTATCGCTCAGGCGCTGGCCAGTGGAGTTCACGAGGTCGGCCTCACTTCACCGGTGGTCACCGGCCGCACTGAGGTGGCCGACCTTGTTCTGACGGCATCGGGTGGCCCGTTTAGGGGTAAGAAGCGCGCTGAACTTGCTGATATCACTCCGGAAGCTGCTCTTGCTCACCCGACGTGGAACATGGGGCCGGTTGTCACGATCAATTCCTCGACGCTGGTCAACAAGGGGCTGGAGCTGATTGAGGCTCACCTGCTGTTTGATGTGGCTCCCGAGCACATTGTGACGACTGTTCACCCGCAGTCAATCGTGCACTCAATGGTGACGTGGATTGATGGTGCAACAACGCTTCAGGCTTCGCCACCCGACATGCGTCTGCCCATCGCGCTTGGCTTGACGTGGCCCGAGCGCCTGCACGACGTGGAAAAGCCTCTGACGTGGGCTGATGCGCAGAGTTGGACCTTTGAACCGGTCGATAGTGATACCTTCCCTGCCATCAATCTTGCGCGTCATGCGGTGGCCTCGTCACCGACGCACACGGCGGTGTACAACGCTGCGAATGAAGTGTTCGTCGATGCGTTCTTAGCCAAGAAACTACCGTGGCTGGGCATTGTTGATTCTTTGACAAAGGTTGTTGAGTCTCACGACGGTATTGCAGCCCCAACGCTGGATGACATTCTTGGGGTCGAAGAATGGGCGCGCGCGCAGGCGAATGCGCTGGTGAGTAGCTGGTCATGAGCTACCTAGCGGGGATCCTTGCCGTTGTCGTCGGCTTCATCATCACCGTTGGTCTTCACGAGCTTGGCCACCTTGTTCCGGCGAAGAAATTCGGCGCGGTCGTCAGTGAATATGCGGTCGGTTTTGGTCCGAAGATTGTGTCGCGTGAAGTCAAAGGCACGTTGGTTGTTTTTCGCGCGATTCCGCTGGGTGGTTACGTGCGTATCCTCGGCATGTTCGCTCCTGGCAAGCCGGGGCGTCGCACGCTGAATTCGAAGGGGCGGCTGACTCTTGCTGAAGAAGCGCGCCACCAGAGTGCCCAAGAAATGCCCGAAGGGTGTGCACACCGTGCATTCTGGCGTCTGACGTGGTGGAAGAAAGCAATCGTCATGGCGGCTGGACCCGCGATGAATTTCTTGCTTGCGTTCCTTTTCCTCGTTATTGCGATGGTCGGCATTGGTTTCCGCAGTGCCTCGTTAACGCTTGCGGATGTGTCTCCCACAATTCAGACGAGCGCTGGTAACGTTGCGTCTCCGGCGTACGAGGCCGGCCTGGCCGGGGGCGACACTCTCATCGCCCTTAATGGCCGGGACTTGTCTGACTGGTCTGACTTGAGAGACTCCATTGCCTCGTCCAATGGACAGCCTTTTCAGGTGACATTTGAACGCGATGGCGACCTCCATGAAGCCTCGTTATATCCGCGCAAGACGAAAGACGGCACGTACGTGGTGGGCGTGACTGCCGGATATGAATATACGGCGGCCTCGATGTCGGATGTGGCCAAGGAATATCGCTACATGTTCACGGGCACGGTAGGTGCAATGACGAAGATTCCGCAGTCCCTGTGGAACGTTACGATGTCGATGGTGACGGGAAGCGAACGCGATTCGTCAGGCTTGATTTCGATTGTTGGAGTGTCACGAATTGCTGGTGAGGTGACCAGCGATTCTGCGGGTACTGGCGTTGCGGATGTGCGTTCTCAGATTGCGTTCCTTTTGAGTCTCATGGCCTCGCTGAATATGGCGTTGGCGGTTTTCAATCTGATTCCTCTGCCGCCTCTCGATGGTGGGCACATCATCGGTGCGCTCTACGAAGGCGTGCGCGGAGGAGTGGCGCGCGTGGGAGGAAAGCCGAATCCCGGCCCTGTCGATACCGCCCGATTATTACCGCTGACCTGGGTTATGGGAGCATTGTTGGCGGTGATGAGCATTATGCTCGTTATCGCTGACATCGTTGATCCGCTTTCATTGCGTTGAACTGGAGTTGAAATGGCCAAGGCTGTTTTTACGAACGACTATTCCGCGACTGCTCACCCGCAGATTCTTGCCGATTTGACGGCGTTTGGAATGCAGAAGTTCCCCGGTTACGGAATGGATGCGATCTGCGATGAAGCTGAAAAGTTGATCCTCGACCAGTGCGGTATTCCCGATGGAGCGGTTCGTTTCCTGGCCGGTGGAACCCTGATTAACGATCTTGCGATCGACCTGTTTTTGCGCCCGTGGCAGTCAGTGATTGCCACCACTGACGGCCATATTGCTACCCACGAAGCCGGTGCGATTGAAAATTCTGGGCACCGTGTCCACACGATTCCTTCGCATGATGGCCTGATGGACCCAGGTGAGCTCGAAGCGACTCTTCTTGAATGGCGCGACGGCGGTTTGCGTGAGCACGTGACTGCGCCGGGCCTGGTTTATATTTCCCAGCCCACGGAGCTTGGAACGTTGTATTCGCGCGAACGACTGACTGCGATTTCTGAGATCTGCCATTCCTTCGGCGTCGGTCTTTACGTTGATGGCGCGCGTTTGGGATATGCGATGGGGTCGCCAGCAAATGACGTGACCTTCGCTGACTTGGCGACGCTGACCGATGCGTTCTCCATTGGTGGCGCCAAGTGCGGAATGATGATGGGTGAAGCCCTCGTCCTGCCCGACGCGTCAAAGGCTGACTACTCACTGCGCGCGATGATGAAGATCCACGGTGGACTGGCGTCGAAGGGCTGGATCCTGGGCTCGCAGTTCCGCACGATGTTCGCCGACGGTCTGTACCTGCGCATTACGCGCGAGGCCACCCAGCGCGCTCAGCGGATCGAACAGGCATTCAAAGACGCCGGTTTTGAGATGCTGGTGGATTCTCCGACGAACCAGCTCTTCCCGATTCTTCCGCTTGAAATGGCTGAGGATGCGCGCGAGCGTTTCGCCATCGAAAAGTGGGCGCCGGTCGCCGACAGGTTGGCGGTTCGTTTCGTCATTTCGTGGTCCACCACAGATGAAGACGAGGCTGCCCTCCTTCAGTGGATTGCGACCTCGTCTGCGTGTTAACTTCGCGCTCTGTTGTTCTGCTGACCAACGTTCGTGCACGTGGGCGCGGATACGGGGGGCGTAGAGTTCTTCCAGCTTGTCGTTCAGCTCAGCGATGAGAGGGGAGTGAAGTAGCTGGCGCGTTTGAACGTGCCTGCGCACCGTTGCGTGCGCCCGGGATCACCCCAGTCGCTTCCGAGTTACCATGTGCCAACACCGATAACGGATGCCCGGTGTGAAATGAAAGTCGGGTTTCCGTGTTTCTCCCATGAATTCGCGTCCTTTTAGTTTAATGCAGAGACTAAATTGTGGCAGTGACATATCTTCATTAACCTTTCCCACACCTTTGCGCTAAGACGAAACTGTCGAAGTGGGAGATAATGAGCGCGTGAGTGAAATATCTTTAGGCATGCCCGCAGTAAAGACGTCTCCGTTCCCGCGTAAGAAGACGCGGTCAATCATGGTTGGAGATGTTCGCGTTGGTGGTGGCGCGCCCGTTTCCGTCCAGTCGATGACCACAACGAAAACCCACGACATCGGCGCAACTTTGCAGCAGATTGCAGAGCTCACCGCAGCAGGGTGCGACATCGTTCGTGTTGCGTGCCCGACGGATAAGGACGCTGAGGCGCTTGCGACCATCGCACAGCAATCGCGTATCCCCGTTATTGCGGATATTCACTTCAACCCGAAGTACGTGTTTGCAGCCATTGACGCGGGCTGTGGAGCTGTCCGCGTGAACCCCGGTAACATCCGCAAGTTCGACGACCAGGTGAAAGAAATCTGTAAGGCGGCATCCGACGCCGGTGTTTCTTTGCGTATTGGCGTGAATGCGGGTTCGCTGGATCCTCGTCTGTTGAAGAAATACGGCAAGGCGACTCCCGAGGCCCTCGTTGAATCGGCAGTCTGGGAAGCGTCACTGTTCGAAGAAAATGACTTCCACGATTTCAAGATTTCCGTGAAGCACCATGATGTTCTCACCATGGTTGAGGCATACCGTCAGCTGTCGGAAAAGGGCGACTGGCCACTGCACCTCGGTGTGACCGAAGCCGGTCCCGCTTTTCAGGGCACCATCAAGTCGGTGTCCGCATTCTCGGTTCTTCTTTCAGAAGGCATTGGTGACACGATCCGCGTGTCCTTATCTGCGCCTCCGGTCGAGGAGGTCAAGGTTGGCACCAAGCTTCTTGAATACATGGGGCTTCGTGATCGCACTCTTGAAATCGTTTCGTGCCCGTCGTGTGGTCGCGCGCAGGTTGACGTGTGGACCTTGGCAGAAAACGTCACCGAAGGTCTTAAGGATCTGACCGTTCCGTTGCGTGTTGCCGTCATGGGGTGCGTCGTTAACGGACCTGGTGAAGCTCGCGAAGCCGACCTTGGTGTCGCATCGGGCAACGGCAAGGGCCAGATCTTCATTCGCGGGGAAGTTGTTGACACCGTTCCTGAAGATCAGATCGTTGACACTCTGATTGCTCACGCAAACGCGCTAGCTGAAGAAATGGGTCTGACTGAGGGTGATGGTCAGGTCGAAGTTATTCCCGTCGGTCGCTAAGAAAAGGACTTGAGAGAATGAAAAAATCACGTGTCTTCGGTCTGGGACTGCTCGCAACCGGCGCCTCACTGTACGCCACCGGTTTCCCGAAGCGTCTGGGTCTGACCGCTTCAGAAGCCTTGATTTCACTTCCCGGTGATCTTCTTGTGCCCCGCGCTGACGTTCAGGTTGATCGAGCAGTTCGAATTAACGCTCCGGCTTCTACTGTCTGGACGATCATCGAGACTGCTCTTGAAGACGAATCCTTGGTAAAGGCCAAAGAGGAAGAATCGTGCATCATCCTGAATGCTCCCAAGCCTGGAACCGAGGGTGAAGAAATCAATCAGATGGGAACGTGCGTTCTTGCCCTGCTCGACTTGGGTAATGGTCGCACAATGCTCCATATGCGCGAACGTCACACCAGCGACGGAACCAACACTGACAAGGCAAAGCTCTACGGATTACTTTCCCTTGAAACCTACGGGGCGATGATGATGCTTCGCGACATCCGCAAGGCAGCTGAGTCCGTCTAACGTTCTGAATCAGACACGTGGCGTCTCCGACGGTTACACTAAAGAAACCGTCGTGGCTCGCCAAAGTCGTTTGTGCCAGACGTTTGGTCCAAAGGAGGACACATGGCACCGTGGGGTGGCGTAGCGATGCTCGTAGTAACTGGCCTTGCCATCATTGTTGGCTGGGGCTGGGTATGGGCTGGTCTCACTCGTCGTACACGCGTCGTTGCCATGGAACGATTGTTCCCGTATAGCCCCACTCCAGTTATTCCTCAGATCCAAGCGATCATTTGGCCGGTTGTGCCCGTTGTTGGGTGCCTGTGGATCGCAGTCGGTGCCTACAGTGCTCAGACCATCATCGGCCACGAGACACTGTTCGAACGCACTATTGTCATCTTCCTTTTTGCATTGGTTGCCTTGATCGCTGCCTGGATTATGTTCGGACTGAGCCTGCCAACATGGATGTACCCCGGCTGGCGAGCAGAGCACTATTACCGAACACACCCTAAAGTCGCCGAAAAGGAACTCAATGCTCGTGCGGCTAGGCGCTTCGTGGGCGTTAGAGCCTGAACGCCAAAGTGTGAGAAAAGAGGAGCTCGCCCTCGTCGATGACCTCAAGGTGCACACCACTGACGTGGTGCACTAATCTTGAAGGCGTGCTGAGAACTCTATCGTCATACTTTGTGCGCACTTTGCGCGAAGACCCAGCTGACGCTGAGGTCGATTCCCACAAGCTCCTTGTTCGCGCCGGCTACATCCGACGCACTGCCCCCGGTATCTACACGTGGTTGCCTCTTGGTCTGCGCGTCCTGCGCAAGGTCGAAGACATCGTCCGTGAAGAAATGGACCGCATGGGCGCTCAGGAAGTTCACTTCCCAGGTCTGATCCCGGCAGAGCCCTATAAGGCAACGAACCGTTGGGAAGAATACGGTCCGACGCTGTTCAAGCTGAACGACCGCAAGGCGGGGGATTACCTGCTGGCTCCCACCCACGAGGAAATGTTCACCCTACTGGTGAAAGACATGTATTCCTCGTACAAGGATCTGCCGACCACCCTGTACCAGATTCAGACGAAGTATCGCGACGAAGCTCGTCCGCGTGCAGGTCTGATTCGAGGTCGCGAATTCGTCATGAAGGATGCCTACTCCTTCGACCTTACCGACGAGGGCCTGGACGCTTCCTACAATGCGCAGCGCGAGACCTACCAGCGGATCTTCAACCGCCTTGGTCTTGAGTTTGTCATCGTGTCCGCAATGTCGGGTGCCATGGGTGGTTCGCGCTCGGAAGAATTCCTGCATCCCAGCCCGATCGGCGAAGACACCTTCGTTCGTTCACCCGGTGGCTATGCGGCAAACGCTGAGGCAGTGACGACGCCGGCACCGGCTCCGGTCGATGCGTCCAACGTGGGCCCGGCTCGCGTTGTTCCGACCCCGGATTGTCCGACCATTGAGTCCCTCGTTGATCTGCTGAACGCGGAATACCCGCGTGAAGATGGCCGTGCATGGACCTCAGCTGATACGTTGAAGAACGTTGTCGTCGTTTTGATCCAGCCTGATGGCTCGCGTGAGCTGCTCGTCGTTGGCCTGCCCGGCGACCGTGAGGTCGACATGAAGCGCCTCGAAGCAGCTGTCGCACCCGCCGAAGTTGAAATGGCAACTGACAAGGACTTCGAGGATCACCCCGAACTGGTCCGCGGTTACATTGGCCCGCAGGTGATCGGGCCGAACGCGCCGGCACGTACAACCGACGAAGATGGGAACCCGACCGGTTCCGTCCGCTACCTTGTGGATCCTCGCGTCGTTGAGGGCACCACCTGGGTGACTGGCGCAAACCAGGATCGCCACCACGTGATCGACCTGGTTATGGGACGCGATTTCGCAGTCGACGGCACCATCGAGGCCGCCGAGGTCCGCGAAGGCGACCAGGCCCCCGACGGTTCCGGTCCGCTTCACCTCGAACGAGGCATCGAAATTGGCCACATTTTCCAGCTTGGTCGCAAGTATGCGAAGGCTCTGGGCCTGACGGTTCTCGACGAGAACGGCAAGTCTCAGGTTGTCACCATGGGTTCGTACGGCATCGGCGTTTCCCGCGTGCTCGCAGCGCTCGCTGAGTCGAATCACGACGATAAGGGTCTGGCGTGGCCCGCTCAGATTGCACCGTTCGACGTGCACGTTCTGGCAACCGGTAAGGGCGATGAGCTCTTCGACACTGCCAAGGGCCTCGCTGAAGAACTCGAAGCCACCGGCATGGACGTCCTCTACGATGATCGTCGCAAGGTTTCGGCTGGCGTCAAGTTCGCTGACGCCGAGCTCATCGGTATTCCGCTGGCTCTGGTTGTTGGCCGTGGCCTGAAGGACGGTCTGGTCGAGGTTCGTCAGCGCGCCACCGGTGAAAAGACTGAAATGCCACTCGCGCAGGCCGTTGAAGCTCTGAAGGCTGCTCACGCTGAGATTCTTGGAGGCAAATGATGGCAATCCGCGATATTCGCATCATCGGTGATCCGATTCTGCGCACCCAGTGCGAACCGATCACGGATATTGATGCTTCGGTGAAACTGCTGGTCGAGGATCTGCTTGAAGGCGTTGACATGGAAGGTCGCGCAGGTCTTGCCGCCAACCAGATCGGTATCGGTCTTCGTGCGTTCTCGTGGAACATTGACGGCGAAATCGGCTACGTCCTCAACCCGAAGATTGTGGAAATGTCGGCTGATGAATTCCAAGATGGTGATGAAGGATGCCTGTCAGTTCCTGATCTCTGGTATCCGACCGAACGCGCGTGGTATGCGCGCGTCGAAGGCATCAACCTGGACGGTAAGACGATCGTTGTCGAAGGTGAAGAGCTGATGGCTCGTTGCCTGCAGCACGAGTGCGACCACTTGGATGGCATGATCTACATTGATCGCCTGGATCGTAAGACTCGTAAGAAGGCTTTGAGGGACATTCGTAACTCAAACTTCTGATCCAGTCGTTGCAACGCCGTCGCACCCTCTTGCTATACGGTGCGACGGCGTTTACAGTTGAATTACACCGTTGTGAGATGTGGCAGTGGGTAGTTGAGGGCGTAGGGGAAGATGATCCTCAAAGACTATGGAGGTCACATTGAGAGGGACATACACCCGCGGTGTACTTTTCGTGCATTCAACACCGCCCGCACTGTGCCCACATATCGAATGGGCAGTCGGTACGGCTCTCGGTCAAGATGTGCGTCTTCAGTGGACCGCGCAAGACGCTGCTCCCGGCATGGTGCGTTGCGAGTTCTCGTGGGTTGGTCCGGTCGACTCGGGTGCGCGTCTCGCCTCAGCTCTGCGTGGCTGGGAACACCTGCGCTACGAGGTCACCGAAGAAGCCACAGCGTCCACGGACGGTGGTCGCTGGGCTCATACTCCATCACTCGGCATCTTCCACTCGCAGATGGACACTGTCGGAAACGTCGTCGTTCCTGAAGACCGTATTCGTGCCGCCATTGAGAGCGCCACGAATTACGAGGAATTGCGCGAACGCCTTGATCTTGCCCTCGGACAAGCGTGGGACGATGAGCTGGAATCCTTCCGCCACGCCGGTGCCGGCGCACCGGTTCGCTATCTGAATTCCAAGGTCGGCTAACCGGTGGGTTCGATTGCTGACCTGCTCGGGTACACGCTCAACGCTGAAGGGGAGAAGTCTGATATCTCCTCTGAAACAGGCGGTGCGATCAATGAAGCGGGGGAGGCCTCGTCCCCTAAAACTGAGCATGCGCGCGAGGTGGCGATGGACGCCATCTTGGAATTTGTCGACCTTGCCCCCGAAGATGCGCGCGGTGACCTGACGCTAAAGAATGATCTGGATATCGATACGTTGGTCAGGTACGCGATCGTTGCACGCATTGAACACGAGCTGAAGCTATCGATTCGAGATACCGAGGTTGATGCGTGGGAGACATTGGACGATGTGCTGTCCGATGTTGCGGGGCGTGTGTAGGTGAAACCGCGTTCTAGGACCGTCTTTTCATCTTCTTTGACTTCGGTCAAGAAAAGGTGATGAGACGGTTTTTCTTTTGTGTAGTTTCGGCAAGTCGTGGACTTTCGTCCTAGATTTACGTCACCATAGATAGTGCAACACAGTAGCGAAGCTGAGTATGCTCACAAGCATCGCTCAGCACACGTAGCCACAGACGAAGGAGTCGCAGGTGAGGGCAACGAAGCGTATCGAGGAAGACCTCCTGGGCGCACGAGAAGTTCCGCTCGAGGTCTACTGGGGTATTCACACACTCCGCGCAATCGAGAACTATCAGATCTCCGGTACGACAATCGCTGAGGAACCTGAATTTGTCCGTGGCATGGTTGCCGTCAAGAAAGCGTCGGCAATGGCGAATCGGAAGCTGGGGACACTGAGCGACACAATCGCCGATGCGATTATTTGGGCGTGCGACGAAATCCTGGAAGATGGGCGCTGTCTGGATCAGTTCCCGATTGACGTGTTCCAAGGTGGCGCGGGTACCAGCGTCAATATGAATACAAACGAAGTTGTCGCTAACCTTGCCCTCGAACACCTAGGGTACGCGAAGGGACGCTACGCGCACGTCAACCCGAACGACCACGTTAACAAGTCTCAGTCGACAAACGACGCCTATCCCACCGGCTTCCGCTTGGGCTTGTACAAGAAGGTCGACGATCTGGTGGATGAACTCGAGCGTTTGATCGAATCTTTCGCATCGAAGGGCTTGCAGTTCCACGATGTCATCAAGATGGGGCGCACTCAGCTACAGGATGCCGTTCCGATGAGCCTGGGCAAAGAGTTTGAAGCATTCAGTGTGCTCTTGGGTGAAGAGATCCCGCGTCTGCGTAACAACTCGGCGCTACTGCTGGAAGTTAACCTTGGTGCGACTGCTATTGGCACTGGCCTGAACACTCCTGACGGATATCAGGACACCGTCGTTCACTGTCTGCGTGAGGTCACGGGACTGCCGATCAGGGGAGCGGACAACCTGTTGGAAGCAACTTCCGATACTGGCGCCTACGTGTCGATGCACGCCTCCATTAAACGTCTTGCGGTTAAACTATCGAAGATCTGCAATGACCTGCGACTTCTGTCGTCTGGACCTCGTGCGGGCTTGGGTGAAATTCGCCTGCCTGAACGCGCTGCCGGATCGTCGATTATGCCGGCGAAGGTGAATCCGGTGATCCCGGAGGTCGTGAACCAGGTGTGCTTCAAGGTGATGGGCAATGATGTGGCGCTGACCTTCGCTGCTGAAGCTGGCCAGTTGCAACTGAACGTTATGGAGCCGGTAATTGGCCAGACTCTGTTTGAGTCCATCAACCTGCTGGCGAACGCGATACGGACCCTGCGTGAGCTCTGCGTCATCGGCATCGAGGCAAACGAGGATGTCTGTCGTCACAATGTCCTGAACTCGATCGGTATTGTCACCTACCTGAACGAGGTGATCGGGCACGCGAACGGTGACGCGGTTGGTCGCGAGTGTGCGCGTAGTGGCCGCAACGTTCGCGAGGTTGTTCTTGAAATGGGACTTCTGGACGAGGCTGCGCTGGATGAACTGCTCAGCGTTGAAAACCTGTTGCGCCCGAAGTACCGCGACATGAGCTACTACTCGGGTGGCGACCCGTCGGTCGTGGAATTGGAGGACGAAGAGTAATCGTTCATATGGCGTCGCATGCTCGGCGCATAAAAAACTGCTGGGACACTCGGGTGAGCATCCCAGCAGTTTCCGTTTGTCTTATTGACGAGGCCTGACGTGGCGACTGAGCGCCGCGTCAGGGCAGTTCGTCTCAGTGTGCCTGGTCTGCAACAGAATTGATTCCGCAGTTGAACAGGTCGTAGCGCGTAATTGCCTGAGCAACGACGCTACGATCGATCTTGCCCTGATCGGCGAGAGTCTGCAGGGTGCGAACGACCAGCGACTCAGCGTCGATGTGGAAGAAACGACGTGCTGCACGGCGGGTGTCGGAAATACCGAAGCCGTCGGCACCGAGCACACGGTATTCGCCGGGCACCCACTGGCGGATCAGATCCTGGGTCAGTGTGTCGAAGTCGGAGGTTGCGATGAATGGGCCTTCGCAACCGGCCAGTTTCTGCGTGAGGTACGCGGTGCGCGGTGCTTCCTCCGGGTGGAGGAAGTTGTGCTCGTCGGCATCCAGGCCGTCGCGGCGCAGTTCGTTCCACGAGGTCACTGACCACACGGCTGCGTCAACGCCCCAGTCTTCAGCAAGCATACGCTTGGCGTCGCGTGCCCACGGCACACCCACGCCGGAAGCGAGTAGCTGAACCTTGTGACCCTGGCCTGAGTGATCCTCGACCTTGTAGATACCCTTCTTGATACCTTCAACGTCAACGTTCTGAGGCTCTGCAGGCTGGTGAATCGGCTCGTTGTAGACGGTGATGTAGTACATGACGTTCGGGTCACGACCATCGTTTTCACCGTACATGCGTGCCAGGCCGTCTTCCATGATGTAACGGAGTTCGTAGGCGTATGCCGGGTCGTAGGAGACGAACGCGCGGTTGGTGGAAGCCAGAACCTGTGAGTTGCCATCCATGTGCTGCAGGCCTTCGCCGGCGAGCGTGGTACGACCAGCGGTTGCACCGATGACGAAGCCCTTCGCCATCTGGTCGCCGGCAGCCCAGAACTGGTCGCCGGTGCGCTGGAAACCGAACATTGAGTACAAGATGTAAACGGGAACCATCGGCAGGTTGTGGGTCGCGTATGCGGTGCCAACAGCCTGGAAGGCAGCGGCGGAGCCGGCCTCGGTGATGCCCGTGTGGAGAACCTGACCCTGCTCGGATTCCTTGTAGGAGAGCATCATGTCAGCGTCAACGGCCGTGTAGTTCTGGCCGTGCGTGTTGAAGATCTTTGCGGACGGGAAGATGGCGTCGAGGCCGAAGGTACGGGCTTCGTCAGGAATGATCGGGACGAAGTAACGGCCAACCTGCTTGTCCTTGAAGAGGTCCTTTAACAGGCGAACGAGTGCCATGGTTGTTGCGACCTCGAGTGGGCCAGAGCCCTTCGACAGGCCCTCGAACGGCTTGGTCGGCAACGGTGGTAGCTTCGGCTGACGGTCGTCACGACGCTCGGGAACCCAACCGCCAAGCTTCTCGCGACGCTCCTTCATGTACAGGAGTGCCGGATCGTCCTCAGACGGCTTGTAGTACGGAGGCATGTAAGGATCGCGTTCGAGCTCTGCGTCCGTGATCGGAATCTGTAGACGATCTCGTAGCTGCTTCGCATCTTCCAGCGTCAGCTTCTTCATCTGGTGGGTCGAATTACGACCTGCGAAGTGCGAACCAAGAGCATAGCCTTTAATGGTGTGCGCCAGAATGACAGTCGGCTGGCCGGTGTGCTCCATCGCTGCCTTGTAAGCGGCGTAGACCTTGCGGTAGTCGTGGCCACCGCGCTGCAGTGCCCAAATCTGGTCGTCGGTCCAGTTCTGAACCATGGCCTTGGTGCGCGGGTCACGACCGAAGAAGTGCTCGCGAACGTATGCGCCGTCGTTGGCCTTGAAGGTCTGGTAGTCGCCGTCGAGCGTGTCGTTCATGATGTGGACAAGAGCGTCGTCCTTGTCGGAGGCGAGCAGCTGATCCCACCCACGGCCCCAGATGACCTTGATGACGTTCCAGCCGGCGCCTTTGAAGAAGGCTTCCAGTTCCTGGATGATCTTGCCGTTACCGCGGACCGGGCCGTCGAGGCGCTGCAGGTTGCAGTTGACGACGAAGGTCAGGTTGTCGAGGCCCTGCTGGGCGGCAAGCTGGAGCATGCCACGCGATTCAGGCTCGTCCATTTCACCATCACCGATGAATGCCCAGGTGTGCTGCTGCGACGTGTCCTTGATGCCACGCAGGTGCAGGTAGCGGTCGAACCATGCCTGATAGATGGCTTCTGCCGGGCCGAGGCCCAGCGAAACGGTCGGGAACTCCCAGAAGTCGGGGAGCTGGCGCGGGTGCGGGTACGAGGGCAGACCGTGTTCGGTCGAAGCCTGCTGACGGAAGCCGTCCATTTCTTCTTCGGAAAGACGACCTTCGACGAACGCACGTGCGTAGGGTCCCGGAGAGGCATGGCCCTGGAAGAAGACGTGATCGCCACCGCCCGGGTGATCCTTACCGCGGAAGAAGTGGTTCAAACCAACTTCGTACAGGGTGGCAACGGATGCGTAGGACGAGATGTGTCCGCCGACCTTGACGCCGGGGCGCTGTGCGCGCGTCACCTGGACGGCTGCGTTCCAGCGGATCCAACGGCGGTACTGGCGCTCCATGGCCTCGTCACCGGGGAAGTAGGGCTCTTCGTGCACCGGGATGGTGTTGACGTAAGGAGTCGTGTATTCCTGCGGAACATGGACGCCCTGGTGGCGTGCCTGATCCAGCATGTGAAGCAGGATATAGCGGGCACGCGGACCACCCTTTTCATCGATCAATCCTGACAGCGACTCAATCCATTCGGCGGTCTCTGCCGGATCGTTGTCCGGAACCTGGCTAATCAGGCCGTTAACAACGGGATGGTTTTCGCTCAAGTGACTCACGAATCCCCTCTGGTATTGCTTAGCTTTTGCGGTGGTGCACGGCTTCGTGCGCTCGTTCCTATTGTCCACTGTTTGGGCTCTTCATGCGACCCTTACAGGGACTTCTGACCCATGAGTAATGCCTCATTATTGCAAGCTGTGCCATTGGGAACATGTTCCCGACCTTTCCGCTAGTCTTCACGGCGTGGACAAATGGAGTTTCAGCAGTGATGTGCAATACGATAAAAGGGTGTTACATACTTCAGCGCTCCGTGCGCTCACGCCGAAGGGTGGTTGTTCATCATGGCGGTGAGCCTCGGTTTCACACTGGGACAGATTGTTCAAGAGTTTTACGTCGACGATGACGCTGACCAGCAGATTCGCGTCTCCATTGAATCCGAGACGGGCGAACAGCTTGTCGACGAGGACTACGGAGATGTCGTTGACGGTGCCATCGTGTGGTGGCGTGCAGATGATGCTGAAGAAGAGGACCTTGCCGACCTTCTGGTTGATGCTCTGTCCAACCTTGATGACGGTGGTCTGATCTGGGTCTTCATCCCGAAGCCGGGTCGTGCTGGAACCGTTCCTGTTGCTGACGTTGAAGAAGCTGCGAAGGTTGCGGGACTGCATTCCACGTCCGCTGCTTCGGTTGGTAATGACTGGGCGGGTATTCGTTTGACGGCTCGTCCTCGAGGTCGTTGATTGAGTCTCAAAGAGCCACTGGGATTCGCGCGAGAGACGCAAGCCCAGTATGCTTTCGACTGTTCCCGCCCGTGCGGGCAACGGGCCTGTAGCTCAGTTGGTCAGAGCGCTGCGTTTACACCGCAGATGTCGTCGGTTCGAATCCGGCCGGGCCCACTTTTTGTACCCAAAAGTGCTTTTCCCTGTGCGTTTTGTCGCCGAGAGCCCCGCGCGAACCTCGTGAATAACCCCTCAAGGTCAGCGCTTGTAGCTCACCCAGTTCAGGATCAGAGCGTTGAAAACTCCCGGTATCAGCGCGAAGAGGGAATTGTATTTCCATGCGTTGGGGTCGTGGCGGACGGGGAATGAGACGTTCATCTCGAAGAAACCGGTGATGACAGCGCCGATTGTCACCAGGAGGCGTCGTTTGGCTTTGTAAGGGCAATGCGCAACGATTTATTGCGTTGGCACGGCATCTTAGGGGATAATTTGGGAAGCAAATACAAGAGTCTGGGCTTGAATCCAAAAGTCTTTGCTGATTGTAATCCCGCAAGAAAGTGCATTGGAGAAATATGAGGGGTCACTCTGTTCCGTTACGTGGAAAGATTGAGCGTAGCCTATCTAAACTGTTGGCTTTAACCTTGGGAACTCTCTTAACGCTGACTATTGCAGGTTCAGTGGCCGTTCCTCGTGCCTATGCAGCAGGTGCTTTAGAAGAGCAACAGGTTCAGCAGGTGCTGAATCAGGTCCTGGGCGATTTGCAGGCAGTTGATTTTCGTGTTGAAACCATCAGGGCGAAACTTGCAAAGACCCGTTTTACATCGGCTGAAAAGCTTGGTAAAAAGACAGAGATTTGGAAGGGCAATAAAGATAAGTACCCTAAGTTTAACGATGTCCCGGACGATGAAGTACTGAAGGCGCTACAAGAAGAGTACTTACTCGCTTCCGATATGGAGGGCGCATTCAACCAAATCAAAAAGGATTTACCCACCATCCTCCCGCTAATGATAAAAGCAGATTCTCAGGTAGCTGCTGTGGGGAAGAATAAAGACGTCACCTACTATGTAAACGCGATTAAAAACGATACTGCTGGTTTCCTGATTGGCGCTGCCTATCTGCAACGTAACTATGGTTTCAACATAAAAGAGGGCGCTACGGTTGCTCGCCAGCTGATGACGGAAAATAATGCTTTCGGGAAAGAATACGCTCCCCTGGATATACTCAAAGCTATTGGGCAGCAGAGCGCCGATCAACGCAAAATGTTGTCTACTCCTCAACTGTTTAAAGATGTTTTAGGTGGGAAGATAGCTGACCAAACCGATTTAGGGACTTTCCTCAACGACCAGCTGACTAAGACCGGTAAAAACCCTGCCGATTGGTTTTGGAATACCTCTAACGCTGTAATTTTCGAAAAAAAGTCGAAGGCAAACACGAATGCTCCATACAGGGTATTCGATAAGCTCAAAGGTGAACCGAACGGTCAGGCAGAGCTACTTGCCCTGTTGAACGTGTCGGAGAACTCTCTGTATGTGGTGTCGACAGTGGAGTCCATCATGTACGGTCTGACTGATACCTATGTGAATAGGACGCTCAAAGACACTGATCAGGATGCTTATATTGCCGAACTAGAGGAATTTGAAAACAAGGTCGAATATGCTGCTGACCGTCACGCCGACTATTTGGATTTTTGGTATCGCATAGCAAAAGAGGATAAACGCGCACAACTGGTAGGTAACCGTCGCGTCTGGGATAACCAGCAGATTAAGAACCCAAATGAGATTTCTGCTCAAAAGCGTTGGTCGCCTAAACAGGGTGAAGGAGTTGCCAGCGGAGTTAAAGAGTTTATGACACCGTTGGGCTACTATTTTACTTTCACGCAGGCAGATGGAGTGGCCGACATTAATAGCGGACAAATCCACTACTGGTTGGCCAATGGTCTAGATGATCGCGGGCTGACCACCTACGCTCACGAACACACGCACCAAATGGCGAATCAAGTTCATTTTGCGGGATATGGTCAGCGTTCCGGCGCGAGTGCCGAACTGATTACTCGAGGTGTGTTCGAGCCGTGGCATAAGAACGATGATACGGATAAAGGGGCAAACTTCGACCTCAACCAGATTTTTGATCGCACTGGGAAAGAAACTTATGGGAATGAAAATCCAGATCGTTTCCAGACAGCCGATGATTTGAAAACCTATTACGGCAACCAGATGGATTTGATCTACACCCTGGATTATTTAGAAGCTGAGGTAGCTTTATCCAAAGATGATGCCACCAAAGCAAAGCTATTCAATAAAGCTACCTTGGTCGATAAGAACGAAAAGTTTGACAATATCACTGTCGATGAGGCGAAGAATCTTAAAACAATCGATGACCTGGTAGATATGAACGCGGTTGCCTATCGACTCATGGTTGAGGGGCAGAAAGTAACCGGTACCGCTAAATATAACGGCTACTATGCGATCCCGCTGTTTACCCCTATTTATGGAGCACCCCATAATACCAGCGGTATGAGCGGAGATATGCATACTAAGCGCCTGAGCTGGGAGATGCTTGCGGCATACGGCTACTACGAGGGCATGGTTCCCTACCTGTCTAATCAGCTAAAACCAGGTAACGTTGCGCAAAATACGCAGTTTAGCGACGACGTGATTATTTCTCAGGTGAGTGGTGGTACTTACTCCACTATGGCGGCTTTCAAAAAGGCCCAGTATGCTGATCGGATCGCTAAGAAAGATAACTTAAAACCAATCACTATTGATTGGGAGGGGAAGACCCAGCAGATCACCACCTACGCTCAGCTTAAAGAGCTGATGAATGCTGCTGTGGAAGACGACCTGAATAATAATCGCCTGCTGCCAGCGGGCTGGTACAGCAAACTGCCCACACAAACAAAGGTGGAACAGTTAAAGAGCGCAATTTTCTTAGCGTATAAAGAAAACACCAATCAGTTTGCTACCAACATTTATAAGGACGCTCCTAAGACGTACACGGTCACTTACAGCTTTAATGGTTTCGACGCCCTCCCCGAGGACGTGCAAAAACTCCTACCAGCCTCGCAAACTGATATTGCTGCTGGTAGCACGGTGACCCTGGCTGAACCAGTGAAGAAGCAAGTGGTTACCGACAAGGGTATTTATGACTTCAAGGGCTGGGAACCTGCGACAATCACGAATATAGCTAAAGACGAAACCGTTATTGGCACCTGGTCTTTTACTGCCTATGTGACCCCGAATGCCCCCAGCAGTCGAGATGATGACTTTACTGAAGGCGAAAATAGCTATATCGGCAGCTACACGGTACCTGAGGTAGAGGGCGTTGAATACGTGGTTGACGGGAATGTTGTTACCGGAACTGTCAACGTTGGTCCTAACCAGGCTGATGTGAACGCTCCGGTTACGGTTACCGTTACCGCCAGGGCAAAGGACGGTTATAGCCTTAAACCCTCCGCCGCGTCCTCGTGGGAGTTTACGTTTACCCGCGTCAGTGACAAAGATCGGTACGCCCCGTTTGCTGACCCGATTTCTCTGACAGTGGGAGATGCGCTTCCGCAACTTAAAGATGTGGTTAAGTTCCCGGATGGTCCCGGTCAGGCGCCTACCGATTTAGATAAAGTGAAGTTCGAATGGAAAGCGCCGACACCTAGCACGGATGCAGTCGGTAATACCAAGGGAACCATCACTGTTACTTATGCAGATGGCAGCAGTGAAGACATCGCCGTGGATATTAGCGTTAATGCTAAACCCTTGACCAAGGTAAAGATTCCGCAGACCCCCGGGGTAGATGACCCTTGCAATAAATGGGTGGCTAACGGGAAAGCGGAGCCAAATGCCACATGGATTAAGCCTGACGATACCGATCAGATTGCTTGGGAAATCAACCAAGCAAAAGAGCTGATAGCTAAAACTAAAGACGGCTTTGTTTTCGAAAACAACACGAGCGCTCACAACTTTGGGGTAGCGAAGGACTCGGGCGAATTCTGCTGGGAAGATTTGGGCCCAGCTGAGACTATTCCCGATAAAGATGTCTATACTCCGCAAGCCGATCCGATCACGGTGAAAAAAGGTGAGAAGCTACCGGAGCTGAGTACGGTCATTACGTTTGAAGGGAAGGCTCCAGCTGATTTAACTAAGGTCACGTTTGGGTGGAAAGGTGATGCTCCCAGCACCGACGAAGCAGGAGAGTTTTCGGCAGTGGCGACCGTTACGTATGAAGACGGTAGCAGTGAGGAAATCACTCTGAAAGTGATAGTAAAGGCTGACGAGCAATCAGGTACCGAACCCGGCACACAGCCAGGTGAAGAAACTCCTGGAACCACCCCTAATCCAGGTACAGGTGAACCTGGTAGTAGTAACCCTTCGCAGCAGAGCAATTCCTCGGCAAACCCGAGTCAGAGCGCTCCAGAAACCGCAGGTAAGACACCGGCATTGGCGAATACTGGTTCTTCTGTGGGGCCGGTCGCGTTAGTAGCTCTCGTTTTCCTCAGCACTACTGGCGTGTTGCTGCTTAGTCGTAGGCGTCAAGCTGAGCGCACCCAGTAACGAGGTTTGATCCCGGTCTACCTTGCGTGCAAACCCCGTCACCGTCGCGAACGAGCGGTGACGGGGTTTGCTGATCTCCAAGAAGTACGCCCAATCGGGCTATAGGGCTTTTAAGGGTGCGGATTGTTTTTAGAGTGTTTTGTGTTGTTAGGGAGTGGCGGTAGAACAGGATTTTTCCGCCGAGACTGAGTTTAAAGCTGGAGTGGCCTGAGAATTAGACTCAATTGGTTTATGCGTTGACCGTGTTTTCTTGTTTCCATTGTTCCGCGTGCTTTCGAGGGTTGAGGTAGTCCTGGACACTTCAAACTCCTCTCAACATTTGGCCAAGTTATCAATACTGTTAAGCCCACTGCCGTTACAAGCCCGACAACGCCACCTTAAAGTCAACGCGCAGGAGCGGGCGGAACCGGCCTGCTCCTGCGCGAATTGGCGTGAAGTACTTAGTTCGCCGCTGGTCGGCTCATCATGTAAAGCACCATTTTTGCTTTGGTTAGCGCCTTAACCGCGTGTGGTAGGCGCGTAGGAAAATGCACCATTCCGCCAGGACGCAACGTCACCGTTTTATCGTCCCCACTGATTTCGAGTTCACCTTCAAGGGCTTGAACAATCACCGGCATCGCGGCGGTGTGCTCGGATAGTTCTTCTCCCTCGTCGAACGAGAACAACACCACGTTCACCCCCTCAGCGCGCATCAGCGTTGTAGAAGTGGTTGAGTTCGCACAATACTCAACATGCTGCGCAAGGTTGTCAATAAACCCCAGTGAGCTGGCTGGTGATGGTTTGGGTTCAGTCATAGTCAGATCTCTTTTTCTTCCAGGTTGGCGGCGGGTTTGCGTGCGACGATAGCGATGGCGGTCAAATTGTCGCGGTATTTGTTGAACGTTGCGCGCATATCCAATACGCGGCGACGCAACTCCTTATCACGCGCAACGTTACGCATAATTCGCATGACTCCGACTACACCTTCATCGGCAAGAGTACGACGTGGGGACAGTAAAGCCATCGGCTCATACCCCACCCATTCGATACAAAAACCCGCCTGTTCTAACAATCCACACCATTCACCGCGAGTAAGGGGGCGAGCATTAACCCTAATCGTGCGGGCTAGGCGCTGTCGCAACTGGTTCGCAAGCTCGGCGTCAATGCTATCAGGGGTGAGTCCAAGCTCATGGATCGCATAGCAACCGCCCGGTTTAAGCAGTCGGAACGCTTCGGCGATGATCTCTCGCTTGCCTTTATCGCCTTGCATGGTCATCATCGCTTCACCAACCACAACCTGAGCCGATTCGGACTCAAGGCCGGTGGATTGCGCATTAGCATTTACAACCGTGCCCCTCGGCCCCACAGTGGCCTGCACTCGTGCGACGGCATCCGGGTCTTGATCCACGCCCGTGTAGGAGGCGATTCCTCGCTCAATCATGAGCATGGCCGTACGTCCCAATCCCGGAGCGAATTCCAGCACTTTCTTGCCAGATAGATCGGCCGCATCCAACATTCGATTCGTTAGTTTCAATCCGCCCGGGCGTAAAACTCGTTTGCCTGCCCGAGCAAGCACCCAATGGCCTGCCGCAACACTAGTTGACCGGTCACTTTGTGGAAGGCGGGGTTCACTCTTATTTGTGTCCATGACACCAATGTTACTAGAAGTACTTAGGTACGCTTAACCTAAGTACTGTGCTTGATGTAAGTAATACAGAAAAAGCCGGTGCTCGTGAATGCCTTGATTGGCCATTTCATGGTTGAGCATACCCATCCGTTTTACGACGGCAACGGGCGGTTTGGGCGCTTCTTGCTGGCTTTGAACTTAAAGCGGCGTACGTCCGATGCTTAAAGAGCTAACTGAAGAGGGGTGATTGAAGAAGTACGAAGGCGGTGATCCACGCCGCAGTTTTGAGTGGCAACACTTCTAACGGCTTCTGGGGCGGCGGAGCAGTGTACAGCGACACCAAAGCCGAGGTCACGATTTACAACGGTCTTATTCGTGGCAACGTCATTAAGCCCGGCTTCCTGATCGGCATCGGTGGTAAGACCATTAGCGCCCAAGGCGGCGGCGTGTGGAACTGCCCCACCGGTTCGACAGTTATGCACGTAACTCGAGGCGTGGGTATTTTTGACAATATCGCTCCAAATGTTCACCAGGATAAGAACGGTGGAGCCGGCGATGACTTCGCTAGCATCCTGAAGTACTTTGGAGATAATCCAGAGACACACAATTCGGTTGTAGTTACTGAAAGAATGCTCGGCGGTAGTCCCCGTCAATGGTTCCAAGACGGTTCGGCTTCCGGTGTACACACCAACTGGTCGGACGGTAAAGCAGTTCCACGCTACTCGGCGGAGGGGCCGAACACCGAACACGGCTATCAAGCCAAACGAAAAAGTCACCGAGAATATGGTTTTTAAGTCTGTTCCAACTGAGGACGCTAAGGCCATCGCGGAGATTCTTTCGACTGTGAAGGTCACCGATAACATAGCCACCGGCACTGGTATTTCCGGGGCTGGCATTGCCAACAACGGCAAGCTAACTTTTGGCGATCCCGACCCGTGGGAACTGAAGTTGGAAAAGAAGTGGGACAATGATGATCCCAAGGATCGCCCCCGAGAGCATTTTGGTGGACGTGAAGCTGGGGGACAAGGTACTTGAGACCATCAAGCTCACAAAGGAGAACGGTTGGAAGGCTGAGCTCACCAACTATCCCGATCCAAGTACCCTCATCGATGCCAAGACGGGCGAAACTATCTCGCTGACCTTCGTCGAGCATGAAGTCGATGGCTACATGTCTCACGACGCTGTAGTGACGGAAAACAAAGACACAAAGATGATCGAGGTTGCGATCGTTAACGAACCTTTTACGTCGGTTGATGTTGAGAAGCGGTGGTCTGGTGATGTGGAGGCTGACCGTCCGGGTTCTGTGACTATCAACTTGTTGGCTGATGGTCAGCAGACGGATAAGTCTTTGGAACTGACTGCTGAGAATGGCTGGAAGGGGACTTTTACCGACCTACCTAAGTATGTGACGGTTGATGGCGAAAAGACTGAGATCGTTTATACGGTGGTTGAGGTAGAGGTTCCTGGTTACACCCCCTCTATCAGTGGTAGTGCAGCCGAGGGGTACGTGGTTACTAACACCAAGGACACCCCACCTCCGTTGGTTCGCACCGGTGCAGCAGTTCAAGGCCTGGCAGTAGTGGGCGTGGCCCTGCTCGCTGCGGGAATCTGGGCTGTATCCAAGCGCCGTCGCGCATAAGCAAGTGCGGGTGGCCCCCGCTAAACGGTGGGGGCCACCCGGCTAGCAGTAACTGGCTTCCTCATTATTTAGGTAGCTAGTTCACGCACAACATTTCACCTTCCGGCTAATCCCCGGAAGGTGTTTTGTTATCGTTATCCGGTCACATTAACTTCGTTCGATTAGTGCCCCGTCAGAGGGAACCAGCGCGTACCAATAAGAACCAGCGCAGCGGAAAAGATGACTCGCGAAGCATCTGAAGATATTAGCTAAAATCTATGCTCGTGTATACCGCTAAGAATCTTGACACTCGTGCCCGGCGAATCGTTGCTTGGGTTGCCATCCTAAACCTCATCGGCTTCATCATTGAACTGGTGATCGCCTCAATCATTGGCTCAGTCGCACTCTTTGCAGATGCCGCCGACTTCCTTGAAGACTTCCTCATTAACATGCTTGTGCTCACCGCCCTGGGCTGGTCGGTAGCAAGCAGGAGGAAAGCCAGTTACGGCCTGGCCGGCCTCATCCTCATTCCCGCAGTTGCGGCATTTGGCACCGCGATATGGAAAATGATCTCCGGGGAGGCGCCGGAGCCACTCACCTTGTCGGTAACCGCCATCATCGCAATGCTAATCAACCTCGCCAGCGCGCTACTACTACTGCAACTGCGTAAGCACGATACAGCGTTAGTGCGAGGTGCCTGGCTGGCCGCCCGCAATGATGTGCTCGCAAACCTTTTGATCCTTGCCGCTGGCGTTGTCATGGTGTTCTGGTTCAGCCCCTGGCCAGACATCGCGGTTGGTCTTGTTATCGGCTTCATCAACCTCTCGGCTGCGGCAGAAGTGTTTGAGCAAGCTCGTGCAGAAACTCCGGAGCTTGAGCTCGACGATGACGATGAGTAGGTGCGAATAAGCCTAGGCTAGGTGGGTAAAACAAACCCCCGGAAGGCAGCTGAGTGATCTCAGTTGTCTTCCGGGGGTTCTTTGTAACTACTGTGCTTGTAGGCAGGTTGCGTGTTGCTCGTTGGTTACATGAACCTGCGTGCGGTTAGCGCGCCACCTGCAAGGAGTAGTAGGGCGGAAAGGCCGACGAGGGAAGCGACCTCAGCACCAGTTTTAGCGAGCTTCTTCTTAGGCTTTGTGGCCTCGGGCGTGCTAGGCGTGGCCTTACATGCGGGGTCCATTGCAGTATCGTGGCTGTTCCAGGTCCACTCGGTTACAGCATCGTCAGCGAAGAAATAACCGTCCAGCGCGGAGGCCTTAACCTCTACCTTCGAGTTGTACGGGTAGATGTAGCTACCATCCTTGTTAGCTTTCAGCTCAACGCCGTTTGCAGTAACGGTGTAAGCCACGCCCTCGGTCTTCTGGATCGTCACGTACGGTTCGACGGTGCAAGAAGAAGGGTCAGCAGCGGAAGGATTAATCAGCTTTGGAGCAGCAGGAGTTGCCAACTGTTCAGCTGGATCTACTGTGCATGGCTTAGAAGCGACGCTGAGCTCCCACTTCGTGTCACCCTCAACCACGACCTTGTCCTTGAAATCCTGTTTCAGTAGCGCCGCTACCGAGACAGTGGTGCCTTGCTGAACCTGCTCGTAGTCAAAGTACTTGGATTCAGGAATCTTGACTGTGCCGGCAACTCCGCACTTATCGGAATCTGCAACGGTCGGAGCCTCGGGGGTAATCTTGCGGACAGCAGAGCTTACCTTTACAGTCCAGCCGTCAAGGTCATTTCCTTCAACGCTTTCAACGCGGAAGAGCTTAGCCTGTTCTAGATCATCAATCGACGCGGTTAACTGGTACCACTTGTAACGACCCGTGTATCCAGAGAACATGTCCAGGCTATTGCCAATTGAAGCGCGAGTAATTGGGCTATCTTGATTTCCTACGTTATCTGCAGAGGGCCTATGAGAATCCCCATCGGCGAAAACATACGTGTTTGCGGCAGGGTCGCCACCCTTGGTGATAAGGGGCTTGTAAATTTTTTCGCCGTCTTCTGTCACTGCGTCGCCGGCCTTATGGTGCGATACCCCAATTGTGATTGTGGGTGCCTTGTCGGCGGGAACCTCACCTAGATAGGTTTCTCCATCCCACTCGCCTTCAACCAACTTAAACGTGAAATCGGTGTTGGCCTGCTGGTTCATAGCCAGTTGTTTCACGCCATTACTATATCCAGTTCCAAAAGAGAACTGGCTGTGTCCGTGCTTCCCTAAGCGATATTCGTAGCAGTCCTGAACGCCGATCTTATCAGCACCCGCGTACTTGGGGTCCTTGAGGTTCACGTCGAGTGGAATCTGCTCATCTTTGCCGACGGTGAGTGTGAGCATTGGCCACTCGTAGCCAAGTAGGCCGCCGGTTGCTTTACCGCCTTTGAATTCGTAGACCGGACAGTATAGAAGCATGTTGACTGTGGTGCCTTCAAGCGCCGGGTCATACCGTTTTACTTTGTCACTCCAGGTAACCTTGAAGGTCTTGACATTGCTGCCGTCGTCAACACTGTTTGCTGCTACAGCGGCAACTGCCCCCCCAGTGTCAGTGCTGCCGCGCCTGCGAAAGCAGTTGTGGCGCGCAACCAATTCTTCATTGTTCCTCCTGTATTCGATGGAAACATAGCAATAACCCTACCAAGAAGGGGGGGATTCAACCGAAGTTAAGGAGTTAAAGGGAGAGAGGCGTATTAGGTGTCGCCTCTTCGCTGTGCGACGAGGTCACTTCATCATCGATGATCTCCTGAACGGGATCCTCGCCGGCGACGAGCTTGCCGGACGAACCGGTGCCCAGACGTTCCAGAGCAAGGCGGCCAACCAGCTGCTGGTTTGTGGTTGTGCGTTGCGAACGCGCGCCCGACAGGAATGAGAAGAACCAGTGAACCAAGGTACCGATTTGCGACTTGAAGCCGACGATGTACAGCAGGTGGAGGAAACACCAAGCCGCCCAGGCGATAAAGCCGGTCAGGCGCATCTTGCCGATCTTCACGACCGCCTTGAAGCGGGCAATCGTCGCCATTGAGCCCTTGTCGAAGTATGTGAAAGGCTCGGTTGTTTCCGGCTTGCCAGCAAGACGCGCTGCCACAATCCTTGCTGCATAGCGAGCAGACTGGATAGCGCCCTGAGCAACGCCTGGCACGCCCGGGAAGCTCATCATGTCACCGAGGACAAAAATCTCCGGGTGGCCGGGAACAGTGAGGTTCTTTCCAACAATGACGCGACCCGCACGGTCAAGCTCCGCACCGGCCTTGTCACGAAGAACAGCACCAAGTTCGGACGCCTGGACGCCGGCAGCCCACACCTTGCAGTTTGAACGAATCGTTTCGGTTGAGCCGTCCTTGAACTTCAGAGTGACGGTGTCGTGGTCAAGGTCAGTGACAAATGCTTGGGTCTTCACCTCGACGCCGAGCTTTTCAAGCTCATGGCGCGTCACGTCACCGAGCTTCTCGCCGAACACAGGGAGCGGACGATCTGCACCGTCAACGAGAATGACGCGAGCCTTCGTTGGATCGATCGCGCGGAACTCCTTTGCCAGCGTGTGTGATGCCATTTCGCGGATCTGACCAGCCATCTCAACACCGGTCGGACCTGCGCCAACGACAACGAACGTGAGTAGACGGTCGATCTCGTTGTGATCGGATTCGATTTCAGCCTTCTCGAACGAGTCGAAGATGCGGGCACGGAGTTCGAGCGCGTCGTCGATTGTCTTCAGGCCGGGAGCAAACACGGCGAAGTGATCGTTGCCGAAGTACGACTGGCCAGCGCCGGCGGCAAGGATCAGCGTGTCGTAGGGAGTGGTCTGCTCTTCATTGTGGTTACGCCAAATAACGACTTTGTTTTCAACGTCGATGTCTTCAACGAGCGCCTGCAGAACGCGAACATTCTTCTGCTTCTTGAGAATCTCACGCGTCGTTGGTGCAATGTCGCCTTCGGAGAGGATGCCAGTTGCGACCTGATAGAGCAGGGGCTGGAATAAGTGGTGACCGGTCTTGGCTAGAATCGTGATTTCAGTGTTCGCGTGCTTCAGCTTTTTCGCGGCTTCAAGTCCAGCAAAACCTGAGCCAATGATGACGATGCGGTGCACCAGATCCTCCTCATAAATTAAGTAAGGCTTACCTTACCAATTGAGTCGGTGGAGTTGACAGTCCCCATCCGTCTTTGAGGGAGTGAGAGTGCCCACGTCCTCTTCACTCATGTACGAGGCCGCGATCACCAGATCAACGATGCCCCCGCAAAGGCGCAGAGCAAAGCAACCGTTTAGTCAAAAAGACGTTGCGTCGCCTGAATATCCGGTTTTCCATTCGGCAGTTGGGGGAGAGCATCAACCCAGATCGCTCGGCGAACTCGTTCCCACGGCGCACACTGATCACTAATCAGATCAGCGATCTCCAATGCGTCGAAGTCGGCGTCATCACGCAGCTCTTTTGGGATCGGTCCACGAACGATTGCCGCTGCAACAACCTGACCCCACCGATCATCCTTGACACCCACAACGCAGGCGTTTGCGATAGGGGGTAGTCCGCGTAGCAGTTCTTCGATGCGCCCGGGAGCCACAAGCTCGCCACCCGTGTTAATCATTCGCGAGGCACGACCAACGATGTGATACCAGCCGTTTTCATCGCGTGTGGCGAGGTCGCCTGTGCGCAGCCAATCGTCATGCATGCGTGCGAGGCCTCGTTCCCCGTTGGTCACGAAGGAGGTTGAAACGCCTGGGCCTCGTACCTCGATTTCGCCCAACTCGCCCACGCCGGCGAGGTGGCCGTCAGCGTTCATCAGACGCGCATCCACGTAGGGGAAAGGTTGGCCCAATGCTCCCGCTGGAGCGTCGGCATCGGGGGAGGTCATCATTCCCGCCCCGGAAGTCTCCGTCATTCCCCACACGTGGATCGGTCGTAAGCCGGCGCTCCGCAGACGCTCAGCCAAAGCTGGTCCCATCGCATCTCCGCCGATCAGCGGGCGTTCCCATGATGAAATATCTGCGCCGACGGACTCATTCGTGTCGAGCAACATGTGGCACATGACTGGGACAGCAAACATCATCGAGATGCGGTACTTTTCGATCGCGCGCAGGATGCCGGTCGGGTTGAACGTCGGGAAGACGATGATTGTTCCACCGTGGCTGAAGACATCCATTGACGTGCCATTGAAGCCACCGATATGCGAAATTGGCGCGCATACACCCACGACTTCACGTGCCGGTAGATATTCGAAGCCGTCGCGGAAACACATCGAGCCCCACCACATGTGGGCGTGAGTGAGTTCAACTCCTCGGGTACGTCCTGTTGACCCCGAAGTAAAGACAATCGCACCCGTCTCGTGTGCGCAGGCCAGAGGCTCACCTTCGATCGGTGTGGAGTCCAGCGCGCTCGAAGCAAAGGCGTCGATCGTCATAAACTCCGCGCCTACACTGACCGAACGTTGCAAAGCGGGCGCGACCTCGTCGATCAAAACGAGAGCTGGATCAAGCGAATCCACAATCGACTGCGTGACGGTGAGCGGTAGGCGTTCCGAAAGTGGAACGGTCACCGCGTGAAGCCAGGAGCACGCAACGTGTAGAACGAAAACCCAAGCGTTGTTACGGCCAGCAAACACGACACGGTCACCCTCGCCAATGCCGAGCGAGCGCAAATATGTTGCCACACGGCGCACCGCGTCGGCACTTTCGGCGACGGTCCACACGCTGTTGTCCGGCCAGATGATCGACATGCGGTTCGGGTGCTGACGCCCAGCACGTACCAAAACACGGGCCGGTGAATAATCCGGAGTCGCTGGGGCGTCAGGCAACGGGAACCCCGGGCTGTGTCGTGGCTTCGCGCGCCTTGCGACGTGCGCGACGCTCACGCATATTCGCCAGAACTGTACCCGCTTCCTGCAGAGTGGAACCGGAATTATCCAGGTGCTTCAAGTGCTCAGGAATCTCAAACCCGCGAGCGCGCATGCCCTTCGCCCACAGCAATCCCGCGCGGTACGACGAACGCACAAGCGGGCCAGCCATGACGCCAGCAAAGCCCATTTCTTCAGCTTCGGCTGCGATCTCAAGGAATTCTTCGGGGTGAACCCAGCGATCAATCGGGTGGTGCAGGGCAGAAGGACGCAAGTATTGCGTGATGGTCAGCAAATCACAGCCCGAATCGTGCAGATCACGCATCGCTTCGCTGATTTCTTCGCGCGTCTCACCCATACCGAGGATCAAGTTCGACTTCGTCACCATGCCACCGTTGTGTGCACGGTGAATCATCGCAAGCGAACGGTCATAGCGGAACGCGGGGCGGATCTTTTTAAAGATACGAGGCACCGTCTCCAAGTTGTGCGCGAACACCTGCGGGCCAGCTTCAATGACCATATCGATCGACTCGTCCTGACCGCGGAAGTCGTCAACCAGCAGTTCAACGCCTGTTGATGGGCTCTTCTCGTGGATCAAACGGCAGGTTTCGGCGTACAACCACGCCGCGCCGTCGGGCAGATCGTCGCGGGTGACGCCGGTGATCGTCGCGTAGCGCAGTTCCAGTTCGCCAACAGATTCGGCGATTCGACGAGGCTCGTCCTGGTCATATTCGGTGGGCTTACCGGTCGCGATATCGCAGAAGTCGCACCGACGTGTGCAGAGTGCTCCACCTAAAAGGAAAGTCGCCTCACGGTCTTGCCAGCACTCGTAAATATTCGGGCAACCTGCTTCAGCGCAGACAGTGTGCAGTCCCTTGGCGTGCGACATGGAACGCATATCGTGATAGTTCGCGCCGGTGTTTGCCGTCGTGCGAATCCACTCGGGCTTGTTTTCGATAGGAGTTTGCGAGTTGCGAACTTCCACTCGAAGCAGTTTGCGTCCTTCGGGATCAGGCAAGGTACTCACAGGCGTTTCCCTTCGAATAGGTGATCTTTTGGCTGGGGTCAGCCAGCTGAGGGCGGATTGAAGAAATAAGGTGCGAGACAAGTGCGTCAGCAGCGGTGCGCAATGGGACGTTCACGCCTTCCCACGACAGGCAGGCAACATCAGCGTCGAAGAGCCCGCACGGGATGATTCCCGTGAACGCTTCTATCGGGTCAATATCGACGTTCAGGGCGACTCCGTGCAATGTAGCGCCTCGTGCAACTTTCAGTCCGATGGCGCAAATCTTGCGGTCGCGACGTCCCTCTTCGGTCAGCCACACTCCTGCGCGTCCGTCGATGCGGCGAACGGGCAGCCCCCATTCTTCGCGCACTGTTTCAATAACACCCGCTTCAACGCTACGGATCCACGCGTGCAGGTCGATGGGCTCCTTGAGCCTGACATTCGGGTAGACAACAACCTGTCCTGGACCGTGCCACGTCGCGGAACCGGCGCGGTCCACATGGAGTACGGGAACAGTGGAATCCGGAATATCTTCGGGTTTCGTGTGGCGGCCAGCGGTCCAGGTGGGGGCGAATTGGGTGACAATGATCGAATCGCCGTTACCAGCGGCTGCCTGGTCGTGGAGTTGACGCTGCAGTCGGTCTACTTCCATGTAGTCCGACGTTCCCGCATCAATAAGGTCGATGACGTGCACGTAGGAATGATAGAACGCCAGACCTTTCGTTTCTTAATCGAAATGGCACTTTGTACACGTGTTCTCGAAAGTAATGTATTTTTCCGCAGGATCACGCCAATCGGGGGTACGAGGCTCCGACGGGTAACGAATAACCATTAAAAACACGTATTTCTTCAGTGTTTCCTCACGTTTATCCGCGCTCGCCAGCATCTTTCGATTGGCTATCCTGTAAAGCGTGAGTAACCAATGGACTATTTCAGATGTCATGGCGCTGATGGAAGCGTGGTATCCCGCCTCCCGTGCCGAGTCGTGGGACCGAGTCGGATTGATCGCAGGCGACCCATCCGCTCACGTGACCTCAATCCTGCTTGCCGTCGACCCCGTTTCGGCCGTCGTTGATGAAGCGATTGACGAGGACGCCGGCCTCGTCATCACTCACCACCCGCTGTACCTTCGCGGAACGAGTTTCCTGCCGACATCTGACCCCAAGGGCGCGTCCATCACTCGCCTCATTAAAAACGATATCGCTCTGTTCAACGCGCATACAAACGCTGACGTCAGCGCAGATGGCGTCGGCGATGCACTCGCACAGTTGGTGGGAATCAACTCTCCATCACCGCTGGTTCTCACCGGAATCGACCAGGCCGGGCGTCCTATTGGACACGGACGTATTGGTTCGATTGCACCCACTCGTTTAGGCGACTTCCTTGACCTGGTTGCCGAGCGCTTGCCCGCAGGGCCTCACGGCATCTTCGGATCCGGAGACCCCGGCAAGATTATCGAACGCGTCGCAGTATCCGGGGGAGCGGGAGACTCTTTCCTTGAGGTGGCACGTGAAAGCGGAGCGGACGTCTTTTTAACCGCTGACCTGCGACATCACCCGGCATCCGAACACCTTGAAGGCGGGGCGCCTGCCCTGATTTGCGGTAGTCACTACGCCACCGAATGGCCGTGGCTTCCGATCCTTGAACGCAAGCTAATGCAGGCTGCATCAACTGCAAATGTGGAAGTGAGAGTAAAAGTCTCTACGATTATCACGGAGCCGTGGACCAGCCACCGCCCAACATTAGGAGGACGCAAGTGAAAGCAACATACCTGAACCAGCTCAGCCTGCTCGAACTCAAATCCTTCGACCAGCGCGAATCCGCGCTTCGACACGCCCGTGACTCCCATCCGGCGCACGGCGTTGTCCGCGAGCTTGCAGGACGCCTCGACGATCTGAAGCGCGCAGCCGTCACCCAAGGCGCAGCAATCGCAGATATTGAACGAGACGTCCAACGTAGCGCCGGCGAGATCGAACGTGTGAGCGCCAGACGAGCTAAGCAACAGAGTCGAATCGACGGCAACCAGGTTCCTCTTCGCGACATCAACGCGATGGAACATGAAATCGCTCAAATGGATAAGCGCTTGTCCACTTTGGAAGACGAACAGCTCGACGGTGAAGAACGTCTTGAGGCGGCTAAGAATGCTCGTCAAGCAATGATTGACGAAGCGAAAGCGATCGCTGCCGACATTGAAAAGACCAAGCAGGAATTCGCTGCCGACGTGAAAGAAAGCGACGACGAGCTTCGCGATGTGATCGCTAAACGTCGCGCGCTCGCTGAATCGCTTCCAGAAGACCTCGTGGGCGAGTATGAACGTGTTCGCGCAAATCTAGGTGCCCTCGCGATCTTCGAAGTACGCAATGGTGTTGGCATTGGAATGGCAGCGGAGCTATCCCCGGCTGAACTTGAACAGATTCGCCTCACCCCCGAAGATCAGCTCTACTGGACTGAAGATACCGGGGCGATCGTTGTGAGGACGACTCAAGCCTGAAGCCGATCACTTGGGATCGTTCCCCGGTGGCGGGTTGTGTCGCCTCGTATGACAGCGCTGCTCTACGACGGTTAGTATCTGCTCCTGAGTCCGATCAGTCGGTGACCAACACCAGTTGAGTGAGTGACCCGCCCTGCTTTGTCGGTTTCGCCTCAGGTACTTCCACGTTGGTAACCGCATGAGCACCACCCTGAGCGTCCATAATCGGATCCAAGGTTGTGGTTGAACACAGAGCCTCGACGATCGCGTCGAAATCCGCATCAGCCGAAATTGACGCGTAGAGGTGAGCGCACGCAAGACCTCGCCACCGCTTCGCATCGTGGGAAATCACCGAACGCTTCCCATTCGCCTGACGAACCACGCCGATCTCGATGCGATGCGCCCAAGGGGCTAGGCAGGCACTGCGATACGGGCCAGAACGAGCATCAACAATCGGAGCTCCTTCAGCTTCTGCTTTGAGCGATGCGTCAAGGGGCTTCTTCCAATAGGTCGGCAATGGGCCAACCCCTGGCAGTTTCGTGCCCATCGCAAGACGGTGGTTGGGCAGGACATCGTCGAGGTTCACCACACCAAAAAGCCCAGAGAAAACACGCGTTGTTTCACGCGCGACCGCATGGTGCTGTTTCGGCAGTGTCGGGAATTTGGCCGCGTCATAGAGAACGCCTGTAAACAGGTTTTCAGCCACGTCGCATGGCGCAGAATATAAGTCGATATTCGCCTGTAAATCCGCAGCAGAAGCCGGGCCAAGACCGAACAAGTGAGCAGCGTCGTCGCGAACGCTGAGCGCCTGAACGTCGCGGATCAAGTTTTCGCGCCAGGATGCAAGCTCAGGGCGTGCAAGCTGGGCCAGGTCAAAACGAGGCCCACGTGCTGGTGGTGTTTTGGATTCGGACGGGGGTAACCAGATGAACATATGTGAAGCCTAGCGGGTGCGCTAGACTATGTGCGCGGATGAGTCGGTTGGGCGACCGCGCGGACCACACGGTTCTCGAGGAACGTCCGGGCTCTACAGGGCAGGGTGATGGCTAACAGCCACCCGGGGTGACCCGAGGGATAGTGCCACAGAAAATAAACCGCCGCGCAAGCGGTAAGGGTGAAAAGGTGAGGTAAGAGCTCACCAGCGGTTTGGGTGACCGAGCCGGCTTGGTAAACCCCACCCAGAGCAAGACCGAGCAGCAGGTATGGGTGGCCCGCTCGACGCCTGCGGGTAGGTTGCTTGAGGCGTTTGGCAACAAACGTCCTAGATAGATGGTCGCCACCGCTTGTGCGGGACAAAACCCGGCGTACAGACCGACTCATCCGTCCTTATACGTCGGGTTTTCCCTGAGTTATGCGACTCTACACTTACGCGCTGTTAACTCTTGTGTCGGCGTGAATGCTTCTCTTGGAACCTCGAACCCCACGACGACTGCGCGCGAGCTGCGATGGCACGACGCTGATCGCGATAGAGGCGTTCGATCAGGGACTGCTGGGACACCCAGCCCACCACATGCAACGAATCATTGACGACAGGAATCCCCGGCAGACCTGATGTCTGCAGTACTTCGAGCACCTTCGACGGTAGTGCGGTGGGCGTGACGTGCACGGTGGGCAGCTTCAAAGAATCCAGCGACGAGGCCATGTCTGTTTCGCTTTGGCGTGCCAGAGCAAGATCAATGGCGCTTGCTAGTCCAACGTAGGTTCCAGCATCGTCGACAACGGGAAGAGTCTGGGCACCAAGGACACGCATCTTCTTAATCGCCTGATCGAGCGTGGTCGAGGGCGCCAAAGTACCGGGAGCGTCCTCCATCCAGCGCGAAACCGGGTGAGCGCCGAGCAGTGTTGCATCCACAGGGTCATCCAGAACATCGCCTCGACGACGAAGCTTCTCAGTGTAGATGGTGGCGCGTGTCAGGAACCTTGAGACGCCGGTGGCCAGAACGACGGCAAGCATCATCGGCATAATCAGCGAATACTGCCCCGTCATTTCGACGATGATCAAAACGGCGGTCATCGGAGCGCGTGCAGCTCCAGCGAATGCCGCGCCCATACCAATCACACCGAAGACTCCGGCGGGAGTGTCAGTAATGGGGGAAAGGATTTGCCCGAATGCGGTTCCGGCCATTGCGCCGATAAAAAGTGTCGGGGCAAAAACGCCGCCGGAGCCACCGATACCGATCGTGTAGGACGTGTACAGGGCGCGTCCCACCATCAAAACCAGCAGGAAGCCAATCGTGTATTTGCCTGCTAGAGCGTCTTCTTCGATTGGGTATCCCGAGCCGAACATCTGCGGGAAGATCACAATACCCGCGCCCAAAAGGATGCCGAGAACAGCCGGACGCGACCATTCGGGAAGCCCAAGACGTTTCCAGAAAGCATCAATCACATCTTCAAGCCAATAAAGGAGCTTCGAGAAACCTAGACCCGAAAGACCAGCGAAAACACCAAGGAGCGCAACCCACCACATGTCCGTCAGATGCGAGAAAGACAGATCATGACCAAGATTCACGATCGTTTCGTCACCCTGCAACGCGCGTGCAACAACGGATGCCATCACTGAAGAAATAACGACATAGCCGAAGGTTTCGGCGCTGAACTGCGTCAGAATCACTTCGAGAGCAAAGACTGCGCCAGCAAGCGGAGCATGGAAAGTTGCGGCGATGCCACCCGCTGCGCCACAGGACGCTAAAAGAATCACGCGTTGTGGGGGCAAACGAAGAGAGGATGCCAACGAGGAACCGAGCGATGCTCCGACCTGGACAATCGGACCTTCTCGCCCCGCTGAACCACCTGCGCCAATCGTCAAAGAAGAAGCAATCAGCTTCACCACTGCGACGCGCCCGGGAATCTTCCCACCCTTGCGTCGAACGGCCAGCATCACTTCGGGAATACCGTGGCCACGTGCACTGGGAGCGAACTTCTGAACCAGGGGCCCATAGATCAACGCTGAGACAACGGGAGCCAGAAGCAAGAACACCCAGGGGGACCAATCGAAGACTCCGTGGTTGTCGCCAGCGTGCGTCGAGTAGTCGTTGTAACCGGTGGTGACCCACGTCCATCCCTGAATCATCAGGTTAAAAAGGACCGCTGCGCCACCGACGATAATGCCGACTATCGCCGCTAATAGACCGACGAAAGAACGGTGCTGACCTGCTTTTTCACCCAGTTGTGCAAAGGAAGAAACAGAAGCCCGCATCAGAGGTTGGCGATATCGATATCGGATTCAACGTCAACGTCCATGTCCCAGACACGCCCGTAGAACGCGAGCTCGGAGCTCCACGCATCACGAATCGTCTCTGCACGACGGAAGCCGTGAGCTTCACTCGGGTAGATCTTCATCGCAACAGCGTTTCCGCGATCCTTCAGCGCATCAAACATGAGGCGTGCCTGTGAGGGCGGAACCACCTTGTCATCTTCGCCCTGCAACAGCAGAAGAGGAGCATTGATCTGGTGAATGTGAGTAATCGGCGAGCGTGTGGCCCACAGTTCGCTGTTCGGATCTTCAGTACCGATCAAGCGAGCGTCGTAACGAGACTCGAACTTGTGGGTTTCTGCAGACAGAAGGCGCAGATCAGCGATGCCATAGAGTGACGTTCCCGCGGTGAACACATCGGTGTTTGCCAGTGCGTTCAAGGCGGTGAAGCCACCGGCGGATCCGCCACGGATAGCAACACGCTTCGGATCAACGAAACCTCGGTCAACCAGGCAACGCACGCCATCAACGCAGTCATTCACATCCATAACGCCCCAGTGACCGTTGAGACGCTCGCGGTATGCGCGACCAAATCCGGTTGAACCACGGTAGTTAACGTCGAGCACCGCGAAGCCACGGCTGGTCCAGTACTGCAATGGAATCGACAAGCCGGGTCGGGTCGAAGAAGTCGGGCCACCGTGAACGTTGACGATCAGTGGGGGAAGAGCATCCTTCGGGCCTGAAAAGTCGGGGTTCTTTGGTGCGTAGTAGAAGCCGTGCGCGGTCTCACCATCTGAGGTTGGCCAGGAGATAATCTGCGCTGAAGAAACCAGCTCCGGGCTGATTTCAGCTTCGGATGACGGACGAATAATCGTCGTGGCACCACCCTTGATCTGAATAATTGCCGGCGTGTGCGTGGGGGAGTCAGCAAGGAAGACTACGCGACCATCGTTGGATGCCACGTTACCGATCGGCCACCAGCCGGTTGCCCATTCTTCAGCCATTCCGTTGTCGACGCGCACGGTACCGATGTGCCACGTCAGGTCCTCAGCCCACGAGCAGATCAGCAGGTCGTTATCGTAGTTATCGTAGGAGTGCAGACCGAGCTGCCAGTGCGGGTGCGAGAACGCCTGAGTTCCCGGGTGCAAAGCACGAGTGCGAAGGCGCGTTGTCCACGCGTCTGAGGGCTCGTCATCCTTCCACGTAAAGCCTTCCGTGCGGAACAGGTTGGCCCAACCGGTCGTGTCATCGACGTGGATGAGGTCACCGTCAAGAGTCCACCGAGGCTCGTAGACACACACGTCTTCCTTGTCGACGATCGTCTTCGAAACCTCAATACGACCTTCGAAATCGAGTGCGCCCACGTGCAGTGCGCTCTGTGTCCACGGCATATGAGGGTGGTTCCACGACAGCCATGCAAGCTTCGTGCCATCAGGAGAAACTGCGGGTGCAGCAACAAAGTCAGTGCCTTCAAAGATCGTGATGATTGCAGCGTCGTTGCGTGCAGCACTACCGTCGATAGGAATTGCGACCAGCGTGTTCGTCGGTTCGCCGTCGCCCGAGTGGTCTTCCCTGACCGCATAGACGAGGCCGCGAACATCATCAATCTCGAAGTCGCCGTAGCGCGACTTCGACAGTGTGGTAAGCGGAGAAATCGTACGGTGCGGGTCGTTGGTGTCGAAACGGTAGACGCGGTTATCAAAGCCGTCAGAGAACACGATGAAACCATCGAGCACCGCGTAGGCGCGACCACCGTATTCGTGAACGCGAGTGCGAATATCGGGAAGGCGAACACCATCGATCAGGGGGAGGACCTCTGAAGTAACGCCAGCACCGGTACGACGCAACAGGGTACCTCGTCCGTTTTCTTTCGGATGTCCTTCAACCCAATAGGTAGCAGAACCGTCAACGCGAACCTGCGAGAGAGTGACTGACCGAGCAGTAAAAGAATCGCCGGAAATTGGGGATGTCCATTCACCGTAGGGAGCGACGGTAACGCTCATTTTTCCTCCTTGCACACAGGCATTTCGGTTGATTAAAGAAGCACGTTAGCTCTATGCTAGCCCGCTCACGATGTGCTTTTCGAGGGCGAAGGTCGCTAGGAACATGTGTGGCAACTAGTATGAGGGCTATGAATTCATCAGACGCGGATATGCCACTGCTCACCAGCATCCATTCCCCGTCGGATTTACGTACCCTTTCAGAGCCTCAACTTGTCCAGCTTTCCAAGGAAATTCGTAGCTTCCTGATCACCAATGTGTCGAAAACCGGTGGACACCTGGGTCCCAATTTGGGCGTTGTTGAACTGACGATTGCCCTGCACCGAGTATTTCGTTCACCTAAAGACACGATTCTTTTTGACACCGGTCACCAGGCGTACGTCCACAAGCTTCTGACGGGTCGCCAGGACTTTTCCGGCCTGCGCCAAGAAGGCGGACTGTCTGGCTATCCCTCCCGCTCAGAATCAGATCACGACGTTATTGAGTCGTCGCACGCTTCAAGCTCACTAGCGTGGGCCGATGGTATTTCCCGCGAAAAGAAACGCCGGGGCGACGCGTCATCAACGGTCGCCATCATCGGTGACGGTGCCCTGACCGGTGGTATGGCTTGGGAAGCGTTGAACACCATCGCCGAATCAACGGATCGTCGCGTTGTCGTAGTCGTCAACGACAATGGACGTTCCTACGCGCCAACAATCGGCGGTGTTGCCCATCATCTCGATGCGCTTCGCACCTCGGAAGGCTACGAACGTGCTCTTGCTTGGGGTAAGCGTCATCTGCTTGCTCTGGGGGATCCCGGTAAAGTGGCATACGACGCACTACACGGTCTGAAGACCGGCATCAAAGACGTTATTGCTCCTCAGGCAATGTTTGAAGACCTGGGCTTCAAATACCTAGGTCCCGTCAACGGACACAATGAGACCGAGCTTGAAACCGCGCTACAGCGTGCGCGGACTTCGAAGTATCCAGTTCTTGTCCATGTCATCACCCAAAAGGGACGCGGTTTTACTCCCGCCGAAGAAGACATCGCTGATCGCTTCCACGCCGTTGGACCAATTCACCCCGAAACGGGACTCCCCGTTGCTCCGGCACGTTTCGGTTGGACCAGCGTATTTGCCGACGAGATTGTCAAAATTGCGCGCGAAGACGACACTGTTGTCGGTGTCACCGCAGCGATGATGGCTCCCGTCGGTTTGAAACCATTCCACGAGGAATTCCCGGACCGCGTTGTCGATGTGGGTATTGCTGAACAGGAAGCGATTGCTAGCGCTGCTGGCATGGCCTATGCGGGCGCTCATCCGGTTGTTGCGCTGTACGCAACCTTCCTTAATCGTGCTTTTGACCAGCTGTTAATGGACGTGGCATTGCACAAGGCTGGCGTGACGGTTGTTCTTGACCGTGCAGGTATCACCGGCACGGATGGCGCCTCACACAATGGTGTCTGGGATATCGCGATGTGCTCGATTATCCCCTCACTTGAGCTCGCTGCCCCGCGTGATGAGGCAACTCTTCGCGCCAGCTTGCGTCGCGCGGTGGGAGTGAAGGATCGGCCGACCGTTCTCCGCTACCGTAAGGGCTCTCTACCAGCGCCGATGAACGCAATTCGCTCAGTGAACGGTGTGGATGTTCTCTTTGAACCCGACACTGACGATGTTGATGTGCTCCTCGTAGTAGCGGGCGCTTTTGCTCCCGAGGGTCTTGAAACAGCACGCATTTTGACTGGACAGGGTAAGCGTGTTCGTGTTGTGGATCCTGTGTGGCTTCTACCGATCAACTCTGAACTTGCCAGTTTTGCCAAGCAGGCACAACGTGTGGTGACTCTGGAAGACGGCATCGTTGACGGCGGTTTTGGTTGGGGAGTGCGCGATCTTCTTGCCAACGAGTCCCTGGATGCTACCGTCATCACGCTGGGTGTCCCGAAGGTATTCCTGCAGCACGCCGAGCGTGAGTCCCTGCAGGAACGGTGCGGTTTGACGGCTCACCAGATTGCGGAACGTATTTCACGTACCCTCTCAAGAGAAGCTTGAATCCTAAAGAGTCACTCCAAGACATCCGCGATCGGGTCAAGACAAAGGTCCATCTGCCAATCCCTAGCACCCTTGTCAAACATCCTCTGTTCAATCTCGTCGCCACTGGGACGCTTCGGATCAAGAGGCGCCCACGCCAAGTAACGCTGAATACGAGGTTCAAGAATGACCTCGGGAGCAATACCGATTTCTTCAGAAAGCTCGGTCATTGCCCCGCGAACAGCCACCAATCGCGCTGCAGCGTCAGGATCGATACGACCCCAGTTTCGCGCTTCGGGAACTGAACCTGGACGATGAGGAAGACGTAGCGGTGGCAATTCGTCCTCATTTGCCGTTTCGGCCAGTCGGATTGCGCGTAACCAACGGTCAGCGTATTGCCTGGCAACAGGGGAGCGGAACTCAGAAATCGACAGCAACATGCGCTTATTTCGCGGAGGATTCAGCGCAGCCTGCACCAGAGCAGCATTGCGCACCAAACGACCGGGTGCCTTATCAAGCTCCTGAGCGATTTCTTCGCGCGCCTCCCACAAAGCCTTGAGGACTCCCAGGTTGCGCCGGCCTCGTATCTTCCCCGCGCCGGGCAGATTTCGCCAGCGGTCCCTCTTGGGCGCAGGTGGATCCAGGTGAGCCAGGTAATCGCATTCTTCTTCCATCCACTCCCAGCGACCCGCGTCGTTCAGCTGGATGGACAAGCGACGGTAAAGTTCCGTCAACAATTCGACATCGAGGGCCGCGTAGCGAAGCCAGTCCTTCGATAGTGGACGAACCGACCAGTTAGATGCCTGGTGGTCTTTCACGAGGCCCAGACCGAGCACCTGCTCGCATACGGCAGCAAGACCGAACTTCTTTAACCCCAGAAGACGCGCGCCGACCTCAGTATCAAACAACGACGGGGGATTGAGTCCCACCTGCCGTAAATTCGGCAGATCCTGCAACGCATCGTGCAAAAGCCATACGTCGTTTACGCCCGCTTGAAGCGACGACAGGTCAGGCAATGCGGCTGTATCGATCAGGAAGGTACCAACGTCTTCGCGTCGAATCTGAACCAAGTACGGGTCGTTGCCGTAACGGAAGCCCTGGGCGCGCTCAACATCCACCGCGATGGGAGTGAGTCCTTGCTCTAGGCTGCGCCTAGCTTGATCAAGCGCATCAGCAGTATCGATGACACTAGGCACGCCTTCGCGCGGGGTAACGATCAGCTTCGGAGAATCAGTATCGCCGTCAGGTAAACCGCCGGTGTGGTGAATGTGCACTCTTAGACTCCCTCAAGGAACCGCTGGGATGCCACACCACTGGTACGAAGCATCAGATCTGTCCAAGCTCGTAGGTGGGCTCCCAAGTCAGTAGTTGAAGGCGTCCACGAGGCTCGGATTTCGACGTTGAGAGTGGAGCCTCGCAATGAAAGACCACCAAATGATTCTGAAAACTCCCGGGTGACTGTTCCCGTCAGGTCGTGATACGCCGCGCCTTCTTCAACCAGGCAATCATCTGTCCACGCCCAGAGAGCTTCGGTGAGCAACGGGTCATGCCCCATTTCAGGGTCAACTTGCGAACGCAACTGCGCAACCAGGCGGTATGTTCCATTCCAGCCAGCTTGCTCGTCGGGATCATGCAGGATGACAAAACGTCCCTGAGCAAGAGGTTCTCTGCCATCGTTGGCCATCGTTCGCATGACAAGAGCTGCGGTGAAAGGCGCCATGCGTGAAGGTGGGGGAACTTCTTCGAACTCCAGAAGAGGACTATCGATAGCGCTACGCAGAGTTGCCAACGATTCAGCGAACTCTTCCATACCAGCGCGATTATCCACGCACTTAGGCTAAGTGAGTTAAAGCAAGCCCTTTTGCTGGGCACGCCGTTCACTGCGAAAATGACTCGCCACGATCCACGTCACACTGAGCAATTACGTTGTTTTTCTTAACGCATCGCATCCGGTAGTAGTTCGCTCACTTATAGAGTAAAGACACACGCATTCGGAAAAATGCTGGCCACTTCTTTGTGGGGCGTATCGATGGGGAACTCGTTGTGTGGTCCATCGTGTGTATCTTAGGCAAACGAGCGTGGCGCTACTACGCAGCTTCTGAAATTCAAGCAATGCCTCTTCGTACGACAGACCGTCTTGTCTTCATTTGAATACTGTCAGCGTGCGCGAGTGGGTGTTACTGAATGTGACCTTATGGGAATAGGGTCGGATCTGTCTTTGGGGGCTGAAGGGCTTGACCGACTTCAAGACGAAGTTCGCGAAAACTGTTGCTTCCACGCCATCGGCCTATGAGATTATCGTTCGTCCGTGGGTGTATCACTTGGTGCGTCGCGCAAGGAAGGGTGTACGCTCACCGAGGCTCTGAGTAATCTTTTCGCAAAATACTGCGGAAAACAGTGGTTGTGATGCGCGCAACGTTCGTTTGATTTCGCTTTTTGTGTGATTCCCTGTTAGTGTTTTCCCTGTTCGAAATGAACGCGTGAGTGTTCGAAGAGATACGCGGATGTGGCTCAGTTGGTAGAGCATCACCTTGCCAAGGTGAGGGTCGCGGGTTCGAGTCCCGTCATCCGCTCGTTGAGCCCCGGATTCAACCTTTCCGATGGGTAAAGCGTGGTGGGTTGGCCGAGAGGCGAGGCAGCGGCCTGCAAAGCCGTATACACCGGTTCGAATCCGGTACCCACCTCGGGCGATTGGCGCAGTGGTAGCGCGCTTCCTTCACACGGAAGAGGTCACTGGTTCGAACCCAGTATCGCCCACTCAATGATTTCGTCTTTCCTGTGGGAAAGACGTTTTTTGTTTCCTCGTGGCAGGTCACCCAGTAATGAGGGTTTCCCCTTATATCCTTGAAAGAGCAAAACAGGTAGGCTGATCGGGCACACACAAAGGTGGTTTGAATTCATGGTCTCTTCTCGCTCACGAGTGATTCTTCCCGTGATCTTGGGTGGCGATTTTGGTGTTTACGGAATCGGCCGCTCTTTCAACGAGGCCTTTGGATGTCGATGCCTGTGCGTATCAAACGAGCCCACCGTGTCCATCACGGGCTCGAACTTCTTCGACGTTCATCACATCGAAGCGGGCGCATCTGACGACGTTCTTCTTCACGAACTTCGTGCAATTGCCAAAGAAAACGCTGATAAAGCATTGATTCTGATGGCAAACCACGACCTGCATTCAACCTTCATCGCTCGCAACTACGACCAGCTCGGTGAATACTACGCGCTCCCGTTCCCATCCCTGGAAACGATTGAGGTTCTTACAGACAAAGTCGCTTTTGCGCAGGCATGTGAAGACGCTGGCATTGACGCACCTCGAGGTATCGGCGTCGACATGTCTGACTATTCCGATCAGTGGGTTGCACCTTCGATTCCCTTCGACTTCCCGATTGTTGCCAAGGCTGCCAGAGCAGATGCCTATGATCGTCTGCACTTTGAAGGCAAACGTAAGATTTGGTTCCTCGAAGATGAGGCCGAATTGGCACAGATGTGGAGAATGCTCGGAGAAGCCGGATTCCGCGATCTTTTTCTTGTTCAGGAACTGATCCCTGGCGATAACACCGCGATGCGTTCCATTACCGCATACGTCGATAGCCACGGTGACGTGACGTTGATCGGCTCGGCGCGAGTACTTCTTGAAGATCATGCACCGACCATGATCGGTAATCCGGTTGCCATGATCACCGAAGAATTCCCTGAACTGTGGCAACAAGCTGAACGCCTGCTGACACGTGCCGGATATCGCGGTTTTGCCAACTTTGACGTGAAGATCGATCCACGTGATAACCGCGCCGTATTCTTCGAAGTGAATCCTCGAATTGGGCGCAACAATTGGTACATGACCGCAGGCGGAGCCAATCCGATGCTCGTCATGGTGGGCGATTTGATTGATGGTCAGCGCATGGAACAAAAGCGCATTTCACGTGAAATACTCTATTCGATGGTTCCAGACCGACTGCTGTTGCGATACTTGCGAGATGAACCTTTGAAGAAGCGCGTGAAATCGTTAATCAAGAACCATCGTCGCTTTGATCCGCTGATCAATCCGCACGAGGACAATGCAAAGCGGAACATGATTGTTCGCTTGCAACGTTTGAATCACTTTAGAAAATTTGCTCGCTACTATCCTCGACCGACTGACCGCTCATTCTGAGCCAGTGACTACGTGCTGGATTAATAAAGACGAAAGGCTTTACATGACTTCCACGAGTCTGCGACCGATTAGTGCACGCGACATGCAACATGCTGTTTCCGGCGTGGGCGGACTTCCTATCGAACAGTCGCAGCAGTGGGAAGAGTTTTCAGCTTCACAAGGACATCCTCTCTGGGCAGGGGAGCTTGGTCGCCTTGCTTGGTATGAGAACGACAAATGCATCGCCGTCATCGCGTTGTTTGAATACAAGCTTCGCGCGTTGCGCTACTTGTGGGCAAAATCAGGTCCCGTCTGGATTCGTGAGGCCACTCCTGAACGCGAGGAACGCCTGCGCAAGGACCTGCTGAAGTTTGTGCGCAGTCGCGATCACGGAATTGTCTTCATCCGTCTGCATTCGTGGTTTGCTGCCAAGGATCTTGAAGAACCGTTGCAGATCGTGACATATGACCGCACCGTTATCATCGAAACTGGACGCGGGGATCGCGATGCAGTGCTCGAATCATTGACTTCTGATGGCAGGCGCACGCTTCGTCGTTCAGCGAAGAAAGCCGATGAGTCCGGCGTTCAGGTTCACGAGGAAACCGAGGCTGCCTCAGCTGATTTTTCACCGTACTACGAGGTCCTGAAGCAAACAGCTGAACGTGATGGATTCCGTCCGCACCCCATCGGCTATTACCAGTCGCTGTTGCGCATCCTAGGGTCGCAGCACGCTCGCGTGTTCACTGCTCGCACGCAAGACAACGAGATCCTCTGTTGGGATCTGGTGTTGCTTAACGGTAAGAATGCTCAAGCTGAGTACGGTGCTTCTTCGGATCGCGGTCGCCGCTTGGGAAGTCCTGCGCTCTTGGACGTTGAGGTTGCAATCCTCCTTGGTAGCGAAGGATTTAAAGGATTCGATCTTCGAGGCATTCATTCTCCGCGTAATTCAACGCTGTTCCACGTTGGCCGTTACAAGCTTGCTTTCGCGACTTCGTACACGGATGTTGCTGGCGCTTGGGATCTGCCGGTGTCGCGCCCGCAGTACACCATGGTGCGTTCGTTGCTGAATGCGAAGCGAAAGTTGCGTCGAGTTTCCCGTTAGTCACCTCTTTCGTTTCCGTCAGTTGTACACACGTGCGTCAAGATTTGTCCGTTGGTCGGTTCACTGAGGTGTTCGGGTGCGGTGATGAGGCGACTGGGCGAGTAGACTGTCAGCGGTATATTCATCGTTTGATCAAGGAGACATTCGTGTCCAGCATCGCCCTCGTCATTGACCAAGAGAAGCAGACCGTGGAAAGTGGAACCACGGGTACCACTTGGTATGAGCAGCGTCGTGAGGTCGTTGCCCTCATGATTGACGGCACTCCTCGCGACCTGTTCACTGAATTTGAAGAGGGAATGACGGTCGAGGCAATCACTATTGATTCGCCCGCTGGCTTGGACATTCTTCGCCACAGCGCCACTCACGTGCTGGCTCAGGCAGTTCAGGACACCTTCCCGGATGTCAACCTTGGTATTGGTCCATTCATTACCGATGGCTTCTATTACGACTTCGGCAATATCGATTCGGTGACCCCCGAACTGATGCGTGAACTCGAAAAGAAGATGAAGCGCATCGTGAAGGAAGGCCAGTCGTTCGTCCGTCGCGTCATTTCCGAGGACGAGGCCCGTGTTGAGCTCGCAGACCAGCCGTACAAGCTGGAACTTGTCACCACGAAGGGCTCGGGTGCAGAAGGCGCTTCAGTTGAGGTCGGTGGCCACGAGCTCACCATGTACGACAACGTTCGCAGAGACGGCACCGTTGCATGGAAAGACCTCTGTCGCGGACCGCACCTGCCGAACACCCGCCTGATCGGCAACGGCTTTGCACTCACCAAGGCATCAGCCGCCTATTGGAAGGGCGACCAGTCCGGAGATCACTTGCAGCGTATCTACGGCACTGCGTGGGCCTCGAAGGACGACCTCGTCGCCTACCAGGAGCGTATCAAGGAAGCCGAACGTCGCGATCACCGTCGCCTAGGCGCAGAACTTGATCTGTTCTCCTTCCCGGAGGAAATTGGCCCCGGCCTTGTCGTCTTCCACCCCAAGGGGGGCATCCTGCGTCACGAGATTGAGAAGTATGTGATCGAACGCCACGAGCAGTTTGGCTTCGACTTCGTTCACACCCCCGAGATCTCTAAGGGCGGTCTGTTCCACACTTCCGGCCACCTGCCGTACTACGCGGACACGATGTTCCCACCCATGCAGGTTGACGAGGAACGCGACGAAGAAGGCAACATCACGAAGGCTGGCCAGGAGTACTACCTCAAGGCCATGAACTGCCCGATGCACAACCTAATCTTCCGCTCACGCGGTCGGTCCTACCGTGAACTTCCCGCACGATTCTTCGAGATGGGCCACGACTACCGCTACGAGAAGAGCGGTGTTGTTCACGGCCTGACCCGTATGCGTGGCTTCACTCAGGATGACTCGCACACGTACTGCACGCCCGAGCAGGCAGGCGAAGAAATTCGCTCGCAGATCAACTTCTTCCTGTCCATCTTGGAAGCATTTGGCTTGAATGACTTCTACCTTGAACTGTCGACGCGCGACGAAGACGGCAAGAAGAAGGACAAGTTTATCGGTTCCGATGAAGACTGGGCGAACGCCACGAAGGCTCTTGAAGATGCCTGTGCGGCAACCGGTCTGCAACTGGTTCCAGACCCGGGTGGCGCAGCATTCTACGGTCCGAAGGTTTCCGTGCAGGTCAAGGATGCTATCGGCCGTACGTGGCAGATGTCGACCATTCAGTACGACTTCAACCAGCCCGAGCGTTTCGACCTCGAATATACGGCTGCTGATGGCTCACGTAAGCGCCCGGTCATGATTCACTCGGCGAAGCTTGGCTCCGTCGAACGCTTCATCGGTGTTCTGACCGAGCACTACGCGGGTGCATTCCCAGCGTGGCTTGCTCCAGTCCAGGTGAAGATTGTGCCGGTTGCCGAGGCGTTTGCTGACTATGTCGACCAGGTTGCTGCCAAGCTCAAGGCCGAAGGCATCCGCGTAGAGGTTGACCACTCCGACGATCGTTTCGGTAAGAAGATCCGAAACGCATCGAAGGAAAAGGTCCCCTTTACCCTGATTGCTGGTGGCGAAGATGTTGAAGCCGGTGCGGTGTCCTTCCGTTTCCGTGACGGCTCGCAGGACAACGGCGTGGCTATCGACGATGCTGTTGCGCGTATCGTGAACCACGTCCGTAGGCGCAACAACTCGGACCTTTTTGCCGAGCAGGACTGAACATCATGAGTGACGTTGAGCCACTGGTTGAAGATTCCCGTGAAATAGCGGGCACTCCGGATGCCTTCAGACGTTTTTGGACGCCGTACCGCATGGCGTATATCAATGGCGAAGGCAAACCTTCAGACTCAACGGATCACACCTGCCCGTTCTGCGCAGCTCCATCGAAGAGCGATGAGGACGCCTTGATCGTCTATCGCGGTCGCAGTGCGTTCGTGCTGATGAACCTGTTCCCTTACAATTCTGGGCACCTTCTGGTCTGTCCGTACCGTCACGTCGCTGACTACACGGATTTAACCGATGAAGAGCGTGTTGAAGTGGGGGAGCTGGCGGCTACCTCTATGCGAGTTCTTCGCGCTACCAGTGGGCCGCAGGGCTTTAACCTGGGGATGAATCAGGGTGATGTCGCCGGAGCGGGAATTGCTGCTCACCTGCATCAGCACATCGTTCCGCGCTGGCTTGGGGATGCTAACTTCCTGCCGATTATTGCTCAGACGAAAGCTGTTCCCCAGCTTTTATCAGATGCGCGCCAGATGCTCGCTGACGCCTGGCCGAAGGAATCCTGATGCTTGGAAATCACGGTCGTTCACTGACGAAGACGATCTTTACACCGCTTGCACGCCTCCTAGCCAAACTTGGGGTCAGTGCGAATGCGGTGACAATCATCGGAACAATTGCCAGCGTTGGTGTCGCGTGTGCGACTATTCCATTCGGCTACGTCTGGCAAGGTGGCATTGCGCTGGGCCTCGTTCTTTTCGCAGACTCAGTTGACGGCACACTGGCACGTATGACGACAGGTGGGTCGCGCTTCGGCGCCTTCCTTGACTCAACGCTGGACCGTATTTCCGACGGCGCAGTATTCGCATCCGTGTGTGCGTGGTTGATCTTCGGATGGGAGCCCTCAACCGCACGCACGGTTGGACTGGTTGGAGGACTCATCGCCATCGTCGGCACCGGAGCCGTTCCCTACGCTCGAGCACGCGCCGAATCCATCGGAGTTCTGGCCAAAGTTGGTATCGCGGAACGAACCGACCGGTTGATCGTTGTCCTCGTCGGAGCTGCTTTGACCGACTGGGGATGTGGACAGTGGTGGGCCGTCGCAGGTCTCATCTGGGTCGCCTTCGCCTCTCTATTCACCGTCGGCCAGCGAATCGCATTTACTGCTGGTGCACTGAAGAAGATCGACGGCCATATCTGAGAAGCCCCGCGTCTACGTAGGCAATTAACGGAGAATCAGTGACATACGAAAGTGCATCATCCGGTCCTGGAGAACAGTTCCGGCTTTCGCGTATTCGCCCCGACGTGCCCAGAGCAAACATGGTTTCTCCGACGACGCATTATTCAGCGCCAATGTGGGACGTACCACAGCCTCAACATTTTCGCCTTCCGCGTTTCGAAACGTCAATCATTACTGTCTCAGCGATCTGTATCGCGCTGAGTATTTACGGATACATTTCGCTGAGCGACGCATCAACCACCGCCTACTTAGCATTCCTTGCATCCTTCCCTCTGGTCGTTGTTCTGGGGTTCTTCATTCACTTGGATCGTTACGAGCCAGAACCCTTGTGGACGAAAATCGTTGCTTTCGTCTGGGGTGCGGGCGTCGCCATTGTTGGGGCATCCGTATTGAACTCTGCACTGCTCCTCAACGCCACGCTGGTACTTGGCGACGAAATGGAAGCAATGCGGTGGACAGCCGTATATGTTGCCCCTCCGGTCGAAGAAACACTCAAAGCACTCGGTGTTCTGTTCATCATCCTCGCCCGTAGAAGCACCATTCACTCCCTGATTGACGGTATTGTCTATGCCGGCTTTTCCGGCGCAGGCTTCGCTTTCATCGAGAACATTCAATACTTCCTGCAGGCAAGCCAAGAAGGATCAGCGACCCTGACTGTCACTGTCATCCTTCGTGGGGTTTTCAGCCCATTTCTGCACCCGATGGCCACATCATTCACCGGCCTTACTCTCGCTTTTGCGCTGATTCGCCTACGCTCTTGGCTACCCCGTACCATCGTCAGTCTTCTGGGATTAAGCATCGCAATGTATGTTCACGGATTGTGGAACTATGCGGGAACCTCAGAAGCTACCAGTTTTATTACCAACTATCTCTTTGTCGAGATTCCACTGTTCGTCGGCTGGATGATTGTGCTGACCTGGATTTCACGACGCGAATTGAAGACCGTTCGTGAAGGGCTCATTCCCTACGTCCAAGCCGGATGGGTCCTTCCCGCCGAGGTGGTCATGGTCAGTGAAAAAGCCGGTCGCAGAACCGCAATGAACTGGGTGAAGCCTGCGGGCAAGGACGCGCAAAAAGCAATGAGACGATTCCTTTCTAATCTTGCCGCCCTGGGGCTTGATCAAAAGATCCAAGAACGTTTGGGCGCCGATGATTCTCGCATCGAACTCGACCGGCAATTGGTTGCTCAGGTTAGTCAAGATCGTCAGTTCTTCCTCAATGCGATGACGCAGACGACATTGAATAACGCGAGGTAATCCATGTCTGGTCTTGATGAAAACGAATGGCCTGTAGATGCAGACGGCTACCCGCACCGACAAGCGGCTCGCGTGATCCTTTTTGATGAGAATGGCAGATTGCTCCTTGCCAAAGGACACGATCGTGATCAGCCGGAACGCCAGTGGTGGTTCACCATCGGTGGCGGAATCATGGAAGGGGAGAATCCCGCAGAAGCAGCGTGCCGAGAGCTCTTTGAAGAAACGGGGATTGTCTTAGAACCCGATACTCTTGTTGGTCCCGTCATCTATCGTGAAGCAACCTTCGACTTTTTATCCGTTACCGCCAAACAGGACGAGTGGTTCTTCATCGCTCACACTCAACGTGTCACGCTCAACGATGATGGGTGGACCGACCTAGAACGCGACGTGATCGACGAACAGCGCTGGTGGGATCTAGATGAGCTTGCTCAACGGGCGCTGAACGGTGAGGTCTACCCCCTCAATCTTGCGACTCTTGCCCAATCATGGGTGAACGGTTGGGACGGTCAGCTTCACCGTATTCGCGAATCAAGCGCCTGCCAAGGAAGCGCTGAAGAGTGAACGTATCGAATCGGATGAACATTTCCGATCCGATACGCCTTTTAATCAGAAGCTCCGACAATTGAGAATCTGTTGGTACTCAGTGTGCGCCTAGGTGCGAGGAACCCCAGATAGTCCCAATGGATCAATCAAGAGATCCAGTTGTGCAACGTTCAGTGAATACTTCACTTGCTCACGAACTGTGGGCTTCGCGCAGAAAGCGATTCCCACACCTGCCCGTTGGAGCATTGGAATATCGTTTGCTCCATCTCCGATGGCGACTGTCTGGTTAACATCCAGTCCGTGCAATAGACGCCACTCTTCCAACGCCTGAACCTTGGCGTCCGCGGTCACGATTGCCCCCAGGACCTTACCCGTCAAGAAGCCGTTGGTGACCTCAAGTCGGTTAGCCAAGTAATGATCGATGTTCAGCTGGTGACAAAGAGGAGAAACAACTTCCTCGAAGCCACCTGAGACCACACCGAAAAAACCGCCGTGGGCATGAACCGCATCAATCAGATCGCGAACACCGGGGGTGGGAGTGATCGAATGAAGAACCTCGTCGAATACCGTAGCGGGAACACCCGCCAAGGTGGAGACACGGAGGCGCAAAGATTCGGCGAAGTCTATCTCGCCGTTCATTGCCCGCGCGGTGATGTCAGCAACCTGCCCGCGCGTCCCAGCGAAATGCGCCAACTCTTCGATGACTTCTTGGGCGATCAAAGTCGAATCAACATCGGTGACGATCAGGCGAGGCAGGGGTGAAAATGCGTCTCTCCCGAACGCCGAAGCGTCCGGGAGAGAACGGGGTGTATTACTCAACGGGTAACAACCGTTCCCTTGGGGACAACGGTGATACCGGAATCCGTAACGGTGAAGCCACGTTCCCGGTCGCGCGTGTGGTCAAGACCAATGACAGCGCCTTCTTCAAGAACAACGTTCTTGTCGAGGATTGCCTTGGATACCACTGCGTGGCGACCAATACGGCACCCATCCATGACAACCGAGTCAGTGACTTGAGCCCAAGAGTGGATGTAGCAACCGGGGGAGATAACCGAGTGGTAGACCTCGCCACCGGAAATGATGACGCCGGGGGAGACGAAGGAGTCAACAGCGTGACCCATTCGCGAGTGCTCTTCACCGTACACGAACTTAGCCGGTGGCAGGGAACCGTCGATCATCGTCATCGTCGGCCACTTGCGGTTGTACAGGTTGAACACGGGGTGGACTGAAATCAGGTCCATGTTGGCATCGTAGTAGGCGTCGAGGGTACCAACGTCGCGCCAGTAGTTACGGTCGCGGTCGGTCGAACCCGGGACGTCGTTGTCTTGGAAGTCGTATACACCGCATTCGCCACGCTCGACGAACCACGGGATGATGTTGCCACCCATATCGTGCTTGGACTCGGGGTTGTGTGCGTCCTTGCGGAGAGCCTTGATCAGGTCCTTCGTAGTGAACACGTAGTTGCCCATGGAAGCGAGCACCTTGGTGGGATCATCGGCAAGGCCGACAGCGTTCTTCGGCTTTTCGAGGAACTGGTTGATCTTGCCGTCTGCCGAGTCGATCACGCCGAGAGCGGAAGCAAGTTCGATCGGCTGACGGATGCCTGCGACCGTAGCCGGGAGTCCGGAATCGATGTGGTGCTGAACCATCTGAGAGAAGTCCATACGGTAGATGTTGTCGGCACCAATGATGACGATGTAGTCGGGTTGCTCATCATCGACGATGTTCAGGGACTGGTAGATAGCGTCAGCGCTACCCAAGTACCAGTGAGGCCCGCGACGCTGCTGAGCCGGAACAGGGGCGATGAAGTTACCGAGAAGAGGGGACGTGTACCAGGTCTTGGTGACGTGGCGGTCAAGCGAGTGGGACTTGTACTGGGTCAACACGATGATCTTCAGATAACCGGAGTTCACGATGTTGGACAGAGCAAAGTCGATCAAACGATAGTGTCCACCGAAGGGAACAGCGGGCTTAGCGCGGTCGTCGGTCAGCGGCATCAGTCGCTTTCCCTCACCACCCGCAAGAACAATTGCGAGAACATGATTTTTGGCCATGGGCTAAGCCTATGAGAGTCAGTGTGATCCTGCACGCACATTCCACTGTGTGGTGCCCATCACATATGGTCATTGAATTCGCAACTATGTGCACGCATGTGGGGGTTCGCCGGTGAGTGCTCTGTGCTCGCGGTAGGCTAGCCCAAGAAGTTTGTGCCTTCCCTGAAAGGACCATCATGCGCGTTGACCTGCTGACCCGCGAGTATCCGCCCTTTGTTTACGGAGGTGCAGGTGTTCACGTTACTGAACTTGCTAAAGTTCTGCGTCCCCGCCTCGACGAGGTTCGCGTTCACGCGTTTGACGGGCCTCGTGAACCCGGAACCGAAGGAGGCGAAACTGGAGTCGTCGGCCACGCTGATCTAGCGGAACTGGCAGGAGCGAACGCGGCACTGAAAACGCTCGGCGTAGATCTTTCCATCGCTGCCCAGACCGAAGGCGCAGACCTGGTTCACTCGCACACCTGGTACGCAAACTTTGCCGGCCATCTTTCGGCCCTGCTTAACGACATTCCGCACGTCATTTCAGCACACTCTCTGGAGCCCTTGCGCCCCTGGAAAGCCGAGCAGCTGGGTGGTGGCTACCGCATTTCTTCCTACATCGAGAAGACGTCGTACGAGGCCTCTGCCGGCATTGTTGCAGTTTCGAACGGTATGAAGGCCGACATTCTGCGCTGCTACCCGAACGTTGACGACGCGAAGGTTCACGTCATTCACAACGGCATTGATCTGGCGAAGTGGCGTGCTCCGTCTACCGACGCTGAACGCGAGAACCAAGAACGCGTTCTGAAGACGTATTCGATTGATCCGACCAAGCGAACCGTTGTGTTCGTTGGACGCATTACGCGTCAAAAGGGTCTGCCCCATTTTCTGCGCGCAGCGAACCTGCTTCCCGATGACGTTCAGATTGTTTTGTGTGCGGGTGCTCCCGATACTCCGCAGATTGCAGCCGAAGTTGATGCGCTTGTGAAGGATCTGCAGGCGAAGCGTCAGGGCGTCATCCTCATCTCTGAGATGCTCCCGCAACCTGACATTGCAGCAATTCTGGATGCATCGACCGTGTTCATCACCCCGTCGGTCTACGAGCCACTCGGTATTGTGAACCTCGAAGCGATGGCGCTGGGTCTGCCCGTTGTTGGTACGGCAACGGGCGGTATTCCCGATGTCATCGTCGACGGCGAGACCGGGTATCTGGTTCCGATCGAACAAATGGATGACGGCACCGGCACTCCTCTGAAGCCCGATACCTTCGTTCATGATATGGCCGAGCGCCTGATCGCAGTCCTCGATAACCCTCAGGGCGCCAAGACGATGGGAGTGGCAGGCCTGACGCGTGCTCGTGACCACTTCTCTTGGGATGTCATCGGCCAGAAGACCGCGGCTCTGTATCGCACACTGGTGTGAGCCATCCGGTCATATTTCGGTGACAAAGGTAGGCTTATGGGTATGACTTATGTCCTTGAATGTGTGGATGCAACTGTAAGGAAACGCGGAACTGCGATTCTTGATTCGGTGTCTTTTAGCACCGAGCACGGCCAGCATTGGGTGATTCTTGGCCCGAATGGTGCGGGTAAGACAACTCTTATCCGAGCGCTAGCCGGTCGTGAAGCATTGGCGCAGGGCAGTGTGACACTTGATGGTGAAGACGTTTCTGCTCTCGACCGTCAAGAACTTGCTTCCCGCGTTGCACTTGTTTCGAAGTCTCTTGCCCCCTCCATTCGTGCACACCAAACTGTTCGCGACCTTGTTCGCACGGCAGCGTGGGGTATCGCAATTCATCGCGACGAAGAATACGAAGCCCAAGATGATGCGCGTTGCGATAATCTGCTTGTCGCGTTCGGTATTGACCATTTGGCGGATCGTCAGTTTGGAACTCTCTCTGAGGGCGAAGCGCAACGCGTGTTGCTTGCTCGAAGCCTGATGACAGACCCGGAGGTCCTGATTCTTGATGAGCCCACCGCTGGCTTGGATCTTGGCGCCCGCGAACTATTGATCGGAGCTCTTGAAGAGATCATTTCCGGTCCGCATGCTCCGCAGGTCATTGTGGTTACACACCAGGTGGAAGAAATTCCCAGCGGAATGACGCACGCGCTCTTGATGGATGGAGCAAAGATCGTCCAGTCGGGCGCAATTGATTCCGTCATTACCGGAGTGAATCTGTCAGTGACGTATTGTCTGCCTCTGAGCGCCGGTAATGACAACGGACGCTGGTGGGCTCGCGCCGTCAGGTAAGTCTCTTAATAGGTATCACCGTGGATACGTCGAGTGAAGGGGAGTGTGTATGACGCACGCTTTGTGGTGGGTGATTGTTGCCATCATTCTTGGACTGATTGAGATGGCAACGGTTGACCTTGTGTTCCTCATGCTCGCCATCGGTGGTTTGGCAGCGGCATTAACCTCTCTTGTTGTCCCTGGGCTCTGGCCCGAAGTCGGCGTTTTTGTGGTCTGCTCGCTGGTCTTTCTTTGTGCGCTTCGTCCGTGGCTGAAAATGCGTATGCTCTGGTCGCAAACGAACGTGAAAACCAATGTGCACGCCTTGATTGGGCGACAGGTCGATGTGATTGAAACCGTGAACGCCAGCAGTGGTCGCGTGAAACTTGACGGCGAAGTCTGGTCTGCCCGCACAATCGACGAGAAGCCCCTTCTTGTGGGCGAACATGCGTATGTGTGCGAGATCGACGGTGCTACGGCGGTTGTTACGTCCGTCGAGAACCGTAGTAAATCATTCGAAGAACAGAAAGGTTGAGTGTCGCCGTGGACATTAGTATTGGTCCCTTCGTTGCTGGGCTCCTGCTGATCCTTGTTGTGGTCATCCTTGCCAAGAGCGTCCAGATTGTTCCCCAGCCTCGCGCGTTGGTGATTGAGCGCCTCGGTCGTTTTCACACGGTGATGTACGGTGGTTTGCATGTGCTGATTCCGTTCTTTGACCGTATTGCAGCACGCGTTGACCTGCGTGAACAGGTCACCAGCTTCCCTCCACAGCCGGTGATTACCGCCGATAACGTCGTGGTTTCCATCGACTCGGTGATTTACTACCAGGTCACCGACCCCATGCACGCGACCTACGAAATTGCGAACTTCATTCAGGCAATCGAACAGCTGACGGTGACGACGCTCCGTAATGTCATTGGCTCGCTTGACCTCGAGCAGACGCTGACGAGTCGCGATTCCATCAACACTCAGCTTCGCGGTGTTCTTGATGAAGCAACGGGACGCTGGGGTATCCGCGTGAATCGCGTTGAGTTGAAGGCAATTGATCCGCCACCGTCGATTCAGCAGGCAATGGAACAGCAGTTGCGAGCCGAACGTGATAAGCGTGCAGCAATTCTGACTGCTGAAGGTGTCCGTCAGTCGCAGATCCTTCAGGCTGAGGGTGAAAAGCAGTCCGCCATCTTAAAGGCTGAAGGACAAGCTCAGGCGGCTGTCACTCGCGCCCGCGGTCAAGCAGAGGCTATCGGTACCGTCTTCCAGTCGATCCACGAGGGCAATCCAACGCCTGATCTGCTGAGCTACCAGTACTTGCAGATGCTTCCGGAACTTGCCAAGGGGGATTCGTCGAAGGTGTGGGTTGTTCCCACCGAACTGACGGCTGCTCTGGATTCTATTGCGAAGGGTTTTAACCCGAACAAGTAAAACTGTCCGGTGTGGACCACGTGTTCTTGGCCGCCGCCCCCCTCACCGTCGCCCTCCGATTGAAAGAAGAGACTCATGGACCCCATCCAGGAAAAGGTTCTGCGCGAGGTTGCTGCCCGCGACATTCGCTTTATTCGCCTGTGGTTTACAGATGTCGCTGGTGTCTTGAAGTCTGTAGCAATTGACCCGGGCGAGTTGGAAGATGCCTTCACTGAGGGTATCGGTTTTGACGGTTCGGCGATTGAGGGCATGACCCGCGTACACGAGTCCGACATGTTACTGCGTCCGGATGCTTCGACGTTCCAGATGTTGCCGTGGCGAGGAGAAGAAGATCCCGTTGCTCGAATGTTCTGCGACGTGTTGACCCCCGATGGTCAGGCTTCACGTAGCGACCCGCGCGGCGTGTTGGAACGCGTTGTTGAACGAGCCCAAGAGCGTGGCTTCACTGTGATGGTTCACCCTGAGATTGAGTTCTATCTGCTCCAACAGCCGATCAGTGTCGACAACTTGAAGCCTGTTGATTCTGCGGGTTATTTCGATCATGTTGCGCGTGGGCATTCAAACGATTTCCGTCGTCGCGCGGTTCGCATGCTCGAAGATATGGGCATTGCGGTCGAGTTCTCTCACCACGAAGGTGGCCCCGGTCAAAACGAAATCGACCTGCGTGCAGTCGATGCGGTGAGTGCTGCCGACAACATCATGACCGCTCGAACCGTCATCGAAGAGGTCGCGTTGCGCGAGAACCTCGCCGCACTGTTTATGCCCAAGCCCTTCATTGACCACCCGGGTTCGGGTATGCATACGCACCTTTCGCTGCTCGAAGGTGAAGAAAACGCTTTCTACGATCCGTCAGGTGAGTATCAGCTGTCACGCACGGGGCGCCACTTCATTGCTGGCCTCTTGGAACATGCTTGCGAGATCGCTGCTGTCACCAATCAGCACGTGAACTCCTATAAGCGCCTCTGGGGTGGGGGCGAGGCTCCGTCTTACGTGTGCTGGGGTCATAACAATCGCTCCGCGTTGGTTCGAGTCCCGCTGTACAAGCCTGAAAAGCGTACGGCAGCGCGCATTGAGTACCGTGCCTTGGATCCGGCTGCGAACCCCTATCTTGCGCTCGCCGTTCTGATCACTGCAGGTCTTGACGGCATTGAACGTCGCCTCGAACTTGTCCCCGAAGCTGAGGACAATGTGTGGGATCTGACGGATCGCGAACGTCAGGTGATGGGGATCGAGGCTCTGCCGACCTCATTGGCTTCCGCGGTTCGTTTGATGCGTGAATCTGACTTGGTTGCCGGTGCTCTTGGCGAAGAGGTCTTCGACTACGTTGTGCGCAACAAGGAAAAGGAATGGCGTGAGTACCGCCAGCAGGTGACGCCTCAGGAGATTCGCCAGTTCCTGAAGGTCTACTGATGGAGGTCGCCCCTAAGGATCTCCGCGGTAGCGGTTTCTTGGATCCGGTGCGAGCAGCGTCATTTTTGGCTGACCTACCCGGCGAGCTACGCGAGTGGTTACCGTTGTTCAACGCCTGCGCCGATCCAGATTCCGCGCTGGTAACCTGCCTGCGTTTTCACGAGGCCGCCCCCACTCAATTAGCCACAGTCGCTGAACAAGGGGGCGATGGGCTTCGGCGCCTGGTCGCGGTTTTTGGCGCATCTTCCTGGTGGGGCGACTACCTGATTTCTGACCCTTCACGCATTGGTGGCTTGCTTGTTGAACCCGACGAACCGTTGACGGAGCTCCTTCACGCAGTGGGGGCTGATCCAGCGTCGCAGATGCCCGTTGCGGGTCCCGGCTACAACGGCGACGATGTGCGTAGGGCGTATCGCAGAGTTTTGTTGGACCTCGTTGCTGACGATGCTACGCACCCGAACCCGCCCGAATATATGCCGGAAGTCGGTGTGCGCCTTGCAGCGCTTGCTGACGCTGCACTCGAAGCTGCCCTCGCACTGGCACGACGAGATATTGATCCGCAAGGTAATGCTCGTCTTTCGATTATTGCGATGGGAAAAACGGGCGCTCAAGAACTCAACTACATTTCCGACGTTGACGTAATGTACGTTGTTGCCCCGGCTGAAGGTGTTGATGAGCGTAGTGCCATCGAACTGGGTACGCGCATGGCGGCGCTTTCGGCTCAGGCATGTTCAGGTCCGGGTAATGAACAGCCACTCTGGAGCGTGGACGCGAATCTGCGTCCCGAGGGGCGTCATGGCGCGCTTGTGCGAACACTTGACTCGTTCAAACAGTATTGGGATAAGTGGGCTGAAACGTGGGAGTTCCAGGCTCTTCTTAAAGCTCGCCCGGCAGCTGGCGATATGGAGCTTGGTCAGGCCTTTTTCCGTGTTGCTTCCCCGTACATTTGGAATGCTACGGGGCGTGATGGCTTTGTTGAAAATGTTCGAGCAATGCGACGTCGCGTTGAAAACACGATTCCCCGTCGTGAAGCTGACCGCGAACTGAAGCTCGGGCGAGGTGGCCTGCGTGATGTCGAGTTCACCGTGCAACTGTTGCAACTGGTTCACGGTCGTACCGATGATTCGCTTCACGCCAGATCAACGTTGGATGCGCTGTCTCGCCTTGGCGACGGTGGCTATGTGGCGCGTAGTGATGCTCAAGAATTGCGTGAATGCTACTGCTTCCTGCGTGCTGTTGAACACCGTATTCAGCTTCAACGCATGCGTCGCACCCACCTGATCCCTACGTCAGCGAACGAACTTCGAGCGGTGGGCAGGGGAGTTGATCTTGAGCATTGCGGTAGTTCCGAGGCTCTGGCGAAGGAACTGAAACGCATCCGAGATCGCGTTCGAATGCTCCATGAGGACGTGTTCTATCGTCCGATTGTTCAGGCAACTGCGGGCCTGAGCCCAGATGAAGCTACGCTGGACTCCGATGCTGCTCAGGCTCGTCTTCACGCCATTGGCTATCGCGATCCACGAGGAGCTCTTGCCCACATCACGGCGCTCTCGCAGGGCACAAGCAGGCGTGCGAAAATCCAGCGTCATCTTCTGCCCGTTTTTATTTCGTGGCTTTCCAACGGTGCAGATCCAGACCTTGGCCTGCTGAACTTTAGAGCTCTATCGGAGCAAATCGGTGATTCTCACTGGTATTTGGCTCTCCTGCGTGATTCCGGAGTTGCCGCATCCAGGCTCTGCGAGATGCTCCCGAACTCGAAGTGGATCGCTGAGGCTCTGTCACATCGCCCCGAAGCAGTCGCCTGGCTGGATCTTGATAAAGACCTCGCCCCTCGTGAAGCTGAGGCTTTGAAAGTCGAGGCGGCCTCGTTGATTGACCGCCACGGAGATTCGGATAAGGCCGCATATCGCGTGCGAGCCATGCGTTCGCGTGAACTTACTCGTGCTGCGATGAGCGATTTGGTGGCTGGAATCGGAGCCAGGCGGCAGGCAATCTCCGATGCTACGGACGCAGCAGTTGTCGGCGCATTAGCGATTGCAACGCGCGAAGAAGAACTCAAGAACGGTCACCGCGTCGACGTTGGGTTCGTGGCGATGGGACGTTACGGTGGACGCGAATCAAACTATGCCTCCGACGCTGATGTCATGGCTTTTCATCGCGCGGCCAATGGTGTGAGCGATAGCGACGCTGCGAACGCTGCAACGGCAATCATCAACCGCGTGAAAGCATTGCTGGGGACGGTCACAGCGCAGATGAGTGTCAGCGTTGACCTAGACCTACGCCCAGAAGGACGCAACGGACCGATGTCCAGAACCGTCGAATCGTACGCGGAGTATTACGACAAGTGGGCATCGACCTGGGAACGCCAAGCGCTCCTTCGGGCGCGCGTATTCGCCGGCCCCGATGATCTGATGCTTTCGATGTGGGAGTTAATCGACCGCGTGCGCTATGGCAGCGCGATTGACGAGGCCCAGATCAGAGACATTCGTTTGCTCAAAGCAAGAATGGAAAGCGAACGCCTGCCTCGTGGCATCGAACCCGCGCGTCACGTGAAATTGGGGCCGGGTGGCCTGTCAGACGTCGAATGGATTGTTCAGCTTCTTCAGCTGAAACATGCTCATGCAGATGACTCTTTACGCACCTCGTCAACGATTGATGCACTCCACGCATTAACTCGTTCGGGATGGATTGCTCCTGATGATGCGAAGACGTTGGAAAATGCATGGAGCCTCGCATCACAAATCCGGGCGGCGAACGTGCTGACAACCGGGCGAATGTCGGGAGTTAAACTCGATACTATTCCCAGAGACTTCAAGGACCTTATCCCGCTGGCACGCGTTCTTGGATATGGTGCGGCAAGCGAGTTTGAGCTGGAAGAAGAATGGCTTCGTCGATCGCGCAAAGCACGCGCATTGATGGATACCTACTTCTGGAACTGAATACTGCCTTGCACACCAGGGCATGAAGAAGAAACGGAAACACAGGTGAAAATCGTCCTCGTGCGTCACGGACAGACCTACGCCAATGAAGCACACGCTCTTGACACCTCTAGGCCTGGACTACCGTTAACCGCCGGTGGGTTGGCTCAAGCCGCCGATCTTGCTTCGCGCTGGGAATCTGAAGTCGGGCAGGCTCCAACAGTGGTTGCTGTTTCACCTCTTTTCCGAACTCGTCAAACCTGCGCACCCCTATGCGCTAAGTACGCCCTGACTCCGCTGGTCAGACCAGGAATTCGTGAATTACGCTCAGGCGACGTTGAGATGAACGCTGACCCGTTCTCAGACTCCGTTTACGTTGAAGGAACGGGAAACTGGTCGCACGGTGCAACTCACGTTCGTATGTCTGGCGGTGAAACGGGGGAGGACGCACTTGCCCGTGCGTTGCCCGTTATCGCCGAAGTGGCTGGCCTCGTACTTGAGGAAGATCCGGACGGCGTGGGTGTGATCGTCGCCCACGGAGCCCTACTGCGCCTGCTGGCATCGACGCTTGCGCACAATATCTCCGGCATTCTTGTGATGACTCACTTCATGTCGAATACGGGAACCGTCATCTTGCAGTGGCCTACCGAACGATTCGGCACCTCCGTTCCTCACAACCCCGACGACCTGCGAGGTGCATTCACTGGTCTGACGTGGGATAACCGTCCGGTTGATCAGTGGGATCTAGGGGATTGATCTCACAGGGGAAGCCCCGGTATTTCATGTAATCGGACAGGAATTCGCGGTGTTCGTCGCATGACAGCCACGTCTTGGAATCCGCCCACGGGATTTTCGGGTTTGACCAGGTGATGGTCCACACCGCCTGCGCATTACACTCGCGCGCCTGACACACACCGTCAGCGCTGCCTCGTCCCAATGCCATTGAACCTCCTTGATCCCTCACACTGTAATCTTTTCGCATGAGTCAATGCACGCTGATCCTTGTTCGCCACTCTGACCCGGAGTATTTCGCAATGTCGGATCACTTGCGTCCGCTGACCGATCTTGGTCTCCGTCGGGCGCACGAGCTTGGTATCAAACTGCGGGCCGAAGTTGGAGACATCGAACTAGGGGTCAGTTCAACAGCAGTGCGTGCATGGCAGACCTTCGACGAGATCGCGAAGAACCTGCCAATGAGGACCACGTACAAGGATCGTTCATTCTACGATGCCGGGGCAGAGTCACTCATCGAAACGATTCACTCCCTGCCGGGAGAATCTGCACTGATTGTCGGACATCAGCCAACAATCGGCCATGTTGGATACCTGATCGGAGACGATAGTGCGAAAGCCGATCTTGGCACTGGGGTCGGTAAAGCGACTGCTCTGATCATTCAAACCGAAGGAAGTTTCGCTGATTTTCGTCCTGGTGCGAACCTACCAGTACGGATTGTCACCGTCCCGCGCGTGCTGTAATCGCTAAGTTCAAGGCTGACGGGCATTGGCATCGAATGTTTACTGTGTCCCATAGCCCACCTTTGAAGACTGTGACCTTTTACTAATCCCGCTAAGATATACGGGTACGCAATCCACCCTTCAAGGGAGCAGTAATGTCGGGACACTCTAAATGGGCGACCACCAAGCACAAGAAGGCCGCCATTGACGCGAAGCGCGGAAAGCTCTTCGCTCGTCTGATCAAGAATATTGAAGTTGCAGCACGCACTGGCGGTGGCGATCCCGCAGGTAACCCGACCCTGTATGATGCCATCCAGAAGGCAAAGAAGAACTCCGTTCCCGCTGACAATATCGATCGTGCTGTCAAGCGTGGCTCCGGTGCAGAAGCCGGTGGCGCGAACTACGAAACCATTATGTACGAAGGCTACGGCCCGAACGGCGTTGCATTCCTCGTCGAATGTCTGACCGACAACCGTAACCGTGCAGCTTCTGACGTCCGCCTTGGCTTTACCCGTCAGGGTGGTTCGCTGGCGGATCCGGGTTCGGTTTCCTACCTCTTCTCCCGTCGTGGCATCGTCGAGGTCGGCGCAGCAGACGGCGTTGACGAGGACACGATCATGGAAGCCGTTCTGGATGCGGGTGCTGAAGAAGTGACCGACACCGGTGATGGATTCGTCATCGAATCCGCAGCCTCCGATGTTGTCGAGGTCCGTAAGGCGCTCCAGTCAGCAGGTATTGATTACGATTCCGCTGAAGTTCAATTCGTCGCATCGACCGACGTTGAGGTCGACTTTGAAGGCGCACTGAAGGTTCAGAAACTGATCGACGCTCTGGAAGAATCTGACGACGTTCAGAACATCTACAACAACATGACGTACTCGGATGAGGTCCGCGCGCAGCTGGAAGAAGAGGAGTGACGATGGCTGACTTCACGTCGACTCGCGAAGTTGGTACCCCGCAGGTTAAGCGCGGTATGGCTCAGATGCTCAAGGGTGGCGTCATCATGGACGTCGTTACTCCAGAGCAAGCAAAGATCGCCGAAGATGCGGGCGCAGTTGCCGTCATGGCGCTCGAACGCGTTCCTGCGGACATTCGCGCACAGGGTGGCGTTGCACGTATGTCTGACCCGGATCTGATCGATGGCATCATCAACGCTGTCTCCATCCCGGTCATGGCAAAGGCTCGCATCGGCCACTTCGTTGAAGCTCAGGTTCTGCAGTCCCTCGGCGTCGACTACATCGACGAATCCGAGGTTCTCACCCCGGCCGATTACACCAACCACATCGACAAGTGGAACTTCACCGTTCCCTTTGTCTGCGGTGCAACCAACCTGGGTGAAGCGCTCCGTCGCATCACCGAAGGTGCAGCAATGATTCGCTCCAAGGGTGAAGCTGGTACCGGCGACGTTTCTAACGCGACGACGCACATGCGTAAAATTCGCGACCAGATCCGTCACCTCACCTCGCTTCCCGAAGATGAGCTCTACGTTGCCGCCAAGGAACTCCAGGCTCCCTACGAGCTGGTCGCCGAGGTCGCTCGCGAAGGTAGGCTTCCTGTCGTTCTGTTCACCGCCGGTGGCATTGCTACCCCGGCGGACGCTGCAATGATGATGCAGCTCGGTGCTGAGGGCGTTTTCGTTGGATCCGGTATCTTCAAGTCCGGCGATCCGGCGAAGCGTGCAGCTGCCATCGTTAAGGCAACCACCTTCTACGATGATCCGTCCGTTATTGCTGAGGTTTCGCGTGGCCTTGGTGAAGCAATGGTCGGTATCAACGTTGACGACCTTCCGGTTTCTCACCGTCTCGCGGAGCGCGGATGGTGACGATCGGCGTTCTCGCCCTTCAGGGTGACGTTGACGAACATGTGCGGGCGCTAGAGAATTCTGGCGCCCGCGCCGTTAAGGTGCGTCGTCCCTGCGAATTGGCGAAAGTGGATGGTCTGATCATCCCCGGCGGCGAGTCAACGACCATGTCGAATCTGTTGGCCTCCTTCGACATGTTTGAACCTCTGAAAGGCCGTCTTAATGCTGGACTTCCCGCGTGGGGCACGTGCGCTGGCATGATCATGCTCTCGTCTACGATCCTTGATGGTCGCGATGATCAGAAGTGCTTCGCCACCCTCGACATGGTTGTTCGACGTAATGCCTTTGGGCGTCAGGTTGATTCCTACGAAGAAGACCTCGTGATTGACGGCATCGAAGGCGACGATTTCCGCGCTGTCTTTATCCGCGCACCGTGGGTTGAGTCCGTTGGCGACACCGTGTCTGTGATCGCGCGCGCCGGAAACGCTGAAGACGGTCCGATAGTGGCCGTACGTCAAGGTAACGTCATGGCAACCAGCTTCCACCCCGAGGTTGGTGGCGATGACCGCCTGCATGAACTGTTCGTTTCAATGGTAGAGAACCGCTGACCCATGCGAGTCATGGGAATTGACCCCGGCATTACACGATGCGGTTTGGGTGTTGTTGACGTTGATGAGTCAAGGTGTGCCACGCTCGTGTATGTCGGGGTTGCTCGTTCCAACAAAGACATTGCGACGCATTTTAGGCTTCGGACGATTGCAGATGCGATTGATAGTGTGATCGCGCAGTATCAGCCTGAAGTTGTGGCGATTGAGCGAGTCTTCGCCCAAGACAACTTGCAGTCAGTGACGACGACGATGCAGGTCATGGGTGCTGCTATGACGTGCGTGGCGCGTGCTGGTCTGCCGATGGCGGTTCATACCCCGTCAGAAGTGAAGTCTGCTGTTTCCGGAAACGGCAATGCGGATAAAGCGCAGGTTCAGGCGATGGTGTCGCGTATTCTTCGCTTGTCGAAGCCTCCGAAGCCCGCCGATGCTGCAGATGCGCTTGCAATCGCAATTTGTCATGCGTGGCGGGGGACAGGTCTGCTGGGTGTCGGCGATGATTCGTCAGTTTCTGTTTCTATCTCTGGCCGCTTGACTTCCAAAGGGGCAATGACACCCGCGCAACGTGCGTGGGCGGAAGCTCAAGCTGTGCAACGCCGGACAGGTGCTGTTGATCCGCGACTGCGTCGCAAGTAAAATAGAACAGGTGTTCGCATTGGGTGTGGACGCTATCGATCCAATACAGGAGAACAATTGATCGCACAGTTGAGTGGAACAGTGGCCTCAGTTGGCTTGGATTCAATTGTCGTGGTTGTCTCCGGCGTTGGTTTCGATGTGAAGGTTGTGCCCACATACGCTCAGCAGGTGCGCGTTGGTGACGAGGTCACTGTTGCAACATCGCTTATTGTTCGCGAGGATTCCCTGACACTCATGGGCTTTGAAACGGCTGATCAGCGCGATGTATTCACCATCTTGCAGACCGTGTCCGGTATTGGACCTCGTATTGCCCTTGGTGCGCTTGGCGTTCTTAGCCCCGATGATCTTCGTCGTGCCGTTCGCGATCATGATCTTTCAACCCTGGGCAAGATCCCAGGTGTTGGAAAGAAATCAGCGCAACGCATGGTGTTGGAGCTAGGGGAGAAACTCGGTCAGCCCGCACATCTTGAAAAGGCGGGAACCGGAGCCACACTCGCAATGGGCGCTGTCGAAGAAGATGTTGTGGCAGCTTTGGTTTCGATGGGCTGGAAGCAATCTCAGGCGCAAGCGGCAATTGATACGCTGGGCGGACAGGGCTTGGGTGCGTCTGATTTGCTCCGTGCCGCTTTGCTGAAGTTGGGAGGCTCTCGTGGCTGATTCTTTCGATTCTCCCGCAGAGGAAATGCGTATTGTTGCTCCTGATGCCGGTGAGCTTGAACGTGCCGCAGAAGCAGCTCTGCGTCCCAAGCGCCTCACTGAATTCGTCGGACAAGAAACTGTTCGTGAACAGCTTCAGCTTGTTCTCGATGCGGCACGTGGCCGTGGCGTAAGTCCCGACCATGTTCTTCTTGCCGGTCCTCCCGGGTTGGGTAAGACCACTTTGGCAATGATTATTGCCGCCGAAATGGGGACAGCGCTCCGCCTAACCTCCGGTCCGGCAATCCAGCATTCGGGTGACCTCGCTGCAATCCTTTCAGGGCTTCAAGAAGGCGACATTCTTTTTATTGACGAAATTCACCGTCTTGCTCGCACCGCAGAAGAAATGCTGTATCTGGCAATGGAAGACTTCCGCGTCGACGTTGTCGTGGGTAAGGGGCCCGGCGCAACCTCGATTCCGCTGACGCTTCCGCCTTTTACCGTTGTCGGTGCGACTACGCGCACGGGCCTGTTACCGGCTCCTCTGCGTGACCGTTTCGGTTTTACCGCTCATCTTGAGTTCTACGAGACACACGAACTTGAAGCAGTCGTCACGCGTTCCGCTGATCTTCTTGGCGCCCCCTTGGACGCTCAGGCGGCTCACGAAATCGCCTCCCGTTCAAGAGGCACCCCGCGTATTGCCAATCGCCTTCTTCGTCGCGTCGTTGACTATGCCCAAGTACGTGGAAGTGGCGCTTTGGATCTTGAAGCTGCCCAGGGCGCACTCACCCTGTTCGAGGTTGATCGCTATGGTCTAGATCGTCTTGACAGAGCAGTACTTGACGCAGTCTGTCAGCGTTTTGCTGGGGGGCCGGTTGGATTGACCACTCTTGCGGTCACGGTAGGTGAAGAAGCAGAGACGGTCGAAACCGTCGCTGAGCCCTACTTGGTTCGTGAAGGATTCCTTGTCAGAACCAACCGCGGACGTGCCGCCACGCCCAAAGCTTTCCACCATTTGGGGCTGACACCGCCCGCCGAATCTATGCTGTTTAGCTGAATCACAGTGTTATTCGCCTGATTTGACTGCCTTTTTCGCTAAGAGAGCCTTCTTCGCATTAGACTGACTAGGGTGCGCTCTACGCGCGTTCATGACTAGAAAGAGGCAATCCGTGGGTAACTTCCTCCAGGGCGGCAACATGACCTTTGTACTGCTTGCGCTCATCCTGATCGCGATGATGTGGTACTCAAGCCGTGGTCGCAAGAAGATGGCTGAGCGTCAGGCTCAAATGGAACGAGATATGAACGAGAAACTCGTTCCCGGCGCTTGGGTGAAGACCGCTGTTGGATTCTGGGGTCGCTTTGTCGATCAGGACGGCGACATCGTCGTACTCGAGACGATTGATGGTACAGAGATGTACTGGGATCGCCAGATGATCCGTTCCGTTGGGGACGAACCGCCTTTCGCTTCAGATGAGCCCGCTGTCGAACTGACCGAAGAAGAACCGAAAGAACCGATTCTTGGCCTCGATGATCCCGCTACGGATGATGCATCGACCGACGAAAAGAACTGAGTATCCCGAGCTAGGGACTGGGAGTAGTTAAAAGTGTCTACACGTAAACGCCGACCTGTGCGTTCACTTGTCACCCTCATTGTTGCAATGGTGGTGGCAGCGGCCACACTGGTGATTGGCAACGTCACCAAGGGGACCTCGTTGGTTCCCTCGCTCGCCCTCGACCTTCAGGGCGGCACCCAACTGATCTTGACGCCGAAGTCGACCGAAGAAAGCGACCGAGCGATCACTGAAGACGACATCACGCAGGCGATTTCAATTATTCGTAATCGTATTGATGCCTCCGGTGTTGCCGAATCAGAGATCACTTCGATGGGCTCGGACAACATTGTTGTTTCAATCCCAGGTACGCCTTCACAGGAAACTCTCGACCTGATTCGTTCGTCCTCGCAGATGAACTTCCGACCTGTTCTCCGTATCGGTTTGGCTACTCAGAATGTTGCGGCCGCCTCAACCGCCGAAGCTTCAGGCAAAGATTCTGCACAGTCAGCTCAGTCTGCTGACAAAACTCAATCAGCTCAGTCTGCTGACAAAACTCAATCAGCGACAGAACAGGCCTCGGCTGATGGCGCCCAGTCAGCAGACGGCGCTCAGTCGGTTCAGCAGGTGTCGACCGCACTGGATGAAGAATCTGCGATGAAGGTCGCTGATCTGAATCAAGACGGTGTTCTGTCAGACCAGCCGAATTCGACTCCTGCTAATGGAACGGATCTTGCATGGATCACAGAGCAGGTTCTCTACGATTTCTCCGTGCTTGATTGCACCAGCCCCGAAGCTCGCCAGCAGATCGAAGGTGCTGCAGACAAGCCCTACGCTGCCTGCGATAGCGATGGCCAGCTGAAGTACATTCTTGGTCCAGTTTCGGTTGCCGGTTCGAACCTTTCGAACGCAACTGCCGGCCAAGTCACCAACTCGACCGGTCAGGCAACTGGCCAGTGGGGCGTCGACCTGCAGTTTGATTCTGAAGGTACGAAGGCATTCGCAGATTCTTCCAAACTGCTTTACTCCTACAAGGATTCTGACGCCGAAGGAAAGAGCTTCTTCGATTCGCCGGACCGCAACCACTTTGCCGTTGTTCTTGACGGCTCGGTGATTACTGCTCCTTCAATGAATGCTGTCATCTCTGATGGTCGTGCTCAGATCACCGGTAACTTCACCGCAAAGTCAGCCACCGCGCTAGCAAACCAGCTCAGCTTCGGTTCGCTTCCTCTGAACTTTGAAGTTCAGTCGGAACAGCGTATTTCCGCCACACTGGGTTCTGACCACCTGCAGAAGGGCATGGTGGCTGGTGCCATCGGTTTCCTGCTGGTCATCTTGTACCTGATCTGGCAATACCGTGGTCTGGCGCTTATTTCTGCCGGTTCGCTATTTGTTGCAGCAGCACTCACCTACATCGTGATCGCGCTTCTGTCGGCGACAATGGGATATCGTTTGTCGCTCGCAGGCGTTGCAGGCTTGATTATGGCGGTTGGCGTCACCGCTGACTCGTTCATCGTCTACTTTGAACGCGTCCGTGACGAGGTCCGTGACGGTCGTCCGCTTGCTGCCGCAGTCGACGAAGGCTGGGATCGAGCTAAGCGCACGATCCTCGTCTCCGATGCCGTGAACCTGGTTGCAGCTATCGTCCTCTACCTGCTGGCAGTCGGTGGCGTGCAGGGCTTCGCGTTCACTCTCGGTGTGACGACCGTGATCGATATTGCTGTTATCTTCTTGTTCACTCACCCGATGATGGAACTGCTGATTCGTACCAGATTCTTCGGCGAGGGACATCGTCTTTCCGGTCTTGATCCCGAGCACCTTGGTGCAAAGAACTCGCTGATTTATGTCGGTCGTGGCCGTGTTGTTATGCCGAAGCAAAAGCAGGGCAAGGGGGCGACAGTTCAGCCTGTCGCTGAAGGCCAAAAAGGTATGAGCCTTGCTCAGCGTCGTCGCGCGCAGCGCCTTGCTGAAGCTGAAGCGCAAGTGGAAGAAGCTCGCGCATCTGCGGATAGTGAAGCGACGAAGGCTGAGGGTAGCGCAGTCGATGGTGAGGCTACCGAGCAGAAAGGGGACGCGAAATGATGTCGTTCGCCCAGTGGGGTAATGCTCTGTACTCGGGGGATAAGTCCTACCCGGTTGTCCCCAAGCGCAAGGTTTTTGTCGGTGTTGCTGCAGCCTTGATTGGCGTTGCTTTTGTTCTTTCAGCAGCCATCGGCCTCAATGCTTCCATTGAGTTCACAGGCGGTGCGCAGTTTGATGTGACCCGAGTCAGCGATCAGTCTGAGGAAAAGGCCTCGGATATCGTGACTGGCACCGGAATTGTTTCCAACGCGAAGGTGACGAAGGTTGGTACGGATTCTGTTCGTATTCAGACTGAATCTGTTGATTCGCAGCAGGCGACGACGATTCGTGATGCGCTGACCAGCGCGTACGGTGTTGATTCGGCCGATGTTCAGTCGTCAACGATCGGCCCGTCCTGGGGTGCTTCGGTGACTTCGAAGGCTGCTCAGTCGCTCGTCATCTTCATGTTGCTCGTCGCGATCTTGATGACCCTGTACTTCAGATCATGGACTATGGCGGTGGCCGCTCTGCTGGCACTTGTCCACGATATTGCCATGACGCTTGGTGTTTTCGTTATCACCCAGGTTGAGGTTTCGCCCGCAACGGTCATCGGCTTCCTGACGATTCTTGGTTATTCGCTGTACGACACGGTCGTTGTATTCGACAAGGTTCGAGAGCTGACAAAGGACATCTACGACCAGAAGCGGTTCACTTTTGCCGAATACGTGAACTTAGCCGTCAACCAGACCATGGTTCGTTCGATTAACACGTCGGTTGTTGCATTGCTTCCGGTCGGTTCGATTCTGATTATCGGTGCTTTGCTTCTTGGTACAGGTACTCTGACCGATATTTCGCTGGCGCTGTTCGTCGGTATGATCGCCGGCACCTACTCGTCAATCTTCATTGCGTCCCCGCTTCTTGTTCTGCTTCAAGAGCGTTTGAAGAAGACGAAGGCGCACACGGAGTCGGTTGAAAAGGATCGTGCGCGTCATGTGGCTTTGGGTAAGGGTGACGAGGGTGCCTCCACTGTGAAGGTTGCTCCTGTTCGTCCGGGGCAGCGCCTCTCGAATGCTCACCAGCCGAAGAGGAAGAAGGAGCATCGATGAGTGGTGAACTTGGCGCGCATATCGGTGAACTTGTTGACTCGAATCTAGGTCTTGTTCAAGATTTCCCAGAGCCCGGTGTTCTGTTTCGCGATATCACTCCGCTGATTGCAAACGGCCCGGCGTTTAAAGAGCTCATTGAGATGCTCGCCGAGCGCTATAGGGGCAGTGTCGACGCAATTGCAGGTCTGGAGTCGCGTGGCTTCATTCTTGGAGCGCCACTTGCCGCTGAACTCGGTGTCGGTATGCTGACCATCCGTAAAGCAGGCAAGCTTCCCGGTCACGTTATCGGTGTCGACTATGACCTTGAATACGGTAGTGCTCGCATGGAGATCCGACCTGAGTCGGTGACTCCAGGGTCGCGTGTGCTGATCATTGATGACGTTCTTGCAACAGGAGGCACTGCTGCTGCGTCGGTTGATCTGCTCCGTCAGTGCGGAGCGCAAGTGAGCACCGTTGCTGTTCTTCTGGAGCTTGAGGTTTTCGACGGGCGCGAAAAGCTTGCCGAACATGATGTCGTCACCGAATCTGCATTGCTAGTCTGACCTGCGGTTCCTCGTTTAGTTGTGGTCAAATATGTTTGACACGTCACAGGTGCGTATCATAGGAGCATGACTGACCAGGCTAACTCCGCTCACTCAAAACCAGGCGTGGCCGGATCTCGTGTGAGGTCCGGCCTCGTATGGTTTGGCGCACGCACGCGCCCGACGATTCCTGAGATCGAACCGTTGGTTCGAGCACTGCGTGCGAACCATCCGAAAGCCGATGTGAGCGTGATTGAGCGCGCCTATCGCACGGCCGAATTGCATCACCGAGGGCAGGTTCGTAAATCGGGTGAGCCGTATATTACTCACCCAGTTGCGGTGTCAACGATTCTTGCTGAAATGGGTATGACCACCCCGACACTGGTGGCTGCTCTTCTGCATGACACGGTTGAAGATACGGACTACACGGTTGAAGAGCTAGCAGCTGAATATGGTGAGTCGATTGCGGCGCTCGTTGACGGTGTGACGAAGCTGGACAAGGTGCGCTACGGCGAATTTGCTCAATCTGAAACACTGCGCAAGATGCTTGTTGCGATGAGCCGCGATATTCGAGTTCTTCTCATTAAGCTTGCTGACCGTCTTCATAATGCGCGCACGTGGCGTTTCGTCCCCTCATCGTCAGCGAAGAACAAGGCGCGAGAAACGCTTGAGATTTATGCGCCTCTTGCTCATCGTCTGGGCATGAACATGGTGAAGTGGGAACTCGAAGAGCTCTCTTTTAAGACTCTGTACCCTCAGATTTATGAAGAGATCGATCGCTTGGTTGCAGAGCGCGCTCCCCAGCGCGATGTGTATCTGCGAGATGTGATTGGTCAGATTGAAGAGGATCTTCGTCATTCAGGGACGAAGGGCACTGTCTCTGGTCGTCCCAAGAACCATTATTCGATCTATCAGAAGATGATCGTCCGTGGTAAAGCGTTCGATGAGATCTTCGATCTGGTGGCCGTTCGCGTCCTCGTAGAGTCAGTGAAGGATTGCTACGGCGTTCTGGGTTCTTTGCATGCTCGGTGGAATCCGATTCCTGGGCGTTTCAAGGACTATATCGCCATGCCGAAGTTCAATCTGTACCAGTCGTTGCACACGACGGTAATTGGACCCGGTGGTAAGCCTGTCGAAATCCAGATTCGTACTTTTGAAATGCACGAGCGTGCCGAACACGGTGTTGCCGCGCACTGGAAGTACAAGCAGAATCCGAATGCGACTGGCGTCGATACAGATCGAATGAGCCACGATGAACAAGCCAACTGGCTTCGCTCCCTTGTCGAGATGGAACGTGAAACGGGTGACCCTGAAGAGTTCCTCGATTCTTTGCGCTATGAGATCGCCGGTGACGAAGTTTATGTTTTTACACCGAAGGGGCAGGTTGTTGTTCTGCCAGCGCATGCAACACCCGTTGATTTCGCCTATGCGGTGCACACTGAGGTTGGGCACCATACGGTTGGTGCAAAAGTGAATGGGCGCCTTGTTTCGCTTGATACTCAGCTTGAGTCGGGCGAAACGGTTGAGGTTGTGACCTCGAAGTCCGACAAGGCTGGTCCGTCACGTGACTGGCTTGCTTTTGTGGCATCTCCGCGTGCGCGTTCAAAAATTAAATCGTGGTTCTCTAAAGAACGTCGCGAAGAAGCGATTGAAGAGGGCAAGGAAGCGCTTGCGAAGGCAATGCGTAAGCAGAATCTTCCTCTTCAACGCTTGATGAGTCATGAGACGATCCTGTCGGTGGCAACGTCGTTGGGCTATTCCGATGTGTCCAGCCTGTATGCGGCTGTCGGTGAGAGCCAGGTTTCGCCTCAGAACGTTGTGTCAAAACTTGTCGAGAACCTGGGTGGGGGAGACGGCACCGAAGAAACTCTGTCCGAAGGAGTGACTCCGGGTGCAAATCGGATTCGCACTCAATCGGGTTCGTCCGATGCGGGTATCACCGTTGCCGGTATGGAGTCCAAAGATATTTGGGTGAAGCTGGCAAAGTGCTGTACCCCGGTTCCGGGCGATGATGTTGTTGGTTTTATTACTCGTGGCCAGGGCGTGTCCGTCCACATTGCTTCGTGCCATAACGCTGTTCGACTGAAGGAATTACAACCTGAGCGCTTTGTCGACGTTTCTTGGGCACAGGGAGTCAGCGGACAGGTGTTCCGTGTTCAGATCCAGGTCAAGGCTTTGGATCGTGCGGGATTACTGTCGGATCTGACGAAGGTGATGTCGGACTATCGCGTCAACATTGTGTCTGCGTCAACGAATACGACGTCCGATCAGGTTTCGCTTGCTCGATTCTCGTTTGAGTTGGCAGATATGGCGCATTTGAATGCGGTTCTTTCGGCTCTGCGTCGCGTCGATGGGGTGTTCGAGGCCGTTCGCGTGTGACATCTCTGCGCGTTAAAGGACGGGACAATCGGGGCAAAACAGCCGTAATCGTCCATGTCGTAAACACCAGTTTATGAAATGGGGGTCAAGGTCGTAGACTGACAGAGGTGCGCCACATCGGTGCACTGAGAACCACGCTCCGTGGAGACTCTTCCACGCATCGGCGCATAGCGCCCTCGCCATGAAAGGCAATTATTGTGACAACGACGCCGACCCCCACGCCTGCTCCCTCTTCTGACGAGCAGAACCTCACCCCTTCGGCTCCGGCCAAGGAAACTCCCGTGTCCGCGTCGAGTACGCCACTCACTCACGAGTTCGGTCGTATCGATGAAAATGGCACCGTGTACGTTGTCGATAACGGCACTGAGCGTGTTATTGGTGGCTACCCCGAAGGTGTGCCTGCAGAGCCTTTCGCCCTTTACGAGCGTCGTTTTGCGGATATTGAGGCAACCGTCAAGCTGTTCGAACATCGTCTTGCAACCTTGGCTCCCAAGGATATTGATCTGACTCTTGCGACGATCACCGAAGCTCTTGAATCTCCGAATGCTCTGGGTAACCTTGCTGCGTTGCGCGAACGTGTTGAGAGCGTGAAGGTGCGCGCTGAAGAGCGTAAGGAAGTAGCAAAGATTGAACGCCAAGCTGCTCGTGAGGAAGCTTTGAAAGCTCGTAGGGCAGTCGTTGAGGCCGCTGAAGCCGTCATTGCTCAGGCTCCTGAGCGTATTCACTGGAAGCAGTCTGGTCAGAAACTCCGTGATCTGCTCGACGAATGGAAGTCGTTGCAGCGCAAGGGACCGCGCATCGAAAAGGCTGTTGAAGATGAGCTCTGGAAGCGTTTCTCTTCGGCGCGTACTCAGTTTGATCGTCAGCGTCGCCAGTACTTCTCTGCTCTCGATCAGGCACAGTCTGAGGCGAAGCGAGTGAAGGAAGCCATTATCGCCGAGGCTGAAGCTTTGCAGACTTCGACCGATTGGGGCGCCACTTCGGGTGCATACCGTGAGCTGATGAATCGTTGGAAGGCGGCTCCTCGCGCATCCCGCAAGGAAGATGATGCTCTGTGGGCACGCTTCCGTGCGGCACAGCAGGTCTTCTTCGACGCACGTCGCGCGAAGGACGAGGCCACTGATTCTGAGTACCGCGAGAATCTTGCTGCCAAGGAAGCGCTTGCCGACGAAGCAGAGAAGATCCTGCCTGTGGAGGATCTTGAGGCTGCGAAGACCGCCCTGCGTTCGGTCCAGGATCGCTGGGAAGAAATCGGTCGAGTCCCTTCCTCTGACTTGCATCGCATTGAAGGTCGTCTGCGCGCGGTTGAATCTGCAATCCGCGAGGCAGAAGAAAATGAATGGCGTCGTACCAACCCTGAAACACGTGCACGTGCTCAGGGTATGCTCGGCCAGCTCGAGGCTCAGGTTGAGTCCCTCGAATCGGATCTTGGCGTTGCCAAGGCGAAGGGTGACGAAAAGAAGGTCAAGTCCCTTACTGAGGCTCTGGAGACAAAGCGCACCTGGCTTGCTCAGATTCGCACTTCTATGGAGTGATGAGTGAAAATCACTGTTATTCCAACGCCGTACTACGCAGCCAACTGCGTGGTGCTGGTTGCTGATGGTGAGCCGGCGGCGCTGGTCGTCGATCCGTCAGCGGGAGTGCAGGATAAGATTCGCGAGGTCTTGGTCGCGTCTTCGGCTCATGTCGGAGCTATTCTTGCAACTCACGGTCATCCTGATCATGTCTGGGATTGTGCCGAGGTTGCCTCGTGGGCGCCTGAGGCTCCTGCCCCTACGTGGATCCCGGCTCCTGATCGATACCGAATGGATGATCCGGCATCGCATATTCCGATGCCCGTGCCCCCGAGCATCGGCCCGTGGGTGAAACCCACCGATCTGCGCGATTTTCCGGGTGGTAGCGTTGAGGTGCTTCCCGGTATCTGGATGAAGATGATTCCAGCTCCAGGTCACTCTGAAGGTTCTGCCGTGTTTATCGGTCACTGCGATATTGAGGTTGAGATGAAGGGACAGACTGTCTTCTCGTCTTCAACCCCGGTTCCGTGGGCTCTATCTGCTGATGTGCTTTTTGCTGGTTCGGTTGGTCGTACGGATCTTCCCGGTGGCGATGAGACTCAGATGCGCCATTCGCTACGCACTATTTCACATGCTTTGGATCCTGCAACCCTCTTGATCCCGGGGCACGGTCCAACGACGGTTTTGTCGCATGAGATTGAGACAAATCCGTATTTGAGGCGGGCTCGTACACTCGGCTGATACCTATCAAGAACTGGCGTTGCGCCTTGGGATTCCCAAGGCGCAACGTGTTTTTCGGCTAGCGGTTTTCGAGTGTCTGCCTGGGCTCGACCTTAACGGGAATCAGAGCCCGAATATCGTTGCCCGTTTTAGGCAATACGCCTAGGCGTGGAACAATAGAGCCATGGCACGTACATCTCTTTCCGGTTTCCCCGAATGGCTCCCCGAAGGTCGAATCATCGAACAGTTTGTTCTTGACCATATTCGTCAGGTCTTTGAGTTGCATGGTTTCTCTGGGATTGAGACTCGTGCGGTTGAAACGCTTGAGCAGCTTGAAGCAAAAGGGGAGACCTCGAAAGAGGTTTATGTCCTTGATCGCCTGCAAGCGATGAAGGACGCCGAATCTGGTCGTCATTCATCTAAGGAACGCAAGATGGGTCTGCACTTTGACCTGACGGTTCCTTTTGCTCGGTACGTCATCGAGAATGCGAACGAGCTTGATTTCCCATTCAAGCGCTACCAGATCCAGAAGGTCTGGCGTGGTGAGCGCCCGCAGGAAGGGCGTTTCCGTGAGTTCACTCAAGCTGACATCGATGTTGTTGGCAACGGTGATCTTCCCTTCCACTTCGAGGTCGATCTTCCTCTTGTGATGGCCGAGGCTCTTGCAACGCTTCCGATCCCGACAGTGCACGTGCTCGTGAACAACCGCAAGGTCGTTCAGGGCGTGTGCGAATCTCTCGGTGTTACCGACGTTGAGGCTGCATTGCGTGGCCTCGACAAACTGGACAAGATTGGTCCCGAGGGCGTTACCGCAGAACTCGCAGGGTCGAATATCAACGGCGAGCAGGCCGAGAAGCTTCTCAAGATGGCTCAAATCCGTAGTAATGATCCCGATGATATCCGTTCTAGAATTGCTGAACTCGGTTGCGATGGCGAGCTTCTTGCCGAGGGTGTGGATCAGCTGTGTGCGCTCCTCGAGGAAGCGCATCGTCGTATGCCCGGCGCTGTCATCGCTGATCTGAAGATCGCGCGTGGCTTGGACTACTACACCGGCTCCGTTTACGAATCGGTGATTGAAGGACACGAGGACCTCGGCTCCATTTGCTCCGGTGGGCGTTACGATTCGCTGGCAAAGGATGGGAAACGCACCTACCCGGGCGTTGGTCTCTCGATTGGCGTCTCGCGTCTGGTTTCCCGCATGATATCAGCACCGATGGTTCAAGCTACCCGCAAGGTTCCTGCCGCGGTCGTTGTTGCTGTCATCGACGAGGCAGATCGCGCTCGCTCGGAAGATATCGCAATGCAGTTGCGTAGCCGTGGAATTAGCACCGATGTTGCACCGAGCGCGGCCAAGTTCGGCAAGCAGATTAAGTTCGCTGATAAACGAGGTATCCCATTCGTCTGGTTCCCGGGAATGGAAGGTGAAGCCGACACGGTCAAAGACATTCGAAGCGGGGAACAAATCGAAGCTGACGCTTCGACGTGGACTCCGCCTGCCAAGGACTTGAACCCGCGTGTCATCTCGGTCGGAGCGTGATTGCCGAAACGGGTCGTGGCTGATGCTTTTTTGGGGGGCGGTGAGTGATCTCACCGCCCCCAAAAGCATCGTTTCGTGAGGGAGCAACGTAGGCTTGTTTGAGCGATGAGGCGCGCCTTGAATGAAAGTGATGGGCACCGCTAAGCGGTGGATGTTGTGGGATGAGGCTGCGCCGAAGGCCCCACAGTGGCCCGGCTTGATAGAAATCAGCCTCGAATGAAACACACAATCCGATAGGAATACTGTGCCTGAAAAACAGGAAATGAACCTCAACACCTTCGACGAATTGAACGAACCTGCCGAAACAACTGGCGCCGTTGAAGAGCTTCCGGCCGAAGAAAACGACACCCTGGACTTAGAATCCGGCCTCGTCGATGATGAACTCGAGAACGCCGAACATGGCGGCGAACGTGAAGACGACGAAGAAGAGATCGAGGAAGAGGAAGCAGAAGAAGAGCCTTCCGTCACCTTTGCTGACCTTGGTCTTCCCGATGAGATCCTCGATGCTGTCACCCAGATGGGGTTTGTGACACCGACTCCAATTCAGGAAAAGGCGATCCCTTCCCTGCTCGAATTGAATGACGTTGTCGGTATTGCCCAGACCGGTACCGGTAAGACCGCCGCTTTCGGTCTGCCTATGCTCGCGATCGTGGATGCCGATGAGAAGCTCGTCCAGTCCCTCGTGCTTGCTCCAACCCGCGAACTTGCCATGCAGTCCGCGCAGGCCATTGAGGATTTTGCAGCCCGTACACGTGGCCTTGATGTTGTTTCCGTCTACGGTGGTTCACCCTATGGCCCGCAGATCAACGCTCTGAAGAAGGGGGCGCAGGTCGTCGTCGGCACCCCTGGGCGTGTCATCGACCTTGTTGAAAAAGGTGCGCTGGATCTGTCCGGCGTGCGCATGCTCGTCCTCGACGAGGCCGACGAAATGCTGCGCATGGGCTTCGCTGAAGACGTCGAAACGATTACCTCATCCGTGCCTCAAGACCGCCTGACCGCACTGTTTTCCGCCACGATGCCCCAGGCGATTGAACGCATTGCGAACACTCATCTGAATAACCCCGTGAAGATCGCTGTCTCGGAAGAATCTTCGATTGTTGACACGATCCACCAGACCTACGCTGTCGTGCCGTTCAAGCACAAGATCGGCGCCTTGTCTCGCGTGCTCGCGACGCGTGCCCAGCACATTGCTGCCGGCCAAGAAGACGCCGATGCTGCGATTGTGTTCGTGCGTACCCGCGCCGACGTTGAAGAGGTTTCCCTCGAAATGTCAGCACGAGGTTTCCGCGCAGCCGGTATCTCCGGTGACGTCGCGCAGACTGAGCGTGAACGCATGGTTGCACGTCTGCGTGCCGGCACGCTCGACGTGCTGATCGCAACCGACGTTGCGGCCCGCGGCCTCGACGTTGAGCGCATCTCACTTGTCGTGAACTTCGATGTTCCTCGCGAACCGGAAGCCTACGTGCACCGCATCGGTCGTACCGGTCGAGCCGGTCGCGAAGGTCGCTCGCTTACTTTCTTTACTCCACGTGAACACGGTCGCCTGCGCCGCATCGAGAAGCTGACCGGCACCCCGATGGAAGAGATTCAGATTCCGTCGCCCGCAGCAGTCTCCGAGTTCCGTTCGCGTCGCATGCTCGAAGGCCTCAACGCTCGCATCGAACGCGGTCGTCTTGAAATGTACAAGAATCTGCTGACCGAGGTTCAAGAAACGTCTGAAACCGACATTATGGACATCGCTGCCGCGCTCATGGCGAACGCTGTTGGTGACGAGGGGCCGGCTCCGCGCGTTGAAAAGGACCGCCGTGGCAAGGGCAAGATCCGTAACGAAGAAGAAATCGACGAGTCCGGAGAATTCGTTGGTGCTTCATTCGAGGGCGGTCGTGATAAGGATCGTCCGCTGAAGCCAGGCCACCAACGCGGTCGTGGTCGCAAGGCATCCTTTGGTGCCGGTACCCGATACCGCGTTGAGGTTGGCAAGAAAGACCGCGTGAAGCCCGGTTCGATTGTCGGAGCTATTGCTGGTGAAGGTGGCGTTGACGGCCGCGACATTGGCAATATTGAAATCTTCCCGACCTTCTCGCTGGTCGAAATTTCCGGCGACCTGACCGACGATCAGTTGCACCGCATTGGCAAGGGCTACGTTCAGGGCCGTCCGCTGCGCATTCGCGTGGACCAGGGCCCCGGTAAGGGCGGGCACCGCTCTGACCGCGAACGTAGCTTCGACAAGGCTAAGAAGTTTGATCGTTCAGGACGCCCCGAACGTGACCGTGGCGAACGCGAATATGCGCGTCGTTACGAACACCGCGATGACAAGCCGCGTCGTGCGCACAAGGACCGCAACGATCGCTTTGATCGTCATGCGCACCACGAGTCGTCCGACCGTCGCTCATCGCTACGTGCCGCAAAGCGTTCTGGCTCTTCTGATCGTTTTCGCGCGAGTGGCCGTGGCAAGTCTGCCGATCGTTTCGACCGCGGTGGCAAGTCAGGTTCAAAGGGCACGCGGTCCTTTGGTTCTCACCGTCACTCACGCTGAATGCAGCGGTGGCGCGATCTGACACAGGGTGTTGACAAGGCCCAGAATGAAGCGCTTAAACGCAAAGGGATGGCGGATGAAATCATCTGCCATCCCTTTGGTGTATCTGTCTACGGGCTCGTGATGAGCCTCGTCAAACGGCGAAATAACTACGAAGCCGAGGGGGTATCGCCACCCTTGATTCGCAATGATGCTACAAGAGCGACCACGGTGACGATCAGGGTGATAACGGGGGAGGCCAAGTAGGAGAGGGACCCTACTGGCATGACCAGCGCGAAGAGAGCGAAGGCAATCGACACTAACGCGAGTTCGATTGATGCACCTGCGGCGTCGGCGACCTGAAGCCACGATGCAACTTTACCGTGCTCCGATGTATCGGTAAGCCCCAGAGTCAGCACTGAGAGTGTCGAGTGCATGAGTCCCGTGCCAAACCCGGCAACAAACCAGCCGATGAGGGCTGGCCACACGGGCCACGACGCAATCACAAGGAACAGAATCGGGACAAGACCAAGCGTCAGCAGAGCCATGCCAATCGCGGGCAAGTGCATACGACGGTCGGGGTCGTGGACTCGAGCCTGGTAAGTCGCACCGGCAGACCACGAGATCGTACCGATGGTGACAGCGAGAGCGGCCTGATCTGCATTCCACATATGAACGCGTTGCAAGACAAGTGGCAGGAACGCCGACGCACCGGCCTGAGCGCCCATGGCAAGCAGGCGCGTCATAATCGCCGCGGGCATCCCACGCTTCAAACGCATCGCGCCCTTGGGGAGAAGCTGGGGGAGAGCCCACCCGGTTAGCACAAGCCCCACAATGATCAAAATAATCAGTTCAATACCACCGAGAGCCCCCGACAGCTGAAGCATCAGAACACCGGTGCCCGCGACCAAAGCGAGCAATCCCAAGTGCTTCAGATTCTTCACCGGGTGCGTTTTGGACGAACCGAGCTGGCGAAGAACAGAAATCAGGGGAAGAACGGCAAGAAGAGCCAAGAACGGAACCGCCCAAAAGACCGGGCGCCAGCCGAAGTACTGCGCGACATACCCAGCAATCGCAGGACCAACGAGGCCCGGCAGAACCCACGACAGAGAGAACGCGGCGAAGAAGAAAGGTCGATGATCAACGTGGGCAATCGAACCAATGAAGACATACAGCGGAACAATAATGAGTCCGCCACCCAAGCCCTGGATCAGACGACCGACAACGAAAATCGCAATGTGAGGAGCGAACGCTGACGTGAGCAGCCCGGCGACAAAACAGATAAAGCCTGCAAGAAGAACCGTCCGAGGCCCTTTTGAATCCGCCAGCGCTCCTGCGATGACGGTCGCGCTGAGCTGAGCTGAAAGAGCTGCGCCAGAAGCGACGGAGAACCACGCTTCGGAATCCAGATCCGCAACAACATTCGGCATGATCGTTGTTGTGGCAAGCCCCTCAAACGCTGCAAGGGTAATCAAAAGAACTGAGCCTACGAGCAAAGAAATCTCAATAGGTTGCCATTTGAGGCGTGTGGAATCTTCAGCAGTCACCTGCGAATCTTCCCACTCCTAGAGCCCAGCGAGCAAAGCAAGTGAACAAGAGCGCATAAAGGGGAGTAAAATCGCGGTGCCGCCGCCCGTCTCGCGGATGGTCACAATGAAAGGAAGACACGTGCTGCGCACTCATAACATTGGCACCCTCAACACCGACCTTGTCGGTCAGACCGTTACTCTGACCGGTTGGGTGGATCGTCGCCGTGATCACGGTGGCGTTGCATTCGTCGATCTCCGCGATGCATCCGGTATTGCACAGGTTGTCGTCCGCGACGAATCCGTCGCCCACGAGCTCCGCTCCGAATTCGTCCTCAAGGTCACCGGCGAGGTGTGTGCTCGCCCCGAGGGTAACGAGAACCCTAACCTGCCCACCGGCGCCATCGAAGTGATGGGCGACGACATTGAAATCCTCAATACGTCCGCACCTCTTCCTTTCCAGGTCTCTGCGCACGCAGAAGACTCCGGCAACGTTGGCGAAGAAACTCGCCTGAAGTACCGTTACCTCGACCTTCGTCGCGAACCGGAACAGTACGCGCTGCGTCTTCGTTCTAAGGTGTCGCGCGCCGCTCGTGACACTCTCTACACACACGACTTTGTCGAAATCGAAACCCCGACCCTGACGCGTTCGACCCCCGAAGGTGCTCGCGACTTCATCGTCCCGGCTCGTTTGTCGCCCGGCTCTTGGTACGCACTTCCGCAGTCCCCGCAGTTGTTTAAGCAGATGCTCATGGTTGCCGGTATGGAACGCTACTTCCAGATCGCACGTTGCTACCGTGACGAGGACTTCCGCGCTGACCGTCAGCCGGAATTCACCCAGCTTGACATTGAAATGAGCTTCGTTGATCAGGATGACGTCATTGGAGTCGCCGAAGATGTCATGACGAACGTCTGGAAGCTCATCGGCTACGACCTGCCGACCCCGCTTCCTCGAATGACCTACAAAGACGCGATGGAAAAGTACGGCTCCGACAAGCCCGACCTTCGCTTCGGCCTCGAACTGGTTGACCTGACCGAATACTTCAAAGACACCACGTTCCGAGTCTTCCAAGCTCCCTACGTCGGCGCAGTCGTCATGCCCGGCGGTGCTTCCCAGCCGCGTCGCACCTTTGACAAGTGGCAGGAATGGGCGAAGGCACGCGGTGCAAAGGGCCTCGCTTACGTCACCATTGGTGAAGACGGCACCCTCGGTGGCCCCGTTGCCAAGAACATTACCGATGCTGAACGCGAAGGACTGGCGGAAGCAACCGGTGCTCAGCCCGGCGACTGCATCTTCTTCGGTGCGGGTAAACCGACCGCCTCGCGCGAATTGCTTGGCGCGGCGCGCCTCGAAATTGGCAAGCGTTGCGATCTGATTGACCCCGACGCGTGGGCATTCACCTGGGTGGTTGATGCTCCGCTCTTCAAGCCCGCCGGCGACGCAGAAGCAGAAGGTGACGTTGCACTTGGCCACTCCGCATGGACCGCTGTGCACCACGCATTTACTTCCCCAAAGCCCGAATGGCTGGACTCCTTCGACAAGGACCCGGGCAATGCACTTGCCTACGCCTACGACATCGTCTGCAACGGCAACGAAATTGGTGGCGGATCAATCCGTATCCACCGCCGTGACATCCAGAACCGCGTCTTTAATGTCATGGGGATTGGCGACGAAGAAGCCCAGGAGCAGTTTGGCTTCCTGCTGGACGCCTTCAAGTTCGGCGCTCCGCCGCACGGTGGCATTGCATTTGGTTGGGACCGCATCGTTTCGTTGCTCACCAAATCCGAGTCGATCCGCGATGTCATCGCCTTCCCGAAGTCGGGTGGTGGCTACGATCCGCTGACCGAAGCTCCCGCTCCGATTACGCCTCTCCAGCGTAAGGAAGCTGGTGTTGATGCCCAGCCGAAGAAGCGTGGCAACGAGGAAACCTCCAAAGAAGAGGCCGGTGAAGCACAGTGATAGTGCGCGTTCAATGACGCCCCTTATCGTTCGCGTGGAGATTTCATCTTCGGTGAACAACTGAGCACAGAGGGCGGTACTGAAGACTGAGGTCTTCGGTACCGCCCTGAGCTTTATCCCGTGGATTTCATCTGCGTCACCAGACTTCTTGCATGGCAGATTCGTCAGGTGGTCTCTCTGTTTCACCTGCATTAGTGCGTGATTTGAGGCACACTGTATGTATGTCGTACGTAGAAATGCACCCAGAGAATCCACAAGTTCGTTTCGTGAACAAAGCTGTCGAGATCTTGAACAACGAAGGCGTGATCGCGCTTCCGACTGATTCGGGATACGCGATTGCCTGCAAGCTCGGTAACAAGGCTGGCATGGATACGATTCGTTCGATTCGTCGTTTGGACGAGAAACACAACTTCTCGCTCTTGTGCCATTCTTTTGCGCAACTGGGTGAACTTGTCATTGTCGATAACTCTCAGTTTCGTACAATCAAAGCTCTGACTCCGGGTGCCTACACCTTCATTTTGCCTGGAACTAAAGAGATTCCTCGCATGACGCTGAACAAAAAGAAGCACACGGTTGGTGTCCGCATTCCCGATCATGTCATCACCCAAGAGATCGTTGCCGCGCTCGGTGAACCGCTTCTGTGTTCGACACTGATTTTGCCCGGTGAGAGCGAACCGATGATCGACGGGTTCGAGGTGGACGATCGCATCGGTAAGTTGATTGACCTTGTGATCGTTGGTCCCGTCGGTGGTGACGAGGCCACAACCGTTATCGACTTCACCCAGGGCAGTGGAGTGGTTGCCCGTGCCGGCGCGGGGGATACCTCACTTTTTGAGTAAACACTTCGTGTGACCTTCTCACTTCTCTCCTGATAGGCTCAATGAAGCATATTGAGTAAAGAGGAGGAAAGAATGGCGCTACAACGCCATCTTGGTGCGGTTCATGCGCATTTCGTGCGTATTTTTGCACTCCTTTTTGTGCTGGTTGGATTTGTTTTAGTCTGTGTTACCCCGTCATTTGCGCAGGGTGATGGAAAGAGCGTGAACAGCCCTTTTTTGAAGGATTCTCTCTTAGATACGTTCACGGTTCTTTCCAGTTGTAGTAGTGCCGACGCAACGTACCTTATTGCTGTCTACCTTGACGGTGACGGAACGCTTTTGCAACGTAGTGAACCGTTGGCAAACCCGCTCACCGGCGAAAAGCTTGAAGCGAAGGTGTGGGCAGTTGGTACCTATGACGCGCAGAAAGAGCGTTTCGTGGCAACCGTTGAGATCCCTAACGGCACGAACAATGCTGACGGCATTTTTTGGGAAGCTAACGTCGCTCATCAACTCACTGTCTCCTATCTGACCAAGGACGGTCACAGTGCAGGAGTGGCTTGCGACTTCACACGCTGGGTCGGCATTACGCAAAAGGCAATCCCGATTACTCCAGTCGATCCCGTTGAACCTGTTACTCCCGTTCAGCCGGTAGATCCGGTGATTCCCGGTGAGCCTGAAAAGCCCGTAACTCCCACTGAACCTGAAAAGCCGGTAACCCCCAGTGCCCCGGTTGTTCCTGAGCCTGTTACTCCTTCAGCTCCGCCTACACCGTTGCCTGATTCCATTTCTGCGCAGACGAACACGACGGCCGCCCGGCGTGCTTCGAATCCAGCTGTTCAGGCTCCTGCCCAGCAAACGACGGTTGCTTCTCCCATTCCAGTTGCTTCTCCCATTCCAAGCGAAGCAAGCTCAGCGGAAGACCAGTCTGACCAGCCAACAGTGAAGCTTCTTTCCTCCCAATCAAGCGAGTCCTCGACGTCTTCACTGTCGGCGGAAGCCATTCTTGCTGCGCACGAAGCTAGCGTCGACAACGGCGCCGCAATGAACGCGGCGATGGCTCTGTCCGCATCAGCATTCGCTGCCGGTGGAGGCATGGTGTTAATCGCTGGTGGCGTCGTTGCACATCTACTGTCCGCCTCAGCGCCCACTCAGTGAACGTCGTGGACCTTTTTAGTTCCGACTCTTTAACTGCCGATGGAGTTCCGCAGTTTAACTCTCATGCTCCTCTTGCGGTGCGTATGCGCCCAACATCTCTCGACGAAGTCATTGGGCAACGCCATCTTCTCTTAGAAGGTTCGCCTCTTCGACGGTTGCTTGCTCCGGTTAAACCGGGTGCTCCTCAGGTTTCTTCCGTGATCTTGTGGGGTCCACCGGGCACTGGTAAAACCACACTTGCCTACCTTGTTGCTCAATTATCCGGTCGTCATTTTGAAGAATTGTCCGCGGTCTCAGCTGGTGTAAAAGATATTCGAGACGTTGTTGTCAGCGCGAAGAGACGTACCGCGTCAACTGGTGAAGGAACCATTCTTTTCATCGACGAGGTTCATCGTTTCTCGAAGTCTCAGCAGGATGCTCTTCTCCCAGCTGTCGAAAATCAGTGGGTGACCCTCGTTGCTGCAACAACCGAGAATCCATCGTTTTCGGTGATCTCGCCGTTGCTCTCACGTTCGATTGTGCTGGTGCTCGAGCCACTTGAAGAAGAGGCGATTGAGCTCTTAATCCGTCGTGCTCTAGACGATGAACGAGGTCTGAATGGCGTTTACACACTGGATGATGACGCGATGGGGGGCCTCGTACGCCTTGCTGGCTGCGATGCGCGAAAGTCACTGACTCTGCTGGAAGCTGCCGCTGGAGCAGCCGACGACCAACAGTCGCAAGCGATTACCCTTGAACACGTGCAGACCGCCGCGAACCAAGCGCTTGTCCGCTGGGACCAGGATCAGCACTACGACGTTGCTTCGGCGTTCATTAAATCGATGCGAGGCTCTGACGTTGATGCGGCGTTGCACTATCTGGCGCGAATGCTAGAAGCGGGGGAGGATCCTCGTTTTATTGCGAGGCGCGTCATGATCGCCGCCTCGGAAGATGTGGGTATGGCAGCTCCCGAGGTCCTATCAACAACCGTTGCCGCGGCTCAAGCAGTGGCAATGATCGGTATGCCGGAAGCACGCATTATTTTGGCCGAAGCGGTCATTGCTGTTGCAACCGCGCCGAAGTCGAACGCTGCCTACCTTGGTATTGACAGGGCAATTGCGGACCTGAGAGCTGGAAAGAGCGGACCTGTTCCCATGCATCTGCGCGATGCTCATTACGGGGGAGCGAAACGACTAGGCCACGGCCAAGAGTACATTTATGCGCACGACGAACCGCATCACGTTGCTACCCAGCAGTACCTTCCCGACAACCTTGCGCATGTGCGCTACTATGAGCCAACCACGAACGGGCATGAGAAACTCATCACTGAACGCCTGTCCGTGATTAGGAAACTACTGAAACTACGGTAGTCTTGACGAGTTGCCTGTACGGCACACCTGGGGTCTTAGCCGAAAGAAGCAATTCTGGGAGTTGACCCCGTGGCCAACGGATAGTCCGTGGTCATGACACAAGAAACAGGAAAGATAGAGGAAATGGCACAGAACCGTTCCCGCAAGCAGGTGCGCGAATCCCGCGCCCTCGGCATTGCACTCACCCCGAAGGCAGTCCGCTACTTCGAGAAGCGCCCCTACGGCCCCGGCGAGCACGGTCGCTCCCGTCGTCGTCAGGAATCCGACTACGCCGTTCGTTTGAAGGAAAAGCAGCGTCTGCGCGCTCAGTACGGCATCCGCGAATCCCAGATGCGTCGCGCCTTCGAAGAAGCACGTCGTACCGCTGGCCTGACCGGTGAAAACCTGGTTGAGCTTCTCGAAATGCGTCTTGACGCCCTGGTTCTGCGTGCAGGCTTCGCCCGCACCATCCAGCAGGCACGTCAGGTCGTTGTTCACCGTCACATCCTGGTTGACGGCAAGATCGTTGACCGTCCGTCTTTCCGTGTGAAGCCGGGTCAGACCATCCAGGTCAAGCCGAAGTCGCAGACCACCGTTCCGTTCGAAATTGCTGCTCAGGGTATCCACCGTGACGTTCTGCCGGCAGTTCCGGAATACCTGGACGTCGAGCTTGAGCGCCTCAAGGCCACCTTGGTTCGTCGCCCGAAGCGCGCTGAGGTCCCCGTGACCTGTGACGTCCAGATGGTCGTCGAACACTACTCGCGCTGATCATACTTTCGCAGAGCCCCGAGATTTTTCTCGGGGCTCTGTTGTTTTCTTTCACCCCGTTGGTCAGATGTGCTTTATCTGGCCCTCACCTATTACGATAGGGAACCATGCGCACCTCTGAAATTCGTTCACGTTGGCTCGACTTCTTCGAATCGAAAGGCCACCATATTTCGCCTTCGGTTTCGTTGATTTCTCCGGAGCCTTCCATTCTGTTCACCGTCGCGGGCATGGTGCCGTTTATTCCCTACATTCTGGGAACAGAGCCGGCTCCGTGGCCGAGGGCCGCATCGGTGCAGAAGTGCATTCGTACGAACGATATTGACAACGTTGGTAAGACTACGCGACACGGCACGTTCTTCCAGATGAACGGTAACTTCTCCTTTGGCGATTACTTCAAAGAAGGCGCTATCAGCCACGCGTGGGAACTGCTGACAACTCCGCAGGATAAGGGCGGTTACGGCCTTGACGGCGACCGCTTGTGGATGACCATCTGGGAAAAGGACGAGGTCTCCTTCGACTACTGGACGAAGACGATCGGCCTGCCCGCAGAGCGCATCCAGCGTCTTCCGTTTGAAGAGATCTCCTGGTCGACCGGTCAGCCGGGTCCTGCTGGCGCATGCTGTGAAATCCACTACGACCGTGGTCCTGAGTTCGGCCCCGATGGTGGCCCCGTCGCCGACGTTGGCGGCGACCGCTTCCTTGAAATCTGGAACCTCGTCTTCGACGAATTTGTTCGAGGCGAAGGTGAAGGCCACGACTTCGAACTCGTTGGCAAGCTTGACCAGACCGCAATTGATACGGGTGCTGGCCTTGAGCGTCTTGCATTTATCATGCAGGACAAGCTGAACATGTACGAGATCGACGAAGTCTTCCCGGTCATTGATGTCGCCCAGCAGATGTCGGGCAAGAAGTACGGATTGGGCGCCTCAGGCCCCAGCGCGGGTGTCGCCTATGACGATGATGTGCGTATGCGCGTTGTCGCAGATCATGTGCGTTCTGCGCTCATGCTGATCAATGACGGCGTGCGTCCGGGCAACGATGGACGAGGCTACGTGTTGCGTCGTCTGATCCGCCGTGCGGTGCGTTCGATGCGTCTTCTGGGCGTCGACGAGGCCACGATGCCGAGTCTGCTGACAGCTTCGAAGAACGTCATGTCCCTGTCCTACCCGGAACTTAACGAGAATTGGGCAACCATTCAGGACGTCGCATACGCCGAAGAGGACGCATTCCGTCGCACGCTGAGCGCTGGCACCACAATTCTTGACACCGCCGTTCGTGATGCGAAGAAGGCTGGATCTAACGTTCTGTCCGGTGAATCAGCATTCTCACTGCATGACACCTACGGATTCCCGATTGACTTGACGCTTGAAATGGCAAGCGAGCAGGGCCTGAAGGTTGACGAGGATGCCTTCAAAACTCTCATGCAGGAGCAGAAGGACCGTGCACGCGCCGATGCTCGCGCAAAGAAGACCGGCCACACCGACGTTCGCCTCTTCCAAGATATTGAGAAGCAGATGGGCGGTGGCTCGACCTTCCTCGGCTACACCGATCTTGGCTCCGAAGCGACGATCACCGCTCTTCTTGTTGATTCCGTTCCCGCTTCCGTCGCACAGGCGCCTGCTGAGGTCGAGGTCATCCTTGACCGCACTCCGTTCTACGCTGAGATGGGTGGCCAGCTCGCTGACCACGGCCAGATTCGCCTTGCAGACGGTGGCATTATCGAGGTCCACGATGTCCAAGCTCCGATTAAGGGGCTGTCGGTTCACCGTGGCACGCTGACTGAAGGCTTAGTGACGGTTGGTGCGAAGGCATGGGCAGAGGTTGACTCTGAGCGTCGTCTGGCGATTGCTCGCGCTCACACCGCAACCCACATGGTCTACGCGGGTCTGCGTCGAATCGTTGCCGAAGACGCCGATCAGGCTGGTTCTGAGAACTCACCGTCACGTCTACGCTTCGACTTCCGTCACTCCTCGGCTCTCGAGGGCTCGCAGATTAACGACATTGAAGCCCTCGTCAATGAAAAGCTTGCCGAGGACCTCGTGGTCAAAACCGACGTGATGTCGATCGAAGAGGCCCGGCTTTCCGGCGCGATTGCACTTTTCGGCGAAAAGTATGGCGCCGAGGTCCGAGTTGTCACCATCGGTGACGGCTTCGATAAGGAACTCTGCGGTGGCACCCACGTTCCTACGACCGGCCACATTGGTCGTATCGCGATCTTGGGTGAAGGATCCATTGGTTCGGGCGTGCGACGCATTGATGCGCTTGTCGGCAATGGCGCGTATTCATTCCAGGCAAAGGAACATGCTTTGGTTTCCCAGCTGTCGACCATGGTGGGAGGGCGTAGCGAAGAGCTTCCGGATCGTATTGCTTCGTTGCTTGCTCGAGTGAAGGAATCTGAGAAGGAACTCGAGCGCATGCGCACTGAGCAAGCATTAGCTCAGGCGCAGACGCTTGCTGATACGGCAAAGTCGCTCAATGGCATTGCTGTAGTCGCCAATGATACAGGCGTTATGCCGTCCGCTGATGCGTTGCGCACCCTGGCTCTTGAAGTTCGTGATCGTCTTGGCGATGCGAATCCGGTTGTTGTCGCTCTCATCGGCCGAGTGAACGACAAGCCGTCGATCGTCGTTGTGACAAACGAGAAGGCACGCGAGCGCAAGGCTAAGGCAGGTGCATTTGTTCGCGCTGTCGGTCAGCACCTTGGTGGTGGTGGCGGTGGCCGTGATGACATCGCACAGGGCGGTGGCACCAAGCTCGACGCGATCAAGGAAGCGCTTGACGCGATCCGTCGCGAGGTTGCTCATTCGTGAGTCTTCGTCACGGAACGCGCATCGGTGTTGATGTTGGAACTGTCCGGGTTGGAGTGAGTCGCTGCGACCCGGACGGTATCCTCACAATGCCCGTTGAAACTGTTATCCGAGCTGATGACGGTTCCGACGTTGAGCGTATCTGCGCAATCATCGACGAATACGATGCCTTCGAAGTCATCGTAGGTCTGCCGAAACATCTCAAAGGTGGAGAAGGAATTTCGGCAAAAGGCGCTCGGCGCTACGGTAGACGAATTAAACTAGCTAGGCCACATGTTCGTGTCGCATTGGTTGATGAGAGGCTATCCTCAAATCAAGCACATGCGCGCTTACGACAGTCAGGCGTTCCAGAGAGGGAACACCGCGCGGTTGTCGATCAGGTGGCTGCTCAAATCATTCTTGAGCAAGCACTTGAAGCGGAACGAATGAGCGATCGAGCCCCGGGGCTCGAGATCACCATTGAAGGGAAGGACCTTTCGTGACGACGCCCAACTCGCAACGCCCTCCATTCCCTCGACGACGAGATGTACAGGGACGAGCAGGCACTCAGGCTTCGCATCAGCGCGCGCAGACACCACCCGCAACACCGCAGCCGAATGGTCTTCCTCTTTTCGAAACCCTCACTAGCGAAACGACCGGCATGCGTTCTCGACGCCTAGAAGTAGAGCGTCGTCGAGCCCGCCGTCGTAAACGTAATCGTCGTATCCGCGCGTTCGTTATTCTGGCAATCGTTATTGCTCTCCTTGGCGCTGCAGCAGTGTATGCCGTACGCCAGCTGACCGCGCCTTCATCTTCCTTCTCGCAACTGGACGATGACTATCCCGGTCCGGGTTCAGGCTCCGTTGAAGTGACGATTGATGTCGGTGAAACAGGTGCCGAAATCGGTCAGTCACTGGTTGATGCTGACGTCGTCAAGAGTGTCGCAGCCTTTATTCGCTCGTATGAAGCGAATAAAGCAGCCACAATGATCCGTCCGGGCACATACACGCTGAAAATGCAGATGAGTGCCTCTGATGCGGTTGCCGCATTGCTTGATGACGCTAATAGGTCTGATAACACGGTGACTGTCACTCCGGGGCAAACCAAGGCAGAAATTGCCGAGCGTATTTCATCTGTCACCGATTTCAGCGTTGATGATGTCACCGCAGCCTTTGAAGATGCCAGCGCTATTGGTTTGCCCGATGTTGCTGGAGGAAATGTTGAGGGGTGGCTTGCTCCGGGTTCATACGAAGTGGCGTCTTCGGATACTCCGGTGACTCTGGTTGCCCAGATGGTTGCCAATACGATTTCCACGCTCGATAGTGCCGGTGTCGCTGAAGATCAGCGCGAAATCGTTTTGAACAAGGCTTCAATTCTTGAACGTGAAGTGAACCTCGACGAGTACCTGCCCAAGGTTGCTCGAGTGATTGAAAATCGCCTTGCTACTACTGAAAACGAGACTCGTGGCTTGCTCCAAATGGACTCGACGGTTCTTTACGGAGTTGGTAAGACCGGTGGCGTACCAACCGCTTCCGATCTGCTGGATGAGAACCCGTACAACACATACCTTCATCAGGGGATTCCTCCGAGTCCGATCGCTCAGCCCAGTGAGGCAGCAATCAAGGCCGTGATGCATCCTGCGGATGGCGACTGGCTGTACTACGTGACCATTGATTTGGATACGGGTGAGACAGTGTTTGCTTCAACTCTGGCCGATCACGAAGCCAATCAGCAGAAATTCAAGGACTACTGCAAAGCTAACCCCGGGAAGTGCTGACACAATGAGTTGGGCTGGCGTAATCGGCTCACCCATTGAGCACTCACTATCGCCTCTTTTGCATAGGGCAGCGTGGGATTCTGTCGGCGTGGGTTCTGACTGGACGTATCGCACAATCGAGGTCACGAAAGAAACGTTGCCCTCTTTTCTGTCCTCGCTCGATTCAGGGTGTCTTGGTCTTTCCGTGACCATGCCGTGCAAACAGGACATCATGTCTTTGATCGATGTCTGCGATCCGTTGGCCCAAGCGGTTGGAAGTGTGAATACCGTTGTCCCATCATCAGGCGTGTTGACCGGTTTTAACACCGATGTGCATGGGATCGTGATGGCTATCGATCAGGCTCGAGCGCGCAGGGGTTGTGATGCGCCGCATTCTGCAGTGATCTTGGGCAGTGGAGCGACGGCAGCTTCGTCCCTTGCAGCCTTGGGCACGCTTGGTATCACTCGCACAACCGTGATCGCGCGTCGTTTTGGTGGACCGGGTTCGATTGTTGTGGCAGCAATGCGGTTGGGTGTTGAGATTGACCAAGTTCTCTTCGCCGATCATGAACGAGTGATGCGTGAGATCGCTTCGGCAGACATCCTCATTTCTACGTTGCCCGCACATATTGGCGATGATATTGCCAAGCAATTGAGCCCGAGCACCGATCAGTGTCTGCTTGATGTCATTTATTCGCCTCGTGACACGCAGCTTGTACAGGCGTATGAAGCCAATGGCGCGTGCGTTGCCTACGGTGTCGAGATGCTTCTTTATCAAGCGCATCTTCAGGTTCAGCTAATGACGGGGAAGAACGCTGATGTGGAGGCGATGCGTCAGGTGATTCCTCAATGAGCGATTTTTTCAGTCTTCTGCGCGTCCGTGAAGCAACAACGGTCCAGGACTTGTCGCTTGCGTTAGCACTCGCAACCTGGCTCATCATTATCTATTGGCTGTGGCGCTACGGCTGGCGTGTCCAACGCCGATATTTCATTGAAGCAACGCTGACACCGTATAAGCGCACGGGTATCGTGTGGACCTCCGCTTTGTTTGGGGCTGCAACGATTGTGACGCTGCAACTGAAACCGTCGGCACCGGCTATTGTGTCGGTTGCGATGATCGGGGCGCTCTCTGCTTTGGTTGATGCTCGAACGCACAAGCTTCCCAACGCATACACGGCTACGATGGCAATCGGGGTGACCTTCGGTGCACTCTGCATGGTTTTCCACTCGGAAACGCCCTTGAAAGTGATCTTGCGTATTGCCCTGTCGATGGCAATTTGGGCGGTTCCCTTGTGGATCCTTTCTAGAATCCCGGGCGGTGTCGGTTTTGGCGACGTGAAGATTGCTCCTGTCCTTGGAGCGTTGCTTGGGTGCGTTGGTATCCAAGCTGCCTACGGTGGTTTGATTATTTCCTTCGTTTTGGCCGGCGGCGCCGCGTTGTGGCGATTGGTCGTCGGCAATGCGGGGACCGGGGCGCGGATACCTCTTGGACCGTGGCTGATTCTTGGTGCTGCCGGTGGGTATATCGGCTGGGGTGCGATTCTTCAGTGGCAGTAGGCGGTTCTTTCGCCTACGCAGTTGACTGCATTCTTTTTTGGAGTACGAGGCCGGTCACTTCGATGTGTGCGATGGCGTTATAGCCGGAGAATGAACGGTAGAAGTCGTGTTGAACGGTTCGTGTCAAGATAGATGAATGACTTTAGATCCTTCGATTGCTCAGCGTTTAACGCGTGATTCTGCCGGTCTTGTTGCTGCTGTCGTTCAGCAGTGGGATACCCGTGAAGTTTTGATGCTCGGGTGGATGGATGACGAGGCTCTTCATCGGACGCTGACGACAGGGCGAGTGACCTTCTGGTCGCGAAGTCGCCAAGAGTATTGGCGCAAGGGTGATACGTCCGGACACCTCCAGTTTGTGAAGGCTGTCAGTCTTGATTGTGACGGCGATGCGTTGCTCATTGAAGTGGACCAGGTTGGTGTTGCCTGTCACACGGGGAAGCGTTCCTGTTTCGAAGAAGGCGGTGACCTTGGTGCAGTTATCGGTCAGCGAGGTGACGTATGAGCACACTGAATCTGAGCAATGAAGCGACTCCGAAAAATTTGGCGTGGGGTCAGACCTGGCCGAACCCTCTAACGTTCGCTGAGCTTGCGAAAACACGTCGTGTTATCCCCGTTGTTCGTCGTTTGCTAGCCGACGAACTCAGTGCCGTTGGCGTATACCGTCAGCTTGGCGAAGATAAGCCCGGTACATTCATTCTGGAATCGGGGGAACATGATGGCTCGTGGGGACGCTGGTCATTTGTTGGCTGTGACTCTTTGGGTGCAATTGTCTATCGAGATGGGCAAGCATCATGGCATGGGGAGTCTCCTGCTGGAGCGCTCCAGGATGGTTCATTCTTGGACGTTGTTCACTCAGCGTTGACGAAGCTCCACGGCGACCCCATCGAAGGCCTGCCTCCATTGACGGGTGCCCTCGTCGGCAACGCGGGGTGGGGGATCATCTCCGAGTGGGAACCGACGTTGACTCCTACGGCACCACGAGAAATGAACGTACCTGATGCGTCTTTCGTGTTGGCATCTAAGGTTGCGGCTATCAACCACCATGATGGTTCGATTTGGCTTGTCTCAGTTGCCTGGAACATGAACGGTAACGATGCGCGTGTGAACGAAGCCTATGAGGCTGCATTGCGTGGGCTCGACGATATGGAACAGCGCTTGGCTTCGCCTATTCGACCTGCTGTGCTGAGTATTGACCCGCAATGCGAGCTTCCTGAGGTAGTGCATCGTAGTGAACGCGGTGAATATGAAGCATCTGTTCGCGCTGCTCAACGTGCCATTGAAGACGGCGAAGTATTCCAGATTGTCTTGTCTCAGCGGCTTGACGTGCAGGTAAATCGCGAATCGCTGGACGTTTATCGTGTTCTTCGCACAATTAACCCTTCCCCCTATATGTTCTATCTGCGTCTTCCTGACGGGCTGGGCGCAACATATGACGTGATCGGTTCTTCGCCAGAGACCCTCGTGAAGAAAGAGGGAGAGCGCGTGTGGACCTACCCGATTGCTGGTTCGAGGCCACGCGGAACCACCGGAGCTGAAGACCATGATTTGGCGGCGGAACTGCTTGAAGATCCGAAGGAATTGAGTGAGCACGTGATGCTGGTGGACTTGGCTCGTAATGATCTGTCGAAGGTGTGTGACCCTGCAACGGTTGAAGTATCAACGTTGATGGAGATCAAACGTTTTTCGCACATCCAGCATATTTCGTCGACTGTCACCGGTTTGCTGCGCGACGATGTCGATGCTCTCGATTGCTTGGTGGCGACGTTCCCCGCGGGAACATTGTCGGGCGCTCCGAAGCCTCGCGCTATTCGTCTGATTGATGACTTCGAACCGGCTGCACGCGGTGTTTACGGGGGAGTAGTGGGCTACTTTGACCTGTCGGGCGACGCTGATCTGGCGATCGCGATCCGTACCGCATCCGTCAGTGAGGGCGTGGCATCGGTGCAATCGGGAGCAGGAATTGTGATCGATTCAGTTCCAGCAACCGAATATATCGAGACACGGAATAAAGCTGCTGCATCCGTTCAAGCGGTGCGTATCGCGCAGTTGCTTCGCAGTTCGTCCGAATGAGTGCGCGTATGAGCCCACATGATGAGCCCATTTCAGTATCTCTACTAGTAGCCACTAGCATCGAATTGACGACGGCGGTGGCGAAGGAGCGCAATCATGACAGTCTTAGAGGACATCATCGCAGGTGTTCGTGAAGATCTTGCCGCGCGCGAGGCCCACGTCCCCATGGACGAAATCAAGCGACGTGCACTGCGTGCCCCCGACGCCCATGACGCATTCGCTGCCTTCAAGGAACGTGAAGGCGCCGTATCGATCATTTCCGAAGTGAAGCGTTCCTCTCCGTCAAAGGGCACTCTTGCTGATATTCCTGATCCTGCGCGTCTTGCGTCGATCTACGAAGAAGGTGGCGCAACCGCCATTTCTGTTCTCACGGAAAAACGTCGTTTCTCTGGCTCCCTCGCGGACCTTGATGCAGTGCGTGCAGCAGTGGATATTCCAGTGCTCCGCAAGGATTTTATTGTTACTCCGTATCAGATTCACGAGGCGCGGGCACATGGAGCGGACCTCGTCCTCTTGATCGTCGCCGCACTTGAACAGCCGGCACTTGTTTCGCTTCTGGAACGCGTCCATTCGCTGGGGATGAACGCTCTGGTTGAAACGCATTCGCGTCTTGAGGCGTTGCGAGCACTCGAAGCAGGGGCACGGATTATCGGGGTCAATGCTCGGGATCTGAAGACCCTTGAAGTTGACCGCGACACCGTTAACCAGGTGATTGATGTGATTCCAGCTGACGTTGTTGCCGTCGCGGAGTCAGGCGTACGAGGTCCCCACGACGTTTTCGAATACGCCAAGTGGGGTGCTGATGCTGTTCTCGTCGGCGAGGCTCTGGTGACCAGTGGTGATCCGTTGTCATCCATTCGCGACATGGTATGTGCCGGCTCTCATCCGGCTCTCCTGACCGACCGTAAAGCGCGCGTCCGCGCCGCTCTAGAGGAGAAGTAACGTGGCACTGTCAAACGTTCAAGGGCCGTACTTTGGCCAATTCGGTGGACGGTTTGTCGCCGAATCGTTGATGGGACCACTCGAGGTTATTGAACGTGAGTGGAAGCGCCTGTGGCCCGATCCTGCGTTCCAGAAGCGTCTCCGTGACCTGTTTGTTGGGTATGCGGGTCGTCCGTCTTTGCTGACCGAGGCGCCTCGTTTTTCCCGCGAGCTTGGGGGAGTGCGCGTCTTTTTGAAGCGTGAAGACTTGAACCACACGGGCTCACACAAGATCAACAACGTGCTTGGCCAAGCTCTTTTGACGAAGGAACTGGGCAAAACCCGAGTCATCGCTGAAACCGGCGCCGGGCAACACGGTGTTGCGACCGCCACTGCAGCGGCGCTTCTTGGCTTGGAGTGCACTGTCTACATGGGCGAAGAAGACACTCGACGTCAAGCACTGAATGTTGCTCGAATGCAGATGCTTGGGGCGGAAGTTGTCGCCGTAACATCCGGTTCGAAGACTCTGAAGGATGCAATCAATGAAGCATTCCGCGATTGGGTGACGAACGAAACTACAACCAACTACATCTTCGGTACCGCGGCTGGTCCTCATCCATTCCCGGAACTTGTTCGTGATTTACAGCGAGTGATTGGTGATGAGGCTCGAGCACAGCTTCTGGCAACGGAAGGCCGTTTGCCAGACATCGTCTGCGCATGTATCGGTGGTGGTTCGAACGCAATCGGTACTTTCACCGCATTCCTCGACGATCCCGATGTTGAACTACTCGGGTGCGAAGCCGGTGGAGACGGGTTTGAGACCGGTCGTCATGCTGCCTCGATTACCGCGAATGAAACCGGTGTTCTTCACGGAGCCCGCACGTACCTGCTTCAAGAACGAGACGGTCAAACGAAGGAATCACATTCGATTTCGGCGGGTCTCGACTACCCGGGTGTTGGCCCCGAACATTCGTGGCTCGCCGCGACCGGTCGCGCTCGCTACATTCCCATCAACGATGCCGATGCGATGGATGCTTTCATATTGCTATCACGCACCGAGGGTATTATTCCCGCAATTGAGTCTTCCCATGCTCTTGCTGGTATCCGCCAATGGGCCGCGCAGAAGGTTCGCGAAAACGGCGGTCCCTTTGCTGAAGGTGAAGGTCCGATTGCCGTTGTCACTGTGTCGGGACGCGGAGATAAAGACGTGGATACGGCATCGAAGTGGTTCAACTTGGGTCATGCGACTCGTCAAGTGATTGACCCTAGTGCCGGTTCGACCGGCATTTCCCAGTTGGACGATGACGAAGAGGCGGGCAAGTGAGCAAAGAACTGAAAGCTGGGCGTCGCATCGACGAAGCTCATTCACGAGGCGACGCAGCTCTCATCGGATATCTTCCCGTTGGTTTTCCGTCGGTTGATAGTTCCATTCGAGCGGGCAAAGTCCTTGCAGATTGTGGTCTTGACGTACTAGAACTGGGCTTCCCCTATTCCGATCCAGGAATGGATGGACCCACGATTCAGAAGGCAACAGTTGCTGCTCTTGAATGCGGTACTCACCTTGAAGATCTGTTTCGAGCTGTTGAAGAACTGACCAGCTATGGGCTGACCACCGCGGTGATGACCTACTGGAATCCTGTCGAGTGGTGGGGTGTGGAGCGCTTTGCCCGTGATTTTGCTACTGCGGGTGGTTCCGGTCTGATTACCCCCGACCTTCCTCCAGAAGAAGGGGCGCAGTGGGAAGCAAGCGCAGAAAAATACGGCTTGGAACGCACATACCTTGTCGCCCCCTCGTCTCCGAGGCACCGGTTGGAACTGATCAGTGCGCATAGTGAAGGCTGGGTGTACGCTGCCTCGACGATGGGTGTTACCGGTGCTCGCGCATCCGTGGGAGAGCACGTCAAGGACCTCGTTGAACGCACGCGAGATGCCGGGGCTCAGCGCGTGTGCGTTGGTCTTGGTGTTTCGAACGGCCAGCAGGCGAAAGAAATCGGTGCGTACGCCGACGGCGTTATCGTGGGCTCCGCATTGGTGAAGACACTGTTTAACGAGCCAATTGACCGCGGCCTTCGTCTTCTTGAAGAATGTGCTCAAGACTTGGTTTCAGGAGTTAAAGGAGCTCGCTTGTGATCAGTGCTTCCATCCCTTCTCCGTCGCAGGGTGTCTGGTACATCGGTCCGCTACCGCTACGCGCCTACGGATTGATCATCGTTATCGGCATGTTAATCGCCGTCTACTGGACGGCCAAGCGTTACGCAAAACGTGGCGGTGACCCGGAACTGATGTATGACGTGGCCCTTTGGGCGATCCCGATCGGCATTATCGGAGCTCGCCTGTACCACGTCATCACATCCCCCGAAGCCTACTTTGGTCCAAACGGTGATCCGGCTCGAATCATCCGAATCTGGGAAGGTGGCTTGGGCATCTGGGGCGGTGTCGCTCTGGGTGCGCTCGGCGCTTGGATTGCAGTGAAACGTTCCGGGAAGCGCCTCGGCCCGCTTGCCGATTCGCTTGCACCAGCATTACTGGTCGCCCAGGCCATTGGCCGCTGGGGGAACTGGTTCAATCAAGAGCTTTTCGGTGGCCCCACGACGTTGCCGTGGGGTTTGCAGATCGACGACGCGCATCTGCCCGATGGTTTTACCTCGGGAACCCTGTTTCACCCAACATTCCTCTACGAGTGCCTGTGGAATCTGACGATGGCAGCAATCATCGTGTGGTGCGATCGTCGTTTCCGTTTCGCCTCTGGACAGGTGTTCGCGCTCTACCTGATCGCATATCCACTTGGACGAAGCTGGATTGAAATGATGCGCATCGACACGGCTCACACCTTCCTCGGAATACGCCTGAACGTATGGACATCGCTTGCCATTTTGGCGCTAGGCCTCCTCGTCTATTTCGTTGCTGGCAAGCTGGGACGATCCACTATCTTGCAGGGCGACGAACGCTTCGTACCTGCTGAAACCGACGAAAACGCTTCGGAAATCGCTGAACATGGGAACGATCACCTTGAAATTGAATCTCTGAATAAGAGTTCTGAAGCCCAATCGGGGTAGGCTTAGCCTATGCGCCGAGCAAAAATTGTATGTACTCTCGGCCCTGCCACTGATTCTTCGGAGCAAGTCCAAGCACTGGTTGACGCCGGTATGGACGTCGCCCGAATCAATCGATCACACGGCACGGCTGCAGAGCACGAAGCTGTCATTGAAAAGGTCCGTCGCGCTTCTGCGACTTCAGGACGTGCCATTGCAATTCTCGTCGACCTGCAGGGGCCGAAGATTCGCCTGGAGACGTTCGAAGAAGGACCTCAGGTCCTCACTGTTGGTGACACGTTCACCATCACAACCCGCGACGTGCCCGGAACTAAGGAACTCGTTGGTACGACCTTCAAAGGTCTGCCCGGTGACTGTGCTCCCGGTGATCGCCTGCTGATTGACGACGGAAACGTCGCAGTCCGCGTTGTCGAGGTCACCGATACCGACGTCATCACCAAAGTTGAGGTCCCCGGCGTAGTTTCCGACCACAAGGGCTTGAACCTTCCCGGCGTCGCAGTGTCCGTTCCTGCTCTTTCCGAAAAGGATAAAGAGGACCTGCGTTGGGCAATGGAAAACGACGCAGACTTCATCGCTCTATCGTTCGTCCGCAATGCAAAGGACATCAACGATGTCCACGCGATCATGGACGAATACGGTCGTCGTCTTCCGGTGATCGCCAAGATCGAAAAGCCGCAGGCTGTCGAAGCACTCCAGGAAATCGTCGATGCGTTTGACGCGATCATGGTTGCCCGCGGTGACCTTGGCGTTGAAATGCCACTCGAGTCCGTTCCGCTGGTTCAGAAGCGCGCCATTGAATTGGCTCGCCGTGCTGCGAAGCCGGTTATCGTCGCAACCCAGGTCATGGATTCCATGATTAAGAATCCTCGCCCGACTCGCGCTGAAGCTTCTGACTGTGCAAACGCCATCCTTGACGGTGCCGATGCGGTCATGCTTTCCGGCGAAACTTCAGTGGGTGCGTTCCCGATCGAAGCTGTTCGCACGATGGCTCGTATTATCGAATCCACCGAAGAAAACGGTGGTGAAATGATCGCCGCACTGAATGGTTTCTTCGTCAACGACCGTGCGGACGTCATCTGTGAAGCTGCCGCTCAGATTGCCGAGCATCTTGATGCTCGCTACCTGGTGACCTTCACTCAGTCCGGTACTTCGGCTCGCATGATGTCGCGTCTGCGTCGCCCGATTCCGATGCTCGCATTTACTCCGCTGGAATCAACGCGTCGTCGCCTGGCATTGACGTGGGGTATGCAGACCTATCGCGTTCCTGAGGTCCGTCACACCGATGACATGGTGTGGCAGGTCGACCAGGTTGCGCAGTCGTCGCACCTCGCCGAAATTGGTGACGAACTCGTGATCGTTGCAGGTATGCCACCGGGGATCGCCGGTTCCTCGAACATGCTTCGCTTGCACAAGGTGGGCGATGAAGTCGACTACTCAATCGGTGGCGGACTTCGCTGACACCAGCATGTGAAAGGTGGCCAGACTGCTTCGGTAGTCTGGCCATTTTTATTCGTGGCACAGACGCTTTGATTGTTCTTGATGGACTAGGGGCTTCATGGCGTGCAACACGAAGGGGCGCTTCCGATGGCGGAATACGCGAAACCGTGTAGGGTAGTGTGAGTGCCACGGCGAGTAAGAATGCCGATGAGGGTATTTGAGATAGCTTTCGGCACATACGACCTACCGTATGAGGTTGCCTGCGCGAACAACGTGCATACCTGCATACGGTCTGATGAATGAATGATGGAGAAGAAAAATGAATACGCATACCCGGACTGTGTCAGTCCATTCTCAGGCACTGGATCGTCAGGCAAACAACCTGGATATCGACCAGCTGGCCAATGCAGTCAAGCCTTGGTTTGATGAAATGATTGATGCGAGTATTGCTCGCGCAATTTCAGATCTTTCCAACCCGCGTTCACGTGGACGCGCAGCTGACTTCCTCGGCCTTGAGCTGATCGAAGCAGCATGACCTGAACGGTGCAGTGACCTCACTCAAACGGTGATGTAGCTGTGACCAGTACAAACTCATGGTGGCGGGCAGTTCTTTCGAACTGCCCGCCACCGTTTGTGTCAGCCTTCGGGTTTAGTCGTCAACCTGATCGATAACAGCGTCAGCGACCTCGCGCATTGACAGACGACGATCCATCGACGTCTTTTGGATCCAGCGGAAGGCCTCGGGCTCGGTCATGCCCATGTTCTTCTGCAGCAGGCCCTTCGCGCGGTCAACGCGCTTACGGGTTTCAAAACGGTCAGAAAGATCGGCGATTTCCTCTTCAAGAGATTCGATTTCCTGATGACGCGAAAGGGCAATCTCAACGGCAGGAATCAAATCCGCGGGGCTGAAGGGCTTCACAACATACGCCATTGCGCCCGCATCGCGAGCACGTTCAACAAGCTCTGTTTGGCTAAACGCGGTCAGCATGACGACAGCACACGAAAGTTCCTGAAGGATCTTTTCAGCGGCGGTGATGCCATCCATGCGGGGCATCTTCACGTCCATGACACAGAGATCAGGTTCGAGTTCTAGTGCAAGCTGGACGGCTTCTTCGCCGTCTGCGGCCTCACCAACAACCTCAAATCCGGCAGAAGTGAGGGTTTCAACGATATCCAGACGAATCAGGCCCTCATCTTCTGCGACAAGAACGCGGCGTGGTTCGTTTTGAACTTCAGTGGTCATAACTGATCCTCGGTTTGTAGGTTTGCTAGCTCTATCATAAACTTAAACGGCGCCAATTACGGCGACGCCCCGATAGCCCAACTGGCAGAGGCGGTCGGCTCAAACCCGGCTTGTTGTGGGTTCGAATCCCACTCGGGGTACTTTCGAAGTGTGCCACGGTAGTTTTCGTACTACCGTGGCACTTTTCATTTCGCTGATCGTGGTGTGCTGGGAAGCATCAAACTCGTCGCGCCATAATCCGGTTTGTTACGCGCGCCGACGAAATCAGCTTCCCGGCCTTGTTCTTTATTTCAACAAGGTGGACTGTCGATGAACCCCCCAGGTGAATAGCCGTTGCCGTCGCGATCACCCGACCGGTAGAAACCGACGAGATGTGGGAAATCGTCAGTTCAGTGCCCACTGCGAACCCGCGATCAGCGCCGTGAATGTTACGAGCGTGAATCTGGGAAGCAAATGATGCTGCAGTTTCCGCGAGCGCTGCGCTTGCCCCACCGTGAAGAATCCCAGCTGACTGGGTGTTTCCTTCGACGGGCATAGAGATCACTGTTTTTTCGGGCGAATGTTCTAACACGTCCATTCGCATGGCTTCCATCAGGGAATGTGGCCAATGTGCGCCCACGAATCCGCCATTGTGGGAAGGATCGGGCGTGGTTTGTCGTGCGGTTTGTCCATGCATACCTCTAGGGTTACATGTGTGAGTGACACTTTGCTGATTATTGACGGCCATTCGATGGCTTTTCGCGCGTTCTATGCTCTTCCGGCTGACCGTTTCGTGACACATTCGGGGCAACATACGAATGCGGTGTACGGCTTCATCAAGATGATGGTGAAGATGATCCAAGAGGAAAAGCCGACCCATGTTGCGGTGGCGTTTGACGTGTCGCGGCATTCTTTCCGCACCGAGGAGTATCCGGAGTATAAGGGAACGCGTGATGCGACGCCGGAACCCTTTAAAGGCCAGGTTGAACTGATTAGCCAGGTTTTGGACCTGATGGGTATTCGTTCCCTGCGCAAGGACGGCTACGAAGCCGACGATATTTTGGCGACGCTTGCTCACCGTGGTGAGAAAGCCGGGATGCGTGTCTTGGTCGCCTCGGGGGATAGAGATTCTTTCCAGACGGTGACTGAGAATGTGACGGTTCTATATCCGGGTGCGTCGACCGAGAACTTGAAACGCATGACGCCCGCTGCTGTTGAAGAAAAGTACGGTGTCCCACCGTTCCGTTACCCGGAAATTGCGGCTCTTGTCGGTGAGACCTCCGATAATTTGCCCGGCGTTCCCGGTATTGGACCGAAGACAGCGGCGAAGCTGATTAACGAGTTCGATGGCCTCGATAACCTGATGGCGAATGCTGATCAGGTGAAGGGTAAGCGTGGCGAGGCACTGCGCGAACATGCTGGTGATGTTGCGCGTAATCGTCGTTTGAATCGTCTGCTCACGGATCTGGACGTGGGGGTTGAGCTGGGGGATCTTGTCCCCGGGGCTACTCAAAAGACTGAATTGCTTGCGTTGTTCGATACGTTGGAGTTTGGGCGCCTGCGTAACCAGGTGCTTGCGGTCAGTGTGGGCGATGACTCAGTAGAGAAATCGGGGGACGAGGCCGACCAGGCTTTTTGGACGGCGCCCTTAACGGTGTCGGTCGCCTCCGATGCCACTGACATTTCCGACTGGGCACGCTCAGTTGGTCATATTGACGCGATTTGGGCCGACGGGGAGGGTGTCCCTGCTCATGGACACATCGATCTTCTTGCGTTGAGCGCAGGAAGTCGCGTGCTTGTCATTGACCCGACCACGCTCTCTCCGGTGCAGGATCAGGCTTTAGTGAAGGTCCTGAAGGACGCCGATTCGCACGTCGTTCATGATGCCAAAGCGCTGTCTCACGCTTTGGCAGGACACGGGTGGGCGATGGCGTGGCCTTCGAAGGATGTTCAGCTTGCCGCCTATCTTGCACGCCCCGATTCGAAGAGCGTCGAGATCAAAGAAATTTTAAACCGCTATTTCAACATTGAGTTGCCCGAAGAAGAAAAGAAGACGGACGCTCTTTTCGAGATCGTTGGCAGCGGTGAGATTCAAGAACGTATTCAACGATGCGCGCGTATTTGCTACTCCCTGCCGTTTGTGTGGAAGACCTTGAGCGCGCTTTTAGTGGATAACGGTGAACTGGACCTGCTGACACAGATGGAGCTTCCCGTATCCAGGGTCTTGGCGAAGATGGAAGCGACGGGTATTGCCGTTGATAGTGACGAGTTGTGCTCCCAGTCGACGCAACTGGGATTCGAAGTTGATGCGGCCCGCAAGAGTGCTCTTGATGTGATTGGTGAAGATGTGAATCTTTCCAGTCCCAAGCAACTGCAGAGGATTCTTTTCGAGGTCCTCGATCTTCCTAAGACGAAGAAGACGAAGACCGGCTATACGACGAACGCTGAAGCTCTTGCTGACTTGCGCGAAAAGACGCGAGATTCGCATGGTCCGGGCTTCGTATTCCTTGACTCGTTGCTGATGCACCGTGATCGAATCAAATTGAAGCAGATGGTGGATACACTGATTTCCTCCACCAACCCCGATGGGCGCATTCACTCGACGTTCTCACAGGTTGTTACCACAACTGGCCGTTTGGCATCCAAGGACCCGAATCTGCAGAATATTCCGGCTCGTAGCCCAGATGGTCTGAAGATCCGTTCCGGTTTTGTTGCTGGCCCCGGCTTTGACTCTTTGATGAGCGCCGACTATTCCCAGATTGAAATGCGCATCATGGCGCATTTGTCAGGAGATGAGGGCTTGATCGAAGCTTTTGCTACCGGCGAGGATCTGCACAAGACGATGGCTGCGATGGTTTTCGATACGCCCGTTGAAGACGTGACGGGTGAGCAACGCTCTCGCATCAAGGCCACGTCATATGGTCTTGCGTATGGCTTGTCCTCGTACGGTCTGTCCGCACAGTTGCATATTCCCGTCCACGAAGCAGCCGCGTTGCGTGACCGCTATTTCGAACGCTTCGCTGGGGTAGGCGACTATCTGAATTCGCTCGTTGACGAGGCTCGGATCAACGGCTACACGGAAACGATGTTCGGTCGTAGGCGCTATCTGCCCGACCTGACCTCATCGAACCGGCAGCGCCGCGAAATGGCCGAACGTGCTGCTTTGAATGCGCCGATTCAGGGGAGTGCAGCGGATATCGTGAAAATTGCGATGGTCAACGTCATCGACGCTCTGCATCAGGCTGACATGAAGTCACGCGTACTGCTCCAAATCCACGACGAATTGCTCCTTGAAATAGCACCGGGAGAACGTCAGCAGGCTGAGGAGCTTGTCCGCGACAAGATGAGCTCGCCAGTCCAATTGAAGGTGCCTTTGGATGTCGCAGTGGGAGTGGGAGCGAACTGGATGGCCGCCGCCCACTAGGTGGATGCGCGATCAAATGTGTGTCCGTAACGGATAAACGCGACCGAAACCACGTTTTTATCCACCAAACAGTGGAAAAGAGCGCGTTAACGAACTGGTAGACTTACTAGCGGTGTCTTGGCACTCGTGTACGCGATTGCCGATTCGCCACTTCTGTACACCTACTATTCAGTCCGTTTCGGAGACACAACTACATGACCACCAATACGCCGCAGGTCGCGGTTAATGACATCGGCTCGACCGAAGATCTGCTTGCCGCCATCGACGCAACCATCAAGTACTTCAACGATGGCGACATCGTCGAGGGCACTGTCGTCAAGGTCGACCACGATGAGGTCCTCCTCGACATCGGCTACAAGACTGAGGGCGTTATCCTCTCTCGCGAGCTCTCCATCAAGCACGATGTGAACCCTGACGATGTTGTTGCCGTTGGCGACAAGATCGAAGCCCTCGTCCTCCAGAAGGAAGACAAGGAAGGCCGTCTGCTCCTGTCGAAGAAGCGCGCACAGTACGAGCGCGCTTGGGGCCAGATCGAAAAGGTCAAGGAAGAAGATGGCGTTGTCACCGGCACCGTCATCGAGGTCGTCAAGGGTGGTCTTATCCTCGACATCGGCCTTCGTGGCTTCCTCCCCGCATCCCTCGTTGAAATGCGTCGCGTCCGCGACCTCGCACCGTACATCGGTCGCGAGATCGAAGCGAAGATCATCGAGCTCGACAAGAACCGCAACAACGTTGTGCTCTCGCGTCGCGCATGGCTCGAACAGACCCAGTCCGAGGTTCGCACGAACTTCCTCCACACTCTTGGCAAAGGCCAGGTCCGTACCGGTAACGTCTCCTCGATCGTTAACTTCGGTGCATTCGTCGACCTCGGTGGTGTCGACGGCCTCGTCCACGTCTCCGAACTCTCCTGGAAGCACATCGATCACCCGTCAGAGGTCGTCGAGGTTGGCCAGGAAGTCACCGTCGAGGTTCTCGACGTCGACATGGATCGCGAACGCGTCTCCCTGTCCCTCAAGGCAACCCAGGAAGATCCGTGGCAGGCATTTGCCCGTACCCACGCGATCGGCCAGGTCGTGCCGGGCAAGGTCACGAAACTTGTTCCATTCGGCGCATTCGTTCGCGTCGAAGACGGCATCGAAGGCCTCGTCCACATTTCTGAGCTTGCTCAGCGTCACGTCGAGCTGCCGGACCAGGTCGTTAAGGTTGGCGACGACGCATTCGTGAAGGTCATCGATATCGACCTCGAACGTCGTCGCATCTCCCTGTCGCTCAAGCAGGCCAACGAAGGCGTCGATCCGACCTCTGAAGAGTTTGATCCCTCGCTGTACGGCATGGCCACTGAGTACGACGAAGACGGCAACTACAAGTACCCCGAAGGCTTCGATCCGGAAACCCAGGAATGGATGGAAGGCTACGAGGCGCAGCGCGAGGCTTGGGAAGCACAGTATGCCGAAGCGCAGGCGCGCTGGCAGGCCCACAAGGCTCAGGTTGTCAAGGCACAGGAAGAAGACGCCGAAGCAGCTCCGGTTGCTCCCGAGGCCACCTCTTCCTCGTCCTCCGTCGAGCCGGAGACCGTTGGTACCCTCGCTTCCGATGAGGCTCTCGCAGCTCTGCGTGAGAAGCTCACGAACGGAAACTGAACTGATCACAGAGTCTCGGCTCTGATGTGATGAACGTGTGCCCCACGAATTGTGTTCGTGGGGCACACGCGTTTATTCACACCACGCGTCGAATGATTCTCCTATGACTGCATTCTCCAGCCTGTGCGGACGTTGAAGAATAGCGGACGCTAGTCGCTCGCCGACTCATATAGGACAATGAAGCTATGACTCATATTGAGCTGTGCGTTGAGGATCTTCCTAGCGTTGCGATTGCAACGGATCAGGGCGTGGACGGTGTTGAGCTGTGTGCCCGCCTTGACGTTGGAGGTCTGACGCCGGATATCCAGCTTCTTGAGCAAAGCTTGCCGCTGGCCCCACCAACGGGTGTCTACGCAATGCTTCGCGTGCGAGGCGGTGACTTTGTTCATTCACGCGATGAAGTAGACCAGATGGTCTCAATTCTGAATGATTGCGTCAATCATTTCGCCAGCTACGTGAGCGCGGGGCAACTGGGTTTTGTATGCGGAGCGATCACCGATGATGGGCAGATCAATGTCGAAGCATGTAAAGCACTCAAAGACGCCGCTGGTGATGCGCCACTGACCTTCCATCGTGCTTTTGATGAAACCCGCAACTATGACGAGTCTCTTGACACACTGATGTCCCTCGGCTTTGCGAGGGTGCTTACTACTGGCGGTCGTGACGCAACAGCTCATGCGACAGTCCTTAAGCACCTTGCATCGCGTGCAGGAAACGACCTGACTATCGTGGCTTCCGGAGGCTTGCGGTCACACAATGTTGCGGCGTTCCTCAAAGTGGCACACGTTCGCGCGGTTCATATGCGTGCACCTCTTCTAGGTGGTGGTACGGATCAGGATGAAGTCGCTCGGATCGTAACAGCCGTCAGGAATGCATCATGACCCAGATTCACATGGGAGGCGCATCTGCTGACCTTCTTCGTCCTTTCGTCATTCCAACAGACCGCGCACTGCTCGTCGGTTTGAGCGGTGGAATTGGCTCTGGAAAGTCATCTGTTGCCACTGCGTTTGCGAGTCTTGGCGCGGTCGTTGCCGACGCAGATGCCATCGCACGTGAAGTTGTCGAACCTGGAAGCGTCGGTCTTCGTCGTATCGAAGAAGTGTTTGGCGACGCCATCTTGAATGATGACGGGACTCTCAATCGAGGAGCACTAGCCCAGCAGGTCTTCACTGATGCCAGTGCCCGAAAGACATTGGAAGCAATCACTCATCCTTTGATTGCTGAGCGTTCCCGCCAGATTCTTTCAACCGCCCAACCGGGGAACATTGCTCTTTACGATGTTCCTCTGCTGACTGAGCAACACATGCACAACCAGTTTGACGCCGTGATGATGGTCGATGTTCCGCTTGATATACGCCTGAGCCGTCTACAAGCCCGCGGGATGACGATTGACGAGGCCCGGAAAAGAATCGCATCCCAAGCAAGCAGTGATGAACGACGTGCGATCTGCCACATCTGGATCACAAATACCGGCTCGCTCGTGGATCTTCAACGTCTGGTTGCGACAGTTCATGCCCAATGGCTGACAAACTCGGGCACAACTGGCAGTCCGACTGGCAGATGATCCCGGCCTCGTACATCACGAGCAGGCGATAGGCCCCCAATCGGCATGAGTCTGGCAAAGTGACTACGGTAGGACTGTGAGCAAACGAGTTGTGCGGCAAGAAGCGCCGTTTGAGGTTGTCTCTGACTACACGCCATCGGGCGACCAGCCGACTGCAATCGCGGAATTGGTCAAGCGCCTGAATGACGGCGAACAGGATATTGTTCTCCTCGGTGCTACGGGCACGGGTAAAACCGCAACGACCGCGTGGCTCATTGAGCAGATTCAGCGACCGGCGCTCATTATCGAGCCGAATAAAACGCTTGCCGCCCAGCTTGCCGCTGAATTCCGCGAATTGTTGCCGAACAACGCTGTCGAGTACTTCGTGTCGTACTACGACTACTACCAGCCGGAAGCCTATATTCCGCAGACGGATACATACATCGAGAAAGACTCGTCGATCAACGACGAGGTCGAACGCTTGCGCCACTCGGCGACGAACAACCTGCTGACTCGTCGTGACACGGTGGTCGTTGCGTCCGTGTCGTGCATCTACGGCTTGGGTACTCCGGAAGAGTACGTCGAGCGCATGGTTGAGCTGGAACGTGGCATGATCATCGACCGCGACACCCTGCTTCGCTCCTTCGTTAACATGCAGTACGTGCGCAATGATGTCGCCTTCACACGAGGCACTTTCCGAGTTCGTGGCGACACCATCGAAATCATCCCGGTGTACGAGGAGCTGGCGATCCGCATCGAAATGTTCGGGGATGAAATTGATTCGCTGGCAGTCCTGCATCCCCTGACCGGTGATGTTATCAACGACGTCGATCACGTCTATCTATTCCCAGCCAGCCATTACGTTGCCGGCGAAGAACGCATGAAGCGCGCCATTGCCTCGATTGAAGAAGAACTGGCAGAACGCCTCACGTGGTTCGAATCCCAAGGCAAGCTGCTTGAAGCCCAGCGTCTGCGCATGCGCACCACATACGACCTGGAAATGCTCAAAGAAATCGGGTCGTGCACGGGCATTGAAAACTATTCGCGTCATATCGATGGACGAGGCCCCGGCACTCCGCCCCATACGCTGATGGACTATTTTGCCGATGACTTTGTCCTGATCATCGACGAATCGCACGTGACAGTTCCGCAGATCGGTGCCATGTTCGAGGGCGATATGTCGCGCAAGCGTACTCTGGTCGATCATGGTTTCCGACTGCCCTCAGCAATGGATAACAGACCGTTGAAGTGGGACGAATTCATTGAACGCATCGGACAGACGGTCTACCTGTCGGCAACCCCGGGTGACTACGAACTTGAGCGAAGCGATGGGGTAGTGGAACAGGTGATTCGCCCGACTGGACTGGTGGATCCAAAGATTATCGTCAAGCCCACGAAGGGACAGATTGACGATCTTCTGGAACAGATCCGCGAGCGTGTCGAAAAGGACGAGCGTGTTCTTGTCACGACGCTCACGAAGAAGATGGCGGAAGACCTGACCGAGTACCTCGCTCACCGTGGCGTCCGTGTCGAGTACCTGCACTCTGACATCGATACCCTGCGTCGCGTTGAATTACTTAGAGAATTGCGTCAAGGCGACTTCGACGTCCTGGTCGGCATCAACCTGTTGCGTGAAGGTCTGGATTTGCCGGAAGTTTCCCTTGTTTCGATCCTCGATGCGGACAAGGAAGGCTTCCTGCGTTCGACCCGATCGCTGATCCAGACGATCGGTCGTGCAGCACGTAACGTGTCGGGCGAAGTGCACATGTATGCCGACAACATCACGCCTTCTATGGAAGCTGCGATCAACGAAACTGAGCGTCGTCGTGAGAAGCAGATTGCCTACAACACCGTCCATGGCATCGACCCGAAGCCACTGCGTAAGAAGATTGCTGATGTCACCGACATGCTTGTGCGTGAAGAAGTTGATACGCGCACGCTACTCGACGGTGGATACCGTAAGGAAAAAACAGCGTCTGCTCGTTCGAAGCCTGACACACGGAGCCTCGCGGGTGTAGCGCAAGCGGATCTTGAAGAATTGATCGAAGACTTAACGAAGCAAATGATGGTAGCCGCCGAAAACCTACAGTTCGAGGTCGCTGCGCGTCTACGCGATGAGTTGCAGGATCTGAAGAAGGAACTACGCCAAATGAGGGCAGCTCACTAGTGAGAGCTGAAGTGTCTGCTCGGAGGTAATCTCGTTAGGTTCTCCACATACTGGCTTTTCATCGGGGTATCGTAGCGCGATCTAGGTAGACTGGTTTGCGAGGGGAGTAATCCCACGAAGTGCTGGTTCGTCACCACGGCGTTGGACACGAGCATCGCTCGGATCAGCAGCCCGAACATCGGGTGGGAAGAGACCTCACCATAGTTGCTCGTACCTCAGAGAGGTTCCCACCCGTGCATGTTCACGCCCTCGGCTGGTTTGGTCTGGCCGTCGCAATTCTTGCCCTCATTACCGTTGACATCGTTGGCCACGTGCGTAAACCGCACGCTCCGACTCTTAAAGAATCGACCTGGTGGTCGATCGGTTACGTTCTTCTTGGTCTTGCCTTTGGCCTCATCATTTGGGGCGTCTACGGTGGCCAATTTGCCGGAGAATACTACGCTGGCTTCCTGACAGAAAAGGCTCTGTCACTCGATAATCTGTTCGTCTTTATCATCATTATGTCGTCGTTCAGAGTGCCTCGTAACTATCAGCAAAAGGCACTGTTGTCCGGCATTATCATTGCCCTCGTTCTGCGCCTCGTCTTCATTCTTGTTGGCGCAGCGCTGATTGAACGTTTCACATGGGTCTTCTTTGTCTTTGGCGCTTGGCTACTCTGGACCGCGTTCTCGCAAGCACGTGAAGGTATTGCTGGAGAAGATGAACACGAAGACGAGGAATATCACGAGAATTCCTTCGTCAAATTGATGCGTCGCGTTTTCCCGGTGACCGACGGTTTCATTGGTGACAAGTTCCTGCATCGCCACGGTGGTCGCACGTATCTGACGCCGATGGTCCTAGTGGTCTTTGCGCTGGGCACTGCTGACCTGATGTTTGCTTTCGACTCGATTCCGGCAATCTTCGGACTGACCCATGAACCCTATTTGGTGTTCGCATCGAATGCGTTCGCTCTGCTTGGTCTGCGTCAGCTGTACTTCCTGATCGAACGTCTGCTGGAAAGACTGGTTTACCTGCACTACGGCTTGGCAGCAATCCTTGCCTTCATCGGAATGAAGCTGGTTTTCCACGCGATGCACGAGAACACGCTTGTGTTTCTTAACGGAGGCGAAGGCATTCATTGGGCGCCGGAAATCGGAATCCTTCCATCCCTGTCCTTCATTATCGTGACCATCGTGGTTACGGTCGTGGCATCGTTGCTGAAGAGCCGTTCAATGGCATCAAAGGATGCTCCTTTAGACCCCCATGCTCTGAAGAAGCAAAAGCCCGCTCGTACTCTTGACTGACACGTTGCCCCGACAGGGCTTAGGTACCCGCCTAAGTAAAATCGTCGCCCACACTGAAGGACGTAATGACGCACTCTTCAACACTCTCCGGTCTGACGCACGCTGAGGTGAGAGAACGCGTTGCACGCGGTGATACGAATGATGTTCGTCAAAGGACCTCGCGATCGATTGCTTCGATTATTCGCGAGAATGTTTTCACGCTGTTTAACGCGATCCTGATCAGTGCTGCGGTGCTGGTGCTCATCTTCGGGCATCCTCAGGATGTTGTCTTCGGAGGTGTGCTGGTTTTCAACGCGATTATCGGCATTGCTTCGGAATTGAAGGCGAAGCGGACTCTTGATTCGCTCGCAATCGTCGATGCTCCAACAGCCTTGGTTATTCGTGGTGGCAAAACTCAAGAGATCCCCGCCAAGGATGTTGTGCTTGATGATGTCATGTGCCTTGAGCTGGGCACGCAGATTTGCGCAGATGGCGTCGTTGAAGAGTCCTCAGGTCTAGAGGTTGACGAGGCACTACTGACCGGTGAATCAACACCCGTCAAGAAGAAAGCGGGCGATCAGGTTCTTGCAGGAACCTCGGTCGTTGCTGGTAGCGCGATCATGGTTACCCACGCGGTGGGTGCACAGACGTACGCGCAGGATCTTTCTCGCCGAGCTCGTATCTACACGCGGACTATTTCGCATATTCAGGTGAGTATCAACAAGGTTCTGCGTGTCATTTCCGCCCTACTTATTCCGGTGATTGTGCTGACCATGTGGTCGCAAACCCGCATTGCCGGCACTGATGCGGCCTGGAACCAAGCGATCGTTCTGGCGGTCGCGAGCGTTGTGGGAATGATTCCGCAGGGCCTCGTGCTGCTGACTTCAATGAACTTCGCGATCGGTTCGGCGACGTTGGCGCGCAGGGGAGTGCTTGTCCAAGAACTGCCCGCGGTGGAAGTTCTCGCACGAGTTGACAGCCTCTGCGTCGACAAGACGGGCACTCTCACCACAGGCCATATTCGGGTGCGCACGCTTCGCCTTGGTGCGAATGTTTCGGAGGACGAGGCCACGCTCGCTCTGAAAGCTTTGAGCGCCAATCGCGCGAATGCAACAGCGCAGGCGATTGACGATTATTGTTCCGACGCGGATCTAGACCAGGTGACTTGGGCGATTCCGTTCTCATCAGCTCGCAAGTGGTCAGCGTGTGGGACTACTAGTGGCAGCTGGTATTTGGGGGCTCCGGAGATTCTTCGTTCTTCGCAAGAACCCGGGGAGTTTGATCAGCTCATCGACGAGTATTCGTCGGAAGGTTTGCGCGTTGTCGCCCTAGCTCATAGCCAAGAGTGCGACGAGGCAACGGCACTCGACGTTTCTTCCGGTGACTACCTGCTTCCAGACGCACGACGCGTTGTGGGCATCATTGTCTTGGAAGAAGACTTGCGTATAGACGTAGCCGATACGCTGACATATTTTGCTCGCCAAGACGTCCGTGTTCGAGTGATTTCGGGTGATAACCCGATGACTGTTGGCGCTCTGGCACGCCAAGCGGGTTTGAGCCGTTCCGACGGGAAGCCTTTGGTCATCACGGATGCGCGAACTCTCCCCGCAGATACTTTGTCAGATGAGTTCGGCCAGATCGTTGAGAAAACGGATGTGTTCGGGCGTGTGACGCCGGAGCAGAAGCGCGCGATGGTCCAGGCACTGCAGGCTAATGAGCACACGGTCGCAATGACAGGCGACGGAGTGAACGATGCCCTTGCTCTGAAAGATTCCGACCTTGGAATCGCGATGGGCAACGGGTCCCAGGCAACGAAGGCTGTCGCACAGATCGTCTTGATTGATTCAAAGTTTGCTGTATTACCAGGAGTGGTAGCTGAAGGGCGACGCATTATTGCGAATATGGAACGCGTCTGCGCTCTCTTCCTTGCCAAAACCGTTTACGCGGCGTTGATCGTTGTAACGTGTGCTCTGATGGCGTGGGAATACCCGTTCCTTCCACGTCACTTCACCTACATCGATGCACTGACGATCGGCATCCCCGCATTCTTCCTTGCTCTCGCACCGAATGCTAGGCGCTACGTGCCTGGGTTCCTGCACCGAACACTTGCCTTAGCGCTGCCCGCGGGAATTGCCTTGACACTGGCAGCGCTTGGTAGCTACGCAATCGTGGGCCCTGGAGATGACTACGCGAGGACCATTGCCACGCTTTCGCTGATTGTCGGCGCGCTCTGGCTAGTCTCGGTCACCGCTCGTCCACTCTTAGGCTGGCGTGGTGGACTCGTGCTCCTCATGGCACTCGGAGCTTTCATTGGGGTCTTCATTCCCGTCATCCGCACCTTCTTAGCGCTCAGCTGGCCAACGCACGAACATTGGCTTGTGATCGGGGTGGCAGGAATCGGTGCCGGACTTTTGATTGAAGCCAGCCACCGCCTGTACCACAAGCGTAAACACGCTCATGCAGAGGCCATCGGCGCCCCTGACACCGCATAATTCTGACCCGGCACAAGCTTGAACAGATGCCGTAAATGCACGTGTGGGAGAACGCCAAAGCGTTCTCCCACACCGCACTGAACAATCAGAAGCGGTTAATCACCGGATTCCACTCGCCGATGATGCACTCAAGAATGACACCAGCCTTCTTGAACGGATCCTCATCAAGAAGCGACGCGACCCTATCGGCGTTCTCAGCTTCGAAAATCAGCAGAGCCGTCGGATGATCGCCGGTAACGGGGCCCGAGGCCACATTAAATCCGTCGTCCTTCAACTGCGTTAAGAATGCGCGGTGTTTGGGACGAACCTCGTCCATCAGCGTTGATTGGGCAGGGTCATAAACGTAAGTCACTGCAAAGTAAGCCATGACTCAACGGTAGGCGCAACGGGCGGTGATTGCATATGAAACGCCACGTCAGGCCTCGTCAATTCTTTTACGAAAAGGGGAATTCCGTATCGAACCCTTCGGCCCCGAAGCCGATCGTCGGCACCCATTCGCGAATCTTGCAGGTTTTGACAAAACCCTGAAGAGCAAAAGGATCGTCAGCGAGGATCTCGAAAACATCCTGAGCCGAATTGGCGCGAAGAATAATTAGCGCATCATTTTCTCCCCTATCACGCAGGAAGCCGGAAGCCACCACAATGTCGCGCGAATGCAGGTCTCGCAGGAACTGGCGGTGAGCGGGTCTGAATGATTGGATCAACGACTCGAGTGAATGGTCGTAGGTGTATTCGATCACGTAGAGGCTCATTGCCTCATAATGCCAGTTAAACCGCCGTTTGACGATGGAACACATGTACGACATTCGAACCGGGCGCCGAGTAGACTGTGAGGGTGCATGAATCTTTAGTTATTTCTGGTGCTCGCGAGCATAACTTGAAGGATGTCAGCCTCGAGTTGCCTCGAGACACAATGATTGTTTTTACGGGGCTTTCCGGCTCTGGTAAGTCATCGTTGGCATTCGATACGATCTTCGCAGAGGGCCAGCGTCGATACGTGGAGTCCCTGTCGTCGTACGCGCGCCAGTTCCTAGGTCAGATGGACAAACCCGACGTCGATTTCATCGAGGGTCTGTCGCCCGCGGTCTCGATTGACCAGAAGTCGACATCGCGCAACCCACGTTCCACGGTTGGCACGATTACTGAGATTCACGACTACCTGCGTTTGCTGTACGCGCGTGCGGGGATCGCTCACTGCCCGAAGTGTGGCGCACGCATTCAGGCGCAGACTCCCCAGCAGATTGTGGACCGCGTGCGTTCCATGGACGAGGGAACGCGTTTCCAGGTTCTGTCGCCGGTCGTTCGTGGACGCAAGGGTGAGTATCAGGACCTGATCAATGAGCTGAAGACGTCCGGTTACACGCGTGCGATCATTGACGGCGAATTGGTTCGACTCGAGAACGCTCCAGTTTTGGAAAAGAAACTGCGCCACACGATCGAGGTCGTCATTGACCGGCTCGTGGTGCGTTCCGGTATGCGCCAGCGCCTTACTGATTCGGTAGAAACAGCTCTGCGTCTGTCCGATGGCCTCGTTATTATTGACATGGTCGACTTGGACGAGGACGATCCTGATCGTCGTCGCCGATACTCGGAAAAGCGTTCGTGCCCGAACGACCACCCGCTGGCGTTGGAAGAAATCGAACCTCGTACATTCTCTTTTAATGCTCCCTACGGTGCCTGCCCAGACTGTACGGGTATTGGGTCGAAGAGTGAAGTTGATCCTGACCTACTGGTTCCCGACGAGGAACTGTCGCTGGCCGACGGTGCGGTGATCGTGTGGAACTCGAACTTCAAGTACCACAAGCGTCTGCTGGAGTCCTTGTCCGGTGAACTCGGATTCGAGATGACAACTCCGTGGAAGGCCCTGCCTGACAACGTCCGCGAAGCCATCCTGTTTGGTAAGGATTACGAGGTCAAGGTTAAGTTCCGCAACCGGTGGGGACGTGAGCGTTCGTACACGACAGGCTTCGAAGGTGCCGTCACCTACGTTGAGCGCAAGCGCGAGGAAACAGAATCGGAATGGGTGTCGGAGAAGCTCAACGCCTATATGCGCGAGGTTCCGTGTCCGACGTGTCGGGGGGCTCGTCTGCGTCCCGAGGTTCTTGCGGTGACAGTGGGTGATCTGTCGATTGCTGAACTGTCTGACCTGTCGATTTCAGATGCCCGCGCACACCTCAATGCGTTGGAGTTAGATCAGCGCTCGCAGGCGATTGCCAAGCCAATCCTGCAAGAGATTCGCGCTCGCCTCGATTTCCTTGTCGATGTCGGCTTGACCTATCTGACGCTGTCACGTGGTGCCGGAACACTGTCGGGTGGCGAGGCTCAGCGTATTCGTCTGGCCACGCAGATTGGCTCCGGTTTAGTTGGCGTCCTGTATGTGCTTGACGAACCGTCGATCGGTCTGCACCAGCGTGACAATCGCAAGCTCATCGATACCTTGAAGCGTCTTCGCGACCTTGGCAATACGCTGATTGTTGTCGAGCATGATGAAGAAACGATGGAAGCCGCTGACTGGATCGTCGATATTGGTCCGGGCGCCGGTGAAACGGGTGGCTGGATTGTCCACTCCGGCACTGTGGAAGACTTGAAGAACAACAAGAAATCACTGACTGGCGACTACCTGTCGGGCCGTCGTTCCATCGGAGTGCCAGCTACTCGTCGCCCGGTTGATCCCGAGCGCATGCTGACGGTCAAGGGGGCACGCGAGCATAACCTCAACGATGTGACGGTTTCGTTCCCTCTTGGCACCTTTACCGCTGTGACGGGCGTGTCCGGTTCGGGAAAGTCCACGCTGGTGAATTCGATTCTGTACCGCACGCTGGCATCGCGCTTGAACGGTGCGCGCCTTGTGTCGGGTCGTTACCGTTCAATGAGTGGCCTCGAACATCTCGATAAGGTTGTCCACGTTGATCAGTCGCCGATCGGTCGTACGCCACGTTCGAACCCTGCGACGTATACGGGCGTGTGGGATGCGATTCGTAAGCTGTTCGCGGAAACACAGGAAGCGAAGGTACGAGGCTACGGTCCGGGCCGTTTCTCCTTCAATGTGAAGGGCGGACGCTGTGAATCCTGCAAGGGCGACGGCACTCTGAAGATCGAAATGAACTTCCTGCCTGACGTGTATGTTCCCTGCGAAGTGTGCCATGGTGCACGGTACAACCGTGAAACTTTGGAGATTCTTTACAAGGGGAAGTCAGTCGCGGACGTTCTGAATATGCCGGTGTCTGAAGCGGCGGAGTTCTTCGCGCCGATCTCCAAAATTGCGCGACATCTCAATACCCTTGTCGAGGTTGGCCTGGGTTACGTGCGATTGGGGCAGGCGGCAACAACACTGTCGGGTGGCGAAGCACAGCGCGTGAAGCTCGCGTCCGAACTGCAGCGTCGTTCGACTGGGCGAACGATCTACGTGCTGGACGAGCCGACGACCGGCTTACATTCCGAGGATATTCGTAAACTTCTGCTGGTTTTGCAATCGCTGGTTGACAAAGGCAATACGGTTATCGTCATTGAGCACAACCTGGACGTCATCAAGTGCGCTGATTGGATCGTTGATATGGGCCCCGAAGGTGGTTCCGGTGGTGGTCGCGTCATTGCTGAAGGGACACCAGAAGCCGTTGCGAAGGTGAAGGGGTCGTTTACCGGTGAGTTCCTGGCAGATATTCTCGCGAGTGCGAAGAACGAGTCTGTCGCGAAGAAGAAGGCCTCTGCCCAGAAGAAATAAGGACGAGGCTTCTGCTACTCCTTTAACCTGCGAGTAGGGGAGCATAACGAAGGGGGCGCTAATCAACCATGATCGCGCCCCCTTAGTCCGTTCAAGTTCGGACCGTAACAGGGGTTTCATAGCGAAGAAACTCAGATAGACGGGTTGGTCTTCTTCGCTTCAGTCGTTCGAATGTGTAGCTCGTCGACGTTCGTCGAGGCTGGCATATCGACGGCAAGACGCACGGTCTTCGCAACATCTGAAGCACGCATGTGATCGTCAGGGTTGTAGGTCTTGCCAGCCTGAGCCTGCATAGCGACCTGCATATCAGTATCGATACGTCCAGGGTGAATAGCGACAACGCGAACCCGACCACGTTCAGCTTCACGCAGACAATCGGTGAAAGAGCGCAACGCCCACTTCGAGACCGTGTACGCAGCGTCAGAGGGATAGACGCGCACACCAGCACCGGAGTTGATGACAACGACCGTGCCGAAACTCTCGCGTAGCTTCGGCAGACACATCCGTGTCACGTCAGCGACAGCAATGACGTTGGTTTCCAAGACCCAGCGCCAATCGTCGCGAGTCGTGTCATCAAGCGTTGCCTTTTTGCCAACACCAGCATTGTTGACGAGGACATTGAGACGCCCCACTGTGGCCAACACGTCCGAAAGAGCTTGGGCGGCCTCGTCCTCATTCGTCAGATCGGCGACAAAGGCTGAAGCATCACCCAATTCGTCGACCACGCGACCTACTGCTTCGGCTGATCGTCCGCCAACGATGACGTGGTGCGTCTTCGCCAGTTCAACGGCAATCGCATGTCCGAGGCCACGAGTGGCACCGGTGATCAGAGCGACTGGGCGATCGGACGATACTGTAGCGGTCATCGCGCGTCTCCATTCTGAGTTGTGTCGGAATAGAGTGCATCGACCTCGTGGGCAAAGTCGCGCAGGACGACGTTGCGCTTCAGCTTCTGGGAGGGGGTCATGTAGCCGTTCTCGACCGTGAACTCGGCGTTGACGATGCGGTATCGGCGAATCGATTCCGCGCGCGATACCTTTTCATTCGCTCGAGCAATCGCCTTTTCGAGCGATTTACGCACGACCGGAAGGTTCGCAGCAGATGCCGTATCTACAACATCCTGTCCCTTCGATGCGAGCCACATCGGAAGCATTTCAGCATCCAAGGTGATGAGCGCTCCAATGTACGGGCGAGCATCACCGACAACAACCACGCTCGAAATCAATGGGTGTGTTTGCAAGGAATCTTCCAAAACCTCGGGCGAAACGTTTTTGCCACCCGCGGTGACAATCAATTCTTTCTTACGACCCGTAATACGCAGGTGGCCCGTTTCGTCGATAGCACCCAAATCACCGGACTTGAACCAGCCATCAACGAAGGAGGCTTGAGTTTCCTCCGGCAGGTTGTGATAGCCCTTCATGACGCTGACACCCTTTATCAGGATCTCACCGTCTTCATCGATACGAATCGTGTTACCCGGCCAGGGGAAGCCCACCGAATCCGGCGGGAAGTCCGAGGGCCATTCGACGGCAATCGGCCCAGTTGTCTCCGACAGACCATAGCCCTGTAGAAGAGTAATACCTAGGCCACGGTAGAAGTGAGCAAGGTCAGCTGCCAGGGGAGCACCACCGCAAATGATCGTGTGGAGGTTCGGGCCAAGCACTGACTTCACCTTGCGCAGAGCCAGAGCATCGGCAACGCGTAGGCGAGACTTCAATGCAAAGGAAGGGCCGGGAGAAGGGGCAGCAGAGGCTGAAGGAATCTGAGTCGTGTGGCTGGTCGGAGAGCCTACGGCCGAGGAGCGTTCGATTTCAGGAGCCTTCGCGTATGCGGTCGCATGCGACAGTTGTTTCGCCTGGTTTGCTGCCCATGAGAAAAGCGAGCCCTTGATACCGCTACCGGCCTTCGCGGTTGCAGCGTTGTACACCTTCTCTAGAACACGAGGCACGACAAGGAGCATTGTGGGCTTGAAGGTCGAAATGTCCGTCAGCAGGTTACGCATATCCGGAACGAACGCGACGCGTCCCTGACCGCCAAGCAACGCGTACATGACGAAGCGTGCCAGAGAGTGCGCGACGGGCAGGAAGAGCAGTGAGCGCGACTTTGGAGAATTGATGAGGTCCGGAAGGAAGTCGTAGGCCTGAATGGCAGAGGAAATGAAGTTTCCGTGCGTCAGCTCAATGCCCTTTGGGCGACCTGTTGTCCCCGAGGTGTAGATGATCGTTGCAACGTCGTGAAGTTTACGGAGCTCAAGGCGTTCGTTGACCTGTTCGGGTGTCACGCCTTTAGCGGCAGCGAGAATTGTGCGCTCGGCGCCTTTATCGAGCGACATGATGGTCACGTTATCGCGTGCAACCGAACGGACAAGGTCTGCCTGCTGCGTTGTTGCCGTGACAACAATCGTCACTTCAGAGTCGACAAGGATGTGTTCGATCTGTGCTGCAGAATCCGTTTCATAGATCGGAACCGTGACTGCGCCACAGCTGAGCGCTGCAAGGTCAATGAGCGCCCATTCGAACGACGTGGGCGCAAGAATGGCAAGATGCGCGCCCGGTTGCAGGCCAAGGCCGATCATGCCACGTGCCGTATCGTCGATACGACGAACGAACTCGTTGATCGTCATCGGACGCCACTGACCAACGCCGTTTCGGCGTTCAATTGCCACCTGATTCGGGTGGTCAATTGCGCGCTGTCGGATCATCTTGGGCAGGTTCCAGTCAGGATCAGCTACGCGAGTAGCAGGATTATCCCATGTTGATGCGTCAACGTGGATCAATGTCATTTCTTTTGCCCTTCGGCGTAGAGTGCGTCGACCTCGTGAGCGAAGTCTTTGAGCACAGCGCGGCGACGAAGCTTCAGCGACGGAGTCATATATCCATTTTCCACCGTAAACGTCTGATCGATGATCCTCAACCGCCGAATGGACTCTGCACGCGACACCCTTTTGTTTGCACGCGTGACTGCTTTCTCCAAGGAATCGCGTACTTCTGGCATATCCGCAGCCTGTGCAGCGTCCACAATCGGGAGGCCATGGTTCTTCAGCCATGTGGGCAACATATCGGAATCGAGGGTAATCAGCGCGCCAATGTAGGGGCGAGCATCGCCGACGACAACAATATTTGCGATCAGCGGGTGGGTGATCAGCTGTTCTTCGAGGACCTCGGGCGAAACATTCTTTCCACCGGCGGTGACGATCAATTCCTTCTTACGACCGGTGATTGATACTCCGAGGTTCTTATCCACGGTGCCAAGGTCACCTGTACGGAACCATCCGTCAATAAAAGAGTCCGCGGTCGCGTCGGGGAGGTTGTAGTACCCCGACATCACTGAAACGCCTTTCAGAAGAATCTCGCCGTCATCAGCGATCTTGACGTAGTTACCAGGCAGAACGGGGCCGACATAACCAGACGGGTGCTTATTCAGCAGCTGGACACATGCGGGACCGGTCGTTTCAGAAAGACCGTAGCCCTGCAGCACCTTCAGGCCGAGGCCACTGAAGAACTGCGCAAGATCCGATGCAAGCGGGGCTCCGCCGGACACGATGTACTTCATGTTCGGGCCCAGGACCTCGCGAATCTTCTTCAGAACCAGAGTGTCAGCAACCGAGTGGCGCACGCGCTTCAACGGCGATGGGCCAAGCGTCTTTTCTTTCGAAGTTGCCCACGACTTTGCCTGCTTGGCGGACCACGAGAAGATCTTGCCTTTAATGCCCTTACCGGCCTTCGCTGCCGCGGAGTTGTAGACCTTCTCCAAGACGCGCGGGACAACCAACAACACGGACGGCTTGAATGACGCAATGTCGGGAAGAAGGTTCTTAATGTCGGGGGAGAATCCCAGTGTTCCTTGACCGGAGATCACTACGTGCATGACGAAGCGAGCGAGTACGTGTGCCACGGGGAGGAACAGAAGCAGGCGGGTGTCGGGGGAGTCAATGACCGATCCGAGTACCTGTCGAGTTGCGTAGGCTGTGCCGACAAAGTTGGCGTGAGTCAGGCAGACACCTTTCGGCATGCCGGTTGTTCCCGACGTGTAAATGATGGTTGCCAGATCACTGCTCTTGATTCTGATACGGCGTGCTTCAACTTCTGAAGCCTCGATGCCGAGTGCAGCTGTAGCGATATTGCGCATGGCGCCACGGTCAATGGAATCAATGAAGCGAACGCTGGGAGTACGGACACTTTCCACAAGTTCCGCCTGCTGGCGGGTCTGGGTGAATACCTGAACAACCTTCGCGTCGGTCAGGATATGTTCGATTTGAGCAGCAGAGTCTGATTCGTAAATGGGAACGGTGATAGCTCCGATAGACAGGATGGCGTAGTCCAGTAGCATCCACTCATACGAGGTTGATGAAAGAATTGCGACGGCATCGCCGGGGTGAATGCCCTGACCGATCAAGCCACGAGCCACATCGTTGACTTGAGCAAGAAGCTCTTCGGCGGTCACCGGTTGGGGGAGTCCAACGGGAGTGCGCTGTTCGACGGCGACCTGTTTGGGGTACTTCTTAGCACGCGCAATCAAGAGTGAGGGTACTGATTCGTGTGCCCCAACCTTGAATTTTGGTTTCACTGTGAATGAGCCGTCGCGTAGCTTTTTCATGGATTCCTCCCGTGGTCGCGAACTTATTTCAATTCTTTTATTAACTTGAGCCTACCTACATCTCCTTCAAGTAGTGTGCGACCCTCCGGTTGTGGACGGCGTTTGATTGCTCACGATTCACGCGGTGGTGTGTATGACACAAGGCCCCGCCGATCCGAAAACGGATGAGCGGGGCCTCCCTCAAGCAATCGGCTCAGAGATCGAAGTACATCTGATACTCGTAGGGGTGTGGGTACACGCGCATAGGAGCGACCTCGTTCGTCTCCTTGTAGTCGAGCCATGTGTCGATGAGGTCCTGGGTGAAGACGTCGCCTTCAGTGAGGAACTCGTGGTCGTTGCTCAGAGCCTCAAGAGCTGCTTCGAGCGAGCTCGGGAGCTTCGTAATGTCCTGGTACTCAGCCGGCGGAAGCTCGTAGAGATCCTTATCGATTGGAGCAGCAGGCTCAATACGACGCTTGATGCCGTCGATGCCGGCCATCAGGCAGGCCGCGAAGGACAGGTACGGATTGGCCGACGGGTCCGGGACACGGTATTCGACGCGCTTCGCCTTCGGGGACGTACCCGTAACAGGAATGCGGATACATGCCGAGCGGTTACGCGCCGAGTACACCAGGTTAATCGGGGCTTCGAAGCCGGGAACCAAGCGACGGAAAGAGTTGACCGACGGGTTCGTGAAAGCAAGCAATGCCGGAGCGTGTTCAAGCAGACCTCCGATGAACCAACGAGCAGTGTCGGAGAGTGAACCGTAGCCTCGTTCGTCGTAGAACAGCGGCTCGCCGTTCTTCCAGAGCGAAAGGTGGGTGTGCATACCCGAACCGTTGTCACCGAACAGTGGCTTCGGCATGAAGGTTGCCGTGTGGTCGAAGTCAAGAGCGGTGTTCTTGATGACGTACTTGAACTTCATCATGTCGTCCGCAGCCTTTTGCAGGGTTGCGAAACGGTAGTTGATTTCCTGCTGACCACCGGAACCAACCTCGTGGTGAGCCCGCTCAATCTTCAGGCCGACTGCGGCAAGGTTGCGAACCATTTCATCGCGGACATCCGCGTACTGGTCCTGGGGTGAAACAGGGAAGTAGCCCCCCTTAACGCGAACTTTGTATCCACGGTTGCCACCTTCTTCTTGCCGGCCTGTGTTCCACCATGCTTCGGGGGAGTCAACTTTGAAGAACGTTGAGTTCGGCTTGACCTCGTAACGGACATCGTCGAAGAGGTAGAACTCAGCTTCGGCGCCGATGAAGCATTCGTCAGCGATACCGGTGGAACGTAGGTATGCCTCAGCCTTGGCTGCAACCTGACGAGGATCGCGAGAGAAGGGCTCGTCGGTGAAGGGGTCAACGATCGAGAAATTGACGACGAGAGTCTTGGCGACGCGGAAAGGGTCGACGAATGCTGACGTGATGTCGGGGATGAGCTTCATGTCAGACTCGTGAATAGCAGTGAAACCGCGCACGGACGATCCGTCGAACATCAAACCATTCTCAAGGGCATCGTCAACGAACTCCTGCGCGGGAATTGTGAAGTGCTGCTGGACGCCGGGAACGTCGCAGAAGCGAACATCAACAAATTCAATGTCCTGTTCAGTAATAAACGAAGCAGCCTCTTCGGAGGTGGTGAACATAAGGTGTCCTTCCATTGCACGTTATTAATGCGTTGACGCCAAGACGCTTGGTAAAAACTTTGCCAAACAACTGCTAAATAGATGGTATTACATGACGTTTCATGCGCGAAAAAGATTGTCCGAAATGTGGCGCATTTGTCCTGTTGTGGCGTGAATTCGCCAAGATGAGCCTGTTCTTTCCAAAAGTGTTTACTATTACTTTGCAATTGTGGAATAGATGCATTTTCGACGCGAGGAGACATCATGAGTGCTCGAGTGCGTGAACAGCGCGCCATTGGTCTCTATGATCCGGCGAATGAACACGATGCGTGCGGTGTTGCCTTTGTGGCCACGCTGACCGGTAGCGAGTCACACGACATCGTCGAAGCCGGCCTGACTGCGCTCAAGCGCCTGGATCACCGTGGGGCAGTCGGCGCCGAAGAAAATACCGGCGACGGTGCGGGCATCCTTATTCAGATGCCTGATGCGTTCCTCCGCCAAGAAATTCGCTCGGATCTTCCTCCAGTTGGGTCTTATGCAGCGGGCCTCGTCTTCCTTCCTGGCGCTGCCCGCGAGCGTGTCGAGTTGTCGCGTGCGGTGGCAGCAGTTGAAGCGATTGCTCGTGAAGAGGGCCTGCACGTTCTGGCGTGGCGAGACGTTCCGGTCGAAGATGGTCCGATTGGTCCGACGGCACGAGGCTCCATGCCGACGTTCCGACAGGTTGTGGTTGCCGATCAGCGCAACGCTCGTTCGGGTCGTGAGCTGGATATCGCAGCGTTCCGTTTACGACGAAAGGCTGAGCGGCGCCACGGTGTCTATATGTCAGGGTTGTCGACGTCGACGATGGTCTACAAGGGCATGCTGACCCCGTTCCAGCTGCCTGATTTCTTCCCGGACCTTCTCAATCCCGCGATGATGAGCCGCCTGGCTCTGGTTCACTCTCGCTTCTCAACGAATACGTTCCCGTCGTGGCCACTGGCTCAGCCGTTCCGAATGGTTGCGCACAACGGCGAAATCAATACGGTACGAGGCAACCGCAACTGGATGGCTGCCCGTGAAGGCAAACTCGCGTCGGATGCTCTCGGAGATCTTAAGGGTCTGTTGCCGGTGACCACCGATGCGGTCTCCGACTCGGCGTCTTTGGACGAGGTCCTCGAGCTTCTTGTTCTTGCCGGTCGACCGCTGGAACAGGTTATGGCAATGATGGTCCCGCAGGCCTGGGAGAATGATCCGCGTATCTCCGATGATCTGCGCGCCTTCTACCGTTACCACTCGACGCTCATGGAACCGTGGGATGGCCCAGCCGCGATCACGTTCACGGACGGTCACAAGATCGGCGCTGTCATTGATCGCAACGGTCTGCGTCCGGGACGCTGGCTTGTCACCGAAGGCGGAATCGTCGTTCTCGCTTCGGAAACTGGCGTTATCGACGTTGAAGAATCTGAAATTGTCGCGAAGGGACGCCTGGAACCGGGCGTCATGTTCCTAGCGGATCTCGATGCTGGAAAGATTATTCCCGACACTCAGATCAAGGACACTCTAGCGAAGGCGGGTCCGTGGCAAGAGTGGCTGGATGATCAGATTGTTGACCTTGCTGACTTGCCTCAGCGCGAACACGTTGACCACTCTGCGCAGTCGGTTGTGCGCCGACAGCAGGAGTTTGGTTACACGCAGGAAGACCTGGACGTGATTCTGACGCCGATGGCGCAAACCAGTGCCGAAGCGATCGGGTCAATGGGCGCAGATACTCCGCTTGCGGTCTTGTCGAACCGTTCTCGCTTGCTTTTCGACTACTTCAAGGAGCTGTTCGCTCAGGTCACCAACCCGCCGCTTGATGCAATCCGCGAAGAGATCGTGACCTCACTGCGTCAGGTTGTCGGTCCTCAGCCGAACCTTCTTGAAAACGGTCCTCAACATGCGCGCAAGCTAGCGATCGACTTCCCAGTGTTGGATTCTGATCAGCTGGCTCGCCTGACTCACATCGGCCGTGCCAAGGCTGGACGAGGATTCACATCTCGCATCCTGTCGTGCCTCTACCGTTGCTCCGGTGGCGGTGAATCACTGAAGGCAGCACTCGACTCCTTGTGTACTCAGGCCGATCAGGCAATCGAAGACGGTGTTTCATTCCTCGTTCTTTCTGACCGTGAAACAAACGCCGAAATGGCGCCAATCCCGTCACTTCTGGCTACTGCAGCTGTCCATCATCATCTTCTGCGTCGGCATACGCGCACCCAGGTTGGTTTGATCGTTGAAGCAGGTGATGTTCGCGAGGTCCACCACGTGGCCACCTTGATTGGCTACGGTGCTTCTGCTGTTACGCCGTACCTTGCGATGGAGACCGTCGAAGACCTCGCGCGCCGTGGTCTGCTGGGGCAGACCACCCCGGACGAGGCCGTCCATCACCTGATCAAGGCGCTCGGCAAGGGTGTCTTAAAGGTCATGTCGAAGATGGGTATCTCGACCGTGTCTTCGTACTGTGGCGCCCAAGTGTTCCAGGCGATTGGTCTGGCACAGGACTTCGTCGATGAATACTTCACCGGCACGGTCTCGCCACTGGGCGGTGTCGGTATTGACGTTATCGCCGCTGAGGTTGCTGCTCGTCACTCGGTCGCTTACCCGCCGTCAGGTATTTCTCCAGCGCACCGTAGCCTGGATGTGGGCGGTGAATACAAGTGGCGTCGTGAAGGTGAAGAACACCTTTTCACCCCTGAAAATATTGCTCGCCTGCAGATTGCAACCCGTACTGAATCGCGCGATATCTTCCGCTCTTATACCGATGGCGTTGACGATCAATCGCGTCGCCTGATGACGCTACGCGGTCTGATGAGTTTGCGCACGAACGAGGTCCAACCCGTTCCACTCGAAGAGGTCGAACCCGTTTCTGAGATCGTGAAGCGGTTCGCGACCGGTGCAATGTCCTTTGGATCCATCTCTCGCGAAGCACATGAGACGATAGCAATCGCAATGAACATGCTGGGGGCGCGCTCGAACTCCGGTGAAGGTGGCGAAGCCCCGGAGCGACTGCGTGATCCGCTACGTAACTCTGCAATCAAGCAGGTTGCCTCTGGTCGTTTCGGTGTGACTGCTGACTACCTGTCGCACGCGAAGGACATTCAGATCAAGATGGCGCAGGGCGCAAAGCCCGGTGAAGGTGGCCAGCTACCCGCAGCAAAGGTCTACCCGTGGGTCGCGAAGGAACGCCATTCGACTCCCGGTGTTGGCCTGATTTCTCCTCCTCCTCACCACGATATCTACTCGATCGAAGATCTCAAGCAGTTGATCTCTGACTTGAAGAACTCGAACCCGGATGCCCGTGTTCATGTCAAACTCGTGTCCGAGGTTGGCGTTGGCACTATCGCAGCTGGCGTGTCGAAGGCACGAGCAGACGTTGTTCTGATTTCAGGTGCTGATGGTGGTACAGGTGCCGCTCCGCTTACCTCTTTGAAGCACGCCGGCGCACCGTGGGAACTCGGTATTGCTGAAGCCCAGCAGACTCTTGTGCTGGGCGATCTGCGAGACCGGATCGTATTGCAGGCAGATGGCCAATTGAAGACCGGCCGCGACGTTGTCGTGGCAGCCCTACTGGGTGCTGAAGAATTCGGTTTTGCGACAGCTCCGCTGGTCGTTTCCGGTTGCGTCATGATGCGCGTCTGCCAGAAAGACACCTGCCCGGTTGGTGTGGCAACCCAGAACCCAGAGCTTCGCTCGCGATTCACCGGCAAACCCGAGTACATCGTCAACTTCTTCACCTACATCGCAGAACAGGTTCGCGAGATCCTCGCATCCTTGGGTCTGCGGTCGATTGATGAAGCTGTTGGTCGTGTGGACCTGCTGGATACACGGCAAGCCGTTGACCATTGGAAGGCTTCTGGCCTTGACCTTGGCCCGATCTTCCAGCGCATCGAACCCGTTCCAGGTTCCAAGATGTACAACGTGCGTGGCCAAGAACATGGCCTCGAATCGGTCCTCGACCGCACCTTCATCGAAAAGGCGAAGGGAGCACTCGAGAACGGCACTCCCGTCCGCATCGAATCCGAGATTGCGAACACCGACCGTACAACCGGAACCATGCTCGGCCATGAGGTCGCGCTTCGCTACGGTGATGATGGCCTTGCGAAGGACACCATTCAGATCAACTTGACTGGCTCCGCAGGTCAGTCGCTGGGCGCATTCCTCCCGCAGGGCATTTCGATTCACGTTGATGGCGATGCCAATGACTACGTCGGTAAGTCTCTGTGTGGTGGCACTGTCTCGGTCAACCCGGCAAAGAACGTCAGCTTCGATGCGGGTGACAATACGATCGCGGGCAACGTTGTTGGCTACGGCGCAACATCGGGTGAACTCTTCATTTCCGGTAAGGTCGGCGAACGTTTTGCGGTCCGAAACTCCGGTGCGACCCTCGTCGTCGAAGGAGCCGGTGACCACGCACTCGAATACATGACCGGTGGCGAGGTGGTGATCCTCGGCTCAGCCGGACGTAACATTGGCGCCGGTATGTCCGGTGGCGTTGCCTACCTGATCGATCTTGACCGTTCACTCATGAATGCTCAATCAGAACCGACGCTGTCTTTCACGGGGCTCAGCGACGCTGACGAAGCTCGCGTGAAGGAACTCCTTGAACGCCACGTTGAACTGACTGGTTCGAAGCTCGCAGCATCCCTGCTGAATGATCTTCCTGCCGCGTTCACTCGATTCACCCGTATTGAACCAATCCAGTACGCCAAGGTCATGCAGATTTTGGCTGAGGCTGATACCGCCGGTACTCCGCGTGAAGACGCGGACTTGTGGCGCACAATTGTGGAGGTTTCCAATGGCTGATCCCAAGGGATTCTTGAATGTGCGAAGCCGTGAGCTTCCCGCTCATCGTCCGGTAAATGAGCGCCTCGGCGATTATGCGGAGGTGCACGGACTGCTCCCGCTGGCGCTCGTCTCCAAGCAGGCATCACGGTGCATGGATTGCGGTACGCCTTTCTGTCACATGGGTTGTCCGCTGGGTAATGTGATTCCAGATTGGAATACGCACTCCTGGCGTGGGGATTGGGCTGATGCGTTGGAACGTCTCCATGCGACCAATAACTTCCCTGAGTTCACTGGTCGTCTCTGCCCGGCACCCTGTGAATCTGCCTGTGTTCTTGGGATCAACCAGGAACCCGTGACGATCCGTAATATCGAGCAGACTGTCGCCGATACCGGTTGGGAGCTAGGTTCAGTGACTCCGCAGATTCCGCTACGCCTGACCGGCCACACGGTCGCTGTCATTGGTTCTGGTCCTGCGGGTCTGGCTGTTGCCCAGCAACTCACGCGTGCTGGTCACACGGTCGCCGTCTTTGAGCGCGATGATGCTCCCGGCGGTCTGCTCCGTTACGGTATCCCGCAGTTCAAGCTGGAAAAGTCGGTTCTTGACCGTCGTTTGGACCAGATGAAGGCAGAAGGTACTCGTTTCCACTCAAGCGTGGATGTCGGCGTTGAGCTGACGGGGGAGCAGTTGCTCGAAAGCTTCGATGCAGTTGTTCTGGCAATCGGATCCCGCGTGGGTCGTGACCTGAACGTGCCTGGCCGGCAGCTGAATGGCATCCATCAAGCCGTTGAGTACCTGACCGTGTCGACTCAGCATGTCTTGGGTGATGAAGACGTTGACTTCATCAGCGCCGAAGGTAAGAACGTTGTCGTCATCGGTGGCGGTGACACCGGTTCTGACTGTGTTGGTACTGCACTTCGCCAGGGGGCGAAGAGCGTGACCAGCCTTGAAATCATGCCGGAACTTCCGCACGAACGTCCCGCGTCCGATCCGTGGCCGACGTTCCCGCGCCTGTTCAAGGTTTCTTCCTCGCATGAGGAAGGCGGCGAACGCGTCTACTCGACGTCCACAGTCGAGATTATTGGTGACGACCAGGGCAATGTTGGCAAGCTCGTGCTGACCGACGTCTGCATGGAGAATGGTCGCCTTGTCAATGTTGAAGGTTCTCAGCGTGAGATTCCCGCCGAGCTTGTCTTGCTCGCGATGGGCTTCACCGGCGTCGAAGAGGTCGGCTTGGTCGACCAGCTGGGTGTTGAGGTCGATGGTCGCGGCCGTATTGTCCGCGATGATCACTGGGCTACCTCGGTGCCCGGCGTCTTCGTTGCAGGCGATGCGGGTCGCGGTCAGTCACTGATCGTGTGGGCGATCGCTGAAGGCCGGTCCGTTGCTGCGTCAGTTGACGAATACTTACGAGGCCGCACGTCGCTTCCTGCACCGATCGTTCCGTCCGCGGTGCAGTTTAGGCCCTGATCGGCTTTCGAAAGCATGGTGTTGCCGGCCATGAGACGATGGCCGGCAACAGTGTGTTTGGTACGGGTACTTTTTATTCGATCTTCTTTCAAATCGCGGTGAGTTCACCCAGGTACGTACAATATTCGGGTGGCCGACCCGTCAACGTACCGTCCGAAAACCGGTGATATTCCTTCGTCACCGGGCGTCTATCGTTTTTCCGATAAAGACGGTCGAGTTATCTATGTCGGTAAAGCAAAGAACCTTCGCAATCGTCTGACGAACTATTTCCAGGATCCAGGCAATCTTCACTCTCGTACGCGCCAAATGGTGTTTACGGCGACGCACGTTCAATGGACCGTTGTTCGTAGCGAAATTGAAGCCCTGACGCTTGAATTCACATGGATCAAAGAGTTTGATCCTCAGTTCAACGTCATGTTTAAGGACGATAAGTCCTATCCTTACTTGGCGGTGACCATGGGTGAGAGATACCCCCGCGTTCATGTCACGCGTCAGGCGAAACGTGCCGGATCGCGTTACTACGGCCCATATACGCAGGTGTGGGCGATTCGTGAAACGATCGATTTGCTCTCACGTATCTACCCCGTGCGTACGTGCACCCCGGGTGTTTTTCAGCGTGCGAAAGCCCAAAAGCGAGCCTGTCTTCTGGCACATATCGACAAGTGTTCCGCTCCCTGTATCGGTGCGATTAGCGAAGAAGATCATCGTCAGCTTGCGCAGAACTACTGCGATTTCATGGAGGGGAAGACCGGTCCCATTGTCCGTGAGTTGAAAGAACGGATGAAAGAATCCGCAGCGCACCTCGACTTTGAAACTGCCGCGAAGGCCCGCGATGACCTGAAAGCGATTGAGAACGTTCTGGAAAAGAACGTTGTTGTCCTAGATGATGGTACAGACGCTGATGTCTTCGCGCTTGTTGCTGATGAACTCGATGCTGCTGTTCACGTTTTCTTCGTTCGTGGTGGTCGTATTCGTGGCACGCGAGGATGGGTGATCGATCGCGTCGATGGTGCAGATGAACAGGTCTTGATGGCCCGTTTGCTTGAGCAGGTCTACTCGCAGCTTCCTCCTTCTGATCCGAGCACCCCGACAAGGCGCGAGAAGGTCAAAAAGAAGTCGGTTGACGACATCGCACACACTCCAACGTCGGCGATTCCGCACGAAGTTTTTGTCTCGGTCGAGCCGGACAACAAGCAAACGATTGCTTCCTGGCTGAGTGAAGTGCGAGGGGCGTCCGTGCGCATTCACGTGCCCTCGCGCGGTCCGAAAGCCCAGCTGATGGAAACGGTGCGTGAGAACGCTCGCCAGGCGCTGGAACTCCATCAGACCAAACGAGCAGGGGATCTGACAGTTCGTTCCCAAGCACTTGAAGAACTGGCTGAAAACCTCGGACTGGATGCCGCCCCGCTCCGCATTGAGTGCTACGACATCTCACACACCATGGGGACCCACCAGGTCGGTTCCATGGTCGTCTTCGAAGACGGTGCTCCGCGTAAAGACGCTTATCGGACATTCAATATTCGAGGCGCAGATGGCAACGGCACCCCCGATGATACGTCCGCGATGGACGAGGTTCTGCGCAGGCGTTTCTCCCGTCTGCTTGCAGAAGAAGCAGGGCTTGCCGGTGAAGACGATGAGGGCGTCGCCTTCGAGTCCGGTCCGATTGATTCACTCACAGGAAAGCCGCGCAGGTTTTCTTATCGGCCCGACCTTGTGGTCGTCGACGGTGGTCTGCCTCAGGTGAACGCAGCGCGTACTGCACTCGATGATCTTGGCGTCGACATTCCTCTTGTGGGATTAGCTAAGCGTCTCGAAGAAGTCTGGATTCCCGGCGACGACTTTCCGATGATCTTCCCGCGCGCCTCGTCTGCCCTCCACTTGTTGCAGTACCTGCGCGATGAATCCCACCGATTCGCAATTACGAAGCATCGTAAGCGTCGAACGAAAGCACAGACGAGGTCCGTCCTTGACACCATTGACGGCGTCGGCCCCGCGCGGCAATCAGCGCTACTCACGCGATTCGGATCAGTGAAAAAGCTTCGCAAAGCAAGCGTCGACGACGTAGCTTCGGTGCCCGGTATTGGCCCAGTGCTTGCTCAATCGATCCTCGACGCACTGAATCCACAGCCCGAACAAACCTGATCGGCCTCGTGAATCTTTCGTTCAGTCGCCCAAGTCAAACGTGAGCGAACCCGCACACACGCGCTTTGGTCCACTAACCTGAAGAAAACTCAATTCACCAACGGGGAGCACACTATGACGCCGACGTTTCATCTTCCGTGTCGCGTTTTGCTGCTGGGTAGCGGAGAACTCGGAAAAGAAGTCACAATCTGTCTGAAACGCTACGGCGTATACGTGATTGCTGTAGATGCCTACCCGGTAGCTCCCGCGATGCAGGTCGCCGACGAGTACGCGGTTCTCGATATGTCGGATGACGACGAGCTTTTCGCGTTACTCGAACGGGTGAAACCAGACCTTGTTGTCCCCGAAGTTGAAGCAATCGCCACTGACGCACTAGCAAAGTTTGAAGCAACGCATCAGGACACGCGTATCGTGCCCAACGCATTTGCCGTCCAAGCAACGATGGATCGCAATCGCATTCGTGGCCTTGTTGCGAACCTCGACGGTGTTGTCACTTCTCAGTTCCGCTTTGCTTCAAGCGCCGATGATATTCGCGAGGCACTGAATCACACCGGCCTGCCTGCTTTCATCAAACCAACAATGTCATCGTCTGGCCACGGACAGTCCCGTATTACCTCCGAGGAACAGGTTGATGAGGCCTGGAATGCGGCTCAGGAAGGCGCACGCTCTCAAACTGGTGAAGTCATCGTCGAAGAAGAAGTACGGTTCGACTGCGAAATCACGCTTCTGACCGTCCGCTGGTGGAATGGCGAATCGATCGAAACGTCCTACTGCAGTCCCATCGGACACCGACAGATCAATGGTGACTATGTTGAATCGTGGCAACCGGCAGCGATTTCACCACTGGCGCTTGAACGCTGCCAGGCCATGGCGAAGCTCGTAACAGACGCATTGGCATCCAACGGAGCCTCGCCTGCTCTCGGCCTCTTTGGCGTCGAGTTCTTCATCAAGGGCGACGACGTCTGGTTCTCGGAATTATCCCCACGCCCGCACGATACTGGCATGACCACCATGGCGTCCCAAGCGCAGTCTGAGTTCGAGCTTCACGCCCGCGCAATCCTCGGCCTGCCTATCGATACGACGCTACGCACACCGGGTGCATCTGCAGTCATCACATCAACACAACCCCTCAAACACCCCGAATACCTGGGCGTCACCGAAGCCTTGTCCAAGGCCGATGGGGTCAGGATATTCGGCAAGCCCGTCACACGAGCCGGTCGTCGAGTCGGCGTTGTTCTGGCAAGCGGTGCCAGTAGCGACCAGGCACGCGAGCGCGCAAATCGGGGAGCCGACGCTATCACGCTTGTTGAAGCAACGTCGCTACTCGGCGAAAACAATTGAAAAGTGCGATAGTTACACCATGACTGACGAACTCGATAACAACCCGCCAACCGTACCCGCAGGCATCCCGTTGCTTGACGTGAACAGCCCCGTCGTTGCCCCCATAGCATCGAACGAGGTCCTCATCATCACCGGTGCATCTGGCGCTGGACGTACCGGGGCAGGCAGAGCGCTTGAAGACCTCGACTGGTACGTCGTCGATAACCTGCCACCATCAATGTTGCCCGCGTTGGTCGGCATGATGTCACCGGCAGGCGGAGGCGTCCACCGTCTGGCGGCAATCGTTGACGTACGCTCACGCACATTCTTTGCCGATCTGACGAAGACGTTGGACCAGATGAGAGATATGGGTGTCGCCTACCGGGTTATCTTCCTCGAGGCAGACGAACGCACTCTGGTGAAACGCTACGAGTCCAACCGTCGCCCGCACCCGTTGCAGGGGCAGAAAACAATCCTGGACGGCATTGAAGCCGAACGTCGCATGCTTGCTCCCGTTCGTCGCATCGCAGATGAAGTGATTGACACGTCGAATATGTCCGTCCATGACCTGACGCGTCATATCCGCGATGTCGTTGCGGGGGAGGGTGATCGTCCGCTTCAAATCACAGTTGAATCTTTCGGCTTCAAACGAGGAATCCCGATTGATGCTGATCATGTGCTTGACGTGCGTTTCTTGAAGAACCCGTACTGGGTGGATGAACTCCGTCATCTGACCGGTCGCGATAAGCCGGTTGCGGATTACGTGCTGGATCAGCCCGGAGCTCGACAGTTCGTTGTGTCATACGCGGACCTGCTTGCCCCCATGCTTCAGGGCTACATTAGTGAGCTCAAACCATTCGCAACAATTGCCGTTGGATGTACCGGCGGTCAGCACCGCTCGGTCGCATGTGCGGAACTGATTGCCAACAGGCTTCGTGAAAACGGCTATCCTGTCCGAGTCCACCACCGTGACCTCGGGAGAGAGTAAATGTCATACGTCGATGCAGCAGGTTGGACACTACGCGGAGAAACCGGTCCTTCCGTTGTCGCTCTCGGTGGTGGCCACGGTCTTTCCGTCACTCTGCGCGCTCTTTGCCACATCACGCGATCGCTGACTGCGGTAGTTACCGTCGCCGATGATGGGGGATCATCAGGTCGCCTGCGTCAAGAGATGGAGATCCTGCCACCCGGTGATCTTCGCATGGCTCTTGCCTCTCTCTGCGAAGAAACCGAATGGGGTCTGACGTGGCGTGATGTCCTACAAACGCGTCTTGAAACAACCGGGCCGTTGAATGGGCACGCTTTAGGTAACCTTTTGATCTCCGGCTTGTGGCAGTTGCTTGACGACCCGGTTGAGGGTCTTGATTGGGTTGGGCGCCTTCTTGGTGCGAGCGGCCGTGTGCTTCCAATGTCCATCGATCCTCTCCAGATCGAAGCGGACATGGATGATGACGGACGTAAGTACACGGTTTCGGGACAGTCGAAGGTGGCGGTTGCGCCAGGAACTGTCGAACATATTCGTCTTCTTCCCAAAAGCCCGCGTGTTCCAGCAGAAGTTGGGACGGCGATCGAACAGGCGGATTGGGTTTTGCTTGGTCCTGGCTCGTGGTACACGTCCGTGATTCCGCATCTGTTGGTGCCAGACGTTCACCGTGCACTTGTGACGACCGATGCCCACCGTGCGTTGATCTTGAACCTATCGCGCCAGCGTGGCGAGACAGATCGTATGACCACCGCCGATCATGTTCGCGTGATCCGTGACTATGCTCCAGATTTCAAACTGGATGTGATTATTGCCGATCCAACCGCCATCGATGATGTCGATGACCTTATTGTTGCTTCAGAGGGGCTGGGCGCTCGCGTCTTACTTCGACAGGTTCGTACCGGTGATGGACAACCGCACCACGACCCGCTCCGCCTTGCCGCAGCACTGAGGGATGCGTTTGACGGCTTCCTTGGAGAAGTCGGCAAAACTGAGACTTGGCTGCCCTGAAGCGACATCTGAGGAAATGAACGTGTCACTAACTACTGACTTAAAAGATGAACTTGCGCGCGTTGCGCCACAAACTCAGTCTGAGATGGCTGCTGAAACCGCTGCGATTTTACGGTTCGCTGGTGGACTGCACCTTGTTTCCGGCCACATTCTGATCGAAGCAGAACTGGATACCCCCGCAGCGGCGCTCCGTCTTCGCCTGTTTTTGCAGACGCTCTACAACGCTGAATCAACGGTTGTCGTTGTTTCAGGTGGTTCACTGCGTCGCGGTAAGCGTTTTGTTGTTCGCGTTGTGCATAAGGCTGACGAGCTTGCTCGTATGACCGGTCTTGTCGATTCTCTTCGCCGGCCAGTACGCGGTCTCCCTGCCACCTTGGTGGCGTCGGGGAACGATGAAGCGGCCGCGGTCTGGCGTGGAGCGTTCCTTGCGCGTGGGTCGCTGATGGAGCCCGGGCGCTCGACTTCGTTGGAAGTGACATGCCCAGGACCCGAGGTTGCGCTCGCTATGGTCGGATGTGCGCGAAAGTTGGGTGCCGCTGCACGTTCGAAAGAAGTACGAGGCACGGACCGCGTCTCTGTCCGCGATTCAGAGGCCATCGGACAACTGATTGGCAAGATGGGGGCCTCCTCTACTCAGAAGACGTGGCAGGATCGTCGAGAGAAGCGCGAAGCCCGTGGATCGGCGAATCGTCTGGCGAACTTTGATGACGCAAACCTGCGTCGTTCTGCGCGTGCTGCTGTAGCCGCGGGAGCCCGACTAGAACGTGCCTTCGAAATCCTCGGCGACGACATTCCGCCTCATCTTCTTGAAGCGGGAACTCTGCGTCTGAAGTACAAGCAGGCGTCCTTGGAGGAACTGGGAAAGCACACGGATCCGCCGTTGACGAAAGATGCTGTTGCCGGTCGTATTCGTCGCCTGCTGGCCATGGCTGACAAGGTTGCTCATGATCGTGGGATTCCGGATACGGAAGCGGCACTCACGATCGAAATGCTCGAGGACGACTGAGGACTTTAGTCCACCTCAAGCTGTGAACGTTATTATTGCCACGTAGGGGTTCGTCCGCTGAAGGTGCCGTAGACCACCGTGGGGTGTAAATTAGGTCTTGCTAGAACCGCAGATAACTGCGGGCCGGATTCGCACCGTGCGGATACCGGTTGCACATTCGAAAACGTGCCCGTGCAGGGCACGAGCAGGAGGACAATAGTGACCACCCGCGTTGGCATCAATGGCTTTGGCCGTATTGGACGCAACTTCTTCCGCGCAGCACTCGAGCAGGGCGCGGACATCGAGATCGTTGCAGTGAACGACCTCACCGACACCAAGACTCTCGCTCACCTTCTCAAGTACGACTCGATTCTCGGTCGTTTCAATGGTGAAGTTTCCTACGACGAATCCTCCATTATCGTGAACGGCAAGGCCATCAAGGTCCTCGCACAGCGCAACCCGGCCGACCTCCCCTGGGGCGAGCTCGGCGTTGAGGTCGTTGTGGAGTCCACCGGCTTCTTCACCGATGGCACCAAGGCTGTAGCTCACATCGAAGCTGGCGCCAAGAAGGTCGTTATCTCCGCTCCGGCGAAGAATGTTGACGGCACCTTCGTCATGGGCGTGAACCACGAGGATTACGACAACGCAACGATGAACATCGTTTCGAACGCTTCGTGCACCACCAACTGCCTTGCACCGCTGGCCAAGGTTCTCCACCAGGAGTTCGGCATCGTTCGTGGCATCATGACCACCATCCACTCCTACACCGGCGATCAGCGCGTCCTTGACGCACCGCACTCGGACCTGCGTCGTGCACGTGCGGCAGCACTGAACATGATCCCGACCAAGACCGGTGCGGCACAGGCTGTTGCTCTGGTTCTCCCGGAGCTCGCTGGCAAGTTCGACGGCCTTGCAGTCCGCGTTCCTACCCCGACCGGCTCCCTCACCGACCTCACCTTCCAGGCAGAGAAGCCCGTCACCGTTGAATCCCTCAACGCTGCAGTCAAGGCTGCTGCTGAAGGCGAACTCAAGGGCATCCTCGAGTACACCGAAGATCCGATCGTTTCCACCGACATCGTCGGCGATCCGCACTCTTCGATCTTCGATGCATCCGAGACCAAGGTCATCGGCGATCTCGTCAAGGTTCTGTCCTGGTACGACAACGAGTGGGGCTACTCCAACCGCCTCGTCCAGCTGACCGCTCTGGTTGGCTCGAAGCTCGCCTGAATCGCACCTCGTACGCTGTGATCAGCAAACACTTGCGCCCGCACCCCCTATGAGGTGTGCGGGCGTTTGTGTACTCACGATTTTCGGGCGGATACTCCGCCCCTTTAATGAAAGGTTGGTTCTATGAGGACCATCGAAACTCTCGGCGAACTGCGTGGCAAGCGCGTTCTGGTTCGTTCTGACTTCAACGTTCCGTTGAAGGACGGTGTCATCACCGATGACGGTCGTATTCGCGCGGCACTGCCGACCCTGAACCTGCTGACCAAGGCTGGGGCCAAAGTTATCATCATGGCTCACCTCGGTCGCCCGAAGGGCAAGGTCGATCCGGCATTCTCGCTGGCACCTGCCGCAGCTCGTCTCGGCGAACTCATCGACGCCCCCGTCAACCTTGCAGGCGACGTTGTTGGCGAATCCGCCAAGGCTACCGTTGCAGCTCTCGGTGAAGGCGAAATCGCTCTTCTCGAAAACGTCCGCTTCGACGCACGCGAGACCTCCAAAGTTGACGAAGAACGCGAAGAACTGGCCAAGGCATACGCAGAACTCGGCGATGCATTTGTCTCCGATGGCTTCGGTGTTGTGCACCGCAAGCAGGCTTCCGTCTACGACATCGCCAAGCTCGTTCCTTCCGCTTCCGGCCTGCTGGTTCTGAAGGAAATCGAATCCCTGCGCAAAGCAACTGAGAACCCGGAGCGCCCCTACGGCGTCGTCCTCGGCGGTTCCAAGGTTTCTGACAAGCTCGGTGTTATCGCCAACTTGCTGAAGAAGGCTGACCGCCTCTTCATCGGTGGCGGCATGGTCTTCACCTTCCTTGCAGCTCAGGGCTACTCGGTCGGTAAGTCCCTGCTCGAAGCAGACCAGATCGAAACCGTGAAGGGCTACATCGCCGAAGCAGCAGAGCGTGGCGTTGAACTGATCCTCCCGGTCGACGTCGTCGTTGCTCCCGAGTTCGCAGCTGACGCACCGGCAACCAACGTTGCTGTCGACGCTATTCCGGATGACCAGATGGGCCTCGATATCGGCGTTGAATCGCAGAAGCTCTTCGCCGAAAAAATTGCATCGGCCAAGACCATCGCATGGAATGGCCCGATGGGCGTCTTCGAATTCCCGGCATTTGCAGCAGGCACCAAGGCAGTTGCTCAGGCACTGTCTGACGGCGACATGTTCTCCGTCATCGGTGGTGGCGACTCTGCAGCTGCAGTTCGTACCCTCGGCTTCGACGAATCCACCTTCTCCCACATTTCCACCGGTGGTGGCGCTTCCCTCGAACTCCTCGAGGGCAAGGTCCTGCCGGGTATCGCAGTTCTGGAGGACTGAAAAATGGCACGTACCCCGCTGATGGCCGGCAACTGGAAGATGAACCTCGATCACCTCGAGGCCAACCACCTTGTCCAGGGCCTGGCAATGGAACTGAAGGATCACAACCACGACTACTCCAAGTGTGAGGTCCTGGTTATTCCTCCGTTCACTGACATCCGTACCGTTCAGACTATCGTTGACGCCGATGAACTCGGCATCAAGTACGGTGCACAGGACGTTTCCATCCACGACAACGGTGCATACACCGGTGAAATCTCCACCGCTATGCTCGACAAGCTCGGCTGTACCTACGTCGTTATGGGTCACTCGGAGCGTCGTGAGTACCACAACGAATCCGACGAACTCGTTGGTGCAAAGGCACGCAAGGCCCTCGACGCAGGCATGACTCCGATCCTCTGCTGCGGTGAAGCCCTTGAAATCCGCAAGGCCGGCACCCACGTTGAGTTCGTCCTCGGCCAGATCCGCGCAGCACTCGCTGGCTGGTCCGCTGAAGACGTCGCCAAGATCGTCATCGCCTACGAACCCATCTGGGCAATCGGCACTGGCGAAACCGCAACCAGCGAAGATGCACAGGAAGTCTGCGGTGCAATCCGCGCAGCACTGACTGAAGACTTCGGTGCCGACACCGCTGAAGCAACCCGCGTTCTCTACGGTGGTTCGGCAAAGCCGGGCAACATCAAGGAACTCATGGCTCAGCCCGACATCGATGGTGCACTCATCGGTGGCGCATCGCTGAAGGCTGATTCCTTCGCCGAGATGGCACGCTTCTACGCCTAAGCAATTCTTAAGAATTGCGTCTGATGGGGGAGCCAACCGGCTTGCCGGTTGGCTCCCTCGGGCTTTAACCCGCTAGACTAGCGACAGTTACGTTTCAGCGATGCACTTACGCGTGTATCGCCTACTCAAGAATCGGATTCAACAGTGACCGCACTCAAAATTACCCTGCTCGTCCTCATCGTGCTGACCAGCCTTTTGCTGACCCTCACGGTCCTTATGCACAAGGGCAAGGGTGGCGGTATCTCCGATATGTTCGGTGGTGGCATTTCGTCTACCGCCGGTTCATCCGGTGTTGCAGAGCGTAACCTGAACCGAATCACCCTCGGCATTTTGATCGTGTGGGTCGTGTGCATCGTTGCCTACGGTCTGATGCAAAAGTGGGTTTTCTGACCCGTTAGTCTTTCGAAAGCGTGGGTCCCAACCGCGCGTCTACTGTCCCCCGGAAGTTGGACTGATTTATTCAGTTTTTCTTCCGGGGGATTTGTATGCATTTGAGTTCTCAGTTGACTTATGAGCGGTGGGCGCTGTTGGTGGGTTTGTTTGAGTAGGGGTTTGGTTATAGAGGTTCGGCTAGGCAGGTCGGTGTGGGTCTTGAATCGGCTAGGTCTTTGTATAGGCGCTGGAGGATTCGTGACACTGTTGGACTGGTGAGAAAACCTGAAGCGTCCTGGGTTTTGTTCCTACCTGTTTTGAGAGGATTGGGGTATGACCAAAGTGGTATTCGTAGGAGTTTAAGGATCGGGCAGTGCGTATGCTCGTAGATCGCTTGGCTGGAGAGCTAACCCGCGGGGCTCCACTCGTTCTAGGGCGACTTACAGTAGTAATCGACAATGTTCGCTAACCACGCGCATATACTGGGCGCGACTTCAAACTATCTGGAGTCGCGCCCCGCTGTGTGTTCAGTGCCGATGAAGCTAATCAATAGGTTTTCGCAAAACTCTGTTCTAGTTCAAGGCTCTAGAAACGCGTGTAGTGTGTTTTGCAGGAGAGGAGGACAAGTGAAGCTGTACCGCTACGCCAGCACGCACCCCTCTTTTTCTCGAATCGTTTTGGCTCTGTTAATCGGTGTCACCGGAGCGATTGCCAGCCTCGTATCTGAACCTCCTTCAGGCGCGAGCCAACTTTTCGAACAAATTCTGCTTGGAACAGCCCTCATCGCGCTCGCGGCCGGCTACCCAGTAGCGCTGACCGTCAGCCAAATAATCCGTGCGGCCAAAGCGGCAAGCGGCAAGAATCTGCCGGTTCTCGATGCGGGCCTGGATGTTTGGACCCTGTGCGTCGTAGCGGTTTATGAGTGTGGATACCTGGGGTTCTTCAAAGAGGTTGTGCCTACTGCGGACTGGCACGTGCAGCTGGCAAACTACCAAACCCACGCGCCGATTTACACCAGGGCATGGCCACACGTGCTGTTCATCGCGCTACTGTTCGTAGTCGGGTTCCTCATATTGCGATTTAACGAAGCCAAGCAGTTGCCGCCCCTCGTAGTTGTGATTGCGATTGCGGGGCTCTACTTAGGCGTTGCGTTCGGCCTGGCGTGGACTATCCAAATCACAACCTTTGAAAAGCCCTTAGACGCGCTGTTAATTCTACCTTTGCTGGCTGTGCTTGCGATGGTGGTGAAAACAGTTGCGATCCAAGTTCGAGCCTACGAAGCTGATGAAGATAGACGAGGCCGCATCGATGGCTCCTCAGTATTGAGCAAACTGGATGCAATGGTGGCTGATGCGAAGCGCTGGCCCCTTCTAGGATTCGTGGTGGCGCTCCCGCTACTTGCCGTGGTGGTCGGGATTCTAGCTTTGTTTGGCCAATCGCCGAGTTTATTCGTGCAAGCATTTACGCAGACCAGTGACTGGAACCTGTCACAGCAGGTTGCCCCGCAAAACGTATATTTTGACGAACACTACCTTTGCACCGTGGCGGCTGGTGGACACCGGGCGGTGGTAAAGCCGATTCGCATGGGCTTGCGTCATGGGCGCCCGGTAGTTGTCAATCGCCAGTTGCTTGTGGCAAATGCGTTTGAGCAGGTGCTGGAAGAGCGTGTGCCCAGAACTCATCGGGTTATTCGTCGCTTGTATGACACCTATGGCTTCCCGGTTGCCAAGCTGATCAGATCGCAGTGGGCGGCTGATGCTGTGTGGTTTTTGATGAAACCAGCGGAGTGGTTCTTCTTGGCCGTCCTCTATCTGAATGATCGTCATCCGGAAGATCGCATAGCCCTCCAGTACACGGCCTAACGGAGGCCGTACACTTAACGCCCGTGTTTCGTGGACCCGAGCCCGGACTGATTCGGGTTTTGGTTACCGGCTTCCACGCTCGCGTCTGCTTCATGCTCGTAGGAAAACAAGACAAAGGCAAGAAGTAAAGAGCTTGTTCTCAGCGTTGCGAACCGATCTTTAATTCGTATGATTACTAGCCCTCTGGTGACTCCTTGGTGATGAAACTGTTATTGCGGCCCGTGAGATGGGGCATGTCAACCACTATCGAGGTTTATCCAACCAACGGGTTCATGCCTTTGGTTGAACTAGTCGATAATTGATTTCTCAGTCCAACTTTCGGTGCTAGTTGAAGGCCTCTAGTTGGCTGGGCGCACACTACCTTGTTTTTGCACTAACAAGCGTTGTAAGCTGTGAGTGCAAAATGTGGATGGAGGGAAAATGGCGTCAAGTAATCTGACTATCCGTCTTGATCGTGAGTTGAAAGACGGGGCGGCAAGTGTTGTGGAATCTTACGGGCTTGACCTGTCTTCCGTCGTGCGGGCATTTTTCACGGAAATGGTGAATACCAACTCGATTCCTTTGTCTTTCGACTATAAGCGTCCAAACGAGGAAAGTCTCCGAGCTATCCGCGAGACTCGGGAGATGATTGCCTCGGGCAGTAGCGAAAGTTATGCGACTGGCCGCGACCTTATCGAAGCGGCCTTGGCATGAGCAGGCGCCTGCAGGCGAAATTCACCTCGGCATTTAGCAGAGATCTGAAAAAGAAGGCCAGCAAGCGGCAACGGGACCTTGCAGAACTGGAATCTGTGGTTGATCTGATTTTGGACAATACGCAGGAATCTATTGAAATCCTAAAACGCAGGCACCGGATGCACAGGCTCTCTGGCGAGTGGGATGGTAGCAATGAGTGCCACGTTGCGAATGCGGGCGACTGGCTAGTTATCTGGAAAACTGACGGCGGGTTTGCCTATTTTCAACGAACAGGATCACATGACGAGCTGTTTCGTCGGTGAGCGATAATCCCAAGCAGATTACAGTCCCCGCAATTAAAATCTCCTACACAATGCTATCCGACCAGGCTATTGAGCATTCCTGATCTTAGTTCGGAACGTCGTAAACGGGACACAACCTTGTTGGTATGCACCCATTTCTGTACTGGTCACGTCGATGGAGTAGAAGAAGTGCGCGGACGTAACAGTGGTGGCATAAAAACAAGGAAAAACGCCTGTGACCGTCTATGCCGTAATGCCGAGCGTGAGAGCAATCAGATTATGCGGTCAATTACCGAATGGTTGAAGTGGTCTGCTCGTGTTGCTCATGTGCCCATTATCTTGGAGGTGAGCCGAAAATAGGCGCGATTGCGGGGCAGGTTTACAAGGCGCGTATCACTGGCTGGTGCTTTTAGTTCCTCAAATGATGTGTTTGCTAGTTAAGTTGCCGGTTCCGTGTGGAAGTCCCTTTAACGAGAAAAAACCTGGTAGTTCTAGAAGGTAGCCGGTTTTGTTGGCTGGTTATTGAAACTTGTGGTGATTGAGGGAGAGGATCGTGATCCGACAAGCGGAGTTGCAGCGCAAGGCGACGGCCAAGGCTTTCGCTGGAAGATGGAAGGGCCGTGGCTACGAGAAGGGCGATACGGCCTCCTTTTGGCTTGAGCTACTTCGCGATGTTGTTGGAATGGAAGACGTCACCACTAACGTCCGTTTTGAAAACTCGACTACCGCTCGCGGTTTTATTGACGTGACGATTCGCGATGCCTCGTAGTAGCTTGCCACCCTCTAGGGCGAGCCTAATTTGGTCTTCGACTAGATCAGCTACGGATTCCAGAACTGCCCTTCCGCCTCGAGAGGCCTCGGTGGCGATGCTCTTGGCTTGCGAAAGTCGAGGTTTTCCCCAGCCGCAAAATCATCACACGAGATTTGCCCAGCCAGAAAAGTGACAACTGCCGAAGCGATTTTTGTGCCGCCAATGTCTAGCCCCAAGATGGAAATTCCAGCCCGGCTGGGGTCTGCGTCTACCACCTCTCGTCCTTAGTCACTTTTGGTTGATCGTCAAACACCGATTGATTGTTTGTCGTATTTACTGATTAACCGTCAGCACATATATCGCGTGCTGACGGTTAATCAGCATTTCTAATATTGATCTCCTAAGCCCACGGGCGCAGCATTGTGAACTGGTTGAGGCAGCAATTGCCGGTGGCGAATCCTAAAGCTTGTAGGTGGAAATTTTCCGTCTTTTTAGCTTCGACACATTTACCTACGCCTGGGTTCCAAGATCAGCTACTTGAGGTCGTAAGACATGTCCTCAAGCTCGACGCCCTTGGTTTCTGGGATGTGGCGAGCTACCAGCCAGATCAGGATTGCGGCGACTACAGCGTATGAGAAGTATGTGCCAGACAGACCGATGTATTCCTTGGTCACCGGGAAGAGGAAGGTAATTAAGGTTCCACCGATCCAGTTACCGGCTGTAGCGAAGCCAAGGCCAGCGGTACGAATCTGATTCGGGAAAATTTCGCCTAAAAATACCCAAAGCACAACGCCCCAGGTACCACAGAAAATGATGTAAACCAGGTGAACGCTAATAAGCGCGACCATAGCCCACACTCCGCTCAGATTGAGTGCGCCTTCCTCGGTCAAGGTGCCCTGGGTGAAGGTAATAGCTGCGACTACCATCGCAACAAACATGCCGATTGCACCCCAAAGGAGCAGCGGGCGGCGTCCTACCTTGTCGATAACACTCATGCCCACGATTGTCATTACAATGCCAATGATTGAGGTCAATACCGGAATGAATACCGACAGGTTGCCCTCGAAACCTACTGTGCTCCAAAGATCAGTTGCATATAGTAGAACGTTATTAATACCTGCCATCTGGATGAGGAAGGCGAAGGCTAGCGCTACCCAAACGACTGGACGCAACCCATATTTCTTGTCGCGAAGGTCAGCGAACCGAGGACGGTGTCCCGCAAGTGACCCACGGATTTCGTTGATTCGTCCCTTGGGGTCGGAGTCGGAGCCAACTGCCGAAATGATTTTCTCAGCTTCTTCTTCTTTTCCGATTGAGACGAGGTAGCGAGGAGATTCGGGTAGGAAGATAACGAAGACTCCATACAGAACGGCTGGCAGCAGCTCACTGATGAACATCCACCGCCAAGTGTGCAACCCAAACCAGCCTTCAGCGTCGGCAGAACCGGTGGCCTTAACCAAAATGAAGTTCGTGATGAAGGCACCAAAAATACCGACCGCAATGGCTAGCTGCTGAAGGGTTCCTAGTCTGCCCCGCTTATCGGCAGGAGCAATTTCTGCGATATAAGCAGGCGCTATGACAGCCGAGATGCCCACACCGAAGCCGCCGACTAGACGCCAAATAACTAGCGCGCCAAAGCTAAACGATAGGCCGCTCATAATCGCAGAGATAGAAAATAGGATTGCGGCAGCGATCATGACCTTCACACGGCCAATTCGGTTAGCAATACCGCCTGCGATTGCAGCACCAACTGCTGCGCCCAGGCTAACGATGGAAACCACCAGACCCGTTTGCCAAGGGGTAAGGCCGAAGCCGGTTTCGCTTCCCGACACTGAACCAATCGCACCGTTAATGACAGCAACGTCAAAACCGAACAGGAAGCCGCCTAGGGCAGCCGCCCCTGCGATTTGCAGGAGTCTGTTGTTATTGCGCATGAGAAGTCCTTTCCAAGACTAGTGAGTTGATTAGATGATTGGAGTTGACATGAAGGAACGGACATCCTCTTTGACACGCTCCCACGTGTTTGTTCCGGGAACTGACAGTGCCCCGTGGAACGTTCCTGCGTACATATGTAATTCGGTGGGCACCCCTGCGTCTGCCAGGTCTACGGCAAAGTGAATGCCTTCATCGCGCAAAGGATCGGCCGGGTTAACTATTACGAAAGTTGGCGGCATAAGCTCAGCAACTGCCCGGGAGGGGATATATGGCGAAGCTTTCGTTACGTCCCCCAGGTATTGCCTCCAGGCGCCTTCGGAGGCTTCTTTTGTCCAGATGGGGCCGTCTTTATATGCTTCGAAAGATCTGGTGGCCATGCCTGGCTCTAGGCATGGTTCAAAGAGTATTGCTCTCTCGATATTTATCGGGGCGTCGGAGTTTTGAACGATCTGGATTGCCTGCTGTGCTAGACCAGCACCTGCAGAATCACCGAAAACTATTAAAGGCAAATCTGGATATTTATTCGCTAGATATCGCAATGAATCTGCGCAGTCTTGTGCCCCTGCGGGCCAAGGGTGTTCAGGAGCTAGCCGGTAATCGGGACTGGCGATGACCGCTCCTCTGAAAAGCTCTACCAACTCGCTATTACGCTCATCGTCGTATCGCGCCGCCCCCGCTACAAAGCCGCCACCATGTATTGCCAGCACGGCTACTTTTGACTCAGCACCTTCTGCGCGCAGAAAGCGTAAATTGAATTTTTCTCCTACTCGAACGTCAGTTGCGACGATGCCATCTTTAGGACGCACGTCAGCAAGTAACTTCTCGCCTTCTTCTCGCATCGCGGCAACGTTTTCAGTGTCTTGTTTTGGTGTTGCTGCGATAACGTCCCGCAGCTCTTCGGCGATGAATGGTTCGGGAAGCTCCTGTCTGGTTCCATAGCGGTTGATGAAGGCTCCAACTACCCGGTAGAACTCTTCTGGTTGGTCTCTTCTGACAGTGTGGGATGCGTCAGAAATCAAAACTGAGCTAATAAAAGGTTTACCGAGTTTTTCTAGTTCTGCTTGGCCGCTTTTTCCGAAAAGAACATCGTCTTGGTCGCCGGTAACCAGCAGAGTCGGCATCTTTAGCTTTTCGAAAACTTCTCGCCCGAGTGTGCCAACCACTCCGGTAGCAACGAATTTGCGATCGACTTGTGTTTTACCTTGTGCCCATGCGCCGTATTCAGACGGTGGCCATGCCGTGTAGACCTTCATGAGTTCGCTGATGGCATCGCCAACATGCTCGGTCACCATTTCCTGGCGCTTAACTAGATCTGTGGCTGAACTGCGATAGAGCTCTTTCTGCTCCGAAGTTAGCAAAGCGGGATCTTCTAGAACCAGAGCTTGAACGATGTCGGGCAGCTGCTGCGCGATCGTGGCCGCAATCGCACCACCGAGCGAGTGACCGATTAGTACGACTTTTCTACTTAGGCTTGTTCGAGCCGCCTCAACAACTACAGAACGCATTTGTGTGACCATTGCAGCGAAAGGGTCTTTTAGTTCTTCAGCAGTAAAGCTCTCAGACAACCCATGCCCTAGGGTGTCTACCAGGTATATTTTCCAATCTTTTTTCCATTCGCGCGCAAGATCAGAGAGAGAGGCAGCATTATCTGTTACGCCGTGGAACGCGACGATAACTCCTCGAGATTCACAGCCCGTGACTGAATACGAGATACGCTTTTGATTCATGAGGCTTCCTTAGGCTCATTGTCAGGGAAACGACATTCACCCTAGGGCAAATGCTTAACAACACCCTAGGGTGCCGCTATGCTTGTTGTCAACAACAACGATGAAGGAAAACTTATGGAGCCAAAGTACGCCAAGGTTTACGAGGCTTTGCTTGAACGGATATCTGGAATGAACCCCGGAGAGCGCCTGGACAGCGAAGTGAAACTTGCTTCCTCTTTCAAGGTCTCGCCCATGACGGTTCGTCGTGCACTGATGCTTCTGAGCCAAAATGGGCTAACCGTTGGGATACCTGGACGCGGCACGTTTGTCGCAGACCGAAATCAGCTCCCCCAACAAGAAGATCCTCCGTCTACGGTGGCTAGCTGGAATGCAGCTGAATATCCGCAAACCCACGTAAAGCTTGTCTCGGCAACACTTGAGGCTGCCGACGACAGTGAACGCAAGCTACTTCAGGCAGAAGATGAACCGTTCGTCGCGACCATTCGCAGAGCTCATTACCTGGATGAGACCTACCAAGAACTGGCCGGAATCGAAACTGCTTTGGTCAGGGCTGATGATTTTCCAGGAATTCTTGGCTTCGATCTCTCTAGCGATTTACCATCGCTACTCTCAAAAAAATTCGGCGAAAAATCTAGCAACCTGAAGGGCATTAGAACTGTCTATTCGCGCATCTCGACCGATGATGAGACGAAGTATCTTCACTTGCCAGAACCTGATGCTCTATTAGTTATTGAGGCTTCAATCCGAAATCCAGAGGGTAAAACTGTTGCAGAGATGACCACCAAATTCATCGGCAAACACGTTGTGCTAACACTCTAACGAACCATCCAGGCACAATTATCCACAAAGTTTTGCTTTGGCCAGCGAAGAAAAATGCTAGCAATTTCGTCTTAACTATCCGGAATTTACGGACAGGTCATCTACTTCACTCCCCTTCGCCTCGCGCCTGCCGTACCCACGCCCGCCCTACCGATAGATTGGACTATGTAGCGTGTTGGTTCAAACTTGCTGCCGAGTTCATGAAGGGCAACAAGACCGAGGCAGCTTTGGTTGCCACGAATTCGATCACGCAAGGCCAGCAGGTTGAACCTCTTTGGAAACCGCTATTCGATGACGGGCTTGTCATCAACTTTGCGCATAGGACATTTGTATGGGCAAGCGAATCCGAAAAAGCCGCACACGTACATGTGGTGATTGTTGGCTTTGGGTATGAAGACTGGGAGAAAAAGACTTTATTCACCTATACGCCAGGTGGACAGGTTGAGGTCGAGCACCCCAACAATATCAATGCTTATCTCACCCCGGCCGCCAATGTTTTTGTGGCCCGGCGAAGCAAACCCTTATCTGCTTCTGTTCCTATGGTGAGGGGTAACCAGCCTACAGATGCGGGAAATCTGCTTTTTAACCGTGAGGAGAGAGAACAATTCCTCCTTGCGGAACCAAATGCGCGTACATGGATTCGCCGGTTTTCTATGGGTGAGGAGTTTATTAAGGGACGAGATAGGTATTGTCTTTGGCTAGTGGGCATATCGCCAACTGAGTTAAAGGATATGCCTCTGGTTCGTGAGCGTGTAGAGCGAGTACGTGAAACACGTTTGAAATCTACGAAGGCCGCCACTCGTAAGAAGGCCGACACCCCGTGGTTATTCGATGAGATCAGATACGAGGGCGTGGGGGAGTACATTGCCGTGCCGGCTGTGTCATCGGAGCGGCGCTCTTATATTCCTATGGGGTTTGTAGATGATGGGATGATTCCGGGCAATAAGATTTATTTTGTTCCAACCGATTCTCGGTACGTTTTTGGGATCTTAATGTCGCGGGTGCACAACGCTTGGATGCGCGCTGTTGGCGGCCGGTTGAAGAGTGACTACAACTATGCCAATACCATCGTGTACAACACGTTGGTGTGGCCCGATGTCACAGACGCTGAACGTACTCAAATCGAGGCTGCTGCACAGGCCGTGCTCGATGCGCGTAGCCAGTATCCGAATGCAACTCTAGAGGAACTCTACGATCCAGATAATGACTGGCTCTATCCCGAGCTCACCCGCGCTCACAAGAATCTTGATGATGCCGTTGAGCGTGCTTATGGTTTAGCCCTCGGAACAGAAGAAAAAGACATAGTAGCGCATTTGTTTGATCTGTACGCCAAGATGGTAAACGGGGACTAATGCTCCGCGCACACCGCGAGAGCGTTAGTTCAAATAGGCTTGAATGCACAGAAGGGAACACCAATGGCGGTATCAGGTGACGTGTTAGAACTGGAAGCCGAATCAACTACTCAGACACTCGAGCAGTTCACATTGACGATTACCGCTGAAAACGAGAGTGTCCGATTGTTTGTGTGTGGAGGACTTGGTTTATCCATTCGAGTCGAAGCCAGAACATCTTGGCTTGTGGGACATAGTGGAAGAATTTGAGGATCTGCTTTCTCCTGATCGGCTTGCAAAGGTGCTGGAGCAAGACCATTACTGGTTTGAATACAGGAACTTTGGTGGTCCCGCTGTGGCTTCGACAGGTTATGGGCTGGCCGCTGCGGCGCTTGCCGAGGCAAGTGGGGGAATCATCGCATCATTCGATTGTGCTTTCGACTGCGAGCACAATGGTGAAACCGCAGAGGAGTTCCTCGCTTGGTGGGGTGAGCGGCAAATGGCTTTCTACGGTCCCGGTAGGTTCAAAAATACTGATCGATTGTGAACTTCAGTAGGCAGGGTCAGATACGGGCCGCATCACGGTAAAAACACTAATGTTTGAAGCCGCCTCCCAGAAAATGGGAGGCGGCTTCAAAGAGCGGAATGCTATTGACTAGACAGTCCAGTAGGTTTTCTTACTGGCGCGCATTGCGGATACGTGAGCCGACTGCGGCAACAGCAAGACCGAGGACTGCGATCGCAAGGTAACCCCAAATGTTATCGCCGCTGGTTTGAATGTTCTTTGGCGGCGCAGGAGTGTTTTCTGCAGTTAGAACGCTTTGGGTGTCGCGACCAGAGATAATGTTGTCGATCCATTCGGCGGTGCCTGCAACTGCGGTGATTGCAGCACTAGGGGAGGGCAGGTCCGGGTCCCCATTGGCAGTTCCAGCGGTAGCAAGTCCCGCCAGCTTTCCGTCGACAAAGAACGGGCCACCAGAGTCACCGCCCTGCATGCCAGCTCTAGAAACTGACTGCACATCCAAGATAGAGGTTTCGATCCTAGGCTGTATGGAGTTGTCGGCTGGGGCCTCTTTCATTCCCCCAGGATTAGACTCGGTTTGGCCGGATTGCGACATTCCAGGTTCTGACTGTAGCGCCTGTGGCGGGGCAGTCTCTGTAGATGCATCAGCGCCGGTAGGTGCCTTGGAATCGGAAGGGGTTTCGGGAGCACTCGGCGTGTTAGAACCGGAAGGTGCACCACCTAGTAGTTCTTTGACAACCATTTTGGCCATTGGTAGCTGTCCAGATCGTGCCATTGACGAGCTGCTACTCCAACCGTAAAGAGTTCCTGTCTGCCCTGGGGTTGGAATATCGTGGGAGATTTTTGCGGGGGTTGCGTTAGTGACTTTCTCAGTCAGGTGAAGTAACCCCGCGTCAGATGTGGGTGAAAGAGCCCAGGAATCAGCGTTGTAGATCTTTCCAGCGATGCGTGCTTGGGTGCCTTCATTGTTGACTGACTCTAGACAGTGGCGGGCTGTGAGTACCCACTGGTCGGCAACGAGTGTGCCCGTGCAGTCACCAAAGCTGCCGATTTTTCCCATTTTGAGCGCGGCAACGGAACTGCTTTCCGCATTTTCTGGCGCCGGCTCGCCATATTCGAGTGCGAGAGCCGGGGTGGCAGTCATGAGCAGGGTGGCGCTGACAATGGCAGCGACCGAAAAATATGATTTTTTCACGGTTAATTCCCTTTCTTAGAAGGAACAATGGCCTTGATTGTGGTGGCAACGAGTTTCTCAGCGGGCCCCTGTCCTACAAACTTCTTCCAAAGGCTGGCTGCGACGAGGAAAAACACGATGAAACCGGTTGCTGACAAAGTGGAATGCAACGCGACGTTTTGCTGCCAGTAGAAAGCGGTAAGAATGTGCAGAATGTAAATGGTGAGCGACATTGTTCCCATGGCCGCGAAAGGATAGGCCACGATCCGAGAGTGGTCTCCTACAATCAGGCACAGGTGAATCACTACGGCTGCAACGGCAACGGCGAGGATAATTTCGCCTACGACGCCGGTGTGACCGGTAAAGCTGAGCCAGCTGGGAATGTTTGGGTCAAATCGGAAGTAGATGCCGATACCAGCGATGACAACGCTGATAGCGGTTACGATCCAGCTCAGTCGAGTGTTAGTGCTGGTATTCGATCCAGCATCGCGTTGTAGTCGGCCGCGCAGGTACACATCGAAAAGAAGCATGCCACCGATGAAGTATGCAATCCATGCCAATAGCGGATAAATCTGTGGCAGTTCGATGGGGGCGTAAGCGATTGTTGCGGCGATTGTGGCGGCAATAAATAGACCGAGCCTCCACCATGTTCCCAATGCGGGCATCCAGGAAACTAGGATCATTACTAGGCCCATTACGATGAGAACCACTTGGATTTGTCCACCCACGGGCAGTAGTGCCAGGCCGATGAGGATGATTAAAGCGCCTCGGGCTATCAGCCGCAAGAAAGTGGTGCTGGTGTAGTTTCGTCCGATAATCATCATCGTCGCGCCGGCGATGACGGCAAATAATGATGCGGGTAGGCCAGAGAGTATTACTTTGGTACTCCAAAGTAGCGAGGCCATGTGGATAACTATCATTCCGATGATCGCGAGTGAGCGCGCTACATCAAGCCCCACGATTCGTGAAGGTTTAGACACTCAGTTCTCTCCTTTACTCATACTTTAGAGAACTGTTCTTTGGTTAAACATGCTCTCTAAAACCGACGTGTCAAAACGACTATCTATAAATAACTGCCAAATCTGGCAAAATATTTAGAGAATTCTGAGGTTCTTCTGGTTTTTATTTTGAAGTTTGCGATAGCAAAAGCTATCTACATAAACGGACGTAGCCGCAGAGGATATTCCCCTGCGGCTACGTCCCTTGTATTTCAGTGGGTTACACCTTAACTAAAAGGTGGCCTCACCGTGCAGCTGCGATCGATTCCTTAGCAGCAGCAACAACGTGGTCAGCATCAATGCCGTATTCCTTGAACAGGAAGTCACCGGGTGCCGAGGCTCCGAAGTGTTCGACGGAGACTGCGCGACCTGCATCGCCAAGGTAGCGGTACCATGGCAGAGCGATACCGGCTTCGACGCTAACGCGAGCCTTGACGGCCGACGGCAGAACCTCTTCGCAGTAGTCGGCGTCCTGCTGCTCGAACCAGTCGAGGCAGGGCACGGACACGACGCGAGCCTTCACGCCTTCACCCGCGAGTACTTCGCGGGCTTCGAGTGCCACGGAGACCTCGGAACCGGAAGCCATGATGATGACGTCCGGGGTGCCCTCGGTGTCGGCGAGCACGTATGCGCCACGGACGAGGCCGTCAGCGGTGGCAAGTTCGGTGCCTTCACCGCGTGCCGGGTTCGGCAAGTTCTGACGGGAGAGAACCAGGGCGGCCGGGTGACGTTGCTCGAGGACTGCCCGCCATGCGGCTGCGGTTTCGGTTGCATCGCCGGGGCGAATCACTGCGAGGTTCGGGATTGCACGGTAGGAAGCGAGGTGCTCGATTGGCTGGTGGGTCGGGCCGTCTTCGCCAACGCCGATGGAGTCGTGCGTCCACACGTAGGTGACGGGCAGATCCATGAGGGCTGCGAGGCGGACAGCGCCACGCATGAAGTCGGAGAACACGAAGAACGTGCCACCGTAGGGGCGGGTGAGGCCGTCGGCTGCGATGCCGTTCATGATGGCGCCCATGGCGAATTCGCGGACACCGAAGTGCATGTTGCGACCGAATTCGTTGCCCTGGAATGCGTCGGAGGATGCGCCTTCAGGCAGGAAGGAGGGCTGACCCTTCATGTAGGTGTTGTTCGAACCTGCAAGGTCAGCAGAACCACCCCAGAGTTCCGGAACAGCTTCGGCGATCGCGTTGAGGACTGCGCCTGATGCTGCACGGGTTGCGACTGCCTTGCCAGCTTCGAAGGTCGGCAGTGCTTCTTCCCAGCCTTCGGGGAGCTTGGCGGACTGCAGACGCTCAAGAAGCTCTGCGCGCTGGGGGTTCGCTGCCTTCCATGCCTCGAAACGTGCGTCCCAATCCTTGCGGTATTCGGCGCAACGCTTGGCAACGTTCGCACGTGCAGCTTCGACTGCCTCAACGTCGACGTCGAACATCTTCTCCGGGTCAGCTCCGAGGGCTTCCTTGAGACCGGAGAGTGCTTCGCCACCGAGCTTGGAGCCGTGGATGCCACCAGTGTTGGTCTTGCCGGGGGTCGGCCAGCCGATCAGGGTGCGAACTGCGATGATGGACGGCTTGTCGGTTTCGGCCTTGGCAACGTCGAGTGCCTCGGAGAGGGCTGCGACATCTTCGGTGTAGGAGCCATCTTCCTGCAGCCAGTTGACGCGCTGGACGTGCCAGCCGTAGGCCTCGTAGCGTGCCAGGACATCTTCGGAGAAGGCGATCTTGGTGTCGTCTTCAATGGAGATGTGGTTGTCGTCCCAGATGAGGGTCAGGTTGCCGAGCTTCTGAGTGCCTGCAAGCGAGGAGGCTTCAGCGGAGACGCCTTCTTCGAAACAGCCGTCGCCAGCGAGCGCGTAGACGTTCGTGTCGAAGACGGATTCGCCGAGGGGAGCTTCCGGATCCAGCAGGCCGTGCATGCGTCGCGATGCCATTGCGAAGCCGACGGCGGAAGCAATGCCGGTGCCGAGCGGGCCGGTGGTGATTTCGACGCCCTTGGTGTGGCCGTACTCCGGGTGACCCGGGGTCAGGGACCCTGCGGTGCGCAGGGTCTTGAGGTCATCGAGCTCAAGGCCGATGCCTGCTAGGTAGAGCTGGACGTACTGGGTGAGTGAGGAGTGACCTGCCGACAGGACGAAACGGTCTCGGCCGAGCCAGCGATCATCCTTCGGGTCAATGTGCATGTGGCGCTGGTAGAGCAGGTATGCGGCCGGTGCGATGGAAATCGCGGTGCCTGGGTGTCCGGATCCTGCCTGTTCAACGGCGTCTGCAGCAAGAATCTTTGCCGTGGCCACTGCACGGTCATCAATTGCGTCCCACTTGAGTGTCACTTCGGCCTCCAGCCGGGTTAGGCCCCATCATTGGGGCATTCTTTTTACGATTGTTAGTTTAGCGAAAGAAAATCGAAAAGTTGAGGGGAAAGACTGCTCACTTGTGCACGTGTCGCTGGCAATTGCTCTCCCTCAGACACGCACCTACCTGAGCAGATGGACTAAACGCCTAGAGTGTGTCTCATTCGAGCCTCGCCCTCGTCTTCGATTCACGAGGCCGCCCACCGGCGTGGGAACACATGGCGTTCGTAGGGCGGGTATTTGCGGGTCTAGGGTCAGAGTGCCCTAGGCTGAGTGCGTGAGCGAAATCGGTGAGTACATTGACGAGTGGCTTGGCTATTTGCGGGTTGAACGAGGTTCGTCGATCAACACGGTTTCCAACTACAAACGCGATATTGAGCGCTATCGCTTAGACCTTGAAAGTCACGGGATTAACGACCTGAAAACGATCAAATCTGCCGATATCGAACGTCACCTCGCCGACCTGAGCGCAGGCACGGTGAGTGGCAAGCCAGCGGCGGCCTCGTCAATTGCGCGGGCAAGTGCTGCGATTCGTAGCTTCCACACATTTGTTTCGGCGACCAGCCCCGACATTCATAATCCGGCCGCTCGCATTACTTCGCCGAAACAGGGGAGTCACCTTCCTCAAGCACTGTCAGTTGAGCAGGTGAGCGCGTTGCTTGACGCTGCCCGAGTCGGAGATGACGTGATCAGCCTGCGCGACAGTGCACTGTTGGAATTGCTCTATGCGACAGGAGCGCGCGTTTCAGAGGCTGTCGGTCTTGCACTTGACGATCTTGACCTTGACGAAGAGCTTCCCGTTATCCGCCTCTTTGGTAAAGGTCGTAAGGAACGCATTGTGCCCCTCGGCTCGTACGCGAAAGCGGCAATCGAGGCGTACATTGTGCGCTCCCGTCCTGTGCTTGCTCAGCGCGGGCAGGGGTGTCCCGCTCTGTTTTTGAATTCACGAGGCCGGGCGCTTTCACGTCAAAGCGCATGGGAAATAATCCAGCGCGCCGCAGCCAGGGCTGGGATTGATGAAGACGTTTCACCCCATACATTGCGCCATTCATTCGCAACGCATTTGTTGGAAGGTGGAGCATCAATTCGTGACGTCCAAGAACTACTTGGCCACGCATCAGTGCAAACAACCCAGATCTATACACGAGTCACACCAACAACATTGAAAGAGGTCTACCAGCTGGCACATCCGCGAGCGAAGGCCGCCCACGCGAACTAGCGAACATGAACTAACATTGAGGTGTGACGAAAGACGTGCAGCCAACATTGAACGGTGACATCGCAGGAGACACCGAAGGTTTTCCGATTCCAGCACCCCTGAACGGACATGGTCCGGCCAGGGTGATTGCCGTATGCAATCAAAAAGGTGGTGTCGGCAAAACCACCACCACAATTAACTTGGCTGCGGCTCTTGCCGAATACGGTCGAAAAGTACTGATCGTCGACCTCGATCCCCAAGGTGCCGCATCCGTTGGTCTTGGAATCAACACCTTGGACATGGATTGCACGATCTACAACCTGTTGCTTGACCCCAAAGCAGATGTCCGCTCCACTATCTGCCACACCTCGCTTGACGGCCTCGACATTATCCCCGCCAATATCGACCTGTCAGCGGCAGAAGTCCAACTGGTCAACGAAGTGGCCCGCGAATCCGCGCTGGCGCGCGTCATCCGTCATATTGAAGACGACTATGACGTGATCTTCATTGACTGCCAGCCGTCGCTGGGTCTGCTTGCAGTAAATGCTCTGACCGCCGCGCACGGCGTGATCATTCCCGTCGAAACCGAGTTCTTCGCTCTTAGAGGTGTTGCCCTTCTTGTGGACACCATTGAAACTGTCCGCGACCGCATTAATCCGCGTTTGAAGATCGATGGAATCATCCCGACGATGGTCAATCTGCGCACCTTGCACTCGCGTGAGGTTCTTGCTCGCCTCGACGAGAGATTCGGTGATCTTGTCTACACCACGCATATTGCTCGTACCGTGAAGTTCCCTGACGCGTCGGTCGCAACCGAGCCGATTATTACCTACGCGCCCAATCATCCAGGTGCTCGTGCATACCGTCGTCTTGCACGTGAGGTCGTAGCCCGTGGTGACGCCGCCTGAGCCCAGCGCAGTCGAACAGGGGGCGATAGATGACTTCCGCGTCACCCTAGACGTTTTCGAGGGACCATTTGACCTTCTCCTTCAGCTGATCACGCGCAAGCGTCTTGACATTACTCAAATATCGCTGGCCGAGGTCACCGATGAGTTCATCGCTCATATGCGGATCTTTCCAGATCTGTCTCGTACTACCGAATTCTTGGTCGTCGCGGCGACACTTCTCGATATCAAAGCAGCGTCGCTTTTACCACGAACTGAAGCTGACCCGGATATCGCATCTGAAGACCTAGAGGCACGCGACCTCTTGTTTTCACGCCTGTTGCAATACCGTGCTTTCAAAATGGTGGCAGCTGACATTGAATCAGTCTTGGATGACAACGTCGGCTACATTCCTCGCCAGGTTCCGCTTGAACCCCAGTTCGCAGCCCTCCTCCCAGAATTAAAGTGGGAGGTTCGCCCGAACGACCTGCTCAACGCCGCGGTCCGCGCATTTACAACCGTCGAGCCTGAAGTGGTCACCACGCACCTTCATGACCCGGTCGTTCCGGTGCGCGAGCAAGCACGTGTTGTTGCAAGCAAATTGAAACACCACTCTCGCCTTACGTTTGCCGATCTGGTGGCGGACGCCGAGTCGCGCGCCGTCGTCATTTCCAGATTCCTTGCCGTTCTCGAGCTGTTTAGAAGGCGCGCGCTCGAGGTCGCTCAAGACGAACCGCTTGGAGAACTCATCCTGACCTGGACGGGCACTGACGACACAGACATTGACATTGACGAAGCAGAATATGGGGCTCACCTCGACAAGGAACAGGAGACCAACAATGACTGACACCGGCGAAATGTCAGGCTACGAAGAACTCTTCGCTCCGCTCGAAGCTATCCTGATGGTCGCTCCAGAACCCGTGGATGTTGGCGACCTAGCTGAAGCTCTCCACGTCGATCCCCAAACGGTGCGTGATGCCCTTTGTGCCTTATCGGCCTCGTACCGCGGAGAAAACGGGCAGAGAGCTGCAGGTTTCGAACTACGCCAAACTGGGGGAGCATGGCGAATCTACTCCGCGAAGCGCTGGGCCAGCCTCGTTGGGCGCTTCATTGTGGGCAGTGCGCAGTCGCGTCTTTCACAGGCAGCACTGGAGACTTTGGCCGTCGTTGCCTATCGCCAGCCAATCTCAAGGTCGCGTATCTCGCACATTAGAGGCGTGAACGTTGACGCCGTAGTGCGTACGCTTGTAGCTAGAGGTCTGATCGAAGAAGTCGGTGAGACAGATTCGGGCGCGCACCTGTACGGAACGACGCGCGAATTCTTAGAAAAGATGGGTTTTCAATCCCTGGATGACCTGGTGCCCTTGGCACCGTATTTGCCCGACAGTGATGAGCTGGACGAACTGGAGGAACAGCTGTGAGGAACGATCCCTACATTGAGGGCGGTATTCGCCTGCAGAAGGCACTGTCTCAGGCGGGAATCGCTTCGCGGCGCGTTGGAGAAGACATGATCGCGGCCGGACGTGTTCAGGTCGATGGTCAGGTTGTGCGTTCCCAGGGCATGCGCGTTGATCCAACGAAGCAAGTCATTCACGTTGACGGTGAGCGCGTGTTCTTCTCAGACACGAAGCCGATCGTCTTGGCAATCAACAAGCCCGTCGGCGTTGTCTCCACGATGTCTGACCCCGAAGGTCGCCCGACTCTCTTAGACCTGATCGCAGACTACCCGGAGCGCCTGTACCACGTCGGTCGACTCGATATCGACACATCCGGCCTTCTGCTACTGACGAACGATGGGGAACTCGCGAACCGTCTGACCCACCCCTCGTACGAAGTCCCGAAGACCTACGTTGCTCGTCTGCACGGCGAAGTGAAGCCTTACATTCGTCGCACGTTGCTTGACGGAATCGAGCTGGAAGACGGTCCGATCGCCGTTGACTCTTTCCGCGTTGTCGATACCTACGGTGACATTACGACCGTTGAGATCGTCGTTCACGAAGGTCGAAACCGCCTGGTTCGTCGCATGATGGACGAGGTTGGTTTCCCGGTTCGTGAACTCGTGCGCACCGCATTCGGCCCGATCCACCTAGATCGCCTGCAACCGGGCACCACACGTCGCGTGAAGGGCAACGCTCTGGTCGCTCTGTACTCTTCCGTGGGTCTCTGATGCCCACTCGTCCTATCGTCACAACCGGCCCGATCCTGATTATTGGATCGGGCTTGCTGGGGGCTTCGCTCGGATTGAATCTCCGAGCGGCAGGTGTCGACGTATATCTCGAGGATTCGTCACCAACTTCATTGCGCCTCGCGCAAGATATCGGTGCTGGCTTCCCATTTTCCGAGGCCAGCGATGTCACACCCGCCTTGGTTATTGTGGCTACGCCACCGGATGTTGCAGACGTCTGCGTAGTCGAGGCCTTGCAACGATTCCCGTCCGCGTTCGTTACGGATGTTGCTTCAGTAAAGAAGGCCGTTGCACAGGGTGTGCTCGAAGCTGGCACCGCAAAGGGCGATCCAACGCTCGCTTCACGCTACGTTGGTTCGCACCCTATGGCAGGTCGTGAGCGATCAGGCGCCGGCGCCGCCGATGCTGACCTGTTCTACGGTCGCCCATGGGTTGTCGTCGCACACGAAACCTCGGATCCAACAGCAGTCCTCGCCGTGCGCACTCTGGCAACTGACGTCGGATCTGTTCCCTACGAAATGGATGCGTCGACTCACGATGAGTCGGTGGCGCTTGTCTCGCATGTACCACAGTTGGTGTCATCCCTGATTGCCGCACGTCTTGAAGAGGCACCTTCTGAATCAATGAGCTTGGCGGGGCAGGGACTACGTGACACAACCCGTATCGCTGCCTCGGACCCTCGCCTGTGGACCGCGATTCTAGCCGGTAATGCCGGACCTGTTGCCTCGATTCTTACAGCTTTGCGTTGTGACCTCGATGATCTGATCGTTCACCTGGATGCTGCGAACCAGCGCGGCCCCCTTCGCGGTGGCAGTGTCGGAGCCGTCAACCGCGTTATGGAAGCAGGCAACAGGGGAGTGTCGCGTATTCCTGGCAAACACGGTGGAGCCCCCAGTCGCTACGGCGAACTCGAGGTGCTGATTCCCGACACGCCCGGTGCTCTAGGCCGACTTTTCAGCGAGCTTGGCGAGATTGACATCAACATTGAAGACCTTGTGCTAGAGCACTCTGCTGGTCAGCAGGTGGGCCTCGCTCGAATCATGATTGATCCGGCGCGCGTTGGTGAAGCTGAGGCTGACTTGGAACGTCGCGGATGGCGACTCATCAACTACTCGAACTGAAACATGGGTATGGAGGACACAATGACTTTCACTGATGACTCTCGACGCGACGCTATTAGCCACGTTGGCATCACTATCGCCATCGATGGTCCCGCAGGGTCCGGTAAGTCAACGATCTCCAAAGCTCTTGCCTCACGTCTGGGCATTGGCTATCTCGATACTGGCGCGATGTACCGCGCACTCACGTGGTATGCACTCGATCGTGAAATCGATCTTGATGATCAGGAGAGAGTCCGCGCTCTGGCTGATGAAATGCCACTAATCATGGACTCTGATCCGGTCAGCCCAGTTTTCCATGTTGGCGCCACGGACGTGACAGCGGCGATCCGTGAACCTCGTATTGCGTTGGCCATTCCGAAGGTGTCGACGAACCTGCCGGTTCGAAAGTGGATGGCGACCGAACAACGCCGACGCATGATGGAGGCCCGCGCTAACGGTTCCGGCATGATCGCTGAAGGTCGAGATATTACGACCGTTGTCTGCCCCGATGCTGACGTGCGAGTTCTTCTTCTTGCTGACGAGGAAGAACGCCTCCGTCGACGCACATTGGAACTTCACGGGAAGGTCACTGACGAACTTTTGGAGTCTGTCCGCGACCAAGTGGACAAACGAGACGCTGCCGATTCCAAGGTTTCTGAGTTCATGACACCGGCCGAAGGCGTAGATGTCGTCGACTCTACTGGTCTGGGAATTGATGGTGTCGTGGAGGAAATCCTCAAGCTGATCGACGCTGATCTTGTGTCGAGGATGTGACAAAAGCCGTTTTATTGTCGTGGGACTGCTCCCAAGTGGAATTTAATTCTACAAGTGGGCTATGATCGTCAGGTCGATAAAACGACAGTAAAACCAAATACGGGCTATGGCGCAGTTTGGTAGCGCACTTGACTGGGGGTCAAGGGGTCGTGGGTTCAAATCCCGCTAGCCCGACGCTCCGCCCGGAATTGTTTAATAGCAATTCCGGGCTTTTTCTTCTCGCTTGATCTCAGTCATCGCGGTCAGCCTCGTTGCTTAAGTTCACGAGGCCGAGCACATGACTTTGACGTTCTTTCTGATCTCGCCCGATTTCAAAGCACACAGATATGGCCGGCTCGGCGGCCTCGTACCACCCAACCGGCCACATCACGTGTAAGCCGAAACGTCAGCTGACGTACCCAACTTCCCCGGGAGTCTTACCGATACGCTGGGCGATCAGTTCCTTGTCCTCATCGGTTGCAAGATCACGTACCCATTCGACATAGGTCGGAGTATCGGAGTAAATCTCCTGCTTGAACGGGTTACGACGCAGTTTCACGATGCGATAGGCATGGCGACCGAACACAATGATGTTCGCAACCAATGCAGCAAACGAGATGATGAACATCGCGTATGGATTGTGCGCACTGCGGTGAGCGAACATCGAATCCTGCATGAAGTGCGGGAACGTCAACACCACCGCAGACCAGAACGTCAGCGTATACGCGCGGTACTGGATCCACGCGCCCTTACCGAACTTCATAAACGCGGGAATCGTACACGAGGCAAGCAACGCGATTGCCGAGTACCACGCTCGGTCCGCAAGACAGTTGTACACGTAGGCAACATTCCAAATGTCGTACGCAATAATCCAACCGATCGTCAGATCGCCCCAGATTAGCCCCCGTTCCTTGCCCTTCGACACGAAGATACCGATCCAACCGGAAATCGCGAGAAGGTTCAAGATGCCAGCGATGCCATTCATGATGTTCCACGGACCACCCCAGGTCACCATTCCCTGAGAGGGATCAATGCCGTGAATGAAGTAGCACTGGAAATCGCGAACAACAGCCTCGGCAATGTTGACGCTCAGCAACAGTGGGGGGATCAGTAGATACCACTTGTTGTGTCGTAGCTTCGGGAAAACCTGCAATGCAACCAAGCAGAGGCTACCAAGCAGAGCCGAATACTGCTTCACAATCGGGAACCAGCCTGCGGAGTTCGTCCCAGCGGTCGAATGAGGCCACCAGAAGATACTCAGCGACACTGGCACCACGATGAACAGAGCAAGAACGACCCACATGTTCCGCTGGGCAAGCCAGGCGGCGAATGCGAGGGCAGCGATGACGATCAACAACATCACATAGTCCCACCATTCTCCCTTCTCAAAGAAGAAGAGGGTCGCATAGTCGGGAGGCGTGATGTTACCCATCACTTGGCCTCCTTACCCCAGTTGGGCAAGTAGGTCTTTTCCATCTTCTGACGGATCTGCTCGTTCCAATCGAATGCGGGTTCGCTCCATCCATCGAAGTATTCGGCGTCAACCTCGTGCTCCCATGGGGTTCCCGGTCCTACCGGTGGCCAGCTGGGATCTTCGGTAACGGGCATACGAATCTCAGCAACTGCAGGAGACTTACGGCCGTATCGGAACCACTGTGTGTACGTTTCGTCGAACAGGGGAGTCCCGTCGTAGCGACCAGCTGGAGTACCGGACTTGAAGAACTGGCCGCCAAGCACACCACGCATGAATTTGCCGGTGTGATGCTGCTTCTTACGGAACTCCAAAACGCGCTTCACGTAGATGTTCTGCATGTGGGTCATGCATCCGCCAATGAATTCGATATTGATCCAGTTCAGGGCCTTCATGGCAACTGAGTCAGGTTCGTATCCGATACGCCAGTGATTGATCAGACGCGTGCGACCGCCCTGAAGCGGAACGACGTAGAAGCACCATGCTGCTGCGAAGTGGGTCATTCCAGGGAAACGGAATGCGTAGGAGCCAGGTGCCTTTGGCGGATTCTTGGTGTCGACCCACTGGACCATGTATTTGCCGGGGACAATATCGGCCCATTCCATTGACATTCCGTGGTAATCGAAGGCGGCGATATCGCCGGGCATCATGGAATCTGGCTGTTGGAATTCTTCTTGAATTTCGTAGGAATTAAAGAAGGGGAGTCGAGCAAATGTTCTTTCTAAGAATTCTGAAGAAAATGAACCACTCTTTTCCGCGCCGATTTGTTTGAATAATCTCCACACTGCGTAAGCGGGGGCTTCAATTGTAATAGCGTAGGTTGAAGAATAACCATTATCGTAATTTGCGTCGATTAAATCGTCGCCCGGATAACGCCATGCTTGTTCTTCCGGAGTTGCTTTGCCGCTGAGCTGGCTGAAGCCATACATCCCGCTCAGGACACCTAAAGCCCCCAGACCGATAGCGGCGCTAAGGCCACGCTTCGACGAATTCTTTGACATTTTTCTTCCTCTCGTCAAGGCCCAGTTGTGGGCAAGCGGAGGAGATGAATAAAACCCCGGACAAAAGTCCTAAGCGTCTTTGCTTAAAAGAACTTTCTGCGGAATTATAAATCCCTCTTTGGGTCAATCTCGCTCCGCGTTTTTTCTTGTTCACTAGGCTAGCCGAATAACTACTATCCCGCCTGTGTTTCAAGGAGGAAACTGATGGAGTCACTGTGGCTGTGGGAAATTGGCTCCCCGAAGGTCTATGCGCTTTGGCTAGCGGTATTCGTCGCTCAGATGCTTGTTGCTGAGATCAACCGGCGGTGGAACTGGACAATCTTCGTTATCTGGACGATCGGTGGCATTGCGCTTATGCCCTATGCGTGGATTCACGGCACACCAATGGTCGGTTGGTTCCCATTCGGCAAATACGCCATCATGATCCTTACTGCAACAATGACCGGAGTTGTCCTTGTCTATGCGAAGAAAAATCCACAAAAGGCGCACAAATACGCTATTTGGCTGGGTGTGGCACTCTGGATCGGTCTTGCAGTCAACATCATGGAAGCCAATATCCGTGACCTCACCATCTATTTCAACGCGGACACCTACTATGCGTGCGGAGCAGATTGGCAGTGCCTGAAGCATGTCAATGACACGCACACTCTCGATATGATCGCGGGCCTTCCGGAAGCCAGGGGCGTGACCGCCGAACTCCATTCACAAGCATGGTACGAAGCAGTCGCGTCGAATCTTTCCGCTCGCCATATCGGTATTGATCCAGAAACCGGTTTTAGAACTATTGGTGGCTACTGGAACCTGATCAGCGCAGCAGCTGGCTTGCTCAACATCATCACAATCACCGGCCTAGGCAAGATCATCGCCACATCGCCAGGTAAGCAGAAGGTTCGTGGCCTGATCTGGGTTGACATGGTGTGGCCGTGGGTTATTGCCTACGACCTGTGGAACCATGCTTTCCTCTACAACTCGCTTGCTGACTACACCTGGTATTGCACAGCCGCCCTTCTTCTGGCATGTACAATTCCCGCCTTCACATGGGCAAAGGGCCAGTGGATTTGGTTCAGGTGCTTCACGTTGGTGTTCTGGATTTCTATGAACACATTGCTACCGGAAATCCTCGTTCCACCAAACAGCACCTTTAACTTCTCCACGATGGATCCGAACGCGAACATCATCTGTGCTGTTCTTGCATTGATCGCGAACATTGCTCTGTTCGTCTACTGGCTCTACAAGATCGTTCGCTACCACCGCAACCCGATCACCGGTGTTTTGTACCCCGAGCTCGCCGAATTCAAGACGATCGTTCGCACCCACTGCGATGACAAGGACAAGTACTTCCTTGTTGATCGCATTCCCGAAACCCCGACAGAACTCGGCTTCGAACCCGATTCTCCGAATCCGCCAGCTGACGGTTATGTGTCATACATGCCGTGGTGGGGAGATAAGGACCATCGCTACCCGAAGGCTCGAACCGAGCGCTGACTATCATCAGCGTTCGTGTGCTACAGCAGAGTTTGGGGGTGTTATCGTCATTGATGACACCCCCAAACGAATTTCATGGTGGTGTATTTAGTCTGACGTTGGAGCAGGAATCCCGACATAGCGAGGCCTGAGTACGGGCTGGGGGACATAGGTTTTTGCGTCGATTTCCTTCTCAAACTTCAGAAGGTACTCTTTGGCTTCGCGCCCGCCACCATACTCACCGTACGACCCATCTTTTCGCGTGATCCGATGGCATGGAGCAAGGATAGGCAACGGGTTATGGGAACACGCTGACGCAGCCGCGCGATGAGCTTTCTTATTACCTGCAAGCAGTGCCAGGCCTGAATACGGCAATGTCGTACCGAAGGGAACCATCGTCAATTGTTGGGCAGCGCGCGCATAGAACCCCGAGATCAGGGACCAGTCCAGTGCAAGATCGAAAGTCTTACGCTGACCAGCGAAATACTCTTCAATCTGATCTACGGCCTCAAACAGTTCTTTACTGTCTTCGACCATCTCATCATTCAACGAGTTTGCGACATCACGTCGTACTGTGGCGAAGTCTTCGCATTCGAAGGCAACTCTGACGATGCCTTTGCCAGACTTGATGAGCATCAGGTCACCAATGGGGGAAGAAAGTGTTGTCCAGTGAAGCATCATTACTCCTTGGGTGAGCTCAACAGCGAATGGTACGAAACAGACTTTATGCACAAAGTCAACCCCGTGGTAGTTATCCACAGGGTTGACGTGTAAAAACGAGTTGGTTCGGTGCCCGTTACTTGCGGCGACGTTCGCGAACGCGCATACCGATCTGAATCGGAGTCCCTTCAAAGCCGAACTCCTCGCGCAAACGGCGTTCAATGAAACGGCGATATTGCGGGTCAAGGAAACCCGTTGTGAACAGGACAAAACGCGGGGGACGTGATGACACCTGCGTGCCAAAAAGAATACGAGGTTGCTTACCGCCACGTAGCGGGTGCGGGTGGGCGGCAACGAGTTGACCGAGGAAGGCGTTCAACTGACCTGTGGGGATACGCGTTTCCCAACCGGCAAGAGCCGTGTCGAGTGCGCGCGTAATTCGGTTCGTATGCCACGTGGTCAGAGCGGACACGTTGATTCGCGGAGCCCACTGGACTTGGACAAGTTCGCGTTCGATTTCGTTCTTCAGTTCGTTCTGTCGGTCTTCGTCAACGAGGTCCCACTTGTTCGTGACAATCACCAGCGCACGACCAGCATCAACGACCTGCTGAACGACGCGAATATCCTGTTCTGTCAGTGGCTGGGAGCCATCGAAGAGGACAAGAGCAACTTCCGCCTTCTCAATTGCTGCCTGGGTGCGAATCGAGGCGTAGTAATCAGCACCGGTCGTACGGTGCATCTTGCGACGAATACCGGCGGTGTCAACAAACCACCAGAGGCGCCCATCAAGCTCAATGAGTTCGTCGACAGGATCGCGGGTCGTGCCAGCAAGTTCGTTGACGACAACGCGTTCGGCTTGCGCGAGCGCGTTGAGAAGAGAAGATTTGCCAACATTCGGCCGCCCGACAAGTGCGATGCGACGAGGCCCACCCTTAGGCAGTGCGCTTGCCACGGCGGATTCATCGGGCAGAACATCCATGATGGCGTCCAGCAAGTCGCCGGTACCGCGGCCGTGGAGTGCAGAAATCGGGTGGGGCTCACCCATTCCGAGGCTCCACAGGTAAGCGGCGTCGGCTTCTTGTTGAGGAGAATCAACCTTATTTGCTGCCAGAATCACCGGCTTGCCTTTTGATCGAAGCATCGTAACGATGCGTTCGTCTGAAGCGGTGACGCCAACGGTTGCGTCAAGAACCAGAACGACGGCGTCGGCAAGGTCAACGGCAATTTCTGCCTGCTCAGCAACCGAACGGTCTAGACCTTTAACGTCGATTTCCCAACCACCGGTGTCGACGACTGTGAAGTCGCGACCTGCCCATTCGGCGGGGTAGGAGACCCTGTCACGAGTAACACCGGGAGTGTCCTGAACGACAGCTTCGCGACGACCAATAATGCGGTTGACCAGCGTTGATTTGCCGACGTTCGGGCGTCCAACGATGGCGAGAACCGGTAGACCGGCGAGTTCTTCTTTACGCTCATCGAAAGAAGCTTCACCGTCGATCAGTGCAAGATCGTCCTCGTCAAGCTCGAATTGAGCAAGAGAAGCTCGCATGTGCTGAGCGTGTAGCTCAGCTTCTTCTTCGGTGGCCAGGTCCTGATTCAGGTTCTCGTCATTCACCCGTTCATCTTACGTGGAATCACACCCATAAGCGGTGTCAGCCTTGCGCTCACGCGCAATCTCACACGTTCTTAGATGTGCGAACGAACGTCGTAGTAGAGCACTTCGCGCGATACGGGAACGTCGTTGTACTCGTGTTTAATGCCTTCAAAATCTTGGTACCACTCCGAACCTTTGCCGGTGATAATCACCGTGTCACCTGGCTGGGCTGCCAAGATTGCTTTGCGCACTGCATCGCGACGGCACGTCCTAATTTCTGTTACATCGTGCATGTCCGGACGTACCGAAGTAATACCGCGCAACAGATAGTCGCGAATAGACTGCGGGTCTTCAGTACGTGGATTTTCGTCGGTCACCCACAAGACGTCAGCTTCTCGTGCCGCGATTTCGGCAAGGTATTCGCGCTTTGATGCGTCACGGTCTCCGTCGGTACCGAATACGATATGAAGCTTTCCATTCGTCAGCTCAGCTGTTGAGCGCAGAGTCCACTCAAGAGCCTCGGGAGTATGAGCGTAGTCGACGATGACGAGTGGCTGATTATGAGGCTTAGGATTAATCATTTCCATGCGCCCTGGAATCTGCTCCGCCTTTTCAATGGCGGCGATTACTGTATCCACGTCATACCCAAGCTGAACGGCAGCAACAATGGCGACAGCAGTGTTCTGAACGTTCACTTCACCAAGAATCGGCATTGCGACATCATGCCCTGCGCCATTCGGATCCACCAACGTAAAGACCGTGCGACCGATCGAACGGTCGGGGTGAGTATTTTCAACGTGCCACTCGGCTTCGTTCGAGCTCAGCGCGGCAACGGTTGTCACCGGTACTTCAGCTTCGCGGGCAAGGCGCTGACCCCACTCGTCATCGACGCATACAACACCGCGTCGTGAGTGTTCTTGAGTAAACAGCGACTTCTTCGCGGCGAAGTAGTTCTCCATGTCGCCGTGGTAGTCGAGGTGATCGTGTTGCAAATTCGTGAAGCCGACAACGTCAAACACAATGTCGTCAACGCGCTCGAAGCTCAGAGCGTGAGAGCTTGTTTCAATAACCGCTGCGCCAAGGCCTTCTTCCAGTGTTTGGGCAAGGAAGCGCTGGATGACAGGGGATTCAGCCGTAGTCTGATCGGAACGGAAACGTAGGTTACCGATGCGTGTTTCGACGGTTCCGCAGATGGAGGGATTCGGAAACTCAACGCCCAGAGCTGCACGCATGAGGAACGACGTAGTGGTCTTCCCGTTCGTGCCGGTCACGGCCATCGTCTTCAACTTTGTCGCAGGCTGGCCGTAGAGGGTTGCGGCGATAGTCGCTGCGCATCGACGAGGATCCTTAAGAACAACGATTGGCAGTCCGACTTTCTCGTCGATTGCTCGCTTCGCTCCCTCGCTGTCCGTGACAAGGAGGGTTGCACCAGCCTCGGCTGCCGCGTGGGCAAAACGAACGCCGTGCTGGGTGAGCCCAGGAATAGCGACGAACGCCCAGCCTTCTTCACAGTCGTTCGAGGAAACGGTAATGCCCGTGATGGTAAGCACGCTTGGATCCCCAAAAGGATTTCCCAAGGCATCGCATACTGAATAGGAACCAGCGTTGGCCAGAGCAACCGGAACACTCAGTGGCACAACTGAGGGGCGAATATCTACGACTGAGCTCATACCTCATACTGTAGCGGCGGATAGCGAAACGCTTACAGCGACTTCTCGAAGTGTTCAAGAACGCGCCGTAAACTACGGTTATGCACGTCTTATCCCGCGATGAAGCCCGTCAACGTTCACACGCAATCGACCTTTCGACGATGAAGGTCAATCTTGATGTGCGCGGTGGGGATAGCCAAGACAATACCGAGTTTGTGGTTACGTCCACCTTCACCCTGACCTCCCACGCGGATTCCACCTTCGTCGACATCGCAGGCCAGGTTACCCGGCTCAGTGTGAACGGCGAGGCGCGAGAGATCACGCAAAATGACGAGTGTCTGACCCTCAGCGGTCTGCCCGTCGATACTGAGTGCACGGTTGAGGTTCAGGCGCGATGCCCGTATTCACACTCCGGTGAAGGTCTGCATCGGTACATTGACCCAGAAGATGGGCGCGTTTACCTGTACACGCAGTTTGAGCCCCAAGACGCTCACCGCGCATGGCCATGCTTCGACCAACCAGATTTGAAAGCCGAGTGGTCATTCATCGTTGATGCGCCCAAACAGTGGGTTGTTGCCTCCAACGGAGCAGAGCTACATACCGAACCCATTGAAAACGGCACACGACATGTCTTTGCTCGAACGCGCCTGTTGTCCAGCTACATCACCGCCGTCGTCGCCGGTGACTGGGCTGTCATTGACGGAGGTACTTGGAGCGGGGGAGCAAGCGACGGTCAGAAGATTGACGTCCCACTGCGCTTGATGTGCCGTTCAAGCTTGGCTCAGGCGATTGATTCCGACGATATTCTGTCCGTTACTCGCGCTGGCTTGGACTTCTACCACCAGCACTATGGCATCACATACCCTTGGGGCAAGTACGATCAGATCTTCGTTCCCGAATACAACTTGGGAGCCATGGAGAATCCGGGATGCGTGACCTTTAACGACTCATATCTTTCACGTGACACCCCGACCTTCGCCCAGCGTCAGCGTCGAGCAAACACGATTCTTCACGAAATGTGCCACATGTGGTTTGGGGATCTTGTGACACCTCGATGGTGGGACGACCTCTGGTTGAAGGAGTCATTCGCCGAGAATCAGGGTGCCCTGGCAGCAAGCCGAGCAACCGTGTACACGGGGGAGAGGGCCGCATTTGCTGCAGGTCGCAAAATCTGGGCCTACGAGCAAGACCTCATGCCGACAACTCACCCGATCATTGCTGACATTCCCGACGTTGGCGCAGCCAAGACCAACTTTGACGGCATCACCTATGCCAAAGGCGCTTCGGTACTCAACCAGTTGGTAGCAACCGTCGGCGAAGAAGCCTTCTTTGAAGCCGCGCGAATTTACTTCCAACGCCATGCCTTCGGATCGACCTCATTCCAGGACCTCGTCGATTGCCTGCAGGAAGCAACGGGCAAGGACTTATCCCACTGGGTGTCCACGTGGCTTACTACCTCCGGTCCCTCGAAACTCGTTCCTCACTTTGATATCTCCCGTATTGGTAGCGTCACCAACTTCCAGATCACGGATGAGTCTGAGTCAGATACGACTCGCCCGCATCGTTTCGATGTCACAACGTGGGCGATGAAACGCGATCAGCTTCAGATAACGCATCGTTTTGAGCTAACAATGGAGGGACGATCCCAAGAGGTTGATCCCGCGGGGCTTCTCTGCCGACCAGCCGGTATTACGGATATGGATCTAGTCGTCGTCAATGACGGCGATCTGACGTATGCGGTCACCTACCTCGACGATCGCTCAGCATCCAATGCACTTGCCTTGATTTCGGCATGTCCCGACCTGATGACGCGATGCGTCGTATGGGGTGCCCTGTTCAACGCTGTTCGTAACTGTCGCTTGAACCCCAGTGACTTCACTCTTGCAGCATTCCGTCATGCAGAAAACGAAGTCGACGAGACACTTGCGGATCGTTTGTTGGAGCTCGGTCGCATTACCCTGGGCACCTACGTGCCAAAGGAACAGCGTGGCGCGATTGCTACAACGGTAGGAACACTTGCGCTACGTCTGTCGCGTGAGCACGTCACAGATCGTGGTCGCGCATGGTTGAAGACCCTGTTCTTTACCTATCCGATGACCGATGACCCCGCGATTAGTCAGACCGTGGAATCGTATGCAGATACTTTGACCAGTGAGATCGTTTGGACAGGTCGTACTGTCATTGCTGCTTCAGGTTCGATTGGACGCGATCGTATTGAAGCATGGCTCGCCACTTCCTCAACAGGCGAAGCAAAGACCGCATCAGAACGCGCAATTGCAGCTCTGCCGTACGAAGAAGAACGCGAGGCCTCGTGGTCGAAACTCTTCGTTGACGGGATCGCAAACGACACACTGAGCGCAATCCTCGACGGATTTGCTGCCTCCTCGTGGCAAGGCTCAAGCTTCATTGACCGCGGTCTTGGCTCACTCGAATACTTCTGGAATACACACTCGATTGCTCTGTCGATTCGCTACATCAAGGGTCTTCTTTCGCTCCCGGTTTATGCCGACAGCCCCGAAAGCGTCGAGGACCATATTGATCGGGTGAATCGTTGGCTCGGCGAACACGAGAATGCAGCATGGCCGTTGAGACGTCTTCTCATTGAGCATGTTGATTACGCATCTCGCGCAATTAACGTACAACGCAACTGGATGTAGGCGTGCAAGAATACAACAAGCACACAACGTCTTCTTCGCCGGCGCAAGGCAGTGATCCTGCTGCGTCGATGTCGTTGCTGACCTCGTTGCTGAATAATCCGCTCGATGTTGGGTACGAAAGCTATGACGATACTCAGCATCCCAAGCATTGGTGGCATCGCCCGATTGCTTTTGTTTTCACTCTGGCGCTCGGCTTCATGCTCACAATCGCAGTGATGTCATTGCGTACCGCTCAGGACGCTGACATTACTCAAAGCCTTCGCGATCAGGCACAATCGAGTCAAAGCGTCGTGGCTTCCCTTCAGGACAACGTTCAATCGTTGTCCACCCGCGTCAGCCAAGCTGCGTCGTCGACAGCTCCTCAGGTCCTCGTTGATCCTTCGGATGCACTGACGAATGCGATGGAACCCGTGGTTGGTCCGGGAATTACGGTCACGGTCAAGGACTCGTCGTTAGCAAAAACGCTGACACAAGGGTCCCGAGGTCAGGTCCGCGACATTGACTTGAATGTGATCGTGAATGCCCTCTGGGCTGAGGGAGCCGAAGCAATTTCAATCAATGACCTACGAATTGGCCCCGGCACGTTTATTCGTACTGCTGGTTCGGCAATTCTTGTGAACGTCACTCCCGTTGAATCTCCGTACGAGGTGAGAGCTATCGGAGATGCGAACGCGCTGTCCGTTGGTCTTGTGCGCGGGTCAACAGGTGATTTTCTTTCAACTGCGAAGTCAATGAACGGCATTGAAATCTCGGCTGCGGGCACCGCCGAAATTCAAATGCCAGCGCTTAATGTCCGTACTCCGCAGTATGCGGTAGCGTCGAATTCCCAAGGAGAATAGTCATGGTTGTTGTCATTGGCCTAGCGGCTGGCATTATCTTGGGACTTTTCCTTGATCCGACGATTCCGATTTGGCTTCAGCCGTTCTTGCCGGTTGCGGTAATCGCGGGCTTGGACGCTCTCTTTGGCGCGACACGCGCTTGGCTTGAAGGCGCGTTCCATGATCGCGTGTTCATCACGTCGTTCTTCTGGAATGTCGTTGTTGCCTGTTTGCTTGTGTGGTTGGGAACTCAGCTTGGCGTGGGGTCCGCGATTACGACGGCCGTCATCGTCGTGTTGGGTATTCGTATCTTTTCGAATACAGCGTCGATTCGTCGTCTGATTTTTAAGGCGTGAAGTCCATGAGTTTAGATCCGAAGAATTCGCGTCATGGGCGACATGGAGCTTCTCGAGGGGATGAGGTTGCGACCACTGAAAAGGACGTTAAGCCGGGTCGCGCGCAGTTTGTTCAAGCTCTTTTTGCCGTTCCACGCACAATTCACCTTGTCCTTGTTCTACTCTGTTTCATTCTTGGTTTTGCGCTGATGACAACCGTTCGCGCTCAACGGGAAGATCCCTTGGAAGCGTTGAGCGAACAAGACTTGGTTGTGTTGCTTTCTGAGCTGAATTCTCAGGAGAATAACCTTCGTCAGGAGCGTTCTGCTTTGCAACAGCAGGTTGCCGAGATTGAAGCCAACAAGTCGGAGCAAGAAGCGGCAGCTCAGACGGCTCAGAAGATTAACCAGCTCGCTCAGATCAATGCAGGCAGAGTTCCTGTCGAGGGCCCCGGGGTGCTCATGCACATCGGTGATGACGCGAATCGTTTAACGGCTACCGAGTTCGTGATGACGTTAGGGGAGTTACGTAATGCCGGGGCTGAGGCAATAGAGCTGAACGGCGTGCGTCTTTCCACCCGGAGCGCGTTTACGTCTGACAATAATACGATTGCGGTCGATGGCGTTGTCTTGTCGCAACCGTATGATTGGCATGTGATCGGCGAGGGGCAGACGATTGCGACTGCTCTAGAGATTCAAGCTGGTTCGGCTGCCCAGATGCGCGCAAAGGGCGCGAATGTGACGATTTCAGTGGTCGGGCACATTTCGATTGATTCGGTGTCATCTGTGCCTCAGCCTCAATATGCCGTGGTTGATACGTCAGAAGATTCCAAATCTTCTGACGAGTAAGTACGTTTGCCCTTTACCCTTTAGACTATTGAGGGTAATTAATGCGTCTACCATAGGGGGAGATCATGGAATCCACTAACGATTTCGATCCAACCGCAACTTCCATCTTTGGGCTTTCGCCGGTTGAAGAGCAAGTTGATGCTCCTCTTGTGTTGTCTGCACGCGACCAGGAAGCGGTGAATTCACTTCCCGCTGGTTCTGCTCTGCTAATCGTTCAGCGTGGCCCGAACTCGGGTGCTCGTTTCCTTCTCGACAGTGAGGTAACGAATGCTGGTCGTTCCCCGAAATCCGATATTTTCTTAGACGATGTGACCGTTTCCCGTAAGCATTGCCAGTTCAAGGCTGAAGACGGCGGTCATATTGTGCGTGATTCCGGTTCGTTGAACGGCACGTATGTAAATCGTGAGCGCGTTGACTCCATTCGTTTGAACGCTGGCGACGAGGTCCAGATTGGAAAGTACCGCCTGACATACCAGCCTTCGCCCTTGCAAGCATGAGTTCTCAGGCTACACAGTTCAGCTTTGAGGCTGAACACACGAGTATTACGGGGCCGTGGCCACACGATGCGTCCAGAGACCCGGTTCTTTCGATCGGTAGAGTTGTCGAGGAACTGAAGAAAGAGTTTCCTGCTATCTCTGTGTCGAAGGTTCGCTACCTCGATGACCAGGGGTTGGTAACTCCTGCGCGTACGAAGTCGGGCTATCGCAAGTACTCGCAGACCGATTTGGAACGTATGCGTTATGTTCTGACACAACAGCGCGACTCTTTTACTCCTCTTCGAGTAATCGGTGAGCACCTGCGCGCCCTTGATGCGGGTCATCAGGTCGAAGCAGTCAGGCGGCCTCGTATCGTTTCTTCTGAGGGCGTCAGTGTCGCACCGTCTTCTCCCTATCTGTCGGCTAGGGAACTGACCGATCTGGCCGGCATCGATATCTCAACGCTGGAACGTTATTCTTCTGCGGGATTGATTGCCCCTGATATTGCGGGCTATTTCCCAGTGCGCTCGTTGCAGATTGTGCGACACGTTGCCACTCTTGAATCCCAAGGATTCGATATTCGTCTGTTGCGTGCAGTGAAACTCAGTGCGGATCGTTGTTCTGACGTGATTGATCAGACTGTTCAATCTACTCGTTCGCGTGGACGTTCATCTGACAATGAACGTTTGAACGCGAAGGCGACTGAATCTGCCGAAATCATTGCTGACCTGCACAGAGAGTTCTTGCGAGTCTCTGTTGGTCAGATTCTCTAAGAGGGGATCTCAACCCTCAAGTTCAACTTGAACTTGAGGCTCGCCGGTCGTGTCATTGACCTTGCGTTCAATAGCGCATAGCGTGGTATCACCATCAACTGATACGTCTTTCATTATTGCAGGAGTCCTAGTGAGCGCCGAACCATACGAGGCCGAATCGCGCCAAGCGATGCTCTTCGGTGATCCCCTTGAAGGCATTGACGGTGAAGGCCTCGGATACCGTGGTCCCGTCGCATGTGCAGCCGCTGGCATCACCTACCGCCAGCTCGACTACTGGGCTCGCACCGGTCTCCTTCAGCCTTCCGTTCGTGCCGCACGAGGTTCAGGTTCGCAGCGCCTGTACTCGTTCAAAGACATTCTTGTTTTGAAAATCGTCAAGAAGCTTCTGGATACCGGCGTTTCTCTTCAGCAAGTTCGTCAAGCAGTTTCGCAACTCCAGAACAGGGGAGTGGACGACCTCGCATCCATCACGCTGATGAGTGACGGCGCGTCAGTTTACGAATGCACGTCGACGGATGAGGTCATTGACCTTCTTCAGGGTGGTCAGGGCGTTTTTGGTATTGCCGTCGGTCGCGTGTGGCGCGAAGTTGAAGGATCTCTTGCTGAGCTTCCTATTGAGCGTTTGAGCGACCACGTTGATGAACTTGCAGAACTTCGCAAGCGTAAGCTCCGTTCGATTTCCTAAAGCTTTGCTTTCATAGGTCGTCGCCTACGTCGAGGGTCAGTGATTATTCATCACGGACCCTCTTTTCGTTGATCGATTGTCACTCAGCCCAAGCGCGCAGACTGCGTGTAACCGGTTTCAGTGTCAACAATTTCAACGTCAACGATTCCGTTCTCATCTACTCGGTAGCGTTCCTCGATAAGGTGCCCGATGTCAGTGCGCTCAATCGAGACATGTTTCAGGTCAACGTCTTCACCCTGTAGCGCAGGATCAAACGGCATGATGATTTCGCCGGCTGGGCTGACCTGACCGCGCGGAACGCCCTGCTCGTCAACGCTGCGATACTCAACGAAGCGGTAGTAGCCAACGTTGTGGGCAGCCATGTAACGCCGAACGACAAGGGTGTCTTCGCCCGGTGTCCATCGATCATCGGGGGTAAGTAACGGGTCGAAGGAGAGGGATGCGCCCGAGTCGTATTCACGGAAGACGCCAAGCCCGCGCGCAAGACGTTCTGACACTGTGTATCCGGCCTGTTCATCGGCCGCAATGGCAAGGCCGATAGCCGTCGAGCCGGCGTTGTGAATCGAACGATGGACGCGACGACCAAATCGACGACGGAGCACCTTCGAGACCAGTGGGAATTCAGAAGCGCCACCAACAACATAAAGACCGGCAACGTTCTCTGGAATCACGCGTTCGCCACCGTTTTCGGTGGGGGAAAGGAGTGAATCTAAGACCTCCAGTGTGTGTTCAACAAGCGGAGTTGCAGCCTCGTAGTAGTCCTTGACGGAAAACGAGATCGGGGTGTCACCAACGGTGACGACAACGTTGCGGCTGTTGGGGTTCAGCGATTCTTTAACAACGCGGCATTCTTCGATCAGTGTGTGCCACCCCATATCACTAAGAGAAGCGGGCATCACGTTGGCGTTGCGAAGTGCAACCTGTGCCAGCACCATGTCGAAGTCGTCTCCGCCCAGTAGATTATCGCCGGCAGAATCGAGGACAGCGTGGTCGCGCCCGACCGCTTCAACAAGAGAAGCATCGAAGGTGCCACCGCCCAAGTCGTAAACGAGAATCCGAGTGCGTTTTGCGTTCAAGCTGGAAGCATGGCGGTGGGTGTATTCAAAACCTGCAGCTGAGGGCTCGTTCATCATTTCGATGACATGCCAACCGGCTGCTTTAAATGCTTCGAGTGTCATAAAACGCTGAGCAGACCACGCATGCGCGGGGATACCGATGACCGCTTCAAGCGGTTCATCGCCGTCGATAACGGCGGAAGAATTCTCTCGCACCATACCTGCGACGTACTCTAGGAAGCGAGTAAGAACATCGATGATTAGGAAGTCGCGGTTTCCAAGGCGAAGAGTTGACCGAGGCGTGACGTCAGGATCGGATAGAAGGCGCTTGAAAGATCGGATGTGTTCGCCACCTTCGAGAGCTGCTTCGTGAGCTTCAAAGCCAAAGAGCAAGCCTGTGTCATCCAGAGCAACAACCGAAGGGACGTGGTCAAAGGCGTCACCATCAGGTGAGATGAATGAGATCAGGGGATAGTTGCCTCGATCAACGAGGGCAACGGTTGTGCGGGTGGTGCCAAAATCTACTCCGAACTTCATAGGTTCAAGAGTATCGGCTAGGCCGAATGCCCCCCGCTCAGACACCTCGGGCTTCAAGTGATTGACGCTGTGATACTCGAGTAATGATGAGGTTGGTCAGAAGGAAACCAAGTAAGCAGAACACAATGCCACCCACTGCGTCCAGCACGTAGTGATTGGCGGTCGCAAGGATTACCCAGATTGTATAGAGGGGATGCAGGGCAAGAATTGCTCGGGCTCGCCAGCTCTTAAAGACGAATGTACCTAGGACAATGGCACTCCATACAGCCCAGCCCGTGTGCATGGATGGCATCGCAGCATAAGAGTTCGCCAAATGAGAAAAGGCAGTCGAGTATCCAGAGCCAAGCGTTGATTGGGTAGCTACGGCATCGACGTACCCCAGTGAGGGGAAGAATCGCGGAGGAGCCAGGGGATACACCCAATAGGTGATCATTGCGCCTCCAGTCATCACGAAGAGTGAGTTGCGAACGAAATCGTAGCGATCTGGGCGTTTCACCCACACAATAGCTAAGGCTGTGAATGTCACGGCAAAGAATGAAACGGAATAGAAAACCGCTGAAACATTGGCGAGCCACGGGTGGTGGGAGAGCCATGTGTTGAGCGCGAGTTCGACGTCAATCCCGAGATAGTTTTCGAGGCGCAGAATCTGACGCGCATGCCGAACTGCAGTAACTCGCGTAACGGGCGCGATGGCGCACATCAGCGAATAGAGCAGAGCACAGGTTCCGACAAGAGCAATTTCAGGGAGGGGTTTTCGGACATTCGATGAAGCGTCAGAATTGGCGGTCCGCTGATCGGTTTTCAGTGCAACACTCATGTCATCCCTTCCTTTCACATTCCGTAGATGTCCTACACCTATCCTTGTCTAGTTGTCTTCCGGTTGCACATTGGATTCATCGTGGTGTTGGCAACCATTTGATTTATGAGGGGAGCGCATGGATATTGAAGCTGGATCAGAACCCCAACAATTCTGACATAATGTACATTATCGGCTTCCGAGATACCTAAGCGTATCTATCTGATACGTGTTGTGGCTGATTTTTATGTTCGCGTGTATGAGTCTTTGGAAGATGTTCCACGCATTTGGAAGAAGTGAGCTGGGAATCAGTTAACCAGCATGACGAAAGTAGAGAACGATGGAACAGCCTGCCTCCTTGGTGCTTGTTGATGCGGTTTCTAAAGCCGGTAAGCCCTACCGATACATCTCTGTTCAGTGGAACGGCGTCGAAGTTGAACGCTGTTTTAAGTCTGAACTAGAGATTTACACGATTTTTGGAGGAGGTGAAAATAATGGGCTCCACGGTCGTTCCGATGGCTAAAGCCCTCGCCCCTATGGAGGGCGGTGGTATGGCTGGTTGGATCAGCTCGTTCCAGTCAACATGGAATTCCGGTTCCATGTGGGGCGAACTAACCCAAGCCGCTGCGCTGATTGGCCTTGTCGTCGTCTTTGCTTTCGGCTATCGCGTTGTACGCCGAGTTATCTCTGGCGCTTCGCGTGGCAAGGCGAAGATCTGAGTTTCCTTTGAAGGACTAGCCATGTTGTACGATTTCGAGCCATTTATAGCGGTTGTTAATGCTCTTGGTTCTGCGTTGGTTCCTTTGGCTGTGCCCGCTATTTGCGCGTGGCTAGTCCTTCATTGGATTGCAGATCTTATTTTCCGGAGTTAATTAATGAGGTTTGTCGAACCCGGTAATCCCGCTGGCTCTGCTCGCCCGTCGTGGGGTGATTCTTTATGTTTCTACGGCAATTCTGTGCGTGTTTTTAACTCTCGTGAGTATGGGCAGAATAGGAGTTATCGCGATTATGTTAAATTATCGTCAACGTTCGATGAAGTCGTGTTCTCTTCTTCAGGCTCTTCTTATGGGAGTTCTTCCCCGTGTTCTTCGTACCAGGTTTATAGTTTTGATAAGCTCCCTACGACTGTTGAAGGGGGCGCTTCTGTCGTTTCGTCGGCGGTTTTCGTCGTCGCGTGTATTACGGTGTTTGTTTGGCGTTGTATTCGTCCTATTTTCCCTACTCATGTCTTTACCGGCTTACGCCGGTGAATTTGATTCTAGTGGTGTAAAGTACATTCCTTATACTCCTTCTAGTTCTCCCTTCCTTCAAGTTTCTAACGGCTCAGTAAGTTTTTACCCGGATTATGTATGGTTGAAAGCATCCGGTACTACCCCGGTTTCCGTGTCTGAGTTTTCAACACCTATAGGGTTGGTTAAAAAAGGGGATATTTTAGCTATCTCCGTTTATCCGTGGGACAATTCGCCGGACTCTTTCACCTATTCACGTGAGTACGGTTATAACACTTATCATCCTCATGACTATTCTCCGATTTATAGAAGTTCTGGTTTTTATTCCCGCCTGCGGTGGGAAGCGTTGGGTAAAGACCCCTATACTCGTCTGTTAGCGGTTCGTGATAATACTGCTTATTTTTCTTGTGAGCGTGATGATTATTGTTGGACGTCTACCCTTTTTCAATACGTTCAAAACGTTGGCACTTATAAGATTCAAGGAAAGCCTGCTGATACTTGGTCTGGTCCTAATCTTAATTTTCATGGTCTTGTTATGACGTCGTATTTAATTCGCTCTGAACAGTCGCCTAGTGATGTTGTTGCTTCTGAGGAAAAGAAAAAGGCGGACGCGCTCGCTTCTCAGGATAATTCGGGTAAGGTACAGCAGAAACAGCTTGAAAATTCCGCGTTTAAGTCTCAGACTTCATCGCTTTCGAGTTCGTTGAAGCAGATTGTTAATGCTCCCGCGCGTTCGTGTTCTGTGTCTGGTACTGCGCATACTGGTTTGGTTCTTGATTTAGATTTTTGCTCTACCCCTCGCCCGCCTTGGCTCGGCCCGTTGCTTTCGCTTCCTGTCGCTATTACTTCACTCTTCTTATCTATTCACCTTGTCAAGATGATTGCTTCTGAAATAGAGAAGTTTAGAGCAGGTGTGTAGGTATGGTTGACGGTATTCGCGTTGGTATCCGGATTGCTACGGTCGCGGCGTTGATTCTCGCGTCGGTCGCCGTTTACGCATTGTTTAACAGCGTTAAAATTCCCTCCGCTAACGTCTCGACCATCGTCCAAGCTGTCGGAGTCGGCAAGGGTGTTCTCATGCACTGGGCACCCGAGGCCGTGTGGATGTTTACGGCGGTTCTTGCCTTGTACGTTGTCCGCTGGACTGTTTTCCTCGCTCGCTATGCCGTTCTCGGCTTGAAGTGGCTTCTCGTCGCATGGAGATAAGACTTTGAAAATTGATTGGTGGACTTTTAAGCAGAAAGCCCCTAAGGCTCTTACCGGTTTCCCGACCGGCACCCGCGTATATAAGGGGTTTCAAGGCTCTGGCAAAACTCTGAGCATGGTTCACTATGCCCGGCAGATTATGAGTGAGTTCCCCGATTGCCTTGTTTACTCGAACATTATTTTTAAGAACAATGACCGGGTAAATTTTTTCGACTCTAACGACGCTCTCGATGCGATTCTTAAGCTCTCCCCCGGCGAGTCCGGTCTCCTCCTCCTGCTCGATGAGGCTCATCTATTTTTTAACAAGAAGCGCGGTATTTCCCTCGACTTCCTCACGGCGATTAGCCAACAGCGTAAAAACCGGTTTCATATCGTCATGAGTAGTCAAATCTGGGAAGAACTCGATATATCACTACGTAAACAGGTTAAAGAAATTGTTTCCTGCCGTTCACTATTTAGAACCATTATCATTAACGATGTAGCCGACGGTGAAACACTCACATACGACAAATTAGAGGGCGCATACGTAGCCAAACACATCTACACCCAAATTTTTCACATGACTAAAGAAGAATGCGAATGCTACGACACGTTCCAACGTATTACCCGCAACGACGACTACCAACGGACTACCGGAGCTACCTCAGTTGCACCGATCTTTGTAGACGCTTCGCAATCGTCAGGGACGCGAACGCGCCCGCGGGCGCGTCACTGACGGGCGTGGGGGGCGTGGGGGGGTCGAAACCCCCCACAACATTCGATCTATTTGCTATGTTTGTTGCATGGCTCATGGTCTTGGTAACTCGCAAGCAACTCCAGATTGCTGTTCTTCTTCTCGGGCTTATCGGTTTCAACTGCGCAATGTTGCTCGTAAATATACTGACGCTAGGGTAAAGACCTGCGGCATTCCGCTTAATTATGGGGTTGCTGTCCAATCGCTTCAAGATGGTTCTTGTGGCTTCGGTGGTATTGAAACCTGTTCGAGTCCCTGGCTCTGCCCGGTGTGTTCTGCCAAGATTTCTATGGGTCGCCGTCAGGAACTTCTTCAACTCGTTGACTGGGCTAAACAAAATGAATATTGCGTATCGTTCCTAACGTTGACGCAACAACACCATAAAGGCCAGAAACTCGATGACCTTTGGCGAAACCTTAGTAAAGCATGGAATCTTTTATCAGGTCGTAACACGTTCAGGCGGTTTAAAAAAGATATAGGGTTTGTCGGCTACGTCAGAGCCAACGAAGTCACCCACGGCGGTTCCGGCTGGCACGTCCATTCGCACTATATTTTAGTTTCCAAACTCAACCCGGTTACGCCTGATAATCAGCGTTTTATGTCTTTGCAATGGAGAGACGCTCTTCAGTTCGTCGGCTCTTCCTGTTCTCTCGAACGCGGGGCAGTTCTTGAATCCGTTTCTGGCGATACGGCTGAAATCGTCGCCAAGTACGTCGGCAAAGGAGCCGGCGATATCGGTCTTGAAATGACCATGGGTAACTTTAAGCGCGGTCGGAAAACTGGTTCCCGTACACCGTTCCAAGTCCTTGCTGACTTGGGCGAACAGTACAACGATAAAGATTATGCTATCTGGCAAGAGTGGGTGAAAGCGTCCAAGGGCAAGCGTCAATTGCAGTGGTCGCGGTACTTCAAGAAGCTTGCGGGCATCGATGAACTTACCGATCAACAGGTGGCCGAACAAGGCGAAGAGCGCGAAACTCTCGGCTTTATCAGCCGTGTAGATTATCTCGATCTGCTAGAGTCTAACTATCTTCCTAGATTCATGGACGCGGTCGAACAGAAGATTAGACATAAATCATCATTATCGGCTCGCCGCTCATACGTGAACGATCCGCCCGTAATGCAAATGCCAACATCTCAGCTAAAATAGAGTGCTAGCTTCAATGACCTTAAGGAGATCACCATGGCAGATCGCGCGCTTAGAGGAATGCAGATCGGCGCAAAGTCTATGGAGTCTGAAGACGGTGTCGTCTTTGCTGACCGATACACCGTTTCATACGTCTGCCCGAACGGTCACGAGTTCGAGGTTCCTCTTGCTAGCGAAGCAACTCCGCCAGCAACCTGGGAATGCCGTTGCGGTAGTTCTGCTGAGCTGATTGGCGATGCGCCAGAAGATGAAGAAACAAAGCCCGCCAAGGCCGTTCGCACCCACTGGGATATGCTCCGCGAACGCCGCAGTCTTGAAGAACTTGAAGTTGTCCTTAACGAACAGCTCGCCGCATACCGCGAAGGGCGCCTTCAGCCCGAAGGGCACTATCGTAAGGGCTGATGCCCCTAGGCTTGGCTTGGTCGACTAAATAAAGCCTCCAGATACTCCTGACTGCCTGAGCGAAGCTAGGAGTATCTGACATAATAATATCCTCTGCCACGTGTTCCACGCGCATTTTAAATGCATATTTATGCAAGTCAGAGCTTGTTTTGATGCCTTAGAGAGTTCCAGTTCACCACAGCCTGAATCGACGCATAGAGCAAGGCACAAACGCTGTACACACCCGTTGCTCCCATAACCACCTGAGCGGGCAACTCCCCCAACTCAGCAGTCTTCGTAATCGACGTCCTTAGAGGCACCGAGTCAGCAAGCCACGCAGCACTTTGAGGATCGGTTGTCGCCTTCATACGACCATCCGGCAAAATCACTGACGACATTCCAGTAGTCGACGCTTGGATCGCTGAACGCGAATACTCCATTGCTCTAAAACGCAGAAGCTGATTCTGCTGGGCAGACTCCGACGAAGATTGGAAATGATAGTTATTCGACGGAGTGACAATAAGCTGTCCACCCGCCATAACACCAGGACCAATCACCGCCGGGTAAGCGGATTCAAAACAAATCCCTATAGCAATCGGAATTGTCCGCGAATCATTGAGATGAACATTCATTAATGCAAGATTTTCAGCAGCAGCCATGTCCATATTGATCTGAGCAGCTTGGGTAGCAAGCTTCGAAATCAGCGAACGGAAAGGAATGAATTCTCCAAAAGGAACAGGCTTTTGCTTAGCATAGAGGCTTTCTTCATCGAGCCCCTCGGATCCGTACCAGACGCCCAACCAATTCCAACGCTTGTCATCTTTAACGTTCGCAAAACCGAAGAGCAACGGCGCATGAGCCAACGTGGCCGAAGAATCAACAAGCTGGGCAACCAAACCGGATTCTCTCGGGTCACGATCAGCGCCGGTTTCTCCCCAGATCACCAGATCGACAGGATCAGACTGAGCCACAAGCTCCCGAGTCATCACAGAATTGTTCGTTGTGACCTTACCTTCGATACCAAAGGTGTGTGCTCCCGGTAGTTCAACGTCTCCCTGAACAACTCCCACACGAATCGTGCCCGCCTCTTGCGACAAAGGAAGAGGAATCATCCACGCGGCAAAAAACACGCCGAGACTTCCAATAAGCAGAGCCGGCCTCGTGAACCAATGCTCATCGCCCAAATCTGAGCGGAAATAGAACACTCTCCGAAGGGCAACTGCGAGGGCAACGCTCACAAATGACACCACCACTTCCCCACCCCACGGGGCAAGATGACCAAGCGGTGAATCAACCTGTGGCATCGCGACATTTCCCCATGGAAAACCAGTCCAGGGATAGTGACTACGAAGCTGCTCGACGCCCACCCACGTCAACGCATAGACAAAAGGCTGTCCCAAAGGAGAATTCACCACTGGAATCGACTGCGACAAACGTGCGATCACTGCCCACAGGCACAACGCAATCACCTGAGTCGTAGCAAGAGCAACCCACGGTAAATATCCTCCGGTCGCCAGCGTCACCCAGTGAATCAGAGGAAGCCACCAGGAAAAACCAAAAACAACGGTGTTCACCAGCCCGCGTGAAAGAGTCGAATGATCAACACGTGAAAAATAGATAGCAAGAGACGGAAAGATCAGCCACCACAATGACAGGGACGGGAAAGCTGCCCACATTCCTACGCCGGCAAGAGCACTGAGAGAAACATCAACAATCAAAGAAGAATTTTTCATAACACCGACCACGCTACTACGCCGTGAACAAGTTGGTGTCGGGCACGCTTCGCCTGCGACGCCATCGCTTCGTCAGTGTCATGACGCAGCTGATCCAACAGATCCATGACTTGACGAATCCAACGAACGAAGTCGCCACCGAGCATCTCTTCGCCATCGAGCGACGTTCCCAACGATGCCCCATGAGCCCACGCCAGACACGCTTCCATCATTCCCGAATCAGGCTCAGTTGTCGGTTCAAGCCCGGCCCGCTTTTCAACATCTGCGACCTTCGCACTTGCGTGGAATGTTGCCTTGAGTGCGCGCGTCAAATTCTTTGAAAGTCCAACCGGGATTGCGGGACGCGCACCATCTTCACGACGCGACTCAAACACACACGTCGACACGATCGCAGCCAATTCCGCGTCATCCAATCCGCTCCATGCTCCGCTTCGCAAACACTCCATGACGATGATGTCGCGCTCGCCAAAGATATGACGAAGACGTTCACCCTGGTCGGTCACAGTATCGCCGTCAAGAAAGCCTAGTTCCTCCAAAACCTGGCATACTCGGTCGAACTTATGGGCAACTGAATGTGTTCGAGAGTCAATGCGTTCATTCACTGTGCGCAGCTCGCGATTAATTCGGGCCCACTGATGCCCTGCACGCGCATGGTGTTCGCGTTCAGGACACTGATGAACAGGATGAGCCTTCAGTTGCTTCTCGATTTGGGCGCTCTTGGTCGCATCAAAGTCCGGCGTATCAAGCGGAATCTCAAGAGATTTCGCCCGAATACGGCGCTTGAGTTCATCAGCGATTTTCATTCGTTCTTTATTCCGACGCAACGCAGATCCGCCGGCAATCTTCATCGACCCCACAACCGCGAAAGAAGATGAGACATCTTTAGCTGTCAGCGAATGGAACTTCCCATCCGTACCAATCAGCGTTGTAGAAACGTGCCCGATAGCAGTGTCGGAATGGAACGCAACCACCGCGTACAGACTACGACGACCAGGTCCATAACGAATGATTGTTCCTGGCTGACAGGTCGCCAATGCCACACGATTTGCACTGCGTTTTTCGGCAGCCCTCAGCTTAGATTCGGACTTCTGGGCAAGAACAAGATCGTCGCGAAGCGCAAAATACTCGCGTGCATCTCCGCGGTCACATGCCATATCCTGTTCGAACTTGGCAAGCTGGCGTGCGAGCGCACGGGCCTGCTGTGCAAGTTCAACGACCCCACCATCGGCTTGGAACTGAGCGAACGATGTCTCAAGCACATCACGCGTAGCAGCCCGTGACGAATGATGAAGCAGGTTCACAACCATGTTGTAGGTCGGAGTGAAAGCACTGATCAGCGGGTATGTTCGTTTAGAGGCAAGAGCATTGACCTCTTCAGGAGCAACTTGGCCACCATGAAGAACAATTGCATGTCCCTCGGTATCGATGCCTCGCCTACCGGCACGACCCGACAATTGGGTGTACTCCCCCGGTGTCAGCTGAACGTGGGCAGCTCCATTCCATTTGCGCAACGACTCGATGACAACACTGCGAGCCGGCATATTGATGCCTAGCGCAAGCGTCTCAGTCGCATACACCATTTTGATCAAACCGCGTGTGAAGAGCTTTTCTACCGTCTCTTTCTGAATGGGAAGAAGACCCGCGTGATGAGCTGCGATTCCGCGTTCTAGTGCGTCACCCCACGCATTAATCCCTAAGACATGACAGTCTTGTGCGCCAACCTGAGTTTTAACCTCATCAACCACTGCCGCAATCTGCGTCTGCTCTTCTTTATTGGTCAGCCAAATTCCCGCGTGGACAACCTGGGTGACAGCGTCTTCGCACCCTGCTCGCGAAAAAATAAACGTGATCGTCGGTAATAGGCCAGCTCGATCCAACTCAATCAGAGTCGACGGACGCGACTCGCGTGGAGGTCTGACACGAGCAGTTTCATGCCAATTCCTTCCACCTCGTCCCGTTCTCCCAGGAATCGACGGACCGATAGCCGAACGTAGCTCCGGGTTGATTCGCGTTGATTCACCCTTCTTCGATGGCGAATACAAGTCATAGAGATGTCGCCCGACCATCATGTGCTGATACAGCGGGACAGGACGATGCTCGGAAACAACAACCCGGCATCCCCCACGAACATGACCGATCCACGTACCGAATTCCTCAGCGTTCGAAACGGTTGCCGATAGAGCGACAATCTTTTGCTCAGCGGGAAGATGGATAATCACTTCTTCCCATACGGGGCCACGGAAGCGATCTGCTAGGTAGTGCACCTCGTCGAGCACAACTGAATCAAGATCTGATAGGTCCGCACCCGCATAAATCATGTTCCGAAGAACCTCAGTCGTCATCACAACGATTGACGCGTGAGAGTTGATCGACGTATCACCGGTCAAAAGACCAACATTGTCTTCACCGAAGCGACGGCGCAGATCCGAAAACTTCTGATTAGATAACGCCTTAATCGGAGTTGTATAAAAGCTTCTCTTTCCCTTCTGAAGGGCAAGGTACGTCGCGAATTCACCCACAACCGTCTTACCAGCACCGGTTGGAGCAGCAACTAAGACTGACTGTCCAGCTTCGAGAGCATCCATCGCTTCGATCTGGAAATCATCAGCCTGAAAAGCGAGGGTCTCGCACCATGCGTAACGCATGGATCGTTGGATGTGCTGATCCTTCTTAAACGCCTGCATTCGCTGGGCCGGACTCAGTTGCTCAACAGGCTGTGGTTCCCCGGAAGCTTTGCTTGCCTGACGCCTTCTTTTTGGGCTCACAATGTCTCCACGCTGGCTAGAACCTCGTCCCATGATGACTTCATCCGACGCGCAACTTCACCCGCTTGCACGAGCGAGTCCTGCGGAGCGGATTCCAGGGACCCTGAAATATCAATAAGCAACGTCAAAAACCACTGTCGGCTCCAGATCGGAATCAACAGTTCAGTCAATTCATCGTTGACCTGACGACTGACTATCTGCGGGTATTCGTCTGCTACCCAACGCCCATTGGGGCCAACAAGCAATTGTTGTGTCTCAAGTGGTTGGTTGCCACGCATTCTATTGGGTGACTTCCGCCGGGCATTCTTACGCGACATATTGATTTCGAGGTCGCTCATCCGATCAACAGCGAACGTTCTCCACTCATCGTGAATCATGCACCAGCCAAGAAGCATCCAGCCGGTTCCTTCCAAATGAAGTTCACGAGGTTCCACTTCACGACGGTGGGTCGCCCCATTCGCTGAGGTATAGGTGAACACAACCGGTCTGCGAAGCCCGATGGCACAGTCAAGAAGAGCAAAGGCATTCTGACGCTGTTGATCCTGGTGATGAAGCACAATCTGCTCATCGCTACGCTCCCCAACCAACTGGCCAATCTTGTCCAGAACGGTGGGAATACGCTCGACAAGGTCTCGGGAAAGAACACTCGACAGAGACTCAAGACCGATACGAATCGCCAACGCCTCGCTTGGAGTAAGGCCCGGTAGCTGATTAGCATCAATATGTGACATCAGCTGAACAAGACCTGAGTCGTTAAGAAGATCAATATCAACCCAGAAACGATCGTCAAAATCGAACGTGTCATCATCAGCTGCTGACAGGGTATTCAAATCACGAAGCATTTTGTCTCGCGTTCCACCAAACTGGCGGACCACATCGTCAAGTGGCACAGGTTCGAAATATGCGTTCGTTGCAAGCCAATCATGAATCGCGAGCAGGCGAACAAGCGCGTCAGTAGATCGTGTTCCCATCACTGAACTCCCCACGACGAGGCTCTGTCAATTCGGGCATAGATCTCATCCCTCAAATCTTGGGGAGCAAGAACAACAACATCTTCCCCCTCGGTGAGAACGCGCGTCATCCACGTATTACGGGAAGCTCGCAGTCCGACGGCTTCGCACCAACCATCTGTTATCAGGCGCCCTGTTAGTTGGACATAGGCGCGAATCGCAAGCGATGCGTCATCGCGAATTGCAAGAAGAGGCTCGATCTCTAGAAGAGTGAAGGGATCTGCTGGGATCTCGGGAAGTTCCAGCGCGTCGAAAGAGTCGCCAATAACTTCAACCTCGGAAGCAATCCGCGACAGCTTGAACAAACGGGGTGCGTACCTATCCATATCAAAACCCCATAAGTACATGGAGTTCGAGCGCATCACAAGCTTTCGGGGAGCAACGCTGCGTCGGAATGAATCCGATTCAGACGTGTAGTCAAAGCTGACAAAGTGCCCATGCGTGATTGCTTCGCTCAGCGCACAAATCACATCGCTTTGATCAAGGCCGATACTCACGTGAGAAAAAGACGTTTCAGGCGGATCCATCGAAAGCGCTAGCTTTTTCAATGCCGTCGTATTCGCGTCATCGTCCCACACTTTGATTGCCATCGAAATGAGCCGTGACTCGGTGGCATCAAAACGAACGTTCTCTCCTTGGAACTGAGCCGAAGCTTTCGGATCAATTTCATAGGTGAAATCAGGATTCATTCCCCGCATTGAAAGTGCAATACCGATGGTGTGAAGAGTTTCCTTATCGTCTTGGAATAGGCCCTCGAAGTTATCGTGAGTCAGTCCTTGATACTGAAGAACCTGTTCCTGAATCTCCCGCTTAGACAGCGGGCGTCCAGAATGCCTCAGACAATTCAACAAGGCAAGCAACCGAGCATCGCGCGAGCTGTCATTTCCCATAGGCATAAGCCTACTTATGCTCGCTAGCAAAAGCCCTGTTCTAGAGACGAGAGGCACGCAATTCGGTGACGATAATTCCTCGTGCTCCAGCCTCGTGAAGCTGATCCATAATCGGATTCACTTGGTGCGCTTCCACCATCACGCGAACCGCTCGCCACGCAGAATCCTGCAATGGAGAAACAGTCGGAGAGTCAAAGCCAGGCGCAATAGCGATCGCCGCATCAAGAGCAGACTCGCGAACGTTGTAGTCAACAATCACATACTTGCGAGCAACCTGAACACCTTCGAGGCGCTTGACCAGCGTTGCCAGCGCCGGATCGTCAACGGCATCGGGACGTGTGATCAGAACAGCTTCTGACTTCGCCAGAGGCTCACCAAACACCTCAAGGCCGGCAGCCTTCAGGGTTGAGCCGGTTTCGACAACATCAGCAATCAGGTCAGCAACACCCAGGCGCACCGAGGACTCCACTGCCCCATCAAGGTGAACGACCTCAGCATCCACACCACGCTCATCAAGATATGACTTCACCAGATGGTCATATGACGCAGCAACGCGCTTACCATTGATCTGTTCAATCGAGGTAATCGTGCCTGTAGGAGCTGCAAAACGGAACGTTGAACGAGCAAAACCCAACGGGAAATGCTCGATTGCTTGAGTCCGCGAGTCAAGCAGCAGATCGCGACCGGTAATACCTACTTGAATGGAGCCTCGTCCCACATAGACCGCGATGTCTCGCGGACGCAGAAAGAAGAGTTCGACATCATTCAGGGTGTCGGTAAGAACAAGCTCACGACCGTGGCGACGAGTGTTGTAGCCAGCCTCAGAAAGCAGACGAACAGCAGGGTCAGACAGTGAGCCCTTATTGGGCACAGCAATGCGAAGCATGGAGATCCTTAAACGAAAATGCTTAGAGCTTCTTGTAAATGTCGTCGAGGGTCAAGCCCTTGGCAATCATCATGACCTGCGCATGGTAGAAGAGCTGCGAGATCTCAAGAGCGAGATCGTCAAGAGTCTCGTATTCGGCAGCCATCCACACTTCGCCGGCTTCTTCGATGATCTTCTTTCCGATCGCATGGATGCCCTTGTCCAGTTCAGCAACAGTCCCAGAACCCTCGGGGCGGGTCTGAGCCTTTTCGGACAGTTCGGCAAAGAGATCTTCAAAAGTAGCCATGGCCTGACTTTACGACGCCTCGGACAACAAATGAAACCCTATCCGCCTAGCGGACAGCCTTATTCGTTCACATACTCGTTAGTAGCAGCCAAAGAAGCATCGGGCTTCTTAGAGACGATACCCGGCACAGAGCCCAAGAACTCTGCCATCATCTCCCAGCGATCAAGATCCTGCATCGCCACAGCCGGGCCACCAGCGTTCATCATCAGAGGAATTGTCGCCTGAAGCACTGCCATCGCATTGGACTTCGAGGTTTCGTCGCTGAGAGTCTCATCCCACGCCATCGTGACATCAAGGGCATGGTCGGGATCATCAATCACCGAGTTAATACCAGCAGTTGTTGCGCTGACAACCGCTGACGCAAGTTCAGGGTTTGCCTCAGCCCACTGACGGGTCGTGATGATCGACGCCGCGACAAGAGGCGTCTGCGATTCCAAACTAATAGCTCTGACATCCATGCCCGACTGGAGCATCTGAACCAGGTCATTATTCGCAAAACCAAGGACAGCATCCACTTCACCTTGAGCAAGAGCAGCTCGTTGCGTGTAGCCGATCGACGCAATCTCGACATCCTTCTCGCTCAAGCCACCCTGGAAGATAGCCGAGAGGGTCGCATACCAGTTCGACCCATATTCACCGGGAATACCGATGCTGTGTCCTTTAAGGTCCGACAGAGTGTGGATCTCGGAATCCGCTGGAACAATCACAACGCCGGGGTACTGACGGTAATAGGTACCAATCGACACCAGATCCATCCCGGAATCACGCGCCACCATTGCCTCGTCACCCGAAGCAATCACAACGTCTTCTTCACCGGAAATGAGGGCCGTAAACAGTCCCTCATCGGAACCGTGGTGACGAATTGTCACATCTAACCCAGCATTCGAATACACGCTGTCATCATGGGCGACATACACGGGAGAAAACTGCACATTCGGAATATAAGTCAGACCAACGGTCACTGCGTTTGACGCCGACGCACCGGACTCAGCGGTCGAAGGCTCGGGAGCACATGCTCCCACACATGTAACGCCGAATAGGGCGAAAGCCACGATAGATGCGCGAAGACGAACAGACATGGGGAACCACTTTCATTGCGAGATCATGTAACGATGCGAGCGCTCAATGCGATACACGAGGATGTATATCGCTGTTGCCATCACACACAAGAGCCCAATCGTGACGAACATTCCTGCCGTATCAACGTTTGAACGTGCCTGTGTAAGAACCTGCCCCAAGCCATTGCCACCCATTACCATTTCGCCAACAACTGCGCCAGTCACCGAAAGAGTAAAACCGTTGCGGACACCGCCGAGGAGTGCGGGGGCTGCAAGAGGAAGCTCTATCGAAATCGCCATCGTTAAGCCCGATGCTCCATCCAACTGGGCGGCCTCGAGAATGTCAGAATCGAGATGCCGTAGACCCACCACCGTAGAGACGAGAATCGGGAAGAAAACGAGAAGCGCACAGAGTGCAGTGATCGACCAAAAACCGTAGCCGATCCACAAGACAAGAAGTGGTGCGAGAGCAATAGCAGGAAGCGCCTGCGTAGCTCCAAGGAAGGGTTCGACCGCAGCACTGACAAGTGGCGAACGATAGATGAGATACGCCAGAGGCAATGCGACAAGGGCGCCAAGAACGGACCCCGCAATCGCCTCCCCCGACGTCACAAGCGTTTTATTCCAGAACGACGACCCTACTGCAAGCGTCAATGCACGCTGCCACGTTTGTGCAGGCGACGGTAGACGCCACGTCTCGATGCCTGAAAAGGTTACGGTCACCCACCACATTCCAAGTAGGAAGAGCAGGAAGACGACAGGTGCAATGAGCGTCACCGTACGCGATGCGCGTTTGCGATGTGCCACGACCCTAGCCTTTCTGGCATCCGGGTGCGTCGCGAGGCAAGCAACACGGCACAGTACGTCCGCCTGCTTGACGCGCTCCTCCCATCCGGACTTTCACCGTCGGTATCGGAATTACACCGATTCAGCCACCTGATAGCAGGCGGGTCGCGGACTTTCACCGCCGGCTCGGACTTTCACCGACCCCGGAGCTTCCTCAATCATGCCACGAACGCGCTCAAAGCGCGAAACAAAAATCCGGTGTGTGGTCTTACGAATAAAGACCACACACCGGTTGGAAACTCAACAATCAGTGGCAGTGATGCGATGCGAGCTCGCGAAGTGCTGCGACCTCTGCATACGCGTCTTCTGCACGGAACACAGCAGACCCGGCAACAAAGTTGTCTGCGCCAGCTTCAGCTGCTAGTTCGATGGTCTGACGAGAAACACCACCGTCAACTTGGATCGAAACCTCAAGACCAGAAGCATTGATCGCTTCGCGGGTACGGCGGATCTTCGGGATCATCGAGTCAATAAACGACTGACCGCCAAAGCCAGGTTCCACAGTCATCACGAGGATCATGTCGAACTCCGACAGGATGTCGACGAACGGAGCGATATCGGTTGCGGGACGAAGCGCCAGACCGACCTTTGAACCGATGCTGTGGAGCTCGCGTGCAAGACGGAGCGGAGCTGCCGCAGCTTCAGCGTGGAACGTGACCGAATGGCAACCAGCTTCCGCATATGCGGGCGCCCAACGATCGGGGTCTTCGATCATCAGGTGGGCATCAACCGGAAGGATCTTCGATGCGATGACGGACTCGACGACGGGCAGGCCCCACGACAAGTTCGGAACAAAATGGTTGTCCATCACGTCAACGTGAGCAACGTCCGCGCCGGAAATCTTCGTGAGTTCGCCACGCAGATCGCCGATATCGCAGTTAAGAATCGAAGGAGAAATAGTTGGTTTCATGGTCCCTATGATACGTGGCGATTAGCGCGCTGATGTGGGCTTTTCGACCTTTTTCATCGCTGCAATGAACATCAAATCCGTACCGTTACGGTGTTCCCACAGCTGGAGGGTGCGACCGGGGTATTTCTTGATACGACCAGCAGGGTCTGGGACGTTTAAAGGCTCCGGTGCATGTCCTTCGCCAAGTGCAACTGTATCGAGAAGCTCTACCTTCCCAGTTTTCAGTAGCTTCTCCACCTGAGCAAGCGTTTCGTCGACGTGCGGAGAGCAGGTGATATACGTCAGGATTCCACCTTCGCGAACAAGTTCGAGACCGCGCGCCAAGAGTGCCGCCTGCAAATCGACGAGGTCGCCTACATCTGCTTGCGTGCGCCTCCATCGTGATTCGGGGCGACGCCTCATTGATCCCATGCCTGAGCAGGGAGCATCGATCACAACTCGGTCGAAGCTTCCAAGAGACCACTGACTCTTGCTCCCACCGAAGGTACGACCATCAGACGAGACGACCTCAACGTTGTCAAGCTGGCGACACGCGCGTTCTACGAGGCGAGCACGGTGAGGATGGACCTCGTTCGCAATCAGTGTGACTCCTTGAAGAGCGCCGATCGATGCGAGCATCGATGCTTTGCCGCCCGGGCCTGCACACAGGTCGAGCCAGCAATCGTCTTTGCCTTCAATCGGGGCGGTAGCGGCGATCATTGCGCCGAGCTGAGAACCTTCGTCTTGGACACCGGCGCGCCCTGAGCGGATCGAATCGAGACTACCCGGATCACCGTGTTCGAGAAGAACAGCGCAATCACTGACATCGCCTGGGGCAACGCGAGTTCCCAACACTGATTCAGCTTCTTCAGCCAGATCGATTGCTGTGATAAGACCTGGGCGAGCAACGAGAGTCACCAACGGGGGCCGGTTATCGCCGGCTAGCAGATCATCTAATTCGCTAGCTTCGAAGCCATGCCCAATCAGGGCGTCTTCGAAGGCATCGACCATCCAGCGCGGATGCGAAAACTCAATGGAGCGACGTTCGTTCGCATCGCTGATCTGGGCGATTGCATCTTCGATTGCTCCAGGAGCTTCACGCGTGATTGAACGCAAAACCGCATTCACCATTCGCGTTGGTCCCTCGGTCAGGTAGTGGCGAGCGAGATCAACGGTGGAAGCAACTGCCGCATGGTCGGCAACGCGCATATTCAGAAGCTGATGAGCTCCCATGCGTAGGAGGACTCGAACAGGGGTATCGACCTTATCGATGGGCCTGGTCAGATAGCGTCCCAAAACCCAGTCGAGACGTCCCTGGGCTCGCAGGCTTCCATTGACAAGTTCGGAGGTAAATGCAGAGTCGCGAGAGTCTAGGCGCTCATGTGAACGCGCATCACGCAACGCCTTCGTTAGAGCGATGTTGGCAAAGGCATCTTCAGTTTCAACTGCCATGAGCACGTCAAAAGCAATGCGCCTAGGCGTATCGACATCCTGAAGCTTGCGATATCCATCGGAGTAACGACGGGTTGCCATCAGTTTTCCTCCATCGTGCCAAGCACTGTGTCTTCTGAAAGCCGGGCTCCCCTAGCCCATGCGGCAGCATCCATCCAACCTTTACCTGCCGGGGCAACCTGTCCAAGACGAACGATTCCGTCCTGGCAACCGACTTCAACGCTCTTCTTCGTTACTCGAATATGACCGGGTTCAAGATCATCGCCCTCTACGACCGTTACCGCGGCCAGTTTCAATCGCTTTGAGTCTGGAAGAAGCGTCCACGCGCCCGGGTTGGGGCTAAGACCAAGAATCTGTCGATCCGTCGCCTGAGCAGACGAACGAAAATCGACAAACCCGTCGCTGGAGCTCAGTTGACGTGCGTGGCTTGCCCGCGGGTCATCTTCGTTTTGAGGCACAGCTTGTGCGGTTCCATTCGCAATCGAGTCAACAACATCCACAACTTGTGGAGCGCCGAGAATTGCCATGCGTTCAAGTAATTCGCCCGCTGTTTCATGCTTGATGTCGACCGGAATCGAGGAGTAAACAGGACCGGTATCAAGGCCTTTTTCGAGTTGGAAAACACTGGATGCCGTAGTGGTATCCCCGCTGATCAATGCCCATTGCACGGGAGCAGCACCGCGCCACCGCGGAAGAGGCGAGAAGTGGAGATTGATCCACCCATGAGTAGGCATTTCAAGAACGGACTGAGGAATGAGTGCACCGTATGCGACAACGACACCGAGATCGGGGCGTAGTAACTCGACTTGATTGCGTACTTTAGGGTCTTTAAACGAAGACGCTTCAATCACAGGTAGGTCGTGCTCATGTGCGAACTCTGCGACTGGACTGGGGTGTAGCGTGCGTCCACGACCTACTCTGGCAGGTGGACGGGTAATGACACCGACGACCTCATGAGTAGATTCGACAAGACGCTCAAGCGTCGGGATAGCGGGAGCTGGAGTTCCAGCGAAAATGATACGCACGAGGATCAGTCTAACGAACGAAAGGAATCGCTTTAGAAAAGCTCTGGCGGATTGACCGTGATCTTCACGGTAGGGAGTTTGTGGGCACTGCGATATTGTAGGAGCTTCTTCAGTTTGACTAAGACTTCGGGAAGCTGGTCACGTTCAACGCTGACCAAGGAGCGCACAATAGGTAACGTCCCTTCCTTCACCGCCTGATACGTGTACTCGCCCAAGAGTTCGCCGCCGGAGGACTCGGCGACTGCGAGAGAGTCTGTGCGTTGTCCGTCGATTGCAATCACGGTTTTTGCAGGGAAGAATCCGTTGGCTTTGCGGTCTTCAAGCAGATCGTGAGCAAATGAAACAGGGTTATAGCGGATAAGAGCCTGTGCCATGGAAGGCGTGATGCCACCACAAATGAGGGCATTTGCCTCGGGGCGAGCGAGTGCCAACGCGTTGAACCACCGGCGCATTGCTTCTTGGGGCGCCCAGAGTTCTGGTCGACCAGCAATCGCTTGGGCATCCAAGATCACCACAGCGTGATACCCACCTTCAGCCAACGGTTCACTACCGGGGGTTGCGACGACAAGCTGTGGTTTATGACTGATCGTGCGGGTCAAGGCATTGCTTGATGATGAAACCAAGACTGACGCCGTCGGCATTGCGCGGGCGAGCTCTTCTCCCGTTCGTTCAGAGCCGATGCGTGCGTGTCGTAACCGCGTTCCTGCGCACGTTGGGCACTGCCATCCCGACGTTGGTCGATGACACCATGAACACGAAATGGTGTCCTGGTCTGATTTCTCCAGTGGCCCGTGACAATGATGGCAACGCGCAACACTCCTGCATTGGGAGCAGGAAACAACAGGAACATATCCAGCATGAGCGACCTGAACTAACACTGGGCCGGTGGCAAGTCCCGTGCGGATAGTGGCGAGGGCAGCTGAGGGAATGCGCATTGCTCCACTGGGGCCTTCCCTCTCGATGTAAACATCATCAACAACGCGGACGGTTGGGACAAGTGCGCGTTTCTTTGGACCATCTTCCATTAAGGAAACGGCCCAACCGGATTCAACAAGTGCTTGTGCCTTAACAGAACGCGAGAAAGAGGCGATGAGAAGCGAACAGTGTTCTTCGGCGCATCGTGCCATTGCAATGTCGAGCGCATCCGCACGCGGTGCTCGCTGTTCGACAAGACGGTCATCGCTGTCATCCCAAATGACAATGAGACCGAGATTCTTCAACGGTGTCCAGATACTTGAACGAGTACCAACGACGATGCCAAGTTCACCTGCCATCGCTTGGAGGTGTATCAGATATCGGTCTTCCGCGGATGTCTGCGTTGTCATCAGTGCAGCTGGAACCCCGAGGCGGGTCTGGATCAGCCTATACAGCTGCGATGCCTGCCAGTGTGTGGGCGCAACGATGATGGCTCCACGGTGTGCGACGGCGTTGGCCTGAATACAGCCCACAAGGCGCTCATCACGCGTTGGACCCAAAGCTGTCCAGACGCTGCGGACTGGATCACCGTGAGATAGGTGAGCAAGAAGCGTACGTCCCACGGGATTGTCGTGCCAGGCTCCCCCATCTGCATCAGTGTCTACATTCCACTCAAGCTGTTGACTTTCGCCCTGTGCTAAGAATGATTTTTCGGCACCCACATGACGCTGTGGAAGCGCAAGCGAGAGTGCTTGTGAGAGCGTTGCTACCTGGCGGTCTGCGATCTTCCGAGCCACTTTCGCAATCGAAGGCGAAAGGACGGGCAGGCGCGAGATAACTCTATCGATCGGACTTAAACGATGTTCGGGGACCTCGGTTCTGACGCTGAGAACCCAACCGGTAACGCTTCTTCCGGCAAGATGAACCTTTACGGCAACGCCTGGAACAACAGCATCGGCGAGCTCTTGTCCGATTGCATAGTCCAGCGGGCGATCAAGGTGTGGGACATCAACATCCACGCACACGCTGGCAATAGCCTGCGCAGTGACGACCCGCTCTAGGCCAAAAAGAACGCCGCTGTTACCTTGAATATCCATGGCTCTATTGCACCATGAGCCATGGAGGAATTGAACTGCACATCGGTTAGCCGAGCAGAGCTACTCCGTACCTGGCTACGACCATCGCGATCAGGATGAACAGCAACAATCCCCAGAACGACCAGTCATAACCCAAGGTCACACTGCGTTTCAACCACGCAGGCGCCGGAAGAACACCTTCGCGGATATTAATCCGTGTCAAGCCCGCAAAGACAAGGGTTGTTGTCACGGTGATCGCCAAACACCACGGGCAAAGCACGTGGATCACGAAATAGGACTGGCTGAAGAGCCAGTACGCGAAGAACAATGCGATTGTGTACAGCACATTTGCACACGCCATGTACCAGCGGGCAAACTTCACTCCGCTCAACAAAGCGACCGAAATGGCAAGAACAACCGCTTCGAAAAAGATTCCTAGGAATGCGTTCGGGAAACCCAGGATACGAGCTTGAGGCGTCTGCGCCACCGTGGAACATGACAGGACCGACGAGACATCACAAGCGAATGTCTTCGCTGAATCGGCAGCTAACTGCCATGCTTCAATCGAAAGGACGAAAGAAGCGTAAAGCCCAATCAGCCCAGAAATGATCATTTCTACTGTTGTTCGTCGCCGCCATTTCAAGTCAAATGACGAATCGGTGGAGGCGGCCTCGTCAATCAGAGCAGAGGTAGCGGTCATCAGAGCACACTCAACAATTCGTCGACTCGGTTCGTTTCTTCCCAGGGGAAGCCCGGACGACCAAAATGGCCGTAGGAAGACGTGGCAGCGTAAATCGGACGTAGCAGATCCAAGTCAGCGATCATGCCGGCCGGGCGCAAGTCAAAAACAGTCTCGATGGCGCGTGCAATCTGCTGGTCACTCGCATTGCCGGTACCAAATGTTTCAACGTAGAGACCGACAGGATGAGCGCGGCCAATCGCGTAGGCAAGCTGAATCTCGCACTTGGAAGCAAGGCCGGCTGCAACAACATTCTTCGCCACCCAGCGCGCAGCGTACGTGGCGCTACGGTCAACCTTCGATGGGTCTTTACCGGAGAACGCTCCACCGCCATGACGTGCCATACCACCGTAGGTGTCCACGATAATCTTTCGCCCGGTTACGCCCGCATCGCCAGCGGGGCCACCGATGACGAAGCGTCCGGAGGGATTGACGAGGATCTTCATATCGGCCGTGTCGAGATCGAGACCGGCGTCGCGAAGAACCGGGTCAATCACGTGTGCCACAATCAGGTCACGCAAATCTAACTGGTTCAGAGCCTCATCGTGCTGAGTAGAAACGAGAACCGAATCAATACCAACCGGCTTGCCGTCCTCGTACGCCAATGTGACTTGAGTCTTCCCATCGGGACGCAGACCTGTCGCAATTTCGTCATGGCGGACGTCAGCCAGACGCTTCGACAGCTTGTGTGCCAGCCAAATTGGAGCAGGCATAAGATCGGGTGTATCAGCGCAGGCATAACCAAACATGATTCCCTGGTCGCCAGCGCCCTGGCTATCCCGGGCATCGCTTGCGCTACCTTCACGCTCTTCAAGCGCGTGGTTTACTCCCCCGGCAATATCAGGGCTTTGCTGTCCAATTGAAATCGATACGCCACACGATGCACCGTCAAAGCCCACTCGTGAAGAGTTGTAGCCAATTTTCAGAATCTCATCACGAACAATCTGAGGAATCTCAACGTAGGCCTCGGTTGTTACCTCACCGGCAACATGCACGAGTCCCGTGGTCACCATCGTCTCGACCGCGACACGAGAATGCGGGTCTTTTTCCAAAAGAGCATCAAGGATTGAATCCGAAATTCGGTCACAGACCTTATCCGGATGACCTTCGGTCACGGATTCTGACGTAAAGAGCTGTCGATTAGAAGTCACTCGCCAATAGTAGCGAGTCTCTGAGCGATTGTTGTGGTCAGAAAGTCCGCAACGCGAGCTTTTGAGCCTGAGACTTCACCGACAAGCTCGCCTTTCGAGTCGACGATCGTGACGTGGTTGTCGACGTCACCAAAACCGAATCCATCACCCACGCGGTTAATCGCGAGGAAGTCAGCGCCCTTACGACGTGCCTTCTCTTTGCCATAGGCAAGCACGGTGTCGGCCTGACCTGTTTCAGCGGCAAATCCGACGACCACCGTGGGCCTTGAATCACTGTGGGCGACGGTGGCAAGAATATCCGTCGTACGTTCCAATTCAATGGTGGGAACGTTTGAAGAATCATCCGTCTTCTTGATCTTCGCATCAGCAACGCTGGTGGGACGAAAATCGGCGATTGCTGCGCACATCACCAGCGCGTCTGCGCCATCACACTGAGCCTGAACCGCGAGTTCAACATCGTGGGCCGTGGGGGCGAAGGAAACGTTAATCGAAGGTTCAAGATTGTCCAGCAGTGACTTTTCAACGTTCGATGCGATCAGGTGTACTGTCGCGCCCATTCGAGCTGATGATCGAGCAATCTCGATGCCTTGGCGTCCCGACGAACGGTTGCCAATGAAACGCACCGGATCCAGTGGTTCTTGAGTTCCGCCTGCGGTCACGACAATATGTCGTCCGAAAAGCACCTGTTCGTTGGAAGAGAACGAAGTCGGCGCTGACGCGAGAGTATCGAGGCACAGACGAGCAATTTCTTCAGGTTCGGGGAGCCTACCAACTCCATGATCCCCGGACCCAAGCGCACCGGACGCTGGATCGATGATGGTTATTCCACGCTGGCGTAGAACGGCAACGTTATCTTGAGTGGCAGCGTTATCCCACATCGCTGTGTGCATTGCCGGGCTGAGAACAACCGGGCAACGAGATGCCAATACGGTGGTCGTCAAAAGATCATTCGCAAAGCCGGCGCGAATGCGTGCCATCACATCCGCTGTAGCAGGCGCGATAACAATCAAATCAGCGATACGAGCAAGCTCCACGTGGTCAGAGCCTGGGTGATCGGTGAGCCCGGTGTGAACCGGGTGACCAGTCAGGCCCTCCCACGTTGCCTTTCCAACAAACTCTAAAGAGGCAGGTGTTGGAACAACACGAACATCGCATCGAGCGCGAATCAGCTCACGTACAAGAATCGCCGCCTTGTAGGCGGCGATTCCAGCGCTGACCCCGACGATCACCGTGGGGCGCATACGCGTCAGGCTTTCTGCTCGGTTTCGACCGAGATCATGCCATCATTGATCTCACGAAGTGCGATACCCAGAGGCTTCTCGTCGGGTTCAACATCGACAACGGGTCCAACGAACTGAATCATGTTCTGTTCAAGCTGAAGGTTGTAGGAGTTGATCTGACGTGCGCGACGAGCGGCAACGATCACGAGAGCGTACTTCGAATCGACGTGCTCAAGCAGATCATCGATCGGTGGCGACGTGATGCCTTGGGGCTGTGCGACGATTCCGGCCATGCGGTCCTCCTGGATTCAAACGTGGCCATTTGGCCACACTGGGGGCTAGTTTACTCCAGCCCCATAAGGTGAGCCAGTTCAGTAACGGCGTCGTCGAGGTCGTCATTCGTCACAGTTACGTCGAATTCTGACTCTGCGGCCATCTCAACCTTCGCAGTTTGAAGACGACGCGCGCGTTCTTCCTCGTCTTCGGTTCCGCGACCGACAAGGCGCCTCACAAGCTCATCCCACGACGGAGGTGCAAGGAAAACGAAGAGCGCATCGGGACGCGTTTTCATCACCTGACGGGCACCATCAAGGTCAATCTCGAGCAGGACAGGTTTACCCGCTTTCAAGGCCTCGTCGACAGGTGGCGCAGGCGTACCGTAGCGATGAACCCCGTGGACTGTCGCCCATTCGAGCATCAATCCCGATTCGACAAGCGCGTCAAATTCTTCATCTGTCTTGAACAGATAATGAACGCCATCAACTTCACCCGGTCTGGGCGAACGAGTCGTCGCAGAGACGGAAACAACCAGTTCCGGGTGACGTTCACTAAGAGCTTGAACGACGCTCCCCTTACCTACAGCAGTGGGACCGGCAAGCACAGTCAGTCGTGGTTTATCCATGCTGACAATCGTGCCACCTTTACCTGTTATTAGCCGAATCGCTCGATCAGAGCCTGAGCCTGAACGTGCCCGAGACCCCTGACACGACGTGATTGAGCAATACCGTACTCATCCATCAATGCGGCAGCCGTTGTGACTCCAACGCGCGGCATTGACTCAAGCAGAGAGACAACACGCATCTTGGCGATTGACTCGTCCTTTTCGGCAAGGTTGAGAACCTCTGAAAGCGTGATTTCGCGATTCTTCAGACGCGCTTTGATATCCGCGCGCACGCGACGTGCTGCAGTTGCTTTTTCTAGAGCCTGAGCACGTTGTTCAGGTGTCAGATGAGGTAGCGCCATTGCCTCCCACTCCTTCACAGATTGTGACTGTTACAGGCGATTTTATCGTGTCAGCAGGGCTTTTGTGTGAAGAAAGTGGGAAGCAATATTCACTCAGCTAATTCGGCGACCGCTTGAGCATATGCCTGTTGAAGACCCCGAGCATCGGGGCCTTTCGCTAAAATCGCTCGAGATGACGACGCGAGCACGTTCAAAGCTGCTTGGCCGAACACCTCGCTGAGTTCCTTCGGTCCGGCACCTTGCGCTCCCACCCCGGGGGCAAGAATTGTGCCATTGAAGGCATCAAAAGAAATGCCCAGGCGATGCGGAGCATCCCCAACGGTCGCGCCCACAACAATTCCTGCAGGACCCATATGCTCAAATTCGAACGTCGCATTGAAATCGGACAGTGCTTGAACGACTCCCCCAGCAACCGATTGCCCCTCGGAGTTCACACAGTGTTGAACCGAAGCACCCTGGGGGTTCGATGTCAGAGCAAGAACGAACACTCCCCTGCCTGTCTCTTTTGCCATTTCAAGCGCCGGGGTAAGCGAGCCAACACCCAAATACGGTGAAAGAGTCACAGCATCGCCAGCCAGCGGAGAGCCATCAGCCAGATACGCATCAGCGTAACCGTTCATAGTTGAACCAATGTCACCACGTTTAGCGTCCACGATGCACAAGGAACCCGCATTTCGACAGGCGTCAATGACTTCTTCCAATACGCCGACGCCGTGTGATCCAAAACGTTCGAAGAAGGCTGACTGCGGTTTGAATGCACCAACTCTGCCTCCCAACGCTTCAACAACGCCCAGAGAAAACCTACGCAACCCGTCAATCGAATGATCTAAGCCCCACTGCTCAAGCAGACCGGGGTGCGGGTCAATCCCAACGCACACAGGCCCATGCTCAGCCATTGCGTCGGCAAGACGATCACCGAAACCTCGCATGATCATCGTTCATTCTCCTTTCGAAGCGCATCCCATTCCTGCAACGATCGCACATGATACGCACCGTGAGTACGCACCTCAATCGCTTGAACAAGCGCGTTAAACGCCTGGAGCGTCGTCACAATCGTCTTGTCGTGGGTCATTGCAGCGGTACGAATCTGATAGCCGTCGTGGCGGTTATCGCTCTTCTGCGGAGTATTCACAACGATGTCGATCATCCCATCGTTGATCAAATCAACGATGGTGGGCTCACCTTCATTGCCTCGTCCCTCAGAGCGCTTGCGAACCACCCGGGCCTCAATCCCGTTTCGGCGCAACACCGAAGCTGTACCCGTTGTCGCCCAAATCGTAAAACCAAGATCCCGCATACGAGCCGCAGGGAACACGATCGCACGCTTGTCCGTATCCGCAATCGAAATGAAGACCGTACCTTCGGTCGGCAGTTTTCCGATCGCACCGGATTGCGACTTCGCAAATGCCGTCGGAAAGTTGTGATCGATACCCATGACCTCGCCCGTCGAGCGCATCTCAGGCCCAAGGATCGTATCCACGACCAATCCCTGAGCTGTACGGAAGCGCTTGAATGGCAGAACAACCTGCTTCACTGCAATCGAGGCACCATCACGGATCTCGCGTGCATCCGTGAGCGGAAGAATGCCACGCTCACGCAACGATGCGATCGAATCGCCCACCTGGATCAAAGATGCTGCCTTCGCCAAAGGTACGCCCGTCGCCTTCGAAGCAAAAGGCACCGTACGAGAAGCACGAGGATTCGCCTCAATCACGTACAGGACATCGGACAAGAGGGCGAACTGGATATTGATCAGGCCACGCACCCCCACCTCACGTGCAATCGCTTCAGTCGATGCAGCAATCCGATGAAGCTGGCTGGACGACAGAGTCATCGGTGGCAACACACACGCCGAGTCACCGGAGTGAATACCGGCCTCTTCAATGTGCTCCATAATGGCGCCCATAAACAATTCATTACCGTCATACAGCGCGTCCACGTCAATTTCGATCGCCGCATCCAAGAAACGGTCAATCAACAGTGGACCGCGTGAGAACAGCGCGCCAATATCCGGCCTATCGAGATAGCGATCGAGCGCGGCCTCGTCGTTCACGATTTCCATGCCACGACCGCCCAAGACAAAGCTGGGGCGCAGAAGCACCGGATATCCAACGCGCTCAGCAACCTCGCGAACCTGCGAGACCATATGAGCCGTATCGTGCGCCGGAGCCGGGCAACCGGCAATCGCCAGCACCTTAGCAAACTCTTCACGGTCTTCAGCCACATCGATCGACGACGGCGACGTGCCAAGAATCGGCACACCCGCAGCCTCAAGATCACGCGCAAGCGACAGCGGAGTCTGACCACCCAACTGAACAATGACACCCTTGATCGGACCGGCCGCGCTTTCTGTCCGGTAGATCTCGAGCACATCCTCAAGCGTCAGGGGCTCAAAATAGAGGCGATCCGAAATATCGTAGTCAGTCGACACGGTTTCTGGGTTGCAGTTCACCATGATCGTGTCGTAGCGCTCGCGCAGGCTCATCGCTGCGTGCACGCACGAATAATCGAACTCAATGCCCTGACCGATACGATTCGGCCCAGCGCCCAGAATGATGACTGCTTCGCGCTCGCGGGGCGCAACCTCGTTCTCGAAGTCGTAGCTCGAGTAGTGGTACGGAGTCTTCGCCGCAAACTCTGCCGAGCACGTATCCACCGTCTTGAAGACGGGGTGAATCTCGAAAGCACCTCGTACTTCTCGCACGCTCGTCTCCGACAGGCCTCGAATATCACCAATCTGGCGGTCGGAGAAGCCGTGACGTTTCGCAAGACTCAGTACCTCGCGATTAAGCGCGGGAGCTTTAGCGATTTCACGAGCAATCTCGTCAAGCAAGTAGAACTGGTCAAGGAACCAGGGGTCGATCTTCGTCGACTCGAAGAGCTCGTTGAGCGTCGCACCTCCACGGATTGCGTCCATGACCTGCACAAAGCGCTGTTCGGTGCCTCGTGCAGCCTGAGCGACAAGTGCTTTTGTCTCTTCTGTGGTGGGACGAGGCCGCGCCCACGAGAATTGAACTCCTGACTTGTCGATGGAGCGCAACGCTTTTTGAAACGCCTCCGTGAAGTTGCGCCCGATTGCCATGGCCTCGCCGACTGCTTTCATTGAGGTCGACAGCGTGGGGTCAGCTTCCGGGAACTTTTCGAAAGTGAATCGCGGAACCTTCACCACGACGTAGTCCAGCGTGGGCTCGAAAGAGGCAGGCGTGGAGCCCGTGATGTCGTTCGGGATTTCGTCGAGCGTGTAACCGGTGGCGAGGCGCGCTGCGATCTTCGCAATCGGGAAGCCCGTCGCCTTGGATGCCAGTGCGGATGAACGCGATACACGCGGGTTCATTTCGATGACGATGATGCGACCGGTCTTCGGATCCAGAGCAAACTGGATATTACAGCCACCAGTATCCACACCGACCTTACGGATCACTGCAATGCCGATATCGCGCAGGCGCTGCAACTCGCGGTCGGTGAGCGTCAATGCGGGTGCAACGGTCACCGAGTCGCCCGTGTGAACACCCACCGGGTCAATGTTTTCGATCGAACAGACGACAACGACGTTATCCGCCTTGTCTCGCATGAGCTCGAGCTCGTATTCCTTCCACCCGAGGATGGATTCTTCGAGCAAAACCTCGGTGGTGATCGACGCCGCGAGTCCCTGGCCTGCGATGCGTTCGAGATCTTCGGGGGTATAAGCGAAGCCTGAACCTAACCCGCCCATCGTGAACGAGGGACGTACGACCAGCGGGTAGCCCAGTTGAGCTGCCGCTTCGTGGCATTCTTCCATCGTGTGAGCGATATAGGAACGTGCGACTTCGGCGCCACACGTCTCAACGATCTCCTTGAAGATCTCACGGTCTTCGCCCGCGTTAATCGCCTCGATGGACGCGCCGATCAGCTCAACGTTGTACTTTTCGAGAATGCCAGCTTCGTTCAGCGCAACTGCAGTGTTCAGTGCAGTTTGACCACCCAGCGTCGGAAGCAGAGCGTCCGGCCGTTCCTTTTCGATAATCGACGCAACGACTTCGGGGGTAATCGGTTCAACGTACGTGGCGTCGGCGATCTCCGGGTCGGTCATAATCGTGGCCGGGTTGGAGTTCACGAGGATAACGCGCAGGCCTTCTTCTTTGAGAACACGGCATGCTTGCGTACCCGAATAGTCGAATTCGCACGCTTGACCGATAACGATCGGACCGGACCCGATAACAAGGACGGACTGCAAATCTTGGCGCTTAGGCATCAGTTCGCCTCCTTCGAAGCCAGAATCATGGATACAAAACGATCAAAGAGGTGCTCACCATCGTGAGGACCAGCTGCCGCTTCGGGGTGGTATTGAACCGAGAAAGCGGGGATATCACATGCCCGTAGGCCTTCCACAACCCCATCGTTTAGACCAATGTGGCTGACTTCGACCTTTCCATAGCGGCCATCGTCGAACGGTGCGACCGAGGGAGCCCCAACAGGGGCGTCCACTGCGAAACCGTGGTTGTGGGCGGTGATTTCAACGCGACCGGTCACCAGATCCTTCACCGGCTGGTTGACACCGCGGTGACCGAATTCGAGCTTGTAGGTTCCATACCCCAGAGCGCGACCGAACAGCTGGTGTCCGAAGCAAATGCCGAAGTACGGGAGCCCAGCATCCAGGACCGCACGTAGTAGCTCAATTTCGTGGTCAGCAGACGCGGGGTCACCAGGCCCATTCGAGAAGAAAACTCCATCGGGGTTCAGAGCCTGAATATCCGCGAAACTCACGGTGTTGGGCACAACATGAACCTCGACCCCTCTTTGCGCAAGCTGCTCCGGTGTGCGCGATTTGATGCCCAAATCTACGGCCACCACGCGACATACCGGTTCGCCTTCGCCTTTAATAACGTAGGCGTCTTTTGTCGAGACCTCGGATGCTAAGGCTGCGCCGGCCATCATCGGTTGATCCACGACAATACGTACCAGAGCATCGCGCACCTGGTTATTCAGGTGCTCAGCGCCTGCGGGAAGCGCACCACCGGAGAAGATTCCAGCGCGCATCGCGCCGTGTGAGCGAATGTGGCGCGTGATAGCGCGAGTATCAACACCACTGATTCCCACAATCCCCTGCTCAATGAGCTCTTCATCAAGGGTGCGCTTCGATCGCCAGTTTGATGCTCGACGTGCAGGCTCACGCACAACGAAGCCGGCAACCCAGATCTGCTTGGATTCAGGATCTTCATCGTTAACACCGGTATTACCGATGTGAGGTGCCGTCATCACGACGATCTGGCGGTGATATGAAGGATCGGTGAGTGTCTCTTGATATCCGGTCATGCCTGTGGAAAAGACAATCTCACCCAGTGTGCGACCGCGTTTGCCCCAGGCGTATCCGGGGAATACCGTGCCATCTTCAAGGACGAGCAGTGCGAGTTCTGAATGGGTCATCGACGGTCCGCCTTTTCAATCGGCATTCCGTCCAGGACGGTTGCCTCACCGGCGTACAGCGTGTACAGAACCTGGCCGGGCAACTCCATCCCGCGGTACGGCGAATTGGTTGAGCGCGTGAACTGCTGGGCGGGATCCACTTTCCGGCGCACGCTCGGATCAACCAGCGTGATATTGGCCAGAGCGCCCACCACAAGGCCCTGTCCTTGAGTGGCAACCTTGCCGATCTGCGCAGGCGTTGTCGACATCACGCGAGCAATGTCGGCCCACGTCATGCGGCCGGTGTTCACCATCGTTTCGATCAGGATCGGCAATGCAGTTTCCAGGCCGGTCATGCCGAACGCGCCCGCCTGCCACTCGCAGTCCTTGTCTTCCAGCGGATGCGGAGCATGGTCGGTTCCCACAACGTCGATCGTGCCATCGGCGAGGCCCTCGCGGACTGCCTCCACGTCTTCGCGAGTGCGAAGTGGCGGGTTGACCTTGTAGAGCGGATCGTAAGTCGCGGCCATTTCCTCAGTGAGGAGCAGGTGGTGAGGAGTTACTTCTGCCGTCACGTCAACGCCCATGCGCTTGCCCCAGCGGATCAGATCTACCGATCCGGCAGTCGAAAGGTGGCACACGTGGAGGCGCGAACCGACGTGCTTTGCCAGCAAAATGTCACGGGCAATGATCGCCTCTTCAGCGACGGGAGGCCAACCGGCCAAACCAAGTTCGCCAGACAGTGGCGATTCATTCATCTGCGCACCATCAGTCAACTCCGGATCCTGCGAGTGTTGTGCAACGACACCACCGAAGGTCTTCACATATTCGAGGGCACGACGCATGAGAACCGGATCCGACACGCACTTGCCATCATCAGAAAAGACGCGCACCTGAGAGCGGGAATGTGCCATCGCACCCATCGACGACAGGTGCTTGCCAGCGAGGCCTTGAGTCACGGCACCGACCGGGCGAACATCAACCCATCCCAGGTCGTGACCGATCTGCCACACCTGATCGACAACCGATGCGCTATCGGCAACCGGGGTCGTGTTCGCCATCGCGTGAACGGCTGTGTAGCCACCCACCGCCGCAGCGCGCGTGCCGGTTTCGATTGTTTCAGCGTCTTCGCGCCCGGGTTCACGCAGGTGCGTGTGCATATCGACGAGGCCGGGAAGCGCGATCAGACCGTCGGCATCAATATGCCGGGCATTGGTGGCACCGTCCTTTGCTTCGTCATCGATAGCAACAATGACGCCGTCACGGACCAGGATGTCGCTGGATTGCTCTCCCAGAATCGATGCGCCGGAAATGAACCAAGTTTTCGAGGTGTTTTCAGTCATTGGTGTTTCCTTCCGCGGCAAGAAGCAAGTAAAGGGCAGCCATACGAACGCTGACGCCATTGGAAACTTGTTCGACGACAACGGAGCGCTTTGAGTCAGCTGCCTCCGCGCTAATTTCAAGGCCTCGGTTCATCGGGCCGGGGTGCATCACGATGCATTCGGGGTTAAGAGCGTTGAAACGCTGATTATCGAGGCCGTATGCGGTGTGATATTCGCCCGGTGACGGGAAGAATCCGCCACCGGCAGCGCTCATGCGCTCGCGCTGGACGCGTAGCATCATCACGGCGTCGAGGTCAGTGGCGAGAGCCTTATCGAAGTCGTATTCGATATCGCAGGTCCAGTTTTCAACGCCCACGGGAAGCAACGTAGGAGGCGCGACCAACGTGACGTGGGCGCCCAGCAGAGTCAGAAGATCAACGTTGGACCTCGCAACTCGCGAGTGGAGAACATCGCCGACGATTACGACGCGCGCGCCTTTGAGATCGGTGCCCGGTGCCAGCGGTTCAACGTCGGGGTCTGAGGGGTTGCGTTTGTAGTGGCGACGCAGGGTCATGGCATCAAGGAGCGCCTGAGTCGGGTGCTGGTGAGTACCATCGCCCGCGTTCAGCACCGGCAGGTTCATCCAACCAGCGTGTGCAAGGCGGTGAGCCGCTCCGGAAGAAGAGTGGCGGACAACTACCGCGTCGGCGCCCATGGCTTGGAGGGTGAGAGCTGTGTCTTTGAGCGATTCGCCTTTGGAGACCGACGATCCTTTAGCGGAGAAATTAATAACGTCTGCCGAGAGACGCTTTGCAGCAGCCTCAAACGACAGACGTGTACGGGTTGAATCCTCGAAGAACAGATTGACAACAGTGCGACCGTGAAGTGTTGGTAGTTTCTTCACTCGACGTGACTGCGTTGCCGCCATCTGTTCAGCCGTGTCGAGAAGCAAGAGGGCATCGCGATATTCAAGGTCACGGATGGAAATGAGGTGGTTCAAGGACATCAGTTGTTCCTCTCAATCAGAACGCAGTCTTCGCCGTCAGTTTCATTCAGCCAAATGGACACTGATTCATCACGAGCGGTGGGGAGATTCTTGCCCACGTAGTCGGGGCGAATAGGCAGTTCACGGTGGCCTCGGTCAACGAGAACTGCGAGTTGGACTGCCTTCGGGCGGCCGATCGATGTCAGCGCATCGAGAGCAGCCTTGATGGTGCGTCCCGTGTACAGTACATCGTCGACCAGAATGACGGTACGTCCGTCGATGCCATCGGCCGGCACAAATGATTCCTTAGGCTCGCGAAGGGGCTGAGAGGAAAGGTCATCCCGGAACATTGTCGTGTCGATGATGGCAAGTTGCGCGCGCCTGCCACCGACCTCGTTGATCTTTTCGACGAGGCGCTTGGAAAGTGTCGCGCCACGAGTCGGGATTCCCGCGATGACCAGCGTCTGCTCTTCGCCATTTTTTTCAATAATCTCAAACGCGATTCGCGTGAGTGAACGGGCAATATCATCGGCATCTAAAACCTGCCGTGCAGAGCTGCCCCGCTCTGCGTGTGGGTGCACTGATCCCATCAGTGAATCTCCTTCCCCGCCTCACAGGACGGAATTTAAAGGAACGCTTCACCTACAAGTGTAGTGCTCAACCCCGCGGATCTGTCTAGGTGACGGCGTGCTGATTATCACCGATGTTTGCCGATCTCGAATTCCTCATCTTCACCGTAGATTGACAGCACTGCGTCGCGGGTGAAGCGCAGGAACATCGGGCCTTAGGTTGCCAGACCTGCTGCGAGACCGGCACCGTTCTGTTCGGCAATACCAACGTTCACGTGCTGGTTGGGCAGAGCCTTCGAGAATGCCGTGGTCTGGCAGGACTTCGCGATGTCGCAGTCAACAACGTAAATCTCAGGGCGTGCCTTACCGATTTTTTAGGAGACGTGTCGCCCTTGAAAAGAATGCGATTGAACTAGGCTTCGTCGACTCGCGACTCTTGTTTTTCCCTGTTCAGTGCCCAAACCTCACCCACATAGCGCATGTGCTCATTCAGAGTCTCGCGTGCCCTTTCGGGATCTCCCGCGCGAAGGGCGTCAACGATCGGCTGATGATAAACACCGCTCATCAGCTCAGCGCGTTGCGCAGATGCGTCGGACATGATTGCAACGCGCATCCGGTCCTGCAAGCCGTTCCACATCTCCAACAGCACTTCATTGCCGGATTCGTGACACAGAATCTGATGGAAACCAAGGTCTTCATCCAGAACTTCCACGGCACTCTTGCCGCCCGCCCCCGCAGGGAGATTCTTTTCAAGGAGATCAGCGACTTCGCTTCCTCGCCCCCGGGTTACGATCGTCGACGCCGCCAGTCCCTCTAGAGCTGCACGTACAGCAAAGAGCTCCCGAAGTTGCTTGGGAGTAAATTGAGCAACGCGCAAACCAATGCGGTCTTCACCTTCGACAAGACCAGACTGCTGGAGCTTACGCAGCGCCTCGCGAACGGTGCCACGACTCACGTTCAGTCGTTCGGCAAGATCGACCTCACCCAGACGCGAACCAGCTGGCAAGTTGCCCTCAAGGATCTCCGAGCGCAACGTCGTCCACACCTGCTCACGCAGTGTCAGTCGGTTAATCCCCTTCATGGGCATAGTGACGACTCCTCATCTTTGACAGTCGTTAACACTCAACAAATATCACTATCACATTAACACTTTTCATCACAGTTAATAAGTACAGAAAGCAAGTGGCGGACCATAGCTTTCGCTACAATCCGCCACTACAAGCCAACCTGCTCAGTATTCGTCGAGCAACTCGTCAAGCTCTTCAAGCTCATCGACACTCAAATCATGCGTCTGAGGGGAGCTAGCCTCATCTGAGCCTGCCAGGCTGGACGCATCATCACCGGGAGCCGACACGTCAGCGTCATTGTCACGACTACGACGCGACCACGGGGATGCCTCGAGTTCACGTCGAATCGCGTCAAGAACAGCATTGACAAACTGCGGAGCCCCGTCACCAGAAATCGACTTCACAATTGCAATTGCTTCATCAATCGCGATGATGTTCGCAACATCGTCGTTGTCCAGCATTTCCCACACGCCGATGCGCATAACCGCCAGGTCAACACCGGCGATTCGATCAAGGCCCGCTACGTTCGCGTGCTTTTCGATCAAATCATCAATGCGACGCAGGTTATCAGCGACACCTTCGATTGCTTGAATCGAGTATTCCGGAAGCGGGGTTTCTGCTGCCGTGATCACTTTGCGCTGACGCAAAAGATCGCGCAAAACGTCGGGGTTACGCCCCATGCCTCGCTGATCTGCTTCAAAAACGACGTCAGCAGCGCGCTTGCGAGCTTTCGTTCGTGAAGTGAAACGAAATGCCTTGGACATCAGTCGTTGACACGTCCCGAGAAGGAACCATCGCGGGTGTCGACCTTGATACGGGTGCCTTCTTCCATGTAGAGCGGAACCTGGATCTCGTAGCCGGTTTCAAGCGTTGCGGGCTTGGTGCCTGCCGAGGAACGGTCGCCCTGCAGACCGGGTTCGGTGTGCGTGATGGTCAGGACAACAGTAGCCGGGAGTTCAACGAACAGGACAGTGCCATCGTGCTGGGAAACAATAACGGACTGGTTGTCGATCATGAAGTTACGGGCATCGCCGACGATCTCTTCGGGAACGTTGATCTGCTCGTAGGTCTTTTCGTCCATGAAAACATAGTCGGTGCCGTCCTGGTACAGGTACGTCATGTCGCGACGGTCAACGGTTGCGGTTTCGATCTTGAGACCGGCGTTGAAGGTCTTGTCGACGATCTTGCCACTCATCACGTTCTTAATCTTGGTGCGCACGAATGCGGGGCCCTTACCCGGCTTGACGTGCTGGAATTCAACGACCTGCCACAGCTGGCCGTCGATGACCATGACTGTGCCGTTCTTCAGATCATTCGTCGTTGCCACAGATATACCTCACTTTGGTTTTTCAAGGAATCAACGCGATTTTACACTGTTCGATAACGGTTCTACTAACCTCATCGACGGTTTTACCGCGTGTATCAACTAACACATTAGCGATCTCTGAGTATTTTTCATGCAGGTTTGCAATCATCAGCCTGAGCATTGCCCGTGGTGCACCCAGGCCAACCGAACGCGGTTTATTCAGTCCTTCGCGTCGAGCCACTTCACTCACGTCAGCATAGAGCTCAACGATTGTGCCCCCCTGATCGTTTAAGCGTTGAAGCTCGCGGGCCACGGCCTCGTTCTCAATTTGCGAGGCACCAACTGTGACGATTGCACCTGCGCTACCGAGCGCCCGAAGCGCACATTCTTGTCGCACCTGCTCCACATCGCCTGCGCCTCCGATGATCAGTTGCGCAACGCTTTTGCCGCTCTGGCGTTCAACGAGGTCGTCAGTTTCAACCAAGTGCATTCCGGTCAGCGAAGCAATGGCGTGGCCAACCGCTGTCTTTCCCGCGCCGGAAACTCCCACAAGGACGAGGCCGGGAACCCCAGATGAATCTCTATCGCGGACAGTGCCCGCCACAGAAGTATCAACACACTCGATTGTCATGCGATCCCCAAACGCGTAGCTACCTGCCTGGCTTCATCAGGCGATATCCGATAGGTCGCCGCATTTCCAATGCCATCAAGCAAAACGAAACGGAGCTGACCTGCACGCACCTTTTTATCTGAGAGCATGACGTCCAGCAATTCATCGAAGGACGTACCGGAATAGGTAATCGGCAAGCCAACTCGTGAGAATGCACTGACATGACGTTCAACGTCGGCATCTGTCAGAAGCCCACGAACAACGCCGAGGTGTGCGGCAAACACGCATCCGACGCCGACCGCTTCACCATGACGCCACGAAAAGTTCTCGCACTTTTCAATCGCATGAGCCAGCGTGTGCCCATAGTTGAGGATTTCGCGCAATCCCGATTCTTTCAAGTCAGCTGAAACAACATCCGCTTTCACTGCGATAGCACGTTCGATCAGCTCTCGAATCTGGCTGGAGCGCGGATCGCTCAGGAGGTTCGTGTCGGTTCCTTCGATAATGCGAAGAATTTCCGTATCACGAATGAATCCGCACTTCACAACTTCGCCGAGACCAGCTACGAAGTCTTTTTCCGGCAACGAGGACAGATAATCGAGGTCTGCGATCACGCGCAACGGCGGGTGGAAGCAGCCAATCAGATTCTTGCCCGCTGATGAGTTGATTCCCGTCTTCCCACCAACTGCAGCATCCACCATGGCTAGTAAGGTCGTCGGAATGTTGATCAAACCGATCCCACGTAGCCACGTTGCTGCAACAAAACCCGCCATATCAGTTGTTGCACCACCACCAATGGCAATAACAGCATCTGCTCGGCCGAGCTTCATGCGCCCAGCTTCATCCCAGAGACGTGCAACGACGTCGAGGCTCTTGCCCGCCTCACCATCGGGGTGCGTAGCAATACCCACCTCAAAGCCCATCGTTTCAAGACCGTTTGCAACCTCGCGTGCTTTCGTCACAAGAGGCTGGGCGTGGACAATCAGTACCTTCGAAGCATCGGATCGCAATGCTCCTACAATCGCGCTGACTGGAATCGAGTGACCAACACACACGTCGTAGGGAGCATCTCCCCCAACGTGAATCCGTTTCCATCCAAGATCCACCAAATCCACCACGCGATCGGCAACCTCTGAAGCAGGCCCATCGTCAGACTCAAGCCGAATCGTCTCTACTTCCTCGTAGAGTGGCAAACGTTCGCGACGCAGTTGGCGGAGCATCCCATCAGGATCTTCACGAAGCAAAGGGCGGTGAGCCTTCTTCGTCACCCGACGCACTAACTCATCATGTTCTACATGAATATGGACGACACAGACATCACGCAGGGCATCGCGAACCTCTTCAGATGTCACAGCACCACCGCCTAACGAGATCACCCCACCCATCTGCACAGCCTGATGCACCGCGCGAATCTCACGCTGACGAAAACCCTGCTCGGCCTCGTCCATAAAAATCTGCGAAATCGACTTACCCGCGCTCTTTTCGATGAGGTCGTCAGTATCCACGTGGGAAACCCCAAGCTGGGCGGCAACAAGGCGCCCAACCTTCGACTTACCCGCGCCGGGCAATCCAACAAAAACAAGCGGAAGATGTAGTCGAATCGATGAAGGTGAAGAGACACTCATGCGCGCTCCTGAATTGACGCGATATATGCGCCAAGATTGCGACGCATTTCCTCTACCGACATTCCTCCGGCGTGACCATCGAGAACATCGGCCAGCACAAGCGCGAGCTCAGCTTGCGCAATAACAGCACCGGGAACAACCTGACAGGTATCAGAACGCTGATGCAAGCCGACGGACTCTTCACCCGTCGCAAGATCCACGCTACGAAGAGCACGCGGAACCGTAGAAATCGGCTTGAACGCAGCACGAGCAACAATCGGCTGACCATTCGAGGTACCACCTTCGATACCACCGGCACGATTTGACGTACGACGCAAATGCCCGTCGTCACCCTTCACGATCTCATCGTGAGCAACACTGCCCCGCAACGCCGCCTGAGCAAAACCATCACCGATCTCAACACCTTTGACAGACTGGATCGACATCAGCGCAGCCGCAACCTTCGTATCCAAACGACGCTGGGCATTCACGTGTGTTCCCAAGCCAATGGGCACGTTCCACGCAATCACTTCGACGACACCGCCGATGGTGTCCCCGGCCCTCTTCGTTTCGTCGACAACATCAACGAAACGCTGGTCAAGCTCGGTATCAAGGGTACGCATGCGAGATTTGTTCAGAGCACCCTCTTCATCTGGAGTCGGAAGATGAGGATCAGTTGCGATCTGCGTTCCCACCTGCACAACATGGCTGACCAGACGAATACCGGCCACCTGGTCCAAAATCGCCTCGGCAACGCAACCGAGCGCCACACGAGCGGCGGTCTCACGCGCGCTCGCACGCTCCAGAATTGGTCTGGCATCATCCAAACCGTACGACAGCATTCCTGGAAGATCCGCATGACCTGGACGCGGGCGGGTCAGCTTCTTGTTCCGCGCAATCTCACGTTCGTCGCCAGCACCGGCATCAATCAGCAGAAGATCTGGGGCAACTGGATCGGAGCTCATCACAACTTCCCATTTGGGCCATTCTGAGTTCGCAATCTCAATCGCAATCGGAGCACCCGTCGACATACCATGACGGATACCGCCGACGATACGCACGACGTCCTCCTCAAAAGACTGGCGTGCCCCACGCCCATACCCAAGACGACGACGGGCTAGAGCCCGAACAAAATCGTCGGATTCGATACGAAGACCGGATGGAACACCATCAATGACAGCGATCAAAGCCGGACCGTGTGATTCACCTGCGGTAAGCCATCTGAGCATGGCTCCAGTCTTTCACAAGTGACCGTGCAAGGCCGTGGCGTATCACATGCGAACGGGGAAACCGGCCTGATCCAATGCCATCTTCACGTCACGAATCGCTACTTCACCGAAGTGGAACACGGACGCCGCCAAAATCGCGTCGCTTCCCGCGCGAGCAGCCTCAACGAAATGCTCAACCGTTCCAGCGCCACCCGAAGCAATAATCGGCACGTGCACGCGTTCTTTCACGAGATTCAGTAGCTCGATATCGAAGCCCTGCTTCACCCCATCCGCATCCATTGAGTTCAGCAGAATTTCACCCACACCACGGCGCTCGGCATCCATCGCCCATTCGAGCGCATCAATACCGGTCGACCGCTTTCCACCGTGAGTGGTCACTTCAAAGCCCGAAGATGTTTCAACGCCGGGCGGGCAACGTCGAGCGTCAACGGACAGGACCAGAACCTGATTACCGAAACGATCCGCAACCTCGGAAATCACGTCAGGGTTGCCGATTGCAGCGGTGTTCATTCCAACTTTGTCAGCGCCCGCTTTGAGTAGTGTCGCCACGTCTTGGCCAGTCCGAACTCCACCGCCAACGGTCAAAGGAACGAACACCTGTTCCGCCGTGGCCGACACGACGTCAAGCATCGTGCCACGGTTCTCAGTCGACGCACTCACATCAAGGAAAGTTATTTCGTCAGCCCCTTCAGCCCCGTAGCGCTTAGCCAACTCAACAGGGTCTCCAGCATCGCGCAGATTCTGAAAATTCACGCCCTTCACGACGCGCCCAGCATTCACATCAAGGCACGGGATAATTCTCAGTGCGACGCTCATGTTTATCCTTCTTCGTCGAGGTCTCTTCACTACCTTAGGGCAGTCCTGCCTTGTGCATGCAAAGCATGTGTGGGCGAACTACTGGCTGACTGGTTGTCACTTACGTTAGCGGTATTCGGACTGTATTTCGTTCCGCTTACTCTTCGGCGGTGCTGTGCGCGTCGGAAGAAGACTCCGGTTAATCTGACGGAGTTGCGCCCGTCTGCTCGGCTGAAGCACCCGACTGAGACGCATTATCGGAAGCTGGTTCAGCGCCCAGAATATCGATGACGATGCACAAAGTGTCGTCACCGTTCGCCAGATCGGGCGGAATGGAAATCGCCAGTCGCGATCCCACACGTTGATCAACAAGAGTCTGCTTCAAGCCGGTCATCGCGGTGAGCATTGAGACGACCTCTGGCTTGCCCGTCTGCCATGTCGATGCTCGAACAACGCCATCGTTCCATCCCACTGCGGCGTACTGAACCACAATCTGATCGCTCGATGTGACCTGCTGTCCTTCACCTTTGATTAGGATCTGGGTTGTCACGTCCGTGGGAACATCGCTTCCGTGTTTGATAACGGGGCCTTCGTCGGTCATCGTCACAGACAGGACCCCGGAGGATTCAGCAGTGTTTTCACTACCGTTCGCGATCGAATACAAAATATCAACCACGAGAAGCTCAGTGTCCTGATCGCTCGCCTTCACAGGCTCACCCTGGGACGAAGCCAACGGATGGGCGACAAGGACTCGTGATCCTTCGTGAAGTCCAACGACAATGTCAAGAAGACCATCGTTCAAGGTTGCTTGGTCTGCGGATCCGACAACGAGGTCGGGTCGTCCATCCGCGGACAGGTTCTCGCCTGTTTTACCGTCGAACGAGGTGACAGCCAGCAGAATCGGTGAATCCTTCGTAATTTCCCGCCCAGTTCCGGTCTCAAGAACCTTGGCTTTTGCGACATTCACCGTCACTGGGTGTCCCATGGTCACAACAGGGATCGCGCCAATACGACCCGAGACTGACACGGAGTCAAGGGGGCCTCTGATGCTCTGCACGTTCGATGAGCCCGACTCGTTGTGAGTCGCGTGTACTACGGCGACGATTGCGGCGCCAGCAACCACGACGATGGCAAGCAACGCAATGATTAGATTGCGCAGACCATGCCTATGCGAGGGTGTGAAAAGATCAATCATGCTCATGCGGGAAGCACCGGTGACCAGGATGCGATCTTTCCAATGAGCTCGTCCACGCGTGGATCTTCATTGGCCAGAGGATCCTGCAGTGAAAGCGGGGAAGCCGACAAGTCGTCAACGCGCACGTGAACCCAGTCAGCACTCAGGTCAACGCGTGCATCTTCGGCAGCGCCGATGATGCGGCCTCGTAGATGAGCGCGGGTGGTCGCAGGCGGAGTATTCACGGCCGCCTGCACACTTTCACGCTTCGTTAGTCGTCTCACGAGGCCGGACGCCTCCATACGGTCAAGCAGGGAGTTGCCGGTAATGTCGTGGTAGCTCAAATCCAAACGAGCCACACGCGGATCTGCAAGGTTTGTCCCTGTCTTTGAAACGTAGGACGAGAAGAGCTTGGCTTTGATAGCGATATCGAGTTCGGTGTCAATCGGAGACCAATCGCCGGATTCGATCGCGTTCAAACCGCGTTCCCAGAGATCAAGAACATAGCGATGTGTATCGTCAAGCTCTGCGGTGTCGATTGTGCCCAAGACACGTTCGCGAATCTCACGCTGGATTTGGACGGGAGTCCAGCGACGACCGTCGGCAAGTTCGACTTCAGTTCCACCGGTCAAATCAATGGAAATCTCGCGGATGGACCGCATGGGGTCAGCCATCGCCAGGTCTTCGATATGCAAGCCGTCTTCAACTGCTTGAAGGAGCATCTCGGTGGCCCCCACCTTGAGCGCAGTCGTTGGCTCGGCAACGTTCGTATCGCCAACGATCACGTGCATACGACGGTACGAACCGGAATCTGCCAACGGTTCGTCACGGGTGTTGATGATCGGGCGTGAACGCGTTGTTGCGGATGAAACGGCATCCCACATCTGCTCAGCGCGCTGGGAGAAAGCGAGCGTCGCACCGGAGGCATTACGTCGAATCAGACCGTTGCCCACCAGAATCTGGCGAGTGATAAAGAATGAAACCAGGGCATCTGCGACCTGACGGAAATCACGACGACGGTGCAGAAGGTAGTTTTCATGGCAACCGCACGAGTTTCCCTGCGAGTCGACGTTATTGCGGAACAGGTGCAGACGCTCAGCGCTCCCCTCTTTTTCAAGCGAGCGATCAGCATCTGCTGTCAGCATCGCAAGCATCAGTGAGCCTGCACGATCCTGGTTCAACAGGTCTTCTAGGCGATCACATTCAGCAGTCGCATATTCGGGGTGCGAGCCAACATCAAGGTAGAGCCTGCCACCGTTGCGTAAGAAGAGATTCGATGATCGTCCCCGATGTAGCAACGGTTCAAAGAGCTTGCGTGCAGCCATGTCAGCGTCCATTGCTGGAACCCCGGGCGGTGCGGCGCTCATCAGGCCATATTCAGTTTCGATGCCGACTACGCGACGCCTCACTTCACTGGCCACCCTTCTGGACGAAGCCCTGAACGAACGCTTCTGCATTCGTTTCAAGCACGGAGTCGATTTCGTCGAGCAGATCATCAATCGACTGAGTCTGGGCGTGAACCTGGCCAGCAGCCTCGGTATCGTCGAATTCGCCGTTGTCCCCCGAAGGAGTAAACAGTTGACGGATATCCATTCGTATCTCCTAAACCTGTGTTTCTTTACGATGTGAAATTATTCCACCGGTGCGGATCATTCCACGGGGCTACGTGTTTGCGCAGTATCCGCAATCGGATAGCGGATAAGATTCCCCTGCCCCGGATCAATGACGAGGGACGTCCACGAGGCTTTCACCAAGTCTGGACGTGACGCCACAGCGTGACCGCGGGCAAAGGCGCGGGTCGTTGTCGGAGGCTGAGAGGCTGCATCTTCAACCTGCTGGTCACTAAAGAGTCTCTTGATGCGTCCGGCTTTACCCAGCTTCAAAGCAAGCGAGTACTCCGGGCGAAGATCAGCCCACTGCAAGTCCATCGCCGTCAAACGGGGGTCGTTCCACTCAACTCCCAGACGATCCTTTTTTCGACCCAACAGCTGGTACTTTCCGATCCATTCAACTTCAGTGGAAACAGAGAATATATCAGCGCGCATACGATCAAGGACGTCCTGCCAGAGGGTCAGAATCGCGTGGTCTTCACCTTCGGGGCTGATGCCCATTCGGTCGAAGGTTGCAAGAACGAGATCCAAATACACCTGAAGCAATTCAGGTCCCGTGTATGCGCGTCCACCAGCCGTGTTCATCTTGTAATCAAGATTCGGGTGGTGGCTAAGGTTCCATGTTTCCTGCACGGCGTCATCGAGCGCGAGGGCTTCCCACTCCAGCCCAATCCCCTGCTCGATTGCCCACAAGACCAGCGATGTTGCGCCAAGCTTCAAAAGGATTGAGACATCGAACATATTGCCGTCGCCACCGATGACGTGCAGACGCCGGTAGTGTGCCGGATTCGCGTGCGGCTCGTCGCGCGTATTAATGATCGGGCGATTAAAGGTGGTTTCCAAGCCCACTTCGTTTTCGACGAAGTCAGCTCGCTGAGAGATCTGGAACCCTGGAACTTGAGACTTCTGTCCAAGACCCACGCGTCCAGCACCGCACATGACCGGTCGAGCAACAAAAAACGGAGTCAGTCCACGAACCACATCGTCGAAGTCAACACTGCGGGTGATCTGGTAGTTCTCGTGAGTTCCGTAGGCGGCGCCCTTACCGTCCGTATTGTTCTTCACCAGGACGATAGGACCGTCTTCGCTCTTGAGCGATTCTTCAATAATCCGGCGTGCGATCACCTCGCCGGCACGATCATAGAGCGTGGCTTCAAGAGCACCCAACGCTTCTGGAGCGGAATACTCCGGATGAGCGTGGTCGACATACAGGCGTGCACCGTTCGTCAAAACCGCGGTGGTCTGTGCGGGCAAAGCCATTTCTTCTGGAGTTGGGCGTTCAATCTGCTCACTACCACCCGGCGGCGCCAAGTGATATGGATCGTCCGTCAGCAACGAGGGGTCGGCGGCCGCACGTGACAAGCGGATACCGCGCATATCGTTGAGCGGATCCTCAGCCCGGTAGTCCCAGCGAACGGGTGCAGCTCCCTGTGCCGGCGTCCCATCGCGAGAAATCTCAGCGTAGAGACGAACCGCCTGCGACGAAAGCGCAATAGGGTTCGCCCATGCATCACCTGGGCGATAGACGCCGTACTCGGTTTCGGTTCCAATCACGTGGGTCATCTCAGGCCTCCAAGGCAACAATCGATGCGATTTCTTCACGCAGACCAATGGTGCGCGCCCAGTCGTCGGCAGATGAAGAGACTGCGAGTTCAATAGACTCGCCCATTTCTTCTTTAACACCGGCAAGCAGGTGCTTCGCCGACAGGCCATATCCCCCGCCTGTGAGCGATTCTTTGATCGCATGTTTCTTTGCGCGTTCAACGATTCCGGCGATCATGGCACCAGAGACGATATCCCCAAGGTGAATGCGCTTCGTGCGTCCAGATGCCAGCACGGCATCAAAGAGCGCAGTCGTTTCATCTTCGCGGAATAAGACGTCAAGTGCCTGGTCGACCATGTTTTCGAGTGCCTGGCCGAGCGTCATGCCGACGCCGATTTCATCATCATGAAGTGGCACGTCAGTGTTCAAGTGTTTCAAGAAGATGTCGCGGGCACCCGTTCGATCGGGCCGATCCACGCGAATGCGCACGTCCAGTCGGCCGGGGCGAAGGACGGCAGGATCGATCATGTCAGCACGGTTCGAGGCGCCGATGATGATGACGTTATCCAGGACCTCGACACCGTCCATTTCCGCAAGAAGCTGGGGAACGATCATCGTTTCTACGTCCGATGAGATACCGGTTCCACGCGTCCTGAATAGGGCTTCCATTTCGTCAAAGAAAATGACGACAGGGATATTGCCAGCAGCAAGTGAACGTGCTCGCGCGAAGATCGCGCGAATGTGTCGCTCAGTTTCACCGACAAACTTGTTCAGAAGCTCCGGCCCCTTGATTGACAAGAAGTAGGTTTTCACGCCACTTGTCCGACCCGACAGGGAATTTGCGACTGCCTTTGCAATAAGCGTCTTGCCTGATCCGGGTGGACCGTAAAGCAGGATGCCCTTGGGTGGACGCAAACCGTACTCGCGGTAGAGCTCGGGATGACTAAAGGGAAGCTCAATTGCGTCACGAACCTGACGAATCTGCGCATCCAAACCACCGATATCGTCGTATGTCGTATCGGGAGTTTCGGGGGTGAGAAGCTGCTCGACATCGGATCGAACAATCTTTTCCAACGCGATTCCGCTACGTAGATCCACCATCAATGCGTCGCCGGGACGCAGATTGCCGTGACGTAGAGGGCCTGCCAACATCAGCAGATGCTCCTGGCCAGCTTCGCCTGCAACCAGCACGCGGTCATCACCCACCAGCTCAAGAATCGAGGCAATTGAACCGGACCTCGAGAATCCATCAGCGGCAACGGCGACCATCTTGTCGTCGACGCGCACCCACTGACCATACGACAGCGAGTAAAGATCAAGGTCAGGTGCAACAGCGAGGCGCATACGACGACCGTTCACGATCGCTTCAATCTGACGCGAAGGCACATCCGCGGATACAAACACGGCCATTGTCTGTGGCGGACGATTTACTTCAAGGAGCTGAGACTGCACCTTTACCAACTGTCCGCGAACCTGGGACAGTGCCTGGGCAAGGCGTTCATTCTTCGCTTCCAGAGAGACAACAAGGCGTTGCATCTCTTCGATGCGAGTTGCATGGAAGTCATCACTCATCTGTGCTGATCCTTCCCTCAACCCACTGGTCAGCCTGACGCGTCACATCACGACGAACCTTGCGCAACTTCTTTTCAGATGCCGTTCGAACGCCAACGTTTTGTTCATTCCACTCATCAACGTCATCCCACTGGCCACCCAGACCTTCAGACGACTTCGCGGGACGAACCGACCTTTCTTGGGGGTTAATTCCCGGAGCAAGACGGCGCGTAACCAACAGGAAACCAGTGTGAGCAACCATGCGGTGCTCGGGACGGACAGCCAAACCGTCAACGTGCCATTCACGACGCATGTCTTCCCAGGTGATCGGATCCGTGAAGTTCTCGCTTGCACGCAAGTCTTCAATAAGACGCGACAGCTGCGTAACCGTCGCAACATAGCAGACCAGCACGCCGCCGGGGATCAGAGCGTGTGAAACAGCATCAATGTTTTCCCAAGGCGCCAGCATGTCCAGGACTACGCGGTCAACACTGGCCGGGTCCATCGCTTCCAATTCGGTAGCTAAGTCGCCGACGCGCAAATCCCACGCAGGATGCGGCGCACCAAACCAGAGTTCGACATTTCCTCGTGCGATATCAGCGAACTCTTCGCGACGCTCAACTGAGATCAGACGCCCAGTCGGACCAACTGCGTTCAACAACGCCATCGACAACGCGCCGGACCCCGCACCAGCTTCAACGACAACTGAGCCGGGGAAAATATCGCCCATGTGCGTAATGACACCGGCATCCTTGGGATACACAACCGCTGCGCCTCGTGGCATCGACATCACGTAGTCGACCATCAACGGGCGCATAATCTGGAACTGGCGACCTTCTTCAGTCGTAATGACCTGCCCATCGGGTTTGCCGATGAGGTCATCATGGAAGAACTCACCACGGTTCGACTGGAACTTTCCGCCGTGCGTCAAAATCACTTGGTGGAATCGCCCCTTTGGATCACGAACCTGAACGCGATCGCCTTCTTCCAAGAGACCACGCCGATTCTGCTGACCAAGCGGCGCGTAGTTATCGGTTGTATCTGGCTGTGTATTCATCCCAGAAAGTCTATCGCGGCTATCCACAGCTCCCACTGTGAGATCTGCTGGTGAACACGTTTCGCGTTACCGTTGTCCTATGACTGCCACTACCGAGTCGAACCCACGTATTTCAGGTTCTTTCGACCCCGCTCTTTCTGCTTCGCGAGCCAAGGAATACTTGAAATGCCCGTTGCAGTACCGTCTGCATGTGGTCGATCGCATCAAAGAACCTCCCACGCGTGCAACCGCTGCCGGCACGCTGGTGCATTCGGTATTGGAGAAGCTTTTCGATGTGGCTCAAGCGGACCGAAATGAAGATACGGCAATGGGACTCTTCGACCAAGAGTGGGCTGCTACAAGAGAGTCTTTAGATGATGTTGTTGCGATGTTCGACGACGAGGCCGCGCTCGATCAATGGATCAACGAGACCCGTGATGTTGTGCGCGGTTATTTCACGCTCGAAAATCCGCAGCGCCTAGAACCAGTTGCGCGCGAGAAGCGCGTGGATGCTTACACTCACAACGGCGTGCGCCTGCGTGGCTTCATCGATCGCATTGACCGTAACCCTGCTGGGGAGTTGCGTGTGGTCGACTATAAAACGGGTAAGGCGCCTTCGCCTCGTTTCCAAGACGAGGCCCTGTTCCAGATGCGCTTCTACGCCCTGCTGTTGAAACTCACTGATCGGATGCCGTTGCGCACCCAGTTGGTCTACATCAAAGCGGGTCAGACCCTGACATTTGATCCGACGGCCGATGACATTGAACGCTTCGAAGACGAAGTGTCAGGTATTTGGGATCGGATTGAGCGTGATGCGAAGCGTGGGGAATTCGCGCCTCGACACAATCCACTATGCAACTGGTGCGGTGTGCGCGCCCACTGTCCTCTCTTTGACGGGGTGCTTCCCGATGCGCCAGCAGACGGCATTCAGCGCCTACTGCAAACGCGGGTCCCCGCTTCAATGCAGGAACCCACGTAGACCCCATACTGGGCGAAAGAACTGGGGCGATCAGCTACATCACCGCAGTTGACGCTGCGGTGAGTACTCCGGTCACCAGCAGAATTGCAACGACGATAGCCAAGCCAATTCGGTACCACACGAACGGCCTGTATGACTTCGTTGAAACCAGCTTGAGGAACCAGATGATGACTGCCCATGCCACAACGAACGCGATCAGTGTGGCGACGACGGTTGGGGCAACATCAACGTGATCTCCGCCAGAGAAGACCTTGTACACCTTGTACAGGCCGGATGCGAAAACTGCTGGCATGGCAAGAAGGAAGGAATAGCGGGCTGCTGCCTCGCGCGTGTAGCCCAATGCGCGTCCCATCGTGATCGTTCCACCCGAGCGGCTGACGCCAGGGATCAAGGCCATTGCTTGGGCAAGGCCATAGAGGATCGCGTCGCGCCAGGACATATGGTCAAGAGTGAGTTTCTGAGGAGCATAGCGGTCAGCAATACCCAGAAGAACACCGAAAAGGGCAAGCATGACAACTGTAATCCACAGGTTACGGAAGGAAACGTCAATCCAGTCTTCCAATAGAAGACCAAGGATCCCGATCGGGAGCGAGCCAACGATGATCATCCAGCCCATGCGGACGTCGGGATCGCTTGAGCTCAGACGCTTTTCACGCGGACGAATAGGAAGCGACTTCCACCAAGAAGACACGATCCGGACAATGTCTTTCCAGAACACGATGAGGACTGCGGTTTCAGTACCGATCTGGGTGATGGCAGTAAAAGCCGCGCCCGGGTCAGCATTGCCGACAAGTTCCCCGAGAATCCTGAGGTGAGCCGAAGATGAAATCGGCAGGAACTCAGTAAGTCCCTGCACGAGGCCAAGAAGAATCGCATCGAACCAAGTCATAGTCGAAACTCTACGGGCTATTGGCACGTATTGGCGAAGCGGTGTGCCACGAAACCTGTGCAACCTGACACGGCTAGGCTAGAGGCTATGGAAATTCGTCAGTGCGGTCGCAGTGGTCTAAGGGTTTCGTCACTTGGCTTGGGCACGCTCACGTGGGGACGCGACACCGATGGTGAAGAAGCATGGGACATGCTTTCTCACTTTGTCGATGCGGGTGGAACGCTTGTTGAATGTTCGCCGATGAACGGCGAAGGAATGGCCACCGACGTTCTTGGGGCAGCGATGAACCGGGTCGGGCGCCACCGCCTGACGATTGCGTGGAGGGGGGCAACCCGTCGCGACCAGTCAGGTCATTGGGTTTCCTCAGCTGGGCGTGGTGACATGTTGCGCAGCCTAGACGATGCTCTTGCTCGTTTAGATACCGACTACGTGGACGTATGGATGGCGGAGCCCGACCCCAGTGTCCCGCTCGAAGAAACGCTGGGTGTGCTTGAAGCAGCGTCCCGTTCAGGGCGCGCTCACTATGTCGGTCTTTCTGGCTGGGATACTTGGACAACAGCCTGCGCCCTAACCCGCCTTGGTGAGCACGGGCTTGTTCAGCCAGCGGTAGCGCAGCTTCCCGTCAGCCTGTTAACTGCTCCGGCTACCCATAGCTTGCGTTCACATCTGGCCGGCGAAGGATTGGGTGTATTTGCTCGGTCTCCACTTGCCGGCGGGGTGTTAACTGGAAAATACCGCCATTCCACTCCCCCGGATTCACGCGGGGCTACCGAACATATGTTGCCCACTGTCGCTCCTTTCCTGACCGACGAATATGCGGGACGTGTTGAAGCAGTTGTTCGCGCCGCGCAAGGGCTTGATCGCAATCCAGGTGACGTTGCTCTTGCATGGATACGTGATATGCCGGGCATTGCCTCAGCAATCTGCGGTCCGCGAAACCTACGACAGCTTGACCACATCCTTGACTCAACCGAGCCTCTGCCTGCCCCGATTCGCCAAGTGCTCAACGAAGTCGCGTACTCGTAAGAACGCATACTTCTTAGATCCCAGCCCTCAGCTTTGGGCTTTCAAACGCGACGTTGACCAGACAGTGTGGCGCGGTATCAAACAAGCGTCTGATATCGCGCCGCACAAGAATTCTTAGAACCACTCAGTCGTCGATGTCGATGAAATCATCATCCGAATCGTCTGAATCCTCATCGTAGGATTCATCATCGTCCTCTTCCTCATCATCATCTTCGTCGTAATCATCGTCGAGAAGATCGAAGGGAAGCTCGACACCGAACTGTGTGAACAGTTCGTCGTCGTAGGTGAAGAACGCATCGCGCAAAGTGTTCTCTGCTTCTTCGAGCGTCGAAGAGTCATCATCGGTTGCCTGCGAACATGCAACGTAATGAGCTTCAAAGGCTGCAATCAATGCGTCAAGCGCTACGCGAGGATCATGAGTCATGAGAAGATCCTAGACCTTATGCGAGCTGGGCTCACGGAAGATTAAGTTGCGAGCGGATAACAGAAACCATCAGGTCAGCGCCTTTGATTTCTGCTGTCTGATCAGCACCGACGATGCGAGACACACCTTCAGAGTCAACCAGCTGCGATGCACCCATATTCGGCCCCAGCGGAAGGATCACCCATTCCTTCGTAGGCTCGTAGATTGCTTCGGGCTGATCGCCGGCAATTTGAGACGAAATATTTGCGATGACAACGCGTGCTTGCTGGCGAGCAGCATCAGCACGCTTTGACTCGGGGACGTCCGTCAGATCTCCAACGGCGTACGTGTGGTCATGGCCCTCGACCTGCAAGCTCTTACCAACGCGGATTGTACCGTTCGGGCGCAACACGGGCTCGTAGTCGGTACCGGCGAGGTAGCCGGTGTTCGCGCGAGAGCCGTAGCACTGGAACCAGATATCGCCTTCAACATCTTCACCTTTGCGGGTCGACACATGGAAGTGACCGAGTTCGCCAACGTTGTGCGGAGGCAGGAAAGCAAGCTCAGAACCGGTGATCACGCGAATGCCGAGCTCAGCCAGTTGCGTGGAGATTTCTTGACGCAGGTCTTCGGAGTAGCCGGGGGCAGAAAGAATCTGATCGGCCTTCTCGACGATTGTGATGTCAAGGTCCGGGTAAGCGTATGCAAGTTCGCCGGCAAATTCGATACCGACGGTGCCACCACCGACTAGCATGACGGAGCGTGCGCCAGCAAGGTTTTCGTGCAGTTGGTTCAAACGAGCCTTTGCGACAACAGACTTCGCTGACGAGTACTTTGCTGGGAAGGGATATGTTGCGCCGGTTGCAAGAACAACGTAGTCCGCTTCGATGGGTTCGCGACCGAAAATATGGACGGTGTTACCGACAATCTGAGAAACAGTGCCGTGAATGAATTCGCCTCGTGTCAGCAAGTTCGAATAGGGCATGAAGATTGCTTCCTGCCACACGTCGTCTACGGCTGCGCGCAGTGCAGCTGCGTGGTGAACAAACTGGTCTTTTTGTTCAACGAGCGTCACGTCAGCGATGGGATCGAGTCCTTTTGCAACAGTCACACCACCGTAACCGCCACCTACAACGACAACACGAGTCACTTCATTCTCCTTCACGTCGAGCTGGTCTAATTCTTGCACGTGATAAGGGTTTTCACGCGGGATTATCGGGCGCGTCAACCCTGATCGACACCGAGTGCTCGGGCAATGTTGGGGACAAAGAAGTTCGGTCCCTTGAGGATTTTGCCGTCTTCACGCAGTTTTACCGAACCGTCGGGCATCAGCTTCGACAGATTCGAGGCCTGAACTTCAGCTAAAACCGCGTCCAAATCGATACCCGATTCGATTGCCATTCCGTAGATGACATAGACGAGGTCTGCCAGAGCATCGGCAGTTTCGATGAGATCTCGCGTGTGGTCGTCACCGTTAACGGCCTTTTCAGTTGCTTCTTCAACGAGGCTCCGTGCAACAGATCCGTACACGGCGCCCATCAGTTCAGCGAATTCTTCGCGGATCAGTGACATGCGCATGTTGAGGCGTTCGTAGTCGATGGTTGGCAGGGCACCGGTACCAAGGCGCACGGGCATGGAGTAGGTTCGGTGGAACTGCTCAACAAGCTTTCCTGGGCGCGAAGGATCAAGGGCAGGTCCCTGTCCGGCACCGGGACCATCCCACGGGGTCTTCGGTTCGCGAGTGTCCGTGATCAGAAGGCTTGCCTGCCAGAGGTCCGGGCCTTCAGCTCGCCTGCGGATCCCCTCGCGTTTAAAACCGTTGCGCCACGCTGGCTTCCAAGAACCCCAGTTTTCGACGTGGCAGTACCAGTCGATGCGGGTGACATCCATCTGATCAAAGGCAAAATCAACGGCAAGACCGAGCGCTTCGGTCATAAACCCTTCACCCCAGGCATCAGTGCGGATGAAGTAGCCGACCTCAGCCGACTTGGGATCACGCTGCCCACGCCAAAACTCCAGGCGACCAAGGAACCTTTGATTCTTGGCAGAAAGAATTGCCCAGTCAGCGTTACCGTTCTTCCAAGACTCTTCAGAGCGCGAAAGGTGCTCAACCGCCATATCCCTCGTATAGGGGTGGGGAACGGTCGTCGTTTCGCTAATGCGTGCGTCTTGGAACACCTCGGTAATTGCGTCGACGAAATCAAGGTTCATCGGAACCAAGGTGACGCGCGATCCTTGAAGAGTCTGCGACACTGTTTCACTCATACTTCTTCCTTCCCCGTGTTTGCCCACGCTGTAGCAAGAATATTGCCAAGTGCAGGAACGGTCTGATGGTCTTGAACAACGAACTTTCGATCGATCAGAGCGGTGGGCACACGGTCGATGCCCATCTGCACACCGATCTGGAAATCAGAGAAGACATCGGATGCAGTGTGCGGATCAGTCAGCGCATCGAGGACAAACTGAGCGTCCAACCCGAGGTCCTGTGCGCAACCGATCACAACGTCGCTGTTTGAAATATCGAGGGCCATCTCAAAGTGGGCACGTCCCAAAGCTTCGGCAAGCTTCAACTGCATTGAGTCGGGACCATTAAGAGTGTCACGATCGTAGTCTTCGATGCGGGCGGCATTGATCACGCGGTGTGCACATGAGGATGGAGCAACGATTAGTTTCTCGAAGTCAAAAACGACGCCTTCTGCACGTCCAAGCTTTTCAAGTCGCTCGTCCAGTGCCACTGCTTCCTCGTACGTGAGTTCGCCTTCGTTCATCAGATAGACGCGACGAGGTTCTTCACGGGCACTATCCAATTCGGGGTCGAGGAAGAAAGCGTGGAGCGTAATTTCCACCTCGTCACGATGATCGAAAGAGGACAGCGCCTGTCGCCAATGTCGAATACCCAAGTACGACCATGGGCAGGTCACATCGAACCAAAGATCAATATGCATTCGCACGCTCTTTCATCGCTTCGTTGCATTGATCCGGATTTTCTTCACGGATGTAAGAAAATCCGAGATAAAACGAAAGCCCGGAACTTATTCAAGCTCCGGACTTCCATCTGTGCGCGGAGGGGGACTTGAACCCCCACCCTCTAATACGAGGACTAGCACCTCAAGCTAGCGCGTCTGCCTATTCCGCCACCCGCGCAGGTGACTTGTTCTTCTTGATTACCTCAAGTCGAACGTGGAAAACTCTAACACGGTTGGTAGCCGGACTGCCAACTCGAAAGGAGAAACTCCTAGGGACCATCAGCATTTTTGTTGGAATAGCGCCGATAGTCAGTGTCCACAGGAAGTGGCGACGAGGAAGGTCCCCCAGCGGAGTTAATTCTTGTTCCGGGAACGCAGTCGCTCATCCAACGCGGAAAAAACCCTCACAATCTGGGATATTTCCTCATCGGTCATATCCGCAAGCAAGAATTCGCGAAGCGTCTCTTGATGAAGACGAGTTGCTTCCTTCACGATCCGCACGCCCTGTGAAGTCAGACACGCTTGATAGCTTCGCCTATCTTCCTTCGACATCACTTTCTTTACCCAACCGTCACGTTCTAAATGAGTGACCAAATAGGTCAGGCGCGACGGAGAATAGACAACCTGGCCGGACAATTCACCCATTTTTAGACATTGACCCGGCGCTTCGGACAGGGCAAGCAGGATGTTGTAATCGGGCACCGACAGGCCGAAATTCTTCTTCAAGCTGGATTCCAACAGGCCATGAAGACGCCCATTCGCTTCGAAATAAAGTCGCCAAGCACGCTGACGCAAGTGAGCTGAATCAGTATCCAGAAGCGCGGGACTCTTCATTTCGTTTTCTTTCACGTGTTGAAGAATATTCTATGAAGCTGGAAAAGCACTGATAAACCCTGCTCTATCCCATATTTTTGACTGAATGGTAAGACGGTTGCTCGCATACCGTTATGCTTGTTTGCTCCGCGCCACGAAATGCCGAGAGTTTCTCAATGTGCGCGGCCTCGTGCCACCATTAAGACGCAAGCGATGAAGGAGTAGTTGGTTGAGCGCAGATACACAATTCACGTGCGTACTTTTCGATGTTGATGGCACTCTTGTCGATTCTGCCCCCGCAGTGATCCACTGCTTCAACGTGGTTCTTTCCAAGCGTGGCGTCACTACCCCGCCAGCGAATGCAATGCGCAAGTACGTTGGTCCCCCGCTCTGGTGGTCATTTGCTGACCTTGGCTTTGAAGGCGAGATCACGAAAGAACTTGTCGATGAATACCGGGCGCTGTACCGCACGATTTTCCTTGAGCCACCGCTCTTTCCTCGGATGGATGAAGTAGTGCGTGGTGCCCACAACGCTGGGATTCCCGTGGCAACGGCTACGTCGAAACAAGAGCCTCTTGCTCTGGCACAAATGGAACATCTGGGAATTCTTGACGCTTTCGACGTCATTGCCGGCGCAACTCCGGGTCCCGGTTCTTCGAAAGCAACAGTTATCGCCGATGCACTTTCGCGCCTGAGCGCCAAGGGAATGGATATCTCCCGCCCCGTTCTGATCGGTGACTCCTGCTGGGATGTTGAAGGAGCTCAGCAAGCTGGTATTGACGTCATGGGTGTGAGCTGGGGTTACGCGAAAGACGGCGACCTTGACGAATGTGTTGCTATCGCACATACCCCCGAAGAGCTTGCGCACCTGCTGGGGTTCACGCTCTGAGCCCTTCAGCTCATCTGTACAGCTAGCGGAAGTCTCGCATCAGTTCACTTCCATGCACTATTGGGAGTCCAACGTTTTCCCCTGCGTTGAAACTTGAACCGCCGAGCACATTCCATCAGCGTCAAGGACCGCGAGCGCCTCGAGCCCGCAATTGCACGCATGGTTGACGAGGTCTGCGGGTAGGTTTGCAGCGTCAAGGAACGTGAATGCTGAGTGCGCGTGGAGTTCTGCGTAGGCATCGTGTTTAGCGGTAGCGGACACACACATATTTTAGAACACCTGTTCCATTTATGGTGTGTATGTTTCCTCTGCGTACGCGGATGCTAGTTATCGAGAAGGTCCACCAGGTCGGACATATCGAGCCCGGATAAGAGCTCGCCGCCCTCAACATTTCCTGCACTTTCGACGACTGTTGATACGAGTTCGCGTTTACGTTCTTGGAGTGCGACGACTTTGTTTTCGATGGTGTCAGCGCCGACCAGCCTATACACGTTGACTTTCTTTGTTTGGCCGATTCTGTGGGCACGGTCGACGGCTTGTGCTTCAGCTGCAGGATTCCACCAGGGGTCCATCATGTACACGTAGTCTGCTTCCGTGAGCGTCAGGCCGGTACCTCCCGCTTTCAGAGAGATGAGGAATACGGGGACTTCTCCGGATCTGAAGCGTTCGATGACTTCGTCTCGGTGGATTGTGGATCCGTCGAGTTGGACTGTGGCGATTCCACGTCGTTCTAAGTAGTCACGAATGCGGGTAAGGAACGTTGTGAATTGGCTGAAGATCAGAGCTTGGTGTCCGCTTGGGATGATTTGTTCAAGTTGAGTGGCGAGGTACTCGGTTTTTGCCGAGCCGATGTGTCCGTATGTTGCATCGACAAGACCGGGATCCAATGCGAGTTGACGCAAACGTGTAAGCGCCGCGAGGATATCGATTTTTGCACTCGGATCGTCGGTCAGTGAGAGTATTCTTGCGCGCTCTGCCATGAGGTGTTGATCGTAGATACGTCGGTGCTCCGTGCCGAGGTCAATGGTGATAACGGATTCGATCTTGTCGGGCAGGTCAGTGGCAACTTCTTCTTTGGTTCTACGCATCATATTGGGACTAAGAAGAGAGTGAAGATGGTTCAATGCCGTGACGTCGTGATCGTTTTCAATGGGTCGACGAATTTTGTCGTTAAAAAGGGACCATTTGGGAAGTAGTCCGGGCATTGCGAGGGCCATGATCGACCAGAGGTCGCCAAGAGAGTTTTCTACCGGGGTTCCGCTGACCGCAAAAGTCCAGTTTCTTTCTATTCCTCGCAGCACTCGGTGAATGGCGGTCCTGGGATTCTTCACATTTTGTGCTTCATCGAGAATAAGGCCGTTAAAAGGAATCTGTTTCCATTCTTCGTCGTCGATACGCACGATTGTGTATGAGGTGATAACGATGTCTGCGCCTTCGATTTCGCTGGCGAGGCTCCTTTCGCGCCTCTTCCCCGTTGTGTTGATCGTGCGCACATTGAGATCTGGGAAGAATCGTTGAGCTTCTTTTTCCCAGGTACTTAAAACCGATGTTGGCGCGACGACAAGCGTGGGCAGATTGCGTTTGAGAGATGATGCGACGTCAGATTCCTCGTTTTCTTCGCATACTGACGCATCTTTGAGAGAGGCAAGAGCAGTTAAAAGCTGAAGGGTTTTACCGAGCCCCATATCGTCTGCCAAGATGCCACCTGTTTGGCTACAGGCTCGAGCGATCAGCCAGCGCACTCCGTCAACCTGGTAGGGGCGCAAGGTGGCACCCACGGGGTTTTGGAGTGGAATATCTGCGCCGGCGTGACGCAGGTGTTCAAGACGGGCTTCCCACTGCTGGGAGTCGACAGTCGTATCCGTAAGGCAGTCGAGTTCTTCCCAGAGGCCAAGATGTGTGGGTACGAGGCGTGGCTCATCATCAAAAGAAAGGGTTCGCGCTTCTTCGAGAAGTGCTGTGATGGATTCAATTGTTTCTTTGTCGATGCTGACCCAGTGTCCGTCAACATAGAGATAGCGTTCCGAGTGGGCGACTGCTTCAAGAACATCACTGAATGGAACCGGATATCCGCCGACGTCGAGTCTGACGTCAAGGTCGAACCAGTCATTGTGCCCCTCGCTTGGCGTGACACGGATCGATGAATGGAGCGGGATTTCATCAATCGTGAACGTCAGTACTGCGTCGCTGATCTCCCATGCAAGACGCGAGTCATTCAGCTGATCGATCACATCTTTTCGAAATTGCGGGATAGTCCACGCGGGGAGTCGGAGGTTTTTGAATTCTCCGTCCCACAAAGAAGCGGGCACATGCTGTCGCGCAAGAGTTTTCAGGGAAGCGAGCATCGATCGAACGTCTTCTAAATCCATGACCTGCTGAAGTCGGACTCGCGAGGGGGAACCTGAATAGTCGTATTCCGCCCACCAGGTGAGGGTGAATTCTTTTCCTTCGACAAGGTCGCATTGTCCAATAATGCGCGCTGTTGCTTCTTTGCCAAGATCGACTGACGAATCAATTGAAGAAACTTCAAAACGACGTTTGAGATGCGGGATATACGCGGTCGTCAGTTCGGCGACCTGGTCGGCGGGCACACAGATCGGCCCTCGTTCAAACAGGGTCATGAGTTCTTGCCCACCAACACGGGCTACCCGTGTGCCACCGTCCAAGATGAGCAGGCGAGTTGCGGTATCAATTCGAGGTTTGAGGATACGTTTATCCCCATCAAAGGCCATCATCTGCAGGAGTAGTTCATCCCCTTGCAGGCTGAGGTCGCAGCCCAGATCCCACGATGATCGATCAAAATGTATGGGTGTCAGTGGGTCAAGGCTAGAGTAGAGTTCGATTCCTTGGTTGATCAGTCTGAGTAGCCACGGTGCAGCATCCACTCCGAGCATCTGAAGACTAATTTCATTTCGTGCTGCGCGACCATCATCCACTTTTGCAAGACGATAGCCTTCTCTGATTAGCCCGAGGTGAGAACGCGATAATCCATCTGAAACTGAAGCCCACTGCGTCGACACCAGATCCGGCCAAGTTGCTCGCTTCTTTGTCCATTGGATGCGATTGCCGGGGCGTAGTGGGTGCATCCAATACGGGCGCTCTGGGTCCAGAGTGTCAATCAATAGTGCGATTGGCTCTCCGCTTGAATCCTCAGCACGTGCGAAGGAGCGGAGACGCGTTTTCCACTCTGGTTCGTCTTCCGTTGTGAGTTCGTTGATTTGGCGTCGTAATTCAAGGAATAGAGCAACCGAATGCTGACAGTTTTTCCCTTCAATACATGCGCAGGTCAGAACAGGTTGCCCTCCGTTGAGTCCAACCCAGGTTTTGAGACGAAGCCCCGTTGAAGCCACGCGTCCGCTAAAAACTCCGTCGTCACCGATCTCAACGTCGGTGACTTTGTTTCCTTCACACAGTGCGGTTGCGCGCGCCCAAGTAGCATAGCCGACTTGATTGCGAATAATTGCTTCGTCGAACTCAGCGACGCGACGGAGTTCTTCGGATGAAATGCGCATTCTGTCAGTTTATCTTTCACCGTCAGATTCTGCTGAGAAGGCGTCTTCTATCCACCATTGTTTGTCTGTATAAAAAGGAGATCGCTTCCTTGATCGGTGATGAGGCGAAGGTATGCTCGCGCGGGCGATGAATCATCCCGCCAGTTGCCACGGATTATCCAAGAACCGTGCGAGATACGAATGCTTTGCGGAGCTGATGGGGCAACAATGCCACAATAATCCATGCACGACTGAGCATCCCGCTTATTTTTTGGAACAGATATCCAAGCTGGTTCTTCACTCAGTTTCCCGCATTGAGCAACATGTATAGGTGAGGAAGAAGAGTCGTTCAGATGCACCGGGAGCCGAACGGATAGTAGGGGCTGAGGGCTCATATCGATTGTCCCGTCCTACTCCCCTGCCCCAGGTGTTAAAAAGCTGGGAGTATTCCAGGGAATAAAAGCAATGCGTTCACGCGGATCTCAACCACCTTGACGGTGAATACTGAAGTGACGCTTCGGTCCGGCTACGCAGATTCCATGGGCGGGACGAAAACATCGTGCCCTTCGCTGAGTTTCCAGTAGATATCAGCATTGCTTCCAAAACGGGCATATATCTGGCCCTTACCTAAATCTTTGAGCTGCCCACAGGTGTGCACCCCCAAAGTGGCAAGCAATTCAATGTCTTGAGCTGCCTGCTCTTTCTCTTTACCGTCAAGAAGTTCCAGAATGTAACGAACGGGAATTGAGGCAAGAAATGAGGGCATTTCTTGATCGGTCACGATTCTTTGGGTTCGCGCCGCATATGTTGCAGCAAATACTCCCTGCGCGACCCCGACGAAGGCTTCGACACCAACCTGTTGTGCAACAGCATCAACGATGGCAGTTGCGGCTGCTTCTTCGCTTCCGTGCCAACGCGTAGCGGGAGTAGCCCACGCCCAACTTAAGCCCGGACGCATACACATCACTTTAGCTACAACTGACTCGAAGGCTTCGATAACAGCGTCAAAACTTCTACCTTCACGCTCTTGATCCCGAGGCACGACGATGAGCTCTGGGCACAGATACCGTGCCGTTTCAATACGCATGCCGTGGCGTACACCGTGTTTACGCGCGCTAAAAGAAACAACATCAATTTTTCCGCGGTGCCCCACTGCTCCTGGAGCACCCGGAGGAAGATCGATGACCAGCGAGTTCACAGGCCAGTCAGGAATCCATAGAGCAATGAACCTCATGAGGCCCTCCTTTTTTGACCTTGCACCCCCCTATTGACGCCGAAGGGATCAGCCCCGTTTGTTCCTCGGCTTGACGCAAAACTGCGCGCACAAATTTCAGACGATCCACATCGACTTCCATGCTCCTCACCCCTTATTTAGAACATCTGTTCTACACAGTAGGTGCAACCATGTACAAATCAGATCGCAAAAGTCCATGTTCTTCCGGTTACCCGTCGCACCAACAATGGTGGCAAGATAAACGAGTGCTTCACATCATCTTCTTCGAACCCGAAATTCCCGGAAATTCAGGCGCAGCAATCCGCCTCTCTGCATGCACCGGATCAATGCTCCATCTGGTCGAACCGCTGGGATTCGATATGTCCGACACAAAACTCAAGCGCGCAGGCTTGGATTACCACGATCTCGCGCACGTGAAAGTACACCCAAACCTTGATGATGCACTTGCGGAAGTTCCCGGACGCATCTGGGCATTCACAGGACGAGCCTCAACAATGTACGCCGACGTTTCCTATCGGGACGGCGATGGACTCCTCTTCGGCCGAGAATCCGTCGGCCTTTCCGAAGACGCAATGAATCACCCCCGCGTCGAAGATCGCGTCCGCATTCACATGCAACCGGGACTCCGCTCTCTCAACCTCGCCAATTCAGCATCGATTGTTCTGTACGAAGCGTGGCGCCAACTCGGTTTCCCAGGTGGAATCTAAACCGACCCCACACCATATTCCGCTTCACAAAGCACAATCGACCTCGTCCCCCGCACATTGGGGCGAGGCCGAAATTTTCACCACCGCCATTTTTACGAACGAGGCCGCTCAACTCGCTCAGCCAACTCCACAATCCGGCGCGGATTCGACCTCCACATCCACCCCACACCAATCATGGAAATAATGAGTGGCAGATAGTAAAAGTCCGCACCCCACCGGCTCCACGCCGAACGAGCCACAATCAGATCGGGCACATCAAAGCCTGCAATACCGATAATGATCGGCGCCGCAATGCTGATACCGATGCTGTAGCCGGCAATAATGCGCATTCTCCTGCCATTGTGCGTCAAGCCCGCCGCACCAACGAAATACACGATTCCCGCAATCAACGCGACAATTTGAGGACCCCACGGGAGGGTGTTCTGATGATGGAACAGATCAATGATCGCTGTCACTAACACCCAAGCCCCAAGCACCCAGAACATAGCCATGACAAGACGACCAAGGCCAAGCGCTCGCGGGCGCCTATCTTTCACACTCTTGTCATTGCCGGAAAGGTCGGCGCCCTCCAAAAGCTGCGGGGATTCATTCATAGGTTGATCATACGTTGCGCCCACCATCATCCTCACTTCGCACGAATGTTCGGTGTGGTCGGTTCCACCTCGTCTCATCCGTCTGCGCACGGACATCATTGCCCACAAGTGGGACAATAGGCCTAGACGGTTCACAAGACTGTGAACAGAAAACAAGACGTAAGGAGTCTCAGACGTGAGCGAACCAGAATACGACATCGTCGTACTGGGCGCCGGATCCGGTGGATACGCCACCGCTTTATGTGCTTCCCAACTGGGAATGAAAGTTGCCTTGATCGATGGAGACAAGGTTGGTGGCACCTGCCTCTACAGCGACCACATCTCCACGAAGGCTTATCTGCACGCAGCTAAAACAGCTGACGCTGCCTGCAAATCCGAAACACTCGGCGTTCGTTCCACCTTCGAAGGTATCGACATGACGATAGTCGGTGCCTACCGCGATTCAGTCATCACCAAGCTTTACAAAGGCCTTCAGTTTGCTCACCGTGGCTTCCTTCAGGGCATTTTCGTCGCTGAAGAAATCGCTGGAATGACACCTGCACCCATCAATGAGTCCAGAATTCCGCGCGCTACCTTCTGCGAGCCCGAAATCGCTTCGGTTGGTTTGACCGAAAAGCGGGCACATGAGAAGTACGCCAATTCGGTGAGAACCGTCGAATACAACCTTGCGGGCAACAGAAAGTCTAATATCCTGAATACTCAAGGCTTCATCAAGCTCGTGAGCGTTGAAGATGGACCGATCGTCGGTTTCCACGGAATCGGTGCGCGCATTGGTGAGCAGATTGACGAAGGAGAATTAATGGTCAACTGGAAGACCTACCCGGCCGACGTTGCATCGTTGATTCACGCCCGCCCAAGTCAGAATGAGTCCATTGGCGAAGCAGCGATGGCTCTCGCCGACAAACCCCTGCACGCCCACAACTAGCACACCCGTCTTTTCAAGGAGAACATCCATGGCAACCGCAGTAACAATGCCCGCCCTAGGCGAGTCCGTCACTGAAGGCACCGTCACCACCTGGCTGAAGAACGTCGGTGACACGGTCGCAGCTGACGAACCCATCGTTGAGGTCTCGACCGACAAGGTCGACTCCGAAGTTCCGTCCCCCGTGGCGGGTGTGCTGCTCGAGATCCTCGTCCCCGAGGACGAGACCGTCGAGGTCGGCACTACGATCGCAATGATCGGTGACGCATCCGAGGCCACTTCCGCTCCGGCACCTGCAGCCGAAGCTCCCACAGCGCCGGCACCCGTTGCCGAGGCGCCGGTAGCTCCTGCGCCTGCAGCACCCGTCGCTTCTGCTCCCGCTTCCGGCACCGAGGTCCTCATGCCCGCCCTTGGCGAGTCCGTGACCGAAGGTACCGTCACCACGTGGCTGAAGTCCGTTGGTGACGCCGTTGAAGCTGACGAGCCTCTGCTTGAGGTTTCCACCGACAAGGTCGATTCCGAAGTTCCCTCCCCCGCAACCGGTTTCCTCGCTGAAATCCGCGTCGAGGAAGACAAGACCGTTTCGGTTGGCACCGTTGTCGCCATCATTTCGTCTGAGGCTCCTAGCGTAGCTCCTGCTACTCCGGCTCCCACAGCCACTCCAGCTCCGGTCACACCGGCTGCTCCTGCAACCCCGGCTCCGGTCGCTCCGGCTCCGGTCGCGCCAACAGCGCCTGCTGCTCCTACAGCCCCGGCTCCGGTCCCAGCAACCCTCGATCAGCTGAGCAATGCTGTTGAAACCGCCGCCCCGACCGGCACTCCGGTCGCATCGCAGACTCCGGCAGCAGTAGCAAACACCGGCTACGTGACCCCGATCGTTCGCAAGCTTGCTCGCGAGGCCGACATTGATCTGGCAACGATCACCGGCACCGGCGTTGGTGGCCGTATCCGTCGTGAAGACATTGAGAATGCTGTTGCAGCCCGCGAAGCCGCCAAGGCTCCTGCTATCCCGACACCCGTTGCTTCGGCTCCGACTGCTTCTACTCCGGTTTCGCAGAAGCGTGAACCGTCACCGCTACGTGGCACGACCGAGAAGATGTCGCGTCTGCGTCAGACGATCGCTCGTCGCATGATGGAGTCCCTGCAAAACTCTGCTCAGCTGACGACCGTGGTCGAGGTTGACGTCACCAAGGTCGCAGCTCTGCGTGCACGCTCAAAGAATGCCTTTATCGCCAAGCACAACACCAAGCTGACCTTCCTGCCCTTCTTCGTGAAGGCCGCAACCGAGGCTCTTCAGTTCCACCCGAAGATCAACGCAACCATTGATGACAACAAGGTCACCTACTTCGACCATGAGCACATCGGTATTGCAGTTGATACTCCGCGTGGCCTGCTGGTTCCGGTGATCAAGGATGCGGGCACCAAGGACATCCCGGGTATCGCAGCTTCGATCAACGATCTTGCCGCTCGCACCCGCGACGCCAAGGTTGGTCCGGAAGAGCTCACCGGCTCCACTTTCACGATCACGAACACCGGTTCCGGTGGCGCACTGTTCGATACTCCGGTTCTGAACTCACCCGAGACCGCAATCATGGGTGTTGGCACGATCGTGAAGCGTCCGATGGTTGTCAAGGCAGCCGACGGTTCCGAGTCCGTTGCAATCCGCTCGATGGTGTACTTATCGCTGTCGTACGATCACCGTCTGGTTGACGGTGGCGACGCGGCTCGTTACCTCATGGAGGTCAAGAAGCGCCTTGAAGAAGCAAACTTCGACGCTGACCTTGCTCTCTAAGTAGAACCAATCTGGCAAAGTAATTTGCCGATCTGACGTTCAGCCCCCCAGTTCGTGCCGGGAAATCGGTGGGAACTGGGGGTTTGCCATATCCACCTAAGGTGCTTGCTGAGCGGTTCGTGAAACCCGTCCCGTGAGCCGCATAAAGGTCATCACTACGTCTTGCGAAGTACTAGCAGGAAGAGTCACACACTTTGCCCCGTCGCAGCGTTGGTAGTCACTTTGTGTCACCGTTGCTTCGATTGTGAGCTCCGTGTCCGAACAGCTTGGTTGGTTGACCACGTGCGATTCGGATTCCAGATGTTTAACGAACGCATCAAAGCGGCGAAGGGTTGCAATCTTTTCAGCTTCAGCTCGAAGAGCATCCCCTTCCATAAAATTGTCTAGGTCAGCGATATTACGGTCCATCATCGCTTGATCTCGCGCACGCATAAAAGTGGAGACAATGTCGTTCGCTTGGCTGATGTCGGGGCAGCCATCGATTGCGAAGTCGTCGATCGAAGCAACCTGATCGCGACCAAATGGTTGGATTCCTTGTCCCAGGTCCATTCTCGTCATCGGATCTGCCGGCTCAGTTTCTTCTTGAGTCTCTCCCGATTGTCTATTTTCACTCAGTGGCGCAGATTGCGTGGCATCTGGATGTCGAGATCGTTCAATACCCCCACTCGAGGGCACCGACTGCGCCCTAATTCCGCCCGTTGACAAAGGCGCGTTTGATAGTGTGGGCGGCCTCGTCATTCCATAGATGACGCTAAGGAGAACGATGATGATCCCCGCCAGCGCACCACGTCGCCGAGCCTGAGTCGCTGGCAATCCCCGTGATTGTTTATCGAGAAGGGGTTCCTTTCGCCACGTGACTGCATCATTCATCTGAGGCGGATTCTCACAACGTGAATCAGCTGTCTGTTGTAGCGGGCGTTGCTCGACGCGCGTGGGATTAAGTCCGTGTGGATCAGTATTCAATGCGCATGCGATGGCTTCAATTGCGGCATCGTCACTGCGCTGGTCCTTTGTTGCAGACAGAGAAAAACCAGGGGTTCCTTCACCGGCCTGCGTGGGAATGGCAATATCAATCAGCGTCGCGTGAAAATCAGTGCTGACAACAATGTTTGATGGCGCAATATCGGTATGGATAATTCCCTTATCATGTAGCGCACAAACGCCAGCACGCACATCGGCGACGATACGTCGGCGCTGGTTGTCGTTCAGTTGCTGACCGCTATCGAGTAGCGCCTGCAAGGTTTGCCCGGCGTACCGACGCTGAGAAAGACTCACGCGACCATCCGGCTGGGACGATATTTCCACCAGCTCTGCCACATTCGGGTGCGCGAGGCCACGCCATGCAATCCAACGCTGCATCTGATCACGCGCGATATCAGAGCTATATACACTGACCAGCAGCGTTTCATTGTCACGAGTGACCTCCCACAGCGGACCGTTGGAGGTCATAAACGCAATCGTTCCAAGGCGATCTGAATGCATAGTCATAGCCGCATTGTGCGGTCCAGATTTCTTGAAAGCGACCGGCCTTGCCTAAGCTTGTGGATAACTGCGATCCCATGCATTGGAATATCGCCACTACAGGTAGAATAGGTTCGCTATGAGTGAGAACACTGCCCCCAAGAAGCGTCGCTGGTACCACAACCTTGCGGACGCATACCGTATTACAAAGCGCTCCTATCCGTGGATCGGATGGGCAATTGCCGGAGCATGGATCCTAACGATCTGTCTTGCACTGGTGATCGCCGCTCTGATGCACGCGAACTACATTGTCTGGGCAATTCTGGGCGTTTTGGTGGGTGGCACGGTCGCGATGTCACTGCTGTCGTTCTTGGTGCGTCGCGCTCTGTACGATCAGATTGATGGCACTGTTGGCTCTGTCTACGCTGTTTTGTCGCAGATCAAGTCCGGTTGGATCATTCCCGAGCAGCCGATTAACGTCACGCGCGAGCAGGATGTTATCTGGCGAATTATCGGTCGCGCCGGTGTTGTTCTTATTTCCGAAGGTCCTTCCAGCCACGTTCAGCCACTTCTTTCAGCTGAGCGTAAGAAGGTTCAACGCGTTGTGAAGAACGTTCCTGTTCACGTTATCCAGACTGGCCACGATGAAGGCCAGCTGGAACTTGCGAAGCTGCAGGGCAAGTTGCGTGGTTTCAAGAAGATTCTGACGAAGGAAGAGGTTCCTGCCGTTTCGAATCGTTTGAATGCGTTGCAGTCCAATGCTCTGCCGATTCCCAAGGGAATTGATCCGATGAAGGCTCGCCCGAACCGCAGGGCGATGCGCGGCCGCTGAGAGTTTCGACTCAAATACCGAGACACCCCTATGCATAATATGCATAGGGGTGCATACTTATATGCGTAGAGAGAAAATCTCCGAAAGGTACTCCCATGCGCAAGCTTCCTGCAGCACTCCTCCTGACTGCTACCGCATCGATGGCACTCGCCGCATGCTCCGACCCGTCAACCTCTTCGACTTCTCAGTCCGCTGAGGGGGCAGTATCGGCCACCGCGATTGAATCATTCGACACCTCGTCGATCGAAACCGTCGATGAAATCGCCGCTCTGGTCCCCGTCGCAGTCAAGGAACGAAATATCCTACGTAACGGCACATCCGCTGACTACGCCCCCGCCGAGTTCCGCGCTGAAGACGGTCAGACCCCCGTTGGCTACGACATTGATATCGTCAAGGCTCTGGCAAAGGTGATGGGTCTTGAAGAAGGCACCACGACTCACGCAGAGTTTCCGACCATCATCCCGGGTCTCGGTTCCAAGTTTGATATCGGCGCTTCTTCCTTCACCATCACCGAAGAGCGTCTTGCTCAGACCAACATGATCTCCTACGTCGAGGTCGGCTCCGCATACGCTGTCGCTCAAGGCAACCCGAAGAACTTCGATCCCGCCAACGCTTGCGGCACCACAATCGGCGTTCAGAACGGCACTTACCAGCAGGAATACGCTGAGCATCTGTCCGAAGAATGCGTTGCTGGTGGCAACGAAGCAATCAAGATTATGCCCCTCGACCTTCAGACCGACATTGCAACCAAGGTCATCGGCGGCCAGTACGACGCCACTCTGGCTGACTCCACCGTAATCGGCTACACGGTTGAACTCTCCGGTGGCAAGCTCGAGCAGGTTGGTGACGTCATCGAGGCCGAGCCTCAGGGTATTGCTGTCGCCAAGAACGACACTGAACTGGCCAACGCAATCCACAAGGCCATGCAGTACCTAATGGATAACGGCTACCTGACCAAGATTCTCGCAGCCTACGGCGCCGAGGATGCCGGTCTCACCACGGCCGAACTGAACCCCGGCCTCTGATTTGAACTCAACGTATGGGGCTCGCACCATATGGCGCGAGCCCCATACTGAGCAAGGTAAACATATGGCACACGTTAAAGACGGCATCACCCTCATTGAGGCTAAACCGGTACCTCGGCCCGGACGGTGGATCAGCGCAGTGATCGTTGCGATCTTTGCGCTGCTCCTCGCCACGGGTTTCATTACCAATGACAACTACCAGTGGGATGTCGTTGGCAAATGGCTTTTCTCGAAGACGATCGTTTCAGGCGTTGTATACACGTTGATTCTGACTGTCATCGCGATGACAATTGGCACGATCCTCGCCATCACGTTTGCGATTATGCGCCAGTCGATTAACCCGGTTCTGCGCTGGGTTGCCACAGCCTATATTTGGTTCTTTAGAGGTACTCCGATCTACACGCAGTTGATCTTCTGGTCACTATTACCCACGCTGTACCCGCAGATTGAGCTTGGCATTCCGTTTGCTCCACCGTTTGTTTCCTTCGACACGGCAACGTACTTCACACCGTTCTGGATGGCGTTCGTTGGTCTGGGACTCAACGAAGGCGCTTACCTTGCTGAGATTATTCGCGCCGGCTTACTGTCTGTTGATAAGGGTCAGTGGGAGGCTGCCACCGCTCTTGGCATGCCTCGGTCGATGATTTTCCGTCGCATTATTTTGCCCCAGGCAATGCGCGTGATTGTCCCGCCGATCGGCAACGAAACGATTTCCATGTTGAAGACGACATCGCTTGTTTCGGCGATTCCGTTCACGTTGGAACTGACGTTCGTTGCATCGACAAAGGGCCAGTCCCTGTTCCAGCCGGTTCCGCTGTTGATTGCGGCTGCTCTTTGGTACCTGTTCATCACGAGCATTTTGATGTGGATCCAGGCACACATTGAGCGTTACTTCGGTAAGGGCTTTGATCGTCGCGATAACGCGACCGCTTCCACCTCGACTCAATTCTTGGATGTGACACCGTGAAATCTTCAACTCCTATGGTGAGCGTCAAAGGCGTCCACAAGTTCTTTGGTGACCTTCACGTGCTCAAGGGCATTGATCTTGAGATCGCGTCCGGCGAGGTGTGCGTAATTCTGGGTCCGTCGGGTTCAGGGAAGTCGACGTTGCTCCGTTGTCTGAATCAGCTCGAAGAGATTAGTGCTGGTGAAGTGAGCGTTGATGGCGAGCTTCTCGGATACCGCAGGGACGACGCTGGCCAGTTGCACGAGCTGGCTGACAAGATCATCGCCGCCCAGCGTTCGCGTATTGGCATGGTATTCCAGCGTTTCAACCTGTTCCCGCATAAGACCGCGTTGGAAAACGTCATGGAAGCACCGATCCATGTTGCGAAGGTGGATAAGGCAACGGCGAAACAGCGTGCGCTTGAACTGCTTGAACGCGTCGGGTTGTCGGATCGTGCGGATCACTATCCCTCGGAGCTTTCCGGTGGTCAACAGCAGCGTGTGGCGATTGCTCGCGCTCTGGCGATGGATCCGGAGATCATGCTTTTCGACGAACCGACGTCGGCGCTTGACCCCGAGCTGGTGGGCGAAGTTCTGCAGGTCATGAAGGATCTTGCACAGTCGGGCATGACGATGGCTGTAGTTACGCACGAAATTGGCTTCGCACGTGAGGTCGCTGACACGGTTGTCTTCATGGATGAAGGAGTTATCGTCGAGGCTGGTAGCCCCACTGACGTGATCGACAATCCGCAGGAAGAGCGTACGAAGGAGTTCTTCTCGAAGGTGCTCTGACGTGGTACGAGGCTCCCGCTTCAACACGATTCTGACATGGGTGTGGGCCCAGCGAAATCGCTGGGCCCACACCGATATGTGCTACGCAGGGCAGTCAGCCAGTGCGTAGCACTGTCAGATCAGGTGAGGGTGACGAGATCAAGGTAAGAGTCGTCCCAGAGATCCTCGTCCCCATCCGGGAGTAACAGAACACGATCGGGATTCAACGCGGTGACAGCGCCCGGGTCGTGTGTCACCAGAACGACCGCACCTTCATACGTATCGAGTGCATTCAAGACCTCTTCGCGAGACGCAGGGTCGAGGTTATTCGTCGGCTCGTCAAGAAGAAGGACATTCGCGCCGGAAACAACGAGTGTTGCCAGAGCGAGACGGGTCTTCTCACCACCGGATAAGACGGACGTCGGCTTGTCTGCATCGTCACCCGAGAAGAGGAACTGACCAAGGACGTTGCGGACGTGAGTATCGTCGAGGTTCGGCGCAGCATCAACCATGTTCTGGAAAACAGTCTTGGAATTATCCAAGGTTTCATGTTCCTGCGCGTAGTAGCCAAGTTTCAACCCGTGACCCGGAACAACCATGCCACAATCAGGTTCACTGATGCCACCGAGGATTCGTAGCAGGGTGGTCTTACCGGCACCGTTTAAACCGAGGACAACAACCTTTGCTCCCCTATCGATTGCAAGATCAACACCGGTAAACACTTCCAACGATCCAAAGGACTTCGACAGGCCTTCGCCAGTCAGCGGGACTCGACCACATGGAAGAGGCTCCGGAAAACGTAGACGCGCCACCTTTTCCTGAACTTCCTCGCTACCCGCCTGAGCAAAAAGCTCTTCAGCGCGTCGTAGCATCTGTTGAGCTGCCACTGCCTTTGTGGCCTTCGCACGCATTTTTTCGCCCTGGGCTTTCAGCTGTTCAGCCTTCTTCAAAGCGGTTGCGCGTTCCTTGCGACGACGGCGTTCGTCTTCTTCGCGTTGCTTCAGGTAGGCATCCCAGCCCAGGTGATAGATATCGACCTTGGCACGGTTCGCGTCCAAGTAGAAGACCTGATTGACGGTCTCCCCCAGCAACTTCACGTCGTGGGAGATCATCATGACGCCACCGGGGAATGTCTTGATCCAGTCGCGCAACCACATGATCGAATCGTGATCCAAGTGGTTTGTGGGCTCGTCAAGGAGAAGCACGTCAGCTCCGGAGAACAGGACGCGTGCGAGTTCAACACGTCGGCGCTGACCACCAGATAGAGTGTCGAGGCGCTGTTCAAGGACACGATCTTCGAGGCCCAGTGAGTGGGCAATCTGTGCCGCTTCAGCGTTCGCAGCCCAGCCACCCTCGTTCGTGAATGCCTGATCGAGTCGCACGTAGCGCTCCATCGCTTTCACTTGGCGATTGCCCTCAGTCGTTGACATCTCGTGTTCGGCTTTACGGATCTTTGCGATGATCTGGTCGATTCCACGCACCGAGATAATGCGTTCGCGAGCAGTGAGGGACTGATCACCGATGTGAGTGTCCTGAGCGAGGTACCCGATCTTTCCGTTGTTCGTAATCGTGCCGGAGTACTCAGCGGCACCATGATCTGATTCTCCGGCAAGAAGACGCATAGTTGTCGTCTTTCCCGCACCATTGCGACCGACAAGGCCGATACGCATTCCCTTATCGATCCTGAAGGACGCGTTCTTCACAAGGTCTCTTGGCCCGATGTTAAGGGAAAAGTCTTGTACGTTGATCACCCGATAATTTTAGTGGTTGTGGGCAGGTACACCCTACTCAAATAGGGTGATACGCCCTACGGACAGGCACAATTGAAGGCGTACATCTGAAACAAGAGGTAGGGGTATTTCATTGACTTTGCCAGAAGAATCGGCACGCACGCCAAAGATCTTCGACATTATTGCCGTGATGTTCGTGGCTTTCCTTCTCATTTCGAATATTGCGGGCACCAAGGTCACGGCGCTTGATGCGGGACCGATCCATCTTGTCTTCGACGGTGGAGCAATCCTTTTCCCGCTGACCTACGTTCTGGGCGATGTCTTGTCCGAGGTCTACGGTTTTAATCGTGCTCGTCGCGTCATCGTCCTCGGATTCGTCGCATCAGTACTGGCCTCACTCACCTTCTTCATTGTTCAGGTCGCACCGGTTGGCCCCGGCTACGTTAATCAGGCTGCGTTCGAAGCGGTCCTTGGATTCGTGCCTCGTATCGTGGCTGCCTCGATCATCGGCTACCTGGCAGGCCAGCTGGTCAACGCACTGGTCCTCGTGAAAATTCGCGAACGCTGGGGTGCTGATCACCTGTGGGCACGCCTCGTCGGTTCCACCGTCGTCGGCGAGCTTTTCGACACCGTCCTCTTCTGCACGATCGCCTTCATCGGTGTCATTCCAGGGGCCGAATTCGCGAATTACATCATCACCGGATACGTCTACAAGGTGGGAGTTGAAATCGTCCTCCTGCCCATCACCTACCGTGTCATTGCCTTCGTCCGCAATCGCGAAGGTCTAACGTCAAACGAGGTTCTTGTCGCATGAGTGAACAATGGCTTGCTGCTCCCCCATCCAATGAACGCCCTCTGGGTGCTAAACCCGGTTCACCGGACCGTGGCTTCGATGTGGGGTCGCGTCTGGAAAGTGGACGCGGTCTCGGGCGTACTGGAATCCTGCACACCGCCCACGGCGATATTCGCACCCCCGCCTTCATTCCCGTTGGGACGAAAGCGAACGTGAAAGCGCTCATCCCCGAGATGGTCGCAGACTTGGGTGCCCAGGCGGTACTCGCGAACGCCTACCACCTGTATTTACAGCCCGGCTCTGACCTCGTTGACGAGGCCGGCGGACTCGGCGAATTCATGAACTGGCCGGGCCCCACCTACACGGATTCCGGCGGTTTCCAGGTTCTTTCACTGGGGGCTGGTTTCAAGAAGGTGCTCTCCCAAGAGTTTTCCGGTGCAGCCGACCCGAACGACCCGAAGCTCCACATGCAGGCCGTGAAAGCATCCACTGCAGTCGTGGACGATGACGGTGTCGTGTTCAAATCGCACATCGACGGTACGAAGCACCGCTTCACCGCTGAAGTATCGATGAACATTCAGCATCAGCTGGGCTCAGACATCATGTTCGCTTTCGATGAGCTGACCAGCCTGCTCCACCCGCGTTCCTACCAGGAAATGTCGCTGGAGCGCACGCACGAGTGGGCGAGGCGCTGTCTGCGCGAACACGCACGCCTGACCGAAGTGCGTGCAGACAAGCCCTACCAGCAGCTCTGGGGCGTCATTCAGGGCGCTCAGTACGAGGATCTGCGTAGACTCGCAGCCCGCACGATGAACGATATGGATGAAGACGGCACGCGTTTCGATGGTTTCGGAATCGGTGGTGCCCTAGAGAAGGAAAACCTCGGCACGATTGTGTCGTGGGTCAGCGAAGAACTCGACGAGGATCGTCCGCGTCACCTGCTGGGTATATCCGAACCTGACGATTTCTTCCGAGGTGTTGAGGCGGGCGCCGATACGTTTGACTGCGTGAATCCATCGCGCGTTGCCCGTAACGCTGCCATTTACTCCCCCAATGGGCGTTTCAACATTACGAATGCTCGATTCAAGAGGGACTTCAACCCGATGGTCGAAGGTTGTGGTTGCTACACGTGCACGCACTACAGTGCCGCCTACGTTCATCACCTGTTCAAGGCACACGAAATCCTTGCCTCTACCCTGGCCACGATCCACAACGAGTGGTTCACCGTTCGACTGGTTGATGCGATTCGTGATTCCATCGACAACGGTAATTTTGAAGCCTTCCGCGCAGATATGTTGGGCAAATACGCAGGGGGATCAACCAGGGTGCGGCACTCATGAGTTTCAACGAACAAGTACGGTCGGATTCCGCTCGTGTCAGGTCCCGTGGTGGGCGTCGAGCGCCGGTATCGGTGGCGGATCCATTGGTTTGGTGGTCGCTGTCTTCCTGATCTCCCACTTCACCGGCATTGATCTGACCTCGTTGTTGGAAAGCTCGGACCAGACGGGTCGAGCAGCGCGGACAACCACCTGCAAGAGCAGTACCAGGGTCATTCCAACGCTGACACGTGGACTCACGCTTCGTCCGAGCAATGTCAAAAGTGGTTGACGCGTGGGCTCGAAAACGGTTCGATCGCCACGTGCAACACGCAGGGAGCAAAGACCGTATAATCCCCTTCCTTATTGCACCAAAGCCGGTACTCACACGTGAGTGCCGGCTTCATGCTTCCTCAACTAGACGTTCCTCGTGAAGAACTCTTCAAGGGAGCTCCCCTCGGAGCGAATCGTTGCTGGGCTTTCGGCGCCGACAATCCGACCGCGGTCAAGAAGCACGATCTGATCTGCGCCATCGATCAGTTCAAGGCGATGCGATACTTCGATGATCGTCATATCCAAGTTGTCAAGGTTGCGACGAATCTGGGCTTCCAACTCAGAGTTCAGCTGTGCGGTTGCTTCATCGAGGATCAGAATCTTCGGGTTCATCACCAGTGCACGTGCAAGACTCAGACGCTGGACTTGGCCACCGGACAGAGCGCTACCTCCCTGAGCGACACGCGTACAAAGCCCCTGTGGCATCGCTCGTACCTCATCAGCAACGCATGCGAGTTCAAGAGCACGCCAAACCTGTTCATCACTGGCATTCGGCGCACCTAAAGTGACATTGTCGCGAATAGTCGTGTTGAGCAATTGATTCTTCTGCGAAACAGCGACCACGCTGTGTCTCAAACTATCCAGAGTGAACGTTGAAATATCGACGCCATCGATCAGAACGCGCCCCGAATCGGGGTTGTCGTAGCGTAACACCATTGTCATTGCCGTTGATTTTCCAGACCCTGATGGTCCAGCCAGTACAACGTGTCCGCCACTTTTGACCGAAATAGTGACATCTTTCAGGGCAGGATCGCTCGCTGACGGGTATGTGTAAGTAACGTTCTCGAAAGTTAGCGTCGGAGCATGGTCAAGGGTGAGTTCGTCATCGCCGTCATCCACATTCGCGGGTGCGTGGCACATTTCCCAGAGGCGGCGCGCAGCAGAAAGTGAATGATCCAGATATCCGGTCGCATCTTCAACGCCACGAGGCCCCTCAAAAAGACGTAGCGTTCCAGCGGTCGCCATCGCGACGATGACGGGAGAATAGCCGGCATTCATTGCTGACCAGGCGATTGCGAGAGCACTGACAAGTGTGAGTGCAGCATTCAACGCGCGACGCAACGCATTACCGCGTTTGGCAACGCTCGCCGACGATGAGATCCGAGAACCGATAACGTCCATCTCTTCAAGGCGTTCATTCACACGCCCATATCCCAGTACCTCTTCAGCGCCAAAGACAGAGTCCGTGACGTGCTGAGCCAGATGCCGGCGAAGTTCAAGTGTTTGTTTGGTTGCTCCGAGTGAGCTCCTCGCCCCCAGGAACGGGACAACCGCAAGAGCAATCAGGATGCACAGTGCCGGAACAGCGACGATCTGCCATCCCCAAACAATGCCAGCGCCGATAAGAAATGCGGGCGGAACGATAATGGCTGAAACGACCGGCGCAAACGTGTGAGCATACACGACTTCAATCCGGTCAACGTCGCGCGTCAGTGACGCTAGGACATCGCCGCTCTTCGAACGCAACACAATCCCGGGGGCCTTTGGCCACAGTTGCGAAAACACCATCGTGCGCAGTAGTTCCAACGCCTTGAAAGCGACGTAATGACCGGTGAATTGCTCACAGTAGTAGGCGCTAGCTTTGATCAGGGCAACAACGACTAGCCAGAACAGGATCGTGGCAAATGTTCCATTTCCCGTGACCACTGCGACGACTCCTGCTGTCCCCAGGGCAAAGAGCACAATATCCATCGACAGATTGACGAGGCGAAAAAGGGTGCTGACATAGAGGGGCTTGTGGACCTCTCGCGTATGCGAAGTCAGCCATTTCACCAGCTGAAGAACGCTCGGCTGTGATTCCATCAGAGAACCTCCTGGCCAATTGTTTGTTCGTTTGCATTCACGCGGTGCAGTTCCCCTTGGCGCATCTCATACACTAAGTCAGCAAGTGCAAGCAAAGCCTTACGGTGTGTCACCAGCACAATCGTCCACTCGCGTCCGAGTTCAGAAATCGCTCGAATAATCTTCTTCTCAGATTCAATATCAACCTGAGACGTGGGCTCATCGAGAAGCAGAATCGTGCGCCCGGATAAAAGAGCCCGAGCAATCGAGATTCGTTGCGCTTGCCCACCAGAGATCAGCCCACCCTGCTCTCCAATCTGGGTATGAAGGCCTTCGGGCATCCGCTCAATCTCATCAGCTACCTGCGCTTGTTTCAAGGCCTGCCACATCTCTTCTTCGCTGGCATGGGGGCGTGCAAGACGTAAGTTGTCAGCGATCGAACCGGTGAAAAGCCAGGTTGATTGCGCAACCGAGGCGCTTAAAGCGTGCGCCTGATCGATCGACAGAGATGCCAAAGAGTTGCCCGAAACAGCAACGGAGCCGGACTGGGGTCTCAAGTCACCGCGTAGCAGGCGAAGAAGAGTAGTCTTGCCCCCGCCCGAACGACCGATGATTGCCACGCGATGACCAGCTGGGACCTTCAAAGAGACCTCGTGCAACACTTCACCGCGACCATAGTCGTAGGAAACAGCATCAACACTGATCGATCCGTCGTTCGCGATCGAAGCGTGGCTGACGACATGGGAGGCGCGGTCATGGGTCGCTTTGTAACGCCCGATTGCTTTCTGCGATGCAATACCGCCCATTCCGATGTAGAAGAAGCCGGCGACCTGCACCAAGGGTTCGACGAGCAGTACGGTCAGAAGCATCGTTGCGATCGCTTGTCCGAGGTCGACAGCACCCGCATTAAATCGTGCGATTGTCAGTGCAGTCGTGGCACAGATCAGGATCAGCGAGAACAACCCGTCTAGAACAATGATGACGATCTGGTTTCCTGCCAGCAATTTCATGATTGCGCTTCGGTTTTTCTCGCCCTGAACGCGCAGATCCTCTTCAATTCGTGGGCCAGCCCCGAACAGACGAATAGTGATGAGATTTCGGATCGCATCAAGATAACGGCCAGCCAGTTGGCCTCGTTGCTTTCGCGAATCCGATGAACGCTGACGGAAAAGCTTCTGGAAGCCACCAAGCAGCAAAGGAATCAGCGGGCAAAGCATCATGATTCCCAGCCCCAGAACCCAGTCAAAAGCAACGGCGACAAATCCGAGAGTGAGGAACGGCGCCACAATCGTCGCGATCGTCGGGCCCAAGTAGACCTGGCGGAATTCAGTGACACGTTCCGTATTGTCGGTTGCCAGCTGAACAACATGCGCTTGATCAGATGCTTCTTCACTGGTTGAGCTGAACACACGCATCAGAAGATCGTGACGAATACGTTTTTCTTCTCCGCGGGCGGCCTTGCCACCATATACGATTTCAACGCCGGCGAAGGTCGCGACGAAAAGGCAGGCGATGATCGGAATAAGAAGCGAAGCCGTACGCCCACCGGTCGCGTAGTTCCCAATTTGGATTCCAAGCCACACAAGGACGACTCCGAACGCAATCAGATATCCCAATCGCAAAGCAGCGACAATAATCGAATCACGGCGTCCACGGTCGGTGATGACCGAGTTTTTTATCTGTTTCATTTCATCAATCCGATATGAGGCTCAGGAAATAACGACTGAACGGCTGTTATTCTCCGACGACGACCATGACAGAATGCGGGGCAAGAGCAACGTGCCCCGTGCACCTGTTACCACTGACTACATCGGATCCATGAACGTTGGAGAGTTCTGCCATCGTGCTACCGTGATTCACAATGAACGTCATATGAGCGCGTTGGACAACTTCGATACCGCGTGGGAATTCTAGGTTCGTTGGCCGGATACGCGCATAAACGCTGATGAGTCTGAGCAGTGTTGCTCGGGTGAATGCATCAAGACCAGCGCCGACAAGCCACACGTTTCCGCCTGCTTCCCCCTGTGCGTTTGCGACGGCACGTTTGGTGATGATCGGGCGACCATCAAGCTCACTGAGTGGATCATCAACGCTCGCTAACGTGGTGGTCGAGTCGCCCGGGGTGAAGATACGTGCCCAGTTTGCTGCGCGCAATGCTGGCCGAGGCTCATTCATCAGTTGCCGGGTTCGTTCAAGGCTCGGATCAGTCGCGGTAAGTTTCAGGGGCGCAGTCGAAGTCTTCAGATGAGTTCCGGCATCCTTGAGTGATGCTTCTGTGAGGCGACCGACGAGGTGCCACGTTGCATCATTGGCCTCGTCGAGGCTTTGAAGGTGAGACTCCCCCTCGAACTGAACTCCGGCGATCTTCGCGAAAGTGGAGTCTAAAGGTTGCGTGGTCGAAGGAGCAATAAGGAGGAGCTGGTTGCCACTTTCTGCTAGGTGCTCGATCGTGCTGTAAGGCAAGGTGTTCGCCTGATTCGCGTCGATGATGATAAGAGATTCGAAGATCGCCTGGTCAATATCTGTGAGCACGCGAACACCGTACCCTTGCTCCCGTGCGCTTCTTAGCCACGTAGAAAAATTCGTGAAGGCTGGGCGCCTGTCGTATGAGTGAGAGCCAACCAGAATCGCGATCTGAGTTGCAGGTGGGACATCATCGACAGCGGACAGGTAGTCAATCAGATGTGACAGGGGTTCTTCCTCAATGTCGATGCTGGAACGAACAGCTGAAGAAGTCGCTCCCGATGCAAACATCTGAACAATGTCAAAAGTGCGGGCGACTAATGTGGTATTGGCTCCCATTCGTCGCCTCCCCTGTTGATTCATACAGTCACGCTTTGATCGACTTAACTATATTGACCGATCGCGATATTTCCTTAGGTCATCCTACGCGGTTGTGAATAACGAGGATGCCTTGAACCACTCCATGACCGTCGTATCCAACTGCGTGTTCGGCCCCGGTGTACACACGAGTGTGCCCCTCGTGCGCGAACAATTGTCGCACGAGGGGCACACCCAGACTCATCTGACCTTCGGGATTGCCAGACATACGAGACGGTCACTGAATGATGCTTTGCTTTCGTAGCCTGAGCACCATACCTCCGGCAAGAAGCAGAAGCGAACCTGCCATGATTCCCCGCAATCCCTTGATCGGCGTGTCCTCAACCGTGCCGGCGTCGAGAGTCCACCACTGATCACGCTCAGACGTTGAAACCAATTGCGCGAAGCTGCTCACGACCATCCGGAGTAATACGATCCGGCCCCCATGGTGGCATCCACACCCAAGAAATCGTCACTTCAGGCGTCAACGCGGAAAGAACGGACTGTGCCTGACGCTCGATGACATCCGTCAGCGGGCAAGCAGCAGAGGTCAGTGTCATATCGAGAACAACTGTGTCGTTCTCAGCAATGTTCACGCCGTAAACCAGTCCAAGGTCAACGATGTTAATGCCAAGTTCAGGATCGATGACGTCTTTGAGTGCTTCGAGGACATCTTCGCCCTTCAAAGAACCGTTTTCAACGATGTCTGTGCCGTCAATCTGGCGAACGTTCTCAGGCTGTTCTTGTGCCGGTGGTGCGCCGAAACGCTGCTCCACAGGCTCCGGAGCTGCCATGGGGTTACTCATTTATTACCTCCTGCAATGTCGGTTCCGAGCTGTGCAAGCGCGTCACGCAAGGCGTACCAGCCGAGCAGTGCACACTTCACGCGATTGGCAAACTGAGAGGTGGATTCAAGAGCCGCTGCATCACCCAGAGCATCGAGGACTTCGTCGGGCACTCCCCTGTTCCTCGAATGCATCATCGATTCCATGGACGCATATGCTACGCGCGCTTCCTCAATCGAGTGGTTCGCAACCAGGTCGTTCAGCATGGACAGAGATGCTTGAGAAATCGAACAACCATCGCCATCCCACACAAGCTTTTCAATCGAGCCGTCGTCGCCAAGAGTAACGCCAAGGGTTACTTCGTCGCCACACGTCGGGTTTACTTGGTGCGACGAGGCCGCGATCTCTTCCACATCGCCTCGGCCATGTTTGGCGCGGGCATGATCCAAGATGACCTGCTGATAGAGCTGATCCAAGCTTGACATCAGAATCCTCCGAAAAACTCTCTCACGCGTCCAAGGGATGCGACCAGACGATCGATTTCTTCTTCATTCGTCGACACTGCAACGGATGCTCGTGCGGACGATCGAACAGAGAAGAACGTATGAAGTGGGATCGCGCAATGATGACCGACACGAATCGCGACATCATCAGCATCCAAAATCTGGCCGACATCATGCGGATGGACACCATCAACTGCGAATGCCACGACGCCCACACGATCCGCATCGGTTGTTGGGCCAAGGACTTTCACACCGTCGAGTGAGGCAACTCCATCAAGCAGACGCTGTGTTAGGGCTTTCTCATGGGCGTATACGCGATCCATACCAATAGCGCTCAGATATTCAAGCGCAGCCGTCCAACCAGCGATTTGAGCTACGGGCTGAGATCCCGCTTCAAACCGTTCGGGAGCGAGCATGTACGTCGATTCCTCCATCGTCACGTATTCGATCATTGATCCGCCGGTCAAAACCGGAGGCATCATGTCGAGGAGTTCCCGCCTGCCCCACAATGCACCGACGCCGGTAGGACCAAGCATCTTGTGCGACGACATGACCGCAAAATCTACGTCCATGGCACGAACATCAATCGCCATATGCGCGCTCGACTGACAGGTATCAGCCAAAACAAGAGCTCCAACACTGCGTGCTTTTGCGACAATCGCATCGACGGGAGAGATCGCGCCCGTCACATTCGACACGTGAGTGAAAGCAACCAGCTTAGTGTTGGGCGTAATGACGTCGAGTGTCTCAAGGTCAATGCGACCGTCGGGCGTCAAATCCAACCATTTGAGTTCCCCGCCGGTTCGTGCACACAATTCCTGCCACGGAACGAGGTTCGCATGGTGTTCTGAGCGAGTGGTGACGATCGTGTCTCCTGGCCCAATTCTCAGTGGAGCCGAAGCCGTGCCACCGCGGCCAACAGACGCATGACCGATAGACAGAGCAACAAGGTTGATGGCTTCGGTCGCGTTCTTTGTCCACACGATCTCATCGCTGCGCCCACCGATAAACGAGGCGAGCGCGCTACGTCCATCTTCGAATACTCTGGTCGCTTCGTCCCCCAAAATATGGGTTCCGCGGTGAACAGCAGCATTCGAACGACGGTAGAAATTCGCTTCCGCATCAATGACGCTGGCAGGCTTTTGAGACGTTGCAGAGGCATCAAGGTAGGCGATCGGCTTCCCTCCGCGCCCCAGTCGAGCGAGAATCGGGAAGTCCGAACGGATAGCTTCGAGCTCTACAGCGCTAAAGTCTGCTCCGAGAAGCGAATTCATGGCGATCAGAGACCCAGGTACTTGTCGTAGCCTTCTTCTTCAAGCTGGTCAGCAAGCTCGGGGCCACCTTCGGCGGCTACGTGGCCGTTCACAAACACGTGCACGTGGCTCGGCTTGATGTAGCGAAGAATGCGCGTGTAGTGAGTAATCAGCATGACGCCACAGCCGGTGGTGTCATGGACACGGTTCACACCCTCAGACACGATGCGCAGAGCATCGACGTCCAGACCGGAGTCGGTTTCATCCAGGACTGCGAAGGTCGGCTGCAGGAGTTCCATCTGGAGGATCTCAAGACGCTTCTTCTCACCACCGGAGAAGCCGACGTTGACGTCACGCTCAGCGAAGTCTTTGTCCATACGCAGGTGCTCCATAGAGGACTTCACGTCCTTGACCCACTGGCGGATCTGCGGTGCTTCACCGTTGATAGCGGTCTTAGCGGTACGCAAGAAGTTGGAAACGGAAACGCCCGCAACCTCAACCGGGTACTGCATGGCCAGGAACAGACCGGCCTTGGCACGCTCGTCAACGCTCATCTCAGTAATGAGCTTGTCGTCGAGCCATGCTTCGCCCTGGGTGATGGTGTATTCGGGGTGGCCGGCGAGTGCATAGGCAAGAGTGGACTTGCCCGAACCGTTCGGCCCCATAATGGCGTGGATTTCACCGGACTTGATGGTCAGGTTCACGCCCTTCAAGATCTCCTTGGGGCCGTCAGCGGTTTCAACCGTGACATGCAGATCTTTGATCGTCAAAGTCGACATTGTTTCTCTCCTTGTCGGCGCGAGGCCGCAATAGTTGGTGCGCCACGTGGCGCGCAGGGTCAGTTCGTTCGGGACTTGGCGAGTTCGGCCTCGACGGCCTCCATGAGGTGGTCAACCACCTCGGGCACACCAATCTGATTAATGAGCTCGGCGAAGAAACCACGGACAACAAGACGACGCGCCTCATGTTCGCTGATTCCTCGGCTCATCAGGTAGAAGAGCTGTTCGTCATCGAAACGGCCGGTTGCGGATGCATGTCCGGCTCCGCGGATTTCACCGTTTTCAATTTCGAGGTTCGGAACAGAGTCGGCCTTGGCGCCCTCGGTGAGGACCAGGTTACGGTTCAGTTCGTAGGTATCGGTGTCGTCGGCTGCTTCCTGGATCAGGCAGTCGCCGATCCACACCGAGTGCGCGTCGTTGCCCTGCAGAGCGCCCTTGTAGGTGACTCGCGAGTAGCAGTTCGGCTGGGAGTGGTCAACGAACACGCGGTGCTCAAGGTGCTGACCGCCGTCAACGAAGTACAGGCCCAGCATGTTGAGTTCACCACCGGGACCTCGGAAATCAGTATCGGAAGAGATACGGACCAGGTCGCCGCCGAAAGTAACGACGATGTGCGTCAGAGAAGCATCCTTGCCCAGTGCCAGTCGGTGGTTCGAGGCGTGCAGTGTGGTGTCATCCCATTCTTGGATTGAAACGAAGGTGACCTTCGAGCCGTCCCCTGCGTTCACTTCGATGGTCTGATTGACTGCTGCTTCTTCAGAGCCACGGTGGCTTAGGATGATCGTCGCTTCGGCGAGTTCGCCGACCTCAACGAAGATGTGCTGGGCGCGAGTGCCTTCAACAGCGTCAACGTTCAGACGAATCGGTTCGCTGACCTGAATCTGGGCAGGAACAGAAACAATTGTCGACTCAGCACACTGGTTCCATGCGACAACCGCTGTGCGATCACCGGGAGCAAGGACAGTACCCAAGCGAGAATCGGAGCGATCAGTCTGTTCAACTGTCACGCCTTCGGGAGCCTCAACGGTGACCGGGGCATCGCCCTGGTCATAGTTTTCAACCTCGAAAAGACGTTCGATGCGACGCATCGGGGTGAAACGCCAGTCTTCTTCGCGACCATGCGGGGTCGGGATTGCGTCGAGATCGAAGGAAACCGGGCGGTCTGCGCGGGAGGCGTGGCCACCCTTTTCGACGCTACCGTGAGAGTGCGCTTTATCCATCACTTCTTGTGTCGTCATATCAGCCGACGGATCCTTCCATCTGCAGTTCGATCAGGCGGTTGAGTTCGAGCGCGTACTCCATCGGGAGCTCCTTCGCGATCGGCTCAACGAAGCCACGAACGATCATTGCCATTGCTTCGTTCTCATCAAGGCCACGGCTCATCAGGTAGAAGAGCTGGTCTGCCGACACCTTCGAAACGGTTGCTTCGTGACCCATTTCGACGTCATCGGTTCGGACGTCAACATAGGGGTAGGTGTCGGTACGTGAAACCTTGTCGACAAGAAGCGCGTCGCAAAGGACGTTGGACTTCGAGTGCCGTGCGCGGGCGTTGATCTGAACCAGACCGCGGTACGAGGTACGGCCACCGCCACGAGACACGGACTTCGACACGATCGAAGAAGAGGTGTGCGGTGCCATGTGGACCATCTTGGCACCAGTATCCTGGTGCTGACCGGGGCCTGCGAAACCGATAGACAATGTCTCTCCACGGGCATGCTCGCCCATGAGGAAGCAGGCAGGGTACTTCATGGTGATCGCGGCACCCATGTTGCCATCGACCCATTCCATAGTTCCGCCTTCTTCGACAATGGCACGCTGGGTCACGAGGTTCAGAACGTTGGTCGACCAGTTCTGGATCGTCGTGTAGCGAACGCGTGCACCCTTCTTGACGAAGATCTCGATAACACCTGAGTGCAGTGAGTTCTCGTCATAAATCGGCGCGGTGCACCCTTCGACGTAGTGAACGTAGGATCCCTCATCGGCGATGATCAGCGTACGTTCGAACTGGCCAAGAGCCTCAGTGTTAATGCGGAAGTAGGCCTGAAGCGGGATGTCGACGTGGACGCCTGGTGGCACGTAGACGAAAGAACCACCCGACCAAGCGGCAGTGTTCAGTGCGGAGAACTTATTGTCACCGGAGGGAACAGCTTTGCCGAAGTACTCCTGGAAGATTTCCGGATACTCACGAAGACCCGTGTCGGTATCGAGGAAGATGACCCCCTGGCGTTCAAGATCTTCCTGAATCTGCTGGTAGACAACCTCAGACTCGTACTGGGCGGCGACGCCGGAGACCAGGCGATTCTTTTCAGCGTCCGGAATCCCCAGACGATCGTAGGTGTGACGAATTTCCTCGGGAAGGTCTTCCCAGGAATTCACCTGACGGTCGGTGGGGCTGACGTAGTACTTGAACGTATCGAAGTCGATATCTGAAAGATCCGGGCCCCATGTGGGCATCGGCTTGCGATCGAAGATTTCAAGTGCCTTCAGACGACGTTCACGCATCCACTCCGGCTCATTCTTATGATCCGAAATCGAACGAACAACGTCTGCATTAATGCCGTATTCAGCATTCTTTGAGTACTCGTCGCTATCGCGCCATCCGTACTCATACGCGCCAATTGAGTCGATGATTTCATCATCACTCATGTGACGGTCATCGAGGTCAGTGACCTGCGGTGACTGGGTCATAGTGGTGTCAACCTTCCATTCTTAATTTCAAGCACGCTCTACTTACGCAGAGTGGCTCGTGAAGCCGAACGAAGCACGGGTGCGCCCACGGGAATGTGAGTCGTACAGACGTGACCACCGCCGGCAAGAGGTGCAAGCCTCTGAATGTGAACATCAAGAAGTCGACTAAACGCTTGGGTTTCTGCCTCGCAGAGCTGCGGGTAGTCGCCGGCAACGTCCTGAATAGGACAGTGCCCTTGGCATAGCTGAATAGCGAAATTGCCATTACCGATGTCTCGAACCGTCGCAGCATAACCGTCTTGAGTCAGTGCATCGGCAAGAGCCTGAGCACGGACCTTCGGGTCTGAGCCAGCTTCGCGAACGATAGGCGCATAGCGACGCTCAATTTCACGCGAACGAGAGGCCGCGAAAGAATCAATCGCTTCCCCACCACCAACTTGTCCAAGGTATCCGAGGGCTTTGACAGCTAGCTCGGAATATCCGTCAGGCAACTTCGTGTGCGCGTTCGGTGTTGCGACATAGTGACGAGCCGGACGTCCACGACCACGCTTGCGCAACTGCGCCGGTTCCATCTCCATGATTTCTTTCGAATCCAACAAGATGGTGATGTGCCTGCGCACGGCTGCGGTAGTCAGCTTAAGAATTCGAGCGATGACGGTTGCAGTCACGGGTCCCTTTTCAACGATCAAATCGAGGACCTGTTCGCGAGTTCGTGCATCGAGCTGTTCGCCCACAAGGCCTCCGATCATCTGTTCACGTGGGAATCTATGTCAGAGTCTACGTCCTTTTACGCACAATATGCTTATCGAAATTCAGACGTGTCAAAAACGCCACACGTTCCCTTAGCGCATCCAGGGTGAATCCGCAGGTCGGAGGTCCTTCCAACCACGTGCTCGCGCATTCCACGTTGCGAGAATTCCAGTTACCGCAGACGGGTTGTGCAACTTGCCAGAAAAGATCATGTCCACAGCGTCATCAAGCTTCACCCAGGAACTCACCATGAGTGCCTCTTCGTCCAGACGTTCGAACTCCTGATCAAGTTCGACCAGATCACGCGCGAGGAAGATACGAAGCGATTCAACAGATCCTCCCGGCGACGTGAAGTAATCGACCAAAACATCCCATTGTTTGGCTTGAAGATCAACTTCTTCAGCCAGTTCTCGCTGGGCGGCAAGGACATAGTCTTCCCCTTCGATATCAAGCAATCCCGCGGGGATTTCCCATAGGTTTGCTCGCACCGGATGACGATACTGACGTTCAAGAAGTACCTCTTCGTTGCCAGCTTCGCCCCGCAAGGCCACGACAGCGACCGCACCTGGGTGCGTGATGTACTGGCGAAGAACAGGTTCAGCGTCTTCAATCAGACGAACTTCGTCCTCTTCAAGCCCGATGACCCGCCCATCCCAGAGATGACGGTGTTCAATGACCTCGAATTGAGCTGGAGTATCGCCTTCGGCCTTCACCTGAGAGGCCGCAACTTCACGCAAAGTCATTTCGCCGATTCCTCAACGGCATGAGTGCCTTGGTACGACGAATAGCGTCCCTTGTGGCGTTCCAGGGCAGCGCGGACGAGGCCCGCGAACAGCGGATGCGGGTTTGTCGGACGCGACTTGAACTCCGGGTGAGCTTGGGTCGACACGTAGTACGGGTGCATGGAACGATCAAGCTCAACGAACTCAACCAGATCACCCGAGGGTGAAGTACCGGAAATATGCAGGCCCGCCGCTTCAAGGCGATCACGATAGGCGTTGTTGACCTCGTAGCGATGACGGTGACGTTCGGTCACCTCGGTCGTTCCGTACGCCTGAGCAACAATCGAACCTTCGGTGAGCTTTGCAGGGTAAGAACCAAGGCGCATCGTGCCACCAAGATCACCTTCGCCGGAAACGATGTCCATCTGGTCAGCCATCGTGGCAACAACCGGATCGGAAGTCTCGGGATCCATCTCCGTCGAAGAAGCGCCAGCCAGACCCAGCATGTTACGCGATGCTTCAATCACCATGCACTGCAAGCCAAGGCAAAGGCCCAGAGTAGGAACGCCGTGTTCACGTGCCCAGCGCAGGGCACCAAGCTTGCCTTCGATGCCTCGTACACCGAAACCACCGGGGACACAGATCGCATCTACACCGGCAAGTTCACGACTGGCGCCTTCGGGCGTCTCGCAACCGTCGGACGCGACCCAGCGGATATCAACGCGAGCATTGTTTGCAAAGCCACCGTGCTTGATGGCTTCCTGAACCGACAGGTACGCATCGTGCAGATCAATGTACTTGCCAACCAGGGCGACCTCAACGCGGTACTTCGGGGAATGAACCCGCTCGAGCAAGCCATTCCACTCCGTCCAATCAACATCGCGAAACTGCAATCCAAGACGTTGAACCAAGTAGGCATCGAGTCCCTCACGGTGAAGCGTCGGCGGAACCTCGTAAATCGACGACACATCCTTGCACTCGATGACGGCGTCGCGGTCGACGTCGCACATCAGTGCAACCTTGCCCTTAATCCCGTCAGGAAGCGGACGATCCGTACGCAGCACAAGAGCATCGGGAGCAATACCGATCGAACGAAGAGCAGCAACAGAGTGCTGCGTCGGCTTCGTCTTCAGTTCGCCGGCAGCCGGCAGGAATGGAATCAGCGAAACGTGAACAAAGGCAACGTTCTCGCGACCAAGATCGGCGCGTACTTGACGTGCGGCTTCGAGAAACGGCTGAGACTCAATATCACCGACGGTGCCACCAATTTCCGTGATGATCACGTCAGGAGTGTTGCCCTCGGCATCAGGATGAGCCTGGGAACGCATCACGCGCTTAATTTCATCAGTAATATGCGGGATCACCTGGACGGTATCACCAAGGTATTCACCACGACGCTCCTTCGCGATTACCGTCGAGTAGACCTGACCGGTTGTCGCGTTTGCGTCACCCGAAAGAGCAACATCGAGGAAACGCTCGTAGTGACCAATATCGAGGTCGGTCTCAGCACCATCTTCCGTCACGAAAACTTCACCGTGCTGGAAGGGGTTCATTGTGCCCGGATCGACGTTAATGTACGGATCAAGCTTCTGCATAACAACAGAAAGACCACGAGAACGAAGAAGACGACCAAGACTTGAAGCGGTCAAGCCTTTACCCAGTGAACTGACGACACCGCCAGTAACAAAAATCTGCTTGGTCACCATTTGATCTGCGCCCATAGCGCGCGTTGAAGACATCACCATGGGACTCCAGCATAACAAAACGGTGCGTATCACCTCGACTCAGAAGGTCAAGATGATACGCACCGCACAGTTGGAAACGTCACGTGGCAGAAGCGCTAGTGACTCGCTGTCACGAACGTTGAGGCAAAGCGATAGCTCCTATCACGGAAGCTCGGGCATAACCGCAGTGGCGCCATGTTGAACGCCGTATGCGCGAGCAGTTGCGGACGCATCTTTCAGGGAGATGACCGCTGAGATTGCCGACAGCGTCGTACCAGGCGAATCGATTGACGTGACCTGGGCACCCTGAGTGCGCAGAACCTGTCCCATGGACGAATCCGTCGAAGCATCGGCGATGATAACCCCAGACTTCGGAACAGAAGTGACCGCCTGAGCAAGACCCATCCACGCCTGAGGAGCACGTTCCACAACGCCAGACTGGGAAGCATCTGCAGAGTTCTGAACTAAAGCAGTTGCCGAAGCACGCGGGCCGACGACAACGATGGCTTCCGTTGCTCCGGCCGGATCCGTGGCGATCGACATGATCGGAGTGGAATCGTCAGTCAGAATCTCCTTCACGAGGTCCGTTTCAGAACCCGTAGTCGTCAAGACTGAAACGATACCGAAGCTGATGATTGCTTCGCCCGATGCAGATGAGGGCAGATTAGACATATGGCTCGAAAGCGGGCTTGAAAGGGTCTCACGGTACTGAGACATTCCAGCGTTATCGAAGTTGTCCGTCAGCGAGACATGGCCGATCACCTCGGCGCCAGCGGCGGACAGGCGATCACTGACCGTAGTAATGTCTTCAGCCGTAGCTCCGGGCAAACCAATTGTTGTTACCTTCATGCCGGACAAAGTGCCGCCAAGCTTGTTCGATGCAATCGCATCAAGACCTGCTGCTTCAGCGCTTGCCAGAGCTTGAGCCTGAGCAAGAGCCTGGGCATCGGCAACGGAAGATGCTGCATTCTTATCTGCAAGAGCCCCGGAGATTCGGGACTGCAACGGACCAGCACCGAGGATGACACCGATTGAAAGCGCCACGAACACTGCGATCAGCGACACCAGGTGGTAACGGAAATTCATCATTTTGTATCTCCTCAGTTGAGGTTCGTCAAAGAGTCAGGGGACATTGGGGTGGACGGGCTCACAAGCGAAATAATCGATGAGAACAGATCATTGCCCCACGGCGTCGCCCAGAGAGCAACACCGATTCCACCAATCATCACCAACGCCAGTAGCGCGATCCAGAAACCTGAGAGCCGTGGGCGGTGGGTGGCGGCAACTGCTCGAGCCTGAACGAGTTCATCCCCGGCAACGAGTCGAGTAAAGAATGACGGCGACATCGCGGAGCGACCACGGTCAACGAAATCGTCAAGATCGTGGTGGCCACCGACGAGAACGATCGACGAGGCACCCGAATGCTTAGCTACCAGCAGGGCAACATCTTCGGACGAACCCGACATTTCGACGACGTCGGCGTGCAGACCCATGCGGTTGAGTCGTTCGCTTCCTTGAGCGATACCGTCGTGACCGCGTCGAAGAATCCTACGGCCTGCGCCACGAAGAACTTTGTCGCCGATCTGATCCATGTCGCCGACAACGATCTGAGGTTTAAACCCGGCAGAACGCGCCAGATCACTACCCCCGTCAACGCCGATGATAATCGGAGAAGCATCGCCGATCCAACGCTTCAGGTTCTTCAGCTGTTGTTTGGTCTGGGAGTCGTCAAGGACGACGACAACGGGCTTTCCTTCGAGGTCCTTCTTAAAGGTCGGAACACCAACACCTCGTAGGACGCCTCCATCGCGATCAAGGAATTCTTCGATCGAGGCTGCGAACGAACCGATCTGCGTTGAAATGAGCTGTCGGCTTTCGACTTCGTCGTTTTCCAAATCGCGCAGGGAAAGTAGACGACCTGTCGATACGACTTCGCCGTCGCGAAGAACACGACCACCGTCGATTGTGATGGTGTCACCTTCACGCAGGGACATCACGTCGGGGCCAAGATCATCGATGACGATGATTCCTGCTTCGAGAAGGACACGAGGCCCGCGCACCTGTTGGCGACCTGACGAAGAAGGCGCGGCATTAAGGACGGCCTTCGGTTCGCGCGACACGAGAGCGTGCGCGCTTTGACGATCAAGGTCAACCTGATCGATTACTGCAATGTCACCGGGTTCCATGCGAGCAGTAATGTTTCGAACACGACTGTCAACGCGTGCGATACCCGTGATTTGTATCGCGCCTGAAGCGGACTGGATTTTTTCGCTACTCATCCCTGTGATTGTGGCACGGCTGAAGTCAGGACTTCGATAGCGTGCCGGCGCGCCGCCGGAGAGTGAGCATCTCCACCCATCATCCGCGTTAATTCAGCCTCTCTGGCTTCACCTTCCACCACGTGCACGTCGGTGAGACCGTCATTCTTCGTCACCACTAGGTGGTGCGAGGCGAAGACAGCGACCTGCGGGAGGTGAGTGACGACAATAACCTGCCGGTTTTGTGCCAGGCGTTTCAAGCGGGCACCCACTTCAGTCGCCGTTTGGCCGCCAATTCCCGCATCAACTTCATCGAAAATGAAGGTCTTCGTGGTGCTCTTTTCACCCAAGACGACTTCGAGTCCCAGCATGATGCGGGACAGCTCGCCACCGGAGGCTCCCTGCCCAAGTGGGCGTGGTGTGGCTGATGAGTGCGGTTGAAGCAGGATAGTGACCTCGTCGAGGCCATGCGACGTAGGTTTTGTCTTTTCAACGGTACTAATAAGCTTCGCGTCTGCCATGGCAAGCGCCTGCAGCTCCTCCGTTACTTTTTCCGCCAGCTCACGACCGCATCGGACGCGGGAATCGTGGAGGCGTGAACCGACTTCGAGGACGCGCGCTTGAGCTTCCTTCAGTTTCTTTTCGGCGGCCTCAGGATTATTTCCACTGGTCACAAGCTCTTCAAGACGCTTACGGGCGCGTTGCGCCCATTCAATGAGGCCACTCGCATCATCGGCCCGACCTTCAAGAAGTTTCTTCAGATCAGCGCGTCGCGAATGAACCCATGCAAGACGAGCGGGGTCAGCGTCGAGGCTACGAGCGTAGGCTCCTAGGTCATCCCCCAGAGTCTCAACATCGATTGCGATGGATTCTGCCTGTCGTTCAAGAGACGCGAGCGACTCGTCGAGACTGCGCGCGCAAGAAATCTGGTCGCGACTGTATCGAAGAAGGCTCGAGGCTCCATCTGTATCGTCAGTTCCTCGGATGAAAGCCGTTGCAGTATCAATAAACCGTCGGAGGTCTTCCACGCTCATCAGGCGACGCGCTTCGAGTCGTAGCTCTTCGTCCTCACCTTCATGAGGGTCGAAAGCATCAATCGCTTCAAGAGCTGCGCTCAGCGATTCTGTTTCTCGGATACGCTCATCTGCGTTCTTCGTAATGTCATCGAAAGAACGCTTGGCGTTCACCGCTTCTTTCCAGGCTTTCTCGTATTCGGCCAGCAGGTCCTGGTGCGCTTGGTCGCCGTAGGAATCTACGAGGTCACGTTGCGCGTTCGGGTTTTTTAAACGCATCTGTTCGGCCTGCCCGTGCACTGTAATCAGAGGGGCAACCGTCTGGGCAAGCCCCGATGCTGGAACCATTCGCCCACCGACGTGTGCGCGCGAGCGACCCTGGGCAAGAACGGTACGCGAAACGATCAGCTCCGAATCTTCAACGTCAATTCCCTCTTCGACCAGAGGAGCTATTTGTTGCTCATCCAGAGTGAAGACACCATCGACTTGTGCGCGAGATCGTCCTTCGCGCACTAAGGCTGGCTCTGCCCGCGAGCCCAATAGAAGGTTTACCGATGTGAGCACCATCGTCTTACCTGCACCCGTCTCGCCGGTAAGAACCGTGAGCCCCTCACCGAAGTCAAGAGTGGCGCGGTCAATCACACCGATCCCGGAGATTTCAATCGTTGAAATCATTTCGCGACCGACCTGTTACGTCCGTTCCTCCAACCGCGGATCGGAAGATTAAACTTCTGAACCAGACGAGTCGAGAATGGGGTGTCATCAAGACGAACAAGTCTCACCGGCCACTGACCAACCGTGGTAGTCACACTGGAGCCCGGAGGCAAACTGGTCCGTCGTTTTCCATCGCACCATAGTTCTGGCGAGGTCCAGTTTTCACTGAGCACGCCCACTTCAAGCTTGGAAGACGGACCCACGACAAGCGGCCTCGTAAACAATCCATGAGCCGCCAACGGCGCCATCACGATTGCCTCCGTATCGGGCCATACAACTGGTCCTCCAGCGGAGAAACTATATGCGGTTGAGCCCGTTGGCGTCGCCAAAACAATGCCATCAGCGCCGTACGTTGAAACGTCCTGTCCGTCGACTGCCAGCGCAAGATGCACCGGATGGGCAACATCCGTGTGGATAACGACCGCTTCGTTCAACGCCCAGTCAGTAATGACCGTCCCATCGGGTTGGCGAACAACAACGTCCAACGTCATACGGGTTTCCAGATGGAAATCTTCGTTCGCGATGCGTTGTGCCAGTTCGTCGAGCCCCTGTTCGGTTGCCTCGGCAAGAAAGCCCATGTGGCCGAGGTTCACGCCGAGAAGGGGCACATCGCAACGGCGAGCATATTCAGCTGCCGCAAGGATCGTTCCATCGCCACCGAGGGCAAGAACAAGATCGGCAGAATTTGGGCGTGCGTCTTCGACGACCTCGACGCCAAGAGAGTCGAGCTCGCTCATCATGACCGATGCTGCTGTCTGGGCGTCAGGACGATGCCTATGCCAGACAAGCATGACGCGACGAATCATTGAAGTCCCTTCGAATCTGCGGGGCCACCGATCACTGCCTCTTTGATACGTGAGCGTAACTCATCAGCATCAATTCCGCCTGAGTCAGATGCAGACATATGGATAAAGTACTCAACGTTCCCAGAAGGCCCCGGAAGAGGCGATGCTGCGACTGCGCGGATTGTCAGACCGTTGTCAATGGCGCAGAGCGCAACATTTTCGACGGTTTCCACGTGATGGTTCGGGTTGCGAACAACGCCACCGTGGCCGAGACGTTCTTTGCCGATCTCAAACTGCGGCTTCACCATCAGCAGGAAATCAGCGTCATCGGTTGCAACTGCAACGAGAGCCGGGATAACAAGCGTCAGTGAAATAAAGGACATATCGCCAACAACGATCTGTGGCTTCGGATCCAGATCGCCGTCTTTCATCGTGCGTACGTTGGTACGGTCCATCACGACGACACGAGGATCTGACTGGAGCTTCCAAGCAAGCTGACCGTAACCAACATCAACGGCAAACACCTGGCGCGCTCCCCTGCGTAGCAACACGTCAGTGAATCCACCGGTTGAAGCGCCTGCGTCCATACACACTGTGTCCGAGATCGTGGGAGCAGTATCGCCCAGAATATCTAGGGCACCGGCCAGCTTATGCGCGCCACGAGACACGTATTCAATCTCTGGTGCCTCGCTAATCACGATCGCCTGTGCAGGATCCATTTGACGTGCGGGCTTCAGGACGATTTCTCCGTCGAGCTTCACACGCTGGTCAGCGATCATTTCTTGGGCATGGGTACGAGATCGAGCCAATCCTCTGCGCACAAGCTCCGAATCAATTCGACGCAGTTTCACAAGAACTCCGGACCGGATAGACGCGTGCGTAGAACAACGTCGCGTTCTTTCAAACGAACGATTTCGCGTTCAAGCTCTTCGATGCTCACTGTTTCAGACTGGGCATTCTGCCCTGAATTCGTAGCTTGGCGAGCATCATCATTGCCGAGGCTCCGGTTCTGGGGCGGCGTCACGCTCGCCCCAGAACCGTAATTGAGATCAGTCATCACTCGCCTTGAGTTTCGCCAGCTTCGTCATCGTCTTCAGTTTCGGCAAGAAGACGTTCGAGTTCTTCTTCGCCGGGAAGGAAAGCAGGAGTTTCCAATGCTTCATCAAGCTCATCTGCTTGAACTGCAAGTAGTTCATCGCAGGAGGTGAACCCTTCGTCGCCTTCTGCGTCTTCTAAGATTTCGATCGGCGCAACAACGATTCCGGACTCATCATCGTTCGGAACGACTGTAAGCTTGGGGCAACGCGGGCTCTCTCCGGCGTTTTCGTCAGAGTAATTCCAGCCTGCTGCCGCCATTGCACGGTAGGTGTCGAGCGTAATCGTGTAGGTCTCATCCTCGGCCAGTTCAACATCGTCGACGAAGATTCCGCCGCGACGTGCGATGCGGACAACCTGAGAGACGCCACAGGTCCAGGAGTTATCCAGGTGGTGCTTAGCGCGCGGATGAGTTTCCTGAAGGCCTCGGATATCGAGGGCGAGGAAGCTGGGGCGTTGGCCACGGGGAGCCGTCACAATGGCTTGTGCGTCATGAACGCCGGTAAGGACGTGCATTGCCGGCATGCCTGCGCGAACAGCGCCCAGAATGTCGGTTTCAAGGCGGTCGCCAACAGCGATCGGCTTCTCACCACCAACCAGTGCAGCGCCACGCTGGTAAATACCCGGTTCCGGCTTGCCTGCTGCAAAAGCACGCTTGCCCGTTGCATGTTCAATGGCGACGACAAGAGAGCCGTTGCCAAGAGCAAAGCCACGTTCCTGTGGAAGAGTTGCGTCAAGGTTCGTTGCGAAGAAATGCGCACCCCGTTGAATGGCAAATGCGCCTTCCGACATGAGTGCCCAGTTCACGTCCGTGTCGAGGCCCTGAACAACGGCAACCGGCTCATCATCAGCGGAATCGACAAGCTCATATCCCGCTTCAGTCAGTGCAATGCGAAGACCGTCGCCACCGATAGCAAAGACCTTCGAACCGTCTTCGATGCGTTCCTTCATCAAAGCAATAACATCCATGGCGGAGGTCATCACCATCGACGGATCTGCTTCAAAGTCCATCGTGTTCAGCTTGTCGGCAACCTGGCGAGGGCTACGCATCGCGTTATTCGTAACGAAGACGGTCTTCATGCCGGCTTCGCGTGCTTCTTTCACTGCGTCAGCTGCATGTTCGATCGGCTCATCACCATTCCATGCAGTGCCATCGAGATCAAAGAGGGCAACATCGAATTCTTCGACCAGCGGTGTTGACATTGCACGAAGCTGAGTGCGCTTATTGTCAACGTCAGCATCCGCATAGAGCGAAATATCAACGATATCGGGGTCTTCGATTTCTTCAGGAAGTTGGGATTCGAGTTCGTCGGCTTCATCATCGCGTCCAAGTTCGCGCAGACGATCAATCTTGACCTCGTTCAAGCGACGCAGGAGGAAGGGATCCGTGTCTGCGGGCAGTACAGCCAGCGCATCATCGACGATGAGCAGACCAACTTCGTTCTGGCCAAGATCGGCGCGAGCGCCGGAAGAAACCAGAATCAGTTCGACTTGCTCGGACAGTTCCATGCCCTTGGTTTCAGTCTGGTCGATAATTTCGACAGCCTTTTCAGGGCGTCCTAGGCCACGTTCACAATCGGCTTCGACTGCACGAAGCGAGTTGTCACCGCGCATACGACGGACGGCGCGGACCTCACGGAGCGCCTCGTCATAGCGACCGGATGCGTATGCGGTCAAGGCAGTTGCTTCGCGGACAACGTCAACGCGACCAGCACGCGCAGATGCTGCAAAAGCATGCTTGTAGGCAAGTTCCGGATCAAGGTCGATTAGCTGTCCGGCCATCACGAGGTGGCGGGCAACGATGTCCTTATTCGGGCCGGAAAGTGTAGTAAGTGCGCGCAGTGCTGCGGCATCAAGTTCCTGGGCGGACACACCTGCGGGAATCGTGGGCTCGTTCGGATTGGGCGAGACGTACTCGTCAGTGGAAGCGTAGTTTTGGTACTGCTCTTGGTTGTGGCTGGGAGGCATGCGATCACCGCGCTGGCGTTCGCCGCCTCGACGCTCATTGTTACGGTCAAAACCGCCGGAACGACGATCATTGTTGCGCTCGAAGCGAAGATCCCGGTTGTCATCACGACGACCATAACCGCCCCGACGACGATCATCACCACGACGACCGTATCCACCTTCACGGCGGTCATTGTTACGATCAAAGCCACGACCTCGGCTATCATCACGGCGGCCGTAACCACCTTCACGGTGATCGTTATCGCGTCGTGCGTATCCGCTTTCTCGGCGATCATCGTCGCGACGACCGTAACCGCTCCGACGACGATCATCACCACGGCCACGGTAACCGCCTTCACGACGATCATTGTTACGGTCAAAGCCACGACCACGGTTGTCATCACGGCGGCCGTAACCACCTTCACGGTGATCGTTATCGCGTCGTGCGTATCCGCTTTCTCGGCGATCATTGTTACGGTCAAAGCCACGGTTATCATCACGGTGGCCATATCCGCCTTCGCGACGGGCATTGTTTCCGCGAGATTGATTGCGGTCGCTCCACTGTGAGCGACGCTGGAATCCACCACGACCCTTTTCAAAACGTGATCCTTGTTCTTCTGCCATGGTTTCTTCCTCTATTCCTGCGCGGTTGCGCTTTTCAAACGTGGGCGTTCTAGCCCTGATAGCTACATCCCTACTTTAAGAAAGCATAGCCGGGTCACGGCGATAATCCGCCAGAAAGTGCCACATTGTGCGTGAGTCCACTCGCCTGCCGCTGCGTGTTGCCACGCTTTGACTGAAGAGCAGTTTGGAAAAGGGGAAAGGCTCTCGTGGGTGAGTATGTTGAATTTAGAGTGAGCGTGCATACTGTTTTCGGTTTTGCGCTTTGTGTTTTGTGTTTGTGCACAGTGGTAAACCCCCTCTTGGAGTGGTGGTCCAAGAGGGGGTTTGTTTGAGTTATGTTGCGGCGGTGTCCTACTCTCCCACACTCTGTCGGGTGCAGTACCA